>Ga0156173_121_pt1 | contig 615512 bp, 529 predicted proteins | sample RifCSPlowO2_12_FD_107826 | JGI IMG/M metagenome (GOLD analysis project Ga0156173, IMG submission 107826) | Burkholderiales bacterium RIFCSPLOWO2_12_FULL_64_33
TTCGGCTCATCGATGGGTTGAACTGTACGCGGGTGAAGTCCAAAGAAAAACCACCGAGTCGCAAACTAACTGTTCCAGTATTGGAAACAATGCCGCCAGAGAATTTCAGGGTTTACCCAAATTTTTGGCCTGAAAAGAAGGCTTGAACCGCTTTTGCATGCAATGAATGAAGCATTTATCCGGAATGGTGATTCATGGCTGCAGGACGGGCTGAATCGGGTGGTGAATGGCGTGCAGGGAAGTCTCCCGGCCTTGTGAAACACGGGGGGGCGGCGACTGGGACTTGATCTGGCTCAAGACTGTGTGTGGCCCGGGTATTTTTCGTGGATGCCCCTCGGGGAGAACGCTCTATAGTCCCGAATAAGCTTTTGTTATCTGCATGACGGACACCCTTGCGCCTGCGGGCATCGACACTTCGGACAGCCCCCACTACTTGCGCGCGTTGACCGACATGGCTGACCGGCGCACGGTGGTTGCTGACGCAGCCATTTACACCGACAAAGGTATCAAGCTGGTCGAAAAAGGCGCGCGCATCGACAGCCGCCTTTATGACCGCCTGGTGCAGCACAAGCTGCGCGAGCCCATTGACCGCCATCTGTCCATCGAGAATCCCGTGGACGTACCCGCTTTGCTCGCGGCGGGGCAGGCCATGAGCGAACAGGAGGTGCTGCCCAGCCTGCTGGCAGAAGCCCTCGGCTCGGCGGCCCGGCTGCTGGCGCCGCTGCGCTCGCTGCCCTTGCCTCCATCCATGGCCTGCAAGCTCACCGTGATGCGCGATCAGCGGCCCGGACTGTTTCAACACAGCCTGCAGATGATGACGGTGGCCGTGTTTCTGGGCATCAAAAGCGGTCTTGCTGAGCGCGACTGCGCAAATCTTGCGGCAGCAGCCTTGCTGCACGATCTGGGTGTGCTGCACATGGATCCGGCCTGGGACGATCCCGACCACAAGGTCGTTGGTGTTCAGCGCAAGCATCTGGTGGCGCACCCCATCACCGCCATGCTCATGATCCGCGATACCCAGGTCTATCCCCGGGCTGTGGATGTGGCGGTGCTGGAACACCACGAGCGCATGGATGGCAGCGGCTACCCGCGTGGCCTGGCCGGTGCGGACATCTCTGTCCTGGGCCGCATCCTGTTGCTGGCCGAGGTGGTGGCGGCGTTCTATGAAAAATACGACGACATGCCTGCGCAGCGCCTGTCGCTGGTGCTGCGGCTGAACCATCGCAAATTTCCATCGGCCCTGGTGGCGCACATCCTGCCCCTGCTGCAGGAAGAAGTCGCCCGGGAATCTGCCCTCATGCCGCTGGGCAACGATGCCTCGCGCCAGATCGACCTGCTGGCCGAAGCTTTTGAATGCTGGGATCGGCTCAAGACCGCACTGCCTCCCGAAACCAGTGTCAAGGCACTGCCGGGAAGCGCCTTTGTGTTCCTCGATGCGCGGCTGCTGGCTTTGCAAAAAGCCTTGCTGGAGGCCGGTTCACACCCTCGGCAGCAGGGTGAACTCATGGCCCAGTTGCAGGGCGATGCCATTGGGATGGCTGAAGTGGCGCTGGTGGGGCGCGAGGCGCTGTGGCAGCTGCAAAGTATTGTGAATGCCAGCTATCGCCGCTGGCCGCAGCTGGCAGACCGCGCCACCCCTGCGGATGCAGCGGTGGCGGATTGGTGTGATTGGGCAGTGCGGAAGCTTTGAAAAGGGTGGTCAGCCCACCCGGCTTCGCTGCCAGAACCGATGGTGCATCGCCCAGCCAGCCATGAGCACCGCGAGGACCAGCAGCCCCCATTCAGACAGCGTCGGAATGGATGCTGGCGGCGCGATGCCGATGTGGACCGTGAATGAATCCGCTGTCGGGCCCGTGCCCCAGGTCCAGAGATAGGTGCCCGGTGTGAGTCCCAGGCTGGCCAGCGAGGTCGCAGTCCAGGTGGCCGAGGACGTGAGCGCAGAGCCCGAGACGTAGCCTGCCGGGGCGAAGACGAAACCGGGCATTGTGCTGTCCAGGCCCACCATGTCGCCAGATCCTGCATTCGCCCCGACAGGGCCTCCGCCTCCGAACGCTGGTGGGCCGGATATCCCCAGGTAGGCGTCCACGGTGCCAGCCGTGCCGGTGAAGACCAGCCCAGCCGAAGCAATGACCCCGGGGGACAGAGGCCCGCTGCCCGCAGGCGAGAGGGCCCCCAGATTCATGCTGCCACTGCCACTGGCGACCACATTGCCACCGCTTTCAAAAAAGTAGAGCGTATAGGCCGCGAACGTGTTGCCGGACAGGAGCAGCAACAGGGCGACTGCTGCCGATTGGATTGTTTTCATTCAACGGACCCTCTCTTTTTTGTCCTGCCCATTGTAGGGAGCGTGGTGTGCGTTGGCCCAGTTTTATAGGGCCTGGGACGCGTTGCCTCCAAAAGCCCCTCACCCCAAAGTCTTCTCCGCCAGTTGCCCCTTTGCTCGAAATACTGGTTATATTTACAGTATTCATATTGTTCTTCTCGTCTTCGCCATGCCTGCGCTACGCCACTCCCTGGGGGTTGTCGCGTCCGATCTGCCATTGACCGTGCCCGGTGTCTGGCATGCGGACGCATTGGGTGCGGGCCAGTTGCAGGTGCAGTCCACCGGTTATGGTCCTCTGGATGCGCAGTTGCCCGGTGGGGGCTGGCCGGTGGGGGCGTTGAGCGAGGTGCTGCAGCCCCTGGCGGGCCTGCACGAATGGCAGCTGGTGCTGCCTGCCCTGGTACAGGCCACTGCCCCGCGCTCGGGGGCGGTGGTGGTGGTAGCGCCGCCTTGCGAGCCTTTTGGACCGGCGCTGCAGGCCCAGGGCTTGTCAGTCGAGCGGCTGTGTGTGGTGCGGGCCGATGCCGCCGCTGCGCTCTGGGCGGCAGAGCAGGCCTTGCGTTGCCGGGAGGTTCTGGCCGTGATGGCCTGGCTGCCGCAGGTGCAGCCCGCAGCCCTGCGCAGGCTGCAACTGGCAGCAGCGCAGCAACGTCAACTGCTATGGGTGTTTCGCCCGGCCAGTGCTGCGGCCCAGGCCTCACCAGCCTTGTTGCGGCTACAGGTGCAGGGGATGGCCATGCCGGGAGGTGTATGCACAGTCCCCGGGATGCAGGTGCACATTCTCAAGCGCCGGGGGCCGCCCCTGGCGCAAGGGCTGGATCTGCCGGGCTGTCATCCCCGGCTGGCCCAGGTGCTGGCAGCCCAGGCCGGGCGCCGGCGTGCAGCGCAGGTGGATGCTGGCAGCACCTTGGTGGCAGGTCGCCTTGCTGCGGCAGCCAAGGCATCGGGGGCGTTGCCCATGCGCCCTTCATTGGAGCTGCTGGTGCCGTTGGGGGCGGGGCCAGAGGGGAGGGCGCATGCACTGGATCGCGCTGCCATTGCCCTGGTGCGATGAGGCATCCGCACCGCCTGCAGGGGCTGTGCACACCGCTGCGGCAGGCTGGTGGGCCCTGCGTTTTACCCCGCGTGTGGCACTGGTGGATGCAGAGGCCGTGCTGCTGGAGGTGTCCACCACCGAGCGGCTGTGGGGCGGGCGCGAAGTGCTGCTGGCCCAGGTGCTGCAGGCCTGGGCCTGGGCCGGGGCATCTGCCAGGGGCTCTGCCCCCCCCGCTGCCCAGGTCGCTGGCGAGTGTGGGCCTGTAGGGGAAGGGACGGCGGCGGGCGCACAACCGACGGGTGTACCCGTGATCTGGGGCAGTGGCCCCACCGCCCTGGTGGCGCAGGCCCGGCTGCGTGTGGCGTTAGCGGGGCAGGCTCTCCCTGCACAGGGGCCGCTGAGCCTGCCTCTGCACACACTCACAGCCTTGCGCCCGCATGTGGCCAGCCTGGAGCGCATGGGCTGCCGCACCTGGGGGGCACTGCGGGCGCTGCCCCGCGCCGGGGTGTCGCGGCGTTTTGGTGCGGCGGTGCTGCGGGTGCTGGACCAGGCCCTGGGAGATGCCCCTGAGGCCCACGCCTGGCTGGAGCTGCCCGAGCAGTTTGTGCTGACGGGCGAGTTGCCTGCGCTGGCAGAGTCGGCCGATGCGCTGCTCTGGAGCGCCAGCCGCTGCCTCACGGCCTTGCAAGGCTGGCTGCAAGCGCGGCAGCAGGGCGTGCTGGGCCTGGAGCTGGCCTGGCGCCATGACCTGCGGCGCATCGATGGTGTGACCATCGCCCCCACGCAGGCGCTGCAGGTGCGCACGGCCCAGGCCACGCAGGACATGGGGCATCTGCGGCGCCTGTTGTCTGAAAATCTGGCGCGCACCACGCTGGCCGCGCCGGTCAATCAGATCACGCTGCGTTTGCTGGAGGCGGCCCCGCTGCCACACCGCAGTGCGAGCCTGCTGCCGCCCGACCATCTGGGCGGCGCAGACCCTGCTGGCGCCCAGGGCGAGGCTTTGCACCAGTTGCTGGAGCGCCTGTCAGCCCGGCTGGGAGAAGACCATGTGCAGGCCCCGGTGCTGCAGGCCGACCACCGCCCCGAATGCATGCAGCAGTGGCGCCCGGCGGCCGAGGTGCTGCGCGTGACGGCGGCGGCCTCAAAGCACGCTGCAGCCCGGAATGCCTCCGTCAGTGTTGCCAATACGGCGCTGGATGCAGCCCCCGATGCCCTGCTGCTGCCCACCTGGCTGCTGAATCCGCCCCGGCGGCTGGCGGTGCAGGGCAACCGCCCCTGCCACCACGGCCTGCTGCGACTGCTGGCCGGGCCCCACCGCTTTGAAGCGGGCTGGTGGTCTGCGGCCGGGGAGGGCGCAGGCCCGGCCCCCGGTGAAGGTGCCCTGGCCTTGCGCGACTACTTTGTGGCCCACAACGATGTGGCGGGGCTGGTGTGGGTGTTCCGCGAGCGGCTGGCGCCGGTGCCGTCCGTGTCGGATGGTCCCCCTGTCGCCGTGCGGCCCCATCGCTGGTTCCTGCATGGGGTGTTTGGGTGATGTCTGCGGAGGCTCCATGGGCCTGACACCTTCCTCTGCATCGCCTGCACAAGCCACCGTGCTGCCGGGCTATGCCGAGCTGCACTGCCTGTCCAACTTCAGCTTCCAGCGTGGTGCATCGCATCCACAGGAACTCGTGAAGCGCGCGCTGGCGCTGGGCTACCAGGCCCTCGCGCTGACGGACGAATGCTCGGTGGCGGGTGTGGTGCGCGCTTGGGAGGCCGCCAAGGAATGTGGTTTGCACCTCATCGTGGGCAGCGAGTTTTTGTGGGGTGACGACCTGCGGCTGGTGGCCCTGGCGCGCGATGCCGAGGGCTGGGGCAATCTGTGTGAGTTCATCACCACGGCCCGTGCGGTCGCATCCAAGGGGCAGTACCACGTGGGCCCGCGCAGCCCCTGGGGATTGCTGCAAGGGTGCGAGTTGCTGCTGGCGCCTATCCGGCAACGCTTTGATGCTTCTAATTTGATAGCTGTTAGCGCTTGTCTATCCAGCGCTAGAGGCCAATTTGACTCATATTTTGATGGCCATATCTGGTTGGCGGTCGAACTGCACCTGGCCCCGGACGACAGCCTGTGGCTGGCCACGCTGCAGCGTGTGGGTGCGGCGCTGGACTTGCCGCTGGTGGCGGCGGGCGATGTGCACATGCACGCCCGTTCGCGCAAGCCGCTGCAGGATGTGATCACCGCCGTACGCCTGGGCCGCAGCGTGGGCGAATGCGGGTTTGCGCTGCAGCCCAATGCCGAGCGCCATCTGCGCCAGCGCGTGCGGCTGGCGGGCATCTATCCGCCCGAGTTGCTGGACGCCACGCTCACCGTGGCGGGGCGCTGCACGTTCACCCTGGACGAAATCAAGTACCAGTACCCGCTGGAGACCGTGCCCGCTGGCATGACCCCCGCGCAGGCCCTGGCCTGGCTGGTGCAGGTGGGCGTGCAAGGCGTTTACCCGCAGGGCGCGCCACAGAAGGTGCAGGCGCAGATCCGCAAAGAGCTGGACCTGATCGCACACTGCCAGTACGAGATGTACTTCCTCACGGTGCACGACATCGTGCGCTACGCGCGCAGCCAGGGCATCCTGTGCCAGGGGCGTGGCTCGGCCGCGAATTCGGTGGTCTGCTACGTGCTGGGCATCACGGCCGTGCCGCCCGAAAACTCACACCTGCTGTTCGAGCGCTTTATCAGCAAAGAGCGCAAGGAGCCGCCCGACATCGACGTGGACTTCGAGCATGACCGGCGCGAGGAGGTCATCCAGTACATCTACGAAAAATACGGCCGCGAGCGCGCCGCCATCGCGGCCGTGGTTACCACCTACCGCACGCGCAGCGCACTGCGCGATGTGGGCAAGGCGCTGGGCGTGGCGCCGTCCTTGGTCGATGCCTTTGCCAAGGACCACCACTGGTTTGACGAGCAGTTTGCCACCGACCGGTTGCAGGAACTGGCTGAAAGCCTGGGTGCACCGCTGCACCGGCACACGGCCCAGTTGTGGCTGGAGCTTGCGGCGGACCTCAAAGGCTTTCCGCGCCACCTGAGCCAGCATGTGGGCGGCTTTGTGCTCACGCAGGGCAAGCTCACGCGCCTGGTGCCCGTGGAGCCCGCGAGCATGGAGCACCGATCGGTCATCCAGTGGGACAAGGACGACCTGGACACCATGGGCCTGCTCAAGGTCGATGTGCTGGCCCTTGGCATGCTCAGCGCGCTGCGCCGCTGCCTGAATTTGCGCGAAGCCTTGCGCGGTGAGCGCTGGGACCTCCAGGGCATTCCGCGCGAAGACCCCGCCACCTACGACATGATCTGCGCCGCCGACACCGTGGGCGTGTTCCAGATCGAAAGCCGCGCGCAGATGAGCATGCTGCCGCGCCTGCGGCCGCGCGAGTTCTACGACCTGGTGGTGGAGGTGGCGATTGTGCGGCCCGGGCCTATTCAGGGTGGCATGGTGCACCCCTACCTGCAGGCGCGCGAACGCAGGCGCAGGGGCGAGCCACTGCAATTGGAGAAGCCCGAACTGGAAGCGGCCCTGGCGCGCACGCTGGGCGTGCCGATTTTTCAGGAGCAGGTGATGCAGATCGCCATGGTGGCGGCCGGGTTCTCTGCCGGCATGGCGGACGATCTGCGCCGGTCGATGGCGGCCTGGAAGCGCAAGGGCGGCGTGCACCGGTTCGAGCGCCCACTGGTCGGAGGCATGGAAGCGCGTGGTTACCGTACCGAGTTTGCCCAGGCCATCTTCCAGCAGATGCTGGGCTTTGGCGAATATGGCTTTCCTGAAAGCCACGCCCACAGCTTTGCCTTGCTGGCCTATGCCAGCAGCTGGCTCAAATGCCATGAGCCCGCGTGTTTTCTGGCCGCGCTGCTCAATTCGTTGCCCATGGGTTTTTACACCGCCTCGCAACTGGTGCAGGATGCGCGCCGCCACGGCGTGCGTGTGCTGCCCATCGACGTGACCTGCAGCGACATCGACTGCACGCTGGAGGGCACACCAGAGCCGCTGAGACCGGCGCGAGGGCTGGGCGCGCCGCCACTGCCGCAGCCCGCTGTGCGTCTGGGCTTGCGGCTGGTGGGCAGCCTGCACAAAGATGCTGCCGAACGACTGGTAGAGGCCCGCGCTACAGGCCCTGCCTTTGCCAACACCGAAGACCTAGCCCTGCGCGCACAGCTGAGCCAGCAAGACCTACAGGCGCTCGCTGCAGCCGATGCGCTGGCGGGTCTGTCAGGCCACCGGCGCCAGCAGATGTGGGAGGCGGCCGCGCAGCACACGGCACCGCCCCTGCTGCGCGATGTGCCCGTGCACGAAGCGCCCCTGCAACTGCTCGCCGCGCCCGAGGGCGAAGAGATTCTTTTCGACTACGCCGCCACCGGCCTCACACTGCGCCGCCACCCACTGGCCCTGCTGCGCCCGCGCCTTGCGCGCTGGCGGCTGCAGACCGCGCTGCAGCTGAACACCGTGCCCCATGGCCGCAAGGTGCGCGCCTGCGGCATCGTCACTGTGCGCCAGCGCCCCGGCACGGCCAAAGGCACGATGTTCGTCACGCTGGAGGACGAGACGGGTCCCGTCAACGTGATCGTGTGGCCTGCGCTGGTGGAGACATGGCGCAATGCGCTGCTCAGGTCGCAATTGCTGGCGGTGGAAGGCGTGTGGCAGTGCAGCGTGCCCGAGGGGGAGGGGGCCGATGCGCCATCGCCATCAGCGTCGGTAGTGCGCCACCTGGTGGCCCAGCGCTTCAAGGACTTGACGCCGCTGCTCGGTCGCATGGCCCAGGCGCTGCAAGGCAGCCGGGACTTTCACTGACCTGCTGAACCGCTTCGGATCATCCTTCTGACTCCCTTGCGGTCACCGTTCCAGCAGATAAGCGTGGGGGTCGATGAAGAACGCTTTTTTGGCGCCCTGCGTAGCGCCATCCACCTTCCACGGCGCGGGCAGCATTCGCACGATGGAATAGTGCAGGTGTGGCGGCTTGCCCTGCGCATTGCCGCTGGCCCCCAGCGTGCCAATCGCCTCTCCAGACGCCACGAAGGAGAAGGCGCCTGTGCGGATCGAGTCCAGGTGCGCAAAGTAATGCAACCGCCAGCGCGGCCCGAGCACCAGCACCACCTTGCCGCCTTTGGCGATTTCTCCTGTGAACAGCACGACGCCATCCGTAGTGCTCAGCACTGGCGTGCCGGTCTTGCCAAAGATGTCGATGCCCTTGTGCACACCCGAGCTGCCCCAGGGTTCGAACCAGAAGGACTTGGGATTCCAGTCTTTTGCAGAGGCCCCGGCCACAGGGATCTGGATGCGCTCTGGCAGTAACAGGCCCGCCACCAGCGCGGCCAGCAGGGTGAGGCCCAGAATCTTTGCAATTTTCATGGCGCGATTATTCCGCGCTCGCAATCGTTGCAGTCGCTGTGGATTAGCGCGAAGGGTCTGCCTTGCTGGCGGCCTGCCGTGCCGGCTGCGAGGCCGTGCCGGCTGCCCCCTGGACTCCGGGCTTGACAGGCTGCTGGGCCAGGTTCAGCAGCGGCTTGCAATGGGTGTCGTCGTCTGCTGCCGGCACGGTGATGGGCACCAGGGCCAGCGCGGCGGGGGCCACCACAGCAGCCACCACCGCCGCGCCTGCGCGCAGCAGCAGCGGTCCGGCCTCGACGCCCACATCCGGGTTGCCAAACGTGCCCCTCACATACAGGGGTGAACGCAGCGAAAAGAACTTCCATTGCAAGGATTCGGGCTTGATGCGCAGGTCCAGTGCCTCGGTGCCCAGGTCGATGGTGCCCGTGGCCTCCACCACGGCATCGTCGGTGCTCATTTTCACGACGCGGGCGGTTGCCAAGCCATCCACCACCATGAAGTCGGCCACCGCGCAGCGCAGGTGCACTTCCTTGTTTTCGCCAAAGAGCTTGCCCACGATGATGCTGCCCACGTTGAGCGCGGCCAGGTCCAGCATCTGCTTGCTCAGTGTGCCCTCTCGCACATACAGGCGCATCTCGCCCGTGCCGTGGCCCAGCAGTACGGCCATGCTGTTGCCGGTGCTCTCCAGGGCAATGGCTCCGTCCATGCGGCCAAAACTTTTCTTCATGAGCTGCACCTTGGGGAACAGGGCCGACAACTGCAGTCCCTGCACGGTGCCGCGTATCTGGGCCTTGAGGGGGGCGCTGCGGCCATCGATGGTGACCTGCGATTCGATCTTGCCCTCTGCCACACCAAACGTGAGGGGCGCCAGTCTGAGCTGCGCGTTTTCCATTACGGCGCGTGTGCTCAGGTCCTGCAGCGGCAGGCTCTCGGGGCGGATGATGTGGCGGCCCTTGAACACGATGTCCATGTCCATGGCATTCCACCGCTCGGCCGCAAATTGCGAATCCGGCAGCACCTTGCCACCCTGGCTGCGGGTGCGTTGCGTGTTGCCGGACAGGCGTGTGCCCAGCGTCGGCCCCAGGTCTGCCAGGCGCAGCTGGTTCGATGTCATGGTGCCGGTGAGCCGGGGGCGCGGTTTGCCCGAGGTGTATTTCAGCGACCCCTGCAGATCACTCTGACCCACCTTGCCGCGAAAATCGTTGTACTCCCACACCGCGCGTTCGGGTTCCAGGCTCCCGGTCAGCCGTCCGCGCGTTTCAAACGCCGGGGTGTTGGGCAGCACCAGCCCGGTCAGGTCGTACAGATCGGCCATGCTGCCGCCCTGGAGGAACACCTGAAAATCCAGCCCCGAGAGCGCCCCGGGGTTGGCCAGCACCCCTTCAGCCGACAGTGCCACGCTGCCCGCGCTGGCATCAATCTGCAGCGGATAGTTCACCACCTTGTTGCGCAGGCTGATGACCTGGCCCGCGCGCCCCTGTCCCTTGATCTGGGCCTTGGCATAGCGGCCTTGCAGTTCAAAGCGCAGGCCATAGGGCATCGCCCCCTGGGAGGATGTGCCGGGGGCCGCGATCGCTGCCGTCGGGGCTGTGCCACTGGCGGCGCTGGCGGAAGCCTTGGCGGCCGGGCTGCCGGGTGGGCTGGTGGGGGCAATGGGCTCCGTTGTGTCAATGCGCGCCTGCAGGTCCAGGTCTTTCATGCCATCGGCATAGGCCAACACGCCCTGCTTGAGCACGAGCCGGTCTACATCGAAGCTCCACCCGCTCCTGGGGCCGTCCTTGCTCTCAAAGGTCCAGTTGTTGGTGCCATCGGCGGTGCGGGCCAGCGCCACCTGGGGGCTGGTGAGTGCCACGGTGTCGATCGACAGGTGCCGCCCCAGCAGCGGCAGCAGGCGCACCGTGGCGGTGGCGCTGCCGATGCGGGCCATGGTGGGCGCTTCCGGCAGATCGGCGTTGTCCTTGGGAGGCGTTTTGCCATCGGCACGCTGGAAGGGGGGGATGAACCCCGCCGGCTGGTCCATCACCAGGCGCTCGGCCTGGACGGTGACGCCAGGTATCCATCGTCGCCATCCTTCCTCCAGGGGTTGGGGCCAGCGCCAGGCTGCCGACAATTCGCCCTCAATCGCAAAGTGCCTGCCCGTGGCTTCGCTGACTTTTTCGTTGACCCAGGGCTTTGCACGGTTCCAGTCGATCACGGCCAGCAAGGCGCCGAGCAGCACCAGCAGCGCGGCCACTACACCCAGGGCCACCAGCAACCACCGCGCGACACGTCGACCAACCCCCGAGGCGGGTGCGGGGTGGCCGGTGGACACGGCAGGGCGGGGAAGATCGGCAGAAGGCGTGGTAGGTGACGGCATGAAGGGTGTATGGGTTATGGCCGCATGTCGCAGAACAGCCATGCTGCACGGGACATGGGTGGGTGCCGCGTTTGCTCATGCGGCACGGGGCCTCCTGGGTTCATGCTAGCCCGCATTGGCACGCCCAGTGGCAGTGCAGGCGCAACTGCCGCCCTTGTCCTACAGGCGGAAAACGGTGCTGCCGCGCCCTAAAATCCGCGCACCATGCACAACCCCCACCACCCCCACGCCCCGCCCATGCGCGATGGCGTGGGCCCCAGCTGCGTGGTGCTGCCCAGCCAGGGGCAGGGCAGCATGCTGGACTTTCTGGCGCAGCGTCTGCCCGTCGTGACCCGCGACGAATGGCTGCAGCGTATGCAGGCGGGGGATGTGGTGGACGAACGCGGGGAGCCCGTGTCGCCCGGGCGGCCGTTTGAAGGCAGCTTGCGCGTGTACTACTACCGCAGCCTGCCCGCAGAGCCCGCCTTGCCTTTCACAGAAACGGTGCTGTACCAGGACGAGCACCTCGTGGTGGCCGACAAGCCTCATTTCATGCCCGTGACACCGTCGGGCCGCTATCTGCACAACACACTGCTGGTGCGCCTCAAGCGACAGCTGGGGTTGCCTGAACTGTCGCCCCTGCACCGCATCGACCGGGACACGGCGGGGCTGGTGCTGCTATCGGTGCAGCAGCGCACACGCGGGGCCTACCAGGCGCTGTTCCGTGACAAGCAGATCACCAAACACTACGACGCGATTGCGCCGTGGCGCGAAGACCTCGTGTTTCCGCGCGAACACATGAGCCGCCTGGAGGAAAGCCCTCAGTTCTTTCGCATGCAGGAAGTGCCCGGCGAGCCCAACAGCCACACGCAGATGCAGATGCTGGAGGTGTCAAGGTCTGGAGCCTGGGCCCGGTACCGTCTCATGCCGATCACCGGCAAACGGCACCAACTGCGCGTACACATGGCCGCGTTGGGCCTGCCCCTGCGCAACGACCCGTTCTATCCAGTGGTCAACGATCCTCCCGAAGGAGACTACTCGCGGCCTCTGCAACTGCTGGCGCGGTCCCTGGAGTTTGCGGACCCGGTGTTGGGCGTGCCGCGGATGTTTGAGAGCAGGCAGCGGCTGAGTCTGGAAGACTAGGGTTTACCACTAGTAATCGCTATTTGCTCGTTGAGGGCGGGGTGGCCCTCATGAAAGCATGGCATTCCTTTGGGTTTTGTTTTTACACACAGATAAGGTAACTTGGTTACCTGTTCTGGGCAGAGGGCCCGGAAACTGCAGAAGAAAACAACAATGAGCCCCACCACCACACACCGTTCCGTCGCGTTCAAGCTGTCGCTTGCGGCGTTACTCAGCCTGCTGCTTGTGCTGCTCATCACCATGGGTATCGTCAGCGCCTTGCTCTGGCAAAACTTTGGACGGCTATCGCGCGGCGATGCCCAGCAATACGCAGCCCAGTTGCGCACCTTGGTGCAGACGTTTGACGAAACCGCGCAAGAGCAGGCCAAACGCGATTTCACCCTGTTCAAGGCCAATTTTCCGGGCAATTTTTCGCTCAGCGAGGCGCCGGGGGCTGACGGTAAGCCCGAGGCCACGCTGGCATTTCAAGGGGTGCCGATCAATGGCGACTTTGAGGTGGTGGATCGGTTTTCCAAAGACAGCATGGGTGCCGTCGCCACCATCTTCGCGCGCACGGGCGACGACTTCATCCGTGTGACCACTTCGCTCAAGAAGCAGGACGGAGACCGCGCCTACAAGACCCTTCTGGATCGCAAGCACCCCGCCTATGAACTGATGAACGAAGGCAAAACCTTCATCGGCCGCGCGAATCTGTTTGGCCGGGAGTACATGACGGTGTATGAACCCATCCGCGAAGGCAACCGCACCATCGGCATCCTGTTCATCGGTTCGGACATCGGCCCCATTCTGGGCAAGCTCAACACCGTGATGGCGGGCCAGAAGCTGTTTGCCACGGGCGCTGTCTACGCGGTCAATATTTCAGCAGGCCCTGCACGGGGCAACATTTTTGGTTTGACGGGCGCCAACGCGACGCTCAAGGTCGATGAGAAAGTGGATGAGGCCAAGGCCTGGCTTGCTTCACTGTCGGGTATCGAGCAAACCGGCGATTTTGAATCGAGCTGGTCGCCGCGCCGCAGTGGCGACGGTGACACCGCCGCGCGTTATGTGGCGGTGGAGCGCTACAAGCCCTGGAACTGGGCCATAGTGGCCGAGGCGCCGGAGTCTGAAATGATGGGCGAGGCCCGCAGCGTGCTCACCTGGCTGTGGCTGGGTGTGCTGGTGGCGCTGGCACTGCTGACGGTGGTGCTGGTGGTTGCCACACGCCGCTTGGTGGGTGCGCCCGTGCAGCAGCTGAGCACCGCGCTGGGTTACCTGGCGCAGGGCGACCTGACCCACGCAGTCACCCTGAAATCCCGCGACGAAATCGGCAGCCTGGCCCAGGCCATGGAAGGCTTTCGTGTCCGCCTGGTAGAAAGCCTGAGCACCGTGCGCACCAGTGCCGAAAGCGTGTCGTCGGCCAGCACCGAAATCGCCCAAGGCAACCAGGACCTGTCGGGCCGCACCGAAAGCCAGGCCAGCTCGCTGGAAGAAACGGCGGCCAGCATGGAGCAGTTGGGTGCCACCATTCGACACAACGCCGACAGCGCCAGCCAGGCCAACCAGCTGGCCGTGGGCGCCAGCCGCGTGGCCGCGCAAGGCGGTGAAGTGGTGTCCAAGGTGGTCAGCACCATGCAGGACATCAACACCAGCAGCCAGAAGATTGCCGACATCATTGGCGTCATCGATGGCATTGCTTTCCAGACCAACATCCTGGCCCTGAACGCTGCGGTTGAAGCCGCTCGTGCTGGCGAGCAAGGCAGGGGCTTTGCCGTGGTGGCTGCTGAAGTGCGCAACCTGGCCCAGCGCACCGCGGCCGAGGCCAAGGCCATCAAAGAACTGATCGGCGCCAGCAGCGCCATGGTGCAGCAGGGCTCGGTGCTGGCCGATCAGGCGGGCACCACGATGCAGGAAGTCGTGAGCTCTATCCAGCGCGTGGCCGACATGGTCTCTGAAATCAGCGCTGCCAGCAGCGAGCAGACCGTTGGTGTGGGCCAGGTGGGAGAGGCAGTGACGCAACTGGACCAGACGACTCAGCAGAATGCCGCTCTGGTGGAAGAAATGGCTGCTGCGGCCAGCAGCCTGCAGACGCAGGCACACCAGATGGTGTCTGCCATTGCGCAGTTCAATCTGGGTGGCGCCAGTGCCAGCCCCGGTTTGCCAAACCGGGCACGTGGGGGCTCCCGCAACCCGGCAATCTCCGGCTGAACGCTCGGGCACTCGCGGGCGCTAGCGGAGCTTCGCTATGGCAGGATCAGCGAAACGGAATGGGCTTGCTCTTGGCTGGCGCGCTTTTTGGAAGCCGTGAATTGAAGAATTCAGCCAATGCCCGCTGGGTGTCGGGATGCAGCCGCCATGCGGTCCAGCCCAGGCCGATACTGCGCAGGTACACGGTGACGTGCGCGTCTTCCAGCGGGTACTGGATGGCGAGGGTGGGGTTGTCCTGCGACATCACCGGGACCCCGCTCCCATTGCTGTCCTGGGGGGCTGGGGTGACTTCGGGCGTCATCTGCGAGCGCAACATGGCCAACTCACGAATCAGATTTTCGATATCTGGCGCTGTGAGCGTTTTGTTGATTGCCAGGGTGGCCTGCGTGCGGTCGTCGCTCAGTTGCATGGGGCTTTTCCTTCTTTCGCGGGTAGTTGTGAAGGCTCCATTGTGCTGCCTTCGGTCTGCATCCCGCCGAAGGGGTGCAAACATGGGACGCAAGCCTCTGGCCAAACCCGTTTCGGGCGCGCCGCCGCGTGGCTACAATACGGCTGCTGATGAAACTCTGGCGCGGCAACTGCCAAGCCGGTGTTTTCACAGGCCTCACTGAAATACCGTTGTCCATCAACGGCTTACAGAAGGCGGGTGTAGTTCAATGGTAGAACGGCAGCTTCCCAAGCTTCATACGAGGGTTCGATTCCCTTCACCCGCTCCAGCCCCCTTCGGCTGATCATCTCCCCCCGTCTTTGTCTTTGTTGTTGTTTTGACCGCGCATGCTGCACGGATGACGGCATGGGCGCGCGCCCATCCGGTAGGGCATGTCAAGCCATTGGCTGACGCCACGCGGCCGCCACCCACGCCACCATGCTGGAACGGCCTCCTTTGGAGGGGCACTATCGTTTGAGGAAATGAATGGCTTCCAAAGACAAGAACTCAGCACAGAAACCCGCCGCCAGCAAGAAGCCAAGCACGGCGCAGGAAGGCAAGGACGCCAAGGCACAACGCGAGCTGGGCATCGTCGGGCCGCATGGCGACATGCGGCTGGCCTCGGTCATCATCGAAGGCTATAGCCTCGAGTTGAGCGACGGCGAAGGCTATGTGGGGGATGTCGCCAGCCGCACGGCCTTTCGCCACATGCTCGATGCCTGGCGCAAGCTGTATGCATCCATGGAGGGCAAGGACCCTATGGGCACCAAGCCCACGCGCGAACTCAGCAAACATAAGTTGGATGCGTTGCTGGAGAAAGACGGCGTGGCCGCCCAAGCCATCGAAGCCGCGTCGGAAGACTACGCGATGCAGCTGGCGCATGTGGTGCAGCGATTTCTGAAACACAAGACCTGGCGCGGCGTGGAGCGCATCATCATCGGCGGGGGCTTTCACCAGAGCGAGGTGGGTGGCCGCGCCATCGATTGCACCCGCAAGATCCTCAAGGCCGAAAAGGTGCCCGTGGAGCTGCGCACGCTGCGCCACCATGCGGACGAGGGCGGCCTGATTGGCTGGGTGCACCTGGCGCCCCCCGCGCTGCTGCAAAGCTACGACGCCATCCTGGCGGTGGACATTGGCGGCACCAATGTGCGCTGCGGCATCGTGCAAACCCATTTGCACCGCGCCCCCGATCTTTCGCTGGCCGAGGTGGTGCGCCGCGAGAAATGGGCTCATGCCAACGACGAACCCCGGCGCGACGAACTGGTCGAGGGCATCGCCACGCTGCTCGAAGGCCTGATCGCGTACGCCGAGAAAAAGAAGATCCGCCTGGCGCCCTACATCGGCGTTGCCTGCCCGGGGCTTATCGTGGAAGACGGCTCGCTGGCCGGTGGCACGCAGAACCTGCCGGGCAACTGGGAGAGCACCCGCTTTCACCTTCCGCGCGACCTGTGCGAGCGGCTACCGCACATTGGCGATGGCCGCACCCAGGTGTGCCTGCACAACGATGCCGTGGTGCAGGGCCTGTCTGAAATGCCCTTCATGCAGGACGTGGAGCGCTGGGCGGTGCTGACGGTGGGCACGGGGCTGGGCAACGCGAGCTACACCAACCGTCAGCCGCCAGAATTTGAATGATTTTGGCTGCTAGCGCTTATTGGTAAAGCGCTAGCAGCTATAAAATAAATAGCATTTTGTGGGGCTGCTTATTTCTGAATGTCCCCCAGGCACAGGTACTTGATCTCCACGTAGTCGTCCATGCCGTAGTGCGAGCCTTCGCGGCCCAGGCCCGACTGCTTGACGCCGCCAAAGGGCACGTGCTCGGTGGCCAAAATGCCCACGTTGGCACCCACCATGCCGTATTCCAGCGCCTCGGTCACGCGGAAGATGCGGCCCACGTCGCGGCTGTAGAAGTAGCTGGCCAGGCCAAACTCGGTGTTGTTGGCCGCGTCGATGGCTTCCTGCTCGGTCTTGAACTTGAAGACCGGGGCAAAGGGGCCAAAGGTTTCCTCGCGCGCGCAGAGCATGTCGGCCGTGGCGTTGGCGACCACCGTGGGCTCGAAGAACTGGCCGGAGCCCAGGCTGGTGAGGCGCTGGCCGCCGGCCACCACCTGGCCGCCCTTGGCCAGCGCGTCGTCCACGTGGCGCTGCACCTTGGTCAGTGCCGCTTCCTCGATCAGCGGGCCCTGGTTCACCCCAGCTTCAAAACCGTTGCCCACCTTGGCTGTCTTGACCTTGGCGGCGAACTTGGTCACGAACTCGTCGTACACACCTTCCTGCACATAAAAGCGGTTGGTGCACACGCAGGTCTGGCCCGCGTTGCGGTACTTGCTGGCAAAGGCGCCTTCCACGGCGCTGTCGATGTCGGCGTCGTCAAACACGATGAAGGGCGCATTGCCGCCCAGCTCCAGCGACATCTTCTTGACGGTGGGGGCCGACTGTGCCATCAGGATGCGGCCCACTTCGGTGGAGCCCGTGAAGCTGATGTGGCGCACCACGTCGCTCGCGCACAGCACCTTGCCGATGGCGATGGAGTTGTCGCTGTCTGCGGGCAGGATGTTGAACACACCGGCCGGAATACCCGCGCGGATGGCCAGCTCGGCGGCGGCCAGGGCTGTGAGTGGTGTCAGCTCGGCGGGCTTGATGACCACGGGGCAGCCCGCAGCCAGCGCGGGCGCGACCTTGCGCGTGATCATGGCCAGCGGAAAGTTCCACGGTGTGATGGCCGCGCACACGCCGATGGGTTGCTTGAGGACCAGCAGGCGGCGGCTGTTGTCAAACTGAGGCAGTGTCTCGCCGTTGATGCGCTTGGCCTCTTCGGCAAACCATTCCACAAAACTCGCGCCGTAGGCGACTTCGCCCTTGGCTTCGGCCAGGGGCTTGCCTTGTTCGGCGGTCATGATGCGGCCCAGGTCGTCCTGATTGGCCATGAGCAGGTCGAACCACTTGCGCAGGATGATGCTGCGCTCCTTGGCGGTCTTGGTTTTCCAGGCAGGCCAGGCGGCGTTGGCGGCGGCAATGGCGGCTTCTGCGTCTTTCGGGCCCAGGTTGGCCACGTCCGCCAGCTTGAGGCCCGTGGCCGGGTCGTTCACATCAAAACGGCTGCTTCCCGCCACCCACTGGCCATTGATCAGGCCATCGGTCTTGAGCAGGCTGGGGTCGTTGAGTTGGGCGAGGGGGGATGTCTTCATGTCCATGGGATGGTCCTTGAGAAAGGGGGCTAAACGTGGGCAGATCGAGGTTCACGCACGAAGCGGCAGCGGGCATTGTCAGCCGCCTGGGCGACGGCCGCATGTCGCCGATGTGAACTCCCGGGCGGCAAGGGGCATATCAAGCACGGCGACCGCGCAGCCACTCCAGCGCCAGCAGCAAGCTGGTGGTGAACAGGATGAGCAGCGTGGCCACCGCGGCGATGGTGGGCGAGATGTTTTCGCGGATGCCGTTGAACATCTGGCGCGGCAGTGTGGACTGGTCGGCACCGGCCAGGAAGAGGGTGACCACCACCTCGTCGAACGAGGTAGCAAACGCAAACAGCGCGCCGGAGATCACGCCCGGCGCAATCACCGGTAGCGTCACACGAAAAAAGGTGTTGAAGGGCGTCTCACCGAGGCTCAGCGAGGCGCGCACGAGGTTGTGGTTGAAGCCTGCCAGAGTCGCCAGCACGGTGGTCAGCACAAAAGGTGCGCCCAGGGCGGCGTGCACGATGATGAGCCCGAAGTAGCTGTCGGCCAGGCCCAGCGGCGCAAAGTACAGGTAGGTGGCTACGCCCACCACAATGATCGGGACCACCATGGGCGCAATCAGGATGCTCATGAGCAGGCCCTTGAAGCGGAAGTCGGCCCGCGACAGACCCACCGCCGCCAGTGTGCCCAGGGCCGTGGCGATCAACGTGGCCGCAGGTGCCACGATGAAGCTGTTGCGCGTGGCGCGGGCCCACTCGGCGGATTCGAACAGGTTGCGGTACCACTTGAGCGACCAGCCGTGAATGGGGTAGGCCAGGAATGAACTCTCGGAGAACGACAGCGGCACCATCACCAGGATGGGGGCCAGCAGGAACACCAGCACGGCCACGCACAGGGCGCGCACCGCCCACCAGCCGAGCTTGTCGGCCAGTGTGGCGTACAGGGGGAATTGGGGCAAAAAATGACGCATGGTGAGTGTCTTTTGAAGTGGTTAGCCCAGACTCAATTCGGCTTTGCCAAACCGGCGGTACACGCTGTACAGCACCAGCGTGGCGGCCAGCAGCAGGGCGCCCAGCGCGCAGGCCATGCCCCAGTTCACTTCCACATTGGTGTAGCGGGCGATGTAGTAGCTCAGCATCTGGTCATCGGCCCCGCCCAGCAGCGCGGGCGTGACGTAGTAGCCAATGGCCAGGATGAACACCAGCAGCGCCCCAGCACCAATGCCGGGGTAGGTTTGTGGCACGTACACCCGGAAGAACGCCGCGATGGGCGAGCTGCCCAGCGACACCGCAGCGCGCAGGTAGGTGGGTGGCACGTTTTTCATCACGCTGTACAGCGGCAGCACCATGAAAGGCAGCAGGATGTGCACCATGGCAATCACCACGCCCGTGCGGTTGAACAGCAGTGGCAAAGGCTCGGCAATGGCGCCCAGGCCCATCAACCCCCGGTTGACCAGCCCCTCGGACTGCAGCAGCACGATCCATGCGGCCACGCGCACCAGGATCGACGTCCAGAACGGCACAAGGACCAGAATCATGAGCACATTGGCCTGGCGTGCGGGCAGCGAGGCCAGCCACCAGGCCAGCGGGTAGCCCAGCAGCAGGCACAGCACCGTAACCACAAAGCTGATGTGAAAGGTGCGCAGCAGGATGCCACCAAACGCGCGCTGCTCCTCGGGCATGCGTTCGACCTGGCCCAGCGCATCGCGCTGCAGGTCCACCGAGGCGAGCAGGTAGTCGGGCGTCCAGCGCGCCCCGTTTTTGGCGATGGCGCGCCAGAAAGGTGCTTCGCCCCAGCGTGCATCCTTGTCGATCAGCTGGTCGCGGATGGACTCGGGCGTGCCCTGCAGGGGCAGGGCGCGGAAAGCGCCCATCACCATCGAACGTGCTCCAGGCACTTCCGAGTTCAGCCTGCGCGCCAGGGCGCCTGCATCAGAGCTGTCGGGCAGACGGGCCAGGTCTTTGATCAGCGCGGCATAGGCAGCGGGGCCTGGTGCCTCGTGGCGGTCCCAGCCATGCAAGGCCTCGATGGTGGCGGGCAGCGTGTTGGCGACCTCGGGGTTCTCCACGCCGCGCTGCAGCAGCGCGGCAATGGGGACCAGCAGCGTGAGCAGCAAGAACACCAGCAAGGGCAGGGTCAGGGCAAAGGCCCGCCATTTGCGCCTCGCTTCGGCACGCGACAGCGCCTTGCGCAGTGCGCCGGGTGCGTGGGCGTCCAGCGCAAGCGCGGCGGGGGCGATGGCAGAAGAGGCTTGCATGGTGTCTTGCGCTCCGAGGGTGCGGTTTTCTGACTTATTGGGTGGCCCAGGCTGCGAAGCGTTTCTCCAGCGCCTCGCCCTGGTCGGCCCAGAAGCTCACGCCGAACTGGATGGCTTCCTTGGCGTTGCTGGCTGAGGTAGGCAGGTCGTCCAGCACCTTCTTGTCCAGCTTGGCGAGGGCCGTGGTGTTGGCCGGGCCATAGGCGATGTTCTGCGCGTAAGCAGCCTGGTTGGCCGTCTGCATGGTGTAGGCAATGAACTTCACAGCCGCGTCCTTGTTGGGCGTGCCCTTGGGGATGGCCCAGTAGTCCAGGTCATAGATGCCGCCGGGCCAGTAGATCTTGAGATTGCGGCCTTCGCGGTTGGCCGCGTCGATGCGGCCGTTGAACACGGTGGTCAGCACCACGTCGCCCGCCACCAGGAACTGCGGCGCCTGGGCACCTGCTTCCCACCATTGAATGTTGGGCTTGAGTTCGGTCAGCTTCTTGAAGGCGCGGTCTGCACCGTCCTTCGTGGCGAGCACCTTGTACACATCGGCGGGCTTCACGCCATCGGCCATCAGCGCGAATTCGAGGTTGTAGCGCGCACCCTTGCGCATGCCGCGCTTGCCAGGGATCTTCTTGGTGTCCCAGAAGTCAGCCCAGCTCGTGGGGGCAGTCTTGAGCTTGTCGCCGTTGTAGGCCATGACGGTGGACCACACGAAGATGCCCACGGCGCAGTCGGACACCGCAGCGGGAAGCAGGTCGGACTTGCTCACGATCTTGCTGTAGTCGAGCTTTTCATACAGGCCTTCATCGCAGCCCCGTGCGGCATCGGGCGATTCCAGCTCCACCACGTCCCAGGTCACCTTCTTGGCCTCGACCATGGCCTTGACCTTGGCCTGCTCGCCGTTGTATTCCACGGCCACGATCTTGTTGCCCAGCTTTTCATAGGGCTCGTAGAACGCCTTTTTCTGCGCGTTGGCGTTGGCGCCACCAAAGTTCACGACGGTCAGTTGCTGCTGCGCAAAGGTGGGCAGTGCCAGGCAGGCGGCCAGGGAGGCGCAGGCGATAAGGCTCTTTTTCATGGTGCAGTTTTTCCTTAGGGTTGTGGAGGAACAGGGGACGGGAAAAGGGTGTGGCTGTGCCGGTGATCAGACCGCATAAATGCGCGTGGAGACCGGGGGGAACTCCAGCAGCACGGCATCACCCGGCTGTGGATGGGGGTTGCTAGCGGACGAAGCCAGCGCCACCTTCACCGTGGCGGGCTCTTGGCCATGGCCCAGGTCGCACATCAGGCGCAGGTGGTCGCCGTAGTAGATGGCGCGCGCCACCGTGGCGGGAATGGCCGATGTTTTGGGGTACTCGGAATGCGCATGCAGCACGATGCGTTCGGGCCGAACACAGGCATGCACGGCAGAGCCCAGTGCGGCCTGGTTCACGTTCACACCCGGCAACAGGTAGCCGCCTGGCAGCTGGATGGCGGTGTCGGCGCCCGCGCCTTGCAGGGTGCCCGAAAGCACCGTGTTGTCGCCCACAAAGCCGGCCACGAATCGGTTGGATGGCGCTTCGTACAGGGTTTCCACATCCGCGAGTTGCTGAATGACCCCTTCGTTGAACACCGCCACGCGGTCGCTCATGGTCAGGGCCTCGCCCTGGTCATGGGTCACGTAGACAAAGGTCACGCCCAGCTGGCGGTGCAGTTCTTTCAGCTCGATCTGCATATGCTCGCGCAGCTGCTTGTCCAGCGCGCCCAGGGGCTCGTCCATCAGCACCAGCTGGGGGTTGAACACCAGGGCGCGGGCCAGCGCCACGCGCTGCTGCTGGCCGCCCGACAGGCGCGTGGGCAGGCGGTCGGCCATGCCGGTCAGGCGAACCATGTCCAGCGCCTTCTTCACACGCTCGGCCTGTTCGGCCTTGGGCACCTTGCGCACGGTGAGCGGGTAAGCCACGTTCTGACCCACGGTGAGGTGGGGGAACAGCGCGTAGTTCTGGAACACCATGCCAAAGTTGCGCTTGTGGGGCGGCGTGCCGGTGATCTGCTTGCCATCGAGCAGGATGTCGCCCGCAGTAGGGGACTCAAACCCCGCCAGCATCATCAGTGTGGTGGTCTTGCCCGAGCCCGAGGGCCCGAGGAGGCTCAGGAATTCACCGCGCTGGATGTCCAGGTCCAGCGAGCGCACCACCAGTTGTTCACCGTCGTACGTCTTTTGCACACCGCTGAAGCGGACCAGGGGCTCTGCTGATGGGTTCATGGTTGGGGGCACCTTGTAAGCAGAATGAAGGTCGGGTCGCATGTCAGCCCAGCGCGGCAAAGCTGTCGGCCAGGATGGCCAGGCCCTCTTCGAGCAGCTCGTTGGAGGCGGTCAGCGGCACCAGGATGCGGATCACGTTGCCATACGTTCCGCACGACAGCAGGATGAGCCCGCGCTTGGCGGCTTCGGCGACGACTTTCTTGGTCAGTGCGGCGTCGGGGCTGTGGACATCACCGTCTTCGAACAGCTCGATCGCCACCATGGCACCCAGGCCGCGCACATCGCCGATGGCGGGGACTGTGGCGGCCATTTCTTTCAGTGCACTGACCAGCAGCGCACCCATGTCCTGGCTGCGGGCCAGCAGGTTTTCCTTTTCAAACGCATCGATCACCGCCAGCGCTGCGGCACAGGCCACGGGGCTGCCCGCATAGGTGCCACCCAGGCCACCGGCTGCAGGGGCGTCGATGACGTCGGCGCGGCCCACCACGCCAGACAGGGGGAAGCCGCCTGCCAGTGATTTGGCAGTGGTGATGAGGTCGGGCGCCACGGGCCATTGCTCGCATGCAAACCAAGTGCCGGTGCGGCCAGCGCCGGTCTGCACTTCGTCAGCGATCAGCAGGATGCCGTAGCGGTCTGCCAGGGCCTTGAGGCCGGTGACGAATTCGGGTGGCGCCACGTAGAAGCCGCCTTCGCCCTGCACGGGCTCAAGGATGAAGGCTGCCACACGCTCGGGCTCGATGTCGTTCTTGAAGATCAGCTCCACTGAATGCAGGGCCTGCTCCACGCTCACGCCATGCAGCGCGTTGGGGAACAGGGCGTGGTACATCTCGCCAGGGAAGGGGCCGAACCCGATCTTGTAAGGCGCGACCTTGCCGGTAAGGCCCAGCGTGAGGTTGGTGCGGCCGTGGTAGCCGCCCGTGAAGGCGATCACGCCGGGGCGTTTGGTGTAGGCGCGGGCGATCTTGATGGCGTTTTCCACAGCCTCGGCGCCCGTGGTGAGCAGCAGGCTCTTCTTGGCAAACGCGCCGGGGGCCAGGGTGTTCAGGCGCTCGCACACTTCCACGTAGGGCTCGTACGCCACCACCTGGAAGCAGGTGTGGGTGTACAGCTCCAGCTGGGCTTTGACTGCAGCGATCACTCCGGCGTGCAGGTGGCCGGTGTTGAGCACGGCGATGCCACCGGCAAAGTCGATGAAGCGGCGGCCCTCCACATCCCACAGCTCGGCGTTAAGCGCCTTCTGTACGAAGAGTTCATGGGCCTGACCCACGCCCCGGGCCACAGCGGCATGGCGGCGGGTGAGGAGGGCGGCGTTGGTGAAGTGGCGGTCTTGCTGCATGGCGGTGGGCGGGTGGGTTGAACACGAAATGAAGGAATGGGCGAATTCTGGAATTCGCGCCACGGCCCGTCCATGTACACCGGCATGCTGTTTTGCGCGCACTGTGCAGGTCCTCCATCCTGTACAGGCAATCCCTGATTTGGTGTGCGCCAACACGGTGCACAATGCAGCCCCTTTTGCGTAGCCGTAGTGCAATCCCCCACGCTGATCTGCAGGAAAACCGGGCACTCGGGGGATTGAAGGGGTTTGTATCGGGATGCAGCGGCGGGCCGCTTGCCATCTTCCAAAACGGTGCGTAAAAACGAAAAAAGGCCTCGCAGCGTGCTGCGAGGCCTCTGCCGGCCGAAACTTGAACGCTCTGCTACCGGGCGCACACCCCGGCCGTTGCAGCCGCCCCGGTCACCATGGTGTTGTTCGTGACCACACTGTTCGGTGCAATCACGCGCACCACCGTGCTGCCCGCGTGGGGTGTGGGGAAACATGCAATGTTGTTACGCACCACAGCGTTTCCATCGGGTACATCGCCATTCTGGAATTCGGTGTGGCCCACATTGATGGCTGTCTGGAAGGTCGTCTGCGTATTGATGATGACGTTGCCCTCAATCACGATCCCGGGTGCCGACTGCACTGCCATGCCCGTGTTGCCGGCGTTGATGAGTTTGTTGTTGCGCACCACGAAGTTGCGGAACCATTCGGCCGAGTCATACCCCTGCGTGATCGACATCTCCCAGCAGCCATCCGTCGCAGCATCCTGCTCAATCCGGTTACCCTCAATCAGTACGCCGTCCATCTGGCCGTGGAAGGTCATGTTGCCCCCTTGGCAGATGCCATTGACCACCGAGTTGCGGATGTAGCGGTTGTTGCGCAAGGTGACGTTGGTGCCACTCAGTCCATGGCTGCCCGACAGGTAGGTGCCATGGTTGAAGCCGCTGCCGCTGAAGTTGTTGGCCTCGATCAGGTTGCCTTCGATCACACTGTTGCGGAACTGGCCCAGGATGCCCATGCTTCCGTTGTGATGGATGTGGTTGTTGCGGATCAGCACGTTGTTCACACCGTGGGGAGCGCGTGCCTGCGAGTGGATGGCAATCTGGAAGCCGGATATCTCCACGTTCTCAATCACGATGTCGCGGACATTGCCACTCAACCAGAAGCCCCAGGCCGAGTTGTTGGAGCCGTGGATCCGCAAATTGCGGAACACGTAGCCGCCGTCGTTGGAGGTGTTGGCATAGCGCCCTCCCAGCTCAAAGGGCGCGATGGCATTGTTGTTGGTGTTGAGGAGGGGGGCGGGCCCTGCGCCATACGCATCGAAGGTGAGGGGCGCGTCTGCGCGGACGTTCATGTTCTCGAACGTGGTGACACCCACCACCCAGGCACCGCCGCGCGCAAAAAGCAGTGCTGTGCCCGCAGGCAGTGTGTTGACATTGATCCCCGTGAGGTTCTGCTTGGGTGCCGCCTGGGTGCCGGGGTTGGAATTGCTCCCTGGCACGCAACCGGTGGCGGCGCCCGCCTGGCAGTCCGAGAAGTAGTACGTTACGGAGCCACCGGGCGTCGGCGCTGGCGGAGGCGCCGGTGGAGCCGGCGGTGCCGGAGGCGTTGGCGGTGGGGCGGGCGGGGCGGGCGTTGGGACGGGGCTGCTGACGTAGCACGCCTTTTTCACCTGCCGCAGGGGGTCGCCAAAGGTGGCGTTGTTGCACATCACGTTGTTGGTGAATGCGCGCGCGGCAGTCCAGGTGGTGCCAGCCCCATAGACCACCTTGGCCGTACCGGTAAAGCTGCATTGCTGCCCCTCGACGGCACACAAGGTGTAGCCCGGTGGCGGTGCTGTCAGCACGGGATCGGGCGCAGGAGCTGGCGACGGTGCGCTGGCATAACAAGCCTTTTGCACACCCCACAGGGGGTCGCCAAAGGTTGCGTTGCTGCAACTGACACCGTTGGTGAAACTGCGAGGGCTGGTCCAGGTCGTGCCTGCTCCATAGACCACGTTGGCCGCGCCGCTGAAGCTGCATTTCTGTCCCTCGACGGCGCACGGCTTGTAGCCTGCCGGTGGGGTGTGGGTCGCCTGCGCCAGTGCAGGGCCTGTGGCTGTGCCCAGGCATAGACCCAAGGCAATGGCCCATGGCCTGGGTTGAAAAATCCGTGAAGAGTTGAGTTCAGATGTTCGTGTCAGCATGGGTGTCCCTCGGTGTGTTGGGTATTGGTTTTCAAACCCGATTTGCGGTCACCGATGCCAATCGAGTTGGGGGGCAAGCCTATCGCTGGGGCATGGGTGTGTGCGCATCGCGGCGGCGGAAAAGGGACAGGCGGTGGATGCAATCCGATAGCCGCTGCATCGGACAAAAGACTGAATACCGCCCATCGGTTGGGCACTACCGTTCACGGTCTGCGGGCCTTTTCGAGCGCGGCGTCATCAACGCGCAAGACATCCCACAGCGCTGCAAATCGCTGGAGACCGCTGCCCCAGGGTAGGTGGGGCTGACGGACAATAGGGGCAACCCGGCCGGACCGAATGCGGGTTCAGCGGTGGTACCTCCAGGCACGCGTCGCTGTTGACGGGAGCACACTGTGCAGGTGTCCCGTCCTGTACAAGCAATCCCTGAGTTCGCGGGTGTTGGCCCGGTGCACAATTTGGCCCCTTTCCCTGTTCTTTTGATGCTCACTCTCAGCCCGGATCTTCAGACACCGCTGGTCAGCCAGATCGTTGATGGCCTGCGGGGTCTCATCGCTGGCCAGGTGCTCAAACCTGGTGCCAAGCTCCCCTCCATCCGCGCCTTTGCGGCAGCCCACGGCGTGAGCGTGTTCACCGTGGTCGAGGCCTACGACCGCCTGGTGGCGCAGGGCTGGCTGGTGTCGCGCGCCAATGCAGGTTTTTTTGTGAAGCGACGGGGCGATGAGGGCGCGTCGCCCGGTACTGGTGCGCCCGAGCGGCCGGTGCCCCGTTTTGATGCGCGCTGGTACCTCAAACAAATTTTTGAAAACCGCAACCTGCCCATGAAACCCGGCTGCGGCTGGTTACCTCACGACTGGCTGTTTGGCGATGCGGTCAAACGCAGCATGCGTCAGCTGTCGTCCGACGGGCCCGAGCTGGATGGCTATGGCCTGCCCCACGGCCACATGGCGCTGCGCATGGTGGTGGCCGAGTCGCTGGCCGAACACCATCTGGCGGTGGACGCCGACCAGGTGCTGCTGACCCAGGGCTCCAGCCAGGCACTGGACCTGGTGGCGCGCCGCATGGTCAAACCTGGTGACGTGGTGCTGGTGGACGACCCGGGTTACCCCAACCTGCTGTTCATGCTGCGCTTTGCAGGAGCCCAGGTGGTGGGTGTGCCGCGCACCGCCACCGGCTACGACCTGCCGGCGCTAGAGGCCCTGCTGGCCGAGCACAAACCCACGGTGTTTTTCACCCAACCGCGCCTGCAGAGCCCGACCTGTTCGGTGGCATCCGTGGCGCACCTGCACCGGCTGCTGCAACTGGCCGAGCAGCACCACTTCATGCTGGTGGAGAACGACATCTATGCCGACATGGACCCCGGTGTGCGCCCCTCGCTGGCCAGCCTGGACCAGCTCAACCGTGTGATCTACCTGGGCAGTTTCTCCAAGACGATTTCGCCCAACCTGCGCACCGGCTTTCTGGCGGCGCGGCGCGATCTGCTCGATGAGCTGGTGCAGCTCAAGATGATCTCGGGCCTGACCTCGTCAGAGATCACCGAGCGCATCACCTTTGGCGTGGTGACCGACGGGCGCTGGCGCAAGCACCTCAAGTCCCTGCGCGAGCGGCTGGCCGAGGCGCACCGCACGGTGGGGCGGCGCTTGCTGAACCTGGGGTTCGAGCTGTTTCACGAGCCCGAGGCCGGCATGTACCTGTGGGCGCGCCATCCTGATCTGCCCGACAGTGCCGAGCTGTCGAAGGAAGCCACGGGTGCGGGCATCATGCTCGGCCCCGGTCAGCTGTTTCTGGTGGAGCCGCGCCCCACGGGCTGGCTGCGGTTTAACGTGGCGTTCAGCCAGGACGAGCGTCTGTGGCGCTTTCTGGAGCAGCGCATTCTGCTGGGCCAGCAAGTGTCGGAATAGGCCTGCTGTTGCCGCTGCTGGGGTGGAAAATTTGAGCCTTTTTGGTCGCTAGCGCTTATTGGTAAAGCGCAATAAGCTATAAAAATTATAGCATTTGCCCGTTGGGACTGAGGCTGCCCACGCGGTTGCAGGCGCTGTGTGCGTGGTGGCGCGTGCTACCGGTCAATGATGCGCCGCGCAAACCGCTCCAGATACTCCATCAACTGCTCCGCGCCGGCAATGGCCTGGGCTTCGTCGCCACTGGCAATGCCCTGCGCCAGTTGCATGTGCGCGCGGGCGCCCTCTGACACCTCGCCTTCGTGCTGGTAGGCGTACCAGAAGCGGCGGCACTGCACGATGAGCGGTTGCACGCATTTGACGGCCGAGTGGTTCTGGCTGGCCTGATGGGTGACGAGGTCCAGTTCATGGTCGGCCAGCATGTAGTCGTCGAGGTGGCCGCGCGCTGCGGCCTGCACCATGTTTTCCGCACACCGCACGATGGCCTGGCGCTGCGGCGCGGTGGCGCGGCGTGCGGCGTTGGAGGCCAGCAGGCGCTCCAGCACGCGGCGGGTCTGGATCACGTCCAGGTGATCGGCCAGGTCGATGTGCGACACCAGCAGCCCGCGCCGGGGCTGCTGCACGATGAGCCCGATGGACACCATGCGCAGCAGTGCCTCGCGCACCGGCGTGCGGCCCAGGCCTGTGCTTTCGGCGATCTCGGCCTCCACCACGGGGCTGCCGGGCTGCAGCTGCAGCGTGGAGATCATGGTCTCGATGGCGTCGTAGGCCACGTCCGCCGCGCGCCGCTTGGGCGCGGGGTCTTGCTGGGGGGAGGGGCGGCGGAGTGTCATCGGGCGTGAAGGACGTTGCGGGAGGCCGCATCTTATGGGATGCGGCCCCGGTGACCCTTGCGGACTGTCAGAGGCTTGCGCCCGCCTTGCGCAGCTCGGCAATCTGCGGCGCCTTGGGCAGCCACAGCTTGTCGAACTCCTGGATGATGCCGTCGGGGTTGAACGACGATGCCGTCTTGAAGGCGATGGACGTGCCCTTGAACTTCTCGATCAGCCCTGCCTCGGTGGTCACGATGTCATTGATCTGCGCATCCAGCGACTGGGCCACCAGCTTGCGGATGATGTCCTTGTCCTTGGCGTCCAGCCCTTGCCAGATGCGGCCGGAGACCAGCGGCGCGAACGGCATGAACAGGGCGTTGATCTGCAGCAGGGTCTTGGCTACCTTGTCGAAGCGCTGGTTCCACGAGAACTCGATGTCCGCCTCCAGCCCGTCGACTTGGCCGTTGCTCATGGCATCAAACACCTGCGGCGTGGGGATGGGTGTGGGCGCGGCGCCGAGCATTTGGTAGAAGTCGCGGTACACCGGCGTGGGGTTGATGCGCAGCTTCATGCCCTTGATGTCGGTGGGCACGGCGATGTCCTTGGTGGAGAACACGGCGCGCATGCCGGTGATGCCCCAGCCCAGGCCGATGGTGCCGGTCTCGCGCGGCAGCACTTCGAGCAGTTTGGTGGCAGATGGGTGTTTGACGAGTTTGGCCACGGCAGGCGTGGAGCGCACCAGGTACGGAGCATTGATCGCCGCGATGCTGGACACGCGCGAGCCCAGCTCGGCCGCCTGGATCCAGCCCATGGCGAGCGCGCCGGATTGCAGCTGCTGCATCATCGCAGCCTCGTTGCCCAGCTGGCCCGAGTGGAAGACGGTGACGCTCAGTCGGCCATCAGTTTCCTTCTTGAGTGCCTCGCCAAACTGCAGCGCGGCGCGGTTCCAGGAGTGGCCCGCAGGCGTGATCAGCCCCAGGCGAAACTCCTTGGCATCGGCTGCACGTACCAGCGCTGGAAAGCCCAGCCCCGTGACGGTGGCAGCGGCCACGGCGTGGCGCTGGATGAAATGGCGGCGGGTGACAGTGTGGGCGGGCGTGGTCGTCATGGTGAACTCCGTGTGAAAGAACCTTGGGAGGGGGACGGGGGATCTGTTGCTCGACGGGCTACTTGAGCAAACCGAGCGACAGGCTGGGGAACAGCGACAACATCACCAGCGCCACGCAGCTGATGATGAAAAACGGCAGCGTGACGATGAACATCTTTCCGGGCTTGGCCCCGGTGACGGCCGACGCGACAAAGAAGCTCAGGCCCACGGGCGGAGTCATCAGCCCCAGCACCAGGTTGACGACGATCACCACACCAAAGTGGCGCGGGTCAATGTGATAAACCTCGGTGGCAATCGGCAGCAGGATGGGCGCGGTCATGATGAGACCGGGGATGCCGTCGATCACCGTGCCGATGACCAGCAGGATGGCGTTGGTGAGCAGCAAAAAGGTGACCGGATCGTGTGCCACGGTCTGCACCCAGGCGGCCACCATCTGCGGCACCTTGCCGTAGATCAGCAGCCACGAGAACACGGCCGCCGCCGCCACCAGAAACAGCACAATGGCCGAGTAAATGGCTGAGCGCAGCAGGATGGCGGGCATCGCGTTGAAGCGGAACTCCTTGGTCACGTACCGACCCACCAGCGCCGATACCAGCGCACCCACGGCGGCAGATTCGGTCGGGTTGGCCAGGCCACTGAGGATGGAGCCCACGATGATGATGGGGATCAGCAGCGTGGGGCTGGCCTGCACCACGGTGCGCGCGCGCTGGGCCAGCGTGCGCTTTTCGCTGCGCGGGTAGTTGTAGACAAAGCCCATGAGCGCGATCACGACAAAGAACAGCACGGTGAGCAGCACGCCGGGCAGGATGCCTGCAATCAGCATGTCGCCCACGGCCACCTGGGCCAGCACGCTGTAGACCACAAACATCACCGAGGGCGGAATGATGGGCCCCAGCATGCCGCCATACACCGTGAGGCCGGCTGCAAAGGTCTTGTCGTAGCCCTGCTTTTCCATCTCGGGCACCATCACCTGCGACATGATGGCCACCTGCGCCGTGGCGGAGCCGATGATGGACGACACCAGCATGTTGGCCAGGATGTTCACATAGGCCAGCCCGCCTTTGACCGAGCCGACAAAGGCCATGGCCAGGTCCACCAGCCGCCGCGTGATGCCGCCGCTGTTCATGATCTCGCCGATCAGGATGAACAGCGGAATCGCGATGAGGCCATAGCTGTCCACCCCGCCGAACATCTGCATGGGGAACGACTGGAACAGCACCGGGCTTCCGATGCTGACGATGTAGACCATGCCTGCCAGACACAGGCAGACCCCGATGGGCACACCCACCAGCAACGCGGCAAGGAAAAACAGGGTGGTGATCATGGTGGGGTCCTGGTGTAGAGGTCAGTCAGTTCACGGCGTCGGCGCTGACCACGTCGAAACCTGCGTGCGTCACACGCTCTGCGACACCCATGTCTTCGAGCAGGTTGGCCAGTGCATGCAAACTGAAGGTGGCGGAGAAGATCGGCAGGATCAGCTGCAGCACCCAGGTGGGCCAGTTCAGCGTCTGGGTGCGCTCGGTGTAGATGAAGTTGAAGCTCTCGGCCGCAAACTCCTTGGCATCAAAGCCGTAGCGCGCAATGCCGATGGGGTCCATCCACATCCAGCACATCGCCAGCATGGCCAGGCCAAACAGCAGCACGCCGCAGGTGGCTACCACCTTGAACGCCTGGGCACCCCGCGCGCCGAGGTGGTCGGTCAGCATGGTCACGGCAAAGTCCATGCGCAGCCGCGTCATGACCGAGGCGCCCACAAAGGTCAGCCAGACCACGGTGTAGACCGCCGCCTCGTCCACCCAGTAGATCGGCATGCCGGTGTAGCGCGTGACCACGTTGAGCAGGATCAGCAGCACCAGCAACGTCATGAGTGCGGTGAGCAGATGCCGCTCCATGCGCAGAACCTGCGTGGACAGCGCCAGCACCCAGCGGACGGGAGCGCGCGGCGCCGGAGATTGCGGGGCGGGTGGACTGTTGGGCGTGGGCATGATGGGGTTCCTGGGGAGGAGAGCGCGGCGATGAAAGAAAAAGCCTTGTACTTTTTAATATCTAACAAATATATTTAAAAGCAAGATGGATGCCTGCTGGGTGCGGGTAAGCCCTGAAAGGAAGGACCGGAGAAAACGGCCGCGCGCCTGTCAGCCCGAGGGAGCTGCGGGCCCGCGCTGAGCGCTGGTGGTGGGCGCGGGCGTGCAGGCGGCCAGCGTGCCAATGCGTGTGGGCGCCAGCAGATGCCGTGGGGGCGCAGGCGTCCAGCCAAACAGGTGCTGTGCGGCCGCGCCGCAAATGCGGCCCTGGCACGCGCCCATGCCACAGCGGGTGTGGAGCTTGGCATCGATCCAGCCATCGCGATCGGCCAGTGCAGCGTAGGGCACGTCTTCGCAGCGGCACACCAGGGTGCCGGGTTGCGCCAGGGTTTTGAGTGCTTTGTTCAGTGGAAAAGAAGCGTGCAACGCCTGCGCAAAGCCCTCCCAGCGTGCCAGTTGCGGGCGCAGCGCCTGGGCCTGTTGCACCTTTCCCGCTGCCACATGTCCTGCCATGGCGCCCTGAACCAGTGCACGTTCGCTGCCGCCAAAGCCGGTGGCTTCACCCGCGGCGAACACACCGGGCACGCTGGTGCGCATCTGTGCATCGACAGCCAGGCCCTGGCCACCGCTGAGCGGTCCGCCCAGGGTGCAGCCCAGCATCTGCCCCAGGTGGGTGTTGGGCACCAGCCCGAACCCGCAGGCCACGCGGTCGCAGGCCATGGTTTCTTCGGCGTGTTGGCCTTTGCGCAGCCTCACTGCTTGCACCTGCGTGGTGCCTTGGACTTCCAGCATATGGCTGCTGGCGCTCAACTGCGGGTGAAGCAGCGTGAGGGCTTGCAGCGCCTTGGCAGGCCAGCGCGGCAGTTGCGCTGCAAAGCCAGCGAGCGCGCTCCACGGCGCCTGCTCGGCCACGCGGACCACGGTGGCACCCGCTTTGTTGGCGGTGGCGGCAGCGGCCAGCAGCAGAGGGCCTGTGCCTGCAATGACGATGCGCTGGCCGCGCACGTCGAGCCCTGCCTTGATGAGGGCCTGCAAGGCGCCTGCACCCGTCACACCGGGCAACGTCCAGCCCGGGAAGGGCAGCAACAGCTCGCGGGCTCCGGTGCACAGGATGATGCGGTGGCTGTGCTGCGTCCAGCCCCGGTCTGCGTCTTCCAGCAGCAGGGCCGGGGCCTTGTCGCCGGGTTGGGAATCACCCAGGCCCACCACGCGTGTGCCAGGCAGCAGGCGGATGTTGGTGTGCCGGGCCAGCGCCGCGCGGTGCTGTTGCGCCAGGGCGGGCAAGACCACCTGGGGGCCGTCGCGCCAGATTTGCCCACCGGGCTGCGGGTTGTCGTCCACGATGGTGATCGCTGCCCCGCTGGGCGCGGCAGCGAGGGCAGCCGCCAAACCTGCGGGGCCCGCGCCGATGATGAGGATGTCGCAGCGCTCGTGCGCCAAGTGTTGCTCGGTCATGGGTGGGGTCACGGGCTGGTTCATGGTGTGGCGCTCCCGGGTGCTGTGCCGACATCGGTGTGAATCGACATGCCCTCGGTGCAGACCGTCTGGCACGCCAGGCGGGTGCGGCCGTGGATGCGGACCCTGCATTCGTGGCACACCCCCATGCCACACAGCGGTGCCCGCGCCGCGCCGGTGACCGAGGTGCGTGTGGTGCCGGGTGTTTGCTGCGCCAGCGCGGCGGCGACGCTGGTCCCTGGGGGCACCTGCAGGGGGGTGCCATTCACCACGATGTGCACCAGGGCGGGTGTTCTGGATGCGGTCATGGTGTGCTCAGGCCTGCAAAGCGTGCAGGGGCATAGGGCGTGGGGTCGATCGCCGGGGTGCCCCCTGCGATCTGGGCCGCCAGCAACTGCGCGGTGGCCGGGGCGGTGGTCACCCCCAGTCCTTCATGTCCCACGGCCAGCCACAGGTGCGGGTGTTCGGGGTGCGCGCCAATCAGCGGCAGGCTGTCAGGCGTGGCGGCGCGAAAGCCGGTCCAGGTGCGGATGGCGTTGAGGTCGGCCAGGCCTGGCAGGTAGTCGAGTGCCCGTTGCAGCATGCGCGCCATCACGGCGTTGTTGACGGCGAGGTCGGTGGTGTCGAACTCGCGCGACGAGCCGATCAGCAACTGCCCCGTGGGCCGGGGCTGCACGTTGAAGGCCACGGAGGTACCGTCGCTGTGGTGCGCGCTGGTGATGTAGCCCAGCTCCACCAGCTGGTGGTGCACGGTGCCTGGGTAGCGGTCGGTGATGACGAGGTGGCCCTTTTTGGGGCGCAGCGGCAGGCCGGGGCACAGCTGCGGGGCATGGATGCCGCTGGCCAGCACAATGGCGCCTGCGCTGCGCTGGCTTCCGTCGCGCAGGGTGACGGTGTGGCCGTCGATCTGCATCGCTTCAGCCTGCTCCAACACAAGGTGTCCTTGGGCTGCGGCCTGGTCCAGCAGCCACTGGGCTGCGCGCGGGGCGTAGACCACGCTATCCCCCTGCACCTTGAGCGCACCCGCCAGACCGGGGCGCAGTGCGGGTTCTGCGCGGGACAGGGCGGTCGCGTCGAGCATGTCGCAGGCGATTCCGTGTGCTTGCAGGGTGCTGCGTTTGTCATGGGCCGCCTGCAGCTCTGCATCGTTGGCGGCCAGCCAGAGCGTGCCGCAGGGCGTGAACGCACAGCCCGCATCCATGTGGGGTGCCCAGGTGTGCCAGAGGTCCAGCGATGTCTGGCTCAGCGCCAGCTCGGCAGGGTTGTCATCCATCACCACCAGATGGCCCATGCCCGCCGCAGTGGCACCGCCGAGGCGCGCATCGATGACACGTACCGACAGCCCGGCCGACACCAGCGCATGGGCGCAGGCGGCGCCCACGATGCCAGCGCCAATCACAAGGACATCGGTGTGTTGCATGGGGCGCGGGTGCAGCAGCAGGGTCGGGTTAAAGCCGGATGCCCCAGCCAAAGGGGTCCTTGTCTTCAATCAGCAAAGTAGCGTCGGCGCTCATGTGCGCGCGGCCCCGCAAAGTGGGGATGACCTTGCCATCGTCCTGCAGCGTGTAGCTGGCCTCGAACTGGCTGCCGATGATGCTGGCTTGGCGCCAGAGTGCGCCCGGTGCCAGCTTGCCGTCGGCCGCCAGGCAGGCCACCTTGGCGCTGGTGCCCGTGCCACAGGGCGAGCGGTCATAGGCCTTGCCGGGACACAGCACATAGTTACGGCTGTCGGCCTGGTCATCGTCGGCAAACAGCTCGATGTGGTCAATCTCGCCGCCGTTGTCGCCCCGAATGCCCTGGTCTTTGAGGGCTTGCTGCACGGCGCAGCTGTAGGCCATCAACGCCTCCAGGTTGTCACTGGCTACACGCTGGCCGTGGTCTGAGATCAGGAAGAACCAGTTGCCGCCCCAGGCCACATCGCCCACCACGCGGCCGTAGCCGGGCACATCCACCGCCAGTTGATGGTGCAGGCGGTAGGCCGGCACGTTGCGCACGCTGACAGAGCCATCGGTGTGCAGGGTGGTGGTTACGGTGCCCACCGGGGTTTCGATGCGGTGCTCGCCAGGGGTGATGCGGCCCAGGTAGGCGAGCGATGCGATCAGCCCGATGGTGCCGTGGCCACACATGCCCAGGTAGCCGCTGTTGTTGAAGAAGATGACGCCCGCTGCATTGGCTGGGTCCTGTGGCGCGCAGAGCAGCGCCCCCACCACCACGTCGCTGCCACGCGGTTCCAGCACGGTGGCGGCCCGCCAGGCATCGTGGCGCTCGGCCAGCAGCGCACGCCGCTCGGCCATGGTGCCGGTGCCCAGGTCGGGAAAACCGTCGATGACAAGCCGGGTCGGCTCGCCGCCCGTGTGGGAGTCGATCACGTGGATGCGTTGCATGGTGCTGTGGTGGTGGTGGAGTAGGGCGCTCAGTGTCTCAGGCTACAGATTGGTATTTTGTAGGGCGTGTGGCCAGGGCCTTGCGCACCACGCTCTCCACAAACGCACGTTCTTCGCCCACCAGGGGCAGGCGGGGGCGGCGCATGTGTTCGGTGCCCACACCCACCAGCGCATCGATGAGCTTGAGGTTCTGCACGAGCTTGTTGGACACATCCAGGTGCAGCATGGGCGTCATCCACTGGTAGAGCGGCAGCGCCTCGGCAAATTTGCCCGCTTTCATCAGGTCGTACAGCGCCACGGTTTCGCGCGGGAAGGTGCAGCCCACGCCGGCCAGCAGGCCGTCGCATCCCAGGGCCAGGCCTTCGTAGGCCAGGTCGTCCACGCCGAGGAAGAGCTGGTAGCGGTCGCCCACAGTGTTGCGCAGGTCGGTGATGCGGCGGATGTCGCCGGTGCTTTCCTTGATGGCGGCGATCCACTCGCAGTCGGCCAGCTCCACCATGTGCTCGGGTTTCAGGTCCACGCGGTAGGCCACAGGGTTGTTGTAGACCATCAGGGGGCGCTGGGCGGCGCCCGCCATGGCGCGCACATTGGCCATGGCCTCGCGGGCATCGGCCACGTAGATCACCGAGGGCATGACCATGTAGCCGGCCACGCCGAGCTTGTTGCCGCCGTCGATGTAGCGCAGGGCCTCGCGGGTGCTTGTTTCGGACACGTTGGCGAGCACTGGTACGCGGCCGTCAGCGGCTTCGAGGGCGATCTTGGCAACCTGCAGCTTTTCTTCCAGCGTGAGGGTGCTGGCCTCGCCGAGAGAACCGCAGGTGACCAGCCCGTGGATGCCGTTGCGGATCTGAAAGTCGATGTGGCGGGCTGTGCCCTCGGCGTCGATGGACTCGTCGGCGTGGAACTTGGTGGTGATGGCGGGGAAGATGCCTTGCCAGCGGGGTTGTGGGTTCACGAGGGGCTCCTTGGATCAGTGGGTGGGTTGCAGTTATTAATATATTAACAAGATATTTAAAGCGCGCAAGCGGATTTTTCCGCATCCGTTGGCGCATGGAGTGGAGGCGTCTATCCCCGCCCTGTCGCCCTCCCGCCACGGACCGCCAGCCTGCAAACCTATAATGAAAGGTTGGTCCCCATAGGGGCAGCGACAGGCAGCGCGCAGGCGCGGGTCCTGCGGCCTGCCTGCTGCGTGCAACCACTCCACAACACCATGAGCACTCCCACTTTTTCTGTCGCTGACATCCGCAAGTCCTTCCTGGACTTCTTCGTCTCCAAGGGCCACACCGTGGTGCCGTCGAGCCCTCTGGTGCCTGGCAACGACCCCACGCTGATGTTCACCAACTCGGGCATGGTGCAGTTCAAGGACGTGTTCCTGGGCACCGACAAGCGCTCGTACAACCGGGCGGTGTCGGTTCAGGCCTGCCTGCGTGCGGGTGGCAAGCACAACGACCTGGAAAACGTGGGCTACACCGCGCGCCACCACACCTTCTTTGAGATGCTGGGCAACTGGTCGTTTGGCGACTACTTCAAGCGCGAATCGCTCAAGTGGGCCTGGGAGCTGCTGACCGAGGTCTACAAGCTGCCGCCAGAGCGCCTTCTGGCCACGGTCTACCAGGAAGACGACGAGGCCTACGACATCTGGACCAAGGAAATCGGCTTGCCACCCGAGCGCGTGATCCGCATCGGCGACAACAAGGGCGGCCGCTACAAGTCCGACAACTTCTGGATGATGGCCGACACCGGCCCCTGCGGCCCCTGCAGCGAAATCTTCTATGACCACGGCCCGCACATTGCAGGCGGCCCTCCCGGCAGCCCCGATGAAGACGGCGACCGCTTCATCGAGATCTGGAACAACGTGTTCATGCAGTTCAACATGGACGAAACCGGCGCCGTCACGCCGCTGCCCGCGCCCTGCGTAGACACCGGCATGGGGCTGGAGCGCCTGGCCGCCATCCTGCAGCACGTGCACAGCAACTACGAGATCGACCTGTTCGACGCGCTCATCAAGGCCGCTGGCCGTGAGACCGGCGTGACGGACCTGAACAACAAGAGCCTGCGCGTGATCGCTGACCACATCCGCGCCACAGCGTTTTTGGTGAGCGACGGTGTGATCCCCAGCAACGAAGGCCGTGGCTACGTGCAGCGCCGCATCGTGCGCCGGGCCATCCGCCACGGCTACAAGCTGGGCAAGAAGACGCCGTTCTTCCACAAGCTGGTGGCCGACCTGGTGCGCCTGATGGGCGATGCCTACCCATCCCTGCGCGAGCAGGAACAGCGCATCACCGAGGTGCTCAAGGTGGAAGAAGAGCGCTTCTTCGAGACGCTGGCCAACGGCATGGAAATCCTGGACGCTACCCTGGACGGCGGTGCCAAGGTGCTGCCCGGCGACGTGGCGTTCAAGCTGCACGACACCTACGGCTTCCCGCTCGACCTGACCAATGACGTCTGCCGCGAGCGCGACGTGGAAGTGGACGAGGCCGGCTTCAAGACCGCCATGGAAAAGCAGAAGGCGCAGGCCCGCGCGGCCGGCAAGTTCAAGATGGACAAGGCGCTGGAGTACACCGGTGCCGCCAACCAGTTCACGGGCTACGAACAGCTTGCAGAGACTGCAAAAATCGTAGCAATCTATGTAGATGGAACAAGCGCTGCGGCCCTGAAAGCCGGCCAAAACGGCGTGGTGGTGCTGGACACCACCCCGTTCTATGCCGAAAGCGGCGGCCAGGTGGGTGACGAAGGTGTCATCACCAGCGGGTCGGCACGCTTTGTGGTGGGTGACACGCTCAAGATCAAGGCCGATGTGTTTGGCCACCACGGCACGCTCGAAGAGGGCACGCTGAACGTGGGCGACACCGTGCAGGCCCAGGTCAACACCGCCGTGCGCGCTGCCACCATGCGCAACCACTCGGTCACGCACATCATGCACAAGGCCCTGCGCGAAGTGCTGGGCAGCCATGTGCAGCAAAAGGGCAGCTTGGTCAATGCCGACCGCACGCGTTTTGACTTCACGCACAACGGAGCCGTGACGGCGGCCGAGATCCGCGAGATTGAGCGCCGCGTGAACGAAGAAATCCTGGCCAACCAGCCCACGCAAGCGCGCGTGATGGACATCGAGTCGGCCCAGAAGACCGGCGCCATGATGCTGTTTGGCGAGAAGTACGGCGAAACCGTGCGCGTGCTGGACATCGGCACCAGCCGTGAACTGTGCGGCGGCACGCACGTGCAGCGCACGGGCGACATCGGCCTGTTCAAGGTGGTGGGCGAGGGCGGGGTGGCTGCTGGCATCCGCCGCATTGAGGCCGTGACCGGCGCCAACGCACTGGCGTACTTGCAGAACCTGGAAGACACCGTGAACCAGGCCGCCAGCACCCTCAAGGCGCCGGTGGCCGAGCTCAACGGCCGCATCAGCCAGGCGCTGGACAACGCCCGCGCGCTCGAAAAGGAAGTGGCTGCCTTGAAGGGTAAGCTGGCCTCCAGCCAGGGCGACGAGTTGGTGAACCAGGCTGTGGATGTGAAGGGCCTCAAAGTGCTGGCTGCGGCGCTGCCGGGTGCCGACGCCAAGACCCTGCGCGACACCATGGACAAGCTCAAGGACAAGCTCAAGACCGCTGCCATCGTGCTGGCCGCTGTGGATGGCGACAAGGTGCAGATCGCTGCAGGCGTGACGGCCGACAGCGTGGGCAAGGTCAAGGCCGGCGAGCTGGTCAACTTTGTGGCCCAGCAAGTGGGTGGCAAAGGCGGCGGCAAGCCCGACATGGCCATGGCCGGCGGCACCGATGCCTCCAAGCTGCCAGCGGCGCTGGCTTCGGTGACAGGCTGGGTCACGCAGCAACTGGGCTGATGTACCGGTCACCATAGCGGCACCAGCCGCTGTGGTGTGGCAGCCATTTCTGCCAAAAATAGGGTGACGGAAAACCGGCTTTCCCCCTACATTCAAGTGCATGGACCCCCTGCGCGAAAGTCCGCAAGAGCCGGTGCCCGCCCACGGCACCCGTTCCGGTTCGCCTGATTCGGGAGCGGCCGAACTGCCCTGGTGGTGGCGCATCACCGTCCCGTTTGAGGTGGTGATCGCCTCGGTCGTGGTATCTGCCATGCTGCTGCTCACGGTGCTCTTGGTCTACCAGGTAGGCACCAGCGCGCGGCAGGCCATCATCGCGGCGTCGGACGACAGTGCGCAGCACATCAGCCTGTTGATCAGCGAGCGGGTGCACCATATCGTCGACCCGGCGGATGCCACGCTGAGGCTGCTGGCGTTTGATCCCATTGCTTCGGCCACCACCCTCCAGGCGCGGCTGCGCCGCCTGCCGGTGTTTGTGCGCCTGCTGGAGCAGAACGCTTTGCTGTCGGCGGTCTTCATCGGGTATTCCGACGGGCAGTTTTTGCTCATGCGTCCGCTGCGCAACGCTGCGCTGCGGGCACGGCTTCAGGCGCCTGCGGAGGCTGCATTCCTGGTGCAGTCGATGGCGCGGGAGCGCAGCGCGGCGGGTCTGATGGGCCTGGTGGGGCGCTGGAACTATTACGACGCACAGCTGCGTCTCATCGATTCCTCCGTGCGCCCCGGCTACCGCTATGACCCCCGGTCCCGCCCGTGGTATGCCGAGGCGGCTGAAAAGAACACGCAGGTCCTCACTGCCCCCTATGTGTTTTTCACCACACAGGAGGTCGGCGTTACGCTGAGCCAGCCCAGCGAAGACGGCCGTGCTGTGATCGGCCTGGATGTGGCGCTCACCGACCTGGGCCGCGAGATCGGCGAGCTGCGGCTGATGCCGCGCACCGAGATCGCTGTGGTGGACCAGGACCAGCGCGTGCTGGCCTACCCGGACATGTCCCGCGTGCTGGTGCGTGAGGACGGAGACCAGCCCAGCCTCAAGCTGCGCACGCTTGACGGCCTGGGGGTGCCCAGCCTGCAGGCCCTGCACCGTTTGGACATGAAAGAGGGGCCTTCGCGCCGCTTTGTGGCGGGCGGCGAAGAGTGGCTGGCCAAGGTCATGTCCCTCAAGTCGCAGCGCTGGGAGGGGCTGCATATCCTGATGGCCATTCCCACCCGGGAGCTGCTGGCGGATGTGAACGAAAACCTGCAGCGCCAGGTATGGCTGTCCCTGGGGCTCATCGCGCTGATGCTGCCTTTTGGGTGGCTGGCCGGGAGGCGTGTGGGGCGCAGCCTGTCGGGGCTGGCCACGCAGGCGCAGGCCTTGGCACGGTTTGATTTCCGGCGGCCGACACAACACCACATGTCGCGCGTGCGCGAGGTGCGCGCACTGGGTCAGGTGGTGGACCGCATGTCCGACACCATCCAGGAGTTCCTGCACATCACGCACCACATCAGCGCCGAGTCGCGCCTGGACCTCATGCTGTCGAGCGTGCTCTACGAGCTGGTGCGCGCCACCAGCTGCACCGGCGGTGCGGTGTACCTGGTAGAGGCTCAGCGCGCGGGCCTGCTGCGCACGGCAAGGTATTGCGAAGATCCTGAGCACCAGTCGCTCTACCCGGAGCACCTGCCCATGGTGTTTTTCATCAACCCTGCCGAGCCGCAGGACGGCGACCAGCACCCTGATGACGACCAGGCCACGCCCCAGCGCGTGCTCCGCGTGCAGCTACGCACGCGCGACGGCCAACCGCTGGGCCTGCTGGTGCTGCGCTACCGTGCGGACCAGCAGCAGGACGATGTCCACTTCCGGGCGTTTGTCGAGAAACTCTCGGGCACGTTGTCGGTCGCCATCGAGACGCGCAGTTTGATCGAAGGGCAAAAGAAGCTGTTCGATGCCGTCATCCGCCTGCTGGCCGACGCGATCGACGCCAAGAGCCCTTACACCGGCGGCCATTGCGAGCGGGTGCCCCAGTTGGCGGAATCCCTGATGCAGCGCCTGTGCGAGGCCGAGGAAGGTCCATTTGCCCACGTCGCCATGACGGATGCCGAGCTCTACGAATTCCGCCTGGGCGCGTGGCTGCACGACTGTGGCAAGGTCACCAGCCCCGAGCACATCATCGACAAGGCGACCAAGCTGGAGGCGCTCTACAACCGCATCCATGAGGTGCGCATGCGCTTTGAGGTGCTGTGGCGCGACGCGGAACTGGACTACTGGAAGCAGCACGTGTCCGGCGTGGACCCGGTGCGGCTGCAGCGCGAGCTTTTGCAGCGGCGTGACCGCCTGCAGGAAGAGTTTGCCTTTGTGGCCCGCAGCAATGTGGGCGGCGAGTTCATGGCCGATGCCGACATCAAGCGGCTGGCCACCATCGGGCGCCAGGTGTGGCAGCGGCATTTTGATGACCGGCTGGGCTTGTCAGCAGCCGAATTGGGGCGGCTGGCGAATGTGCCGACGCGCCCCTTGCCCGCCAATGAGCCCCTGCTGTCAGACCGGCCTGAACACATCGTGCCCTGGGGTGCCCGCAAACCGCCGGTGGAGGTTGGCAACCCGGCCAACCTGTGGAGCTTTGACATGGTGCTGCCACCGCAACAAGCCCACCTCGGCGAGCTGCACAATCTGTCGATCCAGCGCGGCACGCTCACTGCAGAAGACCGTTTCAAGATCAACGATCACATCGTGCAGACCATCGTCATGCTCAGCGGCCTGCCGTTCCCGCCGCATCTGGCGCGCGTACCGTCGATTGCGGGCTCGCACCATGAAAAATTGGACGGTACGGGCTACCCCCGGCGCCTGAAGGCTTCAGAACTGACGCTGGCAGACAGGGTGATGACACTGGCCGATATCTTCGAGGCCTTGACGGCGTCAGACCGGCCCTACAAGCCGCCCAAGACTTTGTCGGAATCGCTCAGGATCATGGGCCACATGGTGCGCGAACGCCATATCGATGCCGAGGTGTTCCGCTTCTTCCTGCGCAGCGGGGTCTGGCGTGAGTATGCGGAGCAGTTCTTGCCTGCTGCGCAGCGGGATGCAGTGGATGTGGAGGCGATCCTGAAGTCGCTGAGCCAATGAGACAATGAGCCGAAGGCGCGCAGTGGTGCCCTTTCGCTCCGCCTGGGTAGCTTCAGAACAGCTCGACGTCGTCGTTGGCCACCTTGGCGGCCAGCTGGCCGCTGGCCACCAGGTCGTCATAAAAGCAGACCTGGTTGCGGCCGTGCTCTTTGGCGTAATACAGTGCCTGGTCGGCCTGCCCCAGTATCTCCACGGGCGAACCCTGCATGGTGCTCACAAAACCCAGGCTCACCGTGACCTGGCCCACCTGCGGGAAGTTGTATTCCTGCACCGCAAGCCGGAAGCGGTTGAACACCTTGTGGGCGGTGCTGAGCGTCGTGGAGCGCAGCAGCACCACGAATTCTTCGCCGCCAAAACGGAAGATGCGATCGTGGCTGCGAAACGAGCTGCGCAGGATGTTGGCAATCAGGATCAGCACTTCGTCGCCATACAGGTGGCCAAAGCGGTCGTTGACCTGCTTGAAGTGATCGATATCCACCACCGCCAGCCATTGCTGCACGGGCTCGCCGGGCTGTGAGCCTTCTTCGGGGGGAAGAGATTCGGTAACAGTGCCCGGGCGGCCACTGGAAAGGCCATTGAGCGCATGGCGCGAGAACTGCTCGTCGAAGGTCTTGCGGTTGAACAGGCCGGTGAGGGCGTCGCGTTCGCTGTAATCCAGCAGGCTCTGGTAGTTCTGGTAGACCTGGAACACGCCCTTGAGCACTTCCAGCTTGTGCGCCGAGAACGCGCGCGACTGCGTGATCTCCAGACAGGTGGTGACCTTGTCATGCATCCACACCGGCAGCCAGAGCACATGGCGCCCCCTGCGGGGCGATGCCAGGGCGCTGTCCCCCTGGCTGGCTACGCAATCCCGAAGCGCGGGGTATTTTTCCAGCGTTTCGCGGCGAGGGTCTGCGGCGGCTTCGGAGTCGGTCGAGACGAGCTGTCCGTCCTCAACCCAGGAACGGGGGCGTACATGGGCCACGCCGTCCACGGTGAAAAGCTCCAGCGCGCGCACTTCAACGATGCCACTGAGCGTTTGCAGCGTGGACAGCACCGACACCTCCAGCCGCAAGTGGTCGCGGTGGCCAGTCATTTCCACCAAGTTCTGGAGAATGGGCTTCATTGGGATGTACGGTGGAGCACTAGGCACAGCTTGTCAATGTCGTCGCACGAACACAACATCCCACACGCCATGCCCCAGCCGCAGGCCCCGGTTCTCGAACTTGGTCAGGGGCCGGTAGTCGGGCTGCGGGGCAAAGTCCGTGGCGGTGTTCTGCAACAGGGGTTCGGCGCCCAGCACCTGCAGCATCTGCTCGGCATAGGGCTGCCAGTCGGTCGCGCAGTGCAGGTAGCCACCGGGCTTGAGGCGAGCCGCCAGCTTGGCCACCAGCGGGCCCTGAATCAGGCGGCGCTTGTTGTGTTTGGTCTTGTGCCAGGGGTCGGGAAAGAAGATGTGCACACCGTCCAGGCTGCCCTCGGGCAGCATGTGGTCGATGACCTCCACGGCGTCGTGCTGCAGGATGCGGATGTTGGTCAGCTCCTGTTCTCCAATGCGCTTGAGCAGTGCGCCCACACCCGGCTCATGCACCTCGCAGCACAGGAAGTTGTCATCGGGGCGCACGCGGGCGATGTGGGCCGTGGCCTCGCCCATGCCAAAGCCAATTTCGAGAATCAGCGGTGCCGTGCGGCCAAAGGCCGAAGCGGCGTCGAGCGGCGCCGGGGCATACGGCAGGACAAAGCGGGGGCCGAAGTCTTCAAAGGCCTTGGCCTGGCCCGTGGTGGTGCGGCCGGCACGGCGCACAAAGCTTTTGATGGTCTTGGGGTGGGTCACGCCAGCGGGAACCCCGCCAGATGTCGTCGCGGGGGCTGCAGCGGGCGCAGCGTTGGGGGCGGAAGCGGTAGGGGTCAGTTCGGTCACGGTGCGCCATTGTAGTTTCGTCGCCACGCGGCGATCCACAGGGTCAGTGCGTCAGAGATGCAAGGGCTGTGCGGGGCAGGCAGCGGTGGCAGGCCCAGCACCCGCGCGGCATCGTCCAGAGCCTGCAGCGGGTGGGACAGGTCCAGCGCGCGGGCGCCGTTCTGCTTGGAGAGTTTTTCACCGTTGTCCCCACACACCAGCGGGGTGTGCAGGTAGCGGGGCGTGGGTACGCCCAGGGCCTGCTGCAGCAGGATCTGGCGCGGGGTGTTGTCGGCCAGGTCTTCGCCGCGCACCACATCGGTGACGCCCTGGTCGGCGTCGTCCACCACCACGGCGAGCTGGTAGGCCCAGAGCCCGTCGGCGCGGCGCAGGATGAAATCACCCACCGCTTGTTCCACGTCCTGCTGCTGCAGACCCAGGCGGCGGTCCTCCCACTGCAGGAGATGATTTGCTATGATTTTTGCAGCTGCTGGCGCTTTGCCATCAAGCGCCAGGGCCTGTTTTTGATTGAAATTTGTGACATTGAACCGCCATGCGCGCCCGGCGCGGCCCTGCAGCCCGTGGCGACAGGTGCCTGGGTAAGGCAGCGCGGCATGGCGCTCACGCGTGTGGCCCTGGGCGGCATGGGCGTCTTCGATGTCCTTGCGCGAGCAGGCGCAGGGGTAGGCGTGGCCTTGGGCTACCAATTGGTCCAGCGCCCGCTGGTAGAGCGGGCTGCGGGTGGACTGCCATTGGGGGGGAGCGTCGGGCACCATGCCGCAGCTGGCCAGCTGTTGCAGGATGAGCCGGTCCGCCCCCGGCACGCAGCGGGGTGTGTCCACATCTTCAATGCGAACAAGCCACTGGCCCCGGTGTGCCCGCGCGTCCAGCCAGCTGGCGAGGGCCGCTACCAGGGAGCCCGCATGCAGCGGCCCCGTGGGCGAAGGGGCAAACCGGCCCACGTAGCGCCGTGCAGCGCCCACCTCGGCCGTCATGCCACGGCAAGTGCCAGTTCCAGTCCCGACACGAAGGCGTCTTCAACCCGGTGCCCCAGGCACCAGTCACCGCATGCACCCAGGCCCATGGATTTGTCCCACAGGTGGCTCTTGCCCAGCGGGTGGGTGGTCTGGGCATAGCGCCAGCGGCGTGTGTCCGCATGGGCGGGGGCGGCACGAATGCCCGTGACTTCGGCAAAGGCCTTGATGAGCTTGGCCTGCACGCGGGCTTCGTCGTCTTCGAGGTGTTCGGCAGACCAGGCGGGGCTGGCCTGCACCGTCCAGCGTTCGACCACATTGCGGCCGGGCTTGGACGACTCGCGCGCCAGCCAGGCGATGCGGTGGTGTGTGCTGCGTGCCGCATTCCACTGCGGGCCCAGCGTGGTCAGGCCGGGGCGCACGGCCTGCGGGTAGGCCAGCATCAGTGTCCAGCAGGGGGCAATGGCCACCTTGGACAGGGCGTCGGTCAGCGGGGTGTCCACCGCCGAGCTGGCCAGCAGGGCCTGGGCGGGCACCGAAGGCTGGGCCAGCAGCACAGCGTCGAAACCGGCATAGACGTGCTGGCTGCCCGCAGGCCCTTCGGTGCGCAGTTGCCAGCCAGGGGCGTTCAACGAATCGGGTTCGATGGAGGTGACGCGGGTGTGGGTGATGAGCTGGCCGGCCTTGAGCAGCGGCTCGGCCCAGGCGCCCACCAGGGACTGCATGCCTGGGCTGGCCACCCAGTGTGCTTCGCGGTGGGGCAGGCCCGCAGCGGCCACACGGCCTGCGGCGTCCAGCACCTGCACGGAATTGGCGCTCCAGCGCTTGCAGATGCCGGGCACGGTGTCGATGGCGCGGGCAAAACGCGGGTCGCGCACGGTGAAGTACTGGGCACCCGCATCAAAGTTGCCAAAAGGGGTGTCGATGGTGGCAGTACGGCCGCCCGCCTGGGAGGATTTCTCGAACACCGTCACGCGGTGTCCGGCCTGCACCAGGGTGCGTGCACAGGCAATACCAGCCATGCCAGCGCCGATGATGGCGAAGTGGCGCTGGGGTTTGCCAGAGAACGTGGTGGGGGCTGCGGGGGCTGCAACGGGAGGGGTTGCCAGTGCAGTGTTGCGTCGGAGCCGTTTGGCGGGAAGAGGATCGGGTTTGCTCATGGGAGGCCTTTCGGTGACGGTCGGCAAGCGAGATGCAATACAAAACCAACAGGAACCACTCTACACGCGGTATCACCCTGTCGGGACTTGATCGGGATCAGAAATGATGGTGGTTTTCCAGCAGAGCGCGGCGTGTGGTGGGGCTTTGCAGCTGGTTCAGCCACCATTGCAGCGCGCGGCCTGGTGCGGTGAAGCCCGGGCCGCCCCAGGCGTAGTGCACACGCACGTTGCGTTCCGGGCGGGCCACGCGGCGCTCGACCAGGCGGCCGGCCTCCAGGTAGGGGCGCACCATGGGCTCGGGCAGAAAACCGCCGCCCAGGCCACGCAGCTGCACGCGCACCTTGGCCTGCATGGTGTCCACCGTCAGCACGTCCTGCCCACCGAGCAGGCCCATGGTGGCGCCGCCACGTGTCGCCGAATCAGCCACGGCCACGGCCCGGTGTTCCAGCAAGGTGGCGTCTGAGATCGGTTCGGCAGCCGCCGCAAGCGGGTGGTGGGGCGCTACTACGTAGATGAACAAGACATCGCCCAGCGTGCCCTGCTGCAGGCCCGCCACGTTGTTGCCCGCCACGGATACGCCGATGGCCAGGTCTGCCCGGCCGGAGGTCAGCGCCTCCAGCGTGCCGGTCATGATGCCGTCGCGCAACTTCAGCCGCGTCGGGGGTTTCATGGCGTAAAACGCATCCACCAGCTCCAGCATGGTGTGGGGCGAAATGATGCCGTCGATGGACAGCGTAAGCTGCGGCTCCCAGCCCGTGGCAACGCGGCGCACGCGGTGGGCCACGGCGTCAATGTCCTGCAACAGGCGCGCGCCTTCGCGCAACAGCTCCACTCCGGCCTCCGTGGGGCGGGCCTGGCGCGCACTGCGGTCAAACAACAGCACGTCGAGCGCGTCTTCAATCTGCCGCACGCGGTAGGTGAGGGCGCTGGGCACCAGGCCCAATTGCCGGGCGGCGGCAGCAAAGCTGCCCGCCTCGGCAATCACCTGCAGCATGGTCAGCGCATCGGGGGTCAGGACATCGCGTGCGTTTTGCATGGTGGTGCCATGTTAATTCAGATTATTTGAACATTGCCATCAATTCATCTGCCCCTGCAGGGCGCACTGCAGTCCTACAGTCGAGTCTTGAAAGGAGCACTCACATGCTGACTGTTCGTAAATCGCAAGACCGAGGCCACGCCGACCATGGCTGGCTCAATTCCTTCCACAGCTTCTCGTTTGCCGGGTACTACGACCCTGCCCACATGGGCTTTGGCAACCTGCGGGTCATCAACGAAGACCGCATCGCCCCGGGCACCGGGTTTGGCACCCATGGCCACCGCGACATGGAGATCATCAGCTATGTGCTGTCGGGCGAACTGGCCCACAAGGACAGCATGGGCAACATCAAGGGCATTCCGCCCGGTGATGTGCAGCGCATGAGTGCAGGCACCGGTGTGCAGCACAGCGAGTTCAATCACGCAGCGGGCCAGACCACGCACTTCCTGCAGATCTGGATCGAGCCCAATGTGCGCGGCATCCCGCCGAGCTACGAGCAAAAGACCTTTACCGAGGCTGAAAAGCGCGGCGCCCTGCGCCTGGTGGCATCGCCCGATGGTGCCCAAGGGTCGGTGAAGATCCATGCCGATGCGGCCCTGTACGCAGGCTTGCTGGATGGCGCTGAATCCGCCACGCTGGCGCTGAACCCCGCCCGCAAGACCTATGTGCACCTGGTGCGCGGTGCACTCAGCGCCAATGGGCAAGCCCTGTCGGGCGGCGATGCGCTGCTGATGGAAAAGGAAACCACCTTGTCGTTGACCGATGGCCACGACGCCGAGGTGCTGGTGTTTGATTTGGCCGCCTGACAGTCGACGTTCTTTTTTCAACCCACTTTCACCCGGAGTTCTTCACCATGTTCACATCCCTGCAAAACCCCCTGGCTCTCGCATCGCGCCTGTTGCTGGCCGCCCTGTTTCTGCCTGCGGGCATCAGCAAGCTCACCGGCTTTGCTGGCACTGTCGGTTACATCACGTCGGTAGGCCTGCCCATGCCCACCGTGGCCGCCGCCGTGGCCGCTGCGGTCGAGGTGCTGGGCAGCCTGGCGCTGATCTTCGGCTTTGGCACGCGTCTGGCAGCGCTCGCGCTGGCATTCTTCACGCTGGTGGCCAGCTTCTTCTTTCATGCGTTCTGGGACCTGCCCGCTGACAAGCAAATGATGCAGCAGCTCATGTTCTTCAAGAACGTGGGCGTGACCGGCGGCCTGCTGGCACTGGCAGCGTTTGGCGCAGGCGGCTGGAGCCTGGATGCGCGCCAGTCGGGCCGCTGAGCGATCCCCTCAAAAGGCCTGCTGACCGCAGGGCTGTGGTTTCCAGCATTCAATCCGTTCTTCCGCCGTTCTCGCTTTCCTTGTCCCCCTCGTTTCAACAGGAGTTTTCTCATGGCACACATCGCAGTTGTTTACCACTCGGGTTACGGTCACACACAGCGCCTGGCGCAGGCCGTGGCAGAGGGCGCTGGCGCCCAGTTGATCGCCATCGATGCCGAGGGCAATCTGCCCGAAGGCGGCTGGGAAACGCTGGCCGCTGCCAGCGCCATCATCTTTGGCTCGCCCACTTACATGGCCGGCCCCAGCTGGCAGTTCAAGAAGTTTGCCGACGCCTCGTCCAAGCCCTGGTTCAGCCAGGCCTGGAAGGACAAGCTGTTCGCAGGCTTTACCAACAGCGCCAGCACCAATGGCGACAAGCAGATCACGCTGGACTACATGTTCCACCTGGCCATGCAGCACGGCGGCCTGTGGGTGGGCAACGGCATGATGCCCGCCAACTCCAAGGCCGCCACGCGCAACGATGTGAACTGGATCGGCTCGTTCAGTGGCGCCATGGCGCAGTCGCCATCGGACGCCTCGGCCGCCGAGATGTTCCCTGGCGACCTGGAAACCGGCAAGCAGTTTGGCCAGCGTGTGGCAGAGATGGCTGCCAAGCTGGGCAGCTGAACCGCTGAAGCTGGTAGGCTGGCGGCGTTGTTGTCCAGCCCTCAAGGAGCCACCCGATGAATCACCTTTTTGACCTTGTCTCTGTCGTCGATGCGATGGGGGTGCTGTTATGAACGCTCCTCTGCGTCTGTCGGGCCAAGCCAAGGACCTGGGTGGTGGCTTCACGGTACGGCGCCTGCTGCCCGCCGTGCAGCGCCAGGCGGTGGGACCCTTCCTGTTTTTTGACCACTTCGGTCCGGTGACGGTGGAGCCCGATGCGGGCCACGATGTGCGGCCTCACCCCCACATCGGCCTGGCCACCGTGACCTACCTGTTCTCTGGCGCCATCATGCACCGCGACAGCCTGGGCTATGTGCAGCAGATTGAGCCCGGTGCCATCAACTGGATGACGGCGGGGCGCGGCATCGTGCATTCCGAGCGCCGCCCGCAGAATCTCGCAAACCAGGCCTATGTGAACCATGGCATCCAGCTGTGGGCTGCTTTGCCGATGGCCCATGAAGAGGCCGATCCTTCGTTTGTGCACACGCCTGCCGCTGCCATTCCGCAGGTGCAGGTGGGAGATGCCACCGTGCGGGTGCTGATTGGGGAAGCCTTTGGGCAGACCTCTCCTGTTTCCACCTATTCCCGCACGCTGTACCTCGATGTGCAGTTGCCTGCGGGCGCCACACTGGAGATCCCCGCGCTCGTCCCGGAGATGGCGGTCTACACCGTGGACGCACCGGTCCAGCTCAACGGGGACACCGTGGCCCCACAGCTTCTGGCAGTTGTGGAACCAGGGCGGGCCACACACCTTGCTGCGGGTGACAGCGCCGTGCGCCTGATGGTGATTGGTGGCGATGCACTGGATGCGCCGCGCCACATGTGGTGGAACTTTGTCTCCAGCCGCAAGGACCGCATCGTGCAGGCGGCCAGTGACTGGGATGCCCAGGCCATGGGGCAGGTGCCGGGGGAGGTGGAGTGGATTCCGCTGCCAGAGCGCCGCTTCAAGGCCTGACTTGGCCAAATTGTTGGCTTTGAATGCCTGAAATTTCAAGCAAAATTGGCATCTAGCGCTTGATGGATGAGCGCTATAAGCTCACTTATTGATAGCGTTTTCGCTGTCGGTGGGTAAGGGGTCGGTAGACAGGTCTGCCGCCAGCACCCTGCGTTCATCGAACACAAAACAGCCGCCGTGGTAGTGCGCGCCATCGGTCAGTTCAAAGTATTTGAGGATGCCGCCTTCGAGCTGGTAGACATGCGAGAGGCCTTCTTCGCGCATCAGGATCGCGGCCTTCTCGCACCGGATGCCTCCGGTGCAGAAGCTCACCACGGTCTTGTCCTGCAGCTCGGTCTTGTGCGCGCGCAGGGCTGGCGGGAATTCGGTGAACTTGTCGATGCGCCAGTCGATGGCGTTGTCGAAGGTGCCAGCGTCCACCTCGAAGGCGTTGCGGGTGTCCAGCGTGACCACTTCGCGCCCCTCATCGTCATGGCCCTGCGCCAGCCAGCGTCGCAGGGTGGCCGGGTCCACCGAGGGCGCGCGGCCCTGGGCGGGGCGGATGGTGGGGTGGTCCATACGGATGATCTCGCGCTTGACCTTGACCAGCATCTTGCGAAACGGCACCGTGGCCGACCAGCTTTCCTTGGGCTCCAGATCGGCAAAACGGGCATCGGTGCGCAGCGCATCGACAAACCCGCGCACGGCCTCGGCCGCGCCCGCCAGAAAGAAGTTGATGCCTTCCTCGGCCAGAAGGATGGTGCCCTTGAGTCCCGCCGCCGTGGCGCGCGCATGCAGCAGCTCGCGAAGGGCCGCCGCATCGGGCAAAGGCACGAACTTGTAGCAGGAGATGTTCAGGACGGTGTCGATGGGGTTCACGGCAAATCAAATGAGCGCAGCGAGGGGCGCGCTTTCACTTCGGTCAAGGCAACTCGCTGAGGCTAGCGGGGGCACCGCGCTGCTGCCGGGCTGTGGCGCCTGCGGGCGTCTCAGGCGGCCGGGGTCAGCAGCGTGGTTTCGATCTTGTTGGCCAACTGGGCAATCGCCAGGGCCGCAGGGCAGCCCGGGGTTTGCAGCAGCAGCAACTGGCGGCGCATGACGGCGTCGCGTACCGAGGGATCGGCCGGGATGTCGCCCATGTGGATCAAGCGCATCGGGCGACCGGATTCAGTGGTGACAAAGCGGTCCAGCACCTGCTGCAGCTGGCTGGTGATGGCGCGGCCGTCGCCTGGACGCGCGGCCTGGTTGATGACCATGCGCACATGCTGGCGCTTTTGCTGCATGGCCAGCACCTTGATGGCGGCGTAGGCGTCGGTCAGCGAGGTGGGTTCGGGCGTGGCCACGATGAGCACCTCGGACGCCAGCGAAATGGAAAACAGCACCACGTCGGAAATGCCGGCGCCGGTGTCCAGCAGCACCACGTCGTACTGGGGCGTGAGCGCCTGGATCACGCTCAGGAATTGATTGCGCACCTCGGGCGTGAGGCGCGAATACTCGACCATGCCCGAGCCTGCCAGCAGCACGTTGAAGCCACCCGGGGCCTGGATCACGGCCTCTTCGAGCGTGGCCTTGCCGGTAAAGACGTCGTGCAGGGTGATCTTGGGGTGCAGGTTCAGCACCACGTCCAGGTTGGCCAGGCCCAGGTCGGCGTCGAGCACCAGCACGCGCTGGCCACGGCGGGTGAGGGCCGCAGCCAGGTTGGCCGACACAAAGGTCTTGCCAACCCCGCCTTTGCCGCTGGTGATGGCGATGATGCGGGCACCCGTTGCAGAGTGCGAGGGTGAGGCGGCGCCAGCAGGAGCCGCTGGCGATGTGGGTGGGGGAGGGGACAGCGCGTCGCTCATCTTCTAACTTTCAGTAGGCGCTGCCTGTTGGGTTGGGGTCCACCGGAGGCAGGTCGCCCCAACCCGAGGGGGTGTAGAGCGGGCCAAACAACAGGCTTTTCTCTTCGGCACTGACAGTGCTGTCGGGTTGCTCCTCAATGCTGACGCGGTTGCGGCCTGCCGCCTTGGCCTGGTAGAGCTGGTGGTCGGCACGGTCGGTCCACAGCAAGGTGGTGGAGCGGATCCACTGCAGGGCAAAGGCGCCGCCAATGCTCACCGTGACGTGGAGTTCCACCGAGCCCGAGACCTTGATGGGCGTGTTGGCAACGGCACGCCGGATACGTTCGGCCACCACGCTGCCAAAGCCGGCCTGGCATGCGGGGAGCACCACGGCGAATTCCTCGCCACCGTAGCGCGCCAGCGTGTCCATGGGGCGCACGCAGGCGCTGAGCGTGCGCGCCACCGACTGCAGCACGATGTCGCCAGCCAGATGGCCATGCGTGTCGTTGACCTTCTTGAAATGGTCAATGTCAAGCATCAGCAGCAATGCTGCCTCTCCCGAGCGGGTGACGCGATCGATTTCGCGTTCCAGCACGGCGCGGAAGTGCCGGCGGTTGGCCAGACCGGTGAGCGGGTCTTTGAGGGAGAGTTCACACAGTCCGTCGATCAGGCCCTGCAGGTAGCGCGAGGGCACCTCGCGGTGCAACGCTGCTTCGCTGCCGCCAGCCTGAGCCACCAGCGCGTGGGCAGTATCCAGGCGAAGGTCGCGCAGATCTACCAGATGAGAGGCCGCAGAGTCAGACACAAATGGAGCAAAAAGAGTTTGTGCAGTGTACCAGTGCGCCAGCGGGAAGACCCCCCGCCCCAGGTCTAGGTGAAACCCGCAGCGGTACTGGGAAAAGGGGGGTGAAAGGCTCCAGCATCACACCCGTTCCACCGGCTGCGGAAGCTGCTGCAGCGCTACCAGTGCTTCGGCGTCGGTGCGGTACATCGCGAGGCCCGTTCCGGGCTCCAGCAAACCGGCCTGGCGCAGAACCTGCTCTACGGGAAGCTTGAGGCCGCTGAGGTGCAATGTGCCCCCCCGTGATTGCAGCAGGGCCAGCAGCTGCGCGAAGGTCTCTACGCCCGTCACGTCGATCCGGTTGATGGGCTGGGCCATCAGGCACAGGTGCACTACATCGGGATGGGTGGCCAGGTGCTCGGTAACGCGCCGCTCCAGGGCGCTGGCCGAGGCAAAGTCCAGCTCGGCATCCATGCGCAGCGCCAGCAGCCGGGGAGCCAGAGCGGGCAGGTGCCACAGGTGCCGGTCGCGCAGGCTGCCATCCGGGTGCAGGCCCACTTCAATGATGCGGGGGTGCAGCCGCTGGTACAGAAAGTGGCTCAGGTTCATCAGCAAACCCACCAGCACGCCCCAATACATGCGCGGGGCCGTGGCCAGCGTCAGTGCGAAGGTGATGCCGCCGATCACGGCCTCTACCCTTGACACCCGCCACAGGCGCAGCAGCATGCCGGGCTTGATGAGGCTGGTCACGGCGGTTACCACCACGGCAGCCAGCACCGACTGCGGCACGTGGTAAAGCGCCGGAGTGAGCCACAGCAGCACCACGAGTACCAGGGCAATGGCAAACAGCGTGGCCCAGCCGCTTTTGGCGCCTGCATACAGGTTGATGGCCGAGCGCGAGAACGAGGCGCTGGTTGCAAAGCTGCCAAACAGCCCACTGCTGATTTTGGCCAGGCCCTGGCCGATGAGGTCCTGGTTCTCATTCCAGCGCTCGCCGGACCGCTGGCTTTCTACCTTGGCGCTGGACGCCGTCTCCAGAAAACTCACCAGCGTGACGACCAGCACCGGCATTACCAGGGCAGAAAAGCTGGACCATGGCAGCGCACCAGGCCAGTACGGAGCCGGCAGGCCCGAGGGCAACGCGCCCACCACGGCTCCGCCAGCGTCGGCATAGTCCAGTGCCCAACTCAGGGCGCCGGCCGCGCCCACCACCACAATGGCTGCAGGAAAGTTCGGCCGCCAGCGGCGGGCCAGTATCAGCAGCGCCAGACTGCCCAGGCCAAACGCCGCCGCCGTGAGGTCAAACAGCCCGGTCGAAGGCGTTGACAGCAGGGCACCCCAGTCTGACCGCAACCCGGTGAGTGCGGCCAGCTGCGAGCCCAAAATCAGTAGCGCCGCTGCCTGGGTAAACCCGCTCAATACGGGGGACGTCACAAGATTGAGCAGCCAGCCAAACCGCGCCATCCCCATGACCAGCTGCAGCAGGCCCGACAGCAAAGCGATCCACGCTGCCATGGCCACCCATTGCGCGCTGCCCGGCTCGGCCAGGCCTGTGAGTGACGCGCCGATCAGCAGACTGGTAAGCGCTGTCGGCCCCACGCCGAGCCGCGTCGATGCGCTGAATAACACCGCCACCAGTGCAGGAATCAGCGAGGCATAGATACCCGTCACCAGCGGCATGCCCGCCAGCGCTGCATAGGCGACCCCCTGCGGCACCAGCATCAGGCCCACCGTCATGCCCGCCCAGAACTCTCCTTTGATCAGGGCGCGGTCTGGCCGGGGCCAGGACAAAAAGGGGAACCAACGGGTGAGTGACGCAGCGGAAAAAGCCATGGGTACATTGTCGCGCCTCGGCATCGGGCCAGCTTTGCGCAATTTGCGGCATCGTCCTACAGGTGCCTAGGCTGCATCCGACCTAGTGCGCAGCTGCCTGCGTTTACAGTCTCGCCATGTTTCAACCGCAAGGAGTTTCCGCATGAACAATCTGAAGATTTCCCAGCGTCCTGCACACCGTATTGCAACCATCCTGGCCGTGAGCGCCCTGGCCTTGGGTCTGTCTGCCTGCGGCAAGAAGGAAGAGCCGACTGTGGGCCAGCGCCTGGATTCCGCCGTCGAAAAGACCGAGCAGGCCGCTGCCGAAGCCCGCGCCAAGGCCGAAAGCGCCATGGAGAATGCTCAGACGAAGGTGGAGCAGGGTGCTGCAAATGCAGAATCTTCGGCCAAGGATGCCGCCAACAAGGGCATGGTTTTTCTGAGTGACGCAGAAATCACCGCACAGATCAGCGCCAGCCTTGCCAAGGACCCCGACCTGAGCGCAGTGAAGATTGATGTCGATACAGCCAATGGCCGTGTGACGCTGAAAGGCCCCGCACCCTCCGCCGTGGCCCGTGAGCGCGCCGAAGGCATTGCCAAGGCCGTGAATGGCGTTAGTTCTGTGAACAATCAGCTGGTGGTCAGCGCGAGCTAAAGCGCGCGGGCTGGCATCAGCCCCGGCGCCGCAAACAGCGCTTCACACCACGCGCCGCCCGGGTTCACGCCCTGGCGGCGCGCTACCATGGTCGGCATGAAAGAGCACGACACCGACCTCGCCACCCGCATCGTCCACCACGACTACGTTCCTCCTGCTGGTTTTGTAGCGCCCCAGCCGGGGATCTACAAGGCCTCCACCGTCATCTTTCCCAACGTCGCAGCCATGCGCTCGCGCGAATGGAAGGACAAAAGCGGCTACACCTATGGGCTGCACGGCACGCCCACCACGTTCATCCTGGAAGAGCGCCTGTGTGCGCTGGAGGGCGGCCTGCAGTGCGTGCTGGTTCCCAGCGGCCTTGCCGCCATTGCCAACGTGGCCTTGGCCCTGCTTCAGCCCGGCGACGAAGTGCTGATCCCGGACAACGCCTACGGCCCTGGCAAAGACCTTGCCAATGGTGAACTGGCGCGTTTTGGCATCACCCATGGGTTTTACGATCCGCTCGACCCAGCCGATCTGGCCGCCCGCATCACCCCTGCAACCCGGCTGGTGTGGCTGGAGGCTCCGGGCTCGGTCAGCATGGAGTTTCCCGACCTGTGCGAGCAGGTGCGCATCTGCCGCGCACACGGCGTGATCACCGCGCTGGACAACACCTGGGGCGCGGGTCTCGCGTTTGCGCCGTTTGACCTCACAGGTGATGGCAGCCTGGGAGTGGATGTTTCGGCCCACGCGCTCACCAAGTACCCCAGTGGCGGTGGCGATGTGCTGATGGGCAGCGTCATGACGCGGGACCCGGGCCTGCACATGAAGATCAAGCTCACCCACATGCGGCTGGGCTTGGGGGTGGGGGCCAACGACGCAGAGGCTGTGCTGCGCGCACTGCCCAGCATCGGCCTGCGCTACCGCGCCCATGACGAAGCGGCCCGCACTCTGGCGCGGTGGCTGCAGCAACAACCCGCCATCGCGCAGGTGTTGCACCCAGCGCTGGAAGGCGCGCCCGGCCACGCACACTGGAAGGCACTGTGTGGCGCAGGGCAGGGCGGGGCGGGGCAGGCAGCGGGCCTGTTCAGCGTGATGATTGATGCCCGCTACACCCAGAAGCAGGTGGATGCGTTCTGCGACGGCCTGCGGCTGTTCAAGCTGGGCTACAGCTGGGGCGGCCCCATGAGCCTGGTAGTGCCCTACAACATCGCGAGCATGCGCAGCCGCCCGCCCGCACACTTGAAGCCGGGCACGCTGGTGCGGTTTTCGATCGGGCTGGAGGCGGTGGAAGACCTGCGGCGCGATCTGCAGCAGGCCCTGGAGCACGCCTTCCCGGCAGGCTGAGGCCTGTCTTTTTTGCGCGGGGTGGTAGTTTCCTCAGTGGCGCACCGCCGAGGGCTGGCTTAGTGTGAGTGTTCGCGGGTGTCCCGCTGCCACTTCCACGAACTGCCCGAATGACCGCCACCCCATCGGATTCCTCCAACCCCCTCCCTGCGTCTGCCGATCCGGCCCAGCAATCAGCCCCAGACACCTCGGTGGCCCAGCCCGTGAGCCTGCAGCGCCTGGGGTTTGCAGACCCGTTCCGTTGGCTGGCCAAGGGCTTGCAGGATGTGCGCGCGGCTCCCGGCATTGCCCTGTTTTATGGCGTTTGCTTCTGGTGCATGGCGCTGGTGCTGGGCTGGGTGTTCCGCACCCGGCCTGAATACACCATGTCTCTGGCGAGTGGCTGCCTGCTGGTAGGCCCCTTCTTGGCGATGGGGCTGTACGACACCAGCCGTCGGCGCGAGGCGGGGCTCAAGCCCGAGCTGAGCGAATCGCTCACCTGCTGGGACAGCCACATGGGCAGCATGGGCATGCTGGTGCTGGTGCTTGTGGTGCTGGAGCTGCTGTGGGGGCGTGCATCGCTGGTGGTGTTTGCCGTGTTCTTCAACACCGGCATGCCGTCCACCACGGGCGTGCTGCAGGCGGTCTTCAGCCCGCAGAACTTGAGCTTTGTGGCGGTGTACCTCGTGGTGGGCGGCGTATTTGCAGCGCTGGTTTTCTCGACCTCCGTGGTGTCCATTCCCATGATTCTGGACCGAGACACCGATGCGCTTACGGCCGGTATCACCAGCATGCGCGTGGTGCTGGAGAATCCCCTGGTCATGCTGCTCTGGGGCGCACTTATCACCACCATCGTGGTGTTTTCCCTCTGGTTCTGGGGCATCGGGCTGCTGGTGGCCGGGCCGGTTCTGGGCTTTGCAAGCTGGCATGCGTACCGCGCATCGGTCATCCCGCTCCAACGCCCCCCAGCGGGGGCTTGAAAAACCCATGCTGTTACAGTGAGTCTCAACTTCAGGAAGCAATTACCTTGGCAACACCCAACTACGGATACGAAAAACGCCAGCGCGAACTCGCCAAAAAGAAAAAAAAGGAAGAGAAGCTGAGGTCCAAAACACAGCGCAGGCCGGACGATCCGCAAGGCGACGACCAGCCCGCTGACGGCCAGCCCAACGGCGATGCTGCGGCCCCGGACCAGCCCACAGGCGCTCCCGGCGCCTGAGCCCTCAGCGCAAGAGTTTTTTCAGTTCCGGCCACACATTGGCCAGCATCTGCGGATGCGCCTCGGCGCGCGGGTGGATGCGGTCAGGCTGGAACAGGCGGGTCGGATCGGGCCCGTCGGCCACCCCCTTGAGGAAGAAGGGCACCACGGCCACCTTCTGGGCCTTGGCCACTGTGGTGAACAGGCCCGCGAACTTGTTGGCATAGTCGGTGCCATAGTTGGGTGGCACCTGCATGCCCACCAGCAGCACCTTGGCCCCGGCCTTTTGCGCCGCCTGCGTCATAACCGTCAGATTCTCTTCCGTGTTCTTGAGCGGCAATCCCCGCAGGGCATCGTTGCCGCCCAGTTCAATCACCACATGGCTGGGCTTGTGCTGCGCCAGCAGCGCCGCCAGGCGCGAACGGCCGCCCGAAGTAGTCTCCCCACTCACGCTGGCGTTGACCACCGTAGCGGCCAGCTTTTCCTGGGTCAGCTGTTTTTCGAGCAAGGCCACCCAACCCGTGCCACGTGCCAGGCCATATTCGGCGCTCAGAGAGTCTCCCAGCACCAGGATCACGGGCTGGCGAATCGGCGCGGCCGCTGTCTTGGACGTTGCCTGGGCCATGGCGCAGGGCGCCGAAAGCCCCACCAGAAGCCCGATAGAGGCGCGCAGGATAAAGTGGCGCCGTTGCTGATATCGAATCAAAGTAAAGAGCCTTTCATGTCCGAATCCTCTCCATTGCCCAAGACAGCTGCTGCCACACCCATCATTGCCGTGGAGCATGTCTTCAAATCGGTCACGGATTCCACCGGAACCCTCGACATTCTGCGGGATATCGATTTCCGCCTGGCCGCCAGGGAAACCGCCGCCATCGTGGGCGCGTCGGGCTCGGGCAAGAGCACCTTGCTGTCCATCATCGCGGGGCTGGACACCCCCAGCCGTGGCACGGTGCGGCTCGATGGCCACGACCTCTTTGCCATCGACGAGGATGAGCGCGCTGCGCTGCGGGCCCAGAAGGTGGGTTTTGTGTTCCAGAGCTTTCAGCTCATGGGCAACCTCACCGCGCTGGAGAACGTGATGCTGCCGCTGGAGCTGGCCAACCGCCCTGAAGTTCGCAAAAATGCCCGCAAGGTCGCCGCCGACATGCTGGCCCGCGTTGGGCTGGGCCAGCGCCTCTCTCACTACCCCAAGGTGCTCTCGGGTGGCGAACAGCAGCGCGTGGCGCTGGCGCGGGCGTTTGTGGTGCAACCTGCCGTGCTGCTGGCCGATGAGCCTACGGGCAGCCTCGACTTTGCCACCGGCGAAACCATCATGAAGCTCATGTTCGACCTGAACCGCGAGCAGGGCACCACGCTGGTGTTGGTCACGCATGACCGCGCCATCGCCGAGCAGTGCGAGCGGCGTATCACCATCGAAGCCGGGCGGGTCGTGTAAGCGCTATTTGCCGCGCTGAGAGGGAGGCGGAAACCAGGTTTTTGCGTGTTTTTGGCCTCTGGCGCTTGTTCATAAAGCGCTAGCAGCTATCAAATTGATAGTTTTCCAAAGCCGGTGCCCTGCGCCAGCGGATAATCCCCCCATGCCCAGCCCCAAAGTTCTCTTCGGCTTTCACGCCGTGGGCGTGCGTCTGAAGACCGCGCCGAAATCCATCATCGAGATTTACTACGAGGCCACGCGGCGCGATGCCCGCATGCGCCAGTTTCTCGACCGCGCCCGCGAGGCCGGTGCCCGCCTGATCGAAGCCGACAGCGTGCGCATCGCCAAGCTGGCCGGCAGCCATGGCCACCAGGGCGTGGCTGCGCGGGTTGAGCCCGTGAAGGTTGCCACCTCGTTGGATGAACTGCTGGAAGACCTGGAAGCCGCCGGCATTGAGCAGCCCCTGCTGCTCGTGCTGGACGGCGTGACCGACCCGCACAACCTGGGCGCCTGCCTGCGTGTGGCCGATGGAGCGGGCGCGCATGCCGTCATCGCCCCCAAGGACCACGCCGTGGGCATCAACGCCACCGTGGCCAAGGTGGCCAGCGGCGCGGCCGAAACCATGCCGTACTTCATGGTGACCAACCTCGCGCGCACCTTGAACGAACTTAAGGAGCGCAACATCTGGTGCATCGGTACCAGCGACGACGCCCCCAAGACCATTTACCAGGTCGACCTGAAAGGCCCCGTGGCCCTGGTGCTGGGCGCCGAAGGCGACGGTATGCGCCAACTCACGCGCAAGACCTGCGACGAGCTGGTCAGCATCCCGATGAAGGGCGCTGTGGAGAGCTTGAACGTATCGGTGGCCAGCGGCGTGTGCCTGTACGAGGCGCTGCGCCAGCGCACCTGAAACGCCCTCAGGCGCTCAAGTGCGCCGGCGGGGGGCGGTTCCTGCGGGACACGCCGATCAGCCCGCCCGGCGCCGGGGCCGCAGGCGCGCCGCCATCAGAACAAGCAGCGCAGCCAGTGCCACGGTCGCAGGCTGTGTGAGCGTGGGGATGGTTTGCAAGGGCACCACCGCCAAGCCCTGGGCGGCGGTGTTGTCAGACAGGATGGCCTCGCCCACGGCGGCGGTGCTGGCCACAATCACCATCTGCCCGATGGTGACAGGCGTACCGGCCACACTGCAGATGACGGTGGCGCCTGCTGGCACGGTGTCTCCCGCCGACCAGGCCGCATTTGTACTGTCCAGCACGCAGCCGGTCTGGCTCAGACCCGGGGGGAGTCCTGAGTCGATGGCGCAGCGCGTGCCACCGACGGCGTCCAGCAGTCCCGCATTGGTGCAGGAAAACGTCCCGGAATAGGGCTGCCCGGAGATCGCTTGCAGCGGCATGCCCGACAGGCTGATGACCATGTTCACCACCGCGATGGTGGTGGTGGCCGTGGCGCTGTTGTTGGCGGTGTGCGCGTCCCCCGGGGTTGCCACCGTGGTGGTGATGGGCACCTGACCCAGGGTGGGCGCCTGGTAGCGGAAGCTCAACGACAGGATCTGCCCGTCGGCCAGCGTGGGGGGCAGGCCCGAGAGGGCCACCGCACAGGTGGCAGCGTCGAAGCCGACCATGGTCACCCCGGGCGGGGCGCTCACCAGTTGCACGGCAGAGGGGCAGTTCAGCGCCGCCCCGATGGCAATGCTGGGTGTCCAGGGTGTCGCTGCGGTACCGCTCAGGTTGGCAAACGATGCCAGGACGGTCACCGATTCACCAGCCAGCGCCGTTAGGGGCGCGCTGGCGGTGGTTTGCAGATCCACCGGGCTGATCACCGTGGTGCCGGTGGCCGAGTTGTTGGCGGGCAGGTCATCGGGCACGGGGCCGGAAATCGTGGCGGCCGCAGTCACGGTTCCGGCCGCTGGGGCGGTGTACGAGAACGCCATGGGCGCCGCGGGATCGGCGCCGAGCACCGACGCGCCGCCTGCCAGCGTGGCCGGGAAGCCCGAGAACACGTAGCGGCCTTGGCCCAGCGTGTCCACGCAGGATGCGGACGCACCGGTGGGCAGATTGGAGAAGCTCACTGCCGTATCGGCACAGCTGTGATCCAGGGTCAGGGTGTACTGCAGCCCCGTGGCTGTGTCTGCACCACGGTTCGCAAAAGTCAGGCGCCCCTGCACCCCGCTGCCCGGCTTTGCTGCAGCAGGCACAAAGATGGACGCCGCTGTATCCCGCAGGAGCGGGTCAATCCAGAGCACGCCATTGCCGGCCGGGGATGTGATGTAGGTCCAGAGGTCCAACCCCTTGGCATCGCCCCACCCGCCGGTGGCTGCACAGTCGGCGTTGGCATTGGCGCCGGGCGGCCACCAGCGGTACAGCTGTGGCGAAGCGCCATAGACCAGTGTTGAATCCGCTCCGCCCAAGGCCTGCGCAGGGTCGGAGGCGGGTGGCGGGGAGCCGGGGCAGAGAGTTCCGTTCACCTGACCCACCAGGGTGCCACTCTGGGTGACATAACCCCGGTCATCAAAATAGACGGTGGTATTGCCAGCCTGCGGCCCGTTGAGCTTGGTGATGGTGGGGCCACCGCCAAAGGTCGCCGTGGCGGTGCTGGTGCCATTGCCGTTGTTCTCGGTATCGATCATGGGCAGGTGAATCTCGCCAGCACGCGCGAATGCCCGGTAGCCGTAGGGCGTGGCGCTGGCGGGAAAGGCGGTGCCCGCGGCATCGTTGCCATCCCACGGCACATCCTGTGTGCCCGTGGCGGCGATACCCGTGATGACCGCGTTGGCCGTATTGGAGGGGCTGAAATCCACACCGTCGCGGCTCACGACGATCTGGAAGGTGGAGGCACCGGTGATCGAAAGCCGGAACGTGCCGCCCGCACCCGGCAGGGTGCGTGAACCCACGCCGGGCGGGCGGCCGGTGAATGTGGCGGCCGACAGCGAAGGTGGCTGGGGCGTGAGCGGAATGCGCAGCGCTGTGAGCACCTTGTCCACCTCGGCCGAGTGGGGGGCTGCGGGGGCAATGCTGCTGAAAAAAATCGGAAACTCCGGCCGCTGGGCAGACAGGCCCGCCGCCAGGTTCGTCACAAACGAGTCGCTGCCGCGCACACCCTTGTACAGGGGCTGCCCGTTGTCCAGAAACCCCAGCCGGTTGGCATACAGCGCAAAGCCATTGGGATCGAGCCCCGCCAGTGCCTGCGAGTAGCGGTAGCCATCAAGCGTCACGTAGTCGTGGCGCGAATAGACAGGGCGGTTGTTCACCCCCGTGAAGCCCAGCCAGGCGTAGGTGAACAGGCGGCCATTGAGATCGCTGAGACTGCTGGCCGATGTGCGCACCGTGACGTCCCAGGCGGCCACGGTGGAGGTGCTGGGCAGCGGATTGAAGATGTCGGCATTCAGATTGGTGTTGCCGCTGGTGGCGGGCATGAACTGCACGCCATAGATCCCGGTGGCGGGAACACGGTAGGCGCAGGGCGCGAACCCGTTGGTGACGGTGGCGCTGCCGTCGGCGCTGTGGGGGCCAGCGAGCTCCTGGTCGCGGGAGTTCAGTTCTCCCAGAGTGCTGCCGCCAAAGCTCCCCGGCGGCGGCGTGTTGGATGCGCACGAGAAGTCAGCGTTGGCCGGCAGGGTCTCGTCGCCCGGTGTGCCGAAATCCTGCGGGTTGTAGACCAGGATGTCGCCGCCCGTCGTGCGGTTGCGGGAGCCCAGCAGCACATACTCGCCCGCCTCTGCGTAGACGTAGAGGAAGGTGCGGCGCTGGACCTTGCCCACATAGCGGTTGCCTGGCTGGAGGTCCAGGTTGGCGCGGCATCCCCGGTCGAGCGTGTTGGCACAGGTGCCGCCGCTGGTAGGGTAGGTGGAGGGGTACAGCGTACGGCTGCCTTCCGCCGAGGCCTGCGGAGCCGCGCACAGCCCAACGAATGCGCTCAATGCCATGGCTGCAAAGGTGCTGTGGCGGCGACAAGCGGGTGGTCCGTCGGACATGTGTGGGTCTCCCTGGTTCATTGTCTGGATGCCGGAAGTGCGGACCCCTGGCGATACATGAGGCTGGGTGGCTGCGCGGCACAGTCCCCAGGCCGCTGTTCAAAAATTCCTTCAGACATCGCGCCGGGGTGTATTTGGCATGGGTAGGCACTTTAGATACACCGCATGAGTCCGCAGCCAGTCACTCAGGCTGTTCCTTCGCAAGCATGATCAACGGTTGATCCCTCAAAGGGGCATGTCTCAAGTCTCTGGCTTTGCATGCACATTTTGCTGATGTTGGGCGGCAAGCCGCAAGTGCGTTGGATAGTGGTAGCCGCTTGGCGTTAAACCGTATTGCTTTTTGAACAAGCGACAGACACGCGCACTGCCTTTGGCCCTCATGTAGAAGCAATCTCTGCAACGGAGCGACGCTGGAATGCGAGTGGCAGATGAGCATGCAAGGGGTCAATAGGGGGCTATAGGGGGCAATGACCCTTGCGCACCCCTCTGCACAAGAAGCACTGCGCATCCCCAATGCCCAATGGCCCAAAGTGAGCGCTGTTCTGGTTCAGGCATCGCCGTGGCACAACCAGGGCGGATTCGTGGAAGGCTTGCCCAAGAGGGCGCCCATGTGTAACGCGACGGGGTCATGGGTGTAGGCCAACTGCCCGACTAATGGCCGCCGTGCACATAAGTCGCGCAAATCGCACCGCTGGGCAGACAAGCGCAGTACTGTGGGTCACACAAGATAAGTTTTTGTTTGATTAATTACTTTTAAGTCACCACAGAAGGTTTAACACCATGCCATCCGACAGCACAACCACCCTCACCAAATCAGGGTACGCCACACGCGATGCTGCCCCGCTGCTGTCCAAGTTCGGTCGAAAAAATCCCGCCTTGCTGCTGAGCCTGGGGCTTGGTTCCCTGCTGTCCCTGACATACAGCTGTGGCGCATTGGCGGCGACGGCACCGCCGCTGGGTAGTGCCAGCAACTTCGCCATCGTTTCCGACACCTTTACCAACAGTGGAAATCCGACCACGATCAACGGCTCGGTTTGCTACACCACCCCCCCGTCCACTGCGCCCACCACAGTGACCGGGATCATCAAAACGCCGTGTGATACCGAGATTGCCGACCAAGGCATTGCGTTGGCGGATCTGGATTCCCAACTGGGCACCTGCATTCCCCTCGGCTCCGCCGTTGATCTCAGTGCGGTCGTTGTGAGCGGCGGCACGCCTGGAGTGATCCCGCCTGGCTGTTATTCCAGCACCGGAGCCATGAGTGTTGGCTCGACGGTAACCCTGAACGGTTCTGGAATCTACGTCTTTCGCCCCGGCGCCGGGGCGACGACTGCGGCGCTCAACACCGCCGCCGACTCCATCGTTTCCCTCAATGGTGGCGCTTGCGCCGGCAATGTGTTTTGGGCGCCCACTGCCGCGACCACGCTGGGTGCCAACTCCACTTTCATCGGAACGGTCATTGGAAACGCCGGTATGTCCATGGGCGCCGGTGCCACCTTGTCCGGCCGAGCCTTGACGTCGGGCGGAACCGTCACGACGAGCGCCAATGCGATTTCGCTCCCTGGCGTGTGTGCAGCCCCCACCGTGCCTTCGATCACGGTATCCAAAATCTCCAATGGTGGCGTGGGTACGTTTGGCTTCAGCGGCAGCAACGGCTTTGCCAACCAGTCCATCGCGACCCTGGCATCCGGCTCGGCCGTGGCTGGGGCGACGCAGACGCTGACCGCAGCGGGTGTCAGCACTTCCATCACTGAAGCAGCGCCACCCTTGGGTTACACCCTGGCTTCCATCAGTTGCACCGGCCTGGGTTCAGGTGGAACGCAGACAAACGACCTCTTGACGCGCACCGTCACGCTGGATGCAGCGGCCACTGCAGCAGGGGCGGCCATCGCGTGCACCTTCACCAACAACTTGGATGGATTCGTGCCGCCCTCGACCATCCCCTCCCTTTCCGAGTGGGCGATGCTGTTCCTCGCCGGACTTCTGGCCATTGCGGGATTTGCTGCAATTCGGCGCAAGGGCCTGTAGGTCGAGAAACCATGGGCACAGCGACGCAGACAGACGCCGCCGTTGTGCGGTGATCTGCTGATCCACAACATGCCCCGGTGAGTTTCACGGAGTGCGGCGTTGGCTCGCACGATGTCGGGGTGTCGTGCGGTTCGGCACCCTGTGCACTGCAGGCTGCCGTCGCCAAGTACTGCATCCCCCGGAGAGAGCCGGTCCTTTCTGGGTATGTTCTGTCGCGAAACTGACAGCAAGTTTCCCCAGCTGCCGCTAGGCTGCTCCACCTTTGCTTTCTTCGGGATCTCCCACACCATGAGCCGTCGTCAATTTCTCTTGCGCGCCACCCAGGCCGTTGCTGCCACTGGCCTGCCCGCATGGGCCCACACGGCCCAGGCCGCCGAAGAAGCACTGACCGCCCGCACCATCAACCTGGGTTGCTCCATCGCACTGACCGGCCCCTTGGGCCAGGCTGGCATCGAGCAGGTGGCAGGCATGAAGGCCGCGTTTGCTGAAGTGAATGCTGCTGGCGGCGTGCATGGCCGCGAGATCCGCATGGACCCCAAGGACGATGGCTATGTGGCTGCACGCACCCTCAAGAACGTGACCGAGATGGTCGAGGCCCAGTCGGTGTTCGCGCTGATCTCGCCGCTGGGCACGGCCAACACGGCATCCATCCTGCCGTTGATCGAATCCAAGGGCATTCCCACCGTGGGTCCGGTGACGGGCGCGACCTCGCTGCGTGCGCCTGAGAACCGCCATGTATTCTTCCTGCGCCCCACCTATCGCGAAGAGACGCAGCGCCTGGTCAAGCAGATCGTGGACATGGGCCTCAAACGCATTGCCGTGGTGTACCTGGACAACCCGTTTGGCAAGGAAGTGCTCAAGGACATGTCCCGCGCGCTGGACGAGATCAAGGTCGAACGCGGTGGCGAGTTTGCACTGGCCGTGGACGGCAAGAACGGCGCTGAGCTGGCCGACAAGGTGGCTGCAGAGCGCCCGGGTGCCGTCCTGCTGGCCACCACGGGCACAGCCAACACCGCGTTTGTGCAGGCCTTCCGTGCCAAGGCACAGGGCGTGCCGCTGGCGGGGCTGTCGGTTACGGTGATCTCGTCCGAGCTGCCCAAGCTGGCTGCGTCCACACGGGGCCTTGCGCTGGTGCAGGTGTTTCCGGACGCGAATTCGCAAAAATCGGTGGTGGTTCGCAAGTTTCAGAGCACCATGAAGGCTACCGGGGCTGACCCGGCCTTCTTGAACAGCGGCAGCGCGCTTGAAGGCTGGCTCAACGGCCAGATCATGATCGAGGGGCTCAAAAACGCGGGCAAGGACCTCACACGCGACCGCCTTCGCGCGGGCCTGGCCAGCATCCGCGCGCTGTCGTTTGGTGACTTCAACGTTGGCTTTGGCAACAAGGCGCCCTACATCGGCTCCGACGCGATCTACCTGGCCGTGTACGCGGAAAACGGGCGCCGGATCAGCTGACCCAGCCCCGTGTCACGCAGGGGTGCCAAGCGCGGCACCTCTGCCATCAGCTACACCCAGCCGATAGCCCCCAGCACCGCCCCGGCGCCCAGCATCCACAGCAGGTGCAGCCTGGTGCGCCACACCAGCACCACGGTCACGGCGCTGAGCAGCCAAAGGGGCCAAGCGGTGTCGAAGTTGCCGTGTGCGCGTGTCAGCACCCACGAGGTGGCCAGCAGCAGGCCAATGACCACCGGCGCCATGCCTTGTTTGAAGGCGCGCACGCCGCGCCGCTCGCGGTTGCGGTGGCCCCAGCGGGTGGCTGTCCAGGTCAGCAGGCTGCTGGGCAGCATCACGCCCAGCATGCACACCGCCATGCCCAGGGCGCCCAGCAGCCAGCCTGCAAGGCCCGGGCCGCCTGCGTTGATGCCCACGTTCCAGCCCAGCAGGGCGATGAACAGCACGTTGGGGCCGGGTGCAGCCTGGGCAATGGCGATGGATGCGTTGAACTGCGGGTCGGTGAGCCAGGCGTTGCGCTCCACCAGGTAGCGGTGCATGTCGGGCGCGGTGGCAATGGCGCCGCCCACGGCCAGCAGCGACAGCGACAGGTAGTACAGGAACAGGTTGAACCAGTCGCCCGCGCCCAGGGCCGTCAAGGGTGTGGTGAGGGTGGTGGCTGCATTCATGGCGCGAGCTTTCTCCACGTCAGCACGCAGGCCGCGCCACCGATCACCGGCAAAATCCAGAACAGCGGCCAGCGCAGCCACGCCATGGCCACGATGGTCAGCCCTGCAAACGCCACACACAGCGGGCGGCCCAACGAGTGGTTTTTGATCGACACAAACAGCTTGATGCCCACCCCCGCAATCAGCCCCGCCGCCACGGCGCCCATGCCGCGCAGCGCACCGGCCACGGCCGGGTGGCTGGCAAACTGCGCATAGACCACGGCCAGGGCCAGCACCAGGATCAGCGGAAAGGTCAGCATGCCCGCCAGCGCCGCCAACGCGCCGCGCAGACCAAAGTAGCGGTCGCCAATCATGATGCTGAGGTTGACCACGTTGGGGCCCGGCATGATCTGTGCCACGGCCCAGTCCTCGACAAACTCCTCGTTCGTCATCCAGCGCTTTTTCTCCACCAGCTCGCGCTGCACCACGGCCAGCACGCCGCCAAAACCTTGCAGGGCCAGCCAGGTGAAAGACCAGAACAGATCGGACGGGTTGCGGGGTTGGGGCCGGGGTGGGGATTCCGGGGGCGGGGAGGGCAGATCGGTGGCAGTGGCCATGGAGAAATTGCGTAAAAATGGCTGCTAGCGCTTATCTGGTAAGCGTTGGAAGCTATTAAATCAGGAGTATTTGGGGTGCGCGGCTGGCGCTGCGGTGCACCCCGCGCCATGTTACGCGCGCCACACGGGCTGCGCAGGGGATGTGGCCCTCGTCTTGCGGCAAGGCAGGGCCGGTGATTGGCGTACACGCTGGGGGTTGCGTGCCGCTATGCTGCGTGTCGGCGCAGCGCGGCTCCTTGCTGCGACTGACACCTTTCGCCGACCCCACCAGGATTTCCCGCCATGAAACTCATCCGTTACGGCCAGCCCGGCGCAGAACGCCCCGGCCTGATCGACGCCACCGGCACGCTGCGCGACCTGTCCATGCTGCTGCCCGACATGGGCCCGGCCCAGCTCAACCCGCGCACGCTTTCTGCCCTGGCCGCCATCGACGCAAGCCGCCTGCCGCCCGTCTATGGCACACCGCGCCTGGGCAGCCCGGTGGCTGGGGTGGGCAAGATCGTGTGCGTGGGGCTCAACTATGCCGACCACGCGCGCGAGGCGGGCCTGCAGCCGCCCGCCGAGCCTGTGTTGTTCATGAAGGCCGTGACGGCGCTCAGCGGCCCCAACGACGATGTGCGCATTCCGCCCGGCGCCGTCAAGACCGACTGGGAGGTCGAGCTGGGCATCGTCATCGGCACCCGTGCGCGCCAGGTGGCCGAGGCCGATGCGCTGCAGCATGTGGCGGGCTATGTGCTGGCCAACGATGTGTCTGAACGTGCCTGGCAGATGGAGCGCGGCGGCCAGTGGGACAAGGGCAAGAGCTACGACACCTTTGCCCCGATCGGCCCGTGGCTGGCCACGGTTGACGAGGTGCCCGACCCGCACGCCATCGACCTGTGGCTGGAGGTCAACGGCCAGCGCGTGCAAAACGGCAGCACCCGCAACTTCATCTTTGGCGTGCCCACCGTGGTGTCGTACATCAGCCAGTTCATGACGCTGGAGCCCGGCGACGTGGTGCTGACTGGCACACCCGCAGGTGTGGGGCTGGGGCAAAAGCCCGCCCCCTGGTTCCTCAAGCCCGGTGATGTGATGCGCCTGGGCGCCACGGGCCTGGGTGAGCAGGTGCAAAAGTGCGTGGGGGGATGAGTCGGGCGGTGGGCCTGGTGCGGTTCACACGGCGTAGCGCTCTTGGGGCCGAACCTATTTGCCCAGCTTGCCGATCAGCAGATGGTCCTTGGTTCGCCAGCCAGCCTGCTCCGGGGTGCTGACCCTGAAGATTTTCAGGTCCGCCTGGCTGGCGTGCTTGACGCGGTAGACCTTGAAGCTGGCCTGGTTGGCATAGGCCACAAAGAACCAGATCGCATCGCCGCTGGCCTGGGTGGCGTAGTGCACCTCGTGCCAGCACAGGTCGGCCTGGCTTTCATGCGCCACCTCGCAAATGTGGGCGTCGGCCTGGTTTTCGTATTTCACTTCCAGGATCTTGGCCATGGGCATCCTTTCGGGCGGTGGTTCGGGCGGGGGCTTGTCCTTCCAAGGGTATCCAGACTTTGGGCGCGCCAGCCCCCGGGTTGCCCTGTAGAGATGTAAGATTTTGAGTAAAAACAGGGCCTGGCGCTTGATGGGAAAGCGCAAGCAGCTATCAAATTGGGAGTGCGAGGAGCAACCAGGGCCCGGTGGCGGGTCAGTTCTCCACCTGCACAGACTCTACAAACACCAGCTCGCAGGAATTGGCCCCGGAATCCGATCGTGTGAGCGAACTCGTCCAGCGCCAGCCGCTGGGGTGTGTCACCTCCACCAGCCTGCCGGTGATGCGGATGTAGGCCCCCGCACGGGCCTTTTTGAGCGCCCGCTCCACCACGGGCGTGGCTGCAATCATGTGCATGTTGGCTGACGACTCGATGATCTCCTGCAGCGGGATGGGCGGTTGGTCGCGCCAGGTGTAGCGGTACCAGCGGCCGCCCTGGGTGATGTTCAAGGCTTCGTACACCGCAGGGTCGGCCATGCGCTTCCAGCCCAGGGCCAGGTCCAGCGGGGACAGCTCGGCCTCCTTGCCCACGTAATAGTCTTCGCGCGACAACACCCGTGCGCGCACGGCAAACGTGGCCAGTGGCTTGACCTGGTAGCCCCGGAACTCGAAAGCCGCCTGGCTGGTGGCCTCCTGTACGGGGCTGTCGGCCATTGGCTGAGAGACAGCGGCCAGCCCGTGGTTTTGCAGCCGCTGGTCGGCGTAGTGCACCCTGAGCTTCTCGACGGCAAAAAACGCCACCAGCAGGGCCATGGCGAGCTTGAGGAGGGTGGAGACGTTCATGGGCATACACAAGAGTCACGGAATTGTGCACAGATGCAACCTCAGGTAACGCCGAAAGGCGCTCCACCGATTGGCGACATCCGCTGACAGCCCGGGGGGCCGCACCCCCGCAGCGGTGGGCCCGGGTGGCGTGCACAGTGGCCGGATGCGCGTGCAACCTTTTCCCCCTCAAGTCTGTGTGTTCCATGACCGCTGAGCTGCTTCCCGCCCTGGGCTTTGTGCTGGTCGGCCTGCTGCTGGTGGTGATGACGTTGACCAGCTCCTTCATCGCGCGCGTGCCGCTCAGCTCGGCCATCCTGTACCTCGCCGTGGGCGTTGGCATTGGGCCCTGGGGGCTGGGCCTGCTGGTATTGGACCCGGTGGGTGATGCCCCGCTGCTGGAGCGGCTGACCGAGATTGCCGTGCTCATCTCGCTGTTTACCGTGGGCCTGAAGCTGGATCTGCCCCTGCGCGACCGGCGCTGGCGCATTCCGGTGCAGCTGGCCACCGTGTCGATGCTGATCACCGTGGGCGCCATCGCCGCCGTGGGCGTGTGGCTGCTGCACCTGCCGCTGGGCGCTGCCGTGCTGCTGGGGGCCATCCTGGCGCCCACCGATCCGGTGCTTGCGTCCGATGTGCAGGTGTCCGACCCGCAAGACCGTGATCGCTTGCGTTTTGGCCTGACGGGCGAGGGCGGGCTGAACGATGGGGCGGCGTTTCCGCTGGTGATGCTGGGTCTGGGCCTGATGTCGCTGCACGACCTGGGCGAGAGTGGCTGGCGCTGGTGGGCGGTGGACGTGCTCTGGGCCGTGGTGGGTGGCCTGTTGATTGGCTACCTGCTGGGCGTGGTTGTGGGCCGGGCCATTTTGTACCTGCGCATCCGCCACCGCGAGGCGCTGGGCCCGGACGAGTTCATGGTGCTGGGGCTCATCGCGCTGGCTTATGGCGTGGCCTTGTTGTGCCATACCTACGGCTTTCTGGCGGTGTTTGCTGCCGGGCTAGCGCTGCGGCGTGCGGCGGCGGAACCAGCGGCGTCCGTGGCATCACCTGTTCAAGGCGACAACAACGATGGTGAAGCCCCCCTGGCCGCACAGGCGCCGGGCCACATGATCGAGTCGGTCGAGCGCTTCAACGCCCAGCTGGAGCGCCTGGCCGAAGTGACCGTGGTGCTGGTGGTGGGTGCGCTGCTTTCGGTGGTGGACTTTGGCACCGAGGTGTTGTGGTTTGTGCCCGTGCTGCTGCTGGTGATCCGCCCGCTGGCGGTGTATGCAGGGCTGGTGGGCGCCAAGGTAGAGCGCTCGCAGCGCCGCCTGATCGCATGGTTTGGCATCCGGGGCATTGGCTCCATCTACTACCTCATGTACGCCATCACACACGACCTGCATCCGGTGATTGCGCAGCGCCTGCTGGCGATCACGCTGGCGGTGGTGGTGGCGTCGGTGCTGCTGCACGGTGTGTCGGTAACGCCGCTGATGCGGCGCTACGAGGCGCGCCGCAAGACGAAGGCACAGCGGCCACGGTGAGTTAGCAAGACCGGTTCAATCGAAAATGACCGCTAGCGCTTTATCTGTATGGTTTTGTTGCTATGAGTTTTGCGGTTTTTGGGGGAGGTGCGCCCCCCGCTCGCCGCACCTCAGAGGCTGAGAGTTTTTTAGCCGAGCCCGAAAGGCGCGCGAAAACGCCTCGGATCTAGGCGCAAAGCACAGCCATAGCTCGGGCTATGGCGAGCATTTGCAACGACGAGCCGGGGCGTTTTCGCGTGCAAGGCGGGCATGGATAAAAGACTCTCAGCCTCTCAGACCCAGGTGTCGTGGCAAGGCACCTGGGCGGGGGCCAGGTTGATGTACTGCACCAGCCGGGGCTGCGTGCCCCGATTGGGGCTGGGGCCATGGGGCAGGGCCTGGTGCCAGATCACCAGATCGCCCGCGCCCGCGCCGATGGGGGTGGCACCCAGCGCATGCAGGTCTTGCTGGCGGGGCTCGACCCCAGCGGGTAGCTGGGCCAGCCAGTCGCCCACCCGGCGGTGAAAGCCTGGCACCAGGGTGAGGGCACCTTGTTCGGGGGGCGTGTCGGTCAGGTACAGGATGCCCTGGGTGGCAAAGGGAATAGGCTGGTGCAGGCTCACATCCCAGTGCATGCCCTGGCCGCCGTAGGGGTAGCCGGGGCGTTCTGGAGGGTTGAAGCCACAGCGGTCGGTGCTGCGCCACAGGTCTGCCGTGCCCCACAGCTGCGCAAATGCCTTGTGGATGCGCAGGGAACGTCGGTTGACGTCGAATGCCGGGTGCTGAAACATCTGCACCATGGTGTTGCGCGGGGCGTGGGCGTACCACGACTCCACATCTGCCGGGTCGGCGCGCACGGCCTCCCACACCGCCTGTGCGGCGGCGGCGCAGTGCTCTGGCGTGGTGGCCTGGCGTACCACCACATAGCCATGCTCGTCCCAATGCGCCAGGTCGTCCGCATCCAGCACGGGCTCCATCGCATCGATCCGGGCCTGCAGCTGCAAGGCCGCTTCGGGCGCCGGGCCGCCATCCACAAGGGCTTGAATCCGCGCCACGGTAGCGGCATCGGGCGCGCCCGCCGTGCGCACGATCCAGTCCTCAAAGGCAGCGAACTCCGGGGCCTCGCGCAGCACGTATTGCATGGTCTGCTCCAGCCCCACACCCAGCGCGGCCAGCACGATCTGTGTGCGGTGGGCCTCCGCTTCGGCGCCCTTCAAACCCTGGCCCTGGCGTGCGGCCATCCAGCGTGACCAACAGCGTTTGAGGTGTGGGACCTGCAGGGCGCCCCTGTCCGTATCGGGCGGCAAGGAGCCAGACGCTGTTGGGGGCGTGGTGGTTGCGATCGGGGAGTGCATGGATGGAGCAAATCAAAAACGGTTCGGGGTCACAAGGCACGGCCCGCGCCGAACCCTGCGCGCAGGCCTGCCGATTTTGCAGGGTGGTCCGCCATCACCGGGCCAGGGCCACATCGCCTGCAAGCCGCTGCGCCACCACATTGCGCACAGACGCCGGGGCGCTCTCCAGCAGGCTGGGCCATTCCGTTTTGGCCCGCGCCACCGTGTCGCGCAACAAGGCCAGGTGCCGGGGCACGCGCAGCAGCCCGGCCGATTTCATCAGGCCTTCCATGTCGTCCCAGGTCAGCGCCCGCAGGGTGTTGTCGATGGCGCGGTTCACGGCATATTGCTGGTCGGGCACGCCCTCAAAAAACGCGGCCACACACACCGGGTCGTACACCGGGGCCAGCTGTGGCACGCGGCCGTCGGGGTAGACCAGGGCCCAGTTTTTCAGGTGCGCGTCGGTGTTGCCCATCAGGATGAAGGCCACCATGCGCGCCAGAAACTCGCGCGTGTCCAACACCGGTTGGCGGCTCAGGCGGTTGAGCACGCGCAGCATTGTGGCCCAGTCCTGCAGCGCGCCCTTGCCATGGGTTTTGCCGTATTTCTGGCGCGGCGTGTAGCCCAGCACCTGGTTGAACTCTTCCATGTGCACGCGGGCGCCGCCGGGCAGGTGGTCAAAACGCTGCACGGCCAAAATTTCGTTGAAGGGCACGGCATCGGGCAGGTCGGCCTCGGCCCGGGTGATGACGCGCACATCGGCGCAATGCAGGCCCAGCGCCTTGCACAGCTGGTAGCCGGTGAACTCGTTGGCCACGAGGTCGGGGTGGGCTGTGGTGGGCAGCTTCAAGATCACGCTGCCCGCCGCGCCCTTGCGATGCACCGTGTAGCGGCGGCCGTCCTGCACCGCGCTGAACTTGGTCACCACGCCGGGCAGCGAGGCCGCGTCTTCCACCGGGTATTCCACAAACCCCGGCTCCAGCACATCGAGCCCCTGCGTGGTGTGCCAGTGCCGCACCACGTCCGGGATGCCGTCTTGCGCGGGCACAGGCGCCACCTCCAGCGCGCCCATCAGGTCGTGGCCTGCGGCGGCCAGCAGCTCGAACTCGTCATCGGGGCTACAGCCACGCTCGTGCGCAAGCCGCTCGCGGTTGTGGCCCTCGGGCAGCAGGTTCTGAAAATACACCGGCCAGCGCCCATCGGTGCGCACCAGCCGCGCATCCCGCGCCGACGCGAGGATCTGCTGCGTCGCGGCCTCGTCGGCACCCTGAAAGCTCAGCGACAGGGTGGGGCGCTGCGGGTTGCGGATGTAGCTCTCGTCAAACGACACGCGCAGGATGTCGCCGTATTGCGAGAGGTAGCCAATCGGCTCGCGACCGCCCGCCGCCCCGTCCGCCTTTGCCGGGCGGTGCAGGTACAGGCGCAGGTAGCGGATGGAGGTGCTCATGGAGTGTTGCTACCGTCAGCGGCGCAGACCATCCACCACGGATGGCGGCGCATCCACCCCCTCGGGCTGGCCCAGAAACTTGCCTCCCGACTGGATGAACGCCTCCAGACTGGGCCGCAGGCTGCTGGGCACGGCAATGATGTCCATGCCCAGCACGCGGGCCATTTCAGCCAGGGTGGAATAGCGCGGGTCCAGGTCGCCGCCTTCAGTGCGCTGCACCGTCATGCGGCTAAGGCCTGCACGCTCGGCAAGCTGGGCCTGGGTCATCTGGTGGGCCTTGCGGGCGGCGGCAAGGGTAGGTATGAGGTCAGTAGGCATGATGCTATTTATACTCTTAATATTTTAAAAGAGTATAAATTTTATCTTTTCGCAAAGTTTTTTGACCCAACGGGAGCGAGAAGTGGCGGGTATGCCGCTACAGGTCAGGCCCAGTCTGTGCCACCGTTCCGGCGGGACTGCCCGGAACGGCCGCAATGCAGCGGCTGCAGTCCGTAATGTCGGCCCTCTGAGTTCACGGTCTGGGCCACTCAGCGCTCATTCACGCGCATGCGACACCTCGGACCCAATGGCCTGGTTCAAAGTTCGGCTGACCTTGCCAGCCAGCCGGTACGTTCACCACGCCCGAACCTCTATTGACATCGGCCCATTCGGCGTGGACTTGCATGCAGCTCAATGAACCCGCAGCACCTCAAATTGCTGTCGGATTGAAGCGACCTGTATCGACACCTCGTCACCCTCGCATTTACCCAGCATGGCCCCGCCCAAAGGGGCCTCGCTGCTGATGACTTGAACGAGCTGTGCGCCGCTGACCAACTTCATGCTGCCCCCATCCGGGCCGAGGAAGAGCTGCTGCTCCTTGTCGTCAGAATCAACCAGGCAGACCAGCGCGCCGAGTTGGATACCTTTGCTGGCGTCGTAGGGGCGCGGGCGGAATTGGCGCCAATTGGCTATCGCCTGGCGGATGGCTTCGGCGCGGCGAGCTTGGCCGGTGGCCAGGTAGGCGGCTTCGAGTCCTAATGTGTCGTATTTGTTTTCGGCGATGTTTTCTTCGTGAGTGGCCGTTTCATGGGCCGCCCGCATTGCCTGTTCTGCTTGCACCAGGTCTTCGGCGAGCCGTTCCAGCACCTGCTTCTGCAGCAAAAATTTATCCATGATGAAGGGGCGGCATCTCGAACAAGCGGGGGTAAGTCTTGATTGTGAAGGACTCCACCAGCCCTCGACGCTCTTGTTGGCTACCGTTACCTTCAGCTAAGTGCACGCTGCTAGCGATGAGATCATTGATGGATCCCATTGCCAGGTACGAAGGGATAGACTGAGCTATGCAAAGATTTCCCCTCAGCGTTGTTGCAGCCGTTCGTTGGTTGGCTTTTGCAATTTTTTGCTTCGGCATTGTCACTGTCGGCCAAATGCTGATTTTTTATCAGGTCACGCGTTGGGGGAGGTTTGTCTGTCCAGAAGGGTGGTGGCGTTCGTCGCCCGGACTCTGTGCTTTTCCACCCGTATCAATTTCGATCTGGTCGATTAGCTACGCTGCAGTTTCGATACTTCTTGTTTGCACTGGCGTGTTGCTCGCGCCCTCACATAAGCTGAAAGCTTGCGCGACCATGCTGATCGCGTTGATGAGTTGGCAAGCCTACATCCTCATCGCCAAATCGTTTTCTTGGGTGGCTCTCGGGTCGCTGTGTGCAGTGGTTGGCATAGCAACATGCTTTGGCCTTGGCGCACTGGCTTCGCGTAGCCCATCATTGCGGCGAACGTACGCAAATATTCCCGCTCCTCAGTAGATCAAGCATCCGTTGCCGGTAGCCGTGGACGGCTCGTATTGGTCAATAGCAACAGTCGTTGCAACGGGTGCAACGGGCCCTGAGCAGACGGTGGGCACCATTTCCCTAAACAGTCATCTATTCACAATCCGGCTTGCTCACAGTTCGAGCGATGCTGTTGGAGATCCTATATCGCAGGTTTCTCGGTCTAATTTACGTTGGGGGGCTATCAAGGCCTCCGCGCTGTATAACGGTATTCACCTGGGTATTAATGCCACTCTCGAAGCCAATGACCAGCCCGCTAACTCGCGCGGCGGTCCTCACCGCATTCTTCTTTGTCTCGCTGGGCGCCTTCCTGGACCTTGTTCAAGGGGGCCGCTTCGTTTTTTTCTACGGCGCTCAGTACACGCAAGCGGCGTTGGTGGCCTTTCTCTTCCTCCTCCCTGCCTGCGCCGGTCTGTTGCTCACCCAACCGCGTTTCACTGCCCAAATGCAATGGCGCTATCCAACTCGTTGGGTGCGCTGGCTGTTCATCAACCCTCTCATCACTGTCATCACTGCAGGAGCCATAGTCGTTGCGCCTCGTGGCTGGCTCGCGGCAGGCACTTGGGCCTTCGGCACACCGCAAGCTCCTCTCGTCGCTAAGGTCATTTCGGTGGAACAGTTCAGAGCTCGCAAGGGGTGCGACCAGCATGCCACCCTCAGCCTCCTATCGGTTCAAGCAACTATCTGCCTCGCCGATCACTACGTCGGCGCCCCGCTCAGGACGGATCAGGAAGTTTTCGTTTCCGGGAAGGCCTCTTTTACTGGGTTTTTTATTGGCAACTTTGCAGCCAAATGAGTATCTTCCAGCGGCCGCCTAACGCCTCCACCAAGAGGACCAGTCGCGTTTACATGGTGGTGCGTTGAGTGTCCGCTCTTACTTGTCGCCACCGGCTGCTCCTGGCCGAATTCTGCCCCACGTTGAAGGGCGCTAGCGGGCCCTAAGCAGCCGGAGGACGAAACTACCGCAAAGCTGCCGTTGACTCACTACCCACTGGCTTGACGTCCAAACCGCGCTGTCTCAGTGCCCGGTGCCTGCCTACTGGCAAGCTATAGTTTGCTGAGTTGATGCCTGCCGGGTTTGTCGGAAATTTTATACCTGTGCTTTTGAACAGCGCACTGACCGCAGGCCCAATCTGCAAGCCATTTTCAGGAGGAATCAGTGTCCAGAATATCCCGCACGGTCCAGTTTATCCCGCAGGTTTTGCGGGATACATCACGTTAGCGCGCATGAAGTCGGTTTTGCGTTTCGTTGGCATCTACTGTGTGCTTTCTGCGGCGCTCGGGGCTGTGGCGCTCGTCTCGTCATTTCCTGCACGGCCTAGCTCGTGGCTCGGTTGGCTCGGCTTGTTTGTATTGGTTGTTCCCATCACTCTGGTTGGCGAAGTCGTGGCTGAGTCTCTGCATCGCAATCGAATAGCGCGCGCCATCGAGCGGCGCACGCAAAGCAAGCGCTTCTCGTGGCTTCGTCTTGGTTATCTACTTTCTTTGGGGTTGGTTGTCGCGGCGGCAGTAGTCAGCATCAATCTAGCGTTCTCGCCGGCAGGTTAAATCACATGCGCTCTAACCCGTCGCTCAAGCGGACCCGCATTCTGCGGGCCGCTTATCTTGTCCGTTAGGCCTATCCATTAAAATGGTATTATGCATATGATTAAAAGTCGTTACCAACTGCAAAAAGAGAGAAGCCAAGCTAGATTCGCTCTTGAAAAAGAGAAGGACACGATCTATTACCTCGACTTCATTCCAAAAGATGGACAAGCGACAGGACGCAGCACGCTCTTGGATGATCCGTGGTGCGTCCGGCTCATTTGTAACCCCAAGGACAAGCCGCAGCTCATTGAAGAGGCCGTCGCTATTTTCGAGAAACGCCACAATGTCGAATCCTGGCGTGAGGTCGCTTCTTGTTACAAGGTGAATAGCTTTTGGTTTCCATAATTGTGAAAAACTACCCAGCATCAGTTTCTCAATTCCACCTGAGTCTGGGATACGAACGCTATTCTCATGAATCAAGACTACCCCCAAATCCGGCCTAACAATACGGTGAAGGGAATTGCTGCAAGCTGCGCTTTTGCGACACCTTACCTCCACGTTAGACATTCCTTTGGGATAACTTCACATGGCAATTACCGCACACCTTGAAGACCTCGCCGACGAAGGGCTTGATCTCTTACTTCGCGTTGCACTGAATACTGACGCAAGACAGATTGACGACTGGCGCTCTCTCGGCAAGCTAATCGAAGAAAAGAACATCACGGTTACGCACATTAAAGACTCGTTGTGGTCAGCGGAACTCCCAGACAGTACATCTGGAGAGTCTTTCGAGTCAGAGTTTGGCCATAACGCAAGAGTTGCTATCGCATGCACCGTTATTCGCGCCCACTTCCCTGATGGCCCTGCATTCCGCGTACCGAAAGATAAGGCTACCGAACTCTTTACTGAAGAATTCCTTGGTAGCCCATCTTGGCAAATCGCTATTCAGCTCGCTAATTTAGAGCCCGAGGAAGACGGAAAAATCTCGGTCTATGTCAATTACCCATAACCTCTCGACACACCATGTTCAACATAGCGCTTGACCTCGCTCCCTTCGGTCGCTGGACGCTGCGCGATAAAGCCGCGCAGCGCCGGTCAGCTCTACGTTGAGCGTCCGCTTCTTTCTGCCCCAGCTGACTGCTCCTGGCCGAATCCTGCCCCACGGCGAGGGACGCTAGCGGGCCCTGAGCCGCCATCCAGCTAGGAGCTCGAAAGCTGTCACTCAGCCAAGCTGCAAGTGCGGCGCCAAGGCATCCGACGGACAACAGTTGACTCCTGCAGGACATGGGTGGAGCTCATCTCGCACTCACGTCCGAATGTCCAAGCGGCTCTTGCACCGTGCGGATGTCGGTGCACGACTGCAGCAAGTGCGTGGCGCAGCCACCCGTCGCTGATTAGGCAGCACAGCCAGAAGAGCCTCGATTTCCTGCAGCCCCATGTGAAAATCGCTCAAGAATCTAGCTGGGACTAGATTGAGCGGGATGGCTAGCTATTCGTTAAAACCGACGCCACTTCGTGGCGCGGCTTAACTTCAGGAGTTCAAATTTGAGTACTTATGCACAAGCAATATCTTCTGAAATAGACAATGCATTGCGTCTAGTGAGTCAATACATAATCGAAGGTTATGATGCCTCAGATATTAAGCTTCTAATTTCAAAGATCGCTTCAGCTACAGAGCTATTTCTCAAACGCGATGTGTTTCCCGCGAAAAGCAATAAGGATAATTTTCACTCATTCATTGAAGAGTTAAAAAATCACTCTATAAGCCAGGTTAACGTAGATTTTATTCACGATATTAGGCTTTTATATAATAATTGCAAACATGATCCTAATAGTGTCGTAAGCATACTCCAAGTCAAGGAGCTACTTGAAAAACTTAAGTTGGCTATAGTTGATATCTCAACAAGAAATGTCGGTCGTGTCAATTACCCTGTTCGAGCGACTAACACTAGAATTTTTTGGATTTGCGCATGGGATCATTATGTCAATGGGGAAACTGAGGTTGCTATCTTCCTTCCAGGTGAATACGATGGTTATTTAGGGGTGCCCTCTGTAGATCATGTAAGCATTCATGGATCGAAATGGGATGCTTTCAAAGCTGATCTACCAAATTCTGGAGCTGTTCATCCTCATGATGGACTTATACCGGAGGGGCAGCTCAAATTCTGGTTTTCTGAAGGTGATTGTTTAATACCTTTCGTGTTCGAAGGTGAATACAGCTCTTTAATTAGTTGTCTATCAAATTATCTCAAAGATGTAGATCTAATCTCAGGTTTAGCCAGAGAAGATGACCCAGTAAAACTACTGCAAGCAGCAGTAATGGCAGTGAGTGATGCTTATAAAATTGATCCTAATGCATCAAGAGAATTGCAATGTGTGAGAGCATTTACGCTAGCAAACAGACAATATGCAGTACTCCCAAAATTTAATGACCGTATAGAGCGCTATATCAGTAAAGTGGTGGATGTAATTGATCGATCTCCGCTGTTAGCGAAGTCCGCTTTAACAGGGCCAATATGGGTCACAAAGGTTTCCTATGATTCAAATGAATCAATCTATCGAGATGATTCAATTAAAACTCTCATCGATTCGAAAAATAGAATTGTGCTTGGCATCAGAAAGCTTTAACAAGGCACTGCTGTCAGAAAAATTTTCCGCAGTGTGCGGCGTTAGGCACCAAAGATTCAAGGAGGCCAGATGTCTGTAAAAGAGCCGAAACTAGAACCCACGGAACTGCAAAGCCAGATCCTCGCCAACCTCGGCACCTACTCGGATCGAAACGCATTCGAGTGCTTTGCTCTTCTGATGGGGAAGGCTCAGCTACTTGAGTTCGGACTAAAAAACCTTTTGCAGCGCACGTGTGCTATCGAGCAAAGCGAAATGGAAAAATGGACGATGGGCCGGGTTGCCAATGAAATGGCTTCGCGTGCATTTCGTGGAGACTATATTCACCTTCTAAAGAACTTCGTACAGGAGCGGAACTACATTGCCCACGAAATGTTGGTGAACAACGCCATCTTCAGATCTATGGCTCCCAACATTAGTGCACGTTTCGAGTTCAAACAGCTTCAGGACCCTGCCTATAACCTGGAACGTCTGTTGATCTTGCATGACTGGTGCGAAGAGCACAAAGCGTGGGGCCCGGTCACTAACACTTAACCCTCAGTCAAGGGGATGTTTTGCTGCAAGTTGCCCCCTTACCTCAAACGTTGAGCGTCCGTTTTTATTAGCAGCCACCGACAACTTCTGGCCGGGCTGCGACAGTCGCAGATCGACCCTGAGCCGCCATCCAGCTAGAAGCGCCATAGCCGTCACTCAATGGCCAGCATGTCCTGAAAAACCTCGGCTTACTGCAGCACCATGTCACGCGAGTCCGCAAACCGTGCCATTGCACAAATATTCGTATGCATTGCGCATGGGCCTGCTCCGTGCGTAGGCTATAGTGCTTGTTACAAACTCGCTCACGGCGCTTATTCAACAACCGCGTGGCGCGTAGCATAGGAGATGCGGCGGGTTTTATGGCTCAATTTGGCACTGTATTTTCATCCAATACACCTACCGCAAGCGTAGGCTACAAGCCCCTTACTGCGTTCATTTCATACCAATTTAGACCGCAAGCGCCAGATATGGCCTTCGGGTTGGTGCGGTCTACATTAGTTAGAGAAATATTAAAATGAGAACTTACTTTGATGTTTATGTAAGAAGAATGCAGTTTTCAAAAATAAAATTTGACGAAGATGCTGCGCAGGAGGTTAAAGATAGATTGTGGCAAGCAGAATATGCACTTACCAAGCATAATGAATATATAAATAAATATAGATCAGCAACAGAGAGCAGTTCAGATGATATCAATGAATACATCAAACGCAATCTCAATGCAAATGAAGATTTATTTAATAATGGTAAGTTTTATGCGGAATCATTTTACTATTTTTCTTTTAGAATATATAAAATATTAAGCCACAAAAACAAACCGTTACCATTTCTTGAGACATTTAAATGCCCTGGAGTTTTAATGACCAGAAACCATCTAATTGAGCATCCTGAGGGCGCAGATTCTAATGCCAAAAAATACTCCTACTCATTTAGCTATGAGCATGGGGCCTTGCTTAGAACTGCTAATGACTCCAATCAAAAAGTTAGAGATAAAGGCAGTGTTTTTAATGCAAAAGAGTTCCGCGAAAACTTTATAAAAACAGTAAGAAACTCATATAAAGAAATTTCCAAAGAAAATCCACATCCAATGCTTCGGGCATAAATCACCTGAATATTTATATAAAATGTCGCTCAAACCTATCCGCATACTGTGGGCGGCTTAACTTGTTCGTTAGGCAACCAGATCATCTATGAGCAAAAGCATAGCGTTCCTCAAATTTAGGTCACTGCTAGAGCAGGAAATAAGAACGTTCTGGCACGTCATAGCCTCGCTTGAGTATGCTGAACGCTGGCTCAGCTCAGCGTCCCCGACGAAGCTGACAGCACACCCAGGCGACAACAGATATCCATTCAAAGCCATTGACATATCTACACACGAATTTCTAAGCGAGCAGATGCAGGTAAGTTCACACATTCGCGAGAACGCCCTCGTGAGCTTCGTGACCGCATTTGAGTGCTATCTCGCCGAGTTGCTTGAGCGTTTGATATACCTAAAACCATCCCTAGTCGCGGATTCAGATCTTCAGATTCCGGCTAAAGACCTTGCTGAAGCAGTGCCCACAGCCGACATAAAAAGATGGTTGGCCGCCAAGGTCACGGACAAATACCTTCGCAACAAGACTCACGCTGCAATGATCTCTAGGCTGGATACTTTCTGCAAAGCGGGCGTCTCAAAGTCGATGGCTGCTGACATTGAAGAATGGTCGCGATGGTCTCTCGTGCGGAACAGCATAGTTCACACGTCTCGCCAAGTCACACCAGAACTGTCTAAAAGTTGGGCAGCTCGCTTTCCTGCTGCTGGGGATCCGGTAGTCCTGGTGAACAAGGAACTGGCCCGCATTCACCATTTGGCGCTCAAAATTGCTGAGGCAATCGATGTTCGCGCCGTATCCACGGTAATTCACAAGCGCGACGAACTTCTTATCGCCAGGGAGCTTTTCATTCAGCGTGGCATTAGCGAAGCGAATGTTCTGAAAGCCACCCTCGGAGGAGTCATGCGAGTGACGGTGACGAGAATCGACCTTCAGAAAATGCTGGCTGACCAGCGACGAGGTAAGCAGCCTGATGGTTGGGCGCTGTCCATGCGAGACCTCGCGAACATGGTTGCCTAATCCTTCAATCGAGAGAACGTTACCCGGCAAACTGGGCGCCGCCTCTCATCTCAGACGTTGAATGTCTGCTTCTTAATCCCATCAGCGACGGCTCCTGGCCGGAAGCGGTCGTCCTCGTTATCTCAGACATTGCCGTCGCGACTGCTCGCGAGTGACATGCTGGGGCCTCCTGTCTCAAACTTTCGCCGTGAATGAGTGAGCCGCGTCACAGGACCAGTTGTCTCAGGATTCATTGGCCATGAACAGCCAAGAATCTGTCAAAAATAATAGCTGCTAGCGCTTGCTCAATAAGCGCTAGGGGCCCAAAACACCGAATATTTAGCCGTAGTATTCGCCTCGACTCACTGGGTACCACCTGACACCTAGTTGCTGGGTAGTGCGCCGGTTGGGCGTCGTTACCTGACCTACCCAGCTACTTGGCATCCTGCGGCTCTGGCAGCGCCTGCGCCCGCTCCCCACAAAACCGCTGCGCCTCATCCCCCAACCAATCCCGCACCAGCTGCATCGCCGGGCTGGGGTGGGCGGTGGTCACAAACGAATACGCCGCCCGTGACAACACGCTACGCCCCAGCAGCGGAACCAAACGCCCGGCCTTCACGTCCTGCAGCACCAGCGCCGCGCGGCCCATGGCGATGCCTTGGCCTGCCAGGGCGGCGCCCAGGGCCAATTGCGACAGGTTGAATTGCTGGCCGCCTGCCCAAGGCGGCGGCGTGGCGTCCACCTGCGCAAACCAGTGTTGCCACTCTTCATAGGTGTCCGCGCCGTCCCAGGCGCTGCCGTCGTGCAGCAGCCAGTCGCCGTGCAGGTCTTGCGGCTGGGTGATGGGCGGATGGCGGGCCAGAAACTCGGGGCTGGCCACGGGGATGAGCCATTCGTCCAGAAACACGGTGGCGTTCAGGTCGCGGTAGCCGCCCAGGTCAAAGCGCACGGCGGCCTCGATGCCATCGCGCACCATGCGGGTGCGGTCCAGCGTGTGGAATTCGCCAAACACGCGCAGGCCGGTGTGCGGGTGCTGGCGAAAGAAGTCGCCCAGGCGGGGCGTGAGCCAGCTCATGGCAAACGAGGGTGAGCAACTCAAGGTGGCGGTGGCGGACTCGGGCGGCTGGCGCATTTGGGCCAGGGTGCTTTCGATGGCGTCAAAGCTCTCGCGCAGCACCACGGCCAGCCATTTGCCCTCGGGCGTGGGCACCAGCGCGCGCGGGGTCCGCAAGAAAAGCGGGCGGCGCAGCCAGTCTTCGAGTTGCTTGACCTGCTGGCTGACGGCGCCCTGGGTAATGCACAGCTCGGCCGCCGCCTTGGTAAAGCTGCCATGGCGGGCTGCTGCATCAAAACTGCGCAGCCAGGCCAGCAGGGAGGGAGAGAGGCGAATATCCATTATTAATACTAATGCTGCGCTCACTATAAATGGCTTGTGACAGCGGCGTGACCGGCGAAGAATGCAGTCAAGACTTCAACGACTGAATGAATCTGTATGACGCCTGCTGAACGAACGCGTGCTGTGGATGCGCTGCTGGCCACCCGCTTGCGCAATGCCCAGCCCGCGCTGTGGACCAACCCGGCCCGGCAGGCGCAACCCCCGGCTGCTTTGCAGGCGCTGGGGCGCAGCATTAGTCTGGATGATACGCAGGCCGCCGCCGACCGGTTGGCCCGTTTTGCGGGCCTGCTGGCGCAGGTGTTCCCGGAGCTGGCTGCCACCGGGGGCGTTGTGGAGTCGCCTCTGCTGCCCGCCTCCGCGTTGCAACCTGCGCTCGGTTTGGCCGAGGGGCAGGGGCGCCTGTTCATCAAGGCCGATCACAGCCTGCCGGTGGCGGGCTCCATCAAGGCCCGGGGCGGCATGCACGAGGTGCTGGAGTTGGCCGAGCGGCTGGCGCTGCAGCACGGCTTGGTGTTGCCCGGCGGTGATTACCGTGCGCTCGCCACACCGGCCGCCCGCAAGGTGCTGGGCCGCTATCAGGTGGCGGTGGGCTCCACCGGCAACCTGGGGATGAGCATTGGCGTGGTGGCATCGGCCCTGGGCTTCCAGGCCACCGTGCACATGTCGGCCGATGCCAAGGAGTGGAAGAAAGACCGCCTGCGCCAGCGCGGTGTGCAGGTGGTAGAGCACACCGGCGACTACGAACGCGCCGTGGCCGCAGGCCGCGCCGAGGCGGCCAGCAACCCGCTGTGCCACTTTGTGGACGACGAGCAATCGTTCTCGCTGCTGCTGGGGTACAGCGCTGCGGCGCTGCATTTGCAAAACCAATTGGTGGAGCAGGGCGTGTTGGTGGATGCGGAGCACCCGCTCATCGTGTACCTGCCCTGCGGCGTGGGTGGCGCGCCAGCGGGCATTACGTTTGGCATGCGGCAGGTGCTGGGGCCGCATGTGTTTTGTTTCTTTGCCGAGCCGGTGCAGTCGCCATGCTTCATGGTTCAGATGCTGGCGGATTCAACGCAAGGCGTGGGCGGTCACCCCTCGGTCTACGACTGGGGCCTGACCAACCGCACCGAGGCCGACGGCCTGGCCGTGCCGCGTGCATCGCTGCTGGCGGCTGAGCTAATGCAGCCGCTGCTGTCGGGCGTGTTCACCGTGGCTGACGACACCTTGTTTGCGCAGCTGGTGCTGGTGCTGGATGCCCTGGGCGAGCGCATCGAGCCCTCGGCCGCCGCAGGCTTCAGTGGCCCGTCCATCTTGACGGGCACTACCGCCGGGCAGGCCTGGCTGCGCAGCACGGGCATTGATGCCGTGTTGCATCAGGGCACCCATCTGGTGTGGACCACGGGCGGCCTGCTGGTGCCCGATGCGCAGTACCAGGGCTTTGTCCAGCGCGGGCGGGCCGTGCTCGCGGCGCAAGGCTGATTGTTGTCATTTCCCCGATTCGTCGAATTCTCTATTCCTCAACCTTTGCCACCTTTTGAGAGCACCCCTATGAACCGCAAGCAACTGCTTTTGTCGTCCGCTGTCATTTGTGCCCTGGGGGCCGCTGCATGGGGCCCTGCCGTGGCGCAAGAGGCTACGTTCCCTACCAAACCGATCACGCTGGTGATTCCGTTCCCGCCCGGTGGCGCCACCGACGTGCTGGGCCGTCTGATCGGCAAGAAGCTGGGCGACAAGCTGGGCCAGAGCGTGGTGATCGACAACCGCGCAGGGGCGGGCACCACCATTGGCGCAGCCTACGTAGCCAAGGCCGCGCCGGACGGCTACACGCTGCTGATGAGTTCGGGCACCACCTTTACCGTGAACCCCGCCGTGCGCGCCAAGCTGCCGTACGACCCCGTCAAGAGCTTTGAGCCCATCGGCATCGCAGGGCGCACCAGCCTGATCCTGCTGGCCAACAAGGACGTGCCGGTCAGCGACGTGAAGCAGTTTGTGGCCATGGTGAAGGCGGGGCCCGACAAGTATTCGTATGGCTCGTATGGTGCCGGCACCACGTCGCAGTTTGCGGGCGAGATGTTCTTCCACGCGGCGGGGCTCAAGATCCAGCATGTGCCCTACAAGGGCAGCTCCCCCGCCATGGTGGACCTGATGGGCGGACAGATTCCGTTCACCGTCGATACCGTGTCGGCCGCGCTGCCCCAGCTGAAAGACGGCAAGATCAAGGCCATTGCCGTGACGGCGGGCAAGCGCTCGGCCCTGCTGCCCAAGGTGCCCACGCTCGCAGAAAGTGGCTACCCCGGCGTGGAGATGGACACTTGGCTGGCCATGGTGGCCCCACGCGGCTTGCCGCCCGCCGTCAAGGCACGGCTGGAGCTGACGCTGGCGCAGGTGGTGGCAGACCCCGAAACCCGCGACAAACTGATCGCCGTGGGGTTTGAACCGACCTATGCTTCTGCCAAGGCGGTGAGCGAGTTGATCGACAAGGAACTGCCGTTGATGCGCGCCGTGGCGCAGCGGGCGGCCATCACGGCAGACTGATCGGTCCCCAGCAGGCAAGCAAAAAAAGGAGACAAATTCGACATGACGACTTCACACAGCACCCTGGTCGAGCTGACCGCCAATGAACTGCGCCACCGCATCGGCACGCGGGAAGTCTCGCCCGTCGAGCTGCTCGACGCTTGCATTGAGCGCATCGAGGCCGTCAACCCGCATGTGAACGCCATCACCGCCACCTGCTACGACCGCGCCCGCACCGAGGCCAAGGCCGCCGAGCAGGCGGTGCTGCGTGGCGAACCGCTGGGCCTGCTGCACGGGCTACCACTGGGCGTGAAGGACCTCGAAGCCACGGCTGGGCTGCTGACTACCTACGGCTCGGAGATCTACCGCAGCAATATCCCGGCGGAGGACAACGTGCTGGTGGCGCGGCTGCGCGCGGCGGGCGCCATCGTCACCGGCAAGACCAACATCCCCGAGATGGGGGCGGGCGCGAACTCGCGCAACACGGTGTGGGGCGCCACCGGCAACCCGTTCAACCCGAACCTGAATGCCGGGGGCTCGTCGGGCGGATCGGCCGCTGCGCTGGCGTGCGACATGCTGCCGGTGTGCACGGGGTCGGATACGGGCGGGTCGCTGCGCATACCGGCGTCCATTTGTGGCGTGGTGGGCTTCCGGCCATCGCCCGGGGTGGTGCCCAGCTCGCGCAAGCTGCTGGGCTGGACCCCCATTTCGGTGGTGGGCCCCATGGGCCGCACGGTGGAAGAGGCCTGCTTGCAACTGGCCGCCACGGCGGGCATGTCGGCGGGCGACCCGCTGAGCTACCCGCTGGACCCGATGAGCTTCTTGTTGCCCGAAACGGTGGACCTGGGCCGCCTGCGTGTGGCCTACACCGAGGACTTCGGCGCCTGCGCTGTGGACAACGGCATCCGCGCCGTGTTCCGCCGCAAGGTGCAGGCCATGAAGCACCTGTTTGCCAGCTGCGATGCCATCGACATCGACCTGGGTGACGTGCACCGCTGCTTTGACGTGCTGCGCGCCGAAGCCTTTGTGGCCAGCACGCGCGAGGCCTATGAGCGCGACCCCACCAGCCTGGGCCCCAACACCCGCGCCAACTACGAAATGGGCGCTGCGATGACCCTGCTGGACAGCGCCTGGGCGCAGGCCGAGCAGACGCGCATCCTGGCGCGGTTCCAGAAGTTGTATGAGCAGTACGACGTGATCCTGGCGCCCACCACGCCCGTGTCGCCTTTTGCGTGGACGCAGCTGTTCGCCAGCCACATCAACGGCGAGCCGCAGGCCAACTACTACAGATGGCTGGCGCTGACCTATGTGACCACGTTGACCACGCACCCAGCGCTCAGTTTGCCGTGCGGGCTGGATGACGTGGGGATGCCGTTTGGTCTGCAGATCGTCGGGCGCTTTCGCGCCGACCGCCACACGCTGGGCGTGGGCCACGCGCTGGAGCAAGCATTCAAGGGCATCGCCGGGCTTGCCCGCCCACGGCCTGACATCGCCAAGCTGATGCAAACAAACGCCGCGCCCGCGCTGACCTCCATCGTGACCGGTGCGCCCGATCCGCGCGATGCGCGCAGCCTGCCGCGTGATGACCGTGCCACCTCGGCAGCGCAAGTGTCAGCGGTGTAATTCGAGCCAGGAGACAAAACCATGCAATCAGTGGACACCATCGTCATTGGCGCGGGCATTGCAGGTGCCTCGGTGGCTTGGCAGTTGGTACAGGACAAAGCCGGTGGGGAGGGCGCCAGCGTGCTGCTGCTGGAGCGCGAATCGCAGCCCGGTTACCACACCACCGGCCGTTCGGCCGCGCTGTACATGGCTACCTACGGCACACCGAACATCCAGGCGCTGACGCGGGCGAGCCGCGCTTTTTACGACGCGCCGCCGCCGGAGTTCGGGTCAGACCCCATCCTCTCGCCCCGTGGCGTGGTCTACGTGGCCGGGCCGGACCAGCTCGATATGCTGAAACAGGCCTATGCAGAAGCCCATGCGATCTCGCCCAACGTGGAATGGGTGGAGCAGGCCGCACTGCTGGCCCAGCTGCCGTGCCTGAAGCCCGAAGCCGTGGCCGCAGGCATGAGCGAGCCCGAGGCGGCCGACATCGATGTGCACGCGCTGCACCAGGGCTACCTGCGTGGCCTGCGCCAGCGCGGCGGCCAGGTGCTGACGAATGCCGAGGTCACGGCCCTGCAGCGCGTTGGCGATAGCTGGAAGGTGACCCTGGCCGATGGCCGGGTGCTGCAGGCCAAAACCATTGTGAACGCCGCAGGCGCCTGGGCTGACGTGGTAGCGGGCCTGGCAGGCGTGCCGCCCATTGGCCTGGAACCGCGCCGCCGCACCGCCTTCACCTTTGCCGTGCCCGAGGGCATGGATGCCACGCACTGGCCTGCGGTGATCGGCATCGACGAGAGTTTTTACTTCAAGCCCGATGCGGGCCAGCTGCTGGGCTCGCCGGCCAACGCGGACCCTACGCACCCGCACGACGTGGTGCCCGAAGAACTGGACGTGGCCACGGGGATTTATCACATCGAGGAAAAAACCACCTTCCAGATCCGCCGCCCCTCCCACACCTGGGCGGGCCTGCGCTCGTTCGTGCCCGATGGCGACATGGTGATTGGCTGGGACAACCATGTACCCGGCTTCTTCTGGCTGGCCGGGCAGGGCGGGTATGGGATCCAGAGCGCGGCGGGTGCCTCGTTGTTGGCCCGGCAGTTGTTGCGCGGCGAGCCGCTGGCCGAGGAGCTGGTGCGCGAGAAGGTGGATGTGGCAGGGCTGTCGCCTGCGCGGCTGAGGTAGTTACGCGCCCTTGCTCTGGGTTGTCGAGGGGCTCAGGCGAACGTGTTGACCTGGGTGCCCAGCGTGCCAGACGTTGCCAGCGCCGGTTGGGGCATGGACTGCTGCATGGCGTCCAGCATCGTGGCGGCCGACACGGCCTGCATGTCCAGCGCCTTCTTCAAGACCACCATGTTCAGCGCGTCCGACGTCTTGGCACTGGCCAGCGCGGTGGCGGTGTTGACGATGCTGTTGGTGAGGGCGACGTCCATGGTGGTTCCTTGGGGTAATGGGTGGATATCGGTAATTTGGGAAGTGCGCTTGAGGAGTGTTACATCTCTGCCCTGTTAAGGATGACCTGCATAACCCTCGCGAGGCGGTGGTAGTGCGGATCGGGATGGGGCACAAGGCGTCTTTTTGCAGCCAATAGCCGCGCTATTGGCAAGAAAAGCAACGCAGTGGCCCGCCCGAGACCGCGCTATCACAGACCGCAGGGAGTTGTGCAGGTCATCCTTAAGAGCCTGTTTACGATCTCCCAGGGGTCGCGTTGGAGTGCAATCGGGATGAGTGGATGCTTCGGGTGCGCCGCGTGGGCTCATGCCCATGCAAGCAGCCGAGGCGTTCAATCGCCCGATTTCGCTCCAACCCTTCGGGCAGCGGTCTTTGCGGGCGGTCTGCGGCGTTGCGGCGCTTGCCAATAGCCGAGCTATTGGCTGCGCACCGCGCCTTGCATACCATCCCGCAAAGACCGCTGCGCGACTCCTGGGAGATCGTAAACAGGCTCTAAGGCTCCTATTCCAACGCCGCCACCCCAATGGCCGTGCACGTCGCCAAATCAGACTCGCGCCCCTGGGGCAATTGCCGTGCTGTATCCCGCAGCGCAGTGCGCAAGCCTTCTTCCAGCGTAGGGTGGTAGAACGGCATACCCAGTAGATCGTGCACGGTGAGTTTTTGCTGAATGGCCAGCGCGAGCAGGTGGGCCATGTGTTCGCCTTGTGGGGCGCACATTTCAGCGCCCAGCAGGCGGCCGGTGGCCTGGTCGGCGTGGATGCAGATGCGCCCGTGGTTTTGCTGCGCGGTGCGGGCGCGGCCCTGGTTGTCAAAGCTGGCTGTGCCGGTGACGGTGTGGGCGGGGTCCATGTCGGCAAAGCGCTGGCCCACGGTGGCGATGTTGGGGTCGCAGAACACGATGCCCAGCGGGGTGCGGCGCTGAAAGCGTGTGGGGGCGTCCGCCAGCGCGTTCATGCCCGCAATGTGGCCTTCGTCGGCGGCCTCGTGCAACAGGGGGGCATGGGTGTTGGCGTCTCCGGCCAGAAACACGGGCAAATCGCCTATTTGCTGGGTTTGTGGATTGACGGTGGGCATGCCGCGCTGGTCCAGGGGCACCCCCAGCGTCTCCAGGCCCAGGTACTGGATGTTGGGCACCCGGCCCATGGCCGCGATTACCTGGTCCACCACCACGTGGTTGTTGCCACTGGTGACTTCAATGCCGCCGGGTACTTCACGCAACTGCGCTTCGGCCCCCATGTGCAGCACCATTTCCTGCTTGAGCAGCGCTGTCAGTTCGGCGTTGAGCACTGGGTCGCTCAGGCCCGCCAGCGTATCGCCCGTGGTGAATGCGGCCACCTGCAAGCCCAGCCGCGCAAGGGCTTGCGAAATCTCCACCCCAATGGGGCCCATGCCAATCACGGCAATGCGGGGGCCGAGGGTGCTTTGCTCGAACAAGGTGTCGGTGGTGAGCATGCGGTCGCCAAACGCGAGCCATTCTTCCGGCACGCTGGGGCGTGACCCGGTGGCGATGATGATGCTGCGGGTGGCGTAGGCGGTGCCGTCAATGTCCACCGAGTGGGGGCCCAGCAGGGTGGCGCGCCCCGACATATGTGCGCTGCCCAGTTCGCTGGTGGCTTTGAGGGCGCCGGCCACAAAGTCGTCGCGCAGATCGCGCACGCGCTGCAGCACGGCGGGCAGGTCGGCGGTCAGCGCGCTGGCACCCCGCAGGCCGAATTCTTCAAACGTATGGCGGCGGTGGAAGGCGTTGGCCGCCTCGATCAGTGCCTTGGAGGGCATGCAACCCACGCGGGCGCAGGTGGTGCCCCAGGGGCCTTCGTTGACGATGAGGTAGCGTTCCGTGCGCTTGCGCACTTCGCGCAGGGCGGCCAGACCGGCGGTGCCTGCGCCGATGATGATGGTGTCGAGCGGTTGGCTCATGGGGTCTCCTTAGCAGCCCGGTAAAGCTCTGAGTGTGGCGGCCTGCCGCTACAGCGCTTGTAGGCGTAAAGGCATTTGTTCCGAGTCGGCGCCAGGTCCGGCTGGGCTGCCCCTAGGAGGGTGGGCGGCAGAAGGCATCGAAGCGAAACGCGCGAGACCGGTTTATCGCGGGTTGCAGCCGATGCTCCCTCTGCAGCCCACACTCCCAGCTCAGGCGTCGGGCTCGGTCCAGCCCACGCGGCCTTGGCCGCTGTTGTTGATGCGCAGCACAAAGGCGGCGGCCTGGGCCTCGGGCAAGCGCAACTGCAGCGTGACGAGCGTGCCGTGCTGCACGTTGATCAGCTCCGCACCCGCGGCCTCGATCTCGCGGCGCAGCAGCCCCTCCAGCGCATAGGGCACATGGCACTGCAGGGTTTTCATGCGTTGCAGCGTGACCTTGGGCGCGGTCAGCAGGGCCTGGGCAATGGTGTCGGTGTAGGCGCGCACCAGTCCGCCTGCGCCCAGCTTGACGCCACCAAAGTAGCGCACCACGGTGGCCAGCACGCCTTCCAGGTGCTGGTGGCGCAGCACGTCGAGCATGGGGCGGCCTGCCGTGCCACCAGGCTCGCCGTCGTCCACCGCCGCCGACTGTCCGCCCGCCAGCAGCGCCCAGCAGATGTGGGCGGCGCCGGGGTGCTGCTTCCACAGGGCATCCACCGTCACCTGCGCACTGGCACGGTCGGCCATGGGTTGCACACAGCCGATGAAGCGGCTTTTCTTGATGATGATTTCGCTGTGCGCGGGCGCAGCCAGGGTCTGTGACATGGGGCGAAGAGTTTACGGCGTGGCGGATTCGGCCGATTTGTGGCGTGCACCGTGCCGTTTGTCGCGATAAGCGCGCCCTTCGTGACAAAACCTTGTTGTTTGTGCGTTCTGTCACACCTGCAAAAGGCGCTCGTTCCTACACTTGAGGCTTGTTGCTGTGGCCTAACCTGCTGCTACCGATTTGAAAGCACTCAGGCCATCAGAAAAGGAACTGCCATGTTTGCCGCACCATTTACCGCTCCCCTGCATGAAACCCTCGCCAGCCACGTTTTTGGTCGCTTGATGCCCCAGCGCGCGCAGCCAAGTGTGGCGGAGGCGGTCATGGCCCCAGTGCAGGCAGCACCCGTTGTGGAGGACGATGCGATCCCGGACTTGGCCCAGCGGGTGCGCGAAGTGGGGGAGTGGTAGCTGTCTCGCCTGCTGCCGGTGGTGGTATTGCCACCGCGTCACAAAAAAATGGTCCTGAGGGACCATTTTTTTTATGGGGTGTTTTCAGAGCCCGATCAGCGCTTTGGCGATATGCCCTGCGATTCGGGGAGACTCCTTCAGCCTCCGTGTGCTGTAGCCATACCAGTCCTTGCCAAAGGGCACATAGATGCGCACGTTGAAGCCCATGTCCCGCAGTTTGTCGCGCAGGGGTTCGCACACGCCCAGCAGCATCTGAAATTCAAATTGGCTTCGATCGATGTCATCGCGGCGCGCCCGTTCGACGATGCGCGCGATCAATGCAGCATCGTGCGTGGCAATGCCGACGAAGCTACCTGCTTCGAAACAACGCTCAACATGCTTCAGGAAGTGTTCGTTGATGGCACTGCGGTCGTTCCAGGCCTCGTGCACGAGGTGCGAGCGATCCTCCACGTATATGCCTTTGCAGATGCGCAAGGTGCTGGCTTCGCGCAAGAGCGGCTCAATGTCCTGGTAGGTGCGCAGCAGATAGGCCTGTAGTGCCAGGCCGACGTTGTCAAAGCCTTCCCGCAAGCGTCCGAACAATTCGATTTCCTTTTGGGTACAGCGCGTGTCCTCCATGTCCAGGCAAACGGAGTTCCGGTGGTGCTCTGCGGTGTCGAGAATGCTCAGGATGAGTTGTTCGCACTGCTGCGCATCCAGCAGCAGTCCGAGTGCGGAAGGCTTGATCGAAATGTTGGCCTGCAATCCCTGGGCGTGGACGGCGTGCAGCACTTCGATGTAGATGTTGGCAGTGGCCTGCGCCTGCTGCAGGGTCGAGATGGTTTCGCCCAGTACGTCGAGCGTCACGGAGAAGCCTTGCGCGTTGAGCTGATGCACGCGCACGAGGGCTTCGGCGAGGGTGTCGCCTGCGATGTAGCGGCGGGAAATTTTGCGGATCAGTGCGAGGGGCACCCAAGGGATGGCGCGCGCCACCAGTGTGTCGAGAAGTTGCATGTCGGTATCCAGGATGAGAACTGCCGCCTTCCGTCTTCCGAGCTCCGTCATGGCAACGGAGCACTCGAAATAGACGAAAAAAGCAAAGCGCTGGCCCGCGCAGGGGGCCAGCAAGGGCAGCGGTTGCCACCGTCTGTGCCAAAGGCGCAGTGGAGGCTCACGCTGTGGGCGTTCAGTACATCAATGGAGGCCAGGCGGCGCGTTGCATGCGTTCTTCTCTGGGTAGTTGTCGACGTGAGGTGCCAAGCCGGCGATGTTACAGCTTGAGCTCCCACGTCTCCCCCACCAGCTGCTGGCCAAAACCTTCATACGGCTCTGACTTGACCAGCTTGAATCCGCGTTTGGCATAAATGCCCCGTGCAGCAGCCAGGCAGCTGTTGGTCCACAGCACCATCTTCTTGTAGCCTTTGGCCCGCGCAAAGGCGATGCACTCGTCAGTCAGGCGCGCACCCAGACCCAGCCCGCGCGCCTTGGGCGACAGGATCAGCATGCGCAGCTGGGCCGTGGTGGCCGATTTGCGCACCACAAACACGGCGCCTACACGTTCGCCGTCCAGCTCGGCCACCCAGCACCGCTCCCACGCGGGCTGGAACTTGCGCAAAAATTGCGCGGCGATGTCGGCCACCAGGGCTTCAAAGCGGCTGTCCCAGCCGTATTCGCGCCAGTAGATCTCGCCGTGCTGTTGCACCACCCAGCCGATATCGCCAGGAACCGGGTCGCGCAGCACGGCCATGCGCGTGGCCTTAGGCGCCGCGTTGGCGGGGTCCAGCAAGGCTTCGATGCGTTCCATGGCGTCCACCAGCTCCTGCTGGCGCGCGGGGGGCAGGGGGGTCAGCAGGGCTGCGGCCTCGTCGCGTGAGCGTTGCTGCAGCGGCTCGAACACCTCGCGCCCCGTGGGGGTGAGGGTGAGCATGCTCTGGCGGGCATCCTTGGTGCTGGCGCTGCGGGTGATCCAGCCGGATGCTTCAAAACGGCGCAGGATGCGGCTCAGGTAGCCGCCGTCCAGGCCCAGGTCGCGCGCCAGTTCGCTGGCAACGGGCGCCTCGCGGTGCGCCAGTTCGTACAGCACGCGTACATCGGTGAGCGACAGGTCGCTGCCCAGATACGGGTCGAGCACGCCCACCCGCCGGGTAAAAAAGCGGTTGAAACGCCGCACTGCTTTCACGGCTGCGGAGGTGGGCTGGGATGTAGTGCTGGTCGTGGTCATGAATGCCTTAGTCATGCAATTGATTGACTTTGGCAAGTATATGCCTGATGTTCATCAAGACCTCCAACGTACAAGGGCAACGCGCAAGCAGCGACAAAAAGGGCTTGCCGCCGTAAAATCGCGGGTTAACCACCACAGCCGCGCCCCACGACGCCCTTGACGCACAAGGGCCGGCCGCGAAACTCCTCTGCATGAACGCCCCCGTTGACGTCTCCTTTTTTGCGCGCGCCGCAAAGCCATTGACCAGCTACCGTCCGTACTGGGCCAAGCGCTTTGGCACGGCCCCGTTCCTGCCGATGAGCCGCGCCGAGATGGACAAACTGGGCTGGGACAGCTGCGACATCATCCTGGTGACGGGCGATGCCTATGTGGACCACCCGAGCTTCGGCATGGCCGTGATCGGCCGCACGCTCGAAGCCCAGGGCTTTCGCGTAGGCATCATCGCCCAGCCCGACTGGCAAAGCGCCGAGCCCTTCAAGGTGCTGGGCAAGCCCAACCTGTTCTGGGGCGTGACGGCGGGCAACATGGATTCGATGATCAACCGGTACACCGCCGACCGGAAGATTCGCAGCGACGACGCCTACACCCCCGGGGACATCGGCGGCAAGCGCCCGGACCGCGCCGCCATCGTCTACAGCCAGCGATGCCGCGAGGCTTACAAGGACGTGCCCATCATCCTGGGTGGCATCGAAGGCAGCCTGCGCCGCATCGCGCACTACGACTACTGGAGCGACAAGGTGCGCCGCTCCATCGTGGTGGATGCCAAGTGCGACCTGCTGCTGTACGGCAACGCCGAGCGCGCGCTGGTTGAGGTGGCCCATCGCATCGCCGCGCGCGAGCCGGTCGAGCAGATCACCGACGTGCGTGGGACGGCGTTTGTGCGCCGGCCCGACGATGAGACCGGCAAGGGCTGGTTCGAGATCGACTCCACCAGTGTGGACGAGCCTGGCCGCGTGGAGGCTCACGTCAACCCCTACATGACCACCAGCGAGCAGGCCGCCGCCCAGGGCAGCACCTGCAGCAAGGACGATGCTCCTGATTCCGTAGCAGCTAGCGAAGGTGGAACAGGCGCTGGCGGCCAAAAAGACCCAAAATCTGCCGAGCCCAACCCCGCCATTCAGCCCATGCTGTTCGTGGCGAACCCGGCGCTCAAGGCCAAGCTCAAGGTGCCACCCCGCGACAAAAGCGTGATCCGCTTGCCCAGCTACGAGCAGGTCAAAAGCGACCCCGTGCTGTATGCCCATGCCAACCGCGTGCTGCACCTGGAGACCAACCCCGGCAACGCCCGCGCGCTGGTGCAGGCGCACGGCGAGGGCGTGACCGCGCGCGACGTGTGGATCAACCCGCCGCCCATCCCGCTCACCACGGCGGAGATGGACTACGTGTTCGACCTGCCTTACGCCCGTGGCCCGCACCCGAGCTACGCCGACGAGAACGGCAGCCACGACGGCGCGACCAAGATCCCCGCGTGGGAGATGATCCGCTTCTCGATCAACATCATGCGCGGCTGCTTTGGCGGCTGCACCTTCTGCTCGATCACCGAGCACGAGGGCCGCATCATCCAGAGTCGAAGTGAAGATTCGATCATTCAGGAGATCGAGGACATCCGCGACAAGGTCAAGGGCTTCACCGGCACCATCAGCGACCTGGGCGGCCCCACGGCCAACATGTACCGCCTGGGCTGCAAGAGCCCCGAGATCGAAGCCGCCTGCCGCAAACCGAGTTGCGTGTACCCAGGCATCTGCTCCAACCTGGGCACCAACCACGATCCGCTGATCAAGATCTACCGCCGTGGCCGCGCATTGAAGGGCATCAAGAAGATCCTGATCGGCTCGGGCCTGCGCTACGACCTGGCCGTGAAAAGCCCTGAATACGTGAAGGAGCTGGTGCAGCACCACGTGGGCGGCTACCTCAAGATCGCGCCCGAGCACACCGAGCAGGGCCCGCTCACCAAGATGATGAAGCCGGGCATCGGCAGCTATGACAAGTTCAAGCAGATGTTCGAGAAGTTCAGCGAAGAAGCGGGCAAGAAGCAGTTCCTGATCCCCTACTTCATTGCCGCGCACCCGGGCACCAGCGACGAGGACATGATGAACCTTGCCATCTGGCTGAAGAAGAACGGTTTCCGCGCCGACCAGGTGCAGACCTTCTACCCCAGCCCCATGGCCACGGCCACGGCCATGTACCACAGCAACAAGAACCCGCTGCGCAAGATCACACGCGACAGCGAAGCGGTGGACATCGTGCGCGGCGACAAACGCCGCCGCCTGCACAAGGCCTTTTTGCGCTACCACGACCCCAACAACTGGCCGTTGCTGCGCGAAGCGCTCAAGGCCATGGGCCGCGCGGATCTGATCGGCAACGGCAAGCACCACCTGATCCCGACCTTCCAGCCGCTGACCGACGGCGGATACCAGAGTGCGCGGCGCAAGAACTCGACGCCCGTGGGACAGAAGGCAGAAGCCGCCAAAGTGCTGCCATCCCGGCCTGCCAAGCCAGGGCAGCCCCAAAAGGGCCGCATGCTGACCCAGCACACCGGCTTGCCGCCGCGTGTGACCGGGGCGGCCAAACCATCGGCACGCAAGCCCCGCTGACCATGCCTGCGCCCAGACGCATCTGTCTGGCCCGTTGGGTTTGCAGGATGTGTCGCGGGAGGCGGATCCACAAGGTACCTCCGCCGGCGAATTTGGCGTGCAGCGCCCGCGACATGGCGCGCCTAGCGCTGCTGTACCTGCCCTGCGTGGCGGCGAGTGGAATGGCCGCCAGCTGGTATCGCGCGATTGGGTAGCCAGGGTGTGTGCGCCCACGGTGTCTGTGGGCAAGGGGGCTGCGCGCTACGCCGACCAGTGGTGGAGCATGCCGGAGCGTGGGGGGGCATGGCCGTGGGGTTCCAGCGGCAAATCCTGCTGGTGATGTCCCGGCACGGTATTGCGGCAGCGTTTCCCGGGCGCAAGCACTGGGCCTTTGCGCCCCGGATGGATTTGCTGGATCCCGGCCAAAACTCCTTCTGCCGTTTTCAACCAGCGTCGCCAGCCCGGCCGGTACCGCTGCTGCGCGATGAACGCAAGCTTCAGCCTTCTGCTGCGTGGGTGCCCACCACCACCGATTGCGGGCCGTCACCGGCGGGCTGTGAGATCAGGTCTTCGATGATGAAGGTGCGGTAGTAGAAGGCGGTGACTGCACCTTGGGGGGCAATGGCTTCCACCAGGGTGTCGGTATTGTCTTTGTCGGCCATGGCGATCAGCATGCCGTGGTGGCCAGTGCCCGCCAGGTCGGCAATGCGGCGCACCATGTCGCCCTCGGCGCCCACCGAGGGCATCGGGGCATCTGCCGTGCCCAGGGTGCGGACGATCTCTTGCAGAATGACCTCGGGGCTGGCGTAGGCGGTGTCGCCCTGGTGGCCGACGGCCTGCAACGCGGTGGCGGCCTGGCGCACGCAGTCTTCGTCGGGGAAGAGTGCGAACACATGGCCGGTGGGGTAGAAAACGCCGCCCATGTTGGTCATGGTGGAATCAAGAATGAGGGGTTTCATGGGCTTCTCCCGAGGTGTTTCAGACCTTTGGGATTGAAACCCGTGGTTGTGGCGCACGGTGTAGGCCAGCGGGCAATCTGCGCGTCAGCCCCCTGTGTTGCGGGCGATGGGCTGCAAATTTTGAATCAAAATTGCCTCTGGCGCTTCTGTATCAAGCGCTAGCAGCTATCAAATTGATACCGCATTGGTGGCGCCGCTATGGCAGCCACCCGCCCACCCAGGCCCCGAGCGCCCCGCAATGCAGCACCACGGTGACCCAGTAGACGGCGCGAAACTCCACCTTGCGGGATTTGTGCCGCAGCCATTGCTGCGCAAACCAAGCACCCGGCCAGCCGCCTGCCAGGCTCAGCAGGTGCAGATGGCTCTCTTTGGTGCGCCACTGGCCGTTTTGCGCGGCGCTTTTGTCGATGGCATAGACCAGAAACGTGAGGAGGTTGACGGCCAGGGCCGCCCCCAACACCCACCATGGGAGTCGGCCCGTCCAGAAGCCCCATGCCAGCAGCGCCACCCAGCCCAGCATCAACACCATCGCCGGACCGGCGGGGGTGGATGGGCCACTGGACTCTGGGGGGCGCCGGCGGCGTAGAGCCTGGGGTTGGGTCGCCCGCTGCGACGGTTCGTGTCGTCTCCGCTGAGGGGTTGATGTGGCCGCTGGGCGGGACGGGGATGCGCCCCCTTGCTGGGCCGCAGGCAGCACTGCCATGGCCCGCGGTCCTTTTCTGCCGACATGAATTTCCTCGTACACCACGGCGAGCCCTTCGCGCGGCGGGGTGGCGCCCCGGTAGTCCCGCATATGAAAGAACACATCGGCGGACGTGTCCGGGCTGCGGATGAAGCCGAAGGCGCGGGTAGCGTCCCAGCGGATGACGGTGCCTTGTTTCTGCATCGGTAAACGGAATTCTCAAACCAGGGTGTGCAACGGAATGTCCTGCGCCACCGCGAGCGCATCGAGTTGCGCACGGGTTTGCGTGCGCAGGAAGGCTGCCACGGCCGCGTGGGTGGCAGGGGCGCGCAGCACCTGCGGGTCGCCCGTGGCGGGCAGGCCTGCAGCGGTGCACAGGCTGGCGGCAAAGTGGGGTTCCAGCGCAGCCACGGCCACGCGGCCATCGGCGCAGGGGTAGATGCGGTAGCCCGCGTGGTTGCCGCCCACGTCGCCCTCGGGGGTGGTCAGGCCCCAGTCGCGCGGCTGGGCCAGCCAGGCGGCGGCATCGGCTAAGGCGACTTCAATGCACACGCCGCCGCCCTTGTGGCCCCGCTCCAGCAGGGCCTGCAGCACGGCCTCGCTGGCCATCAGTGCGCCGCCCATGTCTGCGTACAGGGTGGGGGGCATCTCGGTGCCGGTGACCAGCCCGGCATCGGCCAGGTAGGTGAGGTCATGGCCGGGTTCTTCGGCACGCTCGGCCGCAGCGCCCACGATGCGCACCAGCGACAGGCGCGGGTATTTCGATTGCAGCGCCTCCCAGGAGAGGCCCAGCTTGGTGAGCGCCGAGGGGCGAAACGAGGTGATCAGTACATCGGTGCGGGTTAGTTCTTCGTGCAGCGCGGCCTGGCCTTCTGCCGTCTTGAGGTGGGCATGCACCACGCGCACTCCGCTGTGCAGCGTGGCATAGGCCGCCGGGCTGTAGATGCCCATGGGGTCGGCGCTGGGGTGGCCCGGGGCGGGCGGGGGTTCAAGCTTGGTGCAGTCGGCCCCCATGCGCGCGCAGCGCATCAGGGCGGCGGGGCCGGGCAGGTTGAGCGCGAGGCTCAGGACGCGAACGTTGCGCAGGGGCTGGGGCAGGGCGGTTGTCATGGGTGTGGGGTTGTCTCGGTGTTGTGGTTTTGAACGAAAGGAGAAGGCCCGGCGCTGGAACTTCAAGGGGGCGCGCGGGCTCACTCCCCGCGTTATACATAATTTGTTACGCTCCCCGACCCATGCAACGCAGAACCTCTTTGGCCGCCCTCACGGGCCTGGCCGCCTTTCCGGGAGCTTTCATGACCACGTCCCTGAGCAGCGCCGCCACAGCGACCGCGCTGCAGGCGCTCAAGCCCTCGCCCCGCATGCCCGTGCTGTTTGTGGGCCACGGCAGCCCCATGAACGCCATCGAAGACAACGCCTGGCGCCGCAGCTGGCAGGCCATGGGCGCGGAGCTGATGGCACGCGCGGTGCAGCCGCAGCTCATCCTGTGTGTGTCGGCCCACTGGCTCACACGCGGCGGCTGGCAGCTGACGGGCATGGCCAACCCCAAGACGATCCACGACTTCGGCGGCTTTCCGCAGGCGCTGTTCGACCAGCAATATCCCGCGCCCGGTGCGCCGCAGGTGGCGCGCAGTCTGGCGGCAGAACTGAAGTCGCCCGCTACCGGCGGGGCACTGGGTGTGGACGAAGGCGAATGGGGCCTGGACCATGGTACCTGGTCGGTGCTCAAGCCCATGTTCCCCCAGGCTCGGATCCCGGTGATGCAGCTCAGCATGGACTACAGCCGCGCCCCGGCCGAGCACTATGCGCTGGGCCAGCAGCTCAAGGCCTTGCGCGAGCGGGGTGTGCTCATCGTGGGCAGCGGCAACATCGTGCACAACCTGCGCGCATCCCGCCGTGGCTCGGCCGCCAACGAAGCGTATGACTGGGCCACCGAGTTCGACGCCGTGGTTCAGGAGCAGATCAAGAAGGGCCAGTTGGGCGCCCTGCAGGACTTCCAGAAACTGGGTGCGGTGGCCCAGCAGGCGCACCCCACGCACGAGCACTATCTGCCGCTGCTGTACGCAGCAGGAGCTGTTTTGCCCAGCGAGATGCCGCGATTCTTCAATACGGGTTACCAGTCGGCGTCGATCTCGATGCGGTCGGTGCTGTGGGGGTGATGCAGAATAGCGCCGGATGCTTCTATTTTGATAGCTGCAAGCGCTTTTGCATCAAGCGCTAGGGATCAAAAGACGTAAAAAATTGGCGGCTTTGCCGATCAGGCGGTGGCCCGGATCGTCAGCCACGGCCAGCGTTCTCGATAGCTTTCAGCCTTGGCCTGGAACAGCGGTAGATGCGGGCATGCGGCGTTGGGTTTGAGCAGTCCTGCGTACAGTTCTTCCAGCCCGTAGGGCGCGTACAGGGTGGACTCGTTGACGCTCAGGTTGTCAGCAGGTTGCAGCCCGACGCAGGTGCAGGGCACCAGAAAACGCTCGATCCCGTTGCGGGCTGATTGCAGTGGCGCATACGGGTAGCCAAACCAGCGTTCGTACCAGAGATGCACGCGGGCCTGGTTCTTGGCTTCCACGGTGATGGGCAGGTCGGCGAAGAGGGCGGCGACTTGGGCTTGCACCTGCTGCTCTGCCGATTCGGACAAGTCGTTGCCGTCGAAGTAGAACAGGTCGTAGTCCTTGATGTTCGCCGTGGGCGCCACGCCGGAGTGCAGATTCCACACCGTCTGGAACAGGCAACCCGCCACCAACCAGGCGTCGGGCAAGCCCAGAAAAGGCAAGCGCTCCAGAAGGGCCGCGTTGTGCGGGTTCTGGAGCGCTTCGCTCACAAAGCGGCGCTGAAGATCAGAAGCGTGAATCAAGGGGACTTCCACGGATCGCGCATCGCCACTGTCTTTCGAGCAAGCGCGACCGGCGCGAGGTAGCTGCGCAAGGGCCGCCCCGCCGCGCTGGCTGCGTCCCCCTTCCCGAATTGCGCAGCAAATCGAGAGAAAGGGGGAAGGCGCGTCAGCGACTCAGGGGGTTAGACCACTTTTGCAATCGCCTGGCAGACGTAGTCGATGTTCTTGCTGTTCAGGGCTGCCACACACATGCGGCCGGTGTCGGTACCGTACACGCCGAACTCATTGCGCAGGCGCACCATCTGGTCCTTGGACAGGCCGGAGTAGCTGAACATGCCGATCTGGGTGGTGATGAAGCTCATGTCTTGCTTCACACCCGCAGCCTTGAGACCTTCCACCAGCTTCTGGCGCATGGCCTTGATGCGCACGCGCATCTCGCCCAGTTCCTTCTCCCACATCGCGCGCAGCTCAGGGTTGTTCAGCACGGCAGCCACCACTGCGCCACCGTGGATGGGTGGGTTGGAGTAGTTGGTGCGGATCACGATCTTGAGCTGGCTCAGCACGCGCGAAGCTTCTTCCTTGTCGGCGCACAGCACGGACAGGCCGCCCACGCGCTCACCGTAGAGGCTGAAGCTCTTGCTGAACGAGGTAGAGACAAAGAAGTTGAGGCCTGCAGCCACGAACTTTCCGATCACGGCACCGTCTTCGGCGATGCCGTGGCCAAAGCCTTGGTAGGCCATGTCGAGGAAGGGCGTCAGGCCCTTGGCCTTGACGGCCGCAATCACTTGGTCCCACTGCTCGGGGGTGATGTCGTAGCCCGTGGGGTTGTGGCAGCAGGCGTGCAGCACAACGATGGTGCCGGGAGCTGCAGCGTTCAGGCTGGCGAGCATGCCTTCGAAGTTCACGCCACGCTTTTCCGCGTCGTAGTACGTGTAGGTATCGACTTCAAAACCGGCGTTGGTGAACAGTGCGCGGTGATTTTCCCAGCTGGGGTCGGAGATCAGCACCTTGGCGTTGGGGCTGAGTTTCTTGAGGAAGTCAGCGCCGATCTTCAGGCCGCCCGTGCCACCCACCGCTTGCACGGTAGCCACGCGGCCCGAGGTGACGGGTTCGCTGTCCGCGCCGAACACCAAAGCCTTCACGGCGTTGTCGTACGCCACGATGCCGTCGATGGGCAGGTAGCCACGGGCCGTGGGGGTGGACATCATGGTCTTTTCTGCCGCCTGCACGCATTGCAGCAGGGGCAGCTTGCCGTTGTCGTCGAAATAAACGCCGACGCCCAGGTTGACCTTGTTGGGGTTGGTGTCGGCGTTGAATTGCTCGTTGAGGCCCAGGATGGGGTCGCGGGGGGCCATTTCGACGGCGGTGAACAGAGACATGAAAATCCTTGAAAGGTTGTCAGTAGCGAAGAATCCGGGCGTGGTGTACTGTGCCGGGTTCGGCCGATTTTAACGGCCTGCCTCTATCAATCGTTGACCGCACCTATGCCGGATCTCACAGAAGTCATAACGGAAAAGCAAGACGGCGAGTTCGTCCGTTTCCCCAACTCCCCCTTCGAACTGTTCCAGCCGTACCCACCGGCCGGCGACCAGCCCGAGGCCATCAACAAGCTGGTGGAAGGTTTGAACGATGGGGAAACCTTCCAGACGCTGCTGGGTGTGACGGGCTCTGGAAAGACCTTCACCATGGCCAATGTGATCGCCCGCATGGGGCGCCCGGCCATCGTGTTCGCGCCCAACAAAACCTTGGCCGCGCAGCTGTACAGCGAGTTCCGCGAGTTCTTCCCCAAGAACGCCGTGGAGTATTTCGTGAGCTACTACGACTACTACCAGCCCGAGGCGTATGTGCCGCAGCGCGACCTGTTCATCGAGAAGGACAGCGCCATCAACGAGCACATCGAGCAGATGCGGCTTTCGTGCACCAAGAGCCTCATGGAGCGCACGGATGTGGTCATCGTGGCCACGGTGTCGGCCATCTACGGCATTGGCGAGCCCGAGAGTTACCACCGCATGGTGATGACGCTGCGCACCGGTGACAAGCTGGGCCAGCGCGACGTAATCGCACAGCTGATACGCATGCAATACCAGCGCAATGAGGCTGATTTTTCGCGCGGCAAGTTCCGCGTGCGGGGCGACACCATTGATGTGTTTCCGGCCGAGCATTCCGAGCTGGCCGTGCGCATCGAGCTGTTTGACGACGAGATCGAGAGCCTGCAGCTGTTTGACCCGCTCACGGGCCGGGTCAAACAGAAGATTCCGCGCTTCACGGTGTACCCGAGCAGCCACTACGTCACTCCACGCGACAAGGTGCTGGCAGCGGTGGAGACCATCAAGGTCGAACTGGCCGAGCGCCTCAAACAGTTGCTGGCCGACGGCAAGCTGGTGGAGGCGCAGCGGCTGGAGCAGCGCACGCGCTTTGACCTGGAGATGCTCAGCGAAGTAGGGCACTGCAAGGGCATCGAGAACTACACGCGCCACCTGTCGGGCGCCGCGCCCGGCGACCCGCCCAGCACGCTGACCGACTACATGCCCAAGAACGCTCTGATGTTCCTGGACGAAAGCCATCAGATGATCGGCCAGCTCAACGCCATGTACAGCGGCGACCGCTCGCGCAAGACCACGCTGGTCGAGTATGGCTTTCGCCTGCCCTCGGCGCTGGACAACAGACCGCTCAAATTCGAGGAGTTCGAACAGCGTATGCGGCAGGTGATCTTTGTCACCGCCACACCGGCGGACTACGAGCGCACGCACTCTGGCCAGATCGTCGACCAGGTGGTGCGCCCCACCGGACTGGTGGACCCCGAGGTGGAAGTGCGTCCCGCCACCCATCAGGTGGATGATGTGCTACAAGAAATACGCATTCGTGTCGAAAAGCATGAGCGCGTACTCATTACTACATTGACCAAGCGCATGGCTGAACAGTTGACCGACTACCTGACGGACAACGGCGTGAAGGTGCGCTACCTGCACAGCGACGTGGACACGGTGGAGCGGGTGGAGATCATCCGCGACCTGCGCCTGGGCGCCTTTGACGTGCTGGTGGGCATCAACCTGCTGCGCGAAGGCCTGGATATTCCCGAGGTGTCGCTGGTGGCGATTCTGGATGCGGACAAGGAAGGCTTCCTGCGGGCCGAGCGCAGCCTGATCCAGACCATCGGCCGTGCGGCGCGGAACCTCAATGGCCGGGCCATCCTCTATGCGGACCGCATCACCGACTCCATGAAAAAAGCCATGGGCGAGACGGAACGTCGGCGCGTCAAGCAGATCGCACACAACGAGGCCCACGGAATCACGCCGCGCAGCATTGTCAAGCGGGTAAGAGACCTGATTGACGGGGTTTACAGCGAAAAGGCCGGTAAGGACGCAGAACGGCTGGAGCAGGAAGCCCTGCAGCGCGCCAAGGTGGAGGACATGTCAGAGAAAGACGTGGCGCGCGAGATCAAGCGGCTGGAAAAACTCATGCTGGAACACGCTCGCAATCTGGAGTTCGAGCAGGCCGCCCGGGTGCGCGACCAGCTCACGCGGCTCAAGGACCAGGCATTTGGTGCACATGGCAATGATTCGGTGGCCTTGTAATGGGCGAAAGAACAATCGGAAATAACTATCAGGTCAATTAAAAACTAGTTGGTTTTTTAACCCGACAGATTCGATAGGGATTTGTGTTATACTCGCACAAAATACTCAAGAAAACAGCCCAGCGATGAAGGGCTCCGTGGCAGGCGACTGTTCGGAGTAAGGGGCGGAGACGGTGCCTTGCTGACCAACAGTCAGTGCAGGCGGTTTCTACAACGAACAAGCCTTAGCACAAGGAGCTTGCGATGCGTCTCACAACCAAAGGCCGTTTTGCGGTCACCGCCATGATTGATCTGGCCCTGCGCCAGAACAATGGCCCAGTCACCCTCGCGGCCATCAGCCAGCGCCAGCAGATCTCGCTGTCGTACCTGGAGCAGCTTTTCGGCAAGCTTCGCCGCCATGAACTGGTCGAATCGACCCGTGGCCCCGGTGGCGGCTATACCCTGGCCCGCAAGGCGGGCGACATCACCGTGGCCGACATCATTGTCTCGGTGGACGAGCCCATTGACGCCACGCAGTGCGGTGGCAAGGAAAACTGCCTGGGCGAAGCTGGCCGCTGCATGACGCATGAGCTGTGGGCATCGCTCAACCAACGCATGGTCGAGTTTCTGGATTCCGTCACTCTGCAAAAGCTGGTGGACGAACAGATTGCCAAGGGCGTGCAGATCGAAGACAAGCCGGTGGTACGCCGTGCCATTTCGACGACCCCGGTGGTCAAGCCGATCCGCGTGAATGCTCCGAACTCCGTGTTCGCGCTGGGCAACGTTTTCGCCAAATCCTGATAGCCCAAGGGCTTGTGCCGACCCTGGGGTCGGCACCGCCCTGAACAGTTTTTGAACCCGTTTTTGTTTCTTATTGCGTTTGCCAGCCAGCAACCACTACTGAGCCAGCCATGGACATGACCCCGCACTTCCCCATCTATCTCGACTACGGCGCCACCACCCCCGTGGACCCCCGTGTGGTCGATACCATGATTCCCTGGTTGCGTGAACACTTCGGCAACCCGGCGTCGCGCAGTCATGCCTGGGGCTGGGAGGCTGAGGAAGCGGTTGAAAAGGCGCGGGTGCAGGTGGCAGACTTGATCGGTGCGGACCCGCGTGAAATCGTGTGGACCAGCGGCGCTACCGAATCCATCAACCTGGCCTTGAAGGGTGCAGCGCACTTCTACAAAGGCAAGGGCAAGCACCTCATTACGCTCAAGACCGAGCACAAGGCCGTGCTGGACACCATGCGTGAGCTGGAGCGGCAGGGTTTTGAAGCCACTTATCTGGATGTGCAGGAAGACGGTCTGGTCAACATGGATGCCCTGAAGGCCGCCATCCGCCCCGATACGGTACTGATCAGCATCCTGTTCGTGAACAACGAAATTGGCGTGATCCAGGACATCCCTGCTATCGGCGCGCTGTGCCGTGAAAAGGGCATCCTGCTGCACGTGGATGCCGCCCAGGCCACAGGCCGGGTCGAGATCGACATGAACGTGCTGCCCATCGACCTGATGAGCATGACCGCGCACAAGACTTACGGACCCAAGGGCGTTGGCGCGCTGTATGTGCGCCGCAAGCCTCGTGTTCGGCTGGAAGCGCAGATGCACGGCGGTGGTCACGAGCGTGGCATGCGTTCGGGCACCTTGCCCACGCACCAGATCGTGGGCATGGGTGAAGCCTTTCGCATCGCCAAAGAAGAAATGGCCGAGAGCAATGCTAAGGCCCATGCCTTGCAGCAGCGCTTGCTCGATGGCTTGAAGGACATTGAACAGGTGTTCATCAACGGCAGCATGGAGCGCCGCGTGCCGCAGAACCTGAACATGAGCTTCAACTTCGTCGAAGGCGAATCGCTCATCATGGGCATCAAGGGCCTGGCGGTGTCGTCGGGTTCTGCCTGCACGTCCGCCAGTCTGGAGCCCAGCTACGTGTTGCGCGCCTTGGGCCGCAGCGACGAGTTGGCACACAGTAGCCTGCGCATGACCATCGGCCGTTTCACGACCGAAGAAGAGATCGACTACGCCATCTCCACCATCCGCGAGAACGTGGCCCGCCTGCGCGAATTGAGCCCACTGTGGGAGATGTACAAGGACGGCATCGACATCAGCACCATCCAGTGGGCTGCGCACTGATTTACTGAAGATTTTGGAAGAATTGAAGAGGTACACATCATGGCTTACTCAGAAAAAGTGGTTGACCATTACGAAAACCCCCGCAATGTGGGTTCGTTCGACAAGGGCGACGATTCGGTGGGCACCGGTATGGTGGGCGCGCCCGCCTGCGGCGACGTGATGAAGCTGCAGATCAAGGTGAACCCCGAGACCGGCGTGATTGAAGACGCGCGCTTCAAGACCTACGGCTGTGGCTCGGCGATCGCCTCGTCTTCGCTGGTGACTGAATGGGTCAAGGGCAAGACGCTGGACGAAGCGGCAGCCCTCAAGAACAGCGAGATCGCTGAAGAGCTGGCCCTGCCGCCCGTCAAGATCCATTGCTCCATTCTGGCTGAAGATGCCATCAAGGCTGCTGTGCTCGACTACAAGACCAAGCACGCAGCCACTGCAACTGCCGCTGCCTGATTTGACAGATAAATAGATCGAGAGACATGGCCATTACGCTGACAGAAGCCGCTGCACGGCACGTCAACCGCTACTTGTCCCGCCGAGGCAAGGGCCTGGGAGTGCGCCTGGGAGTCAAGACGACCGGCTGCTCCGGGCTTGCCTACAAGCTCGAATATGTGGACGACAGCGAGCCTGAGGACATCGTGTTCGAGAACCACGGTGTCAAAGTGCTGATTGACCCCAAGAGCCTGGCCTACATCGACGGCACCGAGCTGGACTTTGTGCGCGAGGGTCTCAATGAAGGCTTCAAGTTCAACAACCCCAACGAGCGTGACCGCTGCGGTTGTGGGGAGAGTTTCCGCGTTTGATCACCAGCTGCTTTCGCGCCGTCGAACCGCCATCGCGTCGCGTGCTGGCGGTTTTTTCTTGGATTTCCGCATTCAGCCTACTAGCGCATGAACCTGCAATCTGACGACTTTGAATTGTTTGGCCTTGCGCGCCGCTTTGCCCAGGAGCGCAGCGCCATCGATGCGCGCTGGAAGGAACTGCAGCGCGAAGCCCACCCCGACAAATTCGCGGCGCAGGGTGCGGCGGCGCAACGCGTGGCCATGCAGTGGTCCGTGCGCATCAACGAGGCTTACCAACGCCTGAAAGATCCAATGCGCCGTGCGGCCTACCTGTGCGAACTGCACGCAGCCCCCATCAATGCCGAGGACAACACGGCCATGCCCACTGCGTTTTTGATGCAGCAGATGGAGTGGCGCGAGGCTTTGGAAGATGCCCGCGCAGAGAGCGAACTCGACACCTTGGACGACGCTGTCGCGCAGGCCCGCAGCGCCGCGCTGGCGCAGTGCGAGCAACTCATCGACCAGCAGCAGGACTACGCGGGCGCGGCCCGCCAGGTCAGAGCCCTCATGTTCATTGCGCGATTTGCCGACGACATTGAACGACGCCGAGAGCAACTGGGACAATAGAGCGGTTTTGCCTTCCCCTTGGGGCCTCTATCGTTTGCTGATCTGACGGTAGGCTCCACCACGTTGAGACCCGAAATTTCATGGCGCTTTTGCAGATTTCCGAACCTGGCCAATCTCCCGACCCACACCAGCGGCGCATTGCCGTGGGCATTGACCTGGGCACGACCCATTCGTTGGTTGCCGCCGTGCGCAATGGCGTGGCAGAGTGCCTGCCCGACGCGCAGGGTAGGGTGCTGCTGCCCTCCGTTGTGCGCTACCTCGAAAACGGTGGTCGCCAGATCGGATATGACGCCGTGGCGGCGCAGGCCCAGGATGCGCGCAACACCATCGCCTCGGCCAAGCGCTTCATGGGGCGTGGCCTGAAAGACGTGGCGGAAGCGGGCAAGTTGCCCTACGACTTCGTGGTTGCTGCCGATAGTGACGAGGGCGGTATGGTCAGTCTCGCTACGGTGGATGGCAACAAGTCGCCCGTTGAGGTCAGCGCTGAGATTCTGGCCACGCTGCGCTACCGAGCCGAAGACACCTTCAACGACGATCTCTATGGCGCCGTCATCACCGTGCCGGCCTACTTTGACGACGCGCAGCGCCAGGCCACCAAGGATGCGGCCAGGCTTGCCGGCATTAACCTGCTGCGCCTGATCAACGAGCCCACCGCTGCCGCGATTGCCTATGGCCTGGACAACGCCAGCGAGGGGGTCTATGCCGTATACGACCTGGGCGGAGGCACCTTTGACATCTCGATCTTGCGCCTGACGCAGGGCGTGTTTGAAGTCATTTCCACGGGGGGTGACTCGGCTTTGGGGGGGGATGACTACGATGCCGCGCTGGCCGATTGGGTACTGCATCAGCTAGGGCTGCGGGCGACCACTGCAGCCGACAAATCCGCCGTGCGCATGGCTGCACGCGCCTGCAAGGAGGCCTTGACTGCTACTGATTTGGCAGCATTCAGCGCCTTACTATCAAGCGCTGAGGCCCGATTTGACGTCAAACGGTCGGACTTTGAAGCGATCACAGCCGACTTGACGGCACGCTCCATGGCCGCAGTGCGCCGTGCGCTGCGTGATGCCCATCTGGCACGGGACGAGGTGCAAGGCGTGGTGATGGTGGGTGGCTCCACCCGCATGCCGCAAGTGCAGCGCGCCGTGGAGGAGTTCTTCGGCAAGCCGCCGCTGACCAACCTCAATCCCGATGAAGTCGTAGCCTTGGGCGCCGCCATCCAGGCCAACCAGCTGGCGGGCAACAACACCTCAGGTGATCTGCTGCTGCTTGATGTGATTCCGCTGTCGCTGGGCATCGAAACCATGGGCGGGCTGGTGGAACGCATCGTGGCGCGCAACGAGACCATTCCCACCGCCAAGGCGCAGGACTTCACCACGTACAAGGATGGTCAGACCGCCTTGGCGATCCATGTGGTGCAGGGCGAACGCGACCTGGTGCAAGACTGCCGCAGCCTCGCGCGTTTTGAGCTGCGTGGCATCCCGCCCATGGCCGCAGGGGCTGCTCGCATCCGTGTGACCTTTACCGTCGACGCCGATGGACTTTTGAGTGTGAGTGCGAAGGAGCAGGGCAGCGGTGTGGAAGCGCGCATTGATGTGAAGCCGTCGTATGGTCTCTCCGATGACCAGATTGCGCGCATGCTGCAGGACGGGTTTGCCACTGCCGCGCAGGACATGAAGGCTCGCGCCGTGGTCGAGGCGCGCGTGGATGCCGACCGTATGCTGATCGCCACCCAGAGTGCGTTGGATGCGGATGGCGATGTGCTCAGCCCCAAGGAGCGCGCCGCCATCGATGCCTTGATGGTGGCCCTGCGCCACCAGCGCGATGCCGATGATGCCGCTGTCATCGAAGCCGCGACCGATGCACTGGCCAAAGGCACCGAAGGTTTTGCGGCCCAGCGCATGAATCGCGGCATCCAGCAGGCATTGGCTGGCAAGAACGTCGCGAGCCTCTGAGCGTGCCCGGCGCATCCCTCTGAACAAGAAAAAGACACCCCATGCCCGTCATCAAAATCCTCCCCCATCCCGAATACTGCCCCGCAGGCACTGAAATCACGGCGCCTGCTGGCACCTCGATCTGCGAAGCGCTGCTGGACAACCACATCAATATCGAGCACGCCTGTGACATGAGCTGCGCCTGCACCACCTGCCACGTCATCGTGCGCCAGGGGCTGAGCTCGCTCAACCAGGCCGAGGAAGAGGAAGAAGACCTGCTGGACCGCGCCTGGGGCCTGGAGCCACAATCGCGCCTGTCGTGCCAGGCCATCCTTGCGCAAACCGATGTGACCGTGGAAATTCCCAAGTACACGATCAACCACGCGAAGGAAAACCACTGATGTCCCGGCAAATTGTTTTGGACACTGAGACGACCGGCCTTTCGGCCGAAGGTGGTGACCGCATCATTGAACTGGGTTGTGTGGAGCTGCTCAACCGCAAGCTGACCGGCAACAACCTGCACCTGTATTTCAACCCGGGCCGCGACAGCCACGAAGACGCGCTGAAGGTGCACGGCATCAGCAATGAGTTTTTGAAGGACAAGCCCAAGTTCGCCGAGGTGGTGGATGACATCCTGCAGTACCTGCAAGGCGCCGAGATCATCATCCACAACGCCGCGTTCGATGTGGGCTTTCTGAACAAGGAGCTGGAACTGGTGGGGCGTCCCGCGTTCCGCACCTATGTGGAGAGCGTGACCGACACGCTGGCCATGGCCAAGGAGATGTACCCGGGCAAGCGCAATTCGCTCGATGCCCTGTGCGACCGGCTGGGTGTGGACAACTCGGGCCGCACGCTGCACGGCGCCTTGCTGGATGCCGAGCTGCTGGCCGATGTGTACATCAATCTCACGCGCGGCCAGGATGCCCTGCTGATTTCCGACGATGCGCAGGACAGTGGCGATGGCCTGAAGATCGCAGCCATCGACCTGCGCGGATTGAACTTGCCCATCCTGCGTGCCAGTGAGCAGGAACAGGTGGCCCACGCGGAGCTGCTGGCGCAGATCGACAAGGCCAGTGGTGGCAAAACAATTTGGAGAACTGTTCAGGCGGCCTGAAAAGCTGTGCCATAATAGAAGGCTGTCACAGAGACACGGGTGATTAGCTCAGCGGTAGAGCACTGCCTTCACACGGCAGGGGTCACATGTTCGATCCATGTATCACCCACCACGCTTTTTGACTTCTTGCGAATGCACTCTGTTTCAGGGTGCCTACGTCGGGTGATTAGCTCAGCGGTAGAGCACTGCCTTCACACGGCAGGGGTCACATGTTCGATCCATGTATCACCCACCAATTTGAAAACCCCTGCAGATTTTGGTCTGCAGGGGTTTTTTTTCATGGGCGCTTGCATAGGCGGCTGTTTCGCCTGCTGCACGCCGCAGAGAGGCTAAAGTGTCGGACCGTGATTCCACGGCAGTTGCATTTCCTGGAACCGCACTCGCTGCCCTCTGGCCTCTTTGCCGCTATCGATACGCCCTGACCCATGATCACCTTCCACAATCCGTTTCACCAGGGTCACGCCCCCGTCCATGAATTTTTTCGCGGCGAACGCGTGCCGTGTTTTGAGAAGCCTGCACGCGTGGACTATGTCGAAGAGGCGCTGCGGGCGCGCGGCCATGGCCTGATGGCCCCGGATGTGGATAGCGCCCCCGTGTTGTCTCAGGTGCACGCGCCACGCTATTTGGCCTTTTTGCAGACCGCTTGGCAGCATTGGCTGGCCCTCGATCCTGCCAACGCTGGAGTGCAGCCATTCCCGTCGGTCTGGTCCGTGCGTACCTTGCGCAGTGATCTGGAGCCTGAGAATTTTGTGGCACGCCTGGGCCTGTACTCCATGGACAACGGCACGCCCATGGCGTCGGGTACCTGGGCTGCAGCCAAGGCGGGGGCCGATGCTGCCGCCAGCGCTTCGACCCTTGTGGCACAAGGAGCCCGCGCGGCGTTTTGCTGCACACGGCCGCCCGGCCACCATGCCGGCCCCGACTTCATGGGCGGCTATTGTTTTCTGAACAATGCTGCCGTGGCCGCACAGGTGCTGCGCAACCAGGGTGCACAGCGTGTGGCGTTGCTTGATGTGGACTACCACCATGGCAACGGCACACAAAGCATCTTCTACGACCGGGCCGATGTGCTGTTCATCAGCATCCATGGCGATCCCCGCACCGAGTACCCGTTTTATCTGGGCCATGCGGACGAAACCGGGGTGGGTGAGGGCGCGGGATTCAATTTGAACCTGCCGCTGCCTGCAGGCACCAGTGCGACGACCTGGTTCGATGCGCTGGAAAGCGCCTGCGCGCGTATTGCCAGCCAGGGGGCCGACGCCCTGGTGGTCTCCCTCGGGCTCGATACCTTTGAAGGCGATCCCATCTCCAAGTTTGCGCTGGCGTCCGCCGATTTCACCCGGGTGGGTGAGCGCCTTGCACGGGCGGGCCTGCCCACCGTCTTTGTGCTGGAAGGTGGCTATGCGGCTGCAGAACTGGGCACCAACGCCGTCAATGTGCTCGACGGGTTCGAGCAGGGTTGAGGATGCGGTGCCTATTGGAGGGCTGAGTGATGGCGGATGCTGTTGATTGTGTGGTGGTTGGTGCGGGTGTCGTGGGCCTTGCCGTCGCGCGGGCGCTGGCCCTGCAGGGCCGCGAAGTGATGGTGCTGGAGTCTGCCGATGCCATCGGAACGGGTATCAGCTCGCGCAACAGCGAGGTGATCCATGCCGGGATCTACTACCCTACCGATTCGTTGAAGGCCAAGCTGTGCGTGCGAGGCCGAGACATGCTGTATGCCTACTGCATTGAGCGCAATGTGCCTCACCGCCGCTGCGGCAAACTCCTGGTGGCAACCTCGACGGGCCAGTTGTCAAGTCTTGAGTCCATCCAGGCGCGGGCGCAAGCCAACGGCGTGCTGGATCTGCGCTGGCTGGGTCGCCATGAAGCCCAGGCCATGGAACCTGCGCTGGAATGTGTTGCCGCTTTGTTTTCGCCCAGTACCGGCATTGTGGACAGCCATGCCCTGATGCTCGCGCTGCAGGGCGATTTGGAGCATGCGGGGGGACTTGTTGCACTGAATTCGCCCCTGGCGCTTGCGGAATGTGCGCAAGATGCTATAAATTTGGAAGCATTCGACGGTGCGCGCTTGCGAGCGCGCACGGTGGTCAATGCAGCAGGGCTGCACGCCCCCGCGCTGGCCCGCCGATTCGCAGGGCTGGGGGTGGATCATGTGCCCCATGCCCGCTATGCCAAAGGCAGCTATTTCACGCTGTCTGGCAAGGCACCCTTCAGCCGCTTGATCTACCCTGTGCCCGAGGCCGCAGGCCTGGGCGTGCACCTGACACTGGACCTGGGTGGGCAGGCCAAGTTCGGCCCCGACGTGCAGTGGGTGGATTCGCGAGATGACCTGTTGGTAGACCCCGCACGCGGAGATGCGTTTTACGCCGAGGTCCGCAAGTACTGGCCCGCACTGCGCGACGGGGCGCTGGCACCCGGCTATGCGGGCATGCGACCCAAGATCCATGGGCCGGATGAGCCGGCAGCGGACTTTGTGATCCAGGGGCCGTCAGTCCATGGCATCCCCGGTCTCGTGAACCTGTTTGGCATTGAGTCCCCGGGGTTGACAAGTTCTCTGGCGATTGCAGAACATGTGGCCGCACTCGTTTGATCTGGGGCAAGCCATTTGCAATCGGTAACCTCTTGAGACCCCGTCCTACGAAGGGGAACAGAGTGGATGACTAAGATGAACTGGTGTTCTGCACGGCTCTGCCGACAGGGCTGACTGATTTTTTTGTTGCTTAAAGAAAGGCTTGTATGACTGCTTCCGACACCACCACGACCCAGGGCGAACTGGAAAAGCTGGTTTCTGATCTGCGGGGGCTACTGGCCAACAAAGATCTCGACGCGGTTCCGGAAATCAAGCTGCTGCGCCAGCGTCTTGACGATGGCATGCACAACGTGCGCGAGTCTGCCGTGCGTGCGGCGCAAGATGCCGCCCGCCAGGCCAAAGAAGCGGCACTTGCGGCCGACCGCTATGCGCATGATGAGCCATGGCGCGTGGCCGGGGCCGCACTGGCGGTGGGCGCGCTGGTGGGCTTCCTGCTTGCACGCCGCTGATCCGGGCCGTCAGGGCTCGGTTGCACAACACGGGGGCTGCGCATGAACTGGCTTTCTCTTCTGGGGCTGGAGTCGCTGGTGGCCCGGTGGCGCGCCAATGTGATCGAAGGCGCCATTGCGGCCGAAGACCGGATGGACCTCGCCCGTCTGGAATGGCAGGATCAGAAACAACGCCTGCAGCAGATGCTGGTGTTGACCATCGTGGTGGCAGGGCTCACCGTGGTGGCCCTGATCATGCTTTCGTTGGCGGTGCTGGTTCATTTCTGGGATACCCCCCATCGCACGCTGGTGGCCTGGTTGGTCGCGGCCGTGTGGACTGTGGGATGGGCCGCGACGCTGATGTCGCTGGTTTCCGTGGTACAGAAGGCGGGCAATGGCTTTGCCCTCACGCGCCGCGAACTCGCACAGGACTGGCGTGACATCAAGGAGCGTTTGTAATGGCGACGACCCCTTCATCTCCATCCCCCATGCCGCAGCCTGTGTTTCCCCCACCGACGGCTGCCCAGCAGCGGGTGCTGGACCGCATTGCCCTGCAACGCGAACGTCTTCGCGCTCGCAGGGCTGCGCGGGCCCAGTCGCTGGCCTTGGCGCAGCGTGACCCTGGGGCAGGCGGCATGGACGAATCCATGGCGCTTCGCGCTGCAGGGTTTGCGCGGGAGCATCCCCTGGCGGTTGCGGCCATGGCAGGGGTTGCCTTGGTGGCAGGGCCGCGCCGCCTGATTCGTTGGGCGGGTGTGCTGCTGCCCATGTTGATGCGGCTGCGGCGCTAGGCCGGTGCTGCACGCACCTGCGCAAGGCGGCCTGCCTCTCGCAAACACAAAGAGCCGCTGATCACAGCGGCTCTTTGTGTTTCCGGTTCAGCGGGGCGACCTGGACTCAACCCATGGCTTTGATGGCCTTCGCGGCCTTCACCACCAAAGCGGGGCCTTCGTAGATCAGTCCGGTATAGATCTGCACCACGTCGGCGCCCGCGCGGACTTTGCTGACGGCATCCTCTGCGCTCATGATGCCGCCCACACCAATGATGGGAAAGCGGCTGCCCAGTGCGGCCCGCAACTGGCGGATGACCTGGTTGCTGGCCTCCAAAACCGGCGCTCCGCTCAGGCCGCCGGTCTCTCCTGCATGGCGCAGGCCTTGCACGGCAGTGCGGCTGATGGTGGTATTGGTCGCGATCACGCCGTCCATCCCGTGGCGTTGCAGTGTGGCGGCGATCACGGACACCTGGGCTTCGTCGAGGTCGGGGGCAATCTTCACAAACACCGGCACGCGGCGGCCATGCTGTGTGGCCAGGGCCTCACGCCTTTCGGCGATGGCACCCAGCAGGGCGTCCAGGGCAGCGTCGCTTTGCAGAGCGCGCAGGTTCTGGGTGTTGGGTGAGCTGATGTTGACTGTGACGTAGTCAGCGTGGGCGTAGACGCCCTCCAGGCAGGTCAGGTAGTCGCTGGTGGCATTCTCGATGGGGGTGGTGGCGTTCTTTCCGATGTTGAGGCCCAGCAGAAGGGGATGTTTGCGGCTTTGGGTGCGAAATTGCGCCTGCTGCACGTTGTGCAGGAAGGCGTCCAGGCCCTCGTTGTTGAAGCCCAGGCGGTTGATCAGCGCCCGGGCTTCGGGCAGGCGGAACATGCGCGGCTTGGGGTTGCCGGGCTGCGCCTTGGGCGTCACCGTGCCCACTTCGACAAAGCCGAAGCCCATGGCACCCAGCGCGTCGATGCAGCGGGCGTTCTTGTCCAGGCCTGCCGCCATACCCACGCGGTTGGGAAAAGTCAGGCCTGCCAGTTCCACGGGGTCGTCCACGGTTTCGTTGCACCAGGCCCACTGCAGCGGAGTGCGCTGCCCGCGTGCCAGCATGTCCATGGTGAGTTCGTGGGCGGTCTCGGCATCCATGCCAAAGAGAAAGGGGCGGGTGAGGGCGTAGGGGATCAGGGACATGGAGGGATAATTCAAGGATTACCCCTGATTTTCTCCCATGACGACCACTCCTTCCCTGACCCAAGACGAACTCAAGACCCTGGTAGGCCAAGCCGCACTGCAATATGTGGTGCCTGGCGAGATTGTGGGCGTAGGCACCGGCTCCACCGTCAACAAGTTCATTGACGCACTGGCTACCATCAAGGACCAGATCAAGGGTGCTGTCTCCAGCTCGGTGGCCAGCACGGAGCGGCTCAAGGCGCTCGGTATTCCAGTGTTTGATGCCAACGAAGTGGCTTCGCTTGCGGTCTACATCGACGGTGCCGACGAGATCGATGGCAAAGGCCATATGGTCAAGGGCGGTGGCGCTGCGCTGACGCGCGAGAAGATCGTCGCGGCACTGGCCACGCGTTTTGTGTGTATTGCCGATGAATCCAAGCTGGTCCAGGCGCTGGGGCAGTTTCCCTTGCCGGTCGAGGTGATCCCCATGGCTGCCAACCACATTGCACGGCGTTTTGCGGCGATGGGGGGGCAGGCGCAGCTGCGGATGCGGGATGGGCAACCTCTGGTGACCGACAACGGTCAACACATCCTGGATGTCCGTGGGCTCTCGATCGCGGACCCGTTGGCGTTTGAATCCGACATCAACCAGTGGCCGGGGGTGGTGACGGTGGGGGTTTTTGCCCACCAGAAGGCGTCTGTCTGCCTGTTGGGCACCGCACAGGGTGTGAAAACGCTCACCTACTGAGCATGAACTCCTGAGCAGTTTTTCCGGCAAAGAAAAAGGGGCCTGAATAGGCCCCTTTGTTTTGGCAGTTGGCCGCGCGTTCCCGCACTCCGAGATCAGAACCGGATACCTGCAGGATTGCTGGGTGATGGCCCATCATTGACAGGTGCGGGCGGGCGTGCCCTGGACGGTGCTGCGGGCGCTGGGGCCGAGGCCGCTGCTGCGGGTTCTGCCGCCTTGACGGCCACCAATGGCGTGGGCGCTGGCTGGCGGTAGTTTCGGGGCAGTGCGGATTGTTTCGGGTAACCCGCAGCGTCCAGATACTGTACCCATTCCCCTTCGGAAAAGCCTGCGAGCTGCTGGCCGCCGATGGTGCCGAAGGGCAGGCCGGTACCGCCACTCAACCTTTGAAACGCCGCGATGTCTTCGTTGCTGGACACGGTGCGCTCGGTGAACGGGACACCCCGTGACGTGAGCAGGTTGCGCGCAGAGGTACAGGGCGGGCAGTCGTTGCCGGTGTAGAGAGTGACCGGAAAGCGGTTGGCAACCTGGCGCAGCTCGTAGGGCAGCGCGCCGTTGGCAATAGCGGGCGCCTCGTTGGCCGTGCGGGCGGGCTGCGCGTTGGCATTGGCGTCGGCGGGAGGTCGGTCCGAAAACGTCACTTTGCCATCCGGGCCGACGATGCGGTAGACGCCTTGTGCTTGCACGCTGGCGCAGGCCAGTGTCATCAGCAAAGTCGCCAACAGGGGGGCGGTCGGTGGCTTGTGCATGTTCATTCTCCTTGCTCCTTCTTTGTCGTCAGGCCTGGGTGCAACGTGTGCATTTCAGGCCGTGGGTTCGGTTCGCTCAGGCAGTCGATTCTTCCGCCATGCCCTGGTGGCGCAGCAGGGCTTCCAGGCTGGGCTCGCGGCCCCGGAAGGCCTTGAACGATTCCATCGCAGGGCGGCTGCCACCGGCTTCCAGGATGGCCTGGCGGTAGCGGCGACCCGTTTCTATACTCGGCAGACCGTCGCTTCCAGCGGTTTCCTCGAAGGCTGCGTAGGCGTCTGCACTCAGTACCTCGGCCCATTTGTAGCTGTAGTAGCCAGCGGCATACCCGCCCGCAAAGATATGGCTGAAGGTGTGTGCCGTGCGGCTGAATGCCGGGGGCTGCAGCACGGCCACTTCGCGGCGCACCTGGTCCAGCAGAGGCATGATGTCCTGGGCCGGGTCGTGTTCGGTGTGCAGCAGCATGTCGAACAGCGAGAACTCAATCTGTCGCAGCGTCTGCATGCCGCTCTGGTAGTTCTTGGCGGCAATCATCTTGTCGAACAGCGCGCGGGGCAGGGGCTCGCCCGTGTCCACATGGGCCGTCATGTGCTTGAGCACATCCCATTCCCAGCAGAAGTTCTCCATGAACTGGCTGGGCAGCTCCACCGCGTCCCACTCCACGCCGCCAATGCCCGAGACGTCGCGCTCGTTCACCTGGGTGAGCATGTGGTGCAAGCCGTGGCCGAACTCGTGGAAGAGGGTGATCACGTCGTCGTGAGTGAGCAGCGGTGGCTTGCCGTCCACGCCGCTGGCGAAGTTGCACACCAGGTGCGCCACCGGGGTTTGCAGCACGCCCGTGTCGGGGCGCAGCCAGCGTGTGCGCACATCGTCCATCCATGCGCCGCCGCGTTTGCCGGTGCGTGCAGGTTGGTCGAGGTAGAACTGGCCCACCAGCTGGGTGCCCTTATGGGCGCCCTCCGGGTGCGTGCGCTCAATGCGGTAGAACTCAACGGCTGGGTGCCAGACGGCGGCCGTGTCGCGCCGGATGGACACTTCGAACAGGGTTTCGATGATCTTGAACAGGCCTGCCAGCACCTTGGGCGCCGTGAAGTACTTCTTGACCTCCTGCTCGCTAAAGGCGTAGCGCGCTTCCTTGAGCTTTTCGGAAATGTAGGGCCAGTCCCAGGCCTGCGGATTGGCCAGGCCCAGGTGTTCGGCGGCAAACGCGCGCAGGTCGGCGATGTCCTTCTCGGCGTAAGGGCGGGCGCGTCGGGCCAGATCACGCAGGAAGGTGATCACCTGCGCCGGTGATTGGGCCATCTTGGGCACCACGGACACTTCCCCAAAATTGGCGTAGCCCAGCAGTTGGGCCTCTTCGCGGCGCAGTGCCAGGATTTCGCTGATCAGCGCTGTGTTGTCGAATTTGCGTGCATCGCCCTCAGCCTGGTCGGAGGCACGGGTCACATAGGCGCGGTAGAGCTTCTCGCGCAGGTCGCTGCGCGCGGCAAACTGCATGACCGGCAGGTAGCAGGGCATCTTCAGGGTGAGCTTGTAGCCTTCCTTGCCGTCTGCCTGTGCTGCGGCCAGCGCGGCCTGTTGGACATCGTCTGGAATGCCATCGAGCTCTTCGGCCGTGGCGTAGTAAGCGTAGGCGTCGGTGGCATCGAGGGCGTTTTCGCTGAACTTCTGGCTCAGCTCGGCCTGGCGTTCCTGGATCTGCGCAAAACGCTCCTTGGCGGCACCGGTCAGCTCCGCGCCACTCAACACAAAGTTGCGCACCGCGTTCAGGTGTGCCTGCCGCTGCTCTGCAGTCAGGGTAGCGGGGTCGATGGCCTTGTACTTGGCGTACAGGCGTTCATCGGCACCCAGGCGCGTCCAGAACTCGGTGACCTTGGGCAAGGCGGCGTTGTAGGCTGCGCGCAGTTCAGGGGTGTCGGCCACGCTGTTGAGGTGGCTGATGCTGCCCCAGGCGGTGCCCAGCCGTTCGGTGGCCACATCCAGCACTTTCGCAATCGCGTCCCAGCGGGCTGGAAAGTCGGGTGCGGTGACGGTCTCCAGCGCGGCATTGGCACGCTCCAGCAGAACATCCACGGCAGGCGCCACGTCCTGCGGTGTGATGCGGTCGAAATGGGGGAGGTCCGAGAAGTCGAGAAGGGCGTTGCTCATGCGAAATCAGATGGCGCCAGATGGCGCAGGTTCAAGTTGCAAAGCCGCCGACATCGACAGCACTGACCCAGGTCAGTGCCCTGCAGTGCGCTCAGCGGCTTCGATGGTGTTCACCAGCAGCATGGTAATGGTCATGGGGCCAACCCCGCCAGGCACGGGGGTGATCCAGCCGGCCACTTCCTTGACGCCGTCAAAGTCCACGTCGCCGCAGAGTTTGCCTTCGTCATTGCGATTCATGCCCACGTCAATCACCACGGCGCCAGGCTTGACCATGTCGGCGGTCAGCACATTGCGTTTGCCGACTGCGGCCACGATCACATCGGCCTGCAGGGTTTGAGCCTTGAGGTCCTGGGTGGCACTGTGGCAAATAGTGACGGTGGCGTTCTGGCCGAGCAGCATCAGCGCCATGGGCTTGCCCACGATGTTGCTGCGGCCGATGACCACGGCGTGTTTGCCCTTGAGCTCGTAGCCGATGCTTTCCAGCATCTTCATGCAGCCATAGGGTGTGCATGGCCAGAAGCCGGGCATGCCGGTCATCAGAGCCCCGGCGCTGGCGATGTGAAAGCCGTCCACATCCTTGGCGGGCGAGATGGCTTCGATCACCTTCTGCGCATCAATGTGTTTGGGCAGGGGCAACTGCACCAGGATGCCGTGAATGGCCGGATCGTTGTTGAGGGCCTCCACACGGGCCAGTAACGCGGCTTCGGTCATGTCGGCCTCGTACTTTTCGAGGACGGAGTACAAGCCGCTGTCTTCGCAAGCCTTGACCTTGTTACGCACATACACCTGGCTGGCAGGGTTGTCGCCCACCAAGACAACGGCCAGCCCTGGGGTGACGCCACGGGTTTTCAGGGAGGCGGCGCGTTGCGCCACGTCGGCGCGCAGTTGGCGGGAAAGGGCGTTGCCGTCGATGAGTTGGGCTGTCATGTCAGAGAATATGAGTCAAATTGGTCTCTAGCGCTTTATCAGCAAGCGCGAGCAGCTATCAAAATGTGAGTATCAACCCTTGGGGGCGTTCTGGCCGAGGGCGATCTTGAGCAGGTCGGCCACGGTGTTGGCGTTGAGCTTCTCCATGATGTTGGCGCGGTGCGCCTCCACCGTCTTGATGCTGATGCCCAGGTCGTCGGCAATCTGCTTGTTCAGGCGACCGGCCACGATGCGCTCCAGCACCTGAGCTTCGCGGCTGGTCAGCTTGGACAGCAGGGCATCGCGGCTGGCGGCCTGCTGGTAGCCGGCGAAGGCTTCGCGGGCGTGGTCGAGCATGCGCTCGACGAGTCCGACCAGTTCTTCTTCGTCAAAAGGCTTCTGGATGAAATCCAGCGCGCCTTTCTTCATGGTGTTCACGGCCATGGGCACATCGCCGTGGCCTGTAATGAACACGATGGGCAGGGGGGACTTGCGCTCGATCAGTCGATCCTGAAGCTCCAGGCCCGTCATGCCGCCCATGCGGATGTCCACAATCAGGCAGGCGACTTCGCGGGGGTCGTAGCGTGAGAGAAAGGTCTCGGCCGAATCAAAGCAACGCACCCGGTAGTCCTTGCCTTCCAGCAGCCACTGCAGGGAATCGCGAACTGCCTCGTCGTCGTCCACAACGTAGACAGTGCCTTTTTTCGGAATCAAGCTCATGCAATTGTCCTTGGTTTTTGAATGTTTGCTACAGAATTTGTAGTGGCATCAGCAGGCTTGGCAAGCGGCAGCCAGAAGGAGAACTTGCAGCCCGTGACCTCGGATCCATTGTAGAGGTTCTCCGCAAGCATCCTGCCCTGGTGCGACTCGACGATGCTGCGGCACAGATTGAGGCCCATGCCCATGCCTTCTTCCTTGGTGGAGAAGAAGGCTTCGAAGAGGCGCTCCAGCACTTCGGGGGCCAGGCCCTTGCCGGTGTCCTGCACCGAAAATTCCACCACTTCGCGGTCTTCGACGTGTTTGGGCACCACGCGCAGTTCCACGCTGCGACCCGACGGTGGACGGTTGGCGTGCTGGATGGCTTCGGCGCCGTTCTTCATCAGGTTGACCAGCACCTGCTCGATCAGGATGGTGTCCACCATCACGGGCGGCAGGCGGGCGGCCACATAGTGAGTCAGGCGCACGTTGTGTCGGCGCAGCTCGATGTCGGCCAGCTCCACGGCTTCGTTGACCATCGAATGCACGTCGGCCAGGGTGCGGTTGGGCTCGCTCTTCTTCACAAAGGCCCGGATGCGCTGGATGATCTGGCCCGCGCGCTGGGCCTGGTGGGCGGTCTTTTGCAGTGCCGTGAGCAGCGCTTCTTCGGTCAGCTGGCCACTCTGGATGCGCGAGACCATGCCACTGCAGTAATTGTTGATGGCCGTGAGCGGCTGGTTCAATTCGTGCGCCACGCTGGAGGCCATCTCGCCCATGGTGATGAGGCGGCTGACGGATTGGGCGCGCTCGGCCTGGCGCGCCGCCTGCTCCTCGGCCTGGCGGCGGGGGGTGATGTCGGTGGCAATCACCATCTGGGCCAGTCGGCCGTCCACCCAGTTGAGGTAGCGCGAGCGTACTTCGAGCCACTTTCCCAGGTCGGGCAGGTAGATTTCGGCGTTCTCGGTGCGGGCACTGGTAAGTGGGTCGGTGGGCAGGCCCATGAGTCCGTCTTCGTCGTCCATGCCCGTATGCTCTGTGCCCGCCACGGGCACCACGCCCGCCTGCGCCACCAGCTGCAGGTGGCCGCCGGTCTGCGAGCCGAACCATTGGCGGTAGAGCTTGTTGGCGAACAGCAGTTCTTCGCTGCCCAGCGGCGCCACGGACACCGAGGCGTCCAGCGATTCCAGCACGATGGTGAAGCGCTCGTGCGATGCGGAAAGCTGTTCGCGGATGCGATTGGGCTCGGTGATGTCCGTCATCGAGGTCATCCAGCCCGTCTGCTGGCCGTGTGCATCGATCAGGGGCGACACGTAGAGCCGTGCATCGAAAAGAGTGCCGCTTTTGCGCCGCACCCGCACCTGGAAGCCGCCCACAATGGTTTTACCGGACAGTTCGTCGCGCAGCTTGGCGTGCAGGGCTTCGTGGTCGGAGTCGGGCCAATAAGGGAAGGGTGCTTTCAGGCCCACCAATTCGGCCTCGCTCCAGCCAGTCATCTGGCAGAAAGCGGCGTTCACATAGGTGATGCGGCCTTCCATGTCCAGCGCACGCATGCCCGTCAGGATGGAGTTCTCCATCGCGCGGCGGAAGTTCGTCTCTGCGACCAGGGCCTGCTGGGCCTGCATGCGGCGGCGGGTGTGGCGCCAGGTGGCGATCAGCATCCAGGCCGTCATCGCGCTCAGCGTGCCCACCAGCCAGAACAACCCGCTGCCCACCACGCCCAGCGAGGTGCGGTAGGCCTGTGCCTTGAGCACCAGCCCGTTGCCCACCGGGGAGACGGGGACCTCGTATTCGTTGGCACGGGGTGACCAAGGCAGGAGCTGTGTGGCCGTGTTGCGCGGTCCCAGGGGGGTTCCGGCCAGCACCTGGTTCTTGCCATCGAGCAGCGTGACGGCGTAGCGCGCGAGCACTTCGGTCGGCGTGCCGTAGCGCAGCAGGCTGTCGATGGAGTATTCCCCCAGCACCACGCCGCTGAACTTGCCCTGGTTGTTCAAGGGCACTTGCAGCTGGAGCAGCGGGGTGGAATCGCCCGAGGTTGCGGCGGGCTGGGCATACACCGGCTGCTGCAGGTCGCGGGCCAGGCCAAAGGTGTCGGCCGTGTCGCCGGGTTTGAGTACTTCGCCGGCAATGCGCAGCTCGCTGCTGGCCAGCGTCGGTGCCGCATGGCTGGCGCGGATGCGGCGGCGCTCGTCGATCCAGGTGATCGCCTGCAGTTCGGGGTATTGGCTGATCAGGCTTTCGGCACGGCTCACAAACTCCGTGCGTTCCAGCTCCTGGTTGGACAGGTCACGCGCAATGCGCATGAGCTGTTCTTGCCGCTCCAGCAGCCGCAGGCGCACACGCTGTTGCGCGTATTCCACGTCACGCCGTAGGGCTTCTTGTTCGCGCTCGGCCTCTTCGGCGCGCAAATACCAGAACGCCGCCACGATGGCGGCCAGAAACATCAGCACGGCAGCCAAGGGTGCCAGCGCCGCAAACCGGTCCTGCCGGGTAGGCGACAACCCGCGCCACCACTTGCGCCACCAGCGGGCGGGCGCCGCCACGACCATGGCTGTGGGGGAGGGGTGAGGGGGCAGGGAATCCATCCTTCAAGTGTAGGGGAGCCGTAGCCCGGAATCCGGAGCATGTGCAATGTGCATTCGCAGCATTTTCTTGTAATATGAAATGCATGGGCACCATTTGAAATTCTAAAAAAATATGCGAAACTAGAGCCAACGTACTAAATTGCTGCCACACCTACAGGAGACAAAGCATGTCAGCTCAGCCCGACCCTCAGGCCGGAAACGGCAACGCGCCCGCCACCGATACCGACCAACAGGAAACCCGTGAGTGGATGGATGCGCTGTCCGCCGTCATCGACAAAGAGGGGGCCGAGCGCGCCCACTATCTGTTGGAGCAATTGCTGGAACACGCCCGCCAGAACAGCGTGGACCTGCCGTTCTCGGCCAATACCGGCTACGTGAACACCATCGAGCCCAGCCAGGAGGCACGCAGCCCCGGCAACCTTGAAATCGAACAGCGCCTGCGCGCCTACATGCGCTGGAACGCCATGGCCATGGTGGTCAAGGCCAACCGCCATCACCCGCCCGAAGGTGGCGATCTGGGCGGCCACATCGGCTCCTTTGCCTCGCTGGCCAGCATGTTTGGCGCGGGCTTCAACCATTTCTGGCATGCCGAGAGCGAGAACCACGGCGGTGACCTGCTTTACATCCAGGGCCACGTATCACCCGGTATTTATGCCCGCGCCTACCTGGAAGGCCGCCTGAGCGAAGAGCAGTTGCTCAACTTCCGCCAGGAAGTGGACGGCAAGGGCCTGTCGAGCTACCCGCACCCCAAGCTCATGCCCGAGTTCTGGCAGTTCCCCACGGTGTCGATGGGCCTGGGTCCGCTGATGGCTATCTACCAGGCGCGTTTCCTCAAGTACCTGCACGCCCGTGGCATCGCCAATACCGAAAACCGCAAGGTCTGGGTGTTCTGCGGCGACGGTGAAATGGACGAGGTCGAATCCCTGGGCGCCATTGGCCTGGCAGCGCGTGAGAAGCTCGACAACCTGGTGTTTGTCATCAACTGCAACCTGCAGCGCCTGGACGGCCCCGTGCGTGGCAACGGCAAGATCATTCAAGAGCTCGAAGGCGAGTTCCGCGGAGCGGGCTGGAACGTCATCAAACTCATCTGGGGCAAGGGCTGGGACGAGTTGCTCGCCAAAGACCATGATGGCGCGCTGCGCAAGCTCATGATGGAAACCAACGACGGCGACTACCAGGCCATGAAGGCCAACGACGGTGCCTACGTGCGCAAGAACTTCTTCGGCCGCGACCCTCGCACCCTGAAGATGGTCGAGCACATGACCGACGACGAGATCTGGAGCCTGCAGCGCGGCGGCCACGATTCGCAAAAGGTCTATGCCGCATTCCATGCCGCCCAAAACCATGGCGGCCAGCCTTCCGTCCTGCTGGTCAAGACCGTCAAGGGCTTTGGCATGGGCAAGATTGGCGAAGCCAAGAACACGGTTCACCAGACCAAGAAGCTCAGCGACGAAGACATCAAGGCCTTCCGTGATCGCTTCAACATCCCGATCCCCGACAGCCAGCTTGCCGAACTGCCCTTCTACAAGCCCGCCGACGACACCCCGGAAATGAAGTACCTGCACGAGCGCCGCAAGGCCTTGGGCGGCTACCTGCCACACCGCCGCGTGAAGGCCGACGAGAGCTTCACCGTGCCTGCGCTGGACACCTTCAAGGCCATCCTGGAGGCTACGCCCGAAGGCCGCGAAATCTCCACCACGCAAGCCTACGTGCGCTTTCTCACGCAGCTGCTGCGCGACCAAGCCCTGGGCCCGCGCGTGGTGCCCATCCTGGTGGACGAAGCCCGTACCTTCGGCATGGAAGGCCTGTTCCGCCAGATCGGCATCTACAACCCCGCAGGCCAGCAGTACACCCCGGTCGATAAAGACCAGGTCATGTACTACAAGGAAGACAAGGCGGGCCAAATCCTGCAAGAGGGCATCAACGAAGCCGGCGGCATGAGCAGCTGGATCGCGGCGGCCACCAGCTACAGCACGAACAACCGGATCATGATCCCGTTCTACGTGTACTACTCGATGTTCGGCTTCCAGCGCATTGGCGACCTGGCCTGGGCGGCGGGTGACATGCAGGCACGTGGCTTCCTGCTGGGCGGCACCTCAGGCCGCACCACGCTCAACGGCGAAGGCCTGCAGCACGAAGACGGCCACAGCCACATCCTGGCCAACACCATCCCCAACTGCGTGAGCTACGACCCCACGTTCGCGCATGAAGTTGCGGTGATCATGCACGACGGCATGAAGCGCATGGTCGAGCGGCAGGAAAACGTCTTCTACTACCTCACACTGCTGAACGAAAACTACCCCATGCCCGGCCTGCAACCCGGCACCGAAGAGCAGATCATCAAGGGCATGTACCTGTGCAAACAGGCGCCCGCCCTGGCCCATGACGCGCCTACGGTGCAGCTGCTGGGCAGCGGCACCATCTTGCGCGAATCGTTCTTTGCGCAAGAACTGCTTGAAAAGGACTGGGGCGTGGCCGCCTCGGTGTGGAGCTGCCCAAGCTTCAACGAACTGACCCGCGACGGCCAGAACGCCGAGCGCTGGAGCCTGCTGCACCCGACCGAAGAAGCGAAGGTGCCTTTCGTCACGCAGCAACTGTCCGCATCGCAAGGTCCTGTGGTCGCGTCCACTGACTACATGAAGGCCTACGCCGAGCAGATTCGTCCGTTCATCCCCAAGGGCCGCACCTACAAGGTGCTGGGCACCGACGGCTTTGGCCGCAGCGACTTCCGCAGCAAGCTGCGCGAGCATTTCGAGATCAACCGCCACTACATCGTGGTCGCTGCGCTCAAGGCGCTGAGCGAAGACGGCGTGCTGCCCGCCACCAAGGTGGCCGAGGCGATTGCCAAGTACAACATCCAGGCCGACAAGGTCAACCCGCTGTACGCGTAAACCGAACGGAGACAACAATGGCATTGGTAGACATTCAAGTCCCGGACATCGGGGATTTCGACGAAGTGGGCGTGATCGAACTGCTGGTCAAGGTGGGCGACACGGTCAAGGCCGAGCAGTCGCTCATCACCGTCGAATCGGACAAGGCATCGATGGAGATTCCGTCCAGCCACGCGGGCGTGGTCAAGGAACTCAAGATCGCCCTGGGCGACAAGGTCAAGCAGGGCTCTGTGATTGCCGTGGTCGAGTCGGCAGACGCGGTTGCCTCAGCCCCGGCTGCTGCGCCAGCCCCTGCCGCTGTTGCACCCGCCCCCATTGCGGCCGCTGCGCCAGCACCGGTTGCACCCGCTGCAGCCCCTGCAACTGCAGGCCCGGTGGAAGTGCGCGTGCCCGACATCGGTGACTTCAAGGACGTGGCCGTCATTGAGTTGCTGGTCAAGGTGGGCGACACCATCAAGCTCGAACAATCGCTGTTCACCGTCGAATCCGACAAGGCCTCCATGGAGATTCCGTCGCCCGCCGCTGGCGTGGTCAAGGAGCTCAAGGTCAAGATTGGGGACACCGTCAACATCGGCGACTTGGTGGCCTTGCTGGAAGGGGTGGCGGGCAGTGCGCCTGCTGCCGCTGCAGCGCCCGCAGCGCCCGCAGCGCCGGCGGCGGCTCCCGCTGCTGCGCCTGTTGCAGCCCCCGCACCGGTTGCAGCAGCCGTTGCACCGGTCGCCGCCACGGCCTCCGTGCCCGCCCACCAGCCTGGCATGCCCACAGCGGGCCTGCCGCACGCATCGCCCTCGGTGCGCAAGTTCGCCCGCGAGCTGGGTGTGCCCATCGATGAAGTCAAGGGCAGTGGCCCCAAGGGCCGCATCACGCAAGACGACGTGCAGAACTTCACCAAGCAGGTGATGGCTGGCGCAGCCCAGACCAAGGCGCAGGCTGCCAAGGCGCCTGCAGCATCCGGTGGCTCTGGCGGTTCCGGTGTGGGCCTGGATCTGCTGCCCTGGCCCAAGGTCGACTTCACCAAGTTCGGCCCCGTCGAGCGCAAGGACCTCTCGCGCATCAAGAAGATCAGCGGCGCCAACCTGCACCGCAACTGGGTCGTCATCCCGCACGTCACCAACCACGACGACGCGGACATCACCGACCTCGAAGCCTTCCGCGTGCAGTTCAACAAAGAGAACGAGAAGAGTGGCGTGAAGGTCACCATGCTCGCCTTCATGATCAAGGCCGCCGTGGCCGCGCTCAAGAAGTTCCCCGAGTTCAACAGCTCGCTCGACGGCGACCAGCTGGTGCTCAAGCAGTACTTCCACATCGGCTTTGCGGCCGACACGCCCAACGGCCTCGTTGTGCCCGTCATCCGCGACGCCGACAAGAAGGGCATCGTCCAGATCTCGCAAGAGATGGGCGACCTGGCAAAGAAGGCGCGTGACGGCAAGCTCGGTCCGGCCGACATGACCGGTGGCTGCTTCTCCATCAGCTCGCTGGGCGGTATTGGCGGGCGCTACTTCACGCCCATCATCAACGCGCCAGAAGTCGCCATCATGGGCGTGTGCAAGAGCAGCATCGAACCGAAATGGGACGGCAAGCAGTTCGCACCGCGCCTGATGCTGCCGCTGTCGCTCAGCTGGGACCACCGCGTGATCGATGGCGCGGCCGCCGCACGCTTCAACGTGTACTTTGCCTCGCTGCTGGCGGACTTCCGCCGCATCGTGATGTAACGAAAGGGCAAGACACACCATGGCAATCATCGACATCAAGGTGCCCGACATCGGCGACTTCGCCGAAGTGGCCATCATCGAAGTGCTGGTCAAGCCCGGCGACACCATCAAGGCCGAACAAAGCCTGATCACCGTGGAGTCCGACAAGGCCTCCATGGAAATCCCCTCCAGCCATGCTGGCGTGGTCAAGGAGCTGAAAGTGAAGCTTGGCGACAAGATCGCCGAAGGCTCGGTGGTGCTGACGCTGGAAGTGCAGGGCGCGGCAGCTCCAGCGCCTGCTACAGCCCCGGCACCCGCAGTTTCTGAGCAAAAACAGGCCCTATCGCCCGCCCCACAAGCGCAAGCAGCTATCAATTTGGTAGCATCCAGCTTTGCAGGCACTGCCGATATGGACTGCGACGTGCTCGTGCTCGGCGGCGGCCCCGGCGGCTACTCGGCTGCCTTCCGCGCGGCCGATCTGGGCCTCAAGGTCATCATCGTCGAGCGCTACGCCACCCTGGGCGGCGTGTGCCTGAACGTGGGTTGCATCCCGTCCAAGGCCCTACTGCACGTGGCAGCCGTCATGGACGAAGTGAGCCACATGGCCGACCTGGGCGTGGACTTTGGCGCCCCTGCCGTCAACATCGACAAGCTGCGCGGCCACAAGGAAAAGGTCATCGGCAAGCTCACCGGTGGCCTGGCCGCCATGGCCAAGATGCGCAAGGTGACCACCGTGCGCGGCTACGGTGCCTTTGTGGGTGCCAACCACCTAGAAGTGGAAGAAACCACCGGCACTGCGCAAGAGAAGACGGGCACCAAGAAGGTCATCGCCTTCAAGAAGGCCATCATCGCCGCCGGAAGTCAGGCCGTGCGCCTGCCCTTCATGCCCGACGATCCACGCGTGGTCGACTCCACCGGCGCCCTGGCGCTCAAGGAAGTGCCCAAGCGCATGCTCATTCTGGGCGGTGGCATCATCGGCCTCGAAATGGGCACCGTGTACAGCACTCTGGGCGCGCGCCTGGATGTGGTCGAGATGATGGACGGCCTGATGCAGGGCGCCGACCGCGACCTCGTCAAGATCTGGCAGAAGATGAATGCCAAGCGCTTCGACAACATCATGCTCAAGACCAAGACGGTGGGCGCCAAGGCCACACCCGAAGGCATCGAGGTGACGTTTGCCGCAGCGGAAGAGGGCGGCACCGCCCCCGAACCCCAGGTGTACGACCTGGTGCTGCAGGCCGTGGGCCGCACCCCCAACGGCAAGAAGATCGCTGCCGAAAAAGCTGGCGTGGCCGTGACAGACCGTGGCTTCATCAACGTCGACATCCAGATGCGCACCAACGTGCCGCACATCTTCGCCATCGGCGACATCGTGGGCCAGCCCATGCTGGCGCACAAGGCGGTGCATGAGGCGCATGTGGCGGCAGAAGTGATTGCTGGTGAACTGCAGGGCAACAAGGAACTGGCCTCCGCCGCCTTCAACGCCCGCGTGATTCCGTCGGTGGCCTACACCGACCCCGAAGTGGCATGGGTGGGCCTCACCGAAGACCAGGCCAAGGCGCAAGGCATCAAGGTCAAGAAGGGCCTGTTCCCCTGGACGGCTTCTGGCCGCGCCATCGCCAACGGCCGCGACGAGGGCGTGACCAAGCTGCTGTTCGACGACTCGCCCGAGGCCCATGGCCACGGCAAGATCCTGGGCGGCGGCATGGTCGGCACGCATGCGGGCGACATGATCGGCGAGATCGCCCTGGCCATCGAGATGGGCGCCGACGCCGTGGATATCGGCAAGACCATCCACCCGCACCCCACGCTGGGCGAAAGCATCGGCATGGCGGCGGAGATTGCGCACGGCAGCTGCACGGATGTTCCGCCGCAGAAGAAATAAGTAGCCAGCTTCTCAGCTTCTAGCTGGTAGACAAAGCCCGAACCGGTAACGGTTCGGGCTTTTGCGCATTGCGCGCCCCTGCAATCGTTGCAAAATGTTGCTGATTGGTATTGACTGAAGCGATCGCCGGTCTCCCAGGCGGGCGTACGACGACCACCAGCAGATTGTTGATCTGGAAGCAGGATGCCCGTAACGCCAACCATCGCCGCTCAGCCTGACGATGACCCGAACCTTGCCTGGGTGCTGCTGGGTAAGGGGCTGGACCTGTATCAGGATGCCGTACTCATACTGGGCGAAGAGGGCCGCTTCGTCTATGTGAACGATGCCGCCACCCGCGCCCTGGAATACAGCCGCGAGGCGCTGCTGACGATGGGGCCGCCGGACATCGATCCGAACATTTCCAGGGAGCGGTGCCAGGAAATACTGCAAAGCCCGGAGGGCCAGGCTTTCGTTATCGACACGGTGCACAAGACCCAGAGCGGCAAACAGATTGCCGTGCAGGTGCACGGTGTGACGCTGCGGCGGGAGGGGCGCTTGTTTGCCGTCTCCATCGTTCGCGACATGTCGGAAGCCCAACGAATGCAGGAGGCCCTTCAGCAGCGCCAGCAGTATTGGCGCACGCTGCTGGACGAGTTCCCATTTTTTGTCTGGCTCAAGGACGAGCACAGCCGTTTGCTGGCAGCCAATATCGCGTACGCCAGAGTGGCGCGGGTGGCCTCCACGGCGGAACTGGAGGGCCGGACTGAATTCGATTTCTTCCCCAAGGATTTGGCGGAAACGTATGTGGCCGACGACAAGGCTGTCATGGCGGCGGGCGTGGCCCACTACGTGGAAGAGCTGTACGTCGATGAGCACGGGCAGCGGCGCTGGATGGAGGTGTGGAAGTCTCCGCTGCACCAGCATGGCAAGGTGGTGGGCACGGTGGGATATTCCAGAGACATCACGGACCGCAAGCACACCGAGAGTGAACTCCAGAAAGCGCTGGCCTTTGCCCAGGGGGTGATTGATGCCTTTCCGGACTTGTTGTTCGAAACCGACCGGGAAGGCCGTTACCTGAATATCTGGACGCGCAACCCCGAGTTATTGGCGGCCAGCCGGGAGGCTTTGCTGGGGCGGACGCTGCAGGAAGTGCTGTCTCCTGAAAGTGTGGCGATTGCCGAGATGGCGTTTGCGGAGGCAGAGCACAAAGGCGTGTCGTTGGGCCATGTCATATCGGTTGCGACCTCTCTGGGCCCGCGCTGGTTTGAACTGTCGGTATCGCAAATGCGCACCAGCGTGGATGCGTGCCCGCATTTCATTACGGTCTCCCGCGATGTAACGCAACGGCTGGAACTGCAGGATGAGCTGACCTTGCGGGAGCGTGAGTACCGTACCCTGGTCGAAAACTCTCCCGATGTGATTGCCCGTTTTGATCTTCAGTTCGGCTGCCGGTATGCCAACCCGGTGTTGCTGAAGGCGGTGGGGCGGCTTGACACCGGCGCGCTGGGATGCTCGCCCCATGCGCTCTGGGGGCAAGAGGTTGGGGCAAAGTTGGCGCAACATCTGGTACAGGTGGTGGACAGCAAGGCGCCCGTCGAGTTGGAGCTGCAATGGTCCGATGCGCTGGGGCGCCGCATCTGCAGTTTGGTGAGTTTGACCCCCGAGTTGGACGACGACGCCAGCGTCTCGAGCGTGTTGCTGGTGGGGCGGGATATCGGTGAACTGAAGGCCTACCAGGACAAGGTCCACCAGATGGCTTTCTACGACGCGCTGACGGGGATGCCCAACCGCGTGCTGTTCCATGACCGGTTGGCGCAAATGCTGAAGGATGCGGCCTACCACCGCGCTCAGGCGGGTGTGATGGTGGTGGACCTGGACCACTTCAAGCAGATCAACGACACCATGGGCCATGCGGCGGGAGACGCGTTGCTCAAGGAGGTCTCCCTGCGCCTGCGCGCCAGTGTGCGCACTTATGACACCGTAGCCAGGCTGGGAGGGGACGAGTTCGGCATGCTGTTGCCAAAGATCCATACCGGCAGCCATCTGGCGCGTGTGGCGGGGAAGGTGAAGACCGCCTTCAACCAGAGCTTTTGGCTGGAGGGGCAGGAAATTTTCGTCTCCTGCAGTGTCGGTATTGCGGTGTACCCGACGGACAGCGAGACGGCAGAAGAGCTGCTCAAGTACGCAGATTCGGCGATGTACTCCGCCAAACGCTCCGGGCGAAACAGCTTCCGGTTTTACTCCAGGGATATGACCGAGCATGCCCAGCAGCGGCTGACCCTGGAGTTCGACCTGCGCCGAGCGCTCCAGCGCGGTGAACTGGCGCTGCACTACCAGCCCAAGGTGCTGCTGGCGTCCGGCGCAACGGTCGGCTGTGAGGCGCTTTTGCGCTGGACGCATCCTCGCCTGGGCCAGGTGTCTCCGGAGTTGTTCATCCCGGTGGCAGAAGACGCTGGCTTGATCAACCAGCTGGGTGCCTGGGTGTTGCGCGAATCCTGCTCGACCGCCGTCGCCTGGAATGCCGGGGCCACACAGCCACGCAAGGTGGCGGTCAATCTGTCGGCCCGTCAGATCCAGGCCTCCGGCCTGGTGGCGCAGGTGAAGGAAATCGTGTCCGAAACGCGTTGCAAGCCCCAGTGGCTGGAGTTTGAGATTACCGAGAGCCTGCTTCTTGACGAGGACGGTGTTGCAGTCAAGGCTCTGCAGGCCCTGCGCGACATGGGGGCCACCATCGCGATCGATGACTTCGGCACCGGGTATTCGGCGCTGTCCTATCTGGCCCGCTTCCCCATCGATACGCTCAAAATCGACAAATCGTTCATCCACTCCGCGACCACTGACCATTTCAGGGCCGAGCTCATCAAGGCCATCTTGTCGATCGCGCGCTGCTTGAACCAGGAGGTGGTGGCGGAAGGCGTGGAAACGCCCGAGCAGGCAGACTTCCTGGCGGCGGAAGGATGCCAGTTGGCTCAGGGCTTTCTGTTCAGCAAAGCGGTGCCACGAGAGCAGTTGCTGGGCATGTTTGGCGCCTGACAGGAGCCCGCTGGGCTGGCCACGATCCGCCCGCACCGCGCAGCTCTGCATGGGCTGCTGCAGGGGGCTTTTTCGCCTGGAAGATGATCAAAGGCGCATTGGGCTCATTGTTACAGGTGGAAACTGACATGGGGGTCGGGCGATTCAATCCAGTATTCTCGACAACACACTTGCTCCGGACTGGGCTCCCACGCCCAGTTGCCGTGAATACAGTGAAGAAGGCGCAAGCCAATTTTGGCTTGGCGCCCACAAACCAGGGAGTCGACTTTGAAATGGATGAACTTGGCCCGCTTCACCGGGCACGCGGTAACGTTTGCGAGTCTCGTAGCTTTGCAGGCCTGTGGCGGTTCCGGCGGAGGAGACAACGTCAGCCCACCGCCGGCAGTGGCTGGAAAAATCGCCCTGTTTGCGGGTGACGTGGGGGGTGTTGGAAACCTGGATGGAGCTCGCGGCAACGCAACCTTCTATGGCATCCAAAGTCTGACGGTGGACCCCGCGGGCAATCTCATGGTGGCCGAGGTTGGCAACCACGCGGTGCGCAAAATTTCTTCTGACGGCACCGTGAGTACCGCTGCCGGTGGCGATATGGTCGCGGCATTCGCTGACGGGCAAGGGGTAGCCGCCAAGTTTCTGAATCCGCAATTTATTGCGGCGGACACCAAGGGCAACTGGTACGTTTCTGACAACGGAGAATACATACGCAAGGTGACGCCTCAAGGCGCGGTTACCACGCTGGCAAACGTCTCGACCAATTGGAACTGCCAGAGTTCATCGATGGTTTTCTGCCATGTTGGCAAACCTTTGGCGGTGGACGTTGCGGGTACGGTGTATTTCACCGCCAATAACCAGCTGCGCAAGCTGGGGGCAAACGGCCAAATGGAGACTTTGGTCAATGCCATCAGTTCGCGGGGGCTACCCACTCCGGCGTTTTCGTTTGTCTACCTGGCCTCTGGCCTGGTGGTGGATGCACAGGGGACGATCTATATCGCTGACCGTAACCAGCCTGTGATTCGCAAAGTCTCGCCTGCGGGCGAGATGACGATACTGGCCGGCTCGGAAGAGTCAAGCCAGGCTGTGGACGGGCAGGGTAGCGCTGCGCGTTTTGTGGAACTTCAAGCCATCACGATGGATGCCGTGGGCAACTTGTACGTGTTGGAAGGCAACGGTGCTATCCGTAAAGTTACGCCTGCTGGTTTGGTCTCCACTGTTCGGCAGCCAACACAGACATGGAGTTCAGGCTGGTCGTACAGCTTTACCGGGTTTGCACGGGATGCAGCTGGAAACTTTTACCTGTCTGCGCTCGGAGCTGGCGGAAATGCACCTGTTTTTGGAAATACTGCCATCCTGAAAATTGATGCTCAAGGTGTTGAAAGTGTTTATGCGGGCCACAAGGGACTGGAGGGTGAGGGGGATGGAATTGGCAGCGCTGCACAGTTCTCTGATCCGCGCAGCCCATCCATCGATGGGAATGGCAATCTGGTCGTACTCGACCGGTTCGTTAATCCCAACAGCCACTTGTCGGGCCACATTGACGACTCCTACTCTCTGCGCCGCATAAGCCCAGAAGGCGGCACAACGAGTATCGTTCGCATGGAATATCAAAATGCGATGAGCGGAGCGGCCGTAGATCGACGAGGCAATACATATGTCGGCGGTGGGAAGCGCATTCGAGTGATTGCTCCCGACGGCACAGTCCAATCATTCTTTGAAGGCAGCGAGAGTCTTCCCGATGGATTGAAGGTGTTGGCGGTAGATAGCTCCGGTGCGGTGTATGTAGCCGCAGGCTCAACAGTACCGGCCGCAGGCCTGCCTATTTTTGTGCCCACAAGGCCGTATGGAGCAATTTACAAGATCAATTCGGACAAGACCGTGAGTCTGCTGGCTGGCAGGGCGGGCGTTCAGGGCCTGGTGGATGGCATGGGGGATTCCGCTCGGTTTTCTTCCATTGGCGGTGGCGCGCTGGACTCTGCAGGTAATCTGTATGTGGCGGATCCCGCCAATCATGTGGTCCGCAAAGTTACTCCAGCGGGCTTGGTCAGCACCATCGCCGGTCAACCTGGCGTTCTTGGCTACAACGATGGGGCGGCGGCGCAGGCTAAATTCTGGTTCCCCGTGGATGTCAAGATCGATGGCCAGGACAACTTGTATGTGGCTGATCGCAACAATGCTTTGGTGCGCAAGATCACTACCAGCGGTGTGGTGAGCACCGTGGTTGGCACGGTTGGAAAGTACGGTTTTGTACCTGGCGCCTTGCCGAGTGTGATTCCTCCCCCGGAAGGCATTGCTCTGAAAGACTCCGTGCTCTTTATTACGACGCGCAATGGGGTGTTGAGGGCTGATCTGTAACACAGAAGAGGCTGGCGGCTCATTCTGCTTGCGGGATGGCTGCTGGCAGCCCGCTGTAGCGAAATCAAGCCGCCTCCTTGGGGGCTGCGTCAAAGTGCCCGGACAAAAGTCGTGGAAAATAGAGGGTTTTCTGCCGCTACCTCTGGGGCAGAACATCCGCCCGGCCTCCCAATCACTTTTGCTCCTTTGAGCTTGTCCATGTCAGACGTCAACTCCTCCAAGATCTCTGTCGAGAAAATCGGCGGCACCTCCATGACCGCCTTTGGCGATGTGCTGCGCCACATCATGCTGCACGATCCCAAGCGCATTTATGGTCGGATCTATGTGGTGTCTGCCTACTCGGGCGTGACCAACCAGTTGCTGGAGCACAAGAAGACGGGCGAGCGCGGCATCTATGCCCTGTTTGCAGAGGGCAAGGGCTACCAGGACGCCTTGACCCAACTGGCCGCCAGCCTCAAAAAGCTGAACGCGGGCTATGCCGACCTGGGCCTGCCGCTGGATGTGGCCGATGCCTTCATCGACCAGCGCATTGGCCAGGCGCGTGAGTACCTGAACGCCATGCAGCACGTGCTGGCCAGCGGCTATCTGAGCCGCAAGGATGTGCTGCTGGCGGCGCGCGAAGTGCTGGCCTCCATTGGCGAGTCGCACAGCGCGTTCAACTCGGTCGAGATCCTCAAGGTCAATGGCGTCAACGCCATCCTGATGGACCTGGCCGGTTTTGACGACAACGAAGCCTGGACCATTGACGAGCGCATTGCGCAAAGCTTCAAGGGCCTGGACCTGAGCGACAAGGTGGTGGTGGCCACCGGCTACACCAAGGGCACCGAAGGCATCATGCGCGAGTTTGACCGCGGTTATTCCGAGGTCACCTTCAGCAAAATCGCCGTGGAAGTGCGCCCCGCCGAGGCCGTGATCCACAAGGAATTCCACCTCTCGTCCGCCGACCCCAACCTCGTAGGCCTGGAAAACGCCATCGTGGTGGGTGCCACCAACTACGACGTGGCCGACCAGCTGGCCGACGTGGGCATGGAAGCCATCCACCCCAAGGCCGCCAAGCCCATGGAGCTGGCCGGCATTCCCATCCGCCTGAAGAACACGTTTGAGCCTGACCACCCCGGCACGCTCATCACCAAGGATTTTGTGGGTGAGCGCGCGCGTGTGGAGATCGTGACCGGCACCGACAAGGTCACGCTGATTGAGATCCACGACCCCAGCATGGTGGGCACGGTGGGCTTTGATGCGGGCCTGATGAACGTGTTCTGCAAGCACGACGTGAGCTACATCCTCAAGGCCACCAATGCCAACTCCATCGCCCATCTGGTGTGGGACAACCAGGTCACGCCCGAACTGGTGGCGGAGCTGCAAGAGGGCTACCAGGTCGTGACGATCAAGCCCAGCGCGATCGTGTGCACCATCGGCTCCAACATCGGCATCCCTGGTGTGCTGGCCAAGGCCGCACAGGCGCTGGCCGATGCGCGGGTCAACGTGAACTGCGTATCCCAGACCCTGCGTCAGGTGAACATGCAGTTCGTGATCGAGCGCGAGGATTACAAGACCGCGATCAAGGCGCTGAACCTGGCACTGTGCGTGAACTCAGGAACTCCGGTTCCACGCGTTTGAAGGAATAGCTGCAGGCTTGCCTGCAGCTAAGCCCTTCCATAAGGAGCCCGCCCTGTGCGGGCTTTTTATCGCCTGGATGTCTCCGTCAGCCGGCGCCGAGCAGCCTTTCGAACAGATCCGTTCCACCCATCTGCCCACCCTTGAGCATCAGCTCCAGCCCGTCGCGCGACGGGCTTGCGCTGTGCGCGCGGCTCAGCGTGACCCCTGGGCAGACCGTCGTTTGGTACGACAAGCCCCACAGCTGAAGCGCCTGCACGGCGTGGCTGGAGGTGTCGCCGCCCGCAATGCCAATGCGCCCCAGGGGCGTGCCGTTGTCGGCCTGCGCCTGCACCACACCGGCGACCAGGGCCGCGCTGGCGGGGGCGACGGCTGCCAATGCGCCACCGGCGGGGGCATGGGCGCCGTCCGCAGGCCCGGTGTAGGCCAATACATGATGGCCTTGCTGCAGCCCGGCGCATATCGTGCGCTGGGTGGCCTGGGCATACGCTGCATCGTCGCCCAGGCGCTGCGCGTCCACAGGGATGCGTTGGTAAGACGCTGCGGCCTGGACCTGGGCCGCAGTGATGGGTGACAGGCTGCCCGCCCATGCGAACACGGGGCCAGTCGATGGCGCCAAGGCGGGGGTGGGGTGGTTTGCGTGGGCTCCCCAGTGCGCGATCAGCGCTTGCGCCACGGAGCTGGGCCCCACGGCGAGCAGGCGCGCGTGTTGTGCCTGTTGCCAGAGCAGGCGCCCCACGCTGGCCAACTGGTCTGCACTGGTCAGGTCCAGCAGCGTGGGCACGAACGGCAAATCGGGCAGACCGGCCGGGCCGTTGTCCAGAAGCGTGCCCAGTGCGGTGCGCAAGGTTGCCGCGTTTGGCCCTGTATCCGCTTCAAACAACGGGTAATGCAACGCCGTGATGCCCTGCAATCCTTGTTGCGCCAGATGCACCCGCAAGTCTGCCTCGGCCATGGGGGTCACTGGGTGGCGGTGCATCGTCGGGTGCCGGTCAATGCGGTAGACGGCTCCACCCGTCCCGGCAGCGGCAAACAGATTGCTGAACGCGCAGTATCGGCCCAGGCTGGGCTGGCCTCCGAGGATGGGCACCCAGCGGTTGTCCACGCTGGGATGCAGGGTCTGGATGGCGCAGGCAATGTTGCCAACATGCGGTGCGCTGTCGAAGGTGGAACACACCTTGTAGTGCAGCACGGTGGGTGCAACCTGCCTGAAAAATTGGCCCACACCGGTCAGCTCGGTGCGCATGGCTTCGGGCGCCATGGCACGCGCGGCTCCGGCAATGCCGATGGCGTCCAGCGGACCGGCGGCCACCAACGCTTGCGCGCTGGGCACGCCCATGAACAGCATGGACCGCAGGCCCGCCTGGGCCAGCACGGCCAGGGTGTCGGTGGCGCCGGTGAAGTCGTCGCCGTACCAGCCAAACCGGGGGGCTGTGGTGGTCATGATTCAGGACTTCTTGCCGAAGAATTCGATGGCGCGGCGCAGATCGGGGGCGTGGGCCGCGCGCTCGGCCAGGGTTTCGCCCGTCTGCACCGCATCCCACGCCTGCTGCAGGCTGGCCACGCCCGCAGCGGGGCCGTCCGGGTGGGCCAGGATGCCGCCGCCAGACATGAACAGCAGGTCGTTGGACTGGATGCTGTCCCACGTGGCAGGCACGGTGCCAGCCCACTGGCCGTTGGAGAAGGCGGGCAACACGCGGTCGTCCAGGCCTTCGCACAGCGGGGCCAGGGTGTCGCGCGCTGACTCGATCACTTCTTCATCGGTCTGCGAGAACTTGCCTTGCAGGCCATGCACGTGCATGTGGTCCACACCCGCAAGGCGCCACAGCGTCTGCCAGGCGTTGAACGAAAAGCCCAGCAGCGGGTGGCGCGACAGGGCGCCGTAGCCGTTGCGGTGGCCGTGTAGCGCCAGCGGGGTGTGGCGCCGCAGGGTTTGCACGGCGGAGTAGCCGCACCAGTTCAGGCTCACCATCACACAGCTTCCGCCTTCTGCGGCGATCAGGTCGGCGTGGCGGCGCATGGCGTCGGTTTCGTCGGTGATGTTGAAGGCCACCATGACCAGCTTGCCGGTTTTGTCCTGGTGGGCGCGCACGCGGCGCATCACGGCTTTGACGCGGTCGGCCAGCGGTGCGTGCACCGGGTTGGCGCAGACCTCGTCGTCCTTGATGAAGTCCACCCCGGCGGCGCACAGGCGGCCTGCCAGTTCACCGGTTTCTTCGGCCGACAGCCCCACGTTGGGTTTGATGATGGTGCCGATCAGCGGACGGCCCTGCACGCCGGTCAGCGCACGGGTGCCGCTGATGCCGTGGCGGGGCATGTCGAACTGCGCGCGGTAGGCGCTAGGCAGTTTCATCGATTCCAGCCGCAGGCCGGTAACCTCGCCCAGGTCGTACAGGTTGCCCGACACCGTGGCCGCCAGCGTGGGCAGGTTGGGGCCGATGTTGTCGCACGGAAAGCTCACACGCAGCCGGGCGCGTTGCCAAGTCTGCGGCGTGTCGAACATGCCGCGCCGCTGCATCCAGCCGTTGGGCAGCGAAGGGGCGGGCGCCACGTCCAGCAGCTCCACCGACTCCACCGTGGCGCGGGCGCGTTCGCGCAGCGCGTCGGTCTCGCCCTCCACCCGGGTGAAGGTGCCACACGATTGTTCGCCCGCCAGCACTTCGGCCACGTGGGCCGGGTCCAGCGGGGTCTCGATCAGGTAGGTGGCTTCAAAGCGGTCTGGGGACATGGTGGGTGAACTACTGTTTTGATAGCTGCTAGCGCTTATGGAATAAGCGCTAGAGGCCAATTTGGCTTGAAATTCTGGGCGCCTTCAGATCTTGGACAGATCAGGAAAAGGCCGCACCGGGTCGGTCGTCCCGTCCCAGGTTTCGGACTCCGAACGGATCAGGTCAAACATGCGGCCCTTGGGGCCTGCCACTTCCGACAGCTCGATCACGGTGCCGGGGTGGTACTCGGTGTCGAAGTACACAAACCGGCCCTTTTCGCCCACCTCGCCACTCATCACCGTCTTGAAGCCCTGGGCCGTCAGCCGCGCCAGGTCGGCGTCGTAGTCGCTTGTCCAGTACGCCACGTGCTGCAGCCCGGTGCGCCCGGCCTGCAGAAAGTCGCGGTACATCGACGGCACATCGTTGCGCGTCTGGATCAGCTCGACCTGCACATAGCCCGAGTTGGCCAGCGCCACCGAGTTGTGCGGCTCGTAGCGCTCGCCCTTGTAAACGTAGTTCTTGATCGGAACCTTGGGGTTGTAGAACCACGGGCCCACGCCCAGGGTCTTGCTCCAGTAGTCCATGGCGGCTTCGATGTCGTGGACCACATAGCCAAGTTGGCGGATGGCGCCGAAATGACGGCTCATAAGAATTTCCTTTGGTGGTGATGCGTCAGGGCAGGGCGCAGCCGGGCGGGGCCCACAGGCGCCGCCCAGGTTGCAGGCTTGGCTTGCTTGTTGGCTTACTTGGCGCCGTCGATGATTTCTTTGGGGATCGGCACGCCCGCGTACTTCACATGGATGTCGTTCAACTTGCCGTTGGCCAGATTTGTCTTGATCCAGCCGTTCACGGCGGCCATCAGCTCGGGCTGGCCTTTGCGCATGGCCACGCCCAGCTGGTACGACTGCAGGATGAACTTGGTCTCGAAGTCGCGCGACGGGTTCTTCTTAGCGATGGCCGCGATGATCGGCGGCGTGATGGCAACGATGTCGGCCTGGCCGGTGGCGGCCGCGGTGATGGAGGCGGATTCGTCATCAAAGCGCACCACCTTGGCCTGCGGCGCGCGCTCGGTCACGATCTTGTCTTGCGGGCCACCGCGGGTCACGGCCACGGTCTTGCCCGCCAGGTCGTCAATGCTGGTCAGCTTGAGGCTCTTGGGCGCGCCCACCGCAGCCTGGATGGCGCCGTAGGGGATGGAGAAGTCCACCGCCTTTTGGCGCTCGGGCGTGATCGACAGCGACGAGATGATCAGGTCCACCTTGTTCGACAGCAGGTTGGGAATGCGCGCGGAGTTGGTCGTGTTCACGATCTCCAGCGTCAGGCCCAGGTCCTTGGCCAGCAGCTCGGCCGCTTCCACGTCCGAGCCCACGGGCTTCATCTTTTCGTCCACGTAGCCATAGAACGGCGCGCCAAAGTCAATGCCCACGCGCAGCTTGCCGGCGGACTTGATGTCGGCCAGCTCGGCCATGGCGGGCATGCACAGGGCGGCGGCGCCCATGGCCAGCATGGTGCGGCGGAGGAAGAGGGAAGTGGTCATAGTGGTTGTCTCCTGGTGGTTTTTGAGTACGGAATCGAAAGGGGCAGGGCTGAAGCTGAAATTCAAAGCCCGTGAGAAAGAAAGTCGCGCAGCTCGGCGGTCTGCGGGTGTTTGAGCATGTCGCCCGGGCCCGTCTCCCACACCTTGCCTTCGTGCATGTAGATGATGGTGTCGGCCACGCGGGCGGCAAACTCCATCTCGTGGGTGACCAGCACCATGGTCATGCCGCCCTGGGCCAGGGCTTCGATCACGCGCAGCACCTCGCCCGTGAGCTGCGGGTCCAGGGCAGAGGTCACCTCGTCGAACAGCATCACCTGCGGCTCCATCGCCAGCGACCGGGCAATGGCCACACGCTGCTGTTGCCCGCCTGACAGCTGCTCGGGGTAAGCCTGCGCCTTGTCCGCCAGGCCCACCTGCTGCAGCGTGCGGGCGGCAATCTCGCGCGCCTTGGCCGCTGGCAGGTTCTTCACGGCCTTGGGGGCCAGGGTAATGTTCTGCTCCACCGTCAGGTGCGGGAAGAGGTTGTAGCTCTGGAACACGATGCCCACGTCCTGGCGCAACTGGCGCAGGTCGATGGCCGGGTCGTGCACCGCGTGGCCGCAGACATTGATGGTGCCGCTGTCAATGATCTCCAGCCGGTCGATGCAGCGCAGCGCCGTGCTCTTGCCCGAGCCGCTCTTGCCGATGATGGCAACCACCTGGCCCCGGGGAATGGCAAACGACACGCCCTTGAGCACCTGGTTGCTGCCAAAGCTCTTGTGCACGTCTTTTAGTTCAACGACGGGCTGCGCAGGCGAGGCCGCTGGCTGGGAGGGTTGCGCGGCAGCGTCTCGGGCGAGGTTCATGGTGTCTTCTCGTTTCATGCGGTGGTCACAGAGGGGGTGGCTGTGCCACGGGTGTTTCCAAACTGCTGGCGCTGCTCCAGCTTGCGGCTCCACACCGACAGCGGGTAGCACATCGCAAAGTAGACGATCGCGATCAGCAGGTACACGGTGAAAGGCTGAAAGATCGAGTTGTTGATGAGCTGCCCGGCACGCACCAGCTCGATAAACCCCACGATGGACGCCAGCGACGTGTTCTTGACGATCTGCACCATGAAGCCCACCGTGGGCGGCGTGGCAATGCGCACTGCCTGCGGCAGCACCACCAGCCGCATGCGCTGCGTGCGCGACAGCGCCAGGCACTCGGCCGCCTCCCACTGCGTGCGCGGCACCGACTCAATGCACCCGCGCCATATCTCACCCAGATAGGCGCTGACGTAGACAATCATCGCAATGCTGGCCGCCACGATGGCGGGCAGCTCCAAGCCCGCAATGGACAGGCCGAAGTAGCACAGGAACAGCACCACCAGCAGCGGCGTGCCCTGGATGATCTGGATCCACGCAATCGTCGCCCAGCGCACTGCCTTGATCGGGCTGACGCGGCACAGCGCAATCACGCCCCCGGCCAGGCCGCCGCCCACAAACGCAATCAGCGACAGGCCAATGGTCCACAGCGCGCCAAACAGCAGGTACTGCAGGTGGTACGAGTTCAATCCACCGTCGATCATTTAGCGTTCCCCAATTTGCGTTGGCGCGTGAACACGATCTGCCCGAACACCCACAGCCCCAGCCGCATCAGCAGCGACAGCGCCAGGTACGCCACCGCCACCAGGATGTAAGCCTCAAACGGGCGGAAGGTCTCGGACTGCACCCGCGCCGCCACGGCCGTGAGTTCTTCTACCGAAATCTGCGAGGTGATGGACGACGCCAGCATCAGCAGCACGAACTGGCTGGTGAGCGCGGGGTACACCTTCTCCATGGCCGGGCGCAGCACCACATGCCAGTACACCTGCCGTCGCGTGAGGCCCAGGCACTCGGCAGCCTCGATCTGGCCCTTGTGGATCGAATCCATGCCCGCCCGCATGATTTCGCAGGTGTAGGCCGCCACGTTGATCACCAGCGTCAGCAGCGCCGCAGCAAACGCCGACACCTTGAAACCCAGGCTGGCCAGTCCAAAGAACACCAGAAACACCTGCACCAGCAGCGGGGTGTTGCGCAGCACCTCTACATACGCACCGCAGGCCTTGACCAGCCAGCGTGTGTCGCCGCGCCGGCCAATGGCCAGCAGCGTGCCACCCACAAAACCAATCACCGTGGCCGGGAAGGACAGCAGGATGGTCATCCAGGCCCCTTCCAGAAACTGGGGCCAGTTGGCCAGCACGCTGGCAAAGTCGAACTCGTATTGCATGGACGCGGCGGCGATGCTTCAGCGCACGCAGGCGGGGCGCCTGGTCACGAACGGCACGAAGGGCACGGGCGAGCCCGGGGCGCGAGTTGGGGTATCAGGCATGTCTTGTCTCCTGCGCAATCGGTCTTGGCCGCTGCAACCTAGGGTTTTTACTGATGGTTTCTGATGCCTATCAGCATCGAACGCCCAGTGATACTATCCGCGGAATCCATCAAATACCAGCAAACTAAATGATGGTTTTTGATTGAATTCATATGGCCCAAAACCCGCCTAGTCCTAGTAGTCCCAGCAGTCCCCGCAGCCCGCGCATCCCCGACATCGCCCAGCTGTCCGGCGTCTCCACGGCCACGGTCGACCGGGTGCTGAACCAGCGATCGGGCGTGCGCAACGCTACCGCGCAGCGGGTGCTGCAGGCGGCCGCTACCCTGGGCTACCTGCCGCAGGCCGATCTGCATGCAGCGCTGCAACCGCAACCCTTGCGCCTGATGGTGCTGATTCCCGAGGGCAGCAACCGCTTTCTGCAAATGCTGGGCGACGTCATCGGCTACGCGCAAGACCACTGGGCGCCGTTTAACGTGCGTTGCCAGGCGGCGTACATCGAAAGCTTTAACCCCGACGCACTGGCCAAAGCGCTGCTGCACTACGGCAAGCGGTGTGACGGCATCGCCTTCATGGCGCTGGAGCACCCTGTGGTGCGCGAGGCCGTGGCCCAGCTGGCAGAGCAGGGCGTGCCCACCGTCACGCTGATCTCGGACTTGTCCAACTCGCGCCGCGTGGCCTATGTGGGCCTGGACAACCGCGCCGCTGGCCGCACCGCCGCCTACCTCATCGCCCGCTTCATGGGCCCCCTGGCCCACAGCCGCAAGGCGCATGTGGCGATGATTGTTGGATCACTGCGCTACCGCGCCCACGAGGAGCGCGAGGCGGGCTTTTTGCACCTGTTTGAAGAACAGTTCCCCCTTGTGCAGGTGGTGGGCGTGCGCGAAGGCCAGGACGACGCCGAACGCAACTACCGCCAGGCCCGCGCTCTGCTGGAGCAGCACGATGATTTAGCAGGCATCTACAACATCGGTGGCGGGGCCGAAGGCATCGGCCGGGCGCTGAAAGAGGCCGGTGCGGACCGCAAGATCGTGTTCATCGGCCACGGCCTCACGCCGGATACGCGGGCTCTGCTGATCGACGGGACGATGGATGCGGTGATCACCCAAAACCCGCAGGGTGCGGTGATGAACTGCGTGCGGATTTTTGCCAACCTGCGGGATGGGCGGGAGCCGACGAGTGGGGTGGAGACGACGCGGAGTCAGGTGATTTTTCGGGAGAATTTGCCGTAGGGTGGTAGCCGTTTCGCTCAGTCAGTCCCCAGGCGCCAGCACTGGTGTCACTAAGGCATCCGCTTCTAATAAAGTGCGAAGCTAGGCAGGCGGTGATTCGCGTGAGAGACACAAGGGAATAGCCCCAACTCTGCGATAGAGTGGGCGGCTCCTACCGAATTCGCTTGACGTTCGGGCTGCAGGCGGCAACGCAGATTTCAGAAGAGCTGGGGGCTTCTGCTTCAGGGCCGTACTGAATCGGGTTACAGGGTTAATGAATATGCCGAGCAACATGACAGCCAAGTGTAGAAAAAAAGAAAGTAAGAGTTCGGCCGACCGTCCGCTGGTTTGTGTGGATCTGTTCGCCGGGGCCGGGGGGTTTTCGTTTGCGGCGATGCAAGCGGGTTTCACTGTTGCCGCAGCGGTGGAGTTAAACGCGCACGCCTGTAAAACATACAAGAAGAACATTGCCGATGCTCATGGTGTAAGCCTTTATGAAGGCGATATCTTGGGCGTATGTCCAGACACGATTAAGAAACTTGACATTGGTGACGGCCAAGAATGCGATGTGCTGCTGGGTGGCCCTCCCTGTCAGGGCTTCTCAGTGCATCGGATTAAGGGGGCTGGCGTTGATGACCCTCGTAACCAGTTGATTTTTAAGTACTTTGAGTTTGTTAAAACGATTCGCCCCAAGGTGTTTTTGATGGAGAACGTGCCGGGGATGTTATGGGAGCGCCACCGCACTTTCCTCGACGCTTTCTATCTTCAGGCACGGGCAACTGATTATAAAGTTCTCCAGCCGATTGAAATTGATGCGCGCGATTATGGAGTTCCTCAACGCCGTAAGCGTGTGTTTATCCTTGGGATACGCGGTGACATGGATTTAGACATTCACTGGCCACCTCGGCCGACTCACGGTGATGCCAAGGCACTTGAGCAAGATGAGACGTTGCAGCCGTGGCTAAGTGCACAGACGGTTTTCCAAATGGACGATGTGGCTGGCGACATAAACAACGTTCATATGCGTCACAGCCCAGAGCTAATTAAAGTTTTCAAGGCCACTCCGAAAAATGGAGGCAGCCGGCACCAGTCTGGACGCGTGCTGAAGTGCCACCAAGGTCACGATGGACACAAGGATGTTTATGGCCGCATCGACCCATTGAAGCCTGCCCCAACAATGACCACCGCATGCATTAATCCATCGAAAGGTCGGTTTGTGCACCCCACGGAAGACCACGGAATTACAGTGCGGCAAGCCGCAAGGTTCCAAACTTTCCCAGACTCATTTCAGTTTGAGGGAGGCTTGATCGCTTCTGGCGTTCAAGTCGGTAACGCCGTGCCAGTGAAGCTTGGCCAGATCTTGATGGAGACCATCAAAGAAGGGCTAATTTCCGACCCGAAGAAAAAATAGATGAGGCAGAAATGATCGAATCCTATTCGTTTAAAACGCGAGCACGGACTGTTGACCATCTAGGGCGCGAGCAAATAGCTGATTGCCCTACCGCAATTTCTGAATTATGGAAAAACGCATACGACGCTTACGCGAAAAACGTTTCGTTAATAATATTTGAAGAAACACCCTACCAATTTGATGGGGCAGACTCCATCGATGACGCCCCAGTCATTGCTAGTTTGATGGATGATGGGCATGGCATGTCGAAGGAAGAGTTCTTTGACAAATGGTTAGTTATAGGAACCGAGTCCAAAGCCTCAGGGGATGAAGTTTCTGTTCACGACCGCAAGGGCCTCGCTCTGCGGGTCAAACAAGGGCAAAAAGGAATTGGGCGTCTTTCAGCGGCGGCGCTCGGCCCACTTCTCCTGTTGATATCGAAAAGAGTTGATCAAAAATTTGTAGCAGCGTTAATCGATTGGCGTATCTTTGAGAATCCATTTTTATTTTTAGATGACGTGACTGTACCGGTCGTCGAGTTTGATGTAAAAACTGATTTATGGCAGCTCTTGCCGGGTTTGTTTGATGAATTGATGAGTAACTTGTGGGGGCGAAACTTAAAATTTTCGCAGCAGGAGATAAATCCCGATAGAACTTTTCGAGTTATTAATGCTTGGGAGAAATATAGTGCCCAAGAAAGGCTTTCGGGTCTCCTGAGAACAACGCAGGAAAAAATCGAAGAAGTACTAATTCAGACAACTTTTAATAAAGAACATATTGAAGAATGGAGCGCGTGGAACGATCCTAATGGCAGTGGAACTGCGCTTCTGGTTGCAGATGCCGCATTTGATCTGAAGGCTCAGCTGGCAAGTGACGGGGCAACGGCATCGCAGAATGCAGAAAAGCAAGCTAAGGCTCTTTTTGCAGAGACATTATCGAGCTTTATTGATCCCTACATTAATGAAGAGGATAGGCAGTCTGGATATGATTTTCCTGAATTTAATTATTCTGTAGTCATTAAGTCGGGTTTGGTCAGAAAACCTCTAATTTTTTCGGGTAGAAATTTTGACATCCAAGATTTAGAAAATTTGGAGCATATTCTAGAAGGTAAATTCAATGAGGACGGAGTCTTTGTCGGGCGTGTAAAAGCTTTTGGAAAATGGATTGATGCACCTTTTGTTCTTCCTCCAACTGGGGAACTAGGAAAACGAAAAGATTCAAGGGTCGGACAGTTCTTTTTGAGAATCGGAGCTTTCGAAGGCGACCGGCGCCACTCCACAATGAATGACGAATTACACGCCATAGCAAAGGAAAAATCAGATGATTTTGGTGGTTTACGCGTTTATCGAGATGGACTCCGCGTGCTCCCATATGGGCGTGAATCTAACGATTTCTTTGAGATTGAGAAAAGAAGATCTAAGAAGGCAGGCCGTGAATTTTGGTCCAATCGGAGGCTTTTTGGAAGAGTTGGGATCACCAGAAGCGGCAATTCAAACTTGAAAGACAAGGCGGGTCGTGAAGGCTTAATTGATAATAAGGCGGCTAAGGTTTTCAGAGATTTGGTTGAAAACGTGTTGATGGCTGCTGCTCGCCGGTATTTTGGAGAGGATTCTGAGATAAGAACTTCTGCTCTTGCAAAGATTCAAGAGGAGAATGAAAAAACGAGAGCTGAAGAGGGTCAGAAAATTCTAAGGGTGAGGCAAAGAAAAGAGTTTAGGACTAAATTAGGTATCTATTACCCATTAGCTCAGCAGTTGGAATTGGATTTAAGGGAAATTGAAGAGGAAATGGCTTTGTCCAACCAGGTGGATGAAGAAAGAATACTGCTGGACTGGCAAGATCGACTTAATGATCTACAAAACAAAAAGTCAGAGTTGAGGTTTCCGTCTGGTAGTGTTCCTCGAAGTTTAGGCACTTCCGCTGAAGATTACAAGAATTTTAGAGCTAAGGTGACCAGCGCTGAGGAAAGTATTGGACGCTTACGGAGTTCTCTGACTATAGCCCTCAAAAAAATTAATCCTGATTCGCCTAGAGACATTGCGATTTCAAGACATCAGAGCCACGCATCCTATTTGCAGGGTAGGGTAAGACGTTGGGGCAACACGGCTAAGAAACTCATTCAAGAAGAAATGGTTCGTCTGGAAAAGCTGGTCGTTGAGAAAAACAGTGAGTTCCATTCCATTTGTAAGCCTGAGATGGATGCATTCCTTTTAGGAGAGCAGTCGCTCGAGGATTTGATTGATTTCATGGAGAAGCAGCGCGAGCGGCTCGATTTGGAAAATAGTGATATATTTGCCGGATATATAGACACGCTTGAATTAATGAAAGACAGCGTAGGCCTTTCAGAGGTTGCGCTTTATTCCGTTGCGGAAAAAGAAAAGGCCACTGGAGAGCTTAACCAAATTCATTCGCTGGCGCAACTCGGAGTTACCGTAGAAATTGTTAGTCATGAGATGGACGGCCTAGAAACATCCATCTCAGATGCTTTAGTCACAATGCCGTCTTCATGTCAAAAAACGCATCAATACGAAATCATAAAGGATGCAACAAAACAGATCAGTGATCGGCTAAGATTTTTGGCACCACTTAAACTATCTGGAGATCGCCAGTTTGAAGTGCTGACAGGACAAAAGATTTATTCTTATATTACCGAATTCTTGCAGCGTGTAATCACCAATAGCCAGGTGAAGGTGGAGGCATCCCCCGCTTTCTTAAATTTTTCAATAAGAGATCTGCCTGCTCGTATCTATCCAGTTTTTGTAAACTTGGTAAATAATTCAATTTATTGGTCTTCAGGTAGATCGAATCCTCTTATTAAACTAGATGTGATCGATAAAAAGGTCGTTATTTCTGATAATGGACCTGGCATTAATGCGGAAGAAGTTTCGCAGCTCTTTACTTTGTTTTATACGACCAAAGTGAGGGGTGGGCGGGGTGTGGGTCTTTATCTTTCACGATCAAATTTGGCGACGGCTGGTCATTCAATTTATTTCGCTCGCGAAGATTCCGAAAGAGTTCTTTCGGGCGCTAATTTCGTCATCAAATTTATAGGGGCTAAATATGAGTGAGGTTGCGGTGACTGCAGTCGCGCTGGAAAAAGTTGAATGCAAGTTGGATTTGGTTGAAAAGTATAGAGATCTTGTTCAGGAGGCTTATATCACACCGATCAGAACAGTGATTGTGGTGGATGATGAGTTTCCGACGCTGGATAGCTATGTTGATTACCTCCTTATCCACGAAGCGGGCGATGCACACCTTCCAGAACGTAAGAAATATAGTGCGCGCAATATTGAAATCGTCAAAAATCTACTCAAGTATTCAAGAAAAGACGGGCGAGATTGGCTTGTAGATATTTTTGACGGGGGTCAAATAAATATTGATGAAAATTTCACCTTGCCCAAGCATTTGCAGCATAGTGATCTAATGATTCTTGACTATCACCTTAAAGGCGATCACGGTACGGGGCAAGACGCTATAAAAATATTGAAAATATTGGCCGAAAGCAATCATTTTAATATGGTTGCCATTTATACAAAGGGCTATGAGGGGGAGATTGGGAAAGTATTCAATGATGTTGTTTTCTCATTGTATAAAAATAATATTGATTGCCAATTAACTGACAAGGAGCGTGTTGCGGTAGACAACGTATTGGATACCGTTGATAATGGCATTTTTAGCGATTTGGTAGGAGACGATGCGGAGCTGCTATTACGGTCTTTGATAGAGTTGCAGGATTTGAAAAAACTGTCTCAATCCCCGCCGTGGAAGGATTTTTTTCTGCGCTTGACTGAGAGGCTTGGGAGAAGTGATTTTCAACGGCTGGCCATCACCAAATATGTAGTTGGCGATTTGCTGAATAAATATCAGGAACGATTTTCCAGCGATGATTATGGAAAAGTCAATTTTTTTATTGACAAGGATGTTAATTGGATCCGAGTGAATACACTCTTTGTGACTATAATTAATAAAAAAGAAGATCCAAGTAAAATTTTTGAAAAATTATTGAGTGCCTTGATTAATTGGCAGCCTACCCCGCATCAGTTAGTTATGTCAAAAATGCGTGCACAGATGGATGATTATGGCGTGCATGCTGAATCCGGTGTTTTAAGGGATCGTGTTTTGCAAGCGGGATGGTTGTCGCAATTTTTCCAAGAGCACGCTGACGATCGTGCGCTGAGCTGGCGCAACAATATTAGGTTCCATTGGTTTGCGCTCGGAGATAAAATTAGAGGAAAAATGAATTCATTTTCGTTGTCGGTTTCTAATTATTTGAGTGAAATGGGTGAGGATGAGGTGCTTTCCAAATTCTCCATGAATGATTTGGATCGAAAAAACATATGCTTGAGGATGAACTCATTCAATAGCTTTAAATTGGATATTGATGACGCTCACTTAATGACTGGTCATGTTCTAAAATTAAATGACGGCGATTTTTGGGTGTGCATGTCGCCAGCTTGTGATTTGATCCCTGGTCAAAAGGACGGGGGACGATTTAAGAAAATGGGTAATATGATGCCCTTTGTGGGCGTCAAGCTGTATGAAATTGGTGAGAAGATCGCACTTGAAGATGCTAATTCTAATATTCATGTATTTATGAATGAGGATTTTGGAGGAGCATGTTATTCCTTTCATCCGGGTGGAGTACATTCGGCTGCTCCACATTGGGAGATGCTATATGCTGAAAATACGGGACGATTTCAGGATAAAGCTCTAAAAGTCCATAAAATTAGTTTTGAAAAATCCGCGGCAAATGTTGTGGCTCATGAGGCAATTGTTGTTTCACAGTTTAGATATGAATATGCGCTGAATTTTTTGAATAGACTTGGTGGGAGTCTCTCGCGTGTTGGTTTGGATTATCATAATTTTGTGAGTCCTAAACCATAGATTTAGCAACAAGTGGGCTAAGCCGCGCGCACGGCACTCCCAATGACGGCCTTTGGTGAGAACAGCTGAAGCGAAAGGTGGTCGATGTCCAATGCAGCATGCCGAAGCCCACGATATCTTTTGCCAAAATTTGCTTTTGATAGCTATCAGCGCTTTACCAATAAGCGCTAGAGCCTGTTTTGACTAATATTTTGTGTTAGCAAAGCTGACTCCGGCCTTTGAGTCTCTGCAAGGTCTGTCAGCGCGACGTTCAGTTGCGGATGCGCAAATCGGTAGCCATGCGCCAACGCGGCACATGGCACTGCGTTCTGTCCGTCCAGCAGTAGGGTAGACATTTCCCCTAGCATGCTCCGCAATGGCAGCCCCGGCATACGCAGCCAGGCGCGCCGCCCAAACGATGCAGCCAGCGCCTGCGCAAACGTGGCCTGCGTCACCGCATCGGGCGCCATGGCATTGACGGGGCCTTGCAGGGTTTGGTGCGCCATCGCAAACCGCACCAGCCCCACCGCATCGGCCAGATGAACCCACGGCGCAGGTTGGCGACCATGCCCCAGCACTGCACCCAGTCCCTGGCGGGCGCTCAGCACTTGCATCGGGTAGGCGCCGCCACCGTGCCCCAGCACCACACCGCATGCGCACCACGCGCACGCCCAGGGCCTCGGCGCGCCGTGCCTCGTGCTCAATGGCCGCACAAAGGTCAGACTGAAACTCGCCCGGGCGGGGTGGGGCGATTTCGTCCAAGGGCTCCATCGACGCGTTGGGCGATGCTCCGTAGAGCCGACGGCCAATGCGCTGACCAGCACGCGCGGGGCTTTTTGCAGGCGCCGCATCAGGCTGACGACTGCCACGGTGGTGTCCACCCGGCTGGCCAGCAGCTGGCGTCTGCGCGCCTGGGCCCACGGCATGCCCAGCACGTGGGCGCCTGCCAAGTGACGACAGGTCGATGGTGGTTATGGAGCAACGCGCGTGTCGCCACATTTCAGCGTCTCACCCCCTCCGGCAGCTTCGCAATCACCTTGATCTCAAACTGAAAGCCATAGAGCCAGGTCACCCCAATGCCCGTGAGCGTGGGGTGCGGTGCGTTGCCCCAGTATTCGCCGATCACTCCCCAGGCTGCCTCGAAGTGCTTTTCTGGGTCCACCATGAACACCGTCACATCGATCACGTCGTCAAACGTGCAGCCGGCGGCCTGCAGGATGGCGTTGAGGTTGTCGAACGCCAGCCGCACCTGGGCTTGGTAGTCGGGCTCCGGCGAGCCGTCGGGCCGGCTGCCCACCTGGCCCGAGACGAAGAGGAAACCGTTGGAGCGGATGGCGGGCGAGTAGCGGTTCTTTTCGTAGAGCGCTTGGCGCCCGGGTGGAAAAACCACGTCGCGAGGGGATGTGTGCGTCGATGCCATGGGAGTGTTTTCCTTTCGGTAGGCCGCAGGGGCCTTGGTTGTTGTTGAAAGGAATTTATCGGCGTGCCCCCGGCAGATAAACGGCCAAGCCTGTCCATCACTGTTTGTAAACTCCAAACAATCTTTGACGAGGCAGGAGCGCCATGGACCGGTTCGATGCAATGCAGGCGTTTGTGCGGGTGGTCGAATCGGGCAGCTTCACCAAGGCGGCCGACACGATGCACGTGAGCAAGACCACGGTGACGCAGCTCGTGCAGCAACTGGAGGCGCGGCTGCGCGTCAAGCTGCTGCACCGCACGACACGGCGGGTGCAGGTCACGGCCGATGGGGCCGTGTATTACGAGCGCGCCGTGCGCCTCCTGGCCGACATGGACGATGCCGAGACCAGCCTGTCGAGCGCGTCCGCCGCGCCGCGGGGCCGGCTGCGGGTGGATGTGCCCAGCCCGCTGGCCCGGCTGATCCTGGTGCCGGCCCTGCCGGAGTTTCATGCCCAGTACCCCGATATCCAGCTCGACATGGGCGTGAGCGATCGCATGGTGGATCTGATCGGCGACAACGTCGATTGCGTGGTGCGCGGGGGCGAGATTCAGGACCAGTCGTTGATTGCGCGGCGTGTGGGCGACCTGCAGCTGGGTGTGTACGCGGCGCCCAGCTACCTGAGTCGTGCAGGCAGCCCTGTACACCCGCACGAGCTGGAGGATTCGCACCACCGCGTGGTGGGCTTTTTGTGGTCGAGCATGGGCAAGACCTTTCCGTACGCCATGCGGCGCGGCGCCGAGGAAATTCAGGTGCAGGGTCGCTATGTATTGGCGGTCGACGACGGTAACGCCTACCTTGCGGCCGGGCTGGCCGGCATGGGCGTTCTTTGGTTGCCGCGCTACATGGCCCGCCCGCACCTGGGCAGTGGCGAACTGGTGCCCCTGCTGGAAGACTGGGCGCTCGACCCCATGCCGCTGTACGTGGCCTACCCGCCCAATCGCCACGTCAGCGCCAAGGCGCGGGTGTTCATCGACTGGGTGGCGGCGCTGATGGCAAAGCATGCGCCGCCGGTGCGCCCGCCGGGCAAGCGGCCCAGCGGGGCGGCGGACTGAACACCACCGCCCATGCAGGTCAAGCTGCTGCGCATTTTGCAAGAGGACACTTTTGACGCTGCCTTGCCTTGGCACCACGGTGGCCATGGAGAAGGCGCTCGGCTTTCATGGCCGCTGGGTGCCGCACTGCATCAGGGCTAAGGTTGCCCTAAGCTCAACATCACTTGATGCCCCTCTGGCTCCACGCTCAACATCCAGTAGCGTCCATCAATCAGGGCCAGGGCAGGGGTGATGTTGCTTAAAAGCTGCTCGCCGTCAGCTGCATCCACATCACCAGGAAGGTACTGGCGTTGTGTTGTGTCGCCAAGGGTCTGCTGGGTGATGCTGCGAAGTGCGTTGTCATCGTGCGGCACGACCAGCAACACCTGGCTGTCAGTGGGCTGTGCGGCAGCCGCTACGGCTGCTGACGTCCACGCGACGCTTTTGTCGATCAGGCGGATGGGCTCGTTGCCGTAGAAGTAGAAGTTTCTAGCGGGGTCGTTGTCGCTGACCCAGATGGAGTACACACTGCGTCCGCCATGGGCGCGGAAGTACACGAAAGCACCCTCGCGCGTGCAGGCAGCGCAAGGCTGTTCATCTGTCATTGCTGCGTAGCCCTGGCCCGTCTGAACCGGTGTGTTTCCCAACCACTTGGTTTCCTTTTCAAAGCGCCATGCGTAGTAGAGGTCACTGGACCGATATCCCTTGAAGAACAGCACGAGGTGGCGTGCGTTGGGCAGTGAAACCGCACAAGGGGCGCGATCGGTTTTGGCGGCACCGCCGTTGACTTGCACGGTGCCATGTTTCATCCAACGGTCGCCGTTCCATTGCAGCCACTGTAGACAGCCCTCGAAGTCGGCATAGAAGCAATGCAGCACGTCGCCATGAACAACCAGTGTCGCAGGGGTGGATGTCTGCACCGGGTCGCCGGACACCTTCAGCAGTTGAAAGTCGGTCCACTGCGTGCGGTGGCGCCCGATCAAAAACTGGTTTCCTTGTTTGACGCACACCCACCGTTCACCCTTGAACTCGGCGATGGCAGGTGAAGACTGCGTGGTCAGCGGTTTGCCCTGACGCTCCAGCAGACGGGCTTGCACTATCCAGTTTGTGGCGCTGCCAGAACCGGTGTTTGGGCCTGTGGCCTGGCCTTTGCCGGGTGGTACGCCAATTTTTGGGGGGCGCAGCGCACCATTGAGTTCTGCCGCCAGTACCCACCAAGGCGCGACGCCTAGTATTCCCGCGCGCATCCATTCGCGCGAATTGGGGTTTGCAGTTGGGACACGTACCCGAGCCAAGGCTTCACCCGGTTTTGCGACAAACAGTGGTGAAAAATTGTCGGTAGCCTGAGGGTCGAGCGGGAGCTTGGGAAGAAGTCGCAGGTAAGTGGGAGCGGCCACGGCCTTGCCATCGGTGAACGCGCGATATACATCGGCGATAGCCGCGCGAAGGGCCGCGCGCATCACATTGCGGTTGGCCGCATTCACGGCGTCAAAGTAGCGCCCATCGCCGTAGGTGATCCAGTGGTCGCCAGCCGCATTGCTTACCCACAAACCGTTGAAACCATCCTCGTCATGCATCGCCTTGGCGCATGCATCCGGCGCAAAGTCGATCGAGTGGGTCTGAGAGCTCTGGAAGTCGTGCAGGTGACGCCGCGGCGTGCGCAGATGTCCGCTGGCGAAACCGTCGGTCAGATAGTGGCTGGCGAATGCCAGGTACGCATACGCCTTCAACAGTCCGTTGCTGCGATGCAGTCCCTGCTGGGCACTGGCTGAAGCGGCGGTCTCCATTGCTACTTGAAGACCTGCGCGGCAGACATCGTGGGCGTGGGCACCGAAGTGGTCCCAGTTGAAGCTGGCAATCCACATGTAGCGGCCCCAAAAACTGGTGTCATAGGGATAGATTTTTTTGTCCGCCCCTCCGGTGGCTACGTTGTATTGCAGGTCCCAGTGGTCGCTGTTGCGTGCGTAAGCTTCGTGGGGGTCTTCGCCCTTCGCGATCGCGTTGGCGATGGCCTGAAACTCTTCCTCCATGATTCCTAAAATTTTTTTGACCTCCTGCGGGTCTGCCTTGTCGAGCGTGGCGAAGGTTTCGCGAAACGCAGCGGGCTTGTCCGCCTGATCGGAGATGGGCTTGTGCGGAAGGGCATAAAAATCGCCAGCCAGCGCGACGATCTGGCCGAAACTCAGTCGGCAGCCGTTTTCCAGTGTGAATTCGAGATGAGCGGCATCGTGTGAGCTGCCATCCGCCAGCGTGAGCCTGAGCCCATCCACGACCGACCAGTGCTCGGCGCTACCGAAAAAAGCCACCCCTGGCCTACGTCCACCCGCAAGCGCTGTGCGTGTGCGAAAGCGCATCGGGACCTTGCGAGGTTGCTGCTGCGTCTGATCCGGACCGAGCGGTTGATTGACTTTGATGTCCATGAGGTTCTCCTGGTAGTCGGCTTGGTGGGCGCTGCTCCGCGCTTGTCAGCCGGTGTTGGGAAGAACCGAAGGCTAGCGACAGAGGGTCGCGTCGAACAGTCCAAAGCTTGCATGGGTCGTGTGCGTGGCATGAACACACGAGGTTTTTCAGGCATTCGGCTGATCACCAACCTGAAGCTGCGCATCCGACCGTTGGCCACGAATTTGGGGAATCCTTCGAGTTCGGCATGGCCATGCTGTTGGCTGCTCCTGTCGGGGAAGCAGACGGCCATCACGGCCGGGCGCTGACGACCTTGGCCCCCGCCACTCGCAGGCTGGCGACAAGCTTGGCGGGCGTGGCGGCTGGCACTACCAGTGTGGTCAGCTCCTTGAGCGCCGCGATGCCGAAGGGGGAGGCGGCTCCGAGTTTGTCGATGGAGGCCAGCACCACGGTTTCTGCAGCGCGCGCGTGCAACGTGCGCTTGACGGCGGCCTCTTCAAAATCCCCGGTAGTCAACCCGGCGTCGGCATGCACACCCGTCACGCCCATCAGGTACAGGTCTGCGCGCAGCTTCATGGCGGCTTCGGTCACGCTGGCGCCCACGTTCACCATCGAATGGCGGAACAGGCGGCCGCCCAGCATCAGCACCTCTACCTGCAGGTGATCCGCCAGCGCCACAGCCACGCTGGGGCTGTGGGTGACCACGGTGGCGCGCAGGTCCAGCGGAAGGTGTTGCACCACCTGCAGCGAGGTGGTGCCGCCGTCGAGGATCACCACCTGGCCAGGCTGCACCAGAGCCGCGCCGGCACGGCCCAGTGCGCGCTTGTCGTCGGTGGCAAGGTGCTCGCGCACCTGCAGGTTGCCCACGGCCTTTGATGCGGGCAGGGCGCCGCCGTGCACGCGCTGCAGCTGGCCCTCGGCTGCCAGCTCGCGCAGGTCGCGCCGCACGGTGTCTTCCGAGATCCCGAGTTCCTCGCTAAGGGCCTTGGCCACGATCTGGCCGTCTTGCCGCAGGCGCTCCAGGATGAGTTGTTTGCGTTGGGTAGTGAGCATGGGCTTGAAGCGGGGCAACCGTGGATCAAAATCAGGGTTGCGTGAATTTGCATGTTTGTGCATGATATTGCACGATTAAAAATTTGCAAGACCATGTCCACCCCCACCCACCCAAACCCTCCGCTCCTGGTGCTTATCGCAGGCCCCTACCTCTCAGGCACCGACGGCGACCCCGTGGTGCACCCCGTGAATGAATGGCCGCTGCGGCAGCACGCCTGCGCTGCCAAAGCCATTCCCGCAACGGAGCCAAGCCTGTGAGCCGCCCCGTGCCCGCACCGGTGCCCGCCAGTACCGAGCAGGTCAAGCTGCAGTCGGTGGAGGTGCTTTCCGACCATTGGTACACGCTGCGCAAGGTGACCTTTGACCTGCGCCGCCGCGACGGCCAGTGGCAGACGCTGAGCCGCGAGGCTTATGACCGCGGCAACGGCGCGGCCCTGCTGCTCTATGACCCGCGACGTCGTACGGTGGTGCTCACACGCCAGTTCCGGTTGCCGGCGTTCCTCAACGGCAGTGCCGACGGCATGTTGATCGAGACCTGCGCCGGCCTGCTCGACGGGGACGACCCCGAAACCTGCATCCGCCGCGAAGCCGAGGAAGAAACCGGCTACCGCGTGCGCCAGCCACGCAAGGTGTTCGAGGCCTACATGAGCCCCGGCTCGGTCACCGAAAAGCTTCACTTCTTTATCGCCGAATACGAACCGCAGGACCGCATCCGCACCGGAGGTGGCCTCGCCCACGAGGGCGAGGACATCGAAGTGATCGAGATGCCACTGGCCGAAGCCCTGGCGGGCATTGGCAGCGGCGTGATCGAGGACGGCAAGACGGTGATGCTGCTGCAGCATGTGGCGTTGATGCTGCAGGAGGCGGCGGGATGAGGACATGCGGGCGGCGCAGGCGTTAAAGCCTGCGATGCCTATCGCGGTGTGCCGCCGGGCAATGCACCGCCGCGCATCAGGCCTTCTTCTTCACCAGCCCGTAGATCACCAGCAGCACGATGGCGCCGATGATCGATGCGATCCAGCCGACGGACGCGTTGGGCCCGTACCAGCCCATGGCCACGCCCACATAGCGCGCCAACAGCGACCCGGCAATGCCGAGAACGGTGGTCATGATCAAGCCCAATTTGTCATTGCCCGGCTTCAAGGCGCGCGCGAGCAATCCGACGATGAAGCCGACAACGATGGTTCCGAGAATGGAAAACATGGAATTCCTTTGTGATGATGGTAAAGCCGCACCGATGGCCCGGCAGCGACTGTAATTGCATTTCTGACCACGGTTTTCCACGCAGGATCCAGGTCGTTGCAGGCCGACGACGCACCTTGAGAATGGCCTGCATGCTCCTGGCGAGGCGATGGTGGCGCGGATCGGCACGGCGCCTTGGTCCTTGCAGGCACGATAATGGATGGTGCTATTATTTCAGTAGCTAACAGCGCTTATATTTCAAGCGCCAGCGGCCATTTTTTCTCATAGTCTCGTTTTTCCAACCCGCCCCCGCTCCTCCATGCAAGCTTTGCTCGACGCCATCGCCGCCATGCCCCTGCCCGTTGAGGCCCAACGCGTCTTTCACGGGCGGGGCGGACTGCATCCGGGTTCTGAGCAGTGGTCGCTGGACGCCTACCCGCCGGTGTTCGTACTGACCAGTTTCGCACCCGCCACGGACGAAGACCTGGCCGCCATCGGCGCCGCGTTGCAGGCGCGCTGGGCGCAGATCGCACCGGCAGGTGAGCCGCTCAACTGGGTCTTTCAGCACCGGGGCGAGGCCCTGCGCATGGAGGGCCGCAGCGAAACCCGCCTGATGGCCGGCGCCGTGCCCGACCCGCACATCGTGACGGAGGCCGGCGCGCGCTATCGCGTGCATGTGCTGCGCGGGCAAAACCACGGCCTGTTCCTGGACATGGCCGAGGGCCGCCGCTGGGTGCGCGACCACGCGGCCGCCCGCAGCACCGACCGCTATGGCCTGAAGGTGCTCAACCTTTTCGCCTATACCTGCGCCTTCTCGGTGGTGGCGCTGCAGGCGGGCGCCAGGCACGTGGTCAACGTGGACATGAGCCATGGCGCCATCGGCGTCGGGCAGCAAAACCACCAGCTCAACGGCATCACCACGGGAGCGGCGTTTTTGCCGCACGACATCTTCAGCAGCTGGGGCAAGATTACCCGCAGCGGGCCGTATGGCCTGGTCATCGTGGACCCGCCCAGCTACCAAAAGGGCAGCTTCGTGGCCACCAAGGACTACGCACGGCTGATGCGCCGCCTGCCCGACCTGCTGGCACCCGGCGGCCATGCACTGCTGTGTCTGAACGCGCCCGAGCTGGGCGTGGGCTTCCTGCAAGGGCAGATGCAGGAGCTGGCGCCTGAACTGCACTTTGTCAAACGGGTGGCCAACCCGGCTGTGTTTGCGGATGTGGACCCCGAGCGCGCCCTCAAGGTGCTGGTGTACGCCGCCCCGAACCTTTGAACAGGTTCTCAGGGCCGCTTGCGAGTGCCATTTGGGCTTTGTGGGTTATGGGTAGCTTCTGATATTCTTTGCGGCGCCTGTGTGAACCACAGGCCCACGTTCTCACGGCCTCGCCGCCTGGCGCATTCCTGGCGTGTTGGTGCGCGCTTCACCAGGTTCTTCTCATCGACGTATGGTCCGATTTTTCTTGATTTTCATCGCCGTCTTGGCGGTCCTCTTTCGCATCGACATGCTCGATGAGGTGCAACGGGTCGCCATCGAGCCCTGGACCAGCCTGCTCGCCACCGCCAGCGCAGCGCTGATGACCCCGCTGGACTCGGATGTGGCGCACCATGGCCGCATCCTGATGAGCAAGGCCACGGGTTTTGCGGTGTCCATCGAGGCGGGCTGCAACGGCGTGGAGGCGGCCATCATCCTTATCGCCGGCATGATCGCGTTTCCTTCCAGCTGGAAACACAAGCTCGCCGGCATCGCCATCGGCATTGCGGCGGTGCAGGTCGTCAACCTGCTGCGCATCATCAGCCTGTACTACCTGGGCAAGTGGAACATGACCGTGTTCGAGTTTGCCCACCTGTACCTCTGGCAGGCGCTCATCATGCTGGATGTGCTGGTGGTCTGGATGCTCTGGATTCGCTGGATCGCCCGCCAGCAACCTCCCTCACCCCCTCAACCCCCCCTCGCCAATGCAGCTTAGTTCTGTCGGACGTTTCCTGCTGGTTGCCATTGCCAGCCTGCTGTGCCTGATGCCGCTGTGGTACTACCTGTCGCCACAACTGTCCAAGCCCGTGTTCTTCATGGCGGGCGAGGCGGCTTCCACCCTGTTCCATTGGGCACTGAGCTACACCCAGAACGAGACCACGGCGTTGTTGAACACCACGCTCAAGGTGGTCTCCGTGCAAAACGGCCAGTTCAAGTCGGGCAAGCTGGCGCCTTTGGTGGACTACCGCTTGCTGGGCTACGGCATCGTGATCTTCTGGGCGCTGGTGCTGGCATCGTTTCCCCGTCACTGGGGGCGCAAGCTGCTCATAGGCTCCTTGGCCATGCTGCCAATCCAGGCACTCAACGTGGCCCTGCAGTGGTGCAACGATGTCTTCAACCGGGCGGGGCCTGAGGTGTTTGTGCAGACGGGACTGCCCGGGTGGGTGGCCGACGTGGTGGCATTTCTGTACCACTTCAACCTGTTCATCTTTACCGCACTGGCCCCGGTGATGCTGTGGCTGTTGCTGGACCGGGAGTTCCTGGCCAAGCTCCACGCCCAGGCGCGTGCCGCCGTGGCCGTTCAGCGGCCACAGTAAAGCGGGGAGGCCCCAGGGCGAGGGCAAAGCAGGGCAAGCCTGTGGCTCAGCCCAGCATCTCCATGATTGCAGCCCACTCTACGGGCTCCACGGGGGTGATGGACAGGCGGTTGCCGCGCTGCAGCACCCGCATCTGCGCCAGATCCGGGTGCTCCCGCAGCTGCGCCAAACCCACCACCCGTGTCTTGCGCTGCGCCTGCACATCCAGCAGCAGCCAGCGGGGTTTGTCGGCAGGGGATTTGGGGTCGTAGTACGGCGAGGCGGGGTCAAACTGCGTCGGGTCGGTTCGTGTGCCGCTCGCCACGCGCGCAAGGCCGGCAATGCCTGGTTCGGGGCAACTGGAGTGGTAGAACAAAACGCCATCGCCCACCTGCATGTCGTCGCGCATGAAGTTGCGGGCCTGGTAGTTGCGCACGCCCGTCCAGGGCACGGTGGCATTGGGCGCGGCCAGGGCGTCGTCGATGGAGCATTCCTCGGGCTCGGATTTCATGAGCCAGTAGCGCGCGGGGCGGGGTGTGGCAGAGGCAGTCATGGCCGCCATTCTGGCAAAGGTGTGGTGGTGCGCATACAGGACAGGCCGCGCACGTTTTACCAAGGCGCTTCTGTTTTTATAGCTAATTGCGCTTGATGGATAAGCGCTGGGCGCCATTTTGGTTTGCATTTCTGCGTCAGAACTGCAGCAGAACGGGCCCTGCAAAACCACAAGGGCCCGTAGGAGTTGCAAAACGTACTGGCCCGCCGCCGCAGCAAGCCGCAGAATCAGCGCCGCCCGGGTTCCGGAAGAACAAAAGCCCCCGGCAAAGGGGCACGCAGAGGGAGGGTGTATGGCCAACCAGGCACGGCGGCGCACCAAAGGCGCCAACCATCAGGCAGCGGCAAGCAACAAAAGCAGCTCCTGGTTTCTCATGCTGTTTGCGCTGCCGTTTTCCGCCGTGGGCATTGGCATGCTGCTGCTGGGTGTGCTGCCCACTCTGTACGACTGGTCGCGCATGCAGTTCTGGCATGAGGTGCCCGCACGGGTGGTTTCGGCCCAGCTGAACACGCACCGGGGCAGCAAATCAGGCAGCACCTACAGCGTGTCGGTCCACTACCGTTATGAAGTGGCGGGCGTGGCGTATGACGGCCACCGGCCTGCCATCAACACCTTGGCCGACAACATTGGCAGCTTCCATGAGAACCTGGCCTGGCGCTTGGAAAGTGCCCAGCGCAGCGGAATGCCTGTGCCGGTGTGGGTGAACCCGTCGCGCCCGCAGGATTCGGTGGCCGACCGCAGCCTGCGCCTGGGTTTGCTGGGTTTTCAGATGATTTTTGTGGTGCTGTTTGGTGGCGCCGGGGTGGGCATGTTGATCTGGGGGTGGAGCCTTCGGCGCAGCGATGCACACAAGGCGGAGCGCCTGCAGACCCTGGGCGGTGAGCCATGGCTTGCCAACAAGGCATGGGCCGACAACCGCATCCGCTCCAGCAAGCGCTGGGAGGTGTGGTTTGCCTGGGGCTTTGCCGTCGTGTGGGGCGCCATTGCCTACCCCGCGGCGTTGTCTGCCATTCCCCGCGCCTGGCGCAACGAGAACCACATCGTGCTGTGCGTGCTGGTGCTGATGGTTGCCGTGGGGCTGGGCCTGCTGGTGTGGGCCGTGCGCGCCACGCTGGATGCGCGGTGCCATGGCGAGGTGCGGCTGGTGATGGACCCGTTTCCTGGAGCCGTCGGCGGGCATGTGGGCGCCACCGTGGACCTGCCCGGTGTGCCGTACCGGCCTGATCTGCGATTTGCCGTGACGCTGCGCTGTGCCTACCACTACCAGACGCGCACGGGAGGCGGCGACAACAGCAGCGAATCGCGTGAGCAGATGGTGTGGGAGGGCGAGGGTGCCGCACAGGTGCAACCCCAGGGACGGGGCAGCCGCGTGGCGTTCCGCCTGAGCGTGCCCAAGGGCCTGCCCGAGTCTGAACAAGCCGTGGGCACCAACGAGCACCACTGGACGGTGCTGCTGGAAAGCACCGATCCGGCGCTGAAGTTCTCGCGCCGGTTTGAGGTGCCCGTGTATGCCACGGGTGCAGAGTCCACCTGGCTCGCACACGACGCCGCCAAGCACCCGCAGATGCAAGCCCTGCGCGAGGCCGAGCTGGACGCAGTGAGCGATATCGAGCCCGTGGAAGGTGGCGTGCGGCTGTACCAGCCCTACGGCCGCCTGTGGCGGCAGAACCTGCTGTGGCTGGTGATGGGCGGCGCTTTCTTTGGCATGGGGATGTGGGCGGGATACAGCGGTGCACCCGCGTTGTTTCCGGTGGTGTTTGGTGGCGTGGGCGGTGCCATGCTGTTGTGGGGCTTTTACGCGGCGTGCAACAGCCTGACCGTGCAGCTGGACCGGGAAGGCCTGCGCACCGAACGCCGCTTGCTGGGCCTGATGCTGGCCTGGCAGCACGTGCCCGCAAAAGACATTGCCCGCTTGCGCATCAAGGAAAGCTACACCCAGCAAAGCGGCCACCAGCACACCACCTTCTTCCGCGTGCAGGTGCACCTGCGCAACGGCAAGAGCGTGACCATTGCCGACAGCCTGCGCGGCCGCCCCGTGGCAGAGCAGATGCTGGCCAGGGTGGCCAAGGTAACCGGCTATCCCCGGTGAAGGGGGCGCGGCGTCAACCCGCCTTGCGAAACGTGAGGTTGATGCGGTGGGCACCGGTCAACGGATGCTGCGCCTCCGGCAGCGGCAGCACGCCATGAAACCGCAGCCGCGCCGGGCCGCCCCATACCACCACGTCGCCATGCATCAGCGCAATGCGCCGCGCTTTGTCGGCCCGCTGGGCGCCACCCCACAGGAACACGGCCGGAATGCCCAGTGACACGGACACGATGGGGTGCGCGTAGTTGCCCTCGTCCCGGTCCTGGTGCAGCGACAGCCGGGTGCCGGGGGCATAGCGATTGATGAGGCAGGCGTCAGGCGCAAAGCCGGGGAAGCCCGCTGCTTGCGCCGCGTCAAATGCCAACTGGCGCAATAGCGGCGGCATGGCAGGCCAGGGCTGACCGCTGTCGGGGTCGAGGGGGTCGTAGCGGTAGCCGCTGCGGTCGCTCACCCAGCCCAGTTTTCCGCAATTGCTCATGGCCACCGACATGCGCAGGCCGCCGGGGGTGATGAGGTGGCGAAAGGGCGCCTGGGCCGTGATCTGCTGCACCGCCGTCAGCAAATCCGCCGCCTGCGCCAGCGCAAAGCCGCGCAGGACCATGGCTCCGGGCTCCAGCTCTTCGGGCGGCTGGGCGGGCTGGGGTGGGTCGTCGAAAAGGCTCAGGCTCATAACGGTGGCAATCCATGGCGACGGTGTGGTCCACAGCTGCCGTCGTCCCCGGAGGAGAAGGCGCGAAGCGGCACAGGGGGAACATCATCCAGCATCGTGAAAAATCACACCCAGCGTGTGCCGCTGCCCGCTGCGCAAGCGGCTAACGCCATGTCGCATCTGCACGCGGTAGGGCCCGCGCGTGCCCTGCACGGGGCGATGGTGCACGGCAAACACCACGGCGTCGCCGCGCAAAAGCGGCACCACCTCGGCCCGCGACTGCATGCGCGGGCGCTGCTCGGTCAGCACGAATTCGCCGCCCGTGAAGTCGCGCCCGGGCTCTGACAGCAGCACCGCGACCTGCAGCGGAAACACATGCTCGCCATACAGGTCCTGGTGCAGGCAGTTGTAGTCACCAGGGCCGTATTGCAGCAGCAGCGGGGTGGGGCGCACCTGGCCTGCGGCATGGCAGCGGGCAATAAAGTCGGCATGCCGCGTGGGGTAGCGCACATCGATGCCCATGGCGGTGTTCCACTGGTTGGCAATGGGCGCCAGGTGCGGGTACAGTGCCTCGCGCAGCCCGGCCACCACACCGGGCAGCGGGTAGCTGAAGTACCGGTATTCGCCCTGGCCAAAGCCGTGGCGCTGCATCACCACGCGGCTGCGGAAGGTGCTCTCATCCGCGTTGCCATACAGGCGGGCCAGCGCGGCGCATTCGGTGGCGCTGAGCAGTTGCAGCAGTACCGCGTTGCCTTGCTGGTGCAGGGCCTCCGTGGTTGTTGGCCAGTCGATGGCAACTGCACGCTGCGCCCAGTCGTCGTTCTTCAGACCGGGTTGGTGAGACAGCGGGACAGCGCTCATGCCACCTTCTCCGCCAGCGGTTGTGCGGGCTCTGGCGCGGTTTCACGCGTCAGCAGCGCACGTTTGCGTTCCACGCCCCACCGGTAGCCCGACAACGCGCCATCACTTTTCACCACCCGGTGGCAGGGTATGGCCACCGCCAGCGCGTTGGCCGCGCAGGCCTGCGCCACGGCGCGCACGGCGGTGGGGGCGCCTATGCGCTGGGCCACCTCGGCGTAGCTTGCAGTCTGCCCGGCGGGGATGGCCTGCAGAGCCTGCCACACGCGTTGCTGAAACGCCGTGCCACGCACGTCCAGCGGCAGGTTCAGCCCCAGGCCCGGGGCCTCGACAAAGGCCACCACCTGCGCCACCAGCGCTTCAAACGCGGTATCGCCGCCGATCAGGTGGGCCTGCGCAAAGCGGTCCTGCAGGTCGCGCACCAGGGTGTCGGCGTCGTCGCCCAGCAAGATGGCGCAGATGCCCCGGTCGCTCTGGGCGACCAGAATGGCGCCCAGCGAACACTGGCCGATGGCAAAGCGGATGTCCTGCGCCGCACCCCCCGCGCGGTAGCGGCTGGGCGTCATGCCCAGCACCTGGGCCGATTGTTCGTAAAAGCGGCTGCTGGACTGGTAGCCCGCGCTGTAGATCGCATCCGTCACCGAGGCCGTGGGTGCGTTGTCGAGCGCACTGCGCAGGCGCTGCGCACGCTGGGCGGCGGCATACGCCTTGGGCGTGAGGCCCGTGGACTGCTTGAAGATGCGGTGCAGGTGCGACGGGCTCAGGCCCATCTGGGCGGCCAGCGCATCCAGCGTGGGCGCCTCACCGGCGGCAGCGCCTTCGATGATGCGGCAGGCCTCGGTGACCAGCGCGGCGTGGTGCGACAACGCCGTGGGCTGCCGGGGCTTGCAGCGCTGGCAGGGGCGAAAGCCTGCGGCTTCTGCATCCGCGCAGCTGCCGTGAAACCGCACATTCTCCGGCCGGGGTGCACGCGCCGCGCAGCTGGGGCGGCAATACACGCCCGTGGTCTGCACCGAATACCAAAAGCTGCCGTCCGCCGCTGCGCTGCGCGCCGCCACCGCCGCCCAGCGCGGGTCGGCCTGGGTGGCGGCGGCCTGTGCGGCCTTGGTGGAGGGGGTGGCGCGGTGGGGCATGGAAACGGCGTAGGTAAATGGTCGGTCCGGGATGTTGGCGCTGCGCTGGGTGGCGTTCGGGTTCATGGTGGATGGCTCACAAGGGGGTTGCGATGCCATGCACTCTAGGGATGGGGTGCGCAGTGTGCACTCCGAAGCTTGCTTTTGAATTCTGCGACACGCCACCGAGGTGCTTTTAGTGCTGAATTGCTCTCGATTCAATAGCTGCTAGCGCTTTCCCATCAAGCGCTAGAGGCCTAAAAGGCACAAATCTACCGGCTGTTGTGTGGGATTGATCGCGCCCCCATCTTTTAGACTGCACCCGGCTTGCCGCCAGCGCCCAGGCCAACCAGAACAAAGCCCACCATTCGGGAGGAGACCCATTTATGCCGCACATCCGCCACGCACGCAGGGCGGGGTTCCACAAGGCCCTGTTGCTCACCTTGTTTGTCGCCGCAGGGGGCGTGGGGACTACTGCAGGGGCCGCTGACCCACAGGCTGCAAACCCTCTGGTGGGCCGCTGGAAGGTGGCCAGCATCAACGGCGCGCCGCCGCCCAAGTTCCTGGCGGGCCAGGTGCTGGTGATTCAGGCCGATGCGCAGGTCATCAACCTCGACCTGGGCGCATCCGGTGGCACAGCCGCATCGGAGGGCGCCGTGCAGAAAGCCCTGCGCGACGCTCTGATGCGCGGCACCTGGCGTGCCGACAAGGCGCGGCTGTATGTGTCGAACAGCCCGCGCCGCGACACCGGCAGCGCCTACGCCATCACGCAACAAGGCAAGTTGCTGAGCCTGGACCCGGACCCGTATTTCTCGAATGCGGACGTACCCTCCAAAGCCACCTACGAGCGCTTGCCGTGACGTCCCCCGCGTCCCCACGCCGCGCGGCGCAGCGGCGTGAAAAGCTGCCGGGAGGCATTTGGGTTCTGGCCTTGTTTGCTGTGCCCTTTGCCGCTGCGGGCATCGGAATCTTCTGGTTCATGGTGGCTTCGCCCTTGGTGGACTGGGCGCGCATGCAAACCTGGAACCAGGTGCCTGCGGTGGTCGAATCTGCCACGCTGCAAAGCCATCATCCCAGCAAGGGTGGCACCACGCACAGCGTGTCGGTGCGCTACCGGTATGTGGTGGAGGGCGTGACCTACACCGGGCAGCGCGCCGCCATTCACGAGCGGGCCGACAACATTGGCAGCTTTCAAGAAGAACTGGGCCGCCGTCTGCAGGGCTTGCAGCGCACTGGCAAAGCCGTGCCGGTGTGGGTCAATCCCCGCAACCCTGCCGAGTCGATTGTGGATCGCCGCCTGCGGCCGGGCCTCATCACCCTGGCACTGGTGTTGTCATCGGTGTCGGCATGGTTTGGGCTGGCGGTGCTGGCAAAGATAGCCCGCGCCGTCTGGAACGGTGGCATGCCTGTCTTGCCGGGCTCTTAGCCTCCGCCCCGAGAGGTAGGCGCGCCACAGGCCCAAGGTACGAGCCAAGGCCTGCATTACCGCAGGTTTCCAAAAATGCAATCAAGTTGCGTTATGCTTCATTAACGCAAGGTAGTTGCATTTGTTCGTGCTGGGCCAGACGGCGACCGGAGCAACCTGCAACACAACACGCATGCCAACCTCCATGACCTCTGCCACTACCCACCGCACTCCACGCCGCCCGCATACCCGCCTTCCCGTCACCGTGCTCTCGGGCTTTCTGGGCGCGGGCAAGACGACGCTGCTCAACCACATCCTGAACAACCGCGAGGGCCGCCGCGTGGCGGTCATCGTGAATGACATGTCCGAGGTCAACATCGATGCGGCCCTGGTGCGCCAGGGCGGCGCTGAGCTGTCGCGCACCGATGAGAAGCTGGTGGAGATGAGCAACGGCTGCATCTGCTGCACGCTGCGCGAAGACCTGCTGCTGGAGGTGGAACGCCTGGCCAAGGAGGGCAGGTTCGACCAGCTGGTGATCGAATCCACCGGCATCTCCGAGCCCTTGCCCGTGGCCGAAACCTTCACTTTCACGGGGGAAGACGGCAAAAGCCTGTCGAGCATCGCGCGACTGGACACCATGGTCACCGTGGTGGATGCGTTCAACTTCCTCAAGGACTACAGCTCGCGCGACAGCCTGCAGGCCCGTGGCGAATCGCTGGGCGAGGAGGACCAGCGCACGGTGGTGGACTTGCTGATCGAACAGATCGAGTTCTGCGACGTGATCGTGCTCAACAAGGTGGATTTGATCGACGCAGCGCAGCGCGAGCAGCTCATGGCGATCTTGCGCAGCCTGAACCCGCGTGCACGCATTGAGGTGTCGCAGTTCGGCAAGGTGGCACTGGCCTCGGTGCTGGACACCAAGCTGTTCGACTTTGACGAGGCGTCCAAGGCGCCCGGCTGGCTGGCCGAGTTGCGTGGCGAACACACGCCCGAGACCGAGGCCTACGGCATCAGCAGCTTTGTCTACCGCGCCCGCGTGCCGTTCCATCCACGCCGCTTTTTTGATTGGGTAGAAAGCGAGTGGCCCTGCGTAGTGCGGTCCAAAGGCTTCTTCTGGCTGGCCAGCCGCCCGGCGTATGCGGGGTCGTGGTCGCAGGCCGGCGCCGTGGCGCGCCATAGCGCAGCAGGCTTCTGGTGGGGCGCAGTGCCCCGCGATCGCTGGCCGCGCGACGCTGAATCCTTGGCGGCCATCCAGAAAAACTGGGCCGATGGCGTGGGCGACGCCCGGCAGGAGCTGGTGCTGATCGGTATCGGCATGGACGAATCCAAACTGCGCCAGCGCCTGGACGCCTGCCTGCTGACCGATGCGGAGATGGCCCAAGGCCCGCACGCGTGGACGCGGTATGACGACCCGTTTCCCGCCTGGTCGTGAGAACTGTTGTAAGCACGTTCATGAGCTTGCACCCGAACCCCGGCGTCCGCGCGGACCCGCTCAAGCAGGCAGGGCTCAAGGCCACACTGCCGCGCTTGAGGATCCTGGAGATCTTTCTGGCCGCGCAGGCGGCGCCCGATGGGCTGCGCCACTTCACGGCCGAAGACGTGTACCGGCGCATGCTGCATGACCGTACGGATGTGGGCCAGGCCACGGTGTACCGCGTGCTGGCCCAACTGGAGCAGGCGGGCCTTTTGCGGCGCAGCAGCTTTCAAGCGGACCGCGCGGTGTATGAGCTGGACGACGGTTTGCACCACGACCACCTGGTGTGCCTGGACTGCGGCAAGGTCGAGGAATTCCACGACGCATCCATCGAATCCCGCCAGGCCGAGATTGCACACGCCAAGGGCTTTCGGCTGCAGGAGCATGCGTTGTCGCTCTACGGCACCTGCACGCGTACCGACTGCCCTTCGCGCCCGCAGCGTGCAAAGGTGTGAACTGCGCGAATTGCCTGCATTGCTATATTAGTAATAGCTGCTAGCGCTTGTTGGACAAGCGCTAGAGGCCAAAAACGCTCAAACTTCTGGTGGCTGCAACGGCCGGGGCCGCCGTTTGCCCGTGCCGCCCCAGCGCAGCGCGTCTTCTCCCGGAATGCCCAGCGGGTTGTTGACTGGCTCGCTCAAAGGCGCCAGCAGTGCGTGCAGGTCGGCCTCGCTGAACTTGACCGCGCCTTCAGCATCGTGGCCCAACACGCCCTGGGCCAGCGCGGCCTTGCGGGCTTGAAGCTCCAGCATGCGTTCTTCGATGCTGCCTTCCACCACCAGCTTGTAGACAAACACGGGCTGGTCCTGCCCGATGCGGTGGGCGCGCGCGGTGGCCTGCTCTTCGACGGCGGGGTTCCACCAGGGGTCGAGGTGGATCACGGTGTCGGCGGCGGTGAGGTTCAGGCCCAGACCACCGGCCTTGAGGCTGACGAGCAGGATGGGGGCGCTGGTCTCGTCCTGTGCCTCGAACTGCCGCACCACCGCGCCGCGCTGGCGGGGCGGTGTCTGGCCGGTGAGGGTGAGGTAGGGCAGGGCCAGGGTGTCGAGCAGCTCGGCCGCCAAGCCCAGCATCTCGGTGAACTGCGAGAACACCAGCACGCGACGGCCTTCCTCGACCAGGGCGGGCAGCATGTCGGCCAGCAACTCGAGCTTGGCGCGTTCCATCGTGTGGGCGGTTTTCGTGGTGCCTTTTACCAAGCGTGGGTCGCAGCAGACCTGACGCAGCTTGAGCAGGGCATCAAGGATGGTGATCTGCGCGCCGTCAAAGCTCTGGCGCTCCAGCGCACGGCGCACCTGTTTGTCGGCCGTGGTACGCACCGCCTCGTACAGCTCGCGCTGTTTGCCTTGCAGCTGCACGCGCTGGATGACTTCGGTGCGCGGTGGCAGTTCGGTGGCCACGTCCTGCTTGCGGCGGCGCAGGATGAAGGGGCGCACGCGCTGGGACAGCAGCTGGGCGCGCAGGGTTTCGCCGTTTTCTTCGATGGGCTTGCGCCAGCGGGCGTTGAAGCTGCGCACATCGCCCAGAAAGCCGGGCATCAGGAAGTCGAACTGTGCCCACAGCTCGCCCAGATGGTTCTCCAGCGGCGTGCCGGTCAGGCACAGCAGGTGGGGCGCCTGCAGCTTGCGCAGGGCGCGGGCGCTGCGGCTGCCGGCGTTCTTCACCATCTGCGCCTCGTCCAGGATCAGCAGGTGAAACGGCTGCGCGGCCAGCGCGTCCACGTCGCGCCAGAGCAGTGGGTAGGTGGTCAGCACCAGGTCGTGGTCGGCCATCTGCAGGTAGCGCTGGCCACGGCTCGCGCCGTGCAGCGCCAGCACGCGCAGGTTGGGGGCCATGCGGGCGGCCTCGGCTTGCCAGTTGAAGAGCAGTGAGGTGGGCAGCACCACCAGGGCAGGGCGGGTCAGGCGCCCAGCCTCCTTTTCGGCCAGCACATGGGCCAGCGCCTGCGCGGTTTTGCCCAGGCCCATGTCGTCGGCCAATATGCCGCCCAGGCCCTGCGCGCGCAGGTACTGCAGCCAGGCCAGGCCCTCCAGTTGATAGGGGCGCAGCTGCACCCGGAGTCCCTGCGGCGCGGCCACCGGCTGCGGGGTGCCGATGGTGCGCAGGCGCTTGGCGAGCTGGGCCAAGCCCACGTCGCCCTGCAGCTGCCAGTCGTTGTTCCAGCCATTGACCGTACCCACGCGGTGAGCCAGCACCAGCCCGGCGCGCAGGGCTTCGATGCGGCGGGCCTCCCACGCGCCCAGGTGCAGCGGATCGCCATCCTTGCGTTGGTTGCGGGTCGGGTCGGTCAGCAGATCGACCATGGCGCCCACGATGGCCTTGAGTGGCCCGGCGGGCGCGTCGATGCGTTTGCCGCCGGGTGCGCGCAGCGAAATGATGGCGATGTCGTCGATGGCGGCCATCTGCTGCGCGTTGAGCCAACGGGCGTCGCGGCGCAACAGGTCGGCCAGCATGGGCGCCAGGTCCAGCGTTTCGCCGTCGATCTCGATACCGAGGCTGAGCAGCCAGGCGCCTTCGCGCTCGGGCAGTTGCAGCTTTTGCACGGGGCGTTCGCGTGCGGCCAGCGGGCCGTCCACTTCTTTGCCTAGCAGTTCGCCCGTGTCGGGGGCGATCAGCAGCTTCCAGCGCGACACGGGCACGCTTTCGTGCGCAAAGCCGGGCTGCACCACCACGCTCCAGCCCTCGGCGCGCAGTTGGGGGATCTGTTCGGCCCAGAAGTCGCCAAAGTGGGCCTCCTGCGCCAGCGTCCACACGGGGCCCAGCGTGGCGGCTGCGGCGCGGTGGCGCCATTGCAGCTTGTTCGCATCGACGGGGATCAGGCCCAGATCCCACACGCGGTCCATGGCGTCGGCCTCGGCGCCCAGGTTGCGCTGCATGCGTACAACCGGGCCGCCGGTGTCGAACAGGTCTTGCACGGGGGCTGGCCGGGCGTTAAGGATGGACGTGGGGGCGGGCGTTTGCCAGGTGGAGCCGCCATCGGTTCGGTAGGTCCAGTCAATCTGCACCAGCGTCACGCTGTCGCCGCGCGGCCCCAGCTTGCCCTGGGGCGCCATGCCCAGCAGGCCGTCGCCTCGGCCCAGGGTCATGAGGGTGATGCGCGGGCGGAAGTGGCCGCTGGTTATGCCAGGGTTGTGGGCGCTTTCGCAGGCAGGGCGGTCGGGTTGAACAGCCTTGTGGGGCGCGTCGTTGCGCAGCAGAGCCATTACGCGTGCGGCTTCCGCGTCACTCAGGGGCGCTAGCGCCTGCAGCTGGGCTGGCCCGGCCTGGGTGCGCAGGGCCAGCACCCAGGCCTGTACCAACGCCGCCCGGTCAGAGCGGGGCGGGATGGGTTCTGTGGGGCGGGCACCGGATGCAGGCATAGGCCGCCGATTGTGCCGTGACGGCGGCGTCCCGGACTGCGCCTAGAACTCCCAGGCCATGCCCACCTGGCTGAACGTGCGGCCGTTGCCACGGCCCACGGCGGCGGATGCTTTGAGCCCGTCGGTGATGGCGTAGCGCAGGCCCACGGCCTTGTCCGGGCGCGACCTTTGTTCGCCGTACACCTCAGACGTGAGCTGCAGTTGTTCAGTAAGCGGAATCTCATAGCCCACGGCCCAGGTGGCCGCACGGTGGCGGGCGCCGTGTGCCCTGACGGTTTTGTGGCCGGCATTGAGGTGCAGCACCTGCGCATTGGCCAACCGGTAGCTGGCCAGCGCTGTGAGGGCGGTTTCGCGCTCGGTGAAACGCTGTGGGGTGGCGTGGTCGCGAACGCGGGTGTGGCCCATGTCGAACCGCGCCCCCACCGACCAGCCTGTTTCGTTCTGGATGGGCACCCACTTCACACCCCAGCCATGCCCGTGGAAGGTGGTGGATGCACCCATGGCCGTGTCTTTGGCGCGTGCCAGCGAGACCTCTATTTCCAGCTGCGGCGCGACGCCAGCGCCAAAGAGCAGCTCGGCACCTCGGGCCTTGTCATCGCGGCCGAAGACACCTTCGAGCTTCATGGCGCCTTGGGTCAGCGTGCCCGCATCGTCGGTGTACATGGGTGCTTCGGCGTGGGCGTGCAAGGTGCCTGCCAGGCTGGACAGTGGGATGCAAAGGGGCGCGATTTGCGAGGGTTTTATGGCTTTGGGGGGGCGTCTCACGGGGTCTCTCTTTGTAGTGGGATTCGAATTATTGCGGGGCGGGTCAGGCGCATCGTCAGTCCGTAGAACGGGGCAGGGCGGCAGGCCATCGCAGCTCAATGCCAAAGCCCGAAGCACAGTCTGGCAGCACCGTGTGGCCCCCGTGCGCGCGCGCCACCAGGTCGGCCAGCACCAGCCCCAGGCCACGCATGGCGCTGCCTTCGCCATAAGCCTGCTGCTGCAGCGATTGCTGCAAACGGGCTTTGGTGTGGGGCTGGCAGCCGTCGCCATCGTCCTGCACGCGCAACACGGTGTCTGCGCCCTCCTGCAGCGCCGTGATGGTGACCTGGTGGGCGTTGAAGCGGTGCGAGTTGTCCAGCAGGTTCAGCAGGGCGGCGGCCAGCAGATCGGGGTCGGCGTCCACTGGGGTGGTTTGTTGGATGGAGATGGCCATGTCGTGAAACGCCAGCGCATCGATGAGCTGGCGCAGGTCAACGTTTTGGCGCTGTGGCTCCATGCCGCTGCGAAACATCATCAGCAGCGCCTGCATGACCCGACCGAGCCTGCCCGCAGCGTCGCGCGCGCGCACCAGGCGCGGCCTTATCGACTCGGGCGCCTCTTTGATCGCCAGGGCCAGTTGCACGTCGATACCCGCCACCGGCGTGCGCAGGGCATGGGCCGCGTGCGAGGTGAACGCACGTTCGCTGATGATCCGCTGCGCCAGCCGGTGCCCCAGGTCGCCAATGGCCTGCTCGATGGGATGCAGCTCCTGCCTCGGTGCGGCCTTGGGCGCGGTGTCGGGCCGAAGCGGGTCATAGTGCTGCACGCACTGGCCCAGCGCTGCCAGTGGGCGAAGCTCCTGGCGGATGCGCCAGTTCATCAGCAGGGCCGACAGCAGGCCCATCGACAGCGCCGCCATCAGCGTGTACCAGACCACTTCTCCGTGCACCTCGTCGCGCTCCGTGCGGCTTTGCGCCACCACCAGGAATTGCCCGGGGCGCTGGCTGAATACCGACGTGAAGGCGCGCCATTGCCCGTCTTGCGTCCAGGCGATCGCCTCGGTGGGGGCGGTTTGCAAGGCCAGCTCGGGGGCCTTGTGCGAGCGGCTTTTCACGCGGCCCGACGGAGCGTCCACCACCTGCCAGACCAAGTGTTCCTCATACGAAAAGTGTTTGGTGGCGCCTTGGCCGCTGGTGGCCAGATCGGGCTGGATGGCCATGACGCTGTGAAAAATCTCAGCAGCCTCTCGCAGTTCCTGGTCCATGAGTTCGCCCATTTCGTGGGCGATCACGTACCAGACGACCACGGAGGTCAACAGGCCGAACGCGATGGAGATCCACAGCAGCGATTGGACGAGCCGCCCCCGGATGGACGGTGGCTTTGTCTCGCCCGTGCGCATACGCATGTCGTTAGCCCGTAGAGGCCGTTAGGGCCGTCGGCGGGGCAACGGGTGCAGGAATGCGATAGCCCATGCCCCGCACCGTCTGGATCACGTCCTTGCCCAATTTGCTGCGCAGATTGAAAACGTGCACTTGCAGCGCGTTGCTGGCCAGGTCGCTGTCCAGCCCCAGCACCAGGGCTTCCAGATCCGGCGCCGAAACCGTGCGTCCCGCGCGCAACACCAGCGCCTCCAGCACCGCCCATTCACGGGCGGTCAATTCCACCCGCTGGCCGTGCAGCCGCACTTCCTTGTCGGCCAGCAGCACCTCCACCGCGCCAAATGCCTTGCAGGGCGCGCCGCCGGCCATGCGGCGGAACAGGGCACGCAGCCGGGCACACAACTCTTCGGGGGCAAAGGGCTTGACCAGAAAATCGTCAGCACCGCTGTCCAGGCCATGGATGCGGTCACTGAGCATGTCACGCGCGGTGAGCACCAGGGCCGGTGTTTTGGCACCCTTGGCGCGCAGGCTGTGCAGCCAGTCGAGGGCGGAGCCGTCGGGCAGGTTCCAGTCCAGCAGCCAGGCGTCGTAGGGCTCTGTGATCAAACCCCGCGCTTGCGCCAGGGTGGTGCACCAGTCCACCAGATAGCCGTCGTGCTGCAGAAAATCCCGCAAGCCTTCGCCCAGAGTGTGATCGTCTTCCAGCAGCAACAGTCGCATGCGAGCCTGGTCCGTCAAAAGTGCTGCTTGGTGCCGGTGACCATGGCCCGCACGAGGCGCACCCGCTCCAGCCGCCCCATCACGATGGCCGCCGCAGCGTGCAACCCTGCCGCCAGCAGCAGTCCGTTGGCCAGCACCTCGTGCAACTCCATCAGCCATTCTTCGCCGAAGAATGTGTCGGTGGTTTGCATCCACCCCGTTACGCCCAGGGCCAGAACGATGGCCATCAAGGCCAGCATCATCAGCGCCCCGAGGGGGTTGTGGCCCACGTAGACCGGATGCTCGCCATTGCGAAGTGCGCCCAGGTGCTTTGCCAGTCTGCGCGGGGTGGGGAAAAAGTCACTGAACCGCGCGTGGCGGCTGCCTACGAAGCCCCAGACCAGCCTCGCCAGCACCAGGGCGCTGGCGGTGTAGCCCACCCACTCGTGTGCTGTTTTTCCGGGCTCCAGAACAAACTGGTTCAGGACCACGCAGCTCACCAGGCTCCAATGAAAAATACGGACAAACGGGTCCCACACCTTGGTGGCGGCAGGGGGGGGGTGGAGAGGGACGGGCTTCATGGGCGACTCGGGGTGCAGGCGAGGGGCAGGACAGGACGCTTCGCTGAGGCTTACTTACGCTCGATTTCAGCGCCAGTGGCGGGGTCGAAATAGATCTCCACCTTCTTGCCCGCCTTGTCCAGGCCATAGATTTCGTAGCACTTGCCCTTGCTGACCTTGAAGGTCCGGATCTGGTAGCCCTGCTTTTCGAGCCCGGCCTTGAAGTCGGCTTCTTTCATCCATTTTTCTTCTGGAACATTGCAGGTGGGGCCCGCAAATGCAGCGATAGAACCAAGGGCGAGAACAAGGGCGGTGATGTGCAGTTTCATGGTGAATGTTGGTGTCAGTGGGTTTGAACATGTGGACTGACTGCCCACAAACTGCATTGGACGCGGCCAAGATTAAGTGGACATGAAGCGCCGCCAGCGCCACGCCGGAGCAGATCCGGGGGCGCTGATTGGGGATGAAAAACGTGGCTGTTCCGCAGCCACCAATGGGCTACCGGGGCCTGGTGTTCCCAATCCCAGCAGGGGCAGGCGGCACGGCGGGGCCGCCCCGCGTGGCCTGCAGGTTCATCGCGGCGGCGGCCAGCAAGATGGCCGCTGCGCCCAGCCACTGCGCGGGCTGCAGCCGGTGGCCGAACGCCACAAAGTCCACGCCGATCGCCACCACTGGGTAGATGAACGACAGCGCCCCCTGCAAGTAGGTGGGCAGCTTTTGCACCGCGCCATACAGCAGGATGTACATGAGGCCCGTGTGCACCACGCCCAGGGTGACCAGCAGCAGCCAGGTGCTGGCGCCCTGCGGCGGGGTGCCCAGGCGGGCAAAAGGTGCGAGCATGAGCACGCCTACGGCCACCTGCACCAGCGCAATCAGGTGCGGCGGTGTGCCCGTGAGCCGCTTGGCAATGACCGAGGCCACGGCCCAGAAGAACGCCGCGCCCAGCGCCATGGCAATGCCCAGGGCGTAGTCGCCGCCCGGCAGGCTCACACCGGGCTTGGCCTGCACGATGAGCAGCATGCCCACAAAGGCCGTGGCCAGCCAGCCGAGTTTGGCAAGCGTGACGCGTTCGCCAAACAGCAGGGCACCAAAGATCACCAGCATGAACGGCTGCGTGTTGTAGACCGCTGTGGCGACGGAGATGGAGGCATGGGAGTAGGCGCCGAACAGCAGCAACCAGTTGGTGACGATGGCCACGCCGCCCAGTGCGGCCCAGCGGGCGATGCGCCATGTCATGCCGCGCAGTAGCCCCATGCCCCAGCACACCAGGCCCAGGGCCACGGCGCCAAAGGCGCAGCGCCAGAAAACCACCTCCAGCGCGGGCAGGCCCGATTGCACGACAAACCAACCGATGGTTCCCGAGATGGCCATGGCGGCGCCCATCTCCAGCGTGCCCTGTGTTTTCTTGTCCATACCTGTGTGCCTGTTGCTCCGTGTGGTGATGGCAGAACTATAGAAAACAGAAGCTTCGCAAGGAATGCTTTGTATTAGGTAATTTTTCAATTGCTCCTGATAATCTGAGGTGTCTATCGAATTTCACCTCTGCACCATGGACGCCATCGACCAAGCCATCCTGACCCAGCTGCACCAGGACGCCCGCACCTCGCTCAAGGAGCTGGGCGAGCGCGTGGGCCTGTCGTCGCCCAGCGTGTCCGAGCGCCTACGGCGGCTCGAGGAGCGCGGGGTGGTGCGTGCGTTCACGGTAGACATCGAGCCACGCGCGCTGGGCTACCAGCTGCAGGCCATCGTGCGGATTCGCCCCCTGCCGGGCCAGCTGGCGGCGGTGGAGCAGCTGATCCGCGACACGCCCGAGTTCTGCGAGTGCGACAAGGTCACGGGCGACGACTGTTTTGTGGCCCGGGTGTTTGTGCGGTCCATCGAGCAGCTGGACGGGGTGCTGGACCGCATTGCCGACAAGGCGCAGACCAACACGGCCATCGTGAAGGCCCAGACCATCCGGCGACGGCCGCCGCCCTGGGTTCCAGGCGTCTGAAGAGGAAGGGCGCCGCTCAGCCGCCCAGCACACGTGCGAACAGCTCGTTGCGGAAGTGGATGCCCAGGCGCGCAAAGGCGCGGTTGCGGTAGGTCTTGACGGTGGGTACGCTCAGGCCCAGGTCGCTGGCGATGCCTTCGTGCGTCATGCCCTGCAGCAGGCGCGCACACACGTCCAGCTCGCGGTCGGTCAGCTCGGCCCGCAGGCGCACCAGGCGCATGCGCAGCACGGGCAGGCCGTCGGCCGCCAGCGGGGCCAGGGCCGCATCGGCAGGCAGCGCCAAGCTGTGTACCGGGTCAGTGCTGCTGGACTCGTGCCACAGCGTGGCCGGGGGCAGGTGCGTGTGCGACAAGTCGATGTGCTTGCGGGTCAGCGCCAGCAGCACCGGCGCGACGGACTCGAACGCGCTGATCTGCCGGTCGCTGAAGGCGTGCTGGTGCTGGTGGCGGTAGAAGTTGACCGCAAACACCGAGCCATCGCTTTCATACTCGACCACCGACACGCGCTCGGCCACGCCGTGGGCTTCGTACACCCGGGCGCGGTGTTCGCCCTCCACCTCGGTCGCGGTCACATGGCACAGGCGCGTTTCGGGCGCGGCCACGGGCACTTCGTCAAACGGGCGGCCCCAGGTGCGGTCGCTGCGGTAGGGGCCCGAGAGGTAGGCCCACCAGCAGTCCTGCGTGGTGTCGGGCACGCCCCGGCTGGCCGACATGAACAATGTGGGTTTGCAGCGGTGGCCCGTGCGGTACACCGACCAGGAAGCGGCGGGCAACACCGGTTCCAGGTCTTGCAGCAGCCCGGGCGCAAAGCCGTTGTCGCCCAGGCGATGAACCATGCTGGCCAGCGTCTGGCTGGCGGGGCTGTGCAGCACCTGCCGGCCGGGCACAGTCTGGGGAGAGGAGGGGAGCCACTGCCGCATGGAAAAGTCGGAAATTTCGAGGTGATGGGGTGCGAAAACGTGGAGTGTGCGCTGAAACTGCCCCCGATGCGGCCACTGGGGCGCTCGGGTTATCCCGTCATCCTCTGGGATGACAGGCGCTGCTTGCAACGGGACTTACGCTAGGTCCCATGTCTGAAGTCATCCCCTTACCCGATCCGCAATTCCAGTTTTTTGCCGACCTTCGTGTGGAGGTAGGCACCCCCCAGGAAGTCGGCCACACCGTGCACGGCCTGCGCAGGCTGATCCCCATCCTGGGCGGCACCGCCACCGGCGATGGCTGGAGCGCGCGCGTGCTGCCGGGCGGTGCAGACTTCCAGCTCATCGTGAACGACCGGCTGTCGGAGCTGGATGCGCGCTACGTGCTGGAGACCGATGGTGGCGACCTTATTTATGTGCAAAACCGTGCCGTGCGCTCGGGCCCGGCCGAGCTGATTGCCCGCCTGGTGCGTGGCGAGCTGGTGGACCCGGCGCAGGTCTATTTCCGCTGCAGCCCGAGTTTCGAGACGGCGTCGCCCGCGCTGTCCTGGATGGCCGAGCGCATGTTTGTGGGCACGGGCGCCCGCTACCCCGACGCCGTGGCCATGCGTTTTTTTGAGCTGCGATAGCGTCCGGCCCTTTTTTACGTCCCTTTTTTATCTGTTGACCTTTCCCAACGTACAAGACCTGGAGACACCATGAAAAACACCACCCAACCCTTGCGCCGCGCCCTGGTGGCTGCATCCATCCTGGCCGGGCTCATGCCCTGGACGGGGGCCCAGGCGCAGGGGGCTGCGGCCTACCCCAGCAAGCCCGTGCGCATCATCGTGGGCTTTCCGGCGGGCACGGGACCAGACATCGTGGCGCGCTTGCTGGCGCAAAAGTTGTCGGAAGGCTGGGGCAACCTGGGCGTGATCGTGGACAACAAGCCCGGCGCTGGCGGCCTCATTGCAGCGGGCGAAGCAGCCCGCGCCGCGCCGGACGGCTACACGCTGATGCTGGGCGAGACGGGCCAGCTCAGCATCGCCCCGAGCAGCTACAACAAGCTGCCCTACGACCCGGCCAAGGACTTCGCCGCTGTGAGCCAGGTGGTCACCTCCGACTTTGTGCTGCTGGTCAATCCCCAAAAGGTGCCATCACGCAACGTGAAGGAGTTTGTGGACTGGACCAAGCAGCAAAAGGGCCTGTTCCTGGCCACATTTGGTGCGGGCACGCCGGGGCACTTTGGCGCCTTCATGTTTGGGGACGCGGTCAAGCTCAAGCCAGAGCCCGTGCATTACAAGAACACGTCGGATGCGCTGGGCGGCCTGTTCAGTGGCGACGTGCAGGGCGTGTTTGCCAGCGTGGGGCTGGCCGCGCCCAACGTGAAGGCTGGAAAGCTCGCCGCACTGGGCACCACCGGGGCCACGCGCACGCCCACGCTGCCCGATGTGCCCACCATCAAGGAGCAGGGCTACGCCAATCTGGAGTTCTCATCGTGGTTTGGCATCGTTGCACCCGCCAAGACGCCCCCCGAGATCATTGCCAAGCTCAACGCCGACATCGTGCGGGCCGTGCAGTCGCCTGAAGGCAAGGCGAAGATGGAAGAGGCCGGTTTCCGCGTGACGGGCACCAGCCAGCAGGACTTTGCTCGCACCATTGCCGCCGACACGGTGACCTGGGGCAAAGCGGTGGCCGCCACGGGTTTCAAGGCCGATTGATGTACCCAGACGCTAGGGCCACGCCATCTGCGGCGTAGCCCTCGCAGGTTCTCAGCAGGATTACCGAGATGCCTTGGGTGCGGGCAGCTGCAGCTGTGCCTCCTGCACCACGCGAACGCAGTCCTTCAAGTGCTGCTCCCCCAGGTAACGCAGCGTGGCATAGCCAATGGTGGCAGCCACAGCCTGGCCCGCGAGGGGAACATACTTGGCGGCCTGTTTGGTCGTCAGGCGAAGACCCACGGTCTGCGTGGCGCGGATGACCAGCTCGCGCGTGATCAGCTTGCCGATCAGCACCGACCCCACAAGGCTCACCGCTTTTTGCACCTGCTCGCGCTTGTTCGGGTCGAGTTGGTCAATCTGCGCCGCCGACAGGCCGAACTCGGCATTGATCTGCGGTAGCAGGCGTGAGAGCAGTGCGGCATCCACCGCCCAATCGAGCCCGGGCACGGGCACGGCACTGGCGGCGGCAGCCACCAGGGCACGCCGATGGAGCAATTTGCGGCTGCGTTGCACGGCGGCAGCCAAGGCGGGATTGCCAGCTGCCATCTGCAGGGAAGTGGGCATGGTTGGGTGGTATTGAATGAAATGTCGGTGAAAGAAGGAGCGGCTGCCAACAGTAGCAGTGAATCCATCATTCCATCAGTTTTTGCCCTTCACAAGGCTGTATACCGCCAGCAGCAGCATGGCGCCCACCACCGAAGCGATCCAGCCTGCGGCCTCGCCCTGCTGGTACCAGCCCATGGCCAGGCCCAGGTAGCTGGCCAGAAATGAACCCGCCACCCCGAGCAGTGCGGTCATGATCCACCCCAGCTTGTCATCCCCCGGCTTGAAGGCCCGGGCCAGAAGACCCACCACCAGACCGACCACCAGCGTTCCGATCAATGACACCATAATTGTTTCCCCTTGTGTTGTTACGACGGCGATGCGCTGACTCTAAAGAAGGCGGGAAAGTGGAGGTGTCGGACAACGCGCCCTGTGGGCGTCCCGTCTGGTGGCGCGCCGTCGCCTGTTCTCGCCGTGCATTCGCTCCGCGTGTCGGCGCCGTTGGATGACGCTGCAAGCGGTCGGTAGCGGGTTGTGGGTGCTGTCTGACAGCCTGGTGCGGCGGGTGCTTGCCAAGCCTGCGCGCGCTGGGCCCTACATTCAAGCGTCTGCACTTCAAGGAAGACTGATGACCCAAATCCCCAAAACCCGTTCTTTCTCCCTGGTGTTGATGGCCGCGCTGGCCCTGGGTGGCGCCGTGGCGCTGCCCACCACTGCGGCCGCACAAAATGGCGATGAGGCTTCGCTGGCGCGCGGTGCGGTGCCGGACACGACCCCTCAGCAACGCTACCAGACCGCCATCCGCGAGGCAGGCGGTGGCCTCAAGGTCAGCCTGGAGGAATGCCGCACCATGGCTGCGGCGGAGCGCAGAAGCTGTGAGTCCCAGGCCCGGGCACGCTATCAGGCCGACATGGCCACGGCCAAAGCCATGTTGCGCGACCCTTCGCTGGGCCCGGTGAATGTGGTGGGAGGCCCGATCCGCAGCACCGAAACGGTGTACGAGATCAAAAAGTAACCGGTGCCGCAGGCCGGCGGTTATTTGGCTTGCGCGGTGTCGCCGTCGGCAGTGCCCGCCACGCGGCGCGCGCCATTGAAGCGGCGGGCCCAGTAGGCCACGCCCATGTCTTCCACACGGATCTGGGCGCCGCTGCGGGGAGCATGGATGAACTTGTTATCCCCCACGTAGATGCCCACGTGGCTGAAATTGCGGCGCATGGTGTTGAAGAACACCAGATCACCCGGCTGGAGCTCTTTTTTGTCGATGACCTGGGTGGCGGCAGCTTGCTGATCTGCACGGCGGGGCAGCAAAAGGCCCACGGTCTGTTCGTACATGGCACGCACGAAGCCGCTGCAGTCAAAGCCTGTTTCGGCACTGCTGCCACCACGCTTATAGGGCACGCCCAGAAACCCCATGGCGTTGACCACCAGGGAAGATGCCTGGTCGGCCACGGTGTGGGCCCGGTCCGCCACCTTGTGGCTCACGTCTTCCAGCCGCGTCAGCAGGCCTTTGTCCGTGATGAAACGGTCCATATCGTCAGGGTTTGCCGCTTGCGGCGCAGCCTGGGCGGTGGTGGCGCAGGCCAGGAGAAGTATGCAAAGCCATCGGGACATGGGGGCGAAGGGTAACACGCAACGCTTGCTTATCGAAAATAATCACCTTTGCAAGCCGTTGATTTCGTTGAAGTAAATCAAAACCCCGGGTTTCCCCAGGGATCACAAGGCCCTGAAAGCCCCTGCAGGCACACTCCGACGATGCACCTCGGGCGTCGCCCGGGGACGGAGGGTTTCCATCGCTTTTTCAGGAGCGCAGCCTTATGAAATTCAAGTCAAAAATTCCTCCAGCGCTTGCTGTAAAAGCGCAAGCAGCTATCTTTTTGGTAGTGGCAGGGGTTTCAGTCAGTGCTGACGCCCAGAACACCACACCGGCGGTGGCGCTGGTGCCCGTGGCCCAGGGCCTGGATCACCCTTGGGCGGTGGCCTTTTTGCCGCAGGGGCAGTTTCTGATCACTGAGCGGCCGGGGCGCATGCGGGTTGTCAGTGCCAGCGGGCAGGTCAGCCCCCCACTGGCGGGAGTGCCTGCTGTGGCAGCAGGCGGGCAGGGTGGTCTGCTGGATGTGGTGACGGACACCGCCTTTGCCCGCAACCGCCGCATCTTCTTTTGTTTTTCCGAGCCCGCAGCGGCGGGCGCACGCGGCAACAGCACGGCGCTGGCCCGGGCCACGCTGTCCGAGGATGCTCGCAGCTTGCAAGACGTCAAGGTGATCTTCAGCCAGCGGCCCAAGGTCGACAGCAGCCTGCATTTTGGCTGCCGCATCGTGCAGGCGGCGGACGGCAACCTGTTCCTGACCCTGGGTGACCGCTACCACCGCAAGGACGATGCCCAAAAGCTCGACAACCACCACGGCAAGATCATCCGCATCACCCCCGAAGGCGCCGTGCCGCCCGACAACCCGTTCGCCAAACAACCTGGCGCCTTGCCCGAGATCTGGAGCTACGGCCACCGCAACCCCCAGGGTGCAACGCTGGGGCCAGACGGCAAGCTGTGGATGCACGAACACGGCCCGCAGGGTGGCGATGAAATCAACCAACCCCAGCCGGGCCGCAACTACGGTTGGCCGGTGATTACCTATGGCGAAAACTACGGCGGCGGCAAGCTGGGCGAAGGCACAGCCAAGGCGGGCATGGAGCAGCCACAGCACTACTGGGTGCCGTCGATTGCGCCGTCGGGTATGGCTTTTCTGACCAGCACGCGCTATGGCCCAGCGTGGCAGGGCAGCCTGTTCATCGGTTCGCTCAAATTTGGCACCCTGCACCGCCTGGAGGTGGCGGGCGACAAGGTACAGCGCGAGGAAAAACTGCTGCAAGGCAACGGCGAACGCATCCGTGATGTCCGCCAGGGGCCGGATGGTCTGCTCTATATGGTGACTGACAGCCCGCAAGGCCGGTTGCTGCGGCTGCAGCCGAACTGACAAGCGTGAGACCGGGTGTGAAACCGCCGCAGGAGGCATGGCAGTCTTGACCTAGGTCATGGCGGCTGAAAGATCTACGCTCCAGACGCCGTCGCGCGGGGTGTTCCCAGGGTCTTGGTGGTCACTTTGGAGTTAGGCTGACGCGATGCATTCCGAGCCGTCCTCTTCTTCCTCTCCTGCCTCTGATCCCGCAGAGCCATCCGCTTCGGCCGACGCGCCGCCCCGGTCCCAGCTGGCCCTGCGCCGCGTGGCCATCGACACCTGGCGCGAAAACGTGGCCTACCTGCACCGTGACTGCGCCGTGTACCGGGCCGAGGGCTTCCAGGCCCTGTCCAAGATCGAGGTGCGCGCCAATGGCCGCCGTATCCTGGCCACGGTCAACGTGGTGGACGACCCTGCCATCGTGGGTTGCAACGAGCTGGGCCTGTCGGAAGACGCCTTCGCCCAGCTGGGCGTGGACAACGGCCACACCGTGTCGGTCGCCCAGGCCGAGCCTCCCGAATCGATGGGCGCGCTGTTCCGCAAGATCGCCAGCGAGCGCCTAACCCGCGAGGACTTTGGCGCCATCGTGCGCGACATCGCCGACCACCGGTATTCCAAGATCGAACTCACCGCCTTTGTAGTGGCCTGCCACCGCAGCGAGCTGGACCGGGAGGAGGTGTTCTTCCTCACCGATGCCATGGTGGCCAGCGGCCGGCGCCTGGACTGGCACGAACCGCTGGTGGTGGACAAGCACTGCATTGGCGGGATACCGGGCAACCGCACCACCATGCTGGTTGTGCCCATAGTGGCGGCGCACGGCATGTTGTGCCCCAAGACGTCTTCGCGTGCCATCACCTCGCCTGCCGGCACGGCCGACACCATGGAGGTTCTGGCCAAGGTCGAGCTGCCGCTGGAGCAGCTGGCCGACATCGTGCGCGACTACCGGGGCTGCCTGGCCTGGGGCGGCACGGCCAACCTCTCGCCCGCTGACGACGTGCTGATCTCGGTGGAGCGGCCGCTGTCCATCGACTCGGCCGGGCAGATGGTGGCGTCCATCCTGTCCAAAAAGGTGGCGGCCGGTGCCACGCACCTCGTGCTCGACATTCCCATCGGCCCCACGGCCAAGGTGCGCTCCATGCCCGACGCACAGCGTCTGCGCCGCCTGTTTGAATATGTGGCGCGGCGCATGGGCCTGTCGCTGGACGTGGTCATCACCGACGGCCGCCAGCCCGTGGGCAACGGCGTGGGCCCGGTGCTGGAGGCGCGCGACGTGATGCGCGTGCTGCAGAACGACCCGCGGGCGCCCGACGACCTGCGGCAAAAGGCGCTGCGCTTGGCTGGGCGCCTGATCGAATGCGACCCCGATGTGCGCGGCGGCGACGGCTACGCGATTGCGCGCGACATTCTTGATTCTGGCCGGGCGCTGGCGCGCATGAACGCCATCATCGCCGCCCAGGGCAGCACAGGGTTTGACCACAACCACCCGGCACTGGGTGTACTGACACTGGACGTGGTGGCCCCCGCCAGCGGCGTTGTCGCGGGCATCGACAACTACCAGATCGCCCGCGTGGCCCGACTGGCCGGTGCGCCCAAGGTGCCCGGCGCCGGGGTGGACCTGATGCACAAGCTGGGCGACACCGTGGCTGCCGGGGACGTGCTGTACCGCGTGCACGCCAGCTACCCCGCCGACCTGGAGTTTGCGCGCCACGCGTGCGAGCGTGACACCGGATACCGCCTGGGGACCGCTGACGAGGTGCCCAAGGTTTTTGTGGAGTTCTGACAGTGACTGTTGCCCCCCACCAAGCGTGTCTGCTGTACTTTGCTGACGAAGAGGCCCCTGCGCTGCGCCTGGCGCAGGCAGCGGGCATGACTGCCCAGGCCATCGAGCGCCACCGCTTCCCCGATGGTGAACTCAAGCTGCGTTTGCCCGTCAACGCGGCGGGCCGCCTGCCCCGGCGGGTGGCGCTGCTGCGCAGCCTGCACCAGCCCAACGAAAAGCTGGTGGAGCTGCTGCTGGTCGCCCGCACGGCCCGCCAACTCGGCGTGCAGCACCTCACGCTGGTGGCGCCGTACCTGGCCTATATGCGGCAGGATATGGCCTTCCACCCCGGCGAGGCCGTGAGCCAGCAGGTGGTGGGCGGGTTTCTGGCGGGGCTGTTTGACGCTGTCATCACCGTGGACCCGCACCTGCACCGCATCGAGCGGCTGGAGCAGGCCATTACAGTGCCGCAGGCCGTGGTGCTCAGCGGCGCCGAGCCACTGGCCGACCTGATCGCTGAGCGTCGCCCCCATGCGTTGCTGGTAGGCCCGGACGGCGAATCCGCCCAGTGGATCGCCCAGGCCGCCGCCCGCCACGGCTTTGACCATGCTGTCTGTACCAAGGTGCGCCATGGCGACCGCGATGTCGCCATTGAGTTGCCCACCCTCAACGCACAGGGCCGGGCCGTGGTGTTGCTGGACGACATGGCCAGCACCGGCCGCACGCTGGCGCTGGCCGCGCGGTTGCTGCTGCAGGCGGGTGCCGCCTCGGTGGATGTGGCAGTGACGCACGCACTGTTTGCGGGCGATGCGCTGCAGGTGCTGCATGAAGCCGGGGTAGGGGAGGTGTGGAGCACGGACTGCATCCCGCACCCGAGCAACGCCGTGGCCATGGCCGGGCCGCTGGCCACGGCGTTGCAGTCAGTCCTTCGCACCTGAAAACCCCGGGCTCGGGCTGCGACAATGCGCCATTGCCTCCCACGCTGCGCCCACACAGCGATTCAACGAACACAGAAACGGTCCCACCATGCTGCTTGACGCCACCGAATCCCAACTCGTCCTGGTCGATTACCAGGAGCGCCTGATGCCCGCCATCTTTGAAGGCCCCGCCGTGCTGGCCAACGCACGCCGCCTGGCCGAGATCGCGCGCATGCTCGACGTACCCGTGTGGGGCACCGAGCAAAACCCCTCGCGACTGGGTGCCAACGACCCCGCGCTGCGCGCCCTGTGCCAGAAAACCCTGGCCAAGATGCACTTCAGTGCCGCCGAAGAAGGCCTGGGCGAATGGCTGCGCCCCCCGGCCAAGCCCCAGCAGGGCGGCAACGCGCGCAGCCTGCCCAAGCACCTTCAAAAACCCGCTCAACAGGAGCCCGAGCGCGGCACCATCGTCATTGCCGGGTGCGAAGCCCATGTCTGCCTGCTGCAGACCGCGCTCGATTTGCTGGAGGACGAGTTTGAGGTGTGGGTGGTGACCGACGCTTGCGGCTCGCGCACCGAACGCAACCGCGACGCCGCCTTCGACCGCCTGGCCGGCGCGGGCGCCGAGCTGGTGACCACCGAGATGGTGGCGTTTGAATGGCTGGGCACTTGCGAGCACCCGGCGTTCAAGGATGTGCTGGGCTTGATCAAGTAGCCAGTTTTTGAGTCTTTTTGCCATCTAGCGCTTATCTATAAAGTGCTAGCAGCTATCAAATTAGTAGTATTCGTTAGGCACCGCCGAGGGCGCTGATTGCTCCCATTCGCCCATGTCCCCTGTCTTGATTGGCCTCGTTCTGCTCGTGGTGCTGCTGGTCCTGAATGTCCAGGCCACCCGCCAGATTGTGCGCACCGGACTGCAAGATTTTCGCAAAACGATGCTGACGGGCGGTGTGTGGGTGCTGCCGTTCCTGGGCGCCTGGCTGGTGAAGATCCACCTGCAGTCCGCCGCAGTGCCGGCGCCCGGTGAATCTGGTGCAGGGGAGGCCGAGCCAGCCCCTGAGCACCTTGAGGCGCTAGGCGTTGCGAGTTTTGACGTACGGGGGCATCTGCAAAACACACAGAATCTGCCGCAGCTGGATTGGCCCGCGCTGGACGCCTGGGCCCACGGCGCGGGCGATCGTGCACCGTCGGCCGTGGCCGACGCGCTGAACCAGGGCCGACGCGCCTGGCTGCTGCACCTGCGCGATGCGCTGGGCGCGCACATGCATCTGCACGAAGGGGCAGATTGCTTCATCCTGTCGCCGCTGGAACCGTCAGTGGCGCGCGCCACCGCGCGCTATGTGACCACCACGCGTCAGCGCATCGACCGGCTGCTGGCGGGCATGGCGCATTTCCCCGTGGCCGAAAAAAGCATCTTGCTCGTGCTGGATGACGAGGACACCTACTACCACTACGTCGCGCAGTTCTACGGATCGGACGGCGAGTTTGCGCGCAGCGGCGGCATGTTCATCCACTTCGGCTGCCCGCATTTTGTGGTCGTGGCAGCCGACCTTGCAGCCATCGAGTCGGTGATTGCCCACGAGATGACGCACAGCGCGCTGGCCCACCTGCACCTGCCCACCTGGCTGGACGAGGGCCTGGCTGTCAACACCGAGCGCCGCCTGAAGGGCGCGCCACCGGCACAGCACACCCCCGCGCAACTGCACCATCTGCACCAACGCTTCTGGACGCCCGAGCGCATGCAGGAGTTCTGGGCGGGCACGTCGTTTCAGCGCACCGACGACGGCAACCTGCTGTCGTATGAGCTGGCGCGCATTCTGGTGGACCACATGGCGCGCGACTGGGCCGCGTTTACCGCTTTTGTGACCACAGCGCAGCGCCGCGATGCCGGGGCACAAGCGGCGGTCGAGGTTTTGTCCGTGGACCTGGGGAGCAGTGTGGGCGCCTTGCTGGACATTGTCGATAACGAGGGCTGGGCGCCAGACCCTGCGCGTTGGGGTGGGGCAGCGGCGTGAGGTAGCACTGGTCAGCGGCGGTCATCTAATTGAAGACACCCGAGCGCCCAAAGCCTATGCTTGGGCAGCCCAACAAGGTGGTTTTTTCATGTACCGACGTTTTTATTCTTCGTCTTCCCCTGTTTTTTGGGTCAACTTGCGCCGCGTGGCGCCTGAAGGGGCGAGGCGGTCGTTCTTTACGTCGTGTGCATGGCTGTTGGCGACGTTCACGACGTTGGCGGCGCTCAGTGGCTGCAGTGCAGTCCCACAGGCCGCGGATCCCAACTCCGACGCCCCCGAGGCGGCGTTTGCCCCGCGTGGCCCATTCATCGACGCGCCGACATACGACGAAGCGCTGCAGCGCTGGCAGAGCCCAGAAGACATCAACGCCTGGATTGGCGCGCGGTTCCGGTACGACACAGACCGCGCGATGCAGCTGTCTGAAACCGAGCGCCAGGCTAGCGGGCGCATGCCCATCCTGGCGCCTGACGCCTTTTTTGCAGCCCCCCGCGGCGTGTGTGTGGACGTGGCCCGTTTTGCGCTGGAGACGCTGCGAACCCTGCAACCCGGCGTGCAGCCGCGCTACCTGATGATCGAGTTCGACCCCGTCTCTGTGCGCGGCAACACGCTGCGCCGACACTGGCTGGTGTCGTTCGAACGGGGCGGGCAGCATTATTTTTTTGCCGATTCCAAACGCCCAGGCCACATCGCCGGGCCGTACGCAAGCGTGCAGGCCTTTGTGGACGAATACGCGCACTACCGCGGGCGGCGCATTGTGGCTTTCAGCGAGCGGGAGTCCTATGAGCGCAGGCTGCGCACCCGGGCGGTTGCTGAACCGGCATCGTGAGATGGGTAGAGGTTTGGGCCGCCTCTGAGTGAGCCAAGGTATGGCGCATGGAATGGGCTCAAACGCCGATCATTGCAGCACACGGGGCTGTGATTAGAAATAGGGGTGTTTTTTGCCTCTAGCGCATATCCACCAGGCGCTGATAGCTATCATTTTTAGAGATACAACGAAGCTGTGGACGGGTGTCCAGTTAGTCCCGGCTTAACCCGTGGGCAATGTGAAGGCTTTGGCCTGCACCGGTTGGCCCGACGCGATCCAGCCGTCGATGCCACCTTGCAGAAAACGCGCCTTGATGCCTGCGGCACGCAGGCGCAACGCGGTGGAACGGCTGACCTCGTGGCCATAGACGCAGTACACCACCACCTCTTCGTCGGTCGGCAGCTCACCGGCCCAGGCGTCGATGGCCACCGGGTCGCGCCAGGGGGCATTGGGCAGGATGGTGGTGGCGGCGTTGTAAACACCAGCGCGGCGCACATCGATGCGATGGCGTGCCTGCTGCGCGTCTTGTACCGATGCCTCCAAGCCCTCGCTGGCGGCGTGGACCGCGCGCTGGTAGCGCTCGTACACGGCAGCCCAGTCGATATTGGCCATGAAGGCATCGACATACGCGCCCGCTGCAGCGCCGTGGTCGAGGTGGTAGGCATGTTCATACATGTCCAACGCGAGGATGGGCACCCCACCGGCAGCAGCCTGGGTGTGGTCGCTGGCCCACTGGTTGACGAGCGTGCCATCGCGCGGCTGGAACACCAGCAGCACCCATCCCGAGCCGCCGCCCAGTGCCTTGCCCATGGCGACAAACTCTTCACGCCAGCGCTCCGCGCTGCCAAAGCTGGCTGCCAGGGCCAGCAACATGCCGGGGGCAGGGGCGGCGCCACCGCCGCCCAGGCTGCCAAAGTACAGTTCGTGCAACAGCATCGAATTGCTGGCCATCAGCTCCTCGCGCTTGAGTCCGTTGACGACAAAGCCGGGCGTGGAGGCAAAGTCCAGCCCCGAGAGCTGCGCCCGGATGGCGTTGAGCCGCGCCACCGCACCGCCATAGTTGTTCTGGTGGTGGCTTCGCAGCAGCCTTTCGGACAGCCCGGGCAGCGTGGCCGGGTCAAGGGGAAGGGCTTGGGGACGTGCTTGCATGGGGATACTCCCGGGAAGTGGATGACAATTGGTTCAGGCCAGCCAGGGTTTGAGGAAGGTCACTGCCAACCCCACGGCCGCGCACAGCCCCAGCAGCGGCATCACCCCCAGCTTGAAGCGAAACAGCGCCACCAGTGCGCCCACGGCGATCACCGCCGACACGGCATCGAACGCCCCGCCAAAACCCTTGGGCCATAGCAGGTGGTAGGCAAAAAACAGCGCCAGGTTCAGGATCACACCCACCACTGCGGCGGTGATGGCCGACAGCGGGGCGGTGAAACCGAGCTTGCCGTGGGTGGCCTCTACCGCCGGGCCGCCCGCGAGGATGAAGATGAACGAGGGCAGAAAGGTCACAAACGTCACCACCGTGGCGGCGGCAGCAGCGCCTGCAAACAGCGCTTCCGGCCCCCACACCTGCTGCAGCCAGCCGCCCACGAAGCCGACGAAGGCCACCACCATGATCAGCGGGCCGGGCGTGGTCTCGCCCAGCGCCAGGCCGTCGATCATCTGCGGGCCGCTGAGCCACTGGTATTGCTCCACCGCGCCCTGGTAGACGTACGGCAGCACGGCATAAGCGCCGCCAAAGGTGACCAGCGCGGCCTTGGTAAAGAACCAGCCCATCTGCGTGAGCGTGCCTTGTACCCCCTGGGTGACGACCAGCGTTGCCATGGCCACCAGCCACAGCGCCAGCCCGGCCGCCAGCACCTTGGCCAGATGGCTGCGTGAGAAGCGGGCGTGGGGGGGCGTGGGGGTGTCGTCGTCGATCAGTGCTGGGCCGTAGCCCTTGTGGCCGTCGGCATGGCCGCCTCCGAGGGCAAACACGCCAGGCCAGCGTTGTGCGCCAAAGTAGCCTATCAGCCCGGCCGTCAGGACGATGGCAGGGAAGGGCGTATCGAACGCAAAGATGGCTACAAACGATGCGGCAGCGATGCCCCACATCCAGCGGTTCTTGAGAGCCCGCGTGCCAATGCGGTGCGCTGCGTGCAGCACCAGTGCGGTCACGGCGGGTTTGATGCCATAGAAGATGCCCGCCACCACCGGCACATCGCCAAACCGCAGGTACACCCACGACAGCGCAATCAGGATGAAGAGCGAAGGCAGCACAAACAGCGCCCCGGCCACGATGCCGCCCCAGGTGCGGTGCATGAGCCAGCCGATATAGGTGGCCAGCTGCTGCGCCTCGGGGCCGGGCAGCAGCATGCAGTAGTTGAGTGCGTGCAGAAATCGCTTTTCGCTGATCCAGCGGCGGCGCTCCACCAGCTCGGCATGCATGATCGCGATCTGGCCCGCTGGCCCGCCAAAGCTGATGAAACCGAGCTTGAGCCAGAACAGGAAGGCCTCACCAAAGCTTACGGGGGTGGGGCGGTCCAGGGCGGAGGGGGTGGGCGCAGGGGTAAGGGTGGTCATGGTGCGGCGCTGGTCAGCGGAGCCTGGGAGGACGGAAGGGTGGGCGGCACGGCATACAGGGCGTCGAACACCTGCGCGGCGGCTTGGGCGAGGGCATCGTCATCGGCATGCACTTCGCGCAGGCCGGCCAGCACGGCCTCCAGCCCGGCGGCTTCGGACACAGGCATGCCGCCGGTGTCCAGGTAGTGCACGGCGCGGGCCAGGCGCTGCAGGCGGGGGTCGGTCTCCAGCCCGAAGCTGGCAATGAGCACCTCGAAGGTCACCAGGGCACCCACATGGGTGAACCGGGCGCCGTCAAAGTCAAAGCCCAGGACATCAGCAGGCGGCGATGCCGGATCGGCCAGCCATACGAACCGCGCGCCCGGGTCGATGAAGCGGCGGATCAGCCAGGCGCAGGCCAGGCGGTCCACCCAAGGCCGCGCCCGCGTGGCCCAGCGCTGGTTCTGGAACTGGACGGTGTGAAGGCGCGCGATGCCATGGGCGGGCAGGGCGGCGGGCTCCCCGCGTGAAAAGCAGGCGTCCAGCGCCTGACGCAGGCTGGCCATGTCGGAATCGGCCTGCGCGGCTGCGGCGCCAGGGTAGTAGTCGATGCGGTGCAAGGCCTGCAGGGCGTCGGCAATGCCACGCAAGCGGCGGCGCGCTTCGGTTTCCGTGAGCTGTGCCAGCTCCGCCTGCAAGGCCGTGGCCGTGTCGCGCCACTGAGTGAAGGCTTCTGTGCGGTCGAACAACGCTTCGATCTCCTGGCGCTGTGCGCTGTCCGGCGCAGTAAGAGTCAGCAGCATGGCCGTCCCCCCGTGTTCTCGCACCTCGGTGGCAATGGGGGCCAGCAGGCCCGCGTGTTCTTCAGGCAACAGGTAGGCGCCGTCGCGCAGGGCGGCGCAGCCCAGTGCCTTGAGATTGCGCCAGATGCGCAGCCGCACGGCGTTGGGCTGCGTGGGCAGCGTCATGATGAGGGTGGACCACATGGCATTGAAGTATATGCATTAAGTAGTGAAATAGTTATTTCCACTTCAAAAATCGTGATCCCCAAAGATTCCTTGCATGCCGGGTGCTTCTGGTCATACAAGGGAGCGGTGCAGACGAAAAGGCATCCGGTACACAGGAACAGCGCCCAATGCAGGGCGGCAGTCGCTTTTGTCCATGAAGATGTGGCGCCGTGTAAGTGGATTCAGGGCCGATGCCAAGCCCTGCGTCAGTTTGCCGCAAGCCCGTTATGAATAATTATGAATTCAAAACCTGCTGTCTTGGCAGGCCGAGAGAGATGCCGAGGAGACCCCCACAATGACCGATTACGCTGATTTCTACCGCCAGTCCATCGACCACCGCGACGCCTTCTGGAGCGAACAGGCGCAGCTGATCGACTGGAAGACGCAGCCCCTGCAGGTGTGCGACTACAGCAACCCGCCCTTCGCCAAATGGTTTGTGGGCGGCACCACCAACCTGTGCCACAACGCCGTAGACCGGCACCTGGCCACGCGCGCCAGCCAGGCGGCGCTGGTGGCCATTTCGACCGAAACCGACACCGAGCGCAGCTACAGCTTTGCCGAGCTGCATGCCGAGGTGCAGCGCATGGCAGCCGTGCTGCAGAACCTGGGGGTGAAGAAGGGCGACCGCGTGCTCATCTACATGCCCATGATTGCCGAAGCCGCCTTTGCCATGCTGGCCTGCGTGCGCATTGGTGCGCTGCATTCCGTGGTGTTTGGCGGCTTTGCGTCGGGCTCACTGGCTTCGCGCATCGAAGACGCCGAACCCGTGGCTGTGGTCAGCGCCGATGCCGGGTCGCGCGGTGGCAAGGTGGTGCCTTACAAGCCATTGCTGGACGAGGCCATTGCGCTCTCCAAACACAAGCCCGCTGCTGTACTCATGGTCAACCGCGGCTTGGCCCCCATGCACCTGCAGCCGGGCCGCGACCATGAATGGGCGCCGCTGCGCGAGCAGCACCTGAACACCGTGGTGCCGTGCGAATGGGTGGAGTCCACCCACCCTAGCTACACGCTGTACACCAGCGGCACCACGGGCAAACCCAAGGGCGTGCAGCGCGACACCGGTGGCTACACCGTGGCGCTGGCCGCCAGCATGAAGCACATCTTTGATGCCAAAGCGGGTGACACCTACTTTGCTACCAGCGACATCGGCTGGGTGGTGGGTCACAGCTACATCGTCTATGGCCCGCTGATCGCGGGAATGACGACCATCATGTACGAAGGCTTGCCCACGCGACCCGATGCCGGTGTGTGGTGGAGCATTGTCGAAAAGTACCAGGTCACCCACATGTTCTCGGCACCCACGGCGGTGCGGGTGCTCAAGAAGCAGGACGCCAGCTGGCTCAGGAAGTACAACGTCTCCACCCTCAAGGCCCTGTGGCTGGCGGGCGAGCCGCTGGACGAGCCCACGGCCCAGTGGATCAGCGACGCGCTGCAGGTGCCCATCATCGATAACTACTGGCAGACCGAAACAGGCTGGCCCATCCTGACGCTGGCCAATGGCGTGGAGCAGCAGACCACACGCTTTGGCAGCCCCGGCAAGGCCATGTACGGCTACCACGTCAAGCTGATGGACGAGAGCAACGGCGAAGAGCTGACCGCCCCCAACCAGAAAGGCGTGGTCGCCATCGAGGGCCCGCTGCCCCCCGGCTGCATGCAGACCGTGTGGCGCGACGATGCACGTTTTGTGAACACCTATTGGAAGAGCATTCCCGGTCGGCTGATCTACAGCACCTTCGACTGGGGCATCCGCGACGCCGACGGCTACCACTTCATCCTGGGCCGCACGGACGACGTGATCAACGTGGCAGGCCACCGCCTGGGCACGCGCGAGATCGAGGAGAGCATTGCCTCCCACCCCAACATCGCCGAAGTGGCCGTGGTGGGCGTGGCCGACAGCCTGAAGGGCCAGGTCGCCATGGCATTTGCCGTGGCACGCGATGCGTCGGGCCTCACGGACGATGCAGCGCGCCTCAAGCTCGAAGGCGAAGTGATGAAGCAGGTGGACCACCAGCTCGGCGCGGTGGCCCGGCCGTCGCGTGTGTACTTCGTGACCGTGCTGCCCAAGACCCGCAGCGGCAAACTGCTGCGCCGCGCTCTCCAGGCCGTGGCCGAGCGGCGCGACCCGGGTGACTTGACGACGATGGAAGACCCGGCGGCGCTGCAACAGGTGAAGGACCTGGTGGGGTGACGAGCCTTTTCGACCCGCAGTGGGCTCCGTGCAAAGGCCTCCGTGCTGTTCGCGTGGGGCTTGGCACGCCAGGGCTCAGGAGATTACCAGGGTGAAGTAGCCAAACTCCATGTCGGTCGCTTCGGACACTGCTGTGACGGTGGCGTTGGGATTGGATGTGGTCACGCTGTCAGTCGTGATGCCATTGATGACGGCGTAGACGGAGTAGACATCGCTGATTTCCACCGTGACCTGCACGAATGAGTCAGGCACTACGACGTCTTGCACTGGCACACCTTGGTGCGTGATCTGGAAGGTCACCGGGCCAAGGCTGGTTTTTTCGAATTGCATCTGGTTGGCAACGCTACTGGGTGTTGTCACCACTTCGAATTCGTAGGTTTGCTGGGCGCGCTGCTGCTTCACCTGCGCCAGAAAACGGGTTGCACCACTGACTGCTATCGGTGCGGAGGTATAGGTGTTGCCTTCCAGTATGGTGCTGGCCGTGATCTCGAAAGTTTCGGCCTCCGGGACGGATAGCGTCGCGCCGGGGGCGAGGCCCGGCAGGCGGGCGAGGGCCAGCCCACCCCGGTGAATCACGTACTGGGCGATGTACGAGGTGCTGTTGGTCAAAGTCAAAGCGCTCATGGGACCCCTCCGATAGTAAGAAAAGAACGGAGATTCATTTTTACCGCCTTGGCGGTCGCAACGCCCGGATTTTTTGCCATCGGCGCAGTGCGCTGGCATCGGGCCAGAGCGGGGCGAGACTCCGGCCGGAGCGCAATCACGCAGGCCGGTTTTTCTGCCACCCCACCGGCGGTTGCCACCCTGGCGTCCAGCCGATGAAATCCTGCAGCGGCATGGGCCGGGCGATACAGTAGCCCTGGGCCTGCATGCAGCCCAGCTGCAGCAGCATCTGGCCTTGTTCGATGGTTTCCACGCCTTCGGCAATCACGCGGTAGCCGAAGGAGCGGGCCAGGCCGATGACCCCCTGCACGATGGCCAGGTCGCCGGGGTCGCCCATCATGCCGTGCACAAAACTCTGGTCGATCTTGAGCGTGTCCATGGGCAGGCGGCGCAGGTAGGTCAGCGACGAGTAGCCGGTGCCAAAGTCGTCCAGCGACACCGCCACCCCCAGCGCACGCAGCGCCGTCAGGGTTTGCGCCACGGCGGTCAGGTCGTAGAGGGCGGCGCTTTCGGTGATTTCGATTTCCACCAGGTGGCCGGGTACGCCTGGGTGGCGGGCGATGCACCGGGCCATCCAGTCGGCAAAGTCTGGGTTTTGCAGGTGCTGGGCGGCGATGTTGATGCTCAGCGGCAGGTGCAGTCCGTGTGCCTGCAGTTGCGCCAGCACGGTGAGTGCGGCTTCGACCACCCATTCTCCAAAGTCGATTTCCAGCTCGGTGCCCTCCAGCAGGGGCAAGAACTCGCCCGGCGGCACCAGGCCGCGTTCGGGGTGCTGCCAGCGCGCCAGCGCTTCGGCACCCACCACGGCCCCACTCCTCATGTCCACCTTGGGCTGCAGGTACAGCGTGAACTGCGCGGCGGCCAGGGCCTCGCGCAAGTGGCGGCCCTGTTCGCGCTGCAGTTGCAGGGCGCGTTCCTGCGCAGCGTCGAACTGGTGGAACCGGTTGCGCCCGGCCTGCTTGGCGGCGTACATGGCCTGGTCGGCGTGGCGCAGCAGGGCGTCGGCGTCGGCGTCATCCTGCGGGAACACGGTGTAGCCGATGCTGGCAGTGACCACCACACGCTCGGTGTCGAGTGTGTAGGGCGCTGAGATGTTGTCCATCACCCGGTGCAGCATGCGCTCGCAGTCGCCCACGGATTCAAGGTCGGGCATGAGGATCACGAACTCGTCGCCGCCCAGGCGCGCCACCGTGTCCAGCGGGCGCAGCGCGCGTGTGAGGCGGCCACCCACCACCACCAGCAGGCGGTCGCCCGCGCCGTGGCCCAGGCGGTCGTTGACGGGCTTGAAGCCGTCCAGGTCCAGGTAGGCCACACCCAGTTGCCGACCGTTCTGGCGCGCCTGGTCCATGCACTCCTGCAGCTTGCGGGCCAGCAGCACGCGGTTGGGAAGGCCCGTGAGGGCGTCAAACAGGGCCAGCCGCTGCAGCAGAACCTCTTGCTCGCGCTGGGGCGTGACGTCAATGGCCACGCCCAGCATGCGTGCGGGGCGGCCCGCCGCATCGAAGCCCACGATCTTGCCCAGGTTGCGCAGCCAGCGGGCGGGGTCGCCCTGCTGGTTCACACGCCAGGTGGCGTCGAACGGGGTGCCGGGGTGGGTGGTGTGGCGGGCCAGTTCGCTGGTGATGCGGTCGATGTCGTCGGGGGCAATGCCGGCGGTCCACTGCGTGGAGGCCAGTGGGGTGTGGGGCGTGTCCAGGCCTCGCATGGCGTGCCAGCGGCTGTCGCCGGTGACGGTGCCTGTGTGCAAATTCCAGTCCCACAGGCCCAACGATGCCGCCGAGATGGTGAGCGAGAGCAGTTCCTCGCGTTCCCGCACCTGCTCTTCGTTGCGTTTGCGGTCGGTGATGTCGTGCACCGAGAACAGCCAGCACGGCTCGCCATCGAATTCGGTGGCGCGCATGGACTGCAGCACGGTGCGGGGTGGGCCGCCACGCACATTCAGGTTGACCTCGTAGCTGCTCAGGTGGCCCGAGCGCTCCACCTCCGCAATCAGCTTTTCGCGGTCGTGCGCGGTGAAGATGCCCAGCTCGACCGCAGTACGGCCGATGGCCTCCTCGCGCGGGATGCCCAGCATGTCCACCCAGGCGGGGTTGATGTCCACATAGCGTCCGTCGCGGCGGTGCGACAGGCCCATGGGGTAGGGCATGAGCTGAAAGATGCGCGAGAAACGCTCTTCGGACTGGCGCAGGCGCTGCTCGGCGCGCTTGGCCTCGTCGATGTCCTGCATCACGCCGCGTACGCGGGTCACGCGCCCGTTTTCGATCACCGGCTCGCCCATGGCGCGCACCCACACCAGCCGACCGTCGGTGTGCAGCACCTCGATCTCCATACTCCACTCGCGGCGCTCCAGAATGCTCAAGCGGAAGTTGGCGCGCAGCGTTTCGCGGTAGGCGGGCGCCACATGGCGGTCGATGTAGTCGTGGGGCAGCGGCGAACCGGGGGGCAGGCCGTGGATGTCAAAACACACGTCTGACCAGTAGACCAGGCCCTTGCCGCGCTCGTCCTCCCAGGCACCCAGCCGGGCCAGGCGGCCGGCCTGCTGCAGCAGGCCGTTGAGGGCCCGCAGCTCGTCACTGGCGCGGTGGGCTTCGGTCATGTCATGGAAAACGAACACAAAACAGTTTTCGCCATCCACAAGCACGGAGCGTGCCGACATCAGTCCCGGGATGCGTCCGCCCTCGCGCTGCGCAACCAGCGGCAGGCGGTCCACCTTGCCGTCGCGGCGGAAGGTCTCCACCAGCCGCTTGCGTTCCTGTTCAGAGGCCCAGATGTTCAGCTCGGTCGATGTGCGGCCGATCACCTCCTCGCGCGGGCGCCCCAGCACCTCGCAGAATGCGGGGTTCACGTCGATGTAGCGGCCGTCCGAGATGCGCGAGATGCCTGCGGGGTCGGGCAGCGTCTGGTAGAAGGTCGTGTACTTGGCCTCGGACGAGCGCAGCGCATCTTCGGCCGCGCGGTGGGCGGTGATGTCCACGTCCATGCCGATGAGGCTGGTCGGCCGGTTCTGGGCGTCGCGCGTGGCCACCGTGCCGCGCGACATGAGCCAGTGCCAGCGGCCCTCGGTGTCCATCACCCTGAATTCGGCTTCGTAGCTGTCTTCCAGCCCGTCCATGGCCCGCGCCAGCCTGGCCGCATTGCGCTCGGCATCCTGCGGGTGGCGCCGGGCATACCAGCGCTGCCACAGGTCTGGCGCCTCCAGATCGGCGGCGGTGATGCCGAAGGTGTCGTAGAAGCTGCCGTGGCAGCGGAACTGGCGATGCACCACATCCCACTCCCAGTGCCCGCCACCCATGGAGTCGAGCACCAGGCGCAGCCTGCGCTCTTGTTGTGCAAGGGCTTGCTGGATGTCGCTGCGTGAAAGCTCGGAGCGTGCTCCGTTGGCCAGCAGCAACCGGCCCACGCCCAGCATCAGAACCCCGGCGCCGTGGTGCCATGGCAGGCTTCGCGCCACGTCGGATGCGCCGTCGGTGGCCCACAGGCTGCCAGACACGGCCAGGGGCAGAGTCAGCGTCAGGCCGATCAGTGCAGCCCATTTGGGCACCTGCAGGCGTGCCCCCACATGGCGCCACAACAACCCCGTGGCCACCGACACGCCCAGCACGGCAACGGCTGGCACCGCATCGGACATATCAGTGCGCACCGCTGCCACCAGGGCGATGAGCGCCGCAATGATGGCCGCCGGAAACCTGAAAAAGAGCGCCAGAAACGCCGCCACCGTGGGGTAGGCCACCACCCGCAGCTCGGGGGCGTTCCAGCGCAGCGCCTCAAAAGAAATCCAGGAAACGAGGCCGCCTGCCAACCCCAGCAGCAGCAAGGTGCGGCGCGACGGGTGCAAGGACTCGCGCGGCGGCAGCCAGGCCAGCACCAGCAGCAGCGACATCAGCGCTGTGGCGGCCAAAAGGGTGTTGTTACCCATGGAAAACCCCTGGGCAAGCCACTTGCGGCGGGGTAGCCGCAGGCCAGGAGTTGCAGGGGGAGCGGCCGGGGATGTGTGTGGCAGTACAGCGCCCGGTGCCGTTGACGGACTTGGTCAGATGGCAAAAGCCCGAAGAAAACCCCATGGGCCAAGTTTAGGGCCGTTCTGAGGCGGGCAGGGCAGGCTTGAGTGTCCTGATAAGTCCGGTTGACAACAATGTGCCGCACACGATGACCACGGCGCAGCCCACCATCCAGGGCGTGATGCGTTCGCCCAGGAAGACCGTGCCGTACAAAACCGCAAACACGGGGGTGATGAAGGTCACGGCCAGCGCCCGGCTGGGGCCGGCACTGGCGATCAGGCGAAAGTACAGGATGTAGGCAATGCCCGTGCACAGCACCGCAATGGCAATGATGGCGCCCCAGGCGCGCAGGCCTGGCATCTGCGCAGGCCAGAACCACAGCGTGGGCAGGGCCAGTCCCAGCGCCGCGCCCAGCTGGCTGCCGGTAGCGGTGGCCAGCGGTGGAATGCCCGTGAGGTAGCGCCGTGCAAAGCTGGCCGACAGCCCGTAGAAGCTCGAAGCCAACAGGCAGGCGGCAATGGCCCATTCGGCGCTGTCACTCTTGAACCCGGTGCCCGCTGGCGCACGCCAGGCCAGCAGCGCCACGCCCACAAAACCGAGCGCCAGGCCCGCCCAGCGCAGGCGGTTGATGCGGTCACCCAGCCACATCCAGGCCACCAGCGCGCCAAACAGCGGCACGGTGGCGTTGAGGATGGAGGTCAGGCCCGTGGCAATGTGCAGCACAGCCCAGGAAAACAGCGCAAATGGAATGGCCGAATTGATGACCCCCGCAAACAGGATGGGCCGCCAGTGCTGGCGCAGCGCAGGCCAGTGGCCCTGGCGCATCATGATGGGCCACAGGAACATCGTGGCCAGCGCCACGCGCAGCCCGGCCGTGGGCAGAGGGCCGAAGTCGGACGCACCCAGCCGCATGAACAGAAAGGACGCGCCCCACAGCGCCGCCAGCAAGATGAATTCGCCGATCCAGGTGGAAACGGGCTGGTTGCCGGGGCTGTTCATGCATGTCCTTTGCGGAAAGCGTTGGGGGAGGTGGAGGGCAGCGCATTTTCCAGCGTCAGCAAGACCGCTTTGCGATCAAGGCCACCGGCATAGCCCGTCAGGCTGCCGTCCGATCCCACCACGCGGTGGCAGGGCACCACCACGCTGATCGGGTTGCGCCCCACGGCGGCGCCCACTGCGCGCACGGCCAGGGGGCGGCCCAGCTGACGGCTCAAGGCGCCGTAGCTGGTGGTGGCACCCCGGCCGATGGCCAGCAAGGCACGCCACACAGCCTGCTGAAACGGCGTGCCACCCGAAAGGTCCAGCGGCAGGTCAAACCCCGCACGTTGCCCGGCGAGGTACTGCTGGAGCTGGTGGGCGGCTTCCTCCAGCACGGGGTGGCTTGCCGTGTCAGCCCAGGCCGTGGGGCCATGAAGACGCTGGCTGGGCTCGTGGCGCTGGCCTTCAAACCAGACACCGACCAAGCCGGCGGGCGACGCCGCCAGGCGCACGGGCCCCAGCGCGGTGGAGGTGCGCATTTGCACGGTGTGGGGGTGAAATTGCATGACTGAATGAACGATTTTTAGATAAAATTGGCCTCCAGCGCTTGATGGATAAGCGCTAGCAGCTCCTACTTTGATAGTGACGGAACTGGTGGCACGGCACCCGCCGGGGTGCCCGCTGCCCAGGCGCGCAGCACCGCGTAACTGCGCCAGGGCCGCCAGGCCTGCGAGGCCTCGCCTGCGGCGCGGGCCGGGTTCTTGTGCCCCTGCACGCCCAGGGCCTTGTGCAGCGCCACATCCCCGGCCGGAAACGCATCGGGCCAGCGCAACACGCGCATGGCGATGTACTGGGCCGTCCAGTCGCCAATACCGGGCAGAGCGCACAGCGCGGCCGTGGTGCTGGCCACGTCGGCGCCCGCGTGCAAGGCCAGCGTGCCGCCATCCACGGCGCGGGCCAGCGCCACAATGGCAGCCTGGCGCTGGCGCACGATGCCCAGCTGGCCCAGGGTGTCGCCGTCGGCCACTGCCAGCGTGGCAGCGGTGGGGAACAGGCGGTTCAGCCCGGGCCAGGGCGTTTCGATGGACTCACCCAGCCGCTCCACCAGCCGCTGGCCCAGGGTGCGCGCAGCGGCCACGGTGATCTGCTGGCCCAGCACGGCGCGCACGGCCAGCTCAAAGCCGTCGAACGCACCGGGCACGCGCAGGCCGTCGCCCTGGGGGAAGTGCTGGTGCAGCACGGCGTTGATGGCCGCAGGGTCGGCGTCCAGGTCGAGCATGGCGCGCACGCGGCGGATCACGAGCGGCAACACGGGGTACAGGCTGTCGCTGGTCTGCAGCAGCACCTGGTGCCGGGCCCCGTCAAAGCGTGCGCTGAACCATCCCGTGGTTTCGCCGGGCAGGCCGGTGCAGGAGGCGGGCAGACGCACCGTGCGCCGCAGCGTGGCCTCCTCCGGCAGCACCCATTCCACGCCGTGGAACTGCCGCCGTTCAAAAAAGGCCAGCAGCGCAGGCACATCAAACGGCGGGCGCCAGGCCAGGCGCAAGGTGCTGGTGGGTTGCGCCCCTGCGGTGGTGCCGCTGCGCCGCAGCTGTGTGGGGTTCAGGCCGTAGTGCCCCGAGAACGCCGCATTGAAGCGCCGCACGCTCGCAAAGCCGCTGGCCAGCGCCACCTGGGTAACGGGCATGGGGGTGTCGGTGAGCAGTTGTTTGGCGGTCAGCAGCCGGCGCGTCTGCAGGTATTGCAGCGGCGATACGCCCAGGGCCGCCTCAAAAATGCGGCGCAGGTGCCGGTCGCTCACGCCCAGGCGCTCGGCCAGCCGTGCCACGGTGGCGCTGCCTTCGCCGGGCGCGGACGGGGCGGGCCACAGGTCGGGCGCATCCAGCAGGCGCACGGCCTGCTGGACCAGGATGCCACTGGCGTCCTGCACCGACCAAACCAGCGCCTGCGGCGCCAGCTCGGGCCGGCAGCGCAGGCAGGGGCGAAAGCCCGCGTTCTCGGCCTGTGCGGCCAGCACAAAAAAGCGGCAGTTCTCGCGCCGGGGCGTGCGCACGGCGCACACGGGGCGGCAATAGATGCCGGTGGAGGTCACCGCCGTGAAAAAATGCCCGTCAAACCGTGCATCCCGCGCCAGCACCGCCAGGTAGCGGCCTTCGTCCAAGGCGGCGTCAGGGGCCTGGGCAACGGATGGGGTGGGGGGGGAGGGCCGATTCATGGGCTGGATCATAGGAGCCGGGGGTGTTTTCACTGGCCGTTTTCGGACATGTGCCTCAGCCCGACGCGAGGGTTTGCCCCCAGTACCCCCGGAGGGCGCGCCTACAATGCAGCGGACTTCCAAAAACAGCCCAACTCCCTACGCGAAAGGCCCCTGCGTGCAGCCCACACCCGCCATTTTCAAAGCCTACGATATCCGCGGCATTGTGCCGTCCACGCTCAACGAAGAAGTTGCGCTCGGCCTGGGCCGGGCCTTTGGCACGGCAGCCCGCTCCGAGGGGCAGACCACTGTGGCGGTGGGGCGCGACGGGCGCCTGTCGGGCCCGGCCATCTCGGGTGCGCTGATCCAGGGGCTGGTGGAGGCGGGCATCGAGGTGATCGATGTGGGCCTGGTGACCACGCCGCTGCTGTACTTTGCGGCCAGCACGCTGTGCAACAGCGGCATCCAGGTCACGGGCAGCCACAACCCCAAGGACTACAACGGCTTCAAGATGGTGCTGAATGGCCGCGCCATCTATGGCGAGGAGATCCAGGGCCTGCGCCGCACCATGGAGCAGGAAAGCTGGCAGCTGCTGCCCGGCGGCTCGGTGCGCAGTGTGGATGTGCTGCCCACCTACCGCGAACGCATCGTGGGCGACGTGAAGCTGGCCCGCCCCATGAAGATCGTGGTGGACTGCGGCAACGGCATCGCGGGCGCCTCGGCCCCGGCCATCTTCCGCGCCCTGGGCTGCGAAGTGATCGAGCTGTTCTCCGAGGTGGATGGCAACTTCCCCAACCACCACCCCGACCCGAGCAAGCCCGAGAACCTGCGTGATTTGATCGAGGCCCTGAAGGCCAGCGACGCCGAGCTGGGCCTGGCGTTTGACGGCGACGGCGACCGCTTAGGGATCGTGACCAAGGACGGCACCAACATCTTCCCCGACCGCCAGATGATGCTGTTTGCGCAAGACGTGCTCTCGCGCGTGCCCGGCGGCGAGATCATCTTCGACGTGAAGTGCACCCAGCGCCTGGCGCCTGCCGTGGCGGCCGCTGGCGGCGTGCCGGTGATGTTCAAGACCGGCCACTCGCTCATCAAGGCCCGCATGAAGGAGACCCACTCCCCGCTGGGCGGCGAGATGAGCGGCCACATCTTCTTCAAGGAGCGCTGGTATGGTTTTGACGACGGCACCTACGCGGGCTGCCGCCTGCTGGAAATCCTGAGCAAGTCCACCGACCCGAGCGCCGTGCTCAACGCGCTGCCCACCAGTTTCTCCACCCCCGAGCTGAACGTGGCCTGCGCAGAGGGCGAACCCCACCGCCTCACGGCCGAGCTGCAGGCCCTGGCTACTGAGACCTTTGCCGCGCCCTCGCAGATCAGCACCATCGATGGCCTGCGCGTGGACTGGCCCGACGGTTTTGGCCTGATCCGTGCCAGCAACACCACGCCGGTGCTGGTGTTGCGCTTTGAGGGCCACACCACCGAGGCCCTGGCCCGCATCGAAGCGGCCATGCTGGCCCTGCTGCACCGGGTCAAGCCCGATGCGCACGTCGGCGCCGCCAGCCACTGACGCCGGATCGTCGAACCCGCCGCGCCCCTCTTTCTGTATTTGTTGTTGAACCGTCCTGCATGAAACCGTCACTGTCCACCCCCTTGCGTGTTGCCGCTGCCCAGTCGCCCTCGGCGCCGGGTGATGTGGCGCGCAACGTGCAAACGCACCTGGCCTTTGTGCGGACGGCGGTGCACGAACGTGTGCTGGTGCTGGTGTTTCCCGAGCTGTCGCTCACGGGGTATGAACCGAACCTGCTGGCGGCCAACGTGCTGTCGGCCGACCATCCCGCGCTGGCTCCCTTGCGGCAGTCTGCTCAGCAACATGGCATCACCCTGGTGGTGGGCGCCCCGGCTGCGCCGGTGGTGGCGGGCGCCTTGCCCGCCATTGGCGCCTGGGTGCTCGGGGCCGACGGCAGTGTGGCGCTGTACCGCAAGCGCCACCTGCACCCGAGCGAGGAGCGGTTCGCCAGTGCTGGCACCGACGACGCCCAGGTGCTGTTGCTGGCCGGTGAACCCACGGCGCTGGCCGTGTGTGCCGACATCACCCATCCCGAACACGCAATGGCCGCCAGCAATGCGGGAGCCGCGCTCTACGCGGCGGGCGTGCTGATTTCCGAGAAGGCCTATGGGGCCGAATCGGCTCTGCTGCAAGGCTATGCCCGTGACCACGACATGGCAGTGCTGGTGGCCAACTACAGCGGGCCCTCTGGCGGCTACGTGAGCGCGGGTCGCAGCGCCTTCTGGGCACCCGGTGGCCACTGCGTGGCAGCCGCGCCCGATGACAGCCCCAGCCTGGTGTGGGCGGCACGGGGCGACAGCGGCTGGACGGGCGGGGTGGTGGAGCTGGTCGGCTGATCCGCTGATCGATCCCCCGCATGAACGCTGCCCGCGCCCTGTATTCGCTGGTGACCTGGTGCGCGCAGCCCCTGCTGCGCCGCAAGCTGCGCCGCCGCGCCGTGGCCGAACCCGGCTATGCCCATGCGGTGGGCGAGCGTTTTGGTCGCTATCCGGTGCCCATGGACAGCATGGTGTCGCACCACAGCGTCGACCCGATAGGCCAGTTTGTCTGGGTCCACGCCGTATCGCTGGGCGAAACCCGCGCCGCCGCCATCTTGCTGGCCCAGCTGCGCGAGCAGCTTCCGGGCATGCGTCTGCTGCTCACCCACGGCACGGCCACCGGGCGGGCCGAGGGCGAAAAGCTTCTGCTGCCCGGCGACGTGCAAGTGTGGCAGCCCTGGGATACACCGGGCGCCGTGGCGCGCTTTCTGCGCACCTTTCGCCCGGCCATCGGCATCCTCATGGAAACCGAGGTCTGGCCCAACCTGGTGGCGGGCTGCCACCAGCGTGGCGTGCCGCTGGTGCTGGCCAATGCGCGTTTTAACGCCAAGTCGCTGCACAAGGCCCAGCGCCTGGCAGCGCTGGCCCGGCCCGCCTATGGGGGGTTAACCGCTGCCTGGGCCCAGACCGAAGACGACGCCACCCGCCTGCGGGCCATCGGCGCCCCGGTGCGCGGCGTGTTTGGCAATCTCAAGTTTGACGTGGTGCCCGACGCCCGCCAGATCGCCCAAGGTCGGGCCTGGCACACCCACACCGGGCGCCCCGTGGTACTGCTGGCCAGCAGCCGGGAGGGCGAGGAGGCGATGTGGCTCGAAAACTTCAAGCAAAAACAGGTGCCAGCGCTTGATGGGCAAGCACAAGTAGCTATTAATAATATAGCGAACGGCGTGCAGTGGCTCATCGTGCCGCGCCACCCCCAGCGGTTTGACGAGGTGCAACAGCTGCTCCAGCGCGCTGGGCTCACCGTATCGCGCCGCAGCCACTGGGCGGCAGAACCCGAGGCGGCCGATGTGTGGCTGGGGGATTCACTGGGCGAAATGGCGCTGTACTACGGCCTGGCCGATGTGGCCTTGCTGGGTGGCAGTTTTGCCCCCCTGGGCGGCCAGAACCTGATCGAGGCCGCCGCCTGCGGCTGCCCCGTTGTGCTGGGGCCGCATACCTTCAACTTTGCCGAGGCGGCCGAGCTGGCCTGCGCGGCAGGTGCCGCGCAGCGCGTGCCCGACATGGCCGCAGGCATGGCACTCGCGGCCCAATTGGCGACGGATGCCCCTGAGCAGACTGCGGCCAGCGAACGCGCCAGCCGTTTTGCCACAGCGCACCGGGGGGCGGCACGGGCTACGGCGCAGGCGGTGCAGGCCGTGCTGCAAGCCGCCGCCGGGTAGCTCCGCGCGGCCCGTCCGCCAACCCCGTCAGGGCTTGATGAGCAAGGCGTTGATCGCCTCAATGTCCTGCTGCGTCAGCGTGCCCGCCGCCTGGCGCAATTTCAGCGTGCCGAGCAGCACGTTGTAGCGGGCCTGGGCCAGGTCGCGCTTGGTCTGGAAGAGCTGGCTTTGGGCATTGAGCACGTCGATGTTGATGCGCACGCCCACCTGATAACCGAGCTTGTTGGCATCGAGCGCACTCTGGCTGGAGGCTTCGGCAGCCTCCAGGGCCTGCACCTGGCCCTGGCCGGATTGCACGCCAAAGAAGGCGGCGCGCGTGGCCTGGGCCACGTTGCGGCGCGTGGTCTCCAGGTCGGCGCTGGCCTTTTCTTCCAGCGCCAGGGTTTCCTTCACGCGGTTTTGCACCGCAAATCCGGCAAACAGCGGCAGATTGAAGGCCACGCCCACGCTGGCGCTGTTGGTGCGGTTGTTCACGCCGGGCGCCGTGATGGTGCCGTTCGGGTTGCGCGTGACGTTGTAGCCCACCTGCAGGTCCAGGGTGGGCAGGTGGCCGGTTTCGGCCTTTTTGGTTTCAAGGCGGGCAATGTCCAGCGCGATGGCGGCCTGGCGTACGCCGGGCTGCTGGTCGCGTGCAGTGTCCACCCAGGTGGTCACGTTGTCGGGCTGCACCGTGGGCAGTTGCACGGGCAGCGCCAGCGGCTGGGGCTTGGTGCCGGTGATGCCCACCAGCTGGTCCAGTGCCAGGCGTTTCACGCGGAGGTCGTTTTCGGCCGCGATTTCCTGCGCCACCACCAGGTCGTAGCGGGCCTGGGCCTCGCGCGAATCGGTGACGGTGGTGGTGCCCACCTCGAAGTTGCGCTTGGCGGAGGCCAGTTGCTCCGACACGGCGGCTTTTTGCGCCTGCACGAAGGCCAGGGTGTCCTGCGCGGCCAGCACGTCAAAGTAGGCCTGGCTCACGCGCACCAGCAGGTCTTGCGTGGCGGCGTCCAGCTGCGCCTGGGCCACGTCAATGCCGCGCTGGCCTTGCTCCAGCGTGATGCGGTTGGCGGGGCGGTACAGCGGTTGCGAGGCCTGCACGCCCACCGTCTGTGTGGTGCCGGTGTTCTCTACAGGCGGGCGGCTGAGTTCCACATTGGCGCGGCTGAGTCCGGCGGTGAGCGCGGCGCTGGGCAGCAGGCCGGCGCGGGCCTGGTCGGCGCGGCGGGATGCTGCGTCGAGCTGGGCTCGGGCCGACTGCCAGGTCGTGTCATAGGTGCGTGCCGATTCCACCAGCTCCAGCAGGCTCTGGGCGTGCGCTGGAGCGCTCAGCGCCGCGCCGAGCGCCAGAGACAGAAGTGACAGGGAGAGGGGCCGGTGCGGAGTCATGGGGGTCCTTCGGAAGAGTCTGCGGTTCGATGGGAGAGCGGGGTGCCAGGGGCGTGATCAATAGCGGGGCACGGTGGGGTCGTTTTCGTGCGACCAGGCATCAATGCCACCGGTGATATTGGCCAACTGTTCAAACCCGTTGTGTTGCAGGAACGATGCCACCCGCAGGCTGCGTGCGCCGTGGTGGCACAGGCACGCAATGGGGCGGGCGGGGTCCAGCTCGGCCAGTCGCCCGGGCAATTCGCCCATGGGGATGGCCACCAGTTCAAACCCGTCGGCGCGCACGCTGGCTGTCTGCAGCTCCCAGGGTTCGCGCACGTCCAGCACCAGGGGCTGGCTGTCTTCGGGTGCGGCGGCAAACCAGGCAGACAGCTGGGCGGGGCGGACGTGATCGATCATGCAGAACTCCGAAGAAAGCCGAACAACAGGGTCAGAACGTAAAGCCGGAAGGTTCCGGGAAGTTCACCAGGCGCGGGGCGATGGTGTCCCAAGGCGAGGTGGTTTCGAAACGGTCGCCGGTGCGGCGGGTCAGGGTGAAACGCATCACGGGCTCGCCGCCCACGATGGCGCCCAGGCGGCCGCCGTCACGCAGCAGCGCAAGCAGGGAGGTGGGCACTTCGGCCACCGAGCCGCTGAGTACGATCACGTCGAACGGGCCGTCGGGAATGGCGTCGCGGGCGCCGTCGCCCAGGCGCACATCGGCGTTTTGAACACCCGCGTCGCGCAGGTTCTCACGGGCCATTTCGGCGAGTTCGGGGTTGATTTCGAGCGACACCACACGCTCGGCGCGGGCGGCCAGCAGGGCGGCCATGTAGCCCGAACCTGCACCGATTTCGAGCACGCGGTCGGTCGGCAAAATGCGCAGGTCTTGCAGGATGCGTGCCTCGACGCGCGGCTGCAGCATGCTGTGGCCCAGGCGCACGGCCTCTTCGGCGTCGTTACCCAGCAGGGGCACTTCGATGTCCATGAAGGCCAGGCTGCGGTAGGCCGGGGGAACAAAGTCTTCACGGCGGACCACCGCCAGCAGGTCGAGCACGTCAGCGTCGAGCACATTCCAGGGGCGGATCTGCTGCTCGATCATGTTGTAGCGGGCCTGGGCAATAGGGTCGCTGATGTTGGCGGACGTGTTCAGGGGCAGGTTCATGGGATTTCTCCGTGGGGCAGATGCAAGGCCGATCGGGACGATCAGGACAAACCTTCGATTTTAGGCGCTGCCGGAGCGCGCCCCATCTTGCGAAGGGCCCACTGGGCCAAGTCGTCCATGTAGCAATACACCACCGGCACCACCACCAGGGTCAAGAGGGAAGAGGTAATGACCCCGCCAATCACAGCCTGACCCATGGGCGCGCGCTGCTCCGACCCTTCGGACAACGCGAACGCCAGTGGCACCATGCCGAAGATCATGGCCAGAGTGGTCATCAGGATGGGGCGCAGCCGCACCCGGGCAGCCAGCAGCAAGGCGTCGGCACGGGGTAGGCCGGGCACGGTCTGGCCCTGGTCGTTCACGTGCTCCTCGCGGGCACGGATCGCAAAGTCCACCAGCAAGATGGCGTTCTTGGTGACCAGCCCCATCAGCATCACCACGCCAATGATGGAGAACATCGACAGCGTGGAGCGAAACATCAGCAGCGCCAGCACCACGCCAATCAGCGTAAGCGGCAGCGAGGTCATGAGCGCCAGCGGCTGCAAGAAGCTCTTGAACTGGCTCGCCAGGATCATGTAGATGAAGATGATGGCCATGGCCAGCGCCGAAATGGCATAGCCAAAGGACTCGGCCATGTTCTTGGTGGAGCCGCTGAACTGGTAGCGATAGCCGGGCGGGAAGCTCACTTCCTCCAGCGCCTTCTTGATGTCGTTCGACACTTCACCGGCCGAGCGCTTTGCCACGTTGGCGTTCACCGCCACTTCGCGGGTCAGGTCGCGGCGGTTGATCTGGTTGGCGCCGGTGGATTCGGTCACGCTGGCTACCTGGTTCAGGCGCACGATGCGCGTAGTGCCGTCGGTGGCCGCCAGGGCAAAGGGCAGGCGCTCCAGGTCGGCGGGCTGGGTGCGGGCTTCGGGGGCCAGGCGCACGTTCACATCGTAGGTCTGGTCATCGGGGGCACGCCAGTTGCCCACCGTGGTGCCTGCCACCAGGGTGCGCAGCGATGCTGCCATGGGCGCCACCGACAGGCCCAGGTCCGACGCCACGTCGCGCTTGACCTCCAGGGCGATCACCGGCTTGTTGGGCTTGGCGCTGGTGTCCAGGTCCACAAGCCCGGGAATGTCGCGGATTTTTTCGGTGACCACCTTGGTCAGGCGCTCCAGCTCCTGCAGGTCGGGGCCTTGCAGCGAGAACTCCACCTGCTTGTTGCCGCCCACGGCGTCCAGCAGGCCCACGTGGGTGATGGTGATGCCGGGCACGGTCTTGAGGCGTTCCCGCAGCACGTCGGACATCTGGTCCACGCTGCGGCTGCGGTCCTTGCGGTCTACCAGGCGCACATAGATATTGGCGTAGATCTTGCCCTGGGCGCTGCCGGTGTTGATGGTGGCCAGTGTGTAGCGCACCTCCGGCATCTCGCGCAGGATGCCCTCCACCTGTTGTGCCTTGGCCTCGGTGGCCTCCAGCGACGAGCCCACGGGGGTGTAGAAATTGAGCGAGGTTTCGGAGAAGTCGGCCTTGGGCACGAACTCGGTGCCCAGCAGCGGCACCATGAAGATGCTCAGCACAAAGATGGCCAGCGCAATGGCCATGGTGGTCAGCTTGTGCACCAGCGACCACCGCAGGATGCGCTGGTAGCCCTCGGCCAATGCATCGGTGGCACGGTCGAACCAGCCTGTGACGCGGCCAATGGTCTTGTCGTAGAAGGTGACGGGCTCGATCTTCTGGCCGTGGGCATGGATGCTCGGGTCGTGCCAGATGCTCGACAGCATGGGGTCAAGCGTGAAGCTCACAAACATCGAGATCATCACCGCCGCCACGATGGTGATGCCGAACTCGTGGAAAAACTTGCCGATGATGCCGCCCATGAAGCCAATGGGCATGAACACCGCCACGATGGACAGCGTGGTGGCCAGCACCGCCAGGCCAATCTCCTGCGTGCCGTCCATGGCGGCTGCGTAGGCGCCTTTGCCCATCTGCACGTGGCGCACGATGTTCTCGCGCACCACGATGGCATCGTCGATCAACAGGCCCACGCACAGGCTCAGCGCCATCAGCGTGATCATGTTGATGGTGAAGCCGAACATGTTCATGAACAGGAACGTGCCGATCAGCGCAATTGGCAGCGTCAGCCCGGTGATCACGGTGGAGCGCCAGGAGTTCAGGAACAGGAACACGATGAGCACCGTGAGGATGGCGCCCTCGATCAGCGTCTGGCGCACGTTGTTCACCGCCACGCGGATCGGGCGGGCGCTGTCGCCAATGGTCTCCAGCCGCACGCCGGGAGGCAGCTGGTTCTTCAGCTCCACCACAGCGGCGTTCAGGCCGTCCACCACCTCAATGGTGTTTTCGCCCTGCGACTTCTGCACCGACAGCAGCAACGTGCGCTGGCCGTTGTACAGGGCCAGGCTTTCCACCTCTTGGGCGCCGTCGTTGACGCGGGCCACCTGGTCCAGACGGACCGGCGCGCCATTCTTGCGGGCGACGATGATCTTGCCGAAGTCTTCGGGGCGTTCCATGCGAGCGTCGATCTGCACCACGCGCTCCTGCGCGAGGGACCGGATGGAGCCCACGGGCAGGTCCTGGTTCTCGTTGCGCACGGCCTGCGCCACCTGGTCGGGGGTCACGCCAAACGCTTCGAGCGCCTGCGGGTTCAGGTAGATGTTGATCTCGCGCTTGGTGGCGCCCACCAGGTTCACGGCGCCCACGCCGCGCACGTTCTCCAGGCGTTTCTTCAGAATCTGCTCGGCCCAGGTGGTCAGCTCGACAGCGCTGCGACCGGATTTTTCGTCCGGCAGCACCGCGAGCGACCACACGGCGCGACTGGCCGGGTCAAAGCGCAGCACGCGGGGTTCCTTGACCTCGGTGCGCAGCAGGGGGCGCACAGTGGCCACCTTTTCGCGCACGTCCTCGGCGGCCTTGCGGCCGTCGATGTGGAGCTGAAACTCGATGATGACAACGGCCGTGCCTTCGTAGCTGCGCGAGGTCAGGGCGTTGATGCCTGCAATCGAGTTGACGCCTTCCTCGATCTTCTTGGTGACTTCGCTCTCGACGATTTCAGGCGACGCACCGGGGTAGTCCACGGTGACCACCACCACCGGAAAGTCGATGTTGGGGAACTGGTCAACCTTCAGGCGCTGGTAGGAGAACAGGCCCAGCACGACGATGGCAAGCATCACCATCGTGGCGAACACGGGGTTTTTGAGGCTGACTTTGGTGAACCACATGGCGGGTCGGGGTAGTCAGGGTGATCAGGGAGCAGCGCGGGATGCCGCTGCCAATGCAGGTGCAGCAGCGGCTGTCGCAGCTGATGCAGCCACCGCCACGGCCGTGCCCTCGCGCAGCAGGCCGATCCGGCCCGCAATCACCACCGTGCCTTCGGGCACACCTTCGACCGCCACCAGGGTCTGGCCGCCCACCACCGCGCGGGTGCCGGTCTTGACGGGTGCATAGACCACGCGGCCATCTTTCAAGGTTTGGAGGTAGGGGGCGGGCTTGTCGGTGCGCACGGCGTCCAGCGGCACGGCCAGCACGTCGGCCCGCCCGGTATCGAGCGTTCCCTGCACAAACAGGCCTTGCCGCAGCGGCGTGGCGCCGGGGGCTTGCTCTACCCGCAGGTAGACGGGCACCGTGCGGCTGCCTGCCTGGGCGCTGGGGTTGATGCGCACCACGGTGGCAGGCACCGGGGCGGGAATGCCTTCAATGGTGAGTTGCGCCTTCTGGCCCACCTGCACCGCCACGGAATCCGCCGGGTTGAGCAGCGCTTCCAGCTCCAGCCGCGACAGGTCCACCACCTCGATGATGCGGGCGTCCACCGCCACGCGCTCGCCCGGCTGGGCCAGGCGCTGCGCGACCAGCCCGCTGATGGGGCTCTTGAGCACGGTGTCCTCCAGCGCCTTGCGGGCCACGTCAGCGGCGGCCATTGCGGCCTGGTGGTTGGACTGCGCAGATTCGAGGCTGGCTTGCGAGGTAACCAGCGCCGTGGCCGAGATGAATCCCTGGTCCACCAGCGCGCGGTTGTTGGTGTACTGGCGCTGGTTGATATCCACCTGGGCTTTGGCGGCATCGGCCTGCTGCTGCGCCTGGCGCAGGCGGGCGCGGGCTTCGGTGGGGTCGATGCGGGCCACTTCCTGCCCGGCCTTCACGCTGTCGCCTTCGCGCACCGTCAGCCCCTGCAACTCACCGCCCACGCGCGCCTTGACCATGGCCGAGTCCACCGCCCGCAAGGCGCCCGATACGGGCACGCCAAGCGCCAGGTTCTGCCGCCGCACCGGCAACACCTCTTGGGCTGCCAGTTGCAGCGGCGCCTGGGCGCGCTGGGCCGTGGTTTCGGCCAATGCCTTTTGCTGCGCCTGCCGCGCCGCCATGGCCCGCCACACGCCGCCGCCAAGCAAGACAACAACGACGGCTGCCACCATCCAGGGAATCCAGCGTTTCATGGTCAGGAGCCGCATGAGGGCGGCGCAGAAAAAGTGTGAGAGGGGGAGGGCACGGGAGAAGAAGGGTCGGGCCGCACCAGCAGCCCGTTCAGCACATTGTCGATCTGGGCATCGATGTACAACTCAGGCCGCAGGCCCAGCGAGTCTGGAATGCAGGCCCCCACCGAGTGCTTCCACATCATGAGGAAGATCATGGGCGCCAGAACCACATGCACGATGTAGTCCAGTGGCACGGGGCGGAATTCGCCGCGCTCGATGCCGCGTTCGACGATGCGGCGGATCAGCGCCTGCCCCGGCAGAATCACCTCCTGCTGGTAGAACTCGGTGATCTCCGGGAAATTCTGGGCCTCGCTGAACATCAGCTTGGTGATACCCGAGGCCTTGGTGGCGCCTATGCGCTCCCACCACACCTGGTAGCAGTACCGCAGCAGATCGCTGGTGGTGCCGACAAAGGAATCCAGCTCATCCCGCCACTCTTCAAAACGGCCCGCGATGTTCTGGCGCACCACCGCCTTGAAAAGCTCTTCCTTGCTGGGGAAATACAAAAACAGCGTGCCCTTGGAGACGCCTGCACGGGCTGCCACTTCATCCACCCGTGTCGCGGCAAACCCTTTTTCGACAAACAGGTCCAGCGCGGCCTCCAGCAGCTCACCCGGGCGGGCTTCCTTGCGGCGCTCGCGTTTGGTGCCGACGGAGGCGGTGGGGGGAAGGGAGGTGGAAGGCAAGGAAGGGCTTCGTTAATGACTGACCGGTTAGTAATGTAGCAAGCACGGGATAGGGCGTCAATTCATAATGGTCAAGTTTGAACCCGAGGACCACCATGACTTTGCAAACCATCACCCTGGGCGGCGGCTGTTTCTGGTGCACGGAGGCGGTCTTCGACCGCGTGCGCGGCGTCACCGACGTGGAAAGCGGCTACACCAACGGCCACACGCTGAACCCCAGCTACGAACAAATCTGCCGGGGCGACACCGGCCACGCCGAGGTGGTGCGCCTGACGTTTGACGCCGACGAGATCAGCCTGCAAGAGGTGTTGGAAATCTTCTTCCATACCCACGACCCGACCACCCTCAACCGCCAGGGCAACGACGTGGGCACCCAGTACCGCAGCGGCATCTATTACGAAGACCCTGCGCACGGTGACATTGCCAACGACATGATTCGCCAGATGTCGCAAGACAAGCTGTTTGGTGCGCCGATCACCACCGAGGTGAAGCCGCTGGACAACTACAGCACGGCCGAGGCGTACCACCAGGACTACTTTGCGAACAATCCGAACGCGGGGTATTGCGCGTTTGTGGTGGGGCCGAAGGTGGAGAAGTTTCGCAAGACGTTTGCGCGGTATTTGAAGGGTTGAGAGACCGCCGAGCGGTCTTCTCGGCAGCAAAGCCAACACGGGTCCAAGCCAATTTGGGGATTAACTAGTCAATCTATCCATTGGCAGTCGGGTGGAGAAAATAAAGCCCCAGCCCCAGCCCCAGCCCCAGCGCGAATATTATTCCCGCCAAGACAATGGCTCCCATTTTGTGTTGCAGACGATCTACGGCGTCAAACGCTTGCCAATGACCTTGCACGGCCAGTCGATGGCGCTTGAAGACCAGATATACGCAATAGGTATTGGTGGCAATGGCTATCAAGGCAAAACCAAGCTTGGCGTAGAGGATCGGGGTTTTTGGGGCGGTAGCCAGCAGCATTGCACCTGTAGCCAGAACCATGGTGAAGGCGGGTATTTCAATGAAGATATCCACGCGCTTGTGAAGTGCCGAAAGAATGAGTTCCTTGTCACGACCTCGACCCAACAACGCGCGTTCAAAAAGGGCCTCGGTAAGAACACAACCGAGCCAAAGACCGACAAACGTGAGATGAAGTGGTAATAGCAGTGCTTGCATTTTGGTTCGACCTTATCCCGACGGTATTCAACTCAATATGTCGAATGAAGTGAAAAATTGGGGAAGTTAGGAATTATGGTCAGGGCTTGAGCCTCACAATTGATATGCATCACGGGCATGCCATGGAGGCGCACCTGAAAGAAGCAGCCAAAAGGTCCGCCCAACCTGAGGCGCTTCTCTGTGTTGAACGGCTCCATCGCCAACCATGTCGCTGTAGCCGTCAGGCCTCTGCCATTTCATTCAGAGGTTTCAGTTGGTGGAGGGTCAGCACGAAGGCATAATGCAAACCGATTGCGTTACAGGCATCACCTGCCGCCGCATCTCGCCATGCCCTCCACCCCATCTTCTTCATCCCTACACCACCAGCCCTGGTCGCTCCCCCCGGGCATGCGCGCCACCCGTGCCACGCGGGCGCTGGCGGCGCTGTACGAGGCCCGGCCTGACGCGGCGCTCTCCGAACCCGAAGTAGAAGCTGCCCTCGCCACCGCTGGCGCTCCCGTCAACAAGGTCACCGTGTACCGCATGCTCGACCGCTTTGCCGCTGCTGGCCTGCTGCACAAGCAGGTGGACGCTGCCCGCGTGACCCGGTATGCACTGGCACCCCAAGGCGAAGAGGGCACAGCCCCCAGATTCGAATGCGACGACTGCCACCGCCAGTTCCGCCTCTCGCAGGGATCGGCCAAGGTGCAGACCGCCCTCAAGCAGGTGCTGCAGGCGCTGGCCACTGCCGGGCATGAGAGCCTGGCGGTGGACATTGCCGTGCACGGCCGATGTGCTGAATGCGCCCACCCGGCCGGGGGCGCTGCCGCATGATCCGCACCCGAGGCCTTTCCTACACCTATGCCACGGGCGGCGCCGCGCCGCTGCGCTTCCCCGATGTGGACCTGCGCCAGGGGGGCACGCTGCTGCTGCGCGGGCGCTCGGGCTCGGGCAAGTCCACCTGGCTGGCGCTGATGGCCGGGCTGCGCGGAGCCAGCGGGGGCGACCTGTTTGTGGCGGGCACGCAGCTGGGCACGCAGCGCGGGGCCGAGATCGATGCCTGGCGCGCGCGCAGCATTGGCTTTTTGCCGCAAAAGCTCTACCTCAGCAGCGCGCTCACGGTGGCCGACAACCTGGCGCTGGTCTACTTTGCGGCCGGGCTGCCACGCGACGATGCCGCCATCACGCGTGCGCTGGCGCAGGTCGGCGTGGCCGAGCTGGCCGGCCGCAAGCCGCACCAGCTTTCGGGCGGGCAGGCGCAGCGCGTGGCGCTGGCGCGGGCCGTGCTGCTGGCGCCGCAGGTGCTGCTGGCCGACGAGCCCACGGCCAGCCTGGACGACGAGGCCGCCGCCGACGCGCTGGCGCTGCTGCAGCACAGCGCCGCCGCCTGTGATGCCAGCCTGGTGATTGCCACGCACGACCAGCGTGTGGTCCAAGCCCTGGCCGGTGTGCAAACGCTGGATTTGAATGAAATCGGCGCCCAGCGCTTGATGGATAAGCGCGAGCAGCTATGAATTCAGGAGTCTTCAAACTGGCGCGCCTGTCATGGCGCTACCTGTGGTCCCGGCCTTTGGCGGCTGTGCTGAACCTGCTGGTGCTGACGCTCGGCCTGGCCGCCATCACGCTGGTGCTGCTGGTGGCCACGCAGCTCGACAAGGCGTTTGAGCGTGATCTGAGCGGCATCGACCTGATAGTGGGCGCCAAGGGCAGCCCGCTGCAGCTCATCCTGGCGGGCGTTTTCCATATTGATGTACCCACGGGCAACATCCCGCTGCAAGAGGTGCAGACACTGCAGAAGAACCCGCTGGTGGCGCAGGTCATCCCGCTGAGCCTGGGCGACAGCTACCAGGGCTACCGCATCGTGGGCACCACGCCCGACTACGTGGCGCACTACGAGGCAACGTTGGCTGAGGGCGCACTGTGGCAGCAACCCATGGACGCGGTGCTGGGCGCCAGCGTGGCGCGTGGCATTGTCAAAAGCAGCCATGCGGGCGCACCGCTGGTGGGCGCCACCTTCATCGGCAGCCACGGGCTGGGCGGAGGAGGGCATGCGCATGGCAACCACCCCTACCGTGTGAGCGGCGTGCTGGCGCCCTGCGGCTGCGTGCTGGACCGGCTGATCCTGACCAGTACCGAATCCGTCTGGATGGTGCACGAAACCGCTACGGCCACCGATGCCGAAGACCTGGAAATCTTGAAAGAAGAGCGCGAAGTGACCGTGGCCCTGGTGCGCTACCGCACGCCCATGGCCGCCATCACGCTGCCGCGCCAAATCAACAGCGACACCGCCATGCAGGCAGCGGCGCCCGCCATCGAGGTCACCCGCCTGATGCGCCTGCTGGGCGTAGGGGCCGACGTGCTGCGCGCCTTTGGCGGCGTGCTGCTGGCGGTGGCCGCACTGAGCGTGTTCATCGCGCTGTGGAACGCCGTGCGCGAGCGCCGTGCCGATCTGGCCATGCTGCGCATGCTGGGCGCACCGCCGGGCCGCGTGGCGGGGCTGGTGCTGTGGGAGGCCCTGTGGCTGGCCGCGATGGCGTCTGTTCTGGGCCTGCTGCTGGGCCACGGCCTGGCCCATGGCCTGGGCTGGGTGCTGCAGGCGCAGGGGCTGCTGCCTGTCACCGGCCTCATCTGGCTGCCCGCCGAAGCGGGTGTGCCGCTGATGGCCGCCGGTGTGGCGGCGCTGGCGGCGCTGCTGCCCGCCATGCAGGCGTACCGCACGGACGTGGCCGACCTGTTAAGCCAGCCCTGATGCAGCCATCGAGTTCTGTCCTCTAAAAACCGTCCACCAACCAATCTGAAAGGCCTTTCATGAAAAAGCTCCTCACCGCACTCGCCCTGGCCCCCATGCTGCTCGTCGGCGCCCTGGCGCACGCCCAGGCCCACAACGACAAAGAGACCAAAGAAGACATCGCCCGCCACCGCGCCATGGCCGCCGCCCACGAGGCCGCCGCCAAGTGCCTCGAATCCGGCAAGGGCGAGGACGTCTGCCAGAAGGAACTCCAGACGGCCTGCAAGGGTCTGGCTATTGGCAAATACTGCGGCATGAAGCACGCGCACTGAGGCGATGGGCCTCCAGGCCCGCTACCATTTCTGAAAACGCTACAGATCAGGTTTCCCGCCATGGCAATCCACCCCGCTCACCGTCATCCCGCAGCACAACCCGATGCCCGAGCCAGCCGCACCACTGCCCGGCACGCCTGTGCGTGGTTGGCGCTGGCCTGGGCGGGGGCCGTACTCGCACAGTCGCCGACCGCTGCGCCCACGGGCAAACCAGCGCCGGGGGAGTTTGAACGCGCGACCGGAAAAACGCCCGGTGCCGCGCCCACCACCGCACCCGCGCTCTCGTCCCCTTTGCCTGCGGGCGCGGGCACCGCCATGCCATCGGGCGTTGCGTCGGGCAGCGGGGCGGGCTACCACAGCCCCAACAGCCCCATTGCGCCGCTGCCCCAGCGCAATGACGTGGTGCCGTGGTCCGTGCTGACCGACCTGACCAAAAAGACCACCAAGGACGGCATCCTGCCCATGTTCAACGACGCGCAAAAGGGCATGGACAAGACCACGCAGCGCATCCAGGGCTTCATGGTGCCGCTGGATGCCAAGCCCACGCAGACCCACTTTCTACTTACCTCCGTGCCAATGACCTGCTCGTTCTGCACGCCGGGCGGGCCGGAGAGCATGGTCGAGGTCAAGGCCAAGACTCCCGTGCGCTATTCGCTGGAACCGGTGGTGGTGGAGGGCAAGTTCACCGTGCTCCCCAACGACCAATATGGCCTGTACTACCGCGTGGTGGACGCGGTGCCCGTGAAGTAATTCCTCCGCCTTTTTCCCCGATCCCGCTGCCTTCCTTGTTCCTCTTGTGACCCCGTTGTTTCCAACCCCACTGGCCGCCCTGTGGCGCCGCCTGCGCCAGCAACTGCCCGCGCAGGCCGCCCTGGCGTGGCTGCTGCTGGCGCTGGTGGTGGTGCCCACGCTGGGGCGCCTGCACCAAGTGGAGCATGCGGAGGCGCTGGAGCAGATGCGTGCCGGCCACGCGGTGCAAGCTGCGCAGCAAGCCGACGCACACCACAGGCTCGCAGCCGCTTCGCTGGCAGCGGATGAGGACGCGGCCCCGTCCACCGAGGCAGACCACACCCACGGGCTGCTATCACTGCTCCTGGTCCCCCACGCGGCCGTGGACTGCCTTTTGCTCGACCAGCTTGCGTTGGGCGATGCACTGCACAGCGCCCCCTCGGCGCTGCCCACCCTGGTGCCCGCGCAGGCATCGCCGGTACAACATGCCGGGCGCTCTACGGCCCCGCACGTTGCGCTGTTCCAGGCGCGTGGCCCGCCCACGGCCTGACCGCAGCAAATCGCATACGCGCCCACCGCATCGCGGGCAGGGCCGCCAACACCTTGCCCGGCCTTGCAGGGCTGCGCTATCGCGCTTTGCCCATTTACTCCTGATTCCATAGCTGCTCGCGCTTGATAGACAAGCGCTGGCGGCCATTTTTAGTCAAATTTTCATGCCCAGGGCGAGGAAGCCATGTGTCTGCGTGCCGGCCCCGCCAGCACCGGTGCATGCACCACGCCCCTGCGCATGGGTTCCCGCACACGTTCAAGCACCCATTGCTACACCGCACCATGACCCACACCACATCCCAACCTCGCCGCCCCGTCGTTGTTCTTCGCGCCTGTCCCACCCTCCACCCCGTGGCCCTGGCCGCCATGCTGGCGCTGACGGGCACTGGCGTGGCGCACGCGCAAGCCGCGCCGGTGGCAGCGCCTGCCGACAACAGCGCTGCGGCCACCGCCAGCCTGCCCGCCGTCACCGTCTCGGCCAGCGGCCTGCAACTGGGCGCTAATGAGATGACCACGCCGGTCACCGTGCTGGAAGGCGATGAACTCGTGCGCCGCCGTGAGGCCACGCTGGGCGAAACGCTGAACAGCGAACCCGGCATCACCAGCAGCCACTTCGGCGCTGGCGCCAGCCGCCCCATCATCCGGGGCATGGACGGCCCGCGCGTCAAGGTGCTGAGCGACGGCGCCGAGCTGCACGACGCCTCCACCATCAGCCCCGACCACGCCGTGGTGTCCGAGCCGCTGCTGGCCACACAGATCGAAGTGCTGCGCGGCCCCTCGGCCCTGGTCTACGGCAACGGCGCCGTGGGCGGCGTGGTCAATGTGCTCGACGGCAAGATCCCCACCGCCATCCCGCAAAAGGGCTACGAGGGCAGCGCCGAGCTGCGCGCCAACTCCGGCGCGGGTGAAAAAGCAGGTGCCTTCTCGCTGACCGGCGGCACCGGCAACCTGGCCGTGCATGTGGAAGGCGTGGCGCGCGATGCGGGCGACTACCGCGTCGGCAAGGGCTGGGCGCCCGAGGGCGAACCCACCCGCAAGGTGCTGGGCAGCTTCAACCGCACCGACACCGGCAGCGTGGGCCTGTCGTGGGTGGGCGAGCGCGGCTACCTGGGCGCCGCCTACACCCGCCAGACCGCCAAATACGGCCTGCCGGGCCACAACCACAGCTTTGAAGGCTGCCACACGCACGGCGACCACCTGCACTGCGGCGCCCACGAAGAGGAGGAAGACGGCCACGACCACGGCGCCGAAGAACATGGCGACGTGCCTGTGGTGGACCTGCGCAGCGAACGCTTCGACATCCGCGGCGAGCTGCGCAACCCCTTCGCCGGCTTCTCGGCCTTGCGCCTTCGCGCGGGCGTGACGGATTACGTGCACGACGAAGTCGAAGACGGCGCCATCAGCACCACCTTCAAGAACAAGGCCTACGACACCCGCATCGAGCTGCAGCACGAGCCCATTTCAGGCTTCAAGGGCCTGATCGGCCTGCAGACCTCGCAGCGAAAGTTCAGCGCCGACGGCGAAGAGGCCTACGTGGAGCCCACCATCACCCGCAAGCTGGGCTTCTTCGCGCTGGAGGAACACCGCCTGGGCGACTGGCGCTTCGAAGCCGCCCTGCGCCACGACCGCCAGACGGCCGAAGCGCAAACGAGCGGCATCGAGCGCAGCCACAACGGCACCTCCGCATCGCTGGGCGCGGTGTGGAAGTTCACGCCCGGCTACCAGGTCGGCACCTCGTTCACCCGCGCCAGCCGCGCCCCTTCGGCCGAAGAGCTGTATGCCAAGGGCCTGCACATGGCCACCAGCACGTATGAGCGCGGCAACGCCGACCTGAAGTCCGAGATCTCGCAGAACATCGACGTGAGCCTGAAGAAGACCAGCGGCGACACCACCTTTGGCGTCAGCATCTTCCGCAACCGCATCAACAACTACATCTACGGCCGCACGCTCGATGAAGTCGATGGCCTGCAACTGCTGCAATACAGCCAGGCCGACGCCACCTTCACCGGCATCGAAGGCCAGGTGCGCCAGCGTCTGAACCGCAACCTGGGCATCACGCTGTTCGGCGACACCGTGCGCGCCACGCTCGACGCAGGCGGCGGCCGCCTGCCGCGCATCCCCGCCACCCGCGCGGGCATCCGCCTGGACGCCAACTGGCAAGCCTGGGAAGGCCAGGTCGAATGGGTCCAGGTGGCCCGCCAGAACCGCGTGGCCGAGTTTGAAAGCGCCACCCCCGGCTACGGCATGCTGAACCTGGGTGTCAGCTACAACGGCCAGTTCAGCACCGGCACGCCGTGGCAGGTGTACCTGAAGGCCAACAACCTGACGGACCGCCTGGCGTATGCGCACACCTCGTTCATCAAGAATGCGGCGCCGTTGATGGGGCGGAGTCTGACGGTGGGGATGAAAGTGGCGTTCTGACGGGTGATGCCGTCATGATGTGAGCGAGCCAGCGGCGGGGGAGGGCGTTGCTGGCTTGCGCTGTTTGGCGGTCCCAAACCACAGAAACCAAGGGGGCTCAAATGCCCGGGACCCGTGCCATACTTGATCTCACGTGGTTGATTTCGCTCCCTTTTTTTGCAACAGCCCTGCATGCCCCCCACTCCCACGCCATCCGCAAAACTGCTGCAACTGTTACCCGAGGCGGTGGTGCAAACCGATGCGCTGTGGGAGATCACCTATCTGAACCCGGCGTGGCACAAGCTCACCGGCCATTCCGTGGCGGTGGCGCTCGGCAAGTCATTGCTGGAATTCGTGCATCCCGACGACATCGGCACCATGCGCTCGGGCATGCCGGTGTTCCGCTTGCGCTTTGCCGACGCGGACTATCGCTGGGTGCGTCTGCAGCTCCACCCGGAGACGGATGCGGCGGACCGGGTGATCAGCCGCCAGGGTGTCCTGATCGAGATCACCGAGGTCACCGAGCAGGTGCTGGTGGAAATTCGCCAGCGCTTTCTGCGCTTGCTGGAAACCATTGATGGCGTGGTGTGGGAAGCTGAAATCGGCGTGGGCAATACCTTCCTGAGCCCGCAGGTCGAACGTTTGTTCGGCTACTCCGTGGAGGAGTGGCGGGCCGACCCGGGCTTCTGGCGGGCGCATGTGCATCCCGATGATCTGGAGGAGGCCCTTCGCATCGACGATGCCGCATACAACGCCACGCACAGCCATGCCTACGAGATGAGCTATCGGCTGATTGCCAAATCCGGCAAGGTCGTGTGGGTGCGTGATCTGTGCCGTGCAGTGGTCGAGCCGGGGCGGCCGAACCGCATGATCGGCCTGATGATCGACGTGACCCAGCAGAAGAACACTGAACTCGATTTATTGCGCTCCGAAAACCGCTATTCGCTGGCGACGCGCGGATCCAATGACGGTATCTGGTACTGGGACTTGCGAACGGACGCGCTGCATGTGTCCGGGCGTTTTCTCCAGATCGTCGGGCTGGGTAGCGCCGATCTTGTGCATGACGGAGGCTGGCGCTTTTTGGAGCAGCTCATCGATACCGAGGATCGCGAGCGCGTGCAGGAGGCCTACCGCAGGCACCTATCGGGAAACAGCCCGAACTTTTCGGTGGACTTCCGCGCGTTCCACGGAGCAGGGCGGCTGGTGTGGGTCAATTGGCGCGGGCTCGCCGAGTTCGAAGAGGGTGTTCCCGTGCGCATGGCGGGGTCGTTGAGCGATCTGGCCGAGCGTGGCAGTTCCTACGATGCGCTGACCAACTTGCCCGGCCGACCGTTGTTCCGTGACCGCCTCGCGCATCTCATCGCGCTGCACCAGAACGAGGCGGCCCACGGTGATGGAGTGCCGACACGCGATGGAGCCACGATGTTCGCCGTGCTGCTGCTGGATCTCAACGGGTTCAAGGCCGTCAATGACAGCTACGGGCACCATGTGGGCGACCAGCTCTTGCAGCAGGTGGCGCGGCGGCTCGAATCCTGCGTGCGGGCAGTGGATCTGGTCGCCCGCATGGGTGGCGACGAGTTCAATGTGCTGTTGGAGTCCATTGACCCCGCTGAAGCCAGCCAACGCGCGGAGCAGATTGCTGCAGCCCTGGAAGTACCTTACGTGATCGGCAGGCACACGGTGATCAGTGGTGCGAGCATCGGATTGGCCAGCAGCGCATCCAGGCTGGCGACGGTCGACGACTACCTGCGCGCTGCAGACACCGCCATGTACCGGGCCAAAAGTCAGTCATTGGGCGTGTGCGTGTTTCAGTAAGGCGTGCCAGGGGCAATTGCCTGCGAGGCTGTCGAATGGCTTGCCTTCCTCGTCCCCTTCTGGTTTTCGGTGGTTTCGCTGGGGTGCTTCCAGTGCGCTTTTGCCTGGGACCAGGGGGTGATTGCTGCCTGATGCCTGATGCCTGATGCCTCCATTGGATGCTGGCAATCGAACATGTTTTCGGACTTGTGCGCTTAGCCATCAAGCGCAAGCAGCTACTGTATTGATAGCAACTGAAACCCTGCGCATCCTATGGATGCGAGGCGAAAAAAAACCGGCTCCTCAGAGCCGGTTTTTCACAGAGGGTTGCCTGGATCAGTAACGACCGCCGCCGAAGCCACCCGTGCCGTAGCCAACGTCCGAGCGTGTGCTCGCGCTGTAGCCGCCGGCCTTGTAGCCACCGGCGCCGCCACCCTCTTCACGGGGGCGGGCCAGGTTCACGACGATCGAGCGGCCGTCAACGGACATGCCGTGCAGGGCGCTGATGGCGGCCTGGGCGACTTCGGCGGAGGCCATTTCCACAAAGCCGAAGCCTTTGGAGCGACCGGTTTCGCGGTCCATCATGACCTTGGCGGAGGAGACCCGGCCGAATTCGGAAAAGTTGCTTTCCAGGGTGGAATCGGTCACGGAGTAGGGCAGGTTGCCCACGTAGATTTTGCTGCTCATGGTTGAGCCTTTCTGAAATGTGGTGCGCAACGAAGGGCGTACCGTTGGGATGCAGCTGTGCGGATCGAGTGTCCGCAGCAACTGGGATGGGTGGATGGGATCTGCAGGTCGCAGATCAGGTCATCAGCACGTTGGGGGGTGCGGCATGCACGTTTGCAGCCAGCCCTGGGTGACTGCAAAGAGCCGGGCGGCTTCGCGCGAGGCAAAGGCTTTGTCAAAACGGAACACGCGGCAGTAGCTGCCGTTGCCCTGGGAACGATGGACCGAGAAGGAGGCGCGGAAGCGGCCGCAGTCGGTCGGGTGTGTCGTGGGCGAAACGACGTACTTGCCCATGGAAATGGCGGTCTGTGAAATCTGGATCAATCAGGATCGCAGGCGTGGAAATCGACCTGCGTGAGCATCAAGGGACGCAGTGGGCTGCAGCTCTACAGACCCAATGGGCAACCACAAAGGTTGCAAAAGGCGGCTTGCCTGGGGCGGATTGCCACCCTGAGCAGGCGTTGCGGTGACTGCACGCGTCAAGAGCCGTGACTGCAACCGCTTAATTATATCTCAAATGGAATTTGGTTTTGTTTCAATATTCTTAAAAGTTTTAAAAGTGCTGCCTTGCCTGGCGGCGCTGATCACCCGGCCCGTGAGGCATCCCCGGGCGCCTCCAGCGGCTACCATCTATGTAGCAAATGGCAACAATGCCCCCACAGGCTGGGACTGGCAAAACCCGGTGCAGCGTCTTCTATCAATCTTTCGATGGCGGCATGGGTTCCGGTCCCGATCTCTCTGCTGTCGATGCGGGCGGGCTTTTTTCCTACCGGAGCAGCGTGCAGATGAAGGTTTTTCAGAAACATGCCGTCAGCCAGGGCGGGATCAGCCCCGGCGATGCAACCCACCTTGTGCTGGTGGGCGGGCTCCCCGGGGCGGGCAAGACCCATGCGGCCGGGCGCCTGCAGGCATTGGGATGGACGCTTTACGACGACTTTCAGAACCAGGCGGTGGATGATTCGGGCCACTTCAAGGATTCCAGGCTCTACGCAGACCTGGTGTTGAATCTGCGTGCCGGTTGTCGCTGCGTGGTCAGTGACCTTCGCATGGTCCACAAAAATTACCGCAAGGGAGCGGCTGAAGCGCTGCTGCGAGATGCCGTACAGGTCGCCTCGGAGCTTCATCTGTTTGAAAACGATCCAGCGCAGTGTGCCCAGAATGTGCGCAGCGCCGGGGATGCGCTGCGCGAAACCCTGCGTCTGAAGGAGATCAAGCATTGGACCCGCTATTTTTCGGCGCCGCCCGAGGCCGTGTTGCACCCGGTATGGCGGCCGCCGCATCTGGCTTTGTGACTTGCCCGGGCGAACTGCATGCTGGTAAGGCGGGCGCGCCACGTCCGTCATGGAAGAGGCTTTCGTCTTGCTTTCAAGGTCCGTGGGTACAACCACAGTGGCTGGGCCCTGCGCAGGCGGCATGATCGCGGTATGAAGTTGCTGTTGGTCGAAGACGATTTTGATCTGGCCGGTGCCCTGAGCCGCAGCCTGGTGGCGCGCGGTTTTGAGGTGCTGTGCTGCGCCGACGGCAAAGAGGCCCTGGCGGCGGCGCGGCGCACGGCCTTTGATGTGATCACGCTGGACCTGTCTTTGCCGGGTCTGGACGGGCTTGAGGTGCTGCGGCGCCTGCGCGATGGCGGCAGCACCACGCCCGTGCTGGCGCTCACGGCCCGTGCGGCCGTCACCGACCGCGTGGCAGGGCTGGAGGCGGGGGCGGACGACTACCTGGCCAAGCCGTTTGACCTGGACGAGCTGGTGGCGCGCCTGCGGGCCCTGACACGCCGGGTGGGGCGCGACGGGCAGTTGCGCTGTGGTGCGCTCCACCGCGACCCGGCCAGTGGCGCGTTCTACAACGAGGCACTGCCGCTGGAACTGTCGCAGCGTGAGGCGGAGCTGCTGCGCCTCTTGATGTCGCGCATCGACCGCGTCGTGAGCAAGGAGGAGCTGCGCACCCAGGTGTTTGCCAACACCGATGAGCAGGTGCAGGCCGATGCGGTGGAGGTGGTGGTGCACCGTCTGCGCAAGAAGCTGGTGGGCACCAATGCCGAGATCGTGACCCTGCGTGGCGTGGGCTACCTGCTGTGCGATGCCGACAGCATGGCCGCCCAAAAAGGCGACAAGGTCGACAAGGCCGAGAAGGGCGGGGCGCTCCGGTGAACACGCCTTGGTGGCAGCGCTGGCCCTGGCGCCCGCGCGGAGGATCGCTACAGCGGCTGCTTCTGGTGGGCCTGCTCGTGCCGCTGTGGGCGCTGGTGGCCCTGGTTGCCACGGTGCAGGTGGTGCAGCAGGTACGGCACAACGCAGCCGCGCAAGATGCCGTGCTGCACAGGGCGCTGACAACCTGGCCAACGGTGTTGCAGCCGCAGGCCGGTGCATCCGCCATGGAGCAAGCCCCTGCGGTCTGGTTCCGCGAAAGCAGCCTGGACGGCGAGCGCCTGGCGGGCAGCGCCGACCTGCCGCGTGTACCGCCCTCCGAGGCCGTGCAAGGGCAGCGCAGCGTGCACTTTTACCTGGCGCAGGTGGGCGACCAACTGGTGCGCGTGGCCGCCACGCTGCACCAGCCGGCGGTGGCTGGGGGCGGGCAGGGCGCCGCCCCGCCGGTGGTGCGCCAGGTGGCGCGGCCGTTCAGCGAACGCCTGCCTAGCGTGGCCCGCCTGATGGATGAAGGCGCGGGTTTGCGCCCAGTGGTTCTGCTGGCCCTGGCCATGACGGCGGTGGCGATGGTGCTGGCGCGCGTCGCGTCGGGCTGGCTGCTGCACGCGGATGTGTCGCTCACTCCGCCAACCCAGCCAGGTGCAGGCGGCACCGGCCAGGGCTACGAAGGCCCGTCAGAGCTGGCGCCTGCCGTGCAGCATTTTGGCGAACTGCAGCAAAGCCAGAGCCGATGGATCGAGGAGCAGCGGCGTTTTCTGGCCGACGCTACGCACCAGCTGCGCACCCCCATGGCGGTGCTGCGCACGCAGCTGCAGTCGGCCATTGCGGGCGATGTGCTGGTGGCTGATGCGCTGCAGCAGATGCTGCACACGGTAGACCGCGCCTCGGGCCTGGCCAACCAGCTGCTGAGCCTGAGCAAGGTGGAGCAGCTCCAGCGCATGGGCGAGCTGCCCAGCGTGGATTTGAACGCCATGGCCCGCGAGGCCGTGATGGAGCTGGCGCCACTGATCGCCGCCAAGCGGCTGGACTTTGCGCTGGAAGGCCCCGATACGCTGTGGGCCCCCGGCGACGCGGCGCTGCTGGGCGAGCTCATGCGCAACCTGCTGGCCAACGCCATCCACCACACGCCCGTGCATGGGCGGCTGGGGGTGCTGCTGCGCAACAGCACCGGGCGGCGCGAACTGCTGGTGTGGGACGAAGGCCCTGGCATTGACGACGCCGTGCGACAACGGTTGTTCCAGCCGTTTTCGGCAGGGCAGGGCGGGGTGGGGCTGGGGTTGTCGATCTGCCGGCAGATTGCCGAGGCGATGGGCGCCCAGGTCATGCTGTTCAACCGCATGGACGCAGGGAAGGTCATCGGTGTCGATGCCGTTGTTGCCTGGGAAGGTTGAGATGTCCGTGAAGCAGTCATCTGCCGCGCATGGCATCGAGTTCCGGGATGTCAGCAAGCGGTACGGACCATTGCCCAGCGCGCCGATGGTGGTGGACCACATCAGCTTTGTGGTGCCCCGTGGCACGCTCACCACCATCCTGGGGCCATCCGGCTGCGGCAAGACGACCACGCTACGGATGATTGCCGGGCTCGAGTCACCCACGGCGGGTCGCATCTTCATCGACGGGCAGGACGTGACAACCCTTGGCCCGGCGCAGCGCAATGTGAGCCTGGTGTTCCAGAGCTACGCGCTGTTCCCGCACCTGAACGTGATCGACAACGTGTGCTACGGCCTGCACGGGCTGCACCTGCGCCCGCCGCAGGTGCGTGACATTGCCCGCGCCATGCTCGACACCGTGGGCCTGCAGGGCCTGGACCTGCGCAGGCCCCATGAACTTTCGGGGGGGCAGCAGCAGCGCGTGGCCCTGGCCCGGGCGCTGGCGCTGGAGCCCGCCGTGCTGCTGTTTGACGAGCCGCTGTCCAACCTGGACGCCCGCTTGCGGCGCGCCATGCGCGAAGAGATCCGCGCCCTGCAGCAGCGCCTGCGCTTGACGGTGGTCTATGTGACCCACGACCAGAGTGAAGCCTTGGCGGTCAGCGACCAGATTGTGGTGATGGACAAAGGCACCATCGCCCAGTGCGGCGCGCCCAGCACGCTGTATGAGCAGCCCGCGTCCGAGTTTGTGGCGGGCTTCATGGGCGAGGCAATGCTGTTCGAGGGGCACATCCATGCGCTCAATCCGGCGGATGGGGAAAGCCCGGCGGCTGGCAGCCATGCCCGACTCGGCCCTTTGCGCGTGCCATCGCCAGCATCCCTCGCCCCCGGCCCGGTCAAGATCGCCGTGCGGCCCGAAGCCTGGGTCATAGGCCCCGCAACCTCCAGCGGGCTGGCCGCCCGGCTGACCAAACGCACCTACCTGGGCAGCGTCATGGAATACACCTTTGCGAGCGCGCTGGGCGAGATCTTTGTGGTTTCGCCCCAGGTGGAGCTGCCGCTGGATGTGGGCGCACCGGTGAGCCTGACGCTGGCAGACCACGGGGTGTCGGTGGTGGCGGGGTGAGATGCCCTATGGCACGGACAATCCACCACGCACCGGCACACCGACTGCCGGGCATGAAATATTCAAGCAAAAATGGGCCCTGGCGCTTGATGGATAAGCGCAAGCAGCTACAAAAACAATAGTGACCAGCGGATGCCAGCGTGGTGACCCGGGCCACAATACGGGCCTCCACCACCGCACGGCCACCGGTTTTTCACCTTGAACTCTCCCGTTTTCACCTCGCTGATCCCCGTCATCCTGTTCATCGCCATCGGCTTTTACGTGGGGCGACGCGGCTGGATTCGGGCCGCAGCGGTGAAGGACCTGGCCAACCTCGTGTTCATGGTGCTCACGCCCGCGCTGCTGTTTCGCACCATGAGCACGGTGCACATCGAAGACCTCAACTTCGGCCCCGTGGGGATCTACTTTGTGGCGTTTGGCGTGGTGTACACGGCCACGTTGGCGGTGCTGGGCTTTACCAGCCTGGGCGCGGCGCGGGCGCTGGCCAACACCTTCAGCAACACGCTGATGATCGGCGTGCCGCTGGTGGGCCTGGTGTTTGGCGATGCGGGGCTGGTCACGCTGTTCACGCTGATCTCGGTGCACTCGCTCATCCTGCTGACCGCCGCCACCGTGGTGTTTGAACTGGCCGCCGCGCGCGAGCATGCAGGCCGGGAGGGCTCCGCGCAGCAGCCCATGTGGCGCACCGTGCTGCAGGCCGTGCGCAACGGTATCGTGCACCCGGTGCCGCTGCCCATCATTGCGGGCCTGCTGTTTGCGCAGACCGGGCTGGTGGTGCCGCAGGTGGTTGACAAACCCCTGCTGCTGCTGGGCCAGGCGCTGGGGCCGATTGCGCTGCTGCTGGTGGGGGTGACGCTGGCGTTTACCAAGGTCGGCCACCACTTCAAGGCCGCCCTGCGCATTGCGCTGGTCAAGTGTGTCGTGCACCCCATCGTGCTGGCCACCCTGGGCTGGGCACTGGGCCTGTCGGGCATGCCGCTGGCGGTGATGATCGTGGCAGCATCGCTGCCGGTGGGGGCCAATGTGTTCCTGTTTGCGCAGCGCTATGCGGTGGCCGAGGATGAGGTGACGGCGAGTGTGGCGGTGTCTACGGCGCTGGCGCTGGTCACGATGCCAGTGGTGATTTTGGCGGTGACACGATGGGTGGTGGGCTGAATTTGATGGGCTGATGATCTGCTCGGCGGTTTTCTGCTGCCGCTTGTCGGTCAGGGTACGGCGAGAAATCCGAGCGCCTTCATGACGAACTCGGCGTGGAACTGGAAAACCCCGCCATGGCCCGCGTCGGGATAGATGATCAGTTGGCTGTTGGGTAGCCGCCGTGCCAGGTCGTGCGTGTTGATCGTCGGGACCATCCGGTCGTTGTCACCGTTGACAACGAGCACCGGCTGCCTGATTTGGGAGAGATCGGCAGGCGCCTTCTTGCCCCAGGCGCTCAGGGCCTGCAACTGGGCCACGTAGGCGCTCACGGTGATGTCCTTGTCACGGTTGTCCGTGCGCTCCGAGAGCCGTTTCAGGAAAGCCTTGCCGGCTTCGATGCCGCCGGGCGTGCGGGTGAAGAACAGGAACTGCTTGGGGTCCTGGCCCGTGAAAAGGCCTCGCAAGAGGTCCAGATTGGCCACCCCTGCAACGGAGCTGATGCCCTCGCCCCCAGCCGGGCCGGTGCCAGCGAGGATCATTTTGCGAACCAGATCGGGCTCCTTCAAGGCGATCTCTTGGGCAATCATTCCGCCCATCGAGAAGCCGAACAGATCCACCTGCTGGTAGCCCTTGGCCTTGATGAAAGTGATCGCGTCATCGGCCATCTGCTCCATGGAGTTGGATGGCGAGCCGCTGGATGCACCCACGCCTCGGTTGTCGAACGCGATCACGTGGCGCTGGGCGGCAAACCCGTCCACAACGCGGGGGTCCCAGTTGTCCAGCACCGCCGCCAGATGGACCAGCAGAATCAGCGGCGTCCCGCCGTGGTGCTTGCCCAGTTCACGGTAGGCAAAGTCCACCCCGCCCGCAGAGATGGACTGGGTGGGCGCAGTGGCCCAGGTTGGCCGCTCTGGGCTGGCTACCGGCGCGGCGCGCCTGGTGCCCCCAGGCACGGCCTGTTGGGCATGTGATGGAGTGGATGCAAATGGGGCAGCCAGCGCAAGCAGCGCCGCTGCCGTTTTCTTCAGGATGGGGTTCATGGCGGGCTTTCGGTAGGCCAAAGACACAGGGGCGGGTATCGGGGCTGGCTCAGCCCATGGGGTGCAGGTAGGTCGGCGTGGGCGCGGTCATGCCGTTTTTGACCAGCACGGTGAGTTCGTCCGCCAGGACTTCATCCAGACCCGCTTCAAGGCCGTCCAGCGCACGCTGGACGATTTTTTCAGGGCTCGACTTGGGTACATCGAAGCTCCGGGTGAGATCGGTGTCCACGTACGCCATGTGCAGGCCGAGCACCTGGGTTTTCTGGGCCAGCAACTCGTTGCGCAGCGCGTTGGTGAGCGACCAGGCGGCAGACTTGCTGGCGGAGTAGGCGGCCAGCTCTCCGCCGTTCACCCAGGAGGCGACCGACAGCACATTCAGCAGGGCACCGCCCCCGTTGTCCTTCAGGATGGGCGCAAACGCCTTGCTCATGCGCAGCACGGAGAAGAAGTTGGTCTCGAAGATGCGGCGTGCGACTTCTTCGCTGTCGTCAGCGAGAAATCCCCCTGGCTGGGCGATGCCCGCGTTGTTGATGAGCAAGGTCACATCCCCGGCCTGGGCGACGGCATTGGCGACTTCGTCGGGCTTCGTCACATCAAGTTTCAGCGCCTGCACACCGGGCAGGGTGACGGAGGCCGGATCTCGGGCGGCTGCATAGACTTTGCGGGCACCCCGGTTCAAGAGTTCACGTGCAAAGGCCAGCCCAATGCCACGGTTGGCGCCCGTCACGAGGGCTACGGCGTTTTCAATCTTCATAAAAAGCTCCAGTTCAAAAATCAAGATTTCGTTGCGCAGGGCAAAGCCAAGCCAGGCGGGCCATGTCTGCCTTGGGCCCTGCTTGGCTTTGCTCTGATTGGTTTTTTGGGTGACTACCGCACCTTGATCACGACCTTGCCTTTGGCGCGGCCGGATTCGACATAGGCCAGTGCGTCGTTGGTGGACTCAAACGAGAAGACCCGGTCCACCACAGGCCGTATCACCCCGGCCTCCACCAGGCGCGTGATCTCGCGCAGCTGGCGTCCGTTGGCCCTCATGAAAAGGAACGAATAGCCGACCCGGCGCGCCAATGCCCTGCGCCTGACGCCTGCACTCAGCAGCCGCACGACCAGCTTCACGAGCCAGGACGCCTTGATCGCGCTTGCGAAATCGGGATCTGGCGGGCCGGAAATGGAAATGAGCTTTCCACCGCCCTTGAGCACACGCAGGGATTTTTCGAGGGTCTTGCCGTCCTGGCTGTTCAGTATGACGTCGTAGTCGCGCAATACGTCCTCAAAATCCTGCGTCTTGTAGTCCACCGCGACGTCGGCCCCCAGGGCCTTCACCAGTGCGGCATTGGCCGTGCTGGTGGTCGTGGCCACCGTGGCACCAAGATGCTTGGCCAGCTGGATGGCAAAGGTCCCCACGCCGCCAGAGCCCGCCTGGATAAAGACCTTCTTGCCCTTTTTGATTTGGGCCTTCTCGACCAGCGCCTGCCAGGCCGTCAGCGCCACCAAGGGAAGGGACGCTGCTTCTTCCATGGTCATGTTCTTCGGCTTGAGCGCCAGCGAGGCCTCTTTCACCGGCACAAATTCAGCAAACGTACCGATGCGAAAGTCGTCCGGCCGTGCGTAGACCTCATCACCCACTTTGAACTGCCGCACGCGGGGGCCCACCTGGGTGACCACGCCAGCCACGTCGTGGCCCAAGACGAGGGGCAGTTTGTAAGGCAGGATGAGCTTGAACTCTCCACTGCGGATCTTCGAGTCCAGAAGATTCACACCCGCAGCGTGGACCTGGACCAGGACTTCGTCGTCGCGCAGCTCCGGGGTTGGCAGCTCGGCCAATCGAAGATCCCCTTTTTTGCTGTAGCGATCAATGACAAATGCTTTCATGGTTTTCCTTACTCCTGGCGTATCCAGGTTGGTGAACGGCCCACTAGCGACGATCAAATTGTGTTTATATGATTTTCGTCATATTTCAAATCGAGACAAGGACCGCATCACCTTCGTCAAGTTAGCGCGCGCCAGTTTCGCCAAAGGAGATCTGGCCAGTACGGACTGCATCTGCCGCCTGTGCCCGGATGGCTGCGCGGTCAGCCACGGACTTGTAAGACTCGGCTTTGGAGCCCGAAGGGATCTGGCTTCGGGTCATGGGTACTTGTGCAGCTTCCGCGGCGACTTCAGCCCGCGTGCGATTGCCCTCAAACTGGGTGGCAAATTGCGCCGGGTCCAAGTCAGCAGCCTGTGCGCCGACTGAGGTGAGCGTTGCGACTACTGCGACGGAGAGAAAGCGAGAGAAGGTGTTCATGGTGGATATCTCCTAGGAAATGAGGCTCACGCGCCTCGGAAAATGCTGAATGCCAGGCTTTTCGGCGAGTCACTCAGCGTGGTTTGCTGTGGAAGGGTTGGTGGTCAAGGTAATCAATAGGGCGTTTCAAAGTTCGACGGCTGAAAGATTTAATGATGATCATCATATTTCTGTACAAAAAAGAACGCCGAAACAGGCCAGAGAACAAGACCTCGATAGGCTGATTTTCGACTTTTCCAATTCATCTCAGTTTCTAATATGATGTTCATCATAATTTAACCCCAAAAAAATGGAAGCTATTTTTGCGACTCTTCACCACTGGAGCGGGCGTACTTGAAAGCAGCTTTGCTGAGCCTTCCAGCCAGCGAAGGATCGTCTACGGCGCGCGCCAGGGAAACGGCTCCCACCATGGTGGCAACCAGAAAAAGTGCTCGCTCGTGGGCTTCTGGTGTTCCCCAGGTGGGCAACTGTCGTGCGATCACATCCACCATTTCTTTCATTCGCCGGGTGGCTGCACGCCGCACCTCGGGGGCTTGGCGGGCCAGCTCCGAACTGAGGGCTGCCATAGGGCAACCAACATCCGGATTGTTGATATGCTGTTCTGACAAATAGGCCCCCAGCATAGCCTCCAGCGCTTGATCGGCTGGAACCGACGCAGCTGCAGACTCGGCGAGCCCAACGGTTTCTGCGCCCGCTCTGTCTGTGGCTTCCGCAAGCATCGCCTCCCGAGAAGGGAAGTGGGAATAGAAGCCACCATGCGTGAGGCCTGCGTCCTTCATGATGTCCGCAACGCCCGCTCCGCTGAATCCATTGCGCCTGATGGCACGCGCCGCCGCCGCCACGATGCGCTCATGGCTTAGCTCTTTGCGTGATGGGGCTGCGTTCTTCATGCCTTCACTGTATCACGAATTATGATGACCATCATAATTTTTATCCGCCAAAGGCTTTTCCAAGTCGCAGGCTCTTGAGGACAAGAGATGCTCATGGCGCCGCGACGTGAAGAAAAGATACGACGAAGTGGCTTGGGCTCAGGCGTCTTGGGGGTCGTGGCACGCCACGCAGAGCTTGTTGCCGTCCGGGTCTCTGAAATATGCGCCGTAGTAGTTGGCGTGGTACTGCGGCCTCAGGCCGGGCGGCCCGTCACAATGCCCGCCGTTTGCCAGGGCCGCAGCGTGCACTGCATCCACCTGCGCGCGGGTGCTGGCAGCAAAGGCGGTCATCTGGCCGTTGCCCGGTGCGTGTTCGCCTTCAAAAGGACGACCGATGAGAAAAAGGGGGCGCGGGTTGGGGTGGCTTTGCCATCCGGCCCAAGGGTGGGCGGTATCCACAAAACGCGGCGCGATGCCCAGCGCTGCCATCACGGGCTGGTAGAACGCCAGCGCGCGGTCGAAGTCGGTGACGCCGATAAAGATGTGCGAAAACATCGTTGGCCTCTTGCAGGTCTGTTGTTGTCCCTGGGTGGGCCCCAGTCAGGGCGCCAGCCGCTCCCGTACCCACTCCCCCCCATCCATCCGATACCGCAACCGGTCATGCAACCGGCTTTTGCGCCCCTGCCAGAACTCCCACTGATCAGGCTTGAGGCGATACCCGCCCCAGTGGGGCGGGCGGGGTGGTTTCAGCATGAACTGCGCGCCGTATTTGGCGGCGTTGGCCACCAGCACGCCCCGGCCAGAAATGACCTGGCTTTGCGGGCTGGCCCAGGCGCCGATGCGCGAATCCAGCGGGCGGCTGGCAAAGTATTCGTCGCTTTCTTCGTCACTGACCTTTTCCACCACGCCCTCGATGCGCACCACACGTTCCAGCTCTACCCAGTGGAACTGCAGGGCTGCGTAGGGGTTACCAGCAATCTGGCGGCCCTTGCGGCTGTCGTAGTTGGTAAACCAGACGATGCCGCGCTCGTCATAGCCCTTGATCAGCACGATGCGGGTGCTGGGGCGCAGGTCGCTGCCCACGGTGGCCAGGGTCATGGCGTTGGGCTCGGGCACTTCGGCACTGATGGCTTCTTTGAGCCACTGGTCAAACTGCTGCAGGGGGGCGGCGTGCGAGGCGTCTTCGTTGAGTTCGGCGCGCTCGTAGCTCTTGCGAAGGTCGGCGATGGAGGTGGTCATGGGCCAATTGTGCATGCGAGGGCAGGACGGTTGCCAGCCACGGCGGGCACGCTCTAAAGAGGGCGACGGCCGGGCGGGATCTAGGTAACGTGGGGTCTTCGGTGGCCCCGGTTGTCGTCGAATAACTATTCGCTTATATTGCCCCCCGATGAAGCCCAAAGACGACGAAAAGCAGCGCGCCATTGCCCAGGCCACCTTCGAGCTGGTGGCCCAGACGGGCCTGAGCGGCCTGACCCTGGCCGATATCGCCCGCGCGGCGGGCATTGCCACCAGCACGCTGTATGTGTACTACCCGTCCAAGGATGAACTCATCAGCCAGCTTTACCAGGATGCCAAGACGGTCACGGCAGCCCGCATCATGGAGGGCATCGCGCCCGGCATGCCCTACCGCGCTCGCGTGCGGCGCGCCTGGGGCAACTTGCTGCGCCACCGGCTGGACCAGTATGCCGAGGTGGTGTTTCAGGAGCAGTACTACAACTCGCCCTGGTTCACCGAGGGCAACCGCGAATTCTCGACCCGTTTGATGGCCGGTTTTTTTGCGTTGATGGAAGAAGGCCAGCAGCAAGAGATCCTGAAGGCCGTGCCCATCCCGCTGCTCACGGCCAGTCTGGTGGGGTCGGTGCGAGAGACGGGCAACCTGATCCGCACCAAGGTGCTGCCCGATGAGGAGGCCGTGCACCAGATGGCTTTTGGGCTGTGCTGGGACGCCCTGAAGGCCTGAGCAGGAGATTGCGATGAATTTGTCTACCTGAGGTTGATCTTTTAATCGAATTTATATTCTCTTAAAAATGCCACTCACCACGCTCCAACCGTTTCATGGCCGATGGCGTCGCTGACACCATCCCGCTCTGTTCAATCGCCTCCCACCAAACAACAACACCTTCCCCACGGAGAACCCCACGATGCCTACCCTCAACATCAATGGCAAAGACACGGCTGTGGATGCCGATGAATCCACCCCCATCCTCTGGGCCCTGCGCGACACGCTGGGCATGACCGGCACCAAGTTTGGCTGCGGCCAGGCTTTGTGCGGGGCCTGCACGGTGCATCTGAACGGTGCGCCCATTCGTTCGTGCATCACGCCCATTTCGGCGGCGGCAGGCCAGGAGATCACCACCATCGAGGCGGTGACCACCAATGACAAGGTGGGCAAGGCCGTGCACGCTGCCTGGGTCAAGCACGACGTGGCCCAGTGTGGCTACTGCCAAAGCGGCCAGATCATGAGCGCCACCGCACTGCTGCAGGGCAAGAAAAAACCCACCGACGCCGACATTGACGCTGCCATGGCGGGCAATGTGTGCCGCTGCGGCACCTACGTGCGCATCCGCGCGGCCATCCATGACGCTGCCAAGACTCTGGCCTAAGAACACCGAGCAGGAGAACACTATGCATTTCGACGCTCAAACCGCCCGCGCCCACATGCCAAAAGGCCTGGTAGCGCTTATGAATCAGGCGCAAGGCGCTATCAATACAGAATCAGACGCAGCCTCCCACGAAGGCGTGGCGCGCCGCACGTTTCTCAAGGTGTCTGCGGCATCCGGTTTTGCGCTGGGTGCGTTTCCGCTGGTGGCCAGCGCGCAGGGCGCCGGGGCAGCGGCCGCAGGCCTCAAGCCGTTCGAGCAGCCTTCAGCCTTTGTCCGCATCGACGCCGATGGCACGGTCACCGTCACCATCAACCGCCTGGACTTTGGCCAGGGCGTGCAGACCGGCCTGCCCATGATCCTGGCCGAAGAGCTGGATGCCGACTGGAGCAAGGTGCGCAGCGTGCACGGCGATGCCAACCAGGCCTATGCCGACCCGATGATGGGCATGCACCTCACGGGTGGCTCCAACTCCATCAAAAACTCCTACACCCAGTACCGCGAACTGGGCGCTCGCACCCGGGCCATGCTGGTCTCTGCCGCTGCCGCGCAGTGGGGCGTGGATGCCTCGGCACTGCGCACCAGCAACGGTTTCGTCGTCGGCCCCGGGGGCAAGAAGCTGGGCTACGGCGCACTGGCCGAAGCGGCCATGAAGCAGCCCGTGCCCGAAAAGGTCACCTTGAAGGACCCCAAGCAGTTCCGCCTCATCGGCAAGCCCACGGGCCGGCTCGATGCCAAGGCCAAATCGAGCGGCCAGCAGGACTACGGCATTGACGTGCGCTTGCCTGGCATGCTGACGGCCGTGGTGGCGCGCCCGCCGGTGTTTGGCGCCAAGCTGAAGTCGATGGACGACAGCGCCGCCAAAGCCATCAAGGGCGTGAAGGCCGTGCTGCGCGTGCCCACCGACCGGGGCGGCGAGGGCGTGGCCATCGTGGCCGATGGTTACTGGCCCGCCAAGCAGGGCCGCGATGCGCTGACGGTGGAATGGGACACCAGCGCGGTGGGCAAGCCCGACACCACGGCACTGCTGGCCCAGTACCGCGAGCTGGCCACCAAGCCTGGCAACGTGGCCATGCAGGCCGACATGGCGCCGCTGGCTGGCGCTGCGCACAAGATCAGCGCCGAGTTCGTCTTCCCCTACCTGGCACACGCACCTATGGAGCCCCTCAACTGCACGGTGAAGCTCGATGGTGACAAGGCCGAACTCTGGATGGGCACCCAGATGCCCGGCCTGGATGCGATGGCCGCCGCCAAAACGCTGGGCCTGCAGCCGCAAAACGTGAAGGTGAACACCCAGATGGCCGGTGGCGGCTTTGGCCGCCGTGCCATCCCCACCAGCGACTATGTGGTGGAGGCCTGCGGCGTGGCCAAGGCGGCGCGCACGGCGGGAATTACCGCGCCGGTGCGCACGCTGTGGAGCCGCGAAGACGACATCAAGGGCGGCTACTACCGCCCCATGCACGTGCACCGCGCCGAGATCGGATTCGACGCCCAGGGCAAGATCCTGGCGTGGGACCACACCATCGTCGGCCAATCCATCACCAAGGGATCGCCGTTCGAGGCCTTCATGGTCAAAAACGGTATCGATGCCACGGCTGTGGAGGGCATGAAGGAGCCGTACAACGTGCCCATGAAACTGTCGGTGCACCACCCCGACGTGAATGTGCCGGTGTTGTGGTGGCGCAGTGTGGGCTCCACCCACACGGCCTATGCCATGGAAACCCTCATCGACGAAGTGGCGCGCACCACCAAGCAAGACCCCGTGGCCTACCGCATGGCCCTGATGGGCGACAAACACCCGCGTCACAAGGCCGCATTGCAACTGGCCGTGGCCCAGTCGGGCTATGGCAAGAAGAAGCTGGCTGCTGGCCGCGCCTGGGGCGTGGCGGTGCACGAGTCGTTCGAGTCGGTGGTGGCCTATGTGGTCGAGGCGTCCGTCAAGGATGGCACGCCCAAGCTGCACAGCATCACGGCCGGCGTGCATTGCAATCTGGTGGTCAACCCCAAAAGCGTGGAAGCCCAGGTGCAGGGCGCGGCGCTGATGGGCCTGTCGATGTGCCTGCCCGGCGGCGCCATCACGCTGAAGGATGGCGTGGTGGACCAGAGCAATTTTGGCGACTTTGCCGTGCCGCGCATCACCGACATGCCCCAGGTAGCGGTGCACATCGTGCCCAGTGCCGATCCACCAAAGGGCATGGGCGAGCCTGGGTTGCCGCCGCTGGCGCCAGCGTTTGCGAATGCGGTGGCGAGGTTGACGGGCAAGACGCCGCGAGAGTTGCCGTTTAAGTTGGCTTGATAAAGCTTGTTGGAATGAGAGCGCCGGGTTTGGAAAAGCCCGGCGCTTTTTTGTTGCTCATTCGGTGGCACCAGTTCAGCGCGCGGGTCATTGCTCTGTTGGTGTTTGGTGAGCGGCTTTTGGCCTAATTCAAGCGGTGGTGAATGTGGTGGATAGGTCCTCCCGGCCTGTCCAGAAGCTGAAGAGGCAGGTGTATGGAGCTGTCCAGTTCATCATGGCTGTGCGGACTCCACGATGAACTTGCTCCGCTCGTACAGTTCATCAAAGGTCATGATGTCCATTCCAGTGATGCTCGTACGATAAAGCTCAAACGAACGCAGCTTGTCTTGGTTAACACCATGCTCGCCCATGAACTCATTGAGGGAGCCAATCACGATGAACGCACGCGGCTTGAAATTGAAAACATCTTCACCCGTGGGATTCCCATCGTCGTCCACCATGCGCTGCATGCCATGAAGCTTGTGCATGGCTATCGCAACGGTAGCTTGGACTTGAGCGACCGCGCCTGCCATCTCTTTGGATGGTGCCCAGCAACCTGCTCGATAGGCATCAGACTCAAGCAGTCTAGTGTTGTGGTGCTTGATCTCCGCGAAGCAAAGGGAGTTGATGATTCCTCTGGTCTTCAGGACAGCATCTGCTCGCTTGCCTCTGTTGAGAAGGTCGTAGCCCTGAACAAACTGCTCAAGCTTTCGCTCTTCAAACCCGGTGACATAAAAGTAGCTCAGCCCGTAGCCAAACACCCATGGATTCTTCTCAAAGTAGGCTTGCCAAAGTGGCTCATCTCCCTTGATGGATTTCTGCTTCTTGCACAGTTCAAAAAATTCTGGATCGCTCAGGAGTTGAGAGAACACGCCAAGCTGCTTCTTGCGATAGCCCAAAGCGACGATGTCATCCTTGGTAACTTCGGACTTGAGCGCTTCAAGGAACACTTCCTGGTTGTCATGAAACAAGGTCGCAGCCTGAGCCTTGGAGAGCACCAGCCGATGCAACTCGGTGTCTGTGATGTTGACTGCGCCTGTGTGCTTGAACTCCACCTCCGCAATGTCGTTGAGAAAGCCCAGAAGCCTTGGGATCTCGCTGCCAACAAATGAGAAGTTCGTGCGATGGGGCTGTCCGTTGTTGCCGTTGAACTGCTGGAGTGTCAACACAGTGAGCTTGCGGTCATCCTCAAGAAACTTAGCAACGATCTCGGTTCTTGCTGTTGGAGTGCGACGAAGGACAACCTCCTTCTTCACCTTGGCGTAGTAGGCACCCTCGGAATCGATTACTTTGGATGCAATGCGAAGAGGCCCGTTCAGCGTCGGGACCTGCGGGCTAATGTAGGTCTTACCCGTCAGTTTGTTGCGATGGATTTCCTCTTCGTTCGCCATAATTGCCGCCTTATTCTTGTCCTATAAATTGCTCGGTGCCGCCGTCATATCGATTCTGTTTTCAGTTTGCGAATTATTTTATTTTGACGATCAGGGCCCGTTGTGCGCAGCCTCCAATGGTGGGTGTTACGCCGTAGGCTTGGCGGTGCTTAATCCTTGAGGTTCACCCCCAGAATTTCCAGCTTTTTCGCAAACGAGTCCCTCCGTTTTGCTGCTTTTGCCGCGGTTTCGGTGGCGGCTTGGATGGCCTTAGGCCCTTTATTCGCAGCCGCTTTGATCAGTCCGAACTTGTGAGCGGCTTCTGCCTCAGCTCGCTTGAACGTGGCAATCAGTTCAGCATGCGCAATGGATGGATTCACAGTGGATCCCCTATCAATCAGCGTCGTTACTCTTAGATTTTGACGTTGGCGCGAAGCAAGGCTGTTCTCAATTCGCGAGTGGCAGGTTTTGCAATATCCACCTTTTGAACCGCCAGGTCGAACGACGAGCCAGGCTTGATGCTGGTGGGCAATATCTTTTTGCCTGGAAGCTTGGCAGGGTATGTACCCTGACCTGGACACATGCGAACGGAAAACCCGAATTCTTCGAGCACGCCTTTCGCATACAACTCCGCTAATTGTTGAAACGTCACGAAGGTTGAACGTTTCACGTCTTTGAATCCTGGCTGGCTGACGTCACGAACGAGTTCGAATTTGCCAAGTGAGTCGCGCTGTGTATCGGTAAAAGGATGCAGCAAGAAAGTCTGACGAACGCCATCCTTTTTGGACACCAAAGTGTGCTCGACGGCGATATCGGTTAACAGCATATTTTTTCTAGCTCCGCGAGCTGCAGTTTGCACGGCCACATCAGCCGACGTACCACCCAAAGTCGCAGATTTTGTTTTCAAACCCCGTCACCGGGGAGCCAATGCCCCTTGGGATGCGAAGTGCTCGATGCGGGCAAAAATCACCCGAAGCGCGAGGACTTTAACTGAAGGGCCGCCAATGGCCGATCCCTATTGCGCGGCAAACAGACCGCTTCGGGTCGAAAACTGCTGGCCAATGGAAATCGAGCCCAAGTCCGAAATCAGCATGAAGCCGTCCGTCGCGTAGCAGGTCGCTGAAGTAGCGCGCATGGGTGGTCAGATCTGGTTAGCGCCAGGCGTGCTGGGCACCTTGCTCGGCCGCAAAGTGGAAGTTGCTGGTTACGCCATCGGGGTAGGTTTGCAGGGTGGCAAAGCGGTATTGGCTTTCGCAGCGCCGCATCAGCGGTTTGGAGAACGATTCGAGCGCGCGGTCATACGCCGCACGCCCTCCCGCTTGCGCCTTGGCAGCCCATCAACCCAGCCACTGCGCGGCTTTGACCATCTCGATAAACGCCGCCAGCGTGGCCGTGGGCAGCTTGCGGCTGGGGTAGTACAGATAGAAACCCGGAATCGGCGGGCACCAGTCATCCAGCACGCTGACCAGCGCTCCGCTGGCCAGGGCCGCGCGGGCGTAGGGCTCGTACATGTAGGCAAAGCCCACACCGGCCAGCGCCGCCTGGAGCATGAGCGGCATTTCGCCCACGGTCAGGCGGCCTTCCACGTCCACGGCGACCTTCTCTCCGGCTTTTTCGAACTCCCACGCGTAGCGCGCGCCGCTGGGAAACCGGATGCGCACGCAGGGCAGGGTGAGCAGGTCGCGGGGCGTGTGCGGGGTGCCCACGCGCTCTAGCAACGCGGGCGCGCACACCACCATCAGGCGCTGCGGCGGGCCCAGCGGCAGGGCCACCATGTCCTGTTGCAGGCTTTCGCCATAGCGCACCCCGGCATCGAAGCCGCCTTGCACGATGTCCACAAAACCGTCGTCCAGCACCAGCTCCACCTCAGCCTTGGGGTGGCGGGTCAAAAACTCGGCCACCAAGGGGCCCAACACCAGCTCGCCCGCCGGGCGGGGGGCGTTGATGCGCAGCAGGCCCTGTGGGGTGTCGCGAAAGTCGTTGATGCCGTCGATGGCGGCGGCGATGTCCTGCAGCGCCGGGCCCACGCGGTCCAGCAGCTGGCGCCCAGCGGGGGTGAGGGCCACGCTGCGGGTGGTGCGGCTGAACATACGCACGCCCAGCCGTTCTTCGATGGAGCGCACGGCATGGCTCACGGCCGAGGCGGACAGGTCCAGCTCTTGCGCGGCCATGCGAAAGCTGAGGTGTCGGGCCACGGTGCTGAGGAGTTTGAGATCGGCCAGGTCCAGGTTCATTGGTGAATCATATTCACCAACCAATCCATTTTTTGGCTATTTATGCGTGATGAATGCGTCAATAAGCTAGCCGCTGATTTGCACAACCCAAGGAGAACCAACATGCAAAACAGCGAATGGAATCTGGCCGGCAAGGCCATCCTGGTAACGGGCGCGTCGTCTGGCATTGGCGCGGCCACGGCCGTGGCCCTGGGGCGCCAGCGCGCCCGTGTGGTGCTGGCCGCGCGCCGCGTGGCCGACTGCGAAGCCGTGGCCGAGCAGGTGCGGGCTGCAGGCGTGGAGGCCTGGGTCACGCCCGTGGACGTGACGGACGAGACCAGCGTGCAGCGTTGTGTCGAGGCCACCGTAAAGCGCTTCGGTCGGCTGGACGGCGCTTTCAACAACGCGGGGGCGCTGGGCACGGGCGCGCCGCTGCACACGCTGGCAGCGGCCGATGTGCAGGCCGTGCTGCAGGCTAACGTGATGGGCATCTTCCACGCCATGAAGCACCAGATTGCGGCCATGCTGACCACCGGTGGCGGTGCCATCGTGAACAACTTGTCGATCTCGTCCGGCGTGGCGTTTGCGGGCATCTCGGCCTACACCGCCAGCAAACACGCGGCGCTGGGACTGACGCGCAACGCTGCGCTGGAGTATTTTCAGCAGGGCATCCGAGTGAACGCCGTGAGCCCGGGGCCCACCATCACGCCCATGGCGCTGGCGGGTTTTGGCAGCGAGGACAACATGCGCGCCGCCCTGCAGGCATCGCCCGCAGGGCGCCCCGCGCGGCCCGAGGACATGGCCGGGCCGGTGCTGTTTTTGCTGTCGGAAGCGGCCCGCTACGTGAGCGGGCACAACCTGGTGGTGGATGGCGGCTATACGCTGGCTTGAGTCAGCTTGGGCAGGGCAGGGCGAAGCCGTTGGCTTAGCATGGCGCGATATGCCTACCCAGCCCATCACCGCCCCTTGTTCCACCACGACTCCGCCCGGCCTGCCCGTGGTGCTGGTACTGGCCTCCGGCCGGGGCGATCGGTTTGTGGCATCGGGCGGGCAGGTGCACAAGCTGCGCGCATTGCTGGCGGGGGTGCCGGTGCTGGAGCACACGCTGGCCGCCGTGCGCGCCAGCGGGCTGGCCTGGCACCTGGAGGATGTGGGCCATCCGGGCATGGGCGATTCGATTGCGGCGGCGGTGCGGGCCACGTCCCATGCGGCAGGCTGGCTGGTGTTGCCGGGAGATCTGCCTCTGGTGCGGCCTGACACCCTGCAAATGCTGGCCCAGGCCGTGGCGAAGAGGGCGGTGACGGTGCCGTTCTTTCACGGCGAGCGCGGCCACCCCGTTGGATTTGCTGCGCAGTGCTTGCCGGATCTGCTGGCCCTGTCGGGCGAGCAAGGGGCCGCCCGCGTGGTGCGCAAGTTTGCTCAGCAAGGGCAGGTGCAAACCCTGGCGGTGGAGGACGAGGGCACGGTGACGGACATTGACACCGTGCAGGATCTGGCGCGCGCCGAACGCCTCCTTGCCAGCCGTCCACCGGCCTGATCTGCCAAAAACCAAACCCGCCGGCCATCTCTGGCGGGCGGGTTGCGGGGGAGGGGCGGTTCAGGCCCAGGAGCCCGTAGCAGCCTCTTTGTTTATGACTTGGCGGCAATGACCGCACAGGCCAGACGGGGACCGGCGTTGCCAGTGGGCTGGGTCTTGTAGTCGTCCGGGTCGCGGTGCACGATCAGGCCCTTGCCGACGATGTCATTGGCCGTGCTGCCGACGCGGATCGTGCGCGACTCAAAGCTGAAACTGGCCACACCATTGGCATCGGCCTTGAGGCTGGGCAGGTCGCCCGTGTGGTGATCACCCATGCCGTGGTGGCCGTGGGATTTGCCGCCTGGGTTGAAGTGGCCGCCGGTGCTCATGCCGTCGCCGCTGCTGCAGTCGCCTTTTTCATGCACATGAAAGCCGTGCTCGGCATTGGGCTTGAGGCCGGTGATGGAGCCAGACACTTTCACCACGTCGCCCGACTGCACGAATGTGACCGTGCCAGCGGTGGTGTTGCCGCGCGTGGGTTCGAGTTTGGCGGTGGCGCTGGGCCCTGAGGTATAGGCTGCACAGCCCGCCAAGGCCAGCGCCGTAACGGATGACAGGACAAAAGCGAAACGGATCTTCATAACTCAAACTCCTTAGAACAATGAAACCACCCGGTATTTAACCTGGCACCGAGGCGCAGTCTCCCCGTCGGGCCCATGCGCGTCCAGCAAAGATGTGCACTATGCCTCTTTTTGGGCCAGCGCAATCAAACGGGCCAGGGCCCGGTCATGGATGCCGTGCCTGCGCAGCTCGTCATACGTGGCCTGGGCGTAGTCCAGCGTGGTGCCATAGCGCCCACAGGCCTGCTCAAAAATACGGCAGTACTCGTGGTCGGGCAGCTCGCCCGTGTGGTTGGGGCTTTTGCGCGACAGGGTGAAGGCCAGCGCGCGCACCAGGCCGTGCGGGGTGTGGCAGGTGAGCCAGCGCGGATCGTACACGGCGGTGATCATCTCTCGCTGCCACAGGTTGATCATGACCTGCCGCGCATGCGCCTTGTCCACACGGAACACCATGCCCCGGCAACTGCCGCCCGACAACATGCCGAACACCAGGCCCGGGCATTCGGGCGTGCCCCGGTTGATGCGGCTCCACATCTTGAGCGCCCGGTGCCAGCCATGCACCTTGGCCGGGCGGCGCTCGGCATAGTCGAAGTCCGGGCGCCAGATGAGCGAGCCGTAGCCAAAGATCCAAAGGTCTTCGTGACCACCCCATTCGTTCAGGGCGCGCTCCAGCAAGGGGGCCGGATCTCGCAGCGGGGCGGGCAGGTTCGTCATGGGTTCACTCTACAATCGAAAGCTTTGCTTTAACGCTCTGGGGACTTGTAGTTACGGGTTTCGCAACGGCCCCAGCATCCATTCTTTTTCTTAATCACTGCAGGAATCTCCAATGTCTAGTTCTGACGACGATAGCCAACAACGTTTTGCCCTGGGTTTCCTGTTCGCACTCATTGCGCTGGTGATCTCGGTGGTGGTCGGCACCGTGGTGGTCAAGCGCGTGGGCGCTTCGGGTGCCGCCAAGCCTGCTGCAACGGCCGTTGCAAGCAGCGCGCCAGCTGCAACAGCGGCCGCAGTTGCTGACGACGCCGCCAGCGTGCGCGTCGAAAACGGCGTGGTGAAGTTCTACTTTGCCACGGCCAAGGCCGAGCTGGCGGCTGGCGCCAACGAAGCCCTGGCCGACGTGGTCAAGGGTGTGGCCGAGGGCAAGAAGGCTGTGATCTCGGGCTTTCACGACGCCACGGGTGACGCAGCCCTGAACGCCGAGCTGGCCAAGCAACGCGCCTTTGCAGTGCGCGATGCGCTCAAGGCCCTGGGCGTGGCGGAAGACAAGATCGAGCTGAAGAAGCCTGAAGAAACCACCGCCACCGGCAGCAATGCCGAAGCGCGCCGCGTGGAAGTGGCACTGGGCGCTTGATGCCTGCGTAGTGACCTGCAGCAGGTCGCTCCATAAAAAACCCGGCAGTGCCGGGTTTTTTATTGAGTCAAATTTGCCTCTAGCGCTTATCCATCATGCGCTAGTAGCTATCTATTTAATAGTGATGGTTAACGTAAGCCTGCGCCACCAGCCCCCTCGGTGCGTTGGATCAATTCAATCTTGTAGCCATCCGGGTCGGTCACAAACGCGATCACCGTCGTGCCGCCTTTGACCGGGCCCGCTTCGCGCGTCACGTTGCCGCCCGAGGCCTTGATCTTCTCGCACGCCGCGTAAGCATCCGGAACACCGAGGGCGATGTGGCCATAGGCAGTGCCCATCTCGTAGCTTTCCACGCCCCAGTTGTAGGTCAGCTCGATCTCGGCCTGGCCGGGGTTGCCGCCTTCGAAACCGAGGAAGGCCAGCGAGTATTTGTACTCGGGATTCTCGGACTGGCGCAGCAGCTGCATGCCCAGGACGTTGGTGTAGAAATCAATCGAGCGTTGAAGGTTGCCAACGCGCAGCATCGTGTGGAGGAATTTCATCCCTTCGATTGTGCAGGCAAGTCGAAAACCAGGCAGGTGGTGGTAGCGTGGGCGTACAGCGTGCCGTCCGGCCCCACGAGGCGCGCTTCGGCCGTGGCCAACTGGCGCCCGCTGTGGATCACCCGGCCTTCGGCACGCACACGCTGTACCTTGGGCGTGATGGCCTTGACCAGGTTGATGCCCAGCTCGGCCGTGGTGTAGCCGCGCCCGGGCTCCATGCGCGTATGGATGGAGCAGCCCAGGGCCGAGTCGAGCAGGGTGGCAAACCAGCCGCCGTGCACGGTGCCCATGGGGTTGAGGTGCTCAGCGCGGGGCGTTCCCTGGAAGATGGCCGTGCCTTCGCCCACTTCCACGATCAAGAAGTCCAGCGTCTTGGCGATGGCGGCGTAGGGCAGTTCGCCGCGCAGCATGGCCTGCATCTGCTGCAGGCCGTTCAGATGGGCGATCTGCTCGCGCCGTGCCACGCCAGGGCCGGGGCCTGCGTCCAGGGTGGCGAGGATGTCGCGCTCTTGTGCAAGCCAATGTTCAAGTTGGTTGTGCTGTGTCATGGGGGTGTCCGGGTTGTTGGCGGGGTTTACATGCATGAGTTGCATATGCAATTATTGCAGATACAATTAAATCCATGCAAGCCGAACCAACCACCCTGGCCCCCGTACTGCCACGGGGCTGCACCAACTTCAAGCTGCGCCAGCTGATGCGCCGCATAGCCGCGCACTACGACGCCGAAATGGCGAAGTGCGGGCTCAAGACCACGCAGTATTCGCTGCTGTCGCATGTGCTCACGCTGGGGCCTATCCGCCCGGGCGACCTGGCGGTGGCCATGAAGATGGATGCGTCCACGCTGACGCGTAACCTGCGCCCTCTGGTGGATGCAGGATGGGTCACGTTGGAGGCGGGCGCCGATGCTCGCAGCCGCCTGGCCCACATCACCGACGCAGGTCGCGAAAAACGTGCCGAGGCGCAGCGCCACTGGAAGGCTGCGCAACTCGCGCTGAATGAAACGCTGGGCGTGGAACGCGTGATGGCGCTGCATGCGCTGGTGGACGACTCTCTCGATTTGCTGGCAGCACTGCCAGTGCAGGAGGCTGGGCATGACGAATAACGACACCCCTCCGGTCGTCGCAGCCAAGTCCGCCACGCCACTGGCACTGTGGCTCGTGCTGCTGGCCGCCGCTGGCGCCTTTGCGCTCACCATGGGCACGCGCCAGACCATGGGCCTGTTCCTGTCGGCGCTCAACACTTCCACGGCATTGGGCATTGGCAGCATCAGTCTGGCCTTTGCGTTTGGCCAGCTGTGGTGGGGGCTGACGCAGCCGTTTGCGGGGGCTGTGGCCGACCGCATTGGCACGGGCCGTGTGATCCTGCTGGGCGTGGCGCTGGTGGCGCTGGGCACTTTCATCACGCCGTACATGACGACCACGGCCGGGCTGATTTTTGCGATTGGCGTGCTGGCCGCAGGCGGCGCGGGTATGGCCGGGCCGTCGGTGCTGATGGCGGCCACGGCGCGGCTGGTGCCCGCCAGCAAGCGCGGGCTGGCCAGTGGCATCGTGAACGCGGGGGGATCGTTCGGGCAGTTTGTGATGGCGCCCATTGCCATCAGCCTGACCGCTGCCGTGGGCTGGGCCAGTGCCATGCAGTGGCTGGGCGTGCTGGTGCTGCTGGCGCTGCCTGCGGTGTGGGTGCTCAAGGGCAATTCCAACGCGCTGGCGGCGCAGGCTGCCGCGGCATCGGGCCAGAAGGCACTGACCGCGCGCGAGGCCATTGCCCAGGCGCTGGCAACGCCCAGCTACCGGTACCTTGCGGTGGGCTTCTTGGTATGCGGGTTTCACGTTGCCTTCCTGGCCACGCACCTGCCTGGGGTGATTGCGGCCTGCGGATTGGCGCCCGAGGTGGGCGGCTGGGCGCTGGCGGTCATCGGGCTGTTCAACATTGTCGGCAGCCTGGCCATGGGCTGGGCGGTAGGGCGCTGGCGCATGAAGTCATTGCTGTCGCTGCTGTACGCCACGCGGGGCCTGGCGGTGCTGGTCTTCTTGTTCGCCCCCAAGACACCCATGGTGGTGCTGATCTTCGCCGCCGTGATGGGTGTGACGTTCCTCTCCACCGTGCCACCCACCGCCGGGCTGGTGGCCAAGATGTTCGGCACGGCCAACATGGCCATGCTGTTCGGCATCGTGATGCTGTCGCACCAGGTTGGCGGCTTTTTTGGCGCCTACCTGGGCGGCAGCGTGTTCCAGGCCACGGGCAGCTATGACTGGGTCTGGTACATCGACATCGTGCTGGCCGTGGGCGCGGCACTGATCAATCTGCCCATCCGCGAGGCGCGATTGGCGCGCCGGGCCGCCTCCGCCGCCTGAGCCCACAAGGCATCCATCCCCTTGAATGAAAGCCAATGACATGACGGACACCCACGCCCGCAGCGCCTCCATGGCAGGAAAATCTCCGATCTATCTGGACGACCTGGCCGTGGGCGACCAGTTCAAAAGTGGCGAACACGCCATGGATGAAGCGCAGATCACCAGCTTTGCCGCCCAGTTCGACCCGCAGCCGTTTCATCTGGATGACGCCGCCGCGCGTGACACGCTGTTTGGCGGCTTGGCCGCCAGCGGCTGGCACACGGCGGCCGTGACCATGCGCCTGCAGGTGACCAGCGGACTGCCCATTGCGGGCGGCATCATCGGGGCGGGGGGCGAGCTGAGCTGGCCCCGGCCCACGCGCGCCACCGATGTGCTGCATGTGGTGAGCGAGGTGCTGGCGATCCAGCCCTCCAAGTCCAAGCCCGATCGCGGCATGGTCACGGTGCGCAGTGAGACCCGCAACCAGCATGGCGATGTGCTGCAGCTGTCTACCGTGCGCATCGTGGTGCCGCGCAGGCCTGCGGCCGACGGGGCAGGGGCTTGATGTGACCGATGCACTGAACCCCCGCACCCGCATGCTGCTGGAGGCACCCATCGCCCCCACGCTGCTGCGCCTGGCCGCACCCAATGTGCTGGTGATGCTGGCGCAAGCGGGCGTCGGGCTCATCGAGACCTACTTTGTCGGCAAGCTGGGCACCGATGCGCTGGCGGGCATGGCGCTGGTGTTCCCGGTCGTCATGCTGATGCAGATGACTTCCGCCGGTGCCATGGGCGGCGGCATTGCGTCGGCCATTGCGCGTGCCTTGGGCGCTCGGCGCCGGGACGATGCCGACGCCCTGGTGCTGCACTCCTTGGTCATCGCGGCGGTGTTCTCGCTGATCTTTACGGTCGGCGTGGTGGGAGGAGGGCGCTGGCTTTACACCCGCATGGGCGGCACCGGCGGCGCGCTGGCTGCGGCGCTGGTCTATTCCAACTGGGTGTTCGCGGGCGCGTTTCTGGTGTGGCTGTTCAACACGCTTTCGGCGGTCATTCGGGGCACGGGCAACATGGCCGTGCCTGCCTATGTCACGGTGCTGGGCGCCTTCGTGCTGGTGCCGCTGTCACCGTTGTTGATCTTTGGCTGGGGCCCCGTGCCCGGCCTGGGCATTGCCGGCGGGGCCATTGCGCTGATGGCGTACTACCTGATCGGCAGCGTGGTGCTGGCCGCCTATCTGTGGTCGCCGCGCAGCCTGCTGCGGCCGTCGTTGGCGCACATCCGGTTTCGCTGGGTGCTGTTCAAGGACATCCTGCGGGTCGGGTTGGTGGGCACCGTGTCGACCGTGGCCACCAATGTAGCGATTGGGGCGACCACCGCGCTGGTCGGCGGTTTTGGCACGGCGGCCATTGCCGGGTATGGAACCGCATCGCGGCTTGAGTACCTGCTGGTGCCCCTGGTATTTGGCCTGGGCGCGCCGCTGGTGGCCATGGTCGGCACCTGCATCGGCGCGGGCCAGCGTGAGCGCGCCCTGCGCGCCACCTGGATCGGCGCGGCCATGGCGTTTGTAATGGCCGAGGCGATTGGTCTGTGGGCGGCGGCCTTTCCCCATACGTGGCTGTCGCTTTTCAACAGCGACCCCGCCATGCTGGAGGCGGGCGCGCTGTATCTGCGTACCGTCGGGCCTGTGTATGGCTTTTTCGGCCTGGGCCTGGTGCTGTACTTTGCCTCGCAAGGGGCAGGGCGCCTGCTGTGGCCCGTCATCGGCAACATCACGCGCCTGGCGGTGGCCGTGACTGGCGGCTGGCTGGCGCTGCGCTGGGGGGGTGGTTTGGCGGCGGTGTTTGCCGCACAAGCCGTGGCGCTGGTGCTGTACGGCGTGGTCAACGCCTGGGCGATTGCAGGTGGCGCCTGGTTCGGTCCGGTCGGCTGGCCACGCAGCATGGCGGGCCTGCTGCGGCGCATGCCACAGGCGTAGAAATATAGCCAGAATTGCTGCTAGCGCTTATGTGTCAATCGCTAGCAGCTATCAATTTGGTAGTATTTCGTTGAATCAGACCGGAACGGTGTAGTTCAGCGTCATGCGGCCACCATCCACGGTCACGATCTCGCCGGTCACATAGCTGGCGGCGTCGCTGGCCAGCCAGGCCACCACATCGGCAATCTCGGACGGCTCGCCCAGCCGCTTCATGGGCGTGCGGCTCATGATCTTGTGCTTGGCCTCATCGCTGGTCAGCACGGCCTTGGCGGCCAGCTCGGTGGCGATGGTGCCGGGCGCCACGGCGTTCACGCGGATGTTCCTGTCGGCCAGCGCCAGGGCCATCACCCGCGTGAGCTGGTTCACGCCGCCTTTGCTCACGTTGTAGCTCGCGATATTGGGAATGGTCAGCACACCGTTGACCGAGCTCATGTTGACGATGGCGCCGCCACCCGATGCGACCATGGCGCGGGCAACGGCCTGGCCGACGAGGAACGAGCCCTTGAGGTTGACCCGCAGCACGGCATCAAAGTCGGCCTCGGTCACCTCCAAAAAGTCTGCGGCGCGGAAGATGCCCGCGTTGTTCACCAGCACGTCGATGCGTCCGTGGGCTGCCAAGGTCTGGGCCACCAGTGCATCCACTTGCGACTTGTCACCTACGTCGCAGCGCACATACAGCGCGCCCAGTTCCGCAGCCAGGGCTTGGCCGCGTGCATCGTCCACATCCACGATGACGGGTTTCGCACCTTCGGCGGAAAAGCGGCGCACGCAGGCTTCACCAATGCCTTGCGCGCCACCGGTAACGATGCAGACGCGGCCTGTGTGGCCAAAGTGGATGGAAGACCGGAGGGATGGGGCAGGGCTTGTAGGATTCATGGGCGTGGATGGTAGCGGGTGGGGGAGGAGGGTGGAGCCGGAAACCTGCATTAGCTTCGAGTTACCGCCAGTGCGCGGGCCCAAGGGCGATCAATGCCTGTTCTCGCTTTCTGCGGGGTTTGCAAGGAAGCCCCGCAGACCGTCAGCGCACCGGCTGCGGGGCACCGACCCACTCCGGCGGCGGCTGCCACGCCCGGATCCAGCGGATCAGATCCGGCAGCGGCATCGGCCTGGCAATGCCATAGCCCTGCAGGCCATCGCACCCCAGATCGCGCAGTGCCCCGGCATGGGCCGTGGTCTCCACACCTTCCGCCACCACGGTGCGGTTGAACGCATGGGCCAGGCTCACGATGCCGCGCACCAGGGCACGATCGCGCTCGTTGTCGAGCATCTCGCGCACGAAGGACTGGTCGATCTTCACGATCTGTGCGGGCAGGCGTTGCAGATAGGTGAGCGATGAGTAGCCCGTGCCGAAGTCGTCGATGGAGCATTGCACACCCAGTTCGTCCAGCCCCTGGATGACATAGGCCACGGCCGAGAGGTCGTTGAAAGTTTCGGTTTCCAGCAACTCGACCTCCAGAAAGGGCTGGGGCAAGGATGGGTGCCGCTTGAGCAGTCGCGCGACTTCTTGCTGAAACCGGCTGTCGATCAGTGTGGGCACTGCGATGTTGATGCTCAAGGGCAGGGGGCAGCCCTGGGTGACGAGCGTGTGCCCGGCTTTGAATGCAGCGTCCAGCACCCAATAGTCCAGTTTGCCGGAAGCAGGGGTGCCCACAATGTCATCCATAAACGCACCCGGCGCCAGCAGCCCCCTCTCGGGATGGTGCCACCGGATCAAGGATTCGGCACCAATCACCTGCCCATCCGAGATTCTGACCTTGGGCTGAAAAAACAGCTCCATCTCGCCTTGCAGCAGGGCGTCCTCGACCAGCTTGGCCGTGTGCCTGCGCGCTTGCAGCCGCTGGCCCTGCTGGATGTCGAACACCGCGATCCGGTCCTTGCCTTGTTCCTTGGCCGCATACAGCGCCAGGTCTGCATGGCGCAGCAGACCGTCAGCGTCCCCCAGGTCATCGGGATAGAACGTGACCCCGGCGCTGCAGGTCAGGCGCAGTTGCACATTGTCCAGAACGGCCGTCCGCGCGAGCGACTGGCGCAGGGCCTCCAGCCGCTGCAGGGCGGCCTCGGTGTGTGCGCAGTCTTTCAGTGCCACGGCGAATTCATCGCCGCCAATGCGGCCAATGAGGTTGTCTGGTCCCGCCTCGGCCCGCAGGCGCTGCGCAAATACCCGAAGGAACTGGTCCGCCAGGGGCTGCCCCCATTGCTCGTTGAGGTCCTTGAACTGGTCGATGTCCAGCAAACACAGGGCCAGGACGCCATTGGTTTCGATGCGTTTCTGGAGGGTCGCATTCAGCTCCTTGGCAAAAAGGCGGCGGCTGGACAGGCCGGTGAGGGCGTCGTAGTTGCCAAACTGCTGCAGGGCCTGCTCCAGGCGGCGCTGCTCGGTCACATCCTTACCCACAGAGACCCATTTGCGCACGACGCCGTCCGGGTCCTTGATGCCTTCGATGGTGACCTCCGAGACAAAGGCTTCGCCATTTTTGCGGCGCCTGACCAGTTCGCCATGCCATCGGCCGTCTCGCTCGATGGCCTGTGCGACGCGGCGCAGGAATGTGGATTCGCCCCCTTCATCAAGGCGCAGGACGGCAGATGACTTGCCAATCAGCTCCTCGCGCGAGTAGCCCAGCACGTTGCTGTAGGTCGGGTTGACATCCAGCACGGTGCCGTCCGGTTGCACTATGGCAATCGTGTCCTTGCTGTTGACGAAAACGCTGGCGGCCTGCCGCGCTTCGGCCAGCATGGTCTTCAAGGTCTCGGCTGTCTGCTCCAGGGTCTCTTCGCGCTGGTTGAGTTTTTGCGTGTTGTCCAGTAGGAACCCCAGCAGCACCGTGCCGATGGGGTAGATCACCACCACAGCCATCCAGGAGCGCGTCGTGACTGCCCGCGCAATCTCTGGCGGCAAGGTCTGTATCGCCAGCATGCCGCCGGCCGCCAGGCTCAAGCCGAGTCCGATCAGCCAGACCCCATCGGAAAAGGCTCCAAAACGCTGCGGAGAAAAGTAAGGCCTGTGGCGCTGCCAGAGCCACCCGATGCCCGTGGTCAAAACAATACCGACCATGGCCGGGCCGCTGCCGATGCCGCCCAGGCTGAGCCGGTAGGCGCCGAGCACCACAGCGCACAGCACAGCACCCAGCGGCGACAGATAGGCGCCGGCCAGGCCCGCCATCACCAACCTGGCGTCAACGATCACGCCTTCGGCCAGCCGCAAAGGCACGAGCATGGTCAGGATGCCGATGACTCCAAACATGAGCCCTGTGATCCAGGGCAACCATCGTTGCCGCGCCTTCCTGATGCCCAGGTCGGGATGGCGCAGGCCACTCAGGACAATGCTGTACAGCGCGGCCAGAAAACACAGCAGGCCCGCGTTCATTCCCATGTCCCGAATCAAAGACGTGGTGTCGATGTTCATGGCGCCTTCTCGTGCGATTGGTGGGCCATCATAAGGAATGGCACGATCCGATGTGACGCTATCTTTAAAGTAGATACGATGTATATTATGTTAAATAACAAACATTCTATCCACGGTCTTTTGGCAGACTTCCCGGTTATGCAATCCAGCGTCCTGGCACCACGACGCTGCCCAGCACAAAAGGCGTAACGCTAATTCTCGGGGCCCAAAACCTCTCCATTGGGGCCCCACGTCACCTGCGTCAATCCGGGTTCCATGGCTTCCAATCGACGGCGCTCCAACTCCGTCGCACTGAGTTGCCCCAATTCATGCCGCCCCACGTCGGCAAGTTCACTCTCGTGGCGCAGTTGATCCGCTCTCTCCAGGGCTGAGCGGACGTGACCAAGCAGGTCTTTTTCATCCCAGGGCTTCAACAGATAACGAAAGACTTCTGCGTCATTGACGGCTCGCATCAGGTTCTCCGAATCGGACGACGCGCTTAAAACCATCCGGACTGCCTTGGGCTGAATGGTTCGCACCAGACCCAGAAACTCCACGCCAGTCATGAGCGGCATCCTAAAGTCCGAGATCACCACGTCGAAGGCGGTCTCTCTCAGTCTGGCCAAGGCAACTTCCGGATCCACGGTCTCTTCAATGCGGAGGTCAGAACCGAGTCCCGCCCGCAGACTGCGCTTGATTGCAGCCAAGACGTGGTGTTCATCATCGAGCAAGAGAATTCTCTGCATGGCTGACTCCCTCTCCGTTACGGTTTTATGGGCAAGATCATTTCCACATCGTCCCGCCCTTCGCGCAATCGCAGCCTCTTGATCAATTCGGCGGTGAGCACGTGATCGGCGGCAAGCAACACGGCGCCTTCGCTGGACAAAAGATCGCGCGCCAGAATCATGCCGGGTCGAAGTTGTGCCGTTCGCAGCATGCGCGGCGGAGCGTCTGCAACGGGCGCAGCCTTCAGGAGCATCTGCAGGAACACATCCACCACTTCGGGATGAAACTGGGTTCCCCTGCCCCTGGCAATCATTGATCGTGCGTCTGCAGCACTCAGGGGGGTGGAGCTGAGATGGCCAATCTGCAGATCATCGTAGGTATCTGCCACAGCGAGGATGCAGGCCCCCATTGGAATCATCTCCCCGACCAGGCCATCAGGATATCCGAGCCCATCGTGCCGCTCGTGGTGGCTGCGGATGATGTTGGACACCGTCTGCATGTCATCCAGCGCCATCAATGCCTGCTCTCCCAGAACGGCATGCCGTCGGTATTGCGCAGTTTCTTCATCGGAAAGCTTGGGAACTGGTTTGGCCAGCAAGGTGTCAGGCAAGGCAATCTGCCCAATGTCATGCATGAGCCCTGCGATGAACGCGTCCTGTTGATCCGCTTCCGCCATGTTCATGGCCCGTGCGGTGCGACGGGCCAGATCCGCCACACGGCGCGAGTGGCCGGAGAGTTGCCCACCTCGCCACTCCATGAGGTTGGAAAACACCTTGATGGAGGTAAGGTAGTTTTTCTTGATTTTTTGACTGAGCTGGAGCAACTCGCTAGTGCGCGCCGCGACCTTTTCCTCCAGGGTTTCATTCAATTCCATCAAGGCCTGGTTTTTGGCCCTGAGCAGTTCTTCCAACCGGGCTTTTTCGTCTTCCAGGGCATGCCGCTCAAAGATCTGGTGAGCCGTGGCAAGCACCTCACCGTCATCCCACGGCTTGGTGATGTACCGATAGACTTCCCCGCTGTTGATGGCCGCGATGGTTGACCCAATGTCAGCGTAGCCTGTGAGCAGTACGCGTGTCGTTTTGGGCCACCGCACCCGTATCTGCTCCAGCAACTGGGCCCCGCTCATGCCGGGCATTCTCATGTCGGAGAAGACCAGATCCACAGGCTCTTGCTCCAGGTGCGCAATGGCTTGGGCACCACTCGTGGCCGTTGTCACCTGGTATCCGCTGCCACGAAACAGCCGCCTGAGCGAGGCCACAATGTTGGGCTCGTCGTCCACGCACAGAATGCGCCAGACGCGCTGACCACCGCCCTGCAGGCTGGCGCCCTCCTCTTGCAAAGCCGCCCCTGACAAGGCGGTGACGTCGATAGGGGAATTCACACCTCAAGCCTCCTGCGGGTGCTGAATCGGCAGCGTGACACGAAAACGAGTCCCAACCCCCTGCTCGCTGAACACGTCAATGCTGCCAAAGTGCTTCTTGACGATGCCATAGGAAAGAGACAGTCCAAGCCCGGTCCCTTTGCCCACCGCTTTGGTGGTAAAGAACGGGTCGAAGATTCTTCCCAGATTCTCTTTGGCAATGCCTTCGCCGGTATCCTGTATTTCCACCCATACCCGGCTGTCGTCAGCGCCGGTGCTGATGGTGATGACGCCCCTGTCTGCCTGGATGGCGTGCGCAGCGTTGACCAGGAGGTTCATGAAAACCTGATTGAGTTCAGAGGGAAGGCACTCGATATCCGGGAGTTCACCGTACGCCTTGACGACCTCCGCCTTGTATTTGATTTCGTTGTTGACGATGTTCAGTGTGGAATCAATGCCATGGTGCAAATCGGCCAGGACCCACTTCTGCGAGGTGTCCACCCGGGAAAAGTCCTTCAGGTTCTGGACAATATTGCGCACCCGCGTGATGCCGTCCTTCGACTCTGCCATCAACGAGGGGATGTCCTCCTTCAGAAAGTCCAGTTCTATCTTTTCGCGCAGATCCCTCAGACGGGCTGCTGCCGGAGTGCCTGCCAATGCGGACTCGGCCTCTTCATAGGCAGCGAGCATCTGAAAAAGATCACCCAGATAACGTTCGAGAGTCCCGAAATTGGAGAATATGAATCCAATCGGATTGTTGATTTCGTGGGCCACTCCGGCAGCCAGTTGACCGATGGAGGCCATTTTTTCCGACTGCATGAGCTTGTCCTGTGCATCCGAAAGTTTGGCATTCAGTTGCATCAGCTCCTCATTGGAGCGCAGCAGTTCCTTGACCCGATCTGCCGTGACATCGGCGGCAGAGAGCGGCGAGGATGTCGTGTTTGCGGACTCAGCCAATAGCGGATCGTGAGAACTCATGTCAACCCTCCTTCAGGCCAGCAACGCGTGACAGACGACGTCGTGTTGTTCAGCAACGGTGTCAAAAACTTCCCTGTAGTCCTTCTCACCCAGCGAGAGCCTGCCCCAGGCATCCAGTGACAGCAACGGCACCATGTCATCTTCCTGGTGCGAAAGATCGAGGCCATGGGCAATGTTGTCAGCAACATGGACGAGATCCATGAGCCCTTTGCCAGCATGGGACCGAGGCCGGTGATGGCATGCGATGGCTGCGACGATCTCTGGGGCAAAGTGCCAATGCTCAGCGATGAGGCCGCCGACCTCTGCGTGGTCAACACCAAATTGATGCTGTTCTGCAACGTGCATGAAACAGTCATGTTCTGTCCGATATGCAATGGCCTGGGCATATTCCTCCTCATAGGAGCTGACCAGAACCAAGCGCCCAATGTCATGCAACAGCCCCAACGTAAACGCGGCGTCTTCGTCCAATCGGGTGCGCTGCGCCAGGGCCCGGCAGGTAAGCGCCGTACCGATGGAATGGCACCAGAACGCATCGAAGTCGAAGCCTTGGCAGCGCGACTTGGCAAACCCGCTGACAAGGCCTGCGGCCGTTGTCACGCCGCGCAATGTGCGCAGCCCCAGGATTGCCGTAGCCTCAGTGATAGAAGTGACCTGACGCGGCAACCCGTAGAAGGAAGAATTCGCAAGTCGAAGGGTTTTCGCGGCAATGGCCTGGTCGTGCGATATCTTTATGGCCAGTTGCTCCGCCGAAACATCGCTGTCGCCAAAGGACTGGATCAACTCCAGCACGACTGCTGGCAAGGCAGGCAATCCGTGCACGCTGTGCAAGATTGCATCCGCAGTGAGTTGCTTCATGGCCTCTCCTCAAGCCGGTGCCTCAAAATCATGTGCAGCAATGGGTTGAGTTGCCCTGCCCGCAGGGCAGGCCTGAACAAGTGCAACAAACGCTGTTCCGTCAGTGCCCGTTGCTCAACCGGATCCACTTTTCCATTGCGCTGTGCTAACTCCTCGGGGGCATTCACAAAAATCGTGTCGATACCTCGATGCTGCAAGTTGTTGAGAATTTCGCGCGTGACAGGCGTCCCCTCTGGCAACAGAAGTTGCGCATGGGCATCCAGTACGGGCTGCGCTAAAAGTAGTCCCTCCGGAACCCGTTCAGTGGTGGTAGCAAGAGCTTGCATGGGCGCGCATAGAGTTCAAGCCGCACTGCCTGGCACCAAGACCAGCAATCGACCTCGTGAATGATTTTCTCCTCCGATGGAGCGGCATACAACGCGAAACGTCTCTCCCGCGAGTTGCACATCGTGGTAGCTCTGATCGGCGGCACGCCATACATGGCGCAGATCTGCCGGTAGCACGTCGTCCGCATCCTGTCCCAACAACGCGGTGGTCCTTCCAAACAGTGCTTCGGCATCTGCATTCACAAATGCCACCATGCCCTCCAGGTCCACCCCGATGACCGCGGCAGGAATATGATCCAAGACCTCCCGTGCGACGCTCAGGCTACTCTCTTCGCGGTGAATCTGCTCACGTTGATTCGTTAGCAACTGTTGCAAACGGTCATTCACTGCAGTGAGTTCATCGTTGGCTCGCAGAACTGCACTCGCCAGCCGCCGATTCTCATCGGCCATTCCCTTTTGGGAGAACGCTTCCGCCACATGCCCGCGAAGCCGCTCGTCATCCCATGGTTTTGTGAGGAACTTGTAGATAGCCCCTTCATTGATCGCATCGGTGATGGACTGAAGCTCCGTGTAGCCAGACAGCACCATACGTACGGTGTCTGGATACAGCTCCTTGGCCCGGCGCAGGAACTCCACCCCCGTCATACCGGGCATCCGCTGGTCCGAGACAATCACATCCACCGAGTTTTCGGCCAGCCTTTGCAAACCTTGCGCCCCGCTGTTGGCCGTCACGATGTGATAGCCATCCCGACGCAGCAGTCTGCGCAACGCAGAAACAATGCTGTCTTCGTCGTCAACGAGCAACAAGGTACGTTGTTGGGCGCGGCGCAATAACAAGTGCTCAGGCAAGGCCTTGCTTTCACGCAACTGGGAACCCATGGCGTCGGCCGTTAGCAGCCCGCTGAAATAGTGCCCTTGCATCTGGTCACAGCCGTTGGCGATGAGCAACGCCAGTTGCCCCTCGGTCTCAACACCTTCTGCCAACACTCTCATCTGCAGGCTGTGCGCCATGTTGATGATCGCGCGCGTGATAGACACATCTTGAGAAGCTGCCGTGACGTCGTGGACAAACGAGCGGTCTACCTTCACCACGTCAATGGGCAGTGTGCGCAGGTAGCTCAGGCTGGAATAGCCGGTGCCAAAATCATCCAGCGAAATCTCGATGCCCAGGGTCTTGAGGTCGCCCAGAATCCGCGCGATGCGAGTGCTTTCCCCCATGAGCGCACCCTCGGTGATCTCCAGCCCCAGCAGCCTTGGATCAAGGCCGGTTTCGATGAGGATCTTTTCTATCTTCTGAGCCAGATCGGGTTGTTGAAGCTGGCGAGCCGACAGGTTGACGGCAACCCGGCACATGGGATGACCAGCGCGCTGCCATTCCAGCGCCTGGAGGCAGGCAGTGCGCAGAACCCATTCACCGATCGGCACGATCAGGCCGGTTTCTTCAGCGGCCCGGATATAGCTGGACCGGGAAATTAATGCGCCATCGGGGGATTTCCATTCAAGGAATGCCTCGGCACCAATGATGGCCCCGCTGACCAATTCGAGTTTGGGCTGAAAATGCAGTTCAAACTCGTTGCGCTCCAAAGCTCGACGCAGTCCCGACTCCATGACAAGCCTGGAGATCGCCTTGGAATGCATGCCCGAACTGAAAACGCAGATTTGGTTCTTGCCCAGCTCATGGGCGCGATACATCGCCGCTTGCGCTTGCTGGAGCAGTTTTTCAGGATCATCCCCGTGCACGGGGTAAAGGGATATTCCGATATCGCAGGTCACCTTGATCTCGTTGTCGCCAATGGCAACCGGAAGGGACAGCGCATCAACCAATGAGGCGGCGGTGCCCCGCGCCATGGCTTCATCCACAGACTCTTCCCGAGCCAGCACCAAGGAAAACTCGCCGCTTCCAAAGTGCGCCAGCAGATCGTCCTGGGAAACCTGGGGCTGGAGCCGTCTGCCGACCTCCATGAGCAACTGATCCCCAGCTGCGTGGCCCAGTGATTCACTGACAAGCTTGAGTCTGTCAATCTCAACGCTCAGGACCGCAATGTGCCGCCCTCCCCGCGCGGCCTCGCGCATTTTGGTATCAAGGTATTCCGTCAGCGCGTTGCGGTTCGGCAGCCCGGTGATTTCGTCGGTATTCGCGAGCTTGTCCAGTTTCTGTTCAGCCGCCCGCTGCAGGGTGATGTCCTGCAGGAGTGTGACCGTCCTGATCACCTTTCCGCCTTCATCGGCCTCGGCAAGGACCCGGTGCAGCACCGTGCGCAAGCTGCCGTCGGTGTGAACAATACGGTGCTGGAACTCACAGACGTCGTCGGGGGAAACGCCCTCGCTGATGGCCTGAACATAGGGGCGCTCTACCGGAGGTACGCGCGCCAGCAGCCAGTCTGTACCGGGGGGCGTCTCGGTGAGCGGGATTCCCAAGATGGCATGCATGCCCGACGACAGGGTGACCGTCCCGGACACCAAGTCCACCTCCGCAGAACCAATGCGCGCAAGCTCTTCAGCATTGCGAAACAGCTGAACACGCTGCTGCGCGTACCGCGTGGCCGCCTGGATTGCACTGACGTCATGCAACGTGACCAGGTCCGCTGCTTGCGCCGACAGAAAAATGCGCACGCCCCAGACCTGGGCGCTGAACCGCTCGCCGTTCTTGCGCAGGCATTCGACCTCATAGGCTTTGCCTGGGACCCCCGCTACCCGGGCGTTCGTCTGCTCCCGCACCATGTCCCGGTGCTCGGGCACGCACAGCAGCATGGGATCCATGCCTCTGAGCATCTCTTCCTTGGAGTATCCGAAAAGCTCCAGGAGCTTGGGATTCACAAAAAGGAACCGCCCCTTCTGAATCACAAAGACGGCCGCCTGCACCTGATCTACCAACAGCCGGTAGTCGGGTTCAGAAAGTGCCATTTCCTGTTCAAACGGCCGGTCTTCAGTATCGAAACTACCCATGGTGAGATGCCTTGCCAACACGGAAATGATGCGACCACGTTATGCGATGCAGGGCTGTGCGGCGCATTGAGGACCTCTGTGGCCTCACTACCGACGGCGCTGCATTGCGCAGATAGGAGGCCAACGCTTGCAGAGCTTTCGTGAGCCCATGCACCTCCCTCCCGAATAATTGGCGCAGGCTACAAACCTGCTTTGGAATATCGGACCTGCTACCCACTGTACTTATCCCCTTTGAGCTTGTCACGGCCTTGCAGCGAGTGCACAGGCAGGGTATGTCCTGCTATGCCGTGTGAGCGCAGCCCTGGTATGGGTACTCATCTGCGTCGCTGGTGCATCACAAGACCCATGCTGCTAGAAAACGATTTACATTTTGGGCAACTGTCTGCAAGACTGTTGCAAAAGGGGGAGCGTTATGCATACGAGTCTTTCAGGGGCACGCGTTGCCTTGTGGCTGGGCATCGCAGTGTTTGTAGTCGCTGCGGCGACGCTGCCCCAGGCCCACGCTTTGGACAAACCCACCGGCACGGTCGTTCTGACCATCGACGGCGCGATCAGCCAGACCAACAACGGCTCGCAAGCCCAGTTCGACATGGCAATGCTGGAGAAGCTGCCCCAGCACAGCTTCTCCACCCAGACCCCCTGGTACCCCAGCGCCGTCACTTTCACTGGCCCCCTGCTGCGCGATGTGCTGGCGGCCGTGGGCGCCAAGGGCAAGAACATCACAGCGGTGGCGCTCAACGACTACAAGACGGAAATCCCCATCGACGATGCCACGCGTCACGACGTGATCGTTGCCCGGCTCATGAACAACCGCCCCATGCGTGTGCGCGAAAAGGGGCCGCTTTTCATTGTCTATCCGTTTGACACCAAGGCAGAGCTGCGCAGCGAGCTGTACTACAACCGCGCCGCCTGGCAGCTCCATATCCTGCGAATTCGCTAGTCCACCCCCTCCTCCCAACTTCCCAGGAACCACACCATGATCCGGGGCAAGCACTTTCTGCGGCTGATCATCGCGGGCCTGGTGGTGGCGTATGTGGCCATTGCCGGGGTGCAGTACCACCAGTACCGCAGCGTCGAGGCGGTCATGCGCCGGGGCGACGTCAATGCCCTGTGGTCATTCCTGCAACTCAATGTGGAGTACGAAAAACTCGACCACGCCCTGCACCAGTTCGAGCTGGACCCGCCCAGCCTGCCCATGGACCGGCTGGAGCTGCGCTATGACCTGTTCCTGAGCCGCTTCAGCGCGCTGGAGAGCGGCACCGCCCGCACGCTGATGCAGGAGGAACCGATCTACGCCACAGCCCTGGAAGCACTGCAGAAGTTTGTCGCCGCAGGGGACAACCATTTCGGGCAGAGTGTGGACGCGGCATCGAGCCAGACAAATATGCGTCTGTTGCGGGCCGAGCTGAACAAGCTGCGCGACATCGTTCAAGAGCTGTCGCTGCAGGCATCGCGCATCTCCGCCTTGCTGGGCGACCGGCGCAACGAAGAGGTCAAGCACCAGACCCTGCTGACCACCGGGCTGACCGCGTTCCAGGCCATCCTGACCTTTTTGCTGGCCATTGCCATGGCGCGCCAGTTCCTCCAGCGTGAAAAGGCCACTTCTCAGGCCCTGGAGGCCCAGGCCGAGCTGGTGGAAGCCCTCAAGCGCAACGAGGAAGCCCTGGAGGCCCGGGTAGCCCAGCGCACCACGGAGCTGCAGCGAGCCAACGCCGCGCTGCAGGAACATGAGGATGAACTGGAGGTGGCCCGCGCCAAGGCAGAGGACGCATCGCGCATGAAATCAGACTTCCTGGCCAACATGAGCCACGAGATCCGCACGCCCATGAACGCCGTGATTGGCATGAGCCACCTGGCGCTGGCCACCGAGCTGACCGCGCGCCAGCGCGACTACGTCGAAAAGATACAGCGGTCGGGACAGCACCTGCTGGGCCTGATCAATGACATCCTGGATTTCAGCAAGATCGAGGCGGGCAAGCTCGAAGTCGAGGTGGTGGATTTCGACCTGCATGCCGTGCTCGACAACGTGGCCAACCTGCTGGGCGAGAAATGCGCCAGCAAAGGCCTGGAGCTGATGTTCGACGTGGACTCCCACCTGCCCGCCGACTTGCGTGGAGACCCCCTGCGGCTGGGGCAGATCCTGGTGAACTACGCCAACAATGCTGTCAAGTTCACGGACGAGGGCGAGATCATCGTGCGGGTACGCGAAGCAGCGCGGGATATCCAGGGCGTGCTGCTGCGCTTTGAAGTGCAGGACACGGGCATCGGCCTGACCGAAGAACAGCAGGCGCGCCTGTTTCGCTCGTTCGAGCAGGCCGACACCTCGACCACGCGCAAGTACGGAGGCACCGGCCTGGGCCTGGCGATTTCCAAGAAACTTGCCAGCCTGATGGGCGGCGAGGTGGGCGTGCACAGCGCGCCAGGCAAGGGCAGCACCTTCTGGTTCACAGCGCGACTGGGTTTGGGCGCGGCCGTGCAGCGGCCACTGCTGCCGGAACCCGACCTGCGTGGCCGCCGCGTGCTGGTGGTGGACGACAGCGAACAGGCCCGGCAGATCCTGGCCGAGCTGCTGTCCAGCATGAGTTTTTCGGTCACGCTGGCCAGTTCGGGGGCGCAGGCCGTGGACCTGGCACGCGCCGCGGACCTGGCAGGCAGGCCCTGCGAAATCGCCTTTCTGGACTGGAAGATGCCTGGTATGGACGGTTTTGAAACCGCCCGCCAGCTGGCCCAACTGCCCCACCCTCCGCGCCCGGTCATCGTCACCGCGCATGGGCGTGACGACGTTCTGGCCGAACTCACACGCACCGGCATCGGGCTGATGCTGACCAAGCCCGTCAACCCATCTCAGCTTTTTGATGCCGCCATGCGGGCACTGGGGGGCGCGCAGCGGGTGGACGACGGGCGGCGCCTGCCAGCCTCAGCGGCACGGGGCGCCAACCTGACATCGATCCAAGGGGCGCGCGTGCTGCTGGTGGACGACAACGACCTGAACCAGCAGGTGGGCAGCGAACTGCTGGCCAGCGCCGGGCTGGTGGTGGATGTGGCCGACAACGGCCAGGCCGCACTCGACTTGTTGGCCCGAGGCACCTATGACATCGTGCTCATGGACATGCAGATGCCGGTGATGGACGGCCTCACCGCCACGCGCCAATTGCGCCAGAACCCCGCCTGGGCGCGCCTGCCGGTGCTGGCGATGACCGCGAACGCGATGAGCGGCGACCGCGAGCAGTGCCTGGAAGCGGGCATGAACGGCCACATAGCCAAGCCCATTGACCCCGACGCGCTGTTCGCCGCCCTGCTGCAATGGATTGCACTGCCGCACACTGGGGGCGCCAGCGGTAAGACTGTTGCCCTGCAACCTGCGGTGCCTGGCGCTCCTTCCTTGGCGCCGGCGGACACCCCCGACCCGCTGACACACATCGAAGGCCTGGACACCGCCGCCGGGCTGCGGCGTGTACTCGGCAAACGTACGGCCTATGAGAGCCTGCTGCGCAAATTCGTGGCCGGACAAGGCAGCGCAGTGAAAGAAGCGCGCGCGCACCTCGCGGCCGCCCAGCCAGAGGCGGCGCAGCGCGCCATGCACACGCTCAAAGGTACCGCTGCCACCATAGGCGCGGTGGGCCTGGCCGAACTGGCAGGCGCGGCGGAGCAAGCCATTGCACACAACGCGACCGCCGACGTCCTCGAAGCCCTGCTCCCGCCCGTAGACACCGCCTGCCAGACCCTGGTGGCTGCGCTGCAGAGCGCCCTGCCCCCTGAGGCAGACACGCCCGGCACGGCGAGCGCTGCCAGAACCCCGTTGGATGGCGCGCAGGCCCGCGCATTGGTGGAACGCCTTGGCGCCCTGCTGGAAGACAGTGATTCCGACGCCATCGAATTGTTCAAGGACTCCGGCCACAGTCTTCAGGCCCTGCTGGGCCCCGCCTACGCCGACATGAAGCGGCTGCTCGACAACTACCTCTTTGCCGATGCGCTCGACGTGCTGCGCAAGGCGGGGAACGATATGCAACACAAGGAGGATCCAGTTCATGAATAGCCCATTGGAATTGAGCGGCAAATGCACGGTGCTGGTGGTGGATGACACCCCGGGCAATCTGTCGCTGATGAGCGACCTCCTGCGCCCCGACTACAAGGTCAAGCTGGCACCCACCGGCGAACGCGCGCTGCAGATCGTGGCGGCCGAAAAGCCCGACCTGATCCTGCTCGACATCATGATGCCGGACATGGATGGCTACGAGGTGCTGCGGCGCCTGCAATTCAACCCCGAGACCGAAGACATTCCGGTGATTTTCCTCACCGCCATGAGCGCCACCGACGACGAAACGGTGGGGCTGGAGCTGGGCGCAGTGGACTACATCACCAAGCCCGTCAACCCCGCCATCACCATGGCGCGCGTGCGCAACCACCTGCAGCTCAAGCGAGCGCGTGATTTGCTCGCCCACCACAACCACTTTCTGGAGCAGGAGGTGGCCAACCGCACGCGCGCCCTGGCGGAGCTGCAGGACGCCACCATCCGCGCCATGGCATCGCTGGCCGAAACGCGGGACAACGAGACCGGCAACCATATCCGCCGCACGCAGCACTATGTGGAAGCGCTGGCCCGCAAGCTGCAGGACCACCCGCGCTTTCGCGACGAACTCACGGAAGACGCCATCCAGGTGATCTTCAAGTCTGCCCCGCTGCACGACATTGGCAAGGTGGGCATCCCCGACCGCATCCTGCTCAAGCCGGGCAAGCTGACGCCTGAAGAGTTCGAGATCATGAAGACCCACACCACGCTGGGCCGGGACGCCATCGTGGCGGCAGAAACCGAAACCACACAGAACAACCCGTTTTTTCGCTACGCCAAGGAAATCGCCTACAGCCACCAGGAAAAGTGGGACGGCTCAGGCTACCCCGAAGGGCTGGTGGGCAACACCATCCCCCTGTCGGCACGGCTCATGGCGGTGGCCGATGTGTATGACGCGCTGATCTCCGAGCGCGTGTACAAGGCCGCCTTCTCCCACGAGACGGCGGTAGAAATCATCCGCGACGGCCGAGGTAGCCACTTCGACCCCGACATGGTGGACGCCTTCCTCTCGCTCTCCGAAGAGTTCCGGCGCATTGCGCAGCAGTTTGCCGACAGCGAACATGCGCTGCAGGCGCAGCGCGACCGCATTGCCCAGGACCTCTCTACCGAGGGTGTGGTCATCGGCGAAGGCAGCGTCAGCAGCAGCGGCGGCTAACCGCCACGCTCTCAGCAGCAGGCGCCTGCGGCGCTTTCCTCTGCCCCACTTTCAGAGGAAGTGGTGGTGCGGTGTCCGTTGAGGCCCAGCTTGGCCAGCAGTCGCACGTCGGCCTCGACATCGGGGTTGCCGGTCACCAGCAGCTTGTCGCCATAAAAGATGGAGTTGGCGCCCGCCATGAAACACAGCGCCTGCACGGCTTCGCCCATCTGCTGGCGCCCTGCGGACAGGCGCACCCGGGCCTTGGGCATGGTGATGCGGGCCACGGCGATCATGCGCACAAAATCGAACGGGTCGATGGGCTCGCTGTCAGCCAGGGGCGTGCCGGGCACGCGCACCAGGCTGTTGATGGGCACCGACTCGGGGTACGGCTGCAGGTTGGCCAGCTGGGCGATCAGGCCAGCGCGGTGCACGGGCGCCTCGCCCATGCCAACAATCCCGCCGCAGCACACGCTGATGCCCGCGCTGCGCACATGCGCCAGTGTGTCCAGCCGGTCCTGGTAGGCGCGGGTGCTCACCACATCGGTGTAGTACTCAGGGGCGGTGTCCAGGTTGTGGTTGTAGTAGTCCAGCCCCGCATCCTTGAGGGCCTGCGCCTGGTGCGATTCGAGCATGCCCAGGGTGGCGCAGGTCTGCAGGCCCAGGCCCTTCACGGCGCCGATCAGGGCGCTGACTTTTTCGATGTCGCGGTCCTTGGGCGCGCGCCAGGCGGCGCCCATGCAAAAGCGCGTGGCCCCCGCATCCTTGGCAGCCTGGGCAGCGCGCACCACTTCGTCCACCTCCATCAGCTTGTCGGCTTTCACGCCCGTATCGAACTCGGCCGCCTGCGGGCAGTAGCCACAGTTTTCGGGGCAGCCGCCGGTTTTGACGGACAGCAGCGTGGCCAGCTCGATGTCGCCCGCAGGCCAGTACTGGCGGTGCACGGTCTGCGCCTCGAACAGCAGGTCCATCAAGGGCTTGTCGAGCAACGCCTGGATGGCTTCCACGCTCCACGGGCCTTGTGGGTTGGCAGTGGCTGGGCGCCGGTGTACCTGAACGTTTTGTACGGTGGGTGCCGGCGGCACAGGCTGGGCGGCGGGCATGGCAAGGGTCGTGGAGGACATGGCGATCAATTCCCTTCAAGGCATTCGCCCCACCGTGGCACGGAGCCACCCGAGGCTTAAGAAGTTGTTTAGAACCTGTTCAAGATCTTTTCAGGGTCGCGCAAGCGCCGTGGCGGGATGGCATGCTAGGCGCGAGGTGCAGTTGATAGCTCGGCTATCAACAAGCGCCGCAACGCCGCAGACCGCCCGGCAAGGCACTTGCCCGCAGGGTTGGAGTGAAATCGGGCGATTGGATGCCCCGGCTGCTTGCATGGGCACAAGCCCATGCGGCGCATCCGAAGCATCCACTCATCCCGATTGCACTCCAACGCGACCCCCGAAAAGATTTTGAACAGGTTCTTAGCGACACCGCGCGCACGGCACACCACGGATGATTTGGCATGGCGCGCTGCGAGGTGGGCGGATTCTGGACGAGAAAACGGCACAAAAGCACGCCACAGGGTCACAAAAGATGCCAAGAAAAACGAGGCATCAACGACCGTCAAGTTCTGAACTTTTTAGGAGCAGAAGGCCGCAGGTTGATCGAACTTGCCGGGACTTTGGGGCAGCCAATTTCTTGGCACCTGCAACAGCCCCGTTGTGGTGGTTATCTGCTCCCATCTGGCACTCTGTGCAGCCGAGCAGCGCCGGGAGATGGCCGACGTTGGTGCGCTTTGGAAAACGATTTTTCGCAACTATGAACCCAGTGCAGCAATCACGTCGGCCGGGGCCTGCACCAGTTCGATCAAGACGCCCTCGCCCGCAATCGGAAACTCGTCATTGCTCTTGGGGTGCAAAAACGTGATGTCGTAGCCCGCCGCGCCCTTGCGGATACCGCCGGGCGCAAAACGCACGCCCTGGGCCGTGAGCCATTCCACGGCCTTGGGCAAATCGTCGATCCACAGCCCAATGTGGTTGAGCGGCGTGGTGTGCACGGCGGGTTTTTTGTCGATGTCCAGCGGCTGCATGATGTCCACCTCGACCTTGTAGGCACCCTGCCCCATGGCCAGGATGTCTTCGTCCACGTTTTCGCGCTCGCTCTGGAAGGTGCCGGTTTGGGTGAGGCCCAGCATGTCCACCCACAGGGTTTTCATGCGCTGCTTGTCGGTGCCGCCAATGGCGACCTGCTGAATGCCCAGGACTTTGAACGGGCGATGAAGGGATGTGGTCATTGTGTTTGCTCCTTGATTGATAGCTGCTTGCGCTTATGGATAAAGCGCTAGAGGCCAATTTGACCTAAAAATACCTTGCTCCCGGCTACCCTTCGTTCAACACCCAGCTGCTGAGCGTGGCGAAGTACTCGCGCAGCCAGGCGTTGTAGCGCGTGGCCAGGGGCGTGGGTGCCGCTACCGGCACCATGTGGGTAAAGCCATGGCGCTGGGCAATGCGCAGAGCACGAGGCAGGTGGAAGTCGCTGGTCACCAGCGCGAGCGGGACCGTGGCGGCAACACCGCGCGCCTCCAGCAAGGGGCGACTTAACGCCAGATTCAGCTCGGTGCTGGTGCTGTCCTTCTCCAGCACCAGGCGTTCCGGCGCGATACCGTGGCGTTCTTGCAGATAGCGCGCCATCACCTCCGCCTCGGTATCTGTAGTGCCCCAAACTTGCCCACCACACACAGCGATCAGCGCCTCAGGCTGCAAGCGGGCCAGCGCGGCCGCTGTGTCCAGCCGCGCCGCAAGTGCCGGGCGGGGCTGTCCGTTCTGGATGCCCGCTCCCAGCACCACGATGGCCTGCACAGGCGGTGCCTCTGGCGGAGAAACGCCAGCACCCCGCAAGAGGAACACCCAGAAAACCACCACGCTGAGCATCCACGCCGCCATGCCCCACCAGCCCACGCGCCACCACTGCTGACGCCGCCGGTCATGGTGCCGCCAGCGCGTGAGGGGTGCCCACCACACCGCGATGACCAGAAACAACGCACCCAGCGCCACCGGCAACATGGTGCCCAGGTTGAAATGCCTCAGAACCATCAGCACCGCGCCGTCCAGTAACAGCGCGCCGCCAGCCAGCGCCAGCAGCGTGCGCACAGCCACCGCTGTCATCGCAGGCTGTAGGATGGAGCGCGAGGCACAGGCAGCATCAGACGAATTCCAGAATGATCTGGTCCACCGCCAGCGAATCGCCCTTGCCCGCCGTGATCTTGCCCACCACGCCATCCTGCGCGGCAAAGAGGATGTTCTCCATCTTCATGGCCTCGATCACGGCCAGCTTCTCGCCCGCCTGCACCTTCTGGCCGGGCTGCACCGCCACATCGACCAACAGGCCGGGCATGGGCGAGAGCAGGAACTTGGACAAGTCCGGCGGTGCCTTGAAGGGCATGAGCTTGTGCAGGCGCGCGCCCAGCGGCGACAGCACCAGCGCGTCGATCTGCGTACCGTTGTGCGCAATGCGCAGCGCCAGCGGGTTCTTGCCCACACCACGCTCCACCTGGGCCGTGAAGCCTTGGCCGTTGCAGGCGCCCTGCACGCGAATCTGGCCCAGCGTGGCATTGCTACTGATCTGATAGCTGGTACCACCCACCAGTACAGCGCTAGAGCCAGATTTGTCTTCAAAGTCGGACACCGTCACCTCATGGTGCTGGTTCTGCCCTTCGGCGCCCAGCGTGACCACCACAAACTGCTCGCCCACCTTTACCTCGTGGCCGGCCAGCTGGCCACTGATGCCGGAGGCGCGTGCACGGTAGCGGCGGTTCATGAACGCGGCCAGCGCCACCAGGAACAGCGGGTCGCTGTGCGGCACGTCTTCGGCGTGGAAGCCCTTGCCGTAGTTCTCGGCGATGAAGCCGGTGTTGAAGTCGCCCGTCACAAACTTAGGGTGCGCCAGCAGCGCGGCCTGGAACGGGATGTTGCTGCTGATGCCGCGAATCACAAAGCCGTTCAGCGCAGCGCGCATCTTGGCAATCGCATCGTTGCGGTCCGTGCCATGCACGATGAGCTTGGCAATCATCGAGTCGTAGTACATGGGGATCTCGCCGCCCTCATACACGCCCGTGTCCACCCGCACGCCCAATTTTTTGGTCGTATCAGACTGGAACATGGATTCCTCCGGCGGCTGGAAGCGCACCAGGCGGCCGGTGGACGGCAGGAAATTGCGGAACGGGTCTTCGGCGTTGATGCGGCACTCAATGGCCCAGCCGTCGCGCTTCACATCGGCTTGGCTCAAAGGCAGCCTCTCGCCTGCGGCCACGCGGATCATCAGCTCCACCAGGTCCAGGCCGGTGATGCATTCCGTGACCGGGTGCTCCACCTGCAGGCGGGTGTTCATCTCCAGGAAGTAGAAGTCCTGGTCCTTGCCGACCACGAACTCCACCGTGCCCGCGCTCTGGTACTTGACGGCCTTGGCCAGTTGCACCGCTTGCTCGCCCATGGCCTTGCGGGTGGCGTCGCTGATGAAGGGCGACGGGGCCTCTTCGATTACCTTCTGGTGGCGGCGCTGGATGGAGCACTCGCGCTCGTTCAGGTAGATCACGTTGCCGTGGCTGTCGCCCAGCACCTGGATCTCGATGTGGCGCGGCTCCTGCACAAACTTCTCGATGAAGATGCGGTCGTCGCCAAAACTGTTGCGAGCTTCGTTCTGGCAGCTGGCAAAGCCTTCAAACGCTTCCTTGTCGTTGAACGCCACGCGCAGGCCCTTGCCACCGCCCCCGGCCGAGGCCTTGATCATCACGGGGTAGCCAATGCCTTTGGCGATCTCCACCGCCTGCTCGGGGCCCGAGATGGCGTCGTTGTAGCCAGGGATGGTGTTGACCTTGGCCTCGTTGGCCAGCTTCTTGGACGCGATCTTGTCTCCCATGGCCGCAATCGAATGCGCCTTGGGGCCGATGAAGGCAATGCCCTCGTCTTCGCAGCGCTTGGCAAAGGCCTCGTTTTCGGAGAGGAAGCCATAGCCCGGGTGCACGGCCTGCGCGCCAGTCTGCTTGCAGGCGGCAATGATCTTGTCGGCCAGCAGGTACGACTCGCGCGAGGGCGCGGCGCCAATGTGCACGGCCTCGTCGGCCAGCTTGACGTGCCGGGCTTCCTTGTCGGCGTCGGAATAGACGGCGACGGTGGCGATGCCCATTTTCTTGGCTGTTGCAATCACTCGGCAGGCGATTTCGCCACGGTTGGCGATCAGGATTTTGGTGAACATAACAAGTTCCTCAAAAGGAAATTTCAAAAACCAGTAACTAAGACGGAAGGACAGCGCTGGCGCAAAGCGTCAATGAAGCGCTGCTTCTCACGCGGCGACACCAAAATGCTTCGGTCTGCCCCATAGCGAATGCTCAAGCGGTCGAGCGACAGCGCAGGCGACGAAATCCAACTGTGCGATGGCGAGACCTCGCGTACATCGCCCAGCACAATGCGCCAGCGAAACGGACCACTGCGAATCAGCAGATCGTCCGCCGTGAGTGTGTAGTTGGTGTCCAGTACCAACCACAGCGGCAGCAGCAACGTAAGGGCCACGATGACCGCCAACAGCGCAAGCATCGGTGGTGTGCCACCAGAGTTCAGCACGAACGGCCCCGCAAGCCCTGCTACTGCGGTTGCTGCCGTCAATGCCGCGAGCGGGCCGATGGCAACAAGCCATGAGTCCACTCTGGATGGGAAGAACGCGCGGATCTGTGCCATTGCCTGCTGCCAATGCCTTGCTTACAGCGGAATGTTCCCGTGCTTGCGCCAGGGGTTTTCCAGCTTCTTGTCGCGCAGCATGACCAAGCTGCGGCATATGCGCTTGCGCGTCTCATGCGGCAGGATCACGTCGTCGATAAAGCCGCGAGCACCGGCCACAAACGGGTTGGCAAAGCGCTGCTTGTATTCCGCCTCGCGCGCGGCCAGCTTCACCGGGTCGTTCTTGTCTTCGCGGAAGATGATTTCCACCGCGCCCTTGGCGCCCATCACCGCAATTTCGGCGTTGGGCCAAGCCAGGTTCACGTCGCCGCGCAGGTGCTTGGAACTCATCACGTCGTACGCGCCGCCGTAGGCCTTGCGGGTGATGACGGTGATCTTGGGCACGGTGCACTCGGCATATGCGTACAGCAGCTTGGCGCCGTGCTTGATGATGCCGCCGTACTCCTGGCTGGTGCCGGGCATGAAGCCGGGCACGTCCACAAACGTGACCACGGGGATGTTGAACGCGTCGCAGAAGCGCACAAAACGCGCGGCCTTAATGCTCGACTTGATGTCCAGGCAGCCCGCCAGCACCAGCGGCTGGTTGGCCACGATGCCCACGGTCTGGCCTTCCATGCGGGCAAAGCCGATCAGGATGTTCTTGGCGTACTCGGGCTGCAGCTCGAAGAAGTCCCCATCGTCCACCGTCTTGAGGATCAGCTCCTTCATGTCGTAGGGCTTGTTGGGGTTCTCGGGCACCAGGGTGTCCAGGCTCAGGTCCATGCGGTCGGCCGGGTCGTTGCTGGGGCGCACCGGGGCTTTTTCGCGGTTGTTGAGCGGCAGGTAGTTGTACAGGCGGCGCAGCATCATCAGCGCCTCCACGTCGTTCTCAAACGCCATGTCGGCCACACCGCTCTTGGTGGTGTGCGTCACGGCGCCGCCCAGTTCCTCGGCGGTGACTTCTTCGTGCGTCACGGTCTTCACCACTTCGGGGCCGGTCACGAACATGTACGAGCTGTCTTTCACCATGAAGATGAAGTCGGTCATGGCTGGCGAGTACACGGCGCCACCGGCGCTGGGGCCCATGATCATGCTGATCTGCGGAATCACGCCGCTGGCCAGCACGTTCTTCTGGAACACGTCGGCATAGCCACCGAGGGACGCGACGCCTTCCTGGATACGGGCGCCGCCCGAGTCATTGAGACCGATGACCGGTGCGCCGACCTTCATGGCCTGGTCCATCACCTTGCAGATCTTCTCGGCGTGCGTTTCGCTCAAGGCACCGCCGAACACGGTGAAGTCCTGGCTGAAGACGAAGACCAGACGGCCGTTGATCATTCCGTAGCCGGTCACCACGCCATCACCGGGGATCTTGTTGTCTTCCATGCCAAAGTCGGTGCAGCGGTGCTCGACGAACATGTCCCATTCCTCGAACGTGCCGTCGTCCAGCAGCAGCTCGATGCGCTCGCGCGCGGTGAGCTTGCCCTTGGCGTGCTGCGCATCGATGCGCTTTTGCCCGCCGCCCAAGCGTGCCAGTGCACGCTTTTTCTCCAGTTGATCCAGGATGTCTTGCATGGTCGTCCTTTGGTGAATGGGTTGGTGTCTACTATTTATTTGATAGCTGCCAGCGCATGATTGGATTGCGCTAGGAGCAAATTACGTGCTGCAGTCGATGCCGCAATGCGCCCTGCTGCCACATCAGCCTGCATTTGCGGCAGCAGCTCGCGCACCTGCGGGTGCTGGCGAAACGCGAGCTTGAGGCCTGCGTCGATGCGCTCCCACATCCACGCCAGCGCCTGCTTTTCGCGCCGCGTGGCCAGGCGGCCGTTGGCGGTTTGCAGCTGGCGGAACTGCGTGACGGCAGCCCAGAAGCTGTCCACGCCCTGCCCCAGCAGCGCGCTGATCTGCACGACCTTCGGGTGCCACAGCGTTTCGTCGTGGTGCGCGTTCTCGGGGTTGCCGTGTTGGCTGAGCAGGCGCAGGCTCGACGTGATCTGCGCCTCGGCGCGCGTGGCAGCGTTCTTGTCGATGTCGGCCTTGTTGATGACCACCAGGTCCGCTATCTCCATCACGCCCTTCTTGATGGCCTGCAGGTCGTCGCCCGCGTTGGGCAGCTGCATCAGCACGAACATGTCCGTCATTCCTGCCACTGCAATCTCGCTCTGGCCCACGCCCACGGTTTCGACTATCACCACGTCGTAGCCTGCAGCTTCGCAGACCAGCATGGCCTCGCGGGTCTTCTCGGCCACGCCGCCCAGCGTGCCGCTGGAGGGACTGGGGCGGATGTAGGCCTTTTCATGCACCGACAGGTGTTCCATGCGCGTCTTGTCGCCCAGGATGGAACCACCCGAGACGGTGCTGGAGGGGTCGATGGTGAGCACGGCCACTCGGTGGCCCTGGCCGATCAGGTACAAGCCCAGGGCTTCGATGAAGGTGGACTTGCCCACGCCGGGCACGCCGCTGATGCCCAGGCGGAAGGCCTTGCCGGTGTGCGGGAGCAGCTGGGTCAGCAGCTCGTCGGCCTGGGCGCGATGGTCCACCCGCGTTGATTCGAGCAACGTGATGGCTTTGGACATGGCCCTGCGTTGCACCGCCGCCGTGCCCTGCACCACCCCATCAAGAAGCGCCGCAGGTGTCACGCCACCGCCTTGCGAATCTGCTCCAGCACATCCTTGGCACTGGCGGGAATGGGTGTGCCGGGGCCGTACACGCCCTTGACACCCGACTCGTACAAGAAATCGTAGTCCTGCGCCGGAATCACCCCACCCACAAACACGATGATGTCGTCCGCACCCTGGTCCTTGAGCGACTGGATGATGGCGGGCACCAGCGTCTTGTGGCCTGCTGCCAGCGTGCTCACGCCCACGGCGTGCACGTCGTTTTCGATGGCCTGGCGGGCGCATTCCTCGGGGGTCTGGAACAGCGGGCCCATGTCCACGTCAAAGCCCAGGTCCGCAAAGGCGGTGGCCACCACCTTGGCGCCCCGGTCATGACCGTCCTGGCCCAGTTTGGCGATCATCACACGGGGGCGGCGGCCTTGTTCTTCGGCAAAGGCGTTGATTTCGGTCTTGAGTTTGTCCCAGCCTTCGGCCGAGTCATAGGCAGCTGCATACACACCGGTCACCTTTTGTGTATCGGCGCGGTGGCGCCCAAAAACCTTCTCCAACGCATCGCTGATCTCGCCCACTGTGGCACGCAGACGCACTGCCTGGATGGACAAATCGAGCAGGTTGCCCTCGCCACTCTCTGCGGCGGCGGTCAGCGCGTCCAGCGCTGCCTGCACCTTAGCGGCATCGCGCGTTGCACGGATCTTTTGCAGGCGAGCGATCTGGCCGTCGCGCACCTTCATGTTGTCGATCTGCAGGATGTCGACCGGGTCTTCCTTCGCCAGCTTGTACTTGTTGACGCCCACGATCACGTCCTTGCCGCTATCGATGCGCGCCTGCTTCTCGGCGGCAGCAGCTTCGATCTTGAGCTTCGCCCAGCCGCTGTCCACGGCCTGGGTCATGCCCCCCATGGCCTCGACCTCTTCGATGATCTTCCAGGCGGCGTCGGCCATGTCCTGGGTCAGCTTCTCCATCATGTAGCTGCCGGCCCAGGGGTCGATCACGTTGGTGATATGGGTCTCTTCCTGGATGATGAGCTGCGTGTTGCGCGCAATGCGGGCGCTGAACTCGGTGGGCAGCGCAATGGCTTCGTCAAAGCTGTTGGTGTGCAGGCTTTGGGTGCCGCCAAACACGGCCGCCATGGCCTCGATGGTGGTGCGCACCACGTTGTTGTAGGGGTCCTGCTCGGTGAGGCTCCAGCCCGAGGTCTGGCAGTGCGTGCGCAGCATGAGGCTCTTGGGGTTCTTGGCCCCCGTGGCCTTCATGATGCGGCACCACAACAGGCGCGCGGCGCGCATCTTGGCGACTTCGAGATAGAAGTTCATGCCAATCGCCCAGAAGAACGACAGGCGCCCGGCGAACTCGTCCACGTCCATGCCCTTGGCGATGGCAGTCTTCACATACTCCTTGCCGTCGGCCAGGGTGAAGGCCAGCTCCAGCGCCTGGTTGGCCCCGGCTTCCTGCATGTGGTAGCCGCTGATCGAGATCGAGTTGAACTTCGGCATGTTCTTGGCCGTGTACTCGATGATGTCGCCAATGATCTTCATCGACGGCTTGGGCGGGTAGATGTAGGTGTTGCGCACCATGAACTCTTTCAGAATGTCGTTCTGAATGGTTCCGGAGAGCTTGTCTTGCGAGACGCCCTGCTCTTCTGCCGCCACCACATAGCCCGCCAGCACGGGCAACACCGCGCCGTTCATGGTCATCGATACGCTGACCTTGTCCAGCGGGATCTGGTCGAACAGGATCTTCATGTCTTCGACCGAATCGATTGCCACCCCGGCCTTGCCCACGTCGCCCGTCACGCGGGGATGGTCGCTGTCGTAACCCCGGTGGGTGGCCAGGTCGAACGCCACACTCACGCCCTGCCCGCCCGCAGCCAGCGCCTTGCGGTAGAACGCATTGGATTCTTCTGCGGTCGAAAAACCTGCGTACTGGCGGATCGTCCAGGGCCGCACCGCATACATGGTGGCCTGGGGGCCGCGCAGGTAGGGCTCAAAACCGGGCAGCGTGTTGGCGTACGGCAGGCTGGCCGTGTCTTCGGCGGTGTACAGCGGCTTGACGGTGATGCCATCGGGCGTGACCCAGTTGAGGGCGCTGACATCGCCCCCCGGCGCCGATTTGGCTGCGGCCTTGGCCCAGGCTTCCAGCGATGACGCGGCGAACTCTGGGGCGTTGTTGGTGGGGTTGTCACTCATGGCAAAAGCTACTCCGAAGATGGCGTTGGGGCGTCCAACACAGCGCACAGGCGGTGACCGCACAGGTGCAGTGGTGTGGCGGCGAGTTTACATCATTCATAATTATTGATTCAAAATATTCTGCCCAGCTTACAATCCACCCCATGTCTGCCCTCACCCTTACTCCCCGCGCGCTCTACGAAGAAGTGGCCGAGCAATTGCGCCAGCGCATCTTCCGGCGCGAACTGGAGCCGGGCAGCTGGATTGACGAACTCAAGATTGCCGAAGAATTCGGCATCAGCCGCACGCCCCTGCGCGAGGCGTTGAAGGTGCTGGCCGCTGAAGGCCTGGTCACGATGAAGGTGCGCCGTGGCGCCTATGTGACCGAAATGAGCGAAAAAGACCTGCGCGACGTGTACCACCTGCTCAGCCTGCTGGAGAGCGATGCGGCAGGCGTGGTGGCCACCACCGCCACACCGGCTCAGCTGCAAGCATTGCAGGATCTGCATGCCGAGCTGGAGGCAGCCGCCAATGAGCGTGAGCGCTTTTTTGCAGTCAACGAGCGCTTTCACATGCTGCTGCTGGAGCTGGCCGACAACCGATGGCGCAGCCAGATGGTGGCCGACTTGCGCAAGGTGATGAAGCTCAACCGCCACAACTCGCTGCTCAAGCAGGGGCGGATTGAGGATTCACTGAAAGAGCACCGCGCAATCCTCGGCGCGATGATGGCGCGCGATGCCAAGGCGACGGTGAAGGCGATGCAGGCGCATTTTGCACAGGGGCTGGAAGCGGCGACCTGAGAGACGACCCGCGGCAATACGGCCTGCGAGCGATTCACCAGCGAGTGCATCTGGTCTGTTCGGGCTTTCGCCGCGCTATTGCAGCGCATCATCATTTCGTAAATCGGAATGCACCATTTGCAACACAACAGCGTGTTGCAGCGCCAGATCCCGCTGGTTCGCTCGCTATCATTCCCCGGGTTTACACCAAGGCCACGGCGCATCCCGCGCCTGACGACTTCCCCGCAGAGCCTGCATGACCCCCTCCCCCGCCGATATCGCCAGCGTCTGCACGCTGCCCCAGCTTCTCGCCTACCGCGCTGCGCGCACCCCCAACTCCGAGGCGTACCGAGCCTTCGACACCACCTCCCAAGCCTGGACGAGCTTGACCTGGGCTGAGACAGCCCAACGCGTGGGCACATGGGCCCAGGCCCTGGCGGCCATGCAACTGCCCGCAGCGGCGCGCATCGCCATCCTGCTGCCCAACGGCCTGAACGCCATGTGCGCGGACCAGGCAACCTTGGCCACCGGCTGCGTTCCCGTGCCGCTGCATGCCATCGACAACCCCGGCAGCATTGCCTATATCCTGGCCGACTGCGAGGCGTCGATGCTCTTTGTGAGCCACGTGGAGCAGTGGGAAAAAATTCAGGCCGTCGGCACGCCATTTCCGGCCCTGCGTGCAGTGGTCATCACAGATGACGGCGCCTCGCTCACCGCAATACCAGCGTCTGGGGACGGCCCTGCGGTCGGTTCGCTGGCGCAATGGCTGGCCGGTGCGGCGCATGCGGGCAGCGCAACCGTTCCCAAAGCCCCGGAGGCAGACGACCTGGCGGCCATCGTCTACACCTCTGGCACCACCGGCAAGCCTAAGGGCGTGATGCTCACGCACCACAACGTGGTCAGCGACGTGAAGGCGGTGCTGGAGCGGATTGCGCCCACGGTGGAGGACGTATTCCTGTCGTTCCTGCCGCTGTCGCACACCTTCGAGCGCACGGGCGGGTACTACCTGCCGATTGCGGCGGGCAGCTGCGTGGCCTATGCGCGCTCGGTGCCCCAACTGGCCGAAGACCTGAAGACGGTACGCCCCACGGTGCTGGTGTCGGTGCCGCGCATCTACGAGCGCATCCACGCCAAGCTGCTCGAAAAGTTGTCACCCACGCCCTGGAAGATGCAGCTGTATGAAGCCGCGCAGAACAAGGGCTGGGCGCGGTTTTGCGCCGCCCAAGGCTTGCCCACGCCGACTCCCGACGCCAACAGCCAGGCCGCAGGCTGGATGGCTGTCCTGCCCTGGCCGGTGCTGCAGGCGCTGGTCGCCAAGCCGCTACTGGCCCAGTTTGGTGGCCGCGTACGCGTGGCGGTGAGCGGCGGCGCGCCGCTGTCGCCCACCATTGCCAAGTGCTTTTTGGGCCTGGGCCTGCCGCTGGTGCAGGGCTACGGCATGACCGAGACCGCGCCTGTGGTGTCGGTGAATTCGCTGGACGACAACGATCCCGCCTGCGTGGGTAAGGCCCTGCCCGGTGTGGAGGTGCGCATTGGCGACAACCGCGAACTGCAGGTGCGCGGCCCCATCGTGATGAAGGGCTACTGGAAGCGTCCGGAAGACACGGCCAAGATCCTGGGCGCAGACGGCTGGCTGGGCACGGGCGACCAGGCCGAGATCGTGAACGGCCGCATTTACATCAAGGGCCGCATCAAGGAAATCATCGTCACCTCCACCGGCGAAAAGATCCCACCGGGCGACCTGGAGCTGGCCTTGCTGGCCGACCCTTTGTTGGAGCAGGCCTTTGTAGTGGGCGAAAACCGCCCCTTCATCGCCTGCGTGGCCGTGCTCAAGCGTGATGAATGGCAGCGGCTGGCGGGCGATCTGGGTCTTTCGGCCCAAGACGCCGACAGCCTGAACCACCCCAGCGTGCACCGCGCCGTGCTGGCCCGCATCGAAAAGAACACCGCCAGCTTTGCCCGATACGCCGTGCCGCGTGCGGTGCACCTGACGCTGGAGCCGTGGACCATTGAAAACACCTTCATGACGCCCACGCTCAAGCTCAAGCGCAGCAACCTGATGGCGCACTTTGCCGAGGCGATTGAGGGTATGTATCAGAAGCCGGGGCGCTAAGCCCAGGCTTTCTCAAAGCACCAACTCGCCCTCCCCTGCGTAAGCCACCCCAAACCGGTTCGCCAGAAAATCCGCCAGCAACACGGATTCCTGGCCCACGAAGCCGCGCTGCGGCAAGCGTCCCTGAGCCACCAGATCCAGCGCCGTGCAGATGCCCGCCGCCGTGGTGAGCTGAATGGCGCTCAGCGTGTGCCCCGCCACCTGGGTGCCGATGATGCGGGCGGAGTACGAGTCCTGCACCAGCCGGCCGCCCTTCAGGCCGGATGCGGTGGCAAACACCACGATCACATCCTGATCGGTGGTCGGAATGGCCGTCTCCAGAATGTCCTTGAGCAGATCGCGCCGGTCACGCAGGCGCAGGTCGTTGAGCAGCAGCTTCAGGATGGCGTTGTGGCCGGGGTAGCGGATGGACTGGTAGTCCACCTGGCGCGCCTTGCCTGCCAGCGTCTCGGTCAATGTGCCCAGCCCACCCGAGGTGTTGAACGCCTCGTATTCCACACCGTCGAGCGCGAAGGTTTCCAGCCCTTCCAGCGCGGGCACTGTGGTGCGCACTCCGTCCACAATGGCCTCGCAGGGGTTGCAGTATTCGTTGATGAGCCCTTCGGTGCTCCAGGTCAGGTTGTAACGCAGGGCGCCCTGGGGGTAGCGCGGAAGCGCGCCCACGCGCATGCGCAGCGTGTGCAGGGTGTCAAAACGGCGCGCCAAATCGTTGCCCACGATGCCGATGAAACCCGGGGCCAGACCACATTGGGGCATGAGCACGCTGCGGGCGTTGGCCGCCAGTGCCCGGATGGCCTGGGTGCTTGCCACGTCTTCGGTCAGGTCAAAGTAGTGCACTCCCGCTCCGGCACAAAGCGTCGCAACCGGCACGGCGCGGTGAAACGGCAGCGCGTTCAGCACGGCAAAACGGCCATCGATGGCGGTCTGCAGGCTTGCGTCGTCTGTCGCCAACTGGGTAGAGACGCCTAGCGCAGCCACCTCGGCCAGGCGCGCCGGGTCGCGGTCCACCACCAGGATGTCGTAGTCGCCGGCCTGCTGCAGCAGCAGCGCCATGGCAAAGCCGATGTGGCCCGCGCCCAGGATGGTGATGGCGCGATGGGTGGCGGCGTGGGAGGCGGTGGAGGTGTTGGAAAGGGTGGTCATAGCGGCACTCCCGGTGGTGGTCACTGCGTGAAGCAGTGAGCGGTGTTGAAGATGCCTTGATGCTAGGCAAGGGTGCTGTCAATGTGTAGCGCTAATAACGTCGAAAAACGCTCCTTGTTCTGCCATAACGGCGAATATGATGGACGTTATGACTTTTTGAGTAGGACCCCATGACACAACCCCTGGACGACACCGACCGCCAGCTGCTGAGCCTGCTGCAGGCCAATGCCCGCGAGGGCACGGCCACGCTGGCACGCAAGCTGGGGCTGGCCCGCACCACCGTGGTGGCGCGCATCGCGCGGCTGGAGCGCTCGGGGGTGGTCGCGGGTTACGGGGTGCGGCTGGGCACCCGGCTCGATGCCACCACCGTGCGGGCCTGGTGCAGCATCAGCGTGCTGCCCAAAACCGCGCCCACCGTGCTGCGCGCGCTGGAGGCCATGGCCGAGGTCGAAGAGGTATCCGCCGTGAGCGGGCCGTTTGACTATCTGGTGTTCTTGCGCTGCACCAGCCATGAGCAGCTCGACGCCCTGCTCGACAAGGTGGGCCAACTGGACGGCGTGCACCAGACGCAGACCAGCATCGTGCTCAGCCGCAAGATTGATCGCCGCAGTGTGGGGGCGTGAGCACCATTAACGCCCGCATTCACTTCATTTTTGATAGCTGCTTGCGCTTTATAGATAAGCGACAGAGCCAAATTTCACCAAAATTCAATGACCTGCATCAGGTCTCGAATTGCTTCGGGTTCTTCCCCTGGATCGGCGCATAAAACGCCTTGATACGCGCCATGTCGCTGTCGAGGTCACCCGTGGGCTCGAACACCGGGCCCAGGCCGCCTACCTTGCGACCATAGTCCACAAACGCAAGCACGATGGGCACACCCGCCTGCTGGGCGATGAAGTAAAAGCCTGTCTTCCAATGCCGCGTTTTGCCGCGGGTGCCCTCGGGCGGCACGATGAGTTGCATGGGGCCATCGGCCTCCCGCATCGCCTGGGCCGACGTGGCGACCAGGTTGCCGGACTGCTCCCGGTTCACCGGAATGCCGCCCAGCCAGCGCATCACGCCACCGAACGGCGCCTTGAACAGGCTGTGTTTGCCCATCCAGTACACCCGCAGGCGGAGCGAGAACGCCAGCATCAGCGTGTAAGGCAAGTCCCAGTTGCTGGTGTGGGGCGCGGCAATCAGCACACTTTTGGCGGCGTGGGTGGGCAAAGCGCCTTCAATCTTCCAGCCGGTAATGCGCAGCGTAAAGCGGGAAAAGGCGCGCAGGAGCGTGTTGACAACCGGAGTGTCAAAAATGGTGTGGTGCATGAGGGGGAGGCAGAAAACAGGCAGCGGCGGTCGTGCCACCGTCAATCGCAAGCGCCGGGAGTATCGCCGATAGCCCCTATGCCCAGTTTTGAGGCAGGGCAACCTGCCCGCGGAGAATCTCGTTGGCGGCATTGTCAACAATCTTCTCCCGGCCTCACTTTGGTCAAAAAGATCTGGCATTTCGAAGGCGCTTGACCAGAATGACTGGCATGGCTCTCCTTCCCCGGAGCCGACCCACCACGCCACGCTACGCCCTGGACCATGCTGCAAGCCGCCCGCAACGACGACGCCACCTACCGCGACCGCAAGCGGTATGCGTGGCTGTTGTCGCTGGTGGTTCCCTGCACCGTGGCCGTGGGCCCAGCGCTCATGCTCTGGACTGGCGAGGCGCTGACGCTGTGGACGCCGGTGGCGTTTTTCTACCTGGCGGCGCCGTTGCTGGACTGGCTGCTGGGCGTGGACCAGAGCAACCCACCCGAATCCGCCGTGCCGGCGCTGGAGCGAGACCGCTACTACCGCCGCATCACCTACCTGCTGGTGCCGGTGCTGTGGGCGGCTTTTATCTTCAGCACCTGGTTTGTGGCCACGCAGACGTTGCCCTGGCATGGTGTTCTGGCCATGGTGTTGACCACGGGCACGGTGGGCGGCTTCTGCATCAACCTGGGGCATGAGCTGGGCCATAAAAACTCCAAGCTCGAACGCTGGCTGGCCAAGTTGGTACTGGCACCCACGGCCTACGGGCACTTCTTCATCGAACACAACCGGGGCCACCACCGCGACGTGGCGACCCCGGCCGACCCGGCGTCGTCGCGCATGGGCGAGTCGATCTACCGCTTCGCGCTGCGCGAAATGCCCGGAGCCCTGCGCCGGGCCTGGGCGCTGGAGAAAGACCGGCTGGCGCGCCAGCAACAACCGCAGTTTTCCTGGCACAACGAAATCCTGCAGCCCGCGCTGATTACCCTGCTGCTATGGACCGCCCTGGCCCTGTGGCTGGGCCTTTTCGTGCTGCCGTTTCTGGTAGTGGCCTCGTTCTGGGCCAACTTTCAGCTCACCTCGGCCAACTACGTAGAGCACTACGGCCTGCTGCGCACGCAAGACGCCAGCGGCCGCTACGAGCCCTGCCAGCCACACCACTCGTGGAACAGCAACCACCTGTTCTCCAACTGGGCGCTGTTTCATCTGCAGCGGCACTCGGACCACCACGCGCACCCGCTGCGGCGCTACCAGTCGCTGCGGCATTTCGACCATGTGCCGCAGCTACCGATTGGCTACTTCGGCATGTTCACCCTGGCCTACGTGCCGCCCCTGTGGCGCCGCGTGATGGACCCACGCCTGCTGGCCATGGCGGGGCGCGATGCAACACACATCAACATCGACCCGCGCCAACGCGCCCAGGTGGTGCGCCGCTATGGGCTGCGCGACGGGGCGCAGCCGGTGGGTTAGCACTTCGAAGCGCGCAACCGCACAGCGCTTTGTTGCAAGCCATTCGCACGCTCTGTTTTTGATAGCTATCAGCGCTCGCTGGATAAGCGTTAGCGCCCATTTCTATTCAAAACCACACGCTGGTGCTGGCCGCGAGGTCGGTGGGATAATCGCGGCTTTCCAGTTGCAGCCCTGCGGGCGCCTTCATCCCCACAGGCGCACCCCACGCAACCCCTACCCTCCCCGCTTTTCTAGTTTGCCCGTGGAAACCACCCTGAGCCCCTGGCGCATGTCCGTCGCCCCGATGATGGACTGGACCGACCGCCACTGCCGTTACTTTCACCGGCTGCTGACCCGCCAGACCCTGCTGTACACCGAGATGGTGAACGCGGGCGCCATCATCCATGGCGGCACCGAGCGGCACCTGCGCTTCAACGCCGAAGAGCACCCTGTGGCCCTGCAATTGGGCGGCAACGAGCCCGACAAGCTGGCCGAGGCTGCGCGCCTGGGCGCGCAATGGGGCTACGGCGAAATCAACCTCAACTGCGGCTGCCCCAGCGACCGGGTGCAGCGCGGCGCATTTGGCGCCAGTCTGATGAAGTCGCCTCAGCTGGTGGCCGACTGCGTGAAGGCCATGAAGGACGTGGTCAGCGTGCCCGTCACCGTCAAGCACCGCATCGGCATCGACAAGGTGGAGGACTACGGCTTCGTGCGCGACTTCATCGGCACCGTGGCCGACGCCGGGTGCACCGTGTTCATCGTGCATGCGCGCAACGCCTGGCTGCAAGGCCTCTCCCCCAAGGAAAACCGCGATATCCCGCCCCTGCGCTACGAGGTGGTGCACCGGCTCAAGGCCGAGTTTCCGCAGTTCACCATCGCCATCAACGGCGGCATCACCACCGATGCGGTGGTGCAAGAGCAGCTCACGCACCTGGACGGCGTGATGATCGGTCGCGAGGCCTACCACAACCCCTGGTGGCTGGCCCGCTGGGACCAGCTCTACTACGGCGAACAAGGTGGTATGCCCTGCCCCCTGACGCGCGAAGAGGTCGAAATCAAGATGGTCGAGTACATGGAGCGCGAGGCTGCCCAGTACGGCACCCCCTGGCCCCACATCGCCCGCCACATGCTGGGCCTGCGCCACAGCCTGCCCGGAGCCCGCATCTGGCGCCAGGTGTGGAGCAACCATCTGCTCAAGGACCGCCCTGCGCGCGAGGTGCATGCGCTGGCGATGCAGGCGTATGCCAACGCGCCTGAATCTTCTGCAGACCCAGCCGCCCAAGCCCTGGCTGCCTGACGCCGTGCAGCGGGGTGATGGCTTGCGGGCAGAACCAAAGCGTGTGCAAGTGCGCGTAAAAACCCAAGCCACCGCGCCCGTCGCCTTGCGCGCACCCGTGGCAGCGGATGCAGAGCGCTTTGTCACTTTGGCCCAGCGTAGCCAGGCCCTGCATACACCCTGGACCTCGGCGCCATCGACCCCCGAGTCGTTTGCAGCCTATCTGGTGCAGCTGGACACGCCTGCGAACCAGGGTTTTCTGGTGTGCCGGCCGCCCAAAGCGGGCGAAGGCGAACAGATCGCGGGCGTCTTCAATCTCTCACAGATCGTGATGGGCAACTTTCGCAGCGCTTACCTGGGCTACTACGTCTTCGCCGGTTACGAGCGCCAGGGCCTGATGCGTGCGGGCATGCAACAGCTGCTGCGCCACGCCTTTGGGCCACTGAAGCTGCACCGGCTGGAGGCGAACATCCAGCCCGGCAACGCAGCGTCCATTGCGCTGGTGCGGGCTTGTGGCTTCCGGCAAGAAGGCTTTTCGCCCCGCTACCTCAAGATCAATGGCCGCTGGCGGGACCATGAACGCTGGGCGTTCGTGGCCCATTGAGCCACCTTCGGCTCCTGGTTAGGCGGTGCAGCACTTTCACCCAGCGCGCAGCGCATCATTGCGTTGAAGTCAGCCTACCCAGCCACGCCGCCAGCGGCTCCGGCCGACCGAACAGGTAGCCCTGCAGGCAGTCACACTGGCTCGCCACCAGAAAATCTGCTTGTGCACGGGTTTCCACACCCTCGGCCACCACGCGCAGGTTCAGGTGGCTGGCGACCGAGATGATGGACTGCACGATGGCAGTGTCGCTCGGGTCGTCAGGGGTGTCGTCCACAAAACTTTTGTCGATCTTGAGCTCATACAGCGGCAGCCGCTTGAGGTAGGCCAGGCTCGAATAACCAGTGCCGAAGTCGTCGATGGAAAAGCGCACGCCCAGGCCCACGATTTCGGTCATGCGGGCGATGGTGTCGTCCAGGTCTTCGATGAGCAGGCTCTCGGTCACTTCGAGGATCAGGTTGGCTGGATGGGCGCCGGTGTGGGCCAGCATGTGGCGCACGCGCTCGACAAAATCGTCCTGGCGGAACTGCCGCTCGCTCACGTTGACCGACAGCGACAGCTCGCGACCCGCAGCCTGCAGGCGCGCCAGGGTTTCGCAGGCCTGCTGGATCATCCAGTCGCCCATGCGCAGGATCAGGCCCGAGGCTTCGGCGATGGGGATGAAGCGGCCGGGCGGCACATTGCCGCGCACGGGGTGGTCCCAACGCATCAGCAACTCGCCGCCCACCACGGTGCCGGATGCGTCCACCTGGCTCTGCACGAATGCAGCCAGCTGGCCCAGCGCGTGGGCTTTCTTCAGGTCCTGCTCCAGCGCCAGGCGTTCCTGCACATCAGCCTGCATGGCCGCCTCATAAAAGCGGATGCGGTTGCGGCCCAGGTCCTTGGCGCGGTACATGGCGGTGTCGGCCTCGCGCAGCAGATCTTCCACGCCTTCGCCGCGCTTGGGGAACAGCGTAATGCCGATGCTGCCCGTGGTGCTGTAGAGGTGCGTGTCGATGGTGTATGGCGCCTCCAGCGCAGTGCGGATTTCTTCGGCCACCAGCAGGGCCTGGCGCCCGGCGGCCTCCATGTCGGTCGCCACGTTATGCGCCAGCACCACAAACTCGTCCCCGCCCAGGCGGGCCACAGTGTCGCCGGGGCGCAGCTGCTGCGTGAGGCGCTGCGCCACCTGCATGAGCAGCGTGTCGCCCAGCGTGTGCCCCCGCGCGTCGTTGATCTGCTTGAAGTTGTCGAGGTCGATGTACAGCACGGCGCCCACCTGCGCCGTTTGCTGGGCGCTGCGCAAGGCGTGCTCCATACGGTCCAGGAGCATGCGCCGGTTGGGCAGGCCGGTGAGCGCGTCGAAATAGGCCAGCTGGTGCGTGCGCGCCTCGGCCTGCTTGCGCTCGGTGATGTCGCGCGAGAGCGCGATGAACCGGGGTTCATCGCCCGGCGCAGCGCTTTCCTTGCGGGCGATGGACAGCTCAAACCAGTGCGTAGCACCCTGGAGTTCCAGGCGGTACTGATGGCCCGCCGAATAGCCAGTTCGGTCCGCGGCCTCCAGCGCTGCATGGCAGCCTGCGGCGGCCTCGGGCGGGACCACGTCGCGCAGCAAGCGACCCAGAAACATCTCGGGCGGCACGGCCAGTGCTTCGGACCTCGCCGACCGGTAGTGGTAGATGCAGCCATCCAGCCCCACCTCGAACAACAGGTCGGGGATGGCGTTGAGCGTGCTCTCCAGGTCATCGCGCGTGCCGCGCAGCTCCGCCGTCATGTCGCGTGCCAGTGCCACGGCCCGCTCGCGCCCCGTGGCCAAGAGCCAGGTGAACCAGGCGAGCAACAGGCTCAGCACCGTGCCCATCAGGGCCACAGGGTGGTGCCCCTCATCCTGAAAACGCGCCGCAAACGCAGGCAGGGGCGACATTTGCAACACCCAGCGGCGGCCACCCAGTTCCAGCACACGCCGTGCCTGCAGACCCGACGGGACATCTCCTTGCACAGCGGCCTGATGCACAACGTTGCTAAATAGCAGGGTTTGAGCACCTGCGCTGGTGTCGTCGGTGATCCGAAAGCCGATGTCGGCATCAAACTCGCGCGACATGCCGTGGATCACGTCTTCCAGGAGGAACGGCGCAGACACCCAGCCGGCAAGGCCTGCACGCCGACCATGCACTGCGCGTGTATCGACGCCGGCGCCGTACAGCGGCATGTACATGACCAGCCCCGGGCTGCTGTTTTGCAGAAGCGTCAACTGGCCGGACAAGGCGAGCTCTCCGGTGTCACGGGCCCGGTCCAGTGCTTCCTTTGCTGGGGGAAGTGTCAGCACATCGAATCCCAGCGCCTTGAGGTTGTTGCCCTCCAAGGGCTCGATGTGGGTGATGGGCGCCAGCACCTCGCGCGCACCTTCGGGGCGCACGGTGTACTGGGCAAAACCGCGCTGGCGCATGTCATCCAGGTGTGCCGCCAGCGCCGAAGCGGGTAGCTGCATGACGAGCGAAACCCCCTGCAGGCCAGGGCGCGTTTCACGCAGCTGGAGCGCCCCCACATAGGCCTGAAACTCGGCCCGATCGATGCGCTCGGACCCTTCAAAATACCCCTTGACTCCGCGAAGCACCACCTCGTAGGTGGCCATCCGGTCCTTGAGGTTGTAGGCGATCTGGTCGGCCGCGACCTGAAAGTTCTGCTCCTGCTTGGCGCGGGCACCGCTCTCGGCGCTCTGCCAGTACAAGAACGTCAGCCCCAGAGTCAGCAGCCCCACCAGAGGTGGCAGCACGACGGGAACCCACCGGTGGCTGGTGGTCCCCTTCCCTCCTCCAGAGGAAGGCGCCAAGGGTGTGGACCCAGCGGCTGCATCGACGATCCCTGCCGGAGAATGTTGGGTCATGGCGTTCTGGGTGATATACCCGCCACGGTCGGCAAAAGCCACCGCCGTGGCGATCTGCACCATTATGGGCATCTGTCCGGCACAAGAAAGCTGTATTTGCGCAAACACTTTGCACACAGGGCAACGCCGGGCGGGCATTGTTGGATATGCTTCCTGCGCACCCTCCTCGACACCGCACCAGGGGCCTGAGCACGCCCCCACCCACCACCCTCGCACACCAAAGAACCAGCATGCCATCGCTTGATTTCGACCTGGAGGAATCCCATTTCCGCGCGTTCTACGCAGAGCAATCCGCTGCGCTGGAAACCGCCTGCGCCGCCTTCACCGCCATGGTGGCCGCTGTGGTCACGCAGTCGGGTGGGGTAGAGATCGCCAAGGTGGAGGGCCGCGTCAAGGATGTGGATGAATGCATCCGCAAGTTCGTGCGCAAATACCGCCCGGCGCTGGAGGAAAACAACACGCCCTATGAGATCCAGCACTACATCACCGACCTGGTCGGCGTGCGTGTGGTGTGCCTGTACGAGGACGAGCTGGAGAAAATCGCGGCCATCGTGCGCGGGCACTTTGCCGTGATCGATGTCACCGACAAGGTGACGGCGGTGGAAAGCACCGAGGCCTCATTTGGCTACAAAGGCCTGCATCTGGACCTCAAGCTCAGCCATGCCGAACGCACGCAGCCTGAGCATGCAGCCTATGCCCACCTGCCGTTCGAGCTGCAGGTGCGCACCATCATCCAGGACTCCTGGAGCGTGCTGGACCACAGGATCAAGTACAAGAAATCGATCCCAGGCGAACTCAAGCGCCGCATCAATGTGCTGTCAGCCCTGTTCGAGCTGGCCGACCGCGAGTTCCGCCAGATCCGCGACGCCACGGCCGCCGAACTGCTGCAAGCCCCCGACGAAACCGCCGAGCCGCTGCCCGACCCTGCCAGCGCCGACAACACGCAGGCCCCTAGCAAGGCCCAAGCCCCCAGCAGCGAGCTCAACGCGTTCACCTTCCTCAAGATTGCAACGCACTTCTTCAAGGATTTTGAGTTCGAGCCTTCCAAGGTAGACGGTTTTGTGGACGACATTCAGGCGTGGTCCCGGGGCATGACGCGGGCCCGCTTCAATGCGCTGATGCGCGAGACCGTGGGCGTGGTCAAGCGCTACAAGCAGCACTTCGAAGAACAAAACCCTCAGGCCAGCTTCAATCCGTATACCGTGATCCGGCATTGCCTGTACCTGAGTAACAAGACCGCGTTCCGCCCCGCCCTGCGCAACTCGGCCCGGGAGTCGTTCGAGGCGTGGCTGCAGGAGCAGGCTGAGCCAAAGCCGCAATAATTTGAGAAAAATTGGGCCCCACCGCTCGTCCAGATTAAATTTACAGCTATCTATTCAATAGCAATTTGACTGGCATCGGCTCATTGGACAAGATCCAAGTGAGTCGCCTTGATCTGTCGCATAGGTGACTTGGCATTGGTGGTTTTCCTCCATGCGCTTGTTACGAAGTGCTGTTATATTGCACTGCAACATAACGGAGTTTCGCCCATGCTGTATCACATCTACGAAACCCAGCGCTCCCTGATGGAGCCCTTTACCGATTTCGCGCAGGCTGCTGCCAAGCTGTTCAGCAACCCCATGTCCCCCTTCAGCGAAAGCCCGCTGGCGCAGCGCATGTCTGCGGGCTACGAACTGCTGTACCGCCTGGGCAAGGACTACGAAAAGCCCGCTTTCGAGATCCATTCGGTGGATGTGGACGGCGTTGGTGTGGCGGTGCATGAACGCATCGAGATGGACAAGCCGTTCTGCGAACTGCGCCGCTTCAAGCGCTTCTCGGACGACACCGCCACCTTGACCAAGCTCAAGACGCAGCCTGTGGTGCTGATCGTGGCGCCCTTGTCGGGGCACTACGCCACTTTGCTGCGCGACACCGTGCGCACCATGCTCAAGGACCACAAGGTCTACATCACCGACTGGAAGAATGCCCGGCTGGTCCCTCTGGCGGATGGTGAGTTCCACCTCGACGACTACGTGAATTACGTGCAGGAGTTCATCCGCCACCTGCAGGGCATCTATGGCAACTGCCATGTGATCAGCGTGTGCCAGCCCACTGTGCCCGTGCTGGCAGCCGTGTCCCTGATGGCCAGCCGTGGCGAAACCACGCCGCTGACGATGACCATGATGGGCGGCCCCATCGACGCCCGCAAATCCCCGACCTCGGTGAACAACCTGGCGACGAATCGCAGCTTCGAGTGGTTCGAGAACAACGTGATCTACCGCGTGCCCGAGAACTTCCCTGGCGCAGGGCGGCGCGTGTACCCTGGTTTTCTGCAGTACACCGGCTTCGTGGCCATGAACCCGGACCGCCACGCCAGCAGCCACTACGACTACTTCAAGGACCTGATCAAGGGCGACGACGCCAGTGTCGAGGCTCACCGCAAGTTCTACGACGAGTACAACGCCGTGCTCGACATGGACGCCGACTACTACCTGGAAACCATCCAGACCGTGTTCCAGGACTACAAACTGGTGCACGGCACCTGGGATGTGCGCTCCCCCGACGGCAAGATCGAGCGCGTGCGCCCGCAGGACATCACCACCACCGCACTGTTCACGGTGGAAGGCGAGCTTGACGACATCTCCGGCTCGGGCCAGACCGAAGCCGCGCACGATCTGTGCAGCGGCATCGTGCGCAAGGAACAGCGCCACCTGGAGGCCAAGGGCGCGGGCCACTATGGCATCTTCAGCGGTCGGCGCTGGCGCGAAGTGGTCTACCCCCAGGTGCGCGCTTTCATCCTGGAGCACGAAAAGCCCCAGGCGAAAATCGCAGTCCCCGTCACGGAAACGCCGGACGATAACCCGCCCCAGCGCACAGCAGCAGCAGCAACAAAAGCCGTAGCGCCTGTTCCCAAGGCAGCCGCCAAGCCACTCGTCAAACCCGTCGCCACAGCGGCTGTAAAAACGCCCGTCAAAGCAGCCGCCAAAACGCCAATCAAGCCTACGGCCAAGGCGCCTGCGGCGGTGGCCACCCGCTGGGTGGCACCTGCACCCGCTGCCACCACCAGCAAGCCCACCGGCGCTGCCGCACCCGCTGATGTGAGCGTTGCCACGCCAGCGAAGACTACGGTGACCGCCGCAGCATCTGCCCGCACCCGCCGCAATGCGGTGCGCAAGGCTTGAGCGCCCCCCGGCCAGCTTTTGCATCAACTGCCGCCGTCTCCACGCTTGCGGCGCGGATCGACGCGGCCTTGCCCCAGACGCAGTGCACACGCTGCGGATATCCCGACTGCGCCACATACGCCCAGGCCATTGCCGAAGAGGGTGTGCCCATCAACCAGTGCCCCCCGGGGGGCGCTGAGGGCATCGCCCGCCTCGCAGCCATCACGGGTCAAGCACCGCTGCCGCTGAGTGCGGAGCATGGTGTGGAAGCCCCACGCACCGTGGCGCACATCGACGAAGCCTGGTGTATCGGCTGCACGCTGTGCATCAAGGCCTGCCCCACCGATGCCATCGTGGGCTCCCACAAAAAAATGCACACCGTCATCGAGCCCTATTGCACCGGGTGCGAACTGTGCATCCCCGTATGCCCCGTAGACTGCATACAGCTCGAAAACGCTAGCGGCAGCGCCACCGGATGGGCGGGATGGTCTGCCCCGCTGGCGCAGCAGGCGCGCCAGCGCTACCAGGCCCATCGCGAACGTCTTCCGCTGGATCCGGTAATGGACGAAGGAGAGGAAGAAGAAGCGCCCGGAGCGTCGGCCAAGGACGGCGCTGCATCTTCAGCCCAGGTGGTCTCCCCCGCTGCCGCAGAGAATGCCCAAGCCGCGCGCCAAGCCGTCATCGCTGCAGCGATGGAGCGAGCCCGACAGCGACGGCTACAGGGGCCGCAGTAGTCGGTCGGGCGCTATCAGAACCCACGCTCTGGGCCAGTGCCTGCGGGTTAAGGGATCAACGCGCTGCCAGCGTCTTGTACACCCCACACCCCACATACAGATCGCCCGCGCGGCTGACGTAAGACATCTTCGTCTGCACCGCACCCGTGGCAGGGTTGGTGATGTCGTACTCCACCCAGCCCGGCTCACGGTCCGCCTGGGAAACGATGTCGTTCACCAGCCGGTCGCCCGCAATGCCAGGAATGTCCTGCACCCGCGTTCCCACCTTGGCGGTGTTGCCCCCAAAGGCCAGGTAGGTGCCTGTGGGGTCGAGGACAAACACATACATGTCGCGGTCGTAGTAGGGCTGATTCTTGTCAGTGATGCTGCGCAGGAACTGGTCGCGCGAGGTACTCTTGTGCAGCGCCATGGCCTTGCCCACCAGCACCACTGCCTCCTCGGCCGTGCCCTGCTGCAGGCGGAATGCGGAGACCGCGCGCGACAGGGTGGATGCACGGCTTTCCAGGGCCTCTGCCTGTTGCACGGCATGGCCCACCATCTGGGCGTTGTGCTGGGTGATCTGGTCCAGTTGCTGCACGGCGGCGCTCACCTCGCGCAGGCCGGTGCTTTGCTCGGCGCTCGATCCGGAGATTTCGCTCATGCTGGCTGCCACGCTGCGAATGCCCCCCGCCATGTCCGAGATCCCCTCCCCGGCCGACCGAATCAGGCCCGCACTGGTTTCGACCTGACTGACCGAGGCACCGATCAGTTCACGAATTTCGTGCGCGGCATCGCTGGACCGCTTGGCCAGCGTGCGCACCTCTGCTGCCACCACGGCAAACCCACGGCCCTGCTCTCCGGCGCGAGCAGCCTCAACGGCTGCGTTCAGGGCAAGGATATTGGTCTGAAAAGCAATGCTGTCGATCACACCGATGATTTCGGTCATGCGCCGCGCACCTTGCTGGATGGCCTCGACCGACTGCACGGCACGTGCCATGGCCTGGGCGCCCACATCGGCTGCGTCACGCACCTGCGCCGCCCGGGTATCGGCACTGTGCGCGGTATGAGCGTTGTTCTGCACCGCTGAAGACAGTTGCTCCACACTGGCGGCCGTCTGCTCCAGGTTGGCGGCCTGCTGCTCGGTGCGGTCGGCCAGCGAGCGATTGCCCTCGGCCAGGCTCTGCCCAGCATGGGCGACCAGCGCCGCATTGCTACGGATGTCAGCCACCATGGAGGAGAGCGTGATCACCATGCGGTCGAGCGACTGCGCCATCTCGGCCACTTCGTCTTGTCCGTAGTCGCGACGGGGCTGGGCCCGGAGATCCCCGGCCTGGGTCAGCTCTATGGTTTGCGCCAGACCCGCAAGGTCGGTGGCCAGACTGAGGTAAAGCACGAGCAGAGCGTACAACACCACCACTGCGGCCAAGGCAAGCGCCCACCAAGGCGCCCCAAACGCAGCAATGGCAAGTGCCGCCCCCACCAGAAGACTCAGCGAGAGCAGCTTGCCAGGCAAATGCCACCTGCGCATCCACCAGAGCCCCGGACGCAGCGGTAGGAATCCTGACATCGTGTCTCCTCTATTGTTCTGATCAAACGGCCTGAATACTAGGTACACGCATTTAGGATGTCCTGCATAACTCCCTGCGGTCTGTGATAGCGCGGCCTCGGGCAGTCCGCTGCGTTGCTTTTCTTGCCAATAGCCCAGCTATTGGCTGCAAAAAGACGCCTTGCGGCCTATCCCGATCCGCACTACCACCGACTCGCAAGGGTTATGCAGGACATCCCTTACAGCGGATTGACAGACCACGGGCCCATCGACGCATTGAGGTCAGCTCCGGTCACGATCCGCTAACGCATGGCCGATCCAGCGCCGACTGATCTGAGGTGATCGCCCATAATGGCGCCCCATGAATCCCCTGCTTTCCCATCTCCAGCCCTACCCCTTCGAGCGGCTGCGGCAGCTCTTTGCGGGGGTGGTGCCCCCGGCAGCCTACAGCCCCATCAGCCTGGGCATGGGTGAGCCACGCCATCCTACACCGCAGTTCATCAAAGATGCACTCAGTAACAACCTCAGTGGCCTGGCGAGTTACCCGGCCACCGCTGGCGAGTTGGGCTTGCGCGAGGCCTTCACCCGCTGGCTGAATTTGCGCTATGCCATCACGCTGGATCCGGCCACCCAGGTCCTTCCCGTGAATGGTTCTCGGGAAGCACTTTTTTCGTTTGCCCAAACCATCATCGATCCTTCACAGGGCCAGCCGCTGGTAGTCTGCCCCAATCCGTTCTACCAGATCTATGAAGGTGCAGCCCTGCTGGCGGGCGCGGCCCCTTACTACGCGGCCAGCGACCCGACACGCAATTTCGCCGTGAATTGGGACGCGGTGCCGGACTCCGTGTGGCAGCGGACGCAGTTGCTTTTTGTTTGCTCCCCTGGCAACCCCACCGGCGCCGTCATGCCACTGACGGAGTGGAAGAAGTTGTTTGAACTGAGCGACCGGTATGGTTTTGTGATTGCCTCGGACGAGTGCTACAGCGAAATCTACTTCCGCGACGAGCCGCCGTTGGGCGGCCTGCAGGCTGCCGACAAGCTCGGCCGCAGCGACTACAAGAACCTGATCTCCTTCACCAGCCTCTCCAAGCGCAGCAACGTGCCTGGCATGCGCAGCGGTTTTGTGGCGGGAGATGCGGCCCTGATCAAGGCCTTCCTGCTGTACCGCACGTACCACGGCAGCGCCATGAGCCCCATCGTGCAGGCCGCCAGCATTGCGGCCTGGGGTGACGAGCAGCATGTGGTGGAAAACCGCACGCGCTACCGCAAGAAGTTCGCCCAGGTCACGCCGCTGCTGGCGGGTGTCATGGAAGTAGCCCTTCCCGATGCAGGTTTCTACCTCTGGGCCAAAGTCCCCGAGCAGCTTGCCATGGACGACGCCGAGTTCGCGCGGGCCCTGCTGGCTCAATACAATGTCACGGTGCTCCCCGGCAGCTACCTGGCCCGTGAGGCCCAGGGCAGCAACCCCGGCGCCCAGCGCGTGCGCATGGCCCTGGTGGCCGAAACCGAAGAGTGCGTGGAGGCCGCGCTGCGCATCGTGCAGTTCATCCAGTCCCGCACTGCCTGATTTCTGAATCCTGATCCACAGACTGACTGACAACAACATGACCCAACAACTGCAAACCATCATCGACAACGCCTGGGACAACCGCGCCAGCCTCTCGCCCGCCGCCGCCCCCAAGGAAATCCAGGACGCTGTCGAGCACGTGATCGCCGAGCTGAACAACGGCACGCTGCGCGTGGCCACCCGCGAAGGCGTGGGCCAGTGGACCGTGCACCAGTGGATCAAGAAGGCCGTGCTGCTGTCCTTCCGCCTGAAGGACAACGAAGTCGTGAAGGCTGGTGACCTGGGCTTTTACGACAAGGTGCAGACCAAGTTTGCCCACCTGACGGAAGAAGAAATGAAAGCCACCGGCGTGCGCGTGGTGCCACCCGCCGTGGCCCGCCGTGGCAGCTTCATCGCCAAGGGCGCGATCCTGATGCCGTCGTACGTGAACATCGGCGCCTATGTAGGCGAAGGCACCATGGTCGATACCTGGGCCACCGTGGGCTCGTGCGCACAGATCGGCGCCAACGTGCACCTGTCGGGTGGCGTGGGCATCGGCGGCGTGCTGGAGCCACTGCAGGCCGGCCCCACCATCATTGAAGACAACTGCTTCATCGGTGCCCGCTCCGAGGTGGTTGAAGGCGTGGTGGTCGAAGAAAACTCCGTGCTGGGCATGGGCGTGTACCTGGGCCAGAGCACCCCCATCTTCAACCGCGCCACCGGCGAGATCAGCTATGGCCGCGTGCCCTCGGGCTCGGTGGTGGTGAGCGGCAACCTGCCCAAGACGGCCGCCAACGGCACGCCCTACAGCATGTACGCCGCCATCATCGTCAAGCAGGTTGATGCGCAAACACGCTCCAAGACCAGCATCAACGACCTGCTGCGCGACTGATCGCATTCAAGGCCGGGGCAGGCCATCCCGCCTGCCCGCCGACAGACACCGACAACAAGAGGGAAACACCATGAGCACGATGGAGCGGATTCTTCGCCTGATGAGCGAAAAGAAGGCATCAGACGTCTACCTGTCGGCCAATGCCCCGGCGCTGATCAAGATCAACGGCGAATGCATCCCGATCAACAACCAGATCCTGCCGCCCGATGCGCCGCGCAACCTGCTCTCCGAAGTGGTTCCTCCAGATCGCATCGAAGAACTGGAGGAAACCGGCGAGCTGAACATGGGCGTGCCGCTCAGCGGTGTGGGCCGCTTCCGTATCAGTGCCATGCGCCAGCGCGGCAGCTACGCGGTGGTGATCCGTTTCATCTCGCAGCAGATTCCCGAATTCGACTCGCTGGGCCTTCCACCCGTGATGCGCGAACTCATCATGGAAAAGCGGGGTCTGATCCTGATGGTCGGCGCCACGGGCTCGGGCAAGAGCACATCCCTGGCGTCGATGATCGACACCCGCAACGAAGCACTCACCGGCCACATCCTCACCATCGAAGACCCGGTCGAGTACCAGTTCAAGAACAAGAAATCCATCGTCAATCAGCGCGAGATCGGCAGTGATACCCAATCGCTGCAGACCGCCCTCAAGAACGCGCTGCGCCAGGCGCCGGATGTGATCCTGATCGGCGAAATCCGCGACCGCGAAACCATGTCGGCCGCAATTGCCTACGCCCAGTCCGGCCACTTGTGTCTGGCCACGCTGCACGGCAACAACAGCTACCACGCGCTCAATCGCATCTTGTCGTTCTATCCCGTCGAAGTGCGTCCCACCATGCTGGGCGACCTGGCATCCGCCCTGAAGGCCATCATCTCCCAACGCCTGGTGCGCACCATCGACGGCAGCCGTGCTCCGGCGGTGGAAGTCATGCTCAACACCAAGCTGGTGTCCGACCTGATCGAAAAAGGCGATTTCTCAGGCGTCAAAGAAGCGATGGAGAAGTCCATGGCCGAAGGTTCGCTGACCTTTGAGGAAGCCCTCGCCCGGTTGATCATGGACTCCAAGATCGACCGCAAGGAAGGCATGGCCTACGCTGACTCGCCTACCAACCTCATGTGGCGCTTGCAAAACGATTTCTCCCTGGCCGCCAATGCCGCCAAGGCGCAAAAGGAAGCGCGGGATGCACCCGACGACGCGCCTTCCTTCACCGAGATCGTGCTGGACGTCAAACCAGCGGCATGAAATGTCTCCGCACTGAGTCGCCTGCGGCGCCTTCCCCCTGGGGGACGACGCCCTCGCTGCGGGGCGGCCCTTGGCTTGCCGTCTCTCGCCTAGGCCGCGCTGGTGCTTACGCTTCGCTCTCTAACTACAGCTGACTGCACGGCCCCATCCCACCGAATCCCCAATGTCCCGTACCCTGCACCTCGCCGAACAGCTCATTTCCCTGCCCTCCATCACCCCCGAGGATGCGGGCTGCCTGGACCTGCTGGCCGCGCGGCTGGCTCCGCTCGGGTTTGTGTGTGAGCGCCTGGACAGCGGCCCGGCGGACTTTCGTGTCAGCAACTTGTGGGCAAAAAGGCCTGTAGCGCTTGATGGAAAAGTGCAAGCAGCTATTAAAACCATAGTGTTTGCCGGCCACACCGATGTCGTACCCACCGGCCCGCTGGCACAGTGGAGCAGCGACCCGTTTGTGCCTACCCACAAGGACGGCAAGCTCTATGGCCGTGGTGCCAGCGACATGAAAACCTCCATCGCCGCCTTTGTCGTGGCGGTAGAAGAGTTCCTGGCCGCCACGCCCGATCCGCAGATTGCGCTGGCTTTTCTTCTGACCAGCGACGAGGAAGGCCCCTCGGTGGATGGCACCAAGGTCGTGGTCGAGCAACTCAAGGCGCGTGGTGAAAAGCTCGATTACTGCATCGTCGGAGAACCTACCTCCGTCGAAAAAACGGGCGACATGATCAAGAACGGACGGCGCGGCACGCTCAGTGGCAAGCTCTCTGTGCGCGGTATTCAGGGGCACATTGCCTACCCGCAACTGGCCCGCAACCCCATTCACCAGGCCCTGCCCGCACTCACGGAGCTGGCGGCCACGGTGTGGGACGAGGGCAACGCGTTTTTCCCGCCCACCAGCTGGCAGATCAGCAACATGCACGGCGGCACGGGTGCCACCAATGTGATTCCGGGAGAGGTCGTGATCGACTTCAACTTCCGCTTCTCGACTGAATCCACTGCCGAAGGCCTGCAGCAGCGTGTGCACGCCGTGCTGGACCGCCATGGCCTGGAATACGACCTGCGCTGGACGCTGGGCGGCCAGCCGTTTTTGACAACCCCCGGCGAACTGGTGGGCGCCGTGCAGCAGGCCATCACTGCAGAGACCGGGCTGACCACCGAACTCTCCACCACGGGCGGAACCAGCGACGGCCGTTTCATTGCCCAGGTGTGCCCCCAGGTGATTGAACTCGGCCCTCCCAACGCCAGCATCCACAAGATCGACGAGCACATCGTCGTGGCCGACATTGACCCCCTCAAGAACATCTACCGCCGCACGCTGGAAAACCTGCATGCGCAGGCCTTGGCCGCCAATGGAGTGCCAGCATGAACACACCACAACAGCACCCCACCGTCGCAGGCGATACCGTGGGTGCCCTGGTCGAATCGGGTGCGCAGTGCCTTGCCGCAGCAGGCGTCTCCTTTGGCCACGGTACCACCAATGCCCACGACGAAGCCGCTTGGCTGGTGCTCTGGCGTCTAGGGCTGCCGCTGGACAGTGATCTGTCGGAAGCCCCCGATTCCATGAAGAATCAGCCCGTAGCGCCCGCCGATCAAGCGCTGGTAGCTACTCTTTTTGAAGAGCGCATCCGCACCCGCAAGCCCGCCGCCTATCTCACACAAGAGGCCTGGCTGCAGGGTGTACCGTTCTACGTGGACGAACGCGCCATCGTGCCGCGCAGCTTCATTGCCGAACTGCTGGTCGATGGGGGGGCTGACGAGTACCTGAGCGACCACACCCGCCAGGTGCTGGACCTGTGCACGGGTAACGGCAGCCTTGCCGTGCTGGCGGCCATGGCCTGGCCCGAGGTGCAAGTGACGGGCGCCGACATATCGCCCGATGCGCTGGCGGTAGCCCGCATCAACGTGGACAAACACGGCCTGCAGGACCGCATCCAGCTACAGCTGTCCGATGGCCTGGCTGCACTGCCCGGCCCCTGGGACCTGATCCTGTGCAATCCACCCTACGTAAACGCGGCCAGCATGGCCGCCTTGCCCGCCGAATACCGTGCCGAGCCCGAGCTGGCCCTGGCCGGAGGCAACGATGGCATGGACTTTGTGCGCCAGCTGTTTGCCGCTGCTCCCGCCTGCATGAGTGAGGATGCAGTGATCATTCTGGAGATTGGCAACGAACGCGCTTACTTCGAGGCCGCTTTCCCCCAACTGCCTGTTTTCTGGCTCGATACCAGTGCAGGTGAAGACCAGGTTTTGCTGGTGACTCGGCAGGCCTTGGCCGCCCAAAGCCGGCTCACGGCACAATAGAGGGTTGCGCGCCACCGGCTTGCTGCATCCCTTGGATGGTTTGCAACAGCCTTGGCCCCCTGCTTTTTCACGCCACCCGCCCAGTGCGGGTGCGCTTTTTTCTGAGTTCCGGATGATCACCCTCAAGAACGTTACCCTGCGACGCGGCGCCAAAGTCGTGCTCGACAGCGTTTCCGCCACCATCAACCCCGGCGAAAGCGTAGGCCTTGTGGGCCGCAATGGCGCGGGCAAGTCGAGCCTGTTTGCCTTGCTCAGCGGCAAACTGCACGAAGACGGGGGAGATTTCTACATCCCCACCAGCTGGCGCATGGCGGAGGTCGCGCAGAACATGCCCGAAACCGACCAGTCGGCCACTGACTTTGTGTTGGAGGGTGACACGCGTCTGGCCGAGGTCCAGCAACAGTTGCTCGACGCAGAGGCCAGCGACGACGGCATGGCCATCGCGCATGCCTATTCCGACTTGCACGACGCGGGAGCCCACGATGCCGTGGCACGTGCACAGGCATTGATTCTGGGCCTGGGCTTTCGCGTCAGCGAACTGGACCAACCCGTCAACAGCTTCTCGGGTGGCTGGCGCATGCGCCTGCAACTGGCCCGCGCACTGATGTGCCCCAGCGATTTGCTGCTGCTGGACGAGCCCACCAACCACTTGGACTTGGACGCCCTGGTCTGGCTCGAAGCCTGGCTCAAGCGCTACGCGGGCACCATGATCGTGATCAGCCATGACCGCGAGTTTCTGGACGCCATCACCAACGTCACCCTGCAAATCCAGCAAGGCGAGTTGAACCGTTACGGTGGCAACTACAGCAAGTTCGAAGAGCTGCGCGCCCAGCAGCTTGAACTGCAACAGGCCAGCTTCTCCAAACAGCAGGAGAAGATGGCCCATCTGCAGAAGTTCATCGACCGCTTCAAGGCCAAGGCCAGCAAGGCCAAGCAGGCGCAAAGCCGCGTCAAGCAGCTCGAACGCATGGAAAAGATTGGCCCCGTGCTGGCCGAGGCGGACTTCACCTTCGAGTTCAAGGAACCCGCCAATCTGCCAAACCCGATGCTGGCCATCAGCGATGCATCATTTGGCTATGTGGACGACGAGGGCACGCCCACCACCATCCTCACCGGCGTCAACCGCTCGGTGCTGGCGGGCCAGCGCATCGGCATCCTGGGTGCCAACGGCCAGGGCAAGTCCACGCTGGTCAAAACCATTGCCCGCACCATGAAGCCCCTGGGCGGCAGCGTGACCGAAGGCAAGGGCCTGAACATCGGCTACTTTGCCCAGCAGGAATTGGATGTGCTGCGCCCCAGCGAGAACCCGCTGGAGCACATGATCCGCCTGGCCAAGGAACTGGGCCCCGACATCAAACAACCCAGCCGCGAGCAAGACCTGCGCAGCTATCTGGGCACGTTCAACTTCACGGGCGACATGGTCAAGCAGGCCGTGGGCACGATGAGCGGTGGCGAAAAAGCCCGCTTGGTGCTTGCCATGATCGTCTGGCAGCGTCCCAACCTGCTGCTGCTGGACGAACCTACCAACCACCTCGACTTGGCGACCCGCGAGGCCCTGGCCATGGCGCTCAACGACTTCGACGGCACCGTCATGCTGGTCAGCCACGACCGTTCGCTGCTGCGCTCGGTCTGCGAAGACTTCTGGATGGTGGGCCGGGGCGTTGTAGGGCCCTTCGATGGCGATCTGGACGACTACCAGCGCTACCTGCTCGAAGAGTCCAAACGCCTTCGCGAAGAGGCACGCCTGGCCGAGCAGGCACAGGTCTCGGTGGCAAGCTCCACGGCCCCCAAGGCCAACGCACCTTCAGCGGCAGCAAATCCCGCTCCTGTCGCGGCCCCGGTGCCCACACCGACCTCCGCCACAACCCCTTCAAGGGACGGGCGAGAGCAACGCAAACTGGATGCCCAGGCGCGCCAGCAACAAGCCGAAAAAACACGGCCGCTCAAAAAAGAGCTGGAGCAGATCGACAAGCGCCTGGCGACGCTGGCTGGCGAACGGGCTGCGCTCGAGCACAAGCTCACGCAGGCCCTGCCCCCGGCCGAGATCGCAGAGTGTGGCCGCGCCCTGAAGGCAGGCCATGATGAGACCGCCCAACTGGAAGAACGCTGGCTGGAAATTTCTTCCGAATTGGAAGAAATTTCGGCAGCAGCATAGGCTAAAAATGTAAATTCATGTAATCACAAAGTGATCGTTATTCGACCTTTGCGCTTATCCAGCAATCATTTTTAGCTATTATTTTTGATAGCGGTGTAGAGGTAAGCCTGCGGGCACTTACGGTTGCATTTTTTTGCGAGACGCTGTCAACGGACAGTAGATGGGCCGCGTTGTTGGTACATCACAGGAGTTTTCCAGCATGAATACCACCGCAATCTTGTCCGCTTGGCCCGAAGACGAACGCGATCGCAAGCGCGCTCCCGCCCGCTTCTGAAGGCGTGGCAGCCAGCTTCCCGCTTCAAGCGCCCATCCAATGCCAGCCGCAAAATCAAAGCACAAAGCGTACCAAGGTACCGGTTGTGTTTCCGCCAAACGGCCCATTTCATAGGCTCCTCGAAGCAAGATAACCGGCGACCCCTTCCCTCTTGCTCCTCCAACAAAAAACCCCGCATTGCGGGGTTTTTTGTTTTTCCAAGCCTTCGGGCATCAACCCATGTGCAGGCCACCGTTGACCGAAAAATCGGCACCGGTCGCGTAGCCACCTTCATCCGAAGCCAGCCACGCAATGATGGAAGCGATTTCGCTAGGTTCACCGAGGCGCTTGACGGGAACCGTGGCCACGATCTTTTCGAGCACATCGGGGCGGATCGCCTTGACCATGTCGGTGCCGATGTAGCCGGGGCTCACCGTATTGACCGTCACGCCCTTGGTGGCCAGCTCCTGCGCCAGCGCCATCGAAAAGCCATGCATGCCCGCCTTGGCAGCAGAGTAGTTGGTCTGGCCCGCCTGGCCCTTTTCACCGTTCACCGAGCTGATGTTGATGATGCGGCCCCAGCCCTTTTCCACCATGTCGGCCACCACCTGCTTGGTGACGTTGAACATGCTGTTGAGGTTGGTTTCAATCACCGCGTCCCAATCTTCGCGCGACATCTTGAGGAACATGCGGTCGCGGGTGATGCCGGCGTTGTTCACCAGCACGTCGATGGTGCCGTGCTCGGCCTTGGTCTTGCCAAAGGCTTCTACCGTGGAATCCCAGTCGCCCACATTGCCCACCGACGCATAGAAGGTGTAGCCCAGGGCTTTCTGCTCGGCCAGCCACTTGGCATGGTCACGGGTAGGGCCACAACCTGCGATGACCTTGAAGCCCTCCTTATGCAGGCGCTGGCAAATGGCAGTCCCGATGCCGCCCATGCCGCCGGTGACGTACGCAACTTTCTGGCTCATGTGATTTCTCCTTGTTAGTGATTTGCTCAACAGCCACTCTACCGAAGAAATCTACCGCCGCCGTGAAGGAAAACACTGAAGCCCTTTTCTTTTTGGCATATCGGCATGCGTCACACGCCTTACGCGCTATGTGTCTCGGCAGAGTCACAGTTTTGGTGCAAGCCACAGCCTTCCGACGGCCCAACAGAAACATCTTGCAACCACCTGCGCGCGATAAAGTGGGGACCATGGCGGCGACACGTTCACACTGAAGCCAGACATAAAAAAGCCGCGTCGTAACGCGGCTTCGATTTTTGACCTTGCCCCTGAGAAACGGCTGAACCGCAGGTGCAAACAGGCGCAAGGGCTTGTTAGCGCTCCAAGGCCAGGGACACGCCCATGCCGCCACCAATACACAGCGCTGCCAAGCCCTTCTTGGCATCGCGGCGCTGCATTTCGTGCAGCAGGGTCACCAGGATGCGGCAGCCGGAAGCGCCGATGGGGTGGCCGATAGCGATGGCACCGCCGTTCACGTTCACCTTGGCAGGGTCAATCCCCAATTCCTTGTTCACCGCGCAGGCTTGTGCGGCAAAGGCTTCGTTCAGCTCGAACAGATCCACATCGGCAGCGTTCCAGCCTGCGCGCTGCAGGGCCTTGCGTGACGCTGGCACCGGGCCCATACCCATGGTGGCGGGGTCCAGACCACTGGTGCCGAAGGCCGCAATGCGTGCCAGGGGCTTGAGCCCCAGGGCGGCCGCCTTCTTGGCGCTCATCACCACCACGGCAGCAGCGCCATCGTTCAGGCCGGATGCATTACCCGCCGTCACGCTACCCGCCTTGTCAAACGCGGGGCGCAGGCCTGCGAGCGCTTCGGCATTGGTCTTGCGGTTCAGGTATTCATCCGCGTTGAAGAGGATGGGGTCACCCTTCTTTTGCGCCAGGCTCACACCCACGATTTCGTCCACGAACTTGCCGGCATCTTGCGCTGCGGCGGCCTTTTGCTGGCTGCCCAGGGCCAGGGCGTCCTGCATGTCGCGGGTGATGCCGTAGGCCTTGGCAACGTTCTCCGCCGTAATGCCCATGTGGTACTGGTTGTACACGTCCCACAGGCCGTCCACGATCATGGTGTCGATGAGTTTCCAGTCGCCCATGCGCTGGCCATCGCGCGAGCCGGGCAGTACGTGGGGCGCCATGCTCATGCTCTCTTGGCCGCCAGCCACGACGATCTCGCTGTCACCCCAGGCCACAGCCTGCGCAGCCAGCATCACGGCCTTCAAGCCTGAGCCGCACACCGCGTTGATCGTGAGCGCAGGAGTTTCCTTGGCCACACCGGCCTTCATGGAAGCCTGCCGGGCGGGGTTCTGGCCCACGCCAGCGGCCAGCACCTGGCCCATGATGACTTCACCAATCTGATCGGACGACAGGCCCGCGCGCGCGATGGCTTCGCGGATCACGATGGCGCCCAGTTCGGTCGCAGGCGTCTTGGCCAGTGCGCCACCAAATTTGCCCACAGCGGTGCGGGTGGCCGAAACGATGACGATGTCTTCCATGGAATGTCCTTGTGGTTGGAGGTTGTTGCTGGGTAATTTTCGAGGTGCAGAAAGCAAGAGCGGGTCAGGACTTTTGCGTATCAGGATTTCTGCTTAACGTAGCTGCCGGGGGCGGGCTCCAAGGCCTTGAACTTGGTGCCCTTGCCGTAGCTCTTGGGCGCCGCGATCTGCTTGCCCGCGTGGCCCTTGAGCCAGCCAGACCAGTCGGTCCACCAACTGCCAGGGTGCTCGGTCGCGCCTTGGAGCCATTGGTCGAGCGTGGCAGGCAACTTGCTATCGGCGCGGATCCAGTGGCTGCGCTTGCCTTTGGCAGGCGGGTTGATGACGCCCGCTATGTGCCCCGAGGCCCCCATCACAAACCGTTTCTTGCCGGGCAGCACCTGCGTGGAGGCATAGGCAGCATTGATGGGCACGATGTGGTCCTCGCGCGAGCCGTAGATGTACACGGGCAGGTCGAGGTTGCCCAAATCCATCTTCTCGCCACACACGGTGAGCTTGCCCGGTTGGACGAGGTTGTTTTCAAGGTAGAAATTGCGCAGGTACCACGCGTAAAACGGACCCGGCAGGTTGGTGCTGTCGCTGTTCCAGTACAGCAGGTCGAACGGGGGCGGCGTTTCGCCCTTGAGGTAGTTGCCCACCACGTAGTTCCACACGAGGTCATTGGGACGCAGAAAGCTGAAGGTCGAGGCCAGGTCCTGCCCCTTCATGAGGCCGCCCTTACCCATCTGCATCTCGCGGAACTTCACGAAAGCCTCGTCGATGAACACATCGAGGATGCCGGTGTCGGTGAAGTCGATCAGCGTGGTGAGGAAAGTGGCGCTGGCCACGGGCTCATCGCCGCGTGCTGCCAGCACGGCCAGCGCATTGCTCAGGATGGTGCCGCCTACGCAAAAACCCAGCGCATTGATCTGGTCGGCGCCCGTGATGTTCTGCACCACGTCGATGGCGGCCATGGCGCCGTCTTCCACATAATCGTCCCAGGTCTTGTGGGCGAGGCTGTCGTCAGGGTTGCGCCAGCTGACCACAAAGGTCCGGTGGCCTTGCTCCACGGCGTAGCGGATCAGAGAGTTCTCGGGCTGCAGGTCGAGGATGTAGAACTTGTTGATGCACGGCGGCACGAGCAGGAAGGGCCGCTCGTACACCTTGGCGGTCAGCGGCTTGTATTCGAGCAACTGGAACAACTCGTTCTCAAACACCACCGCGCCTTCGGTAGTGGCCACGTTGCGCCCCACCTCGAACAGGCTTTCGTCGGTCATCGACACATGGCCCTGTGTGATGTCGTGCAGCAGGTTCTGCATGCCTTTGGCAATGCTCTCGCCCTTGGTCTCGATGGCTTTTTTCTGTGCTTCGGCGTTGAAGGCCAGGAAGTTGCTGGGTGCCATGGCAGCCATCCACTGCTCCACGCCAAAGCGGATGCGTGCCTTGGTCTTTTCGTCAGCCTCGACCGCGTCGGCCAGCCCCATGAGGGTGCGGGCATTGAGCAGGTAGGCTGCGGCTGAGAACGCAGCAACGGGGTTGCTGGCCCAGCCCTCGCCGGAGAAGCGGCGGTCCTTGACTTCAGGGGTTCCCTGCAGGCCCTGGGCCCAGAGTTCCTGCGCGTCTTTCAGGTACTGCTGCTGCAGGGACTGCAGCTTGGTGGGCGAAAATTTCAGGGGTGGTGCTGCAGGAACCTGGGTGCCCATGTCCAGCTTCTGGAACGACTGCAGCGCCTGCGACCAGCTTTGCCCGAAAATCTTCTGGAACTGCTCGGCGCTCTCGGCCCAGGGTGATTCAGAATTCATGCTCTTTCCTCAGTGATTGGTCGCTCGCAGCGGCAAAGCTTCTGGTTTTTTATCTCTCGGGTTCATTGTTGCCGAGCCCTTTGCACATGGCAACGGATTCAACGCTTGCACTGAACACAAACCAATGTACCTCATCGTCATCGCCTGGACCTACGTCACCCTCATGATGGCGGTGGCCGAAGCCACCAGCCCCAACGGCACCGTGCTCGGCGCCGTGATCACCTTTGCGCTGTATGGCATGCTGCCCATGGGCATTCTGGTGTACATCCTTGGCACTCCTTCGCGCAAGCGGGCGATCAAGGCACGCGAGGCCGCAGAGCAGGCGGCCTACGATGCGGAGCAAGCCGCAGCCGCAGCCACGGCGTCAGCTGCGCCAGATGCAGGCGGCGAAGCGCCCGCTAGCGCCGAGGGCTCCACTGTCGCGGCGGTGCGAAAAGAACCGTGAAGCGTTGGTCACGGTGCACCAAGGCGATGTGCCATCGTTGCCGTGGATGTGGGTGATCCCCAGCGCCTGCAGCCGCAGCCGAGCCAGTCCAGCCAGGTTGCACAGGTATTTGCCTTTGGCGCTGCCGCTGGGCACAAAACACGCCTCTGAAGCCGGGTTCGCCTCGCAAAATGCCGAGCGCACCTCGGCCCCCACTTCAAAGGCCTGCGGGCCAATACAGGGGCCCAGCCAGACCAGGGTGTCCTGGGCGAACGTTTGGGCAGGATCGTTTGCTTCCATATTGATAGCATTTAGCGCTTTGCCATCCAGCGCCAGGGCCTCAAAACGCTTGAAAACCGATTCCAGCACTCCCTGCCCGCCCACTCCGGCCAGCCCGCGCCAGCCTGCATGCGCCGCCGCCACCACACGGCCTGAACGGTGTGCGAGCAGCACCGGCAGGCAGTCCGCCACCATGATGGTGCAGGCCACACCACGCGCGGTGGCCACGCAGGCATCGGCGTCGATGCCATCGGGTGTGCTGCTGTCCAGGTGCACCACGCCTTCGCCGTGTACTTGGTTCAGAAACACCGCCCGTGTGCCATTCGCCACCGCAGCGACCGTAGATTGCAGCCGCATGCGGTTGGTGTGCACAGCGGCCAGGTCATCGCCCACGTGGGTCCCCAGATTCAGGCTGTCATAGGGTGGCAGGCTCACGCCCCCCGTGCGTGTGGTGCACAGTGCAAACACACCCTCGGGCGCGGGCCAGTCGGGCACCAAGCAGTCGGCCGCCGCCAGAGGGCCTTCGTGCGGGGTCAAGCTTCGTGGTCCGGGCAGGCGGACGGCTGGGCCTTCTGGAAGGCAGGCAATGCCATGCAGGCTTCGAATGCCCCCATCGTGAGTGGCAGGCCACCCAGGTCCACGTTGAAACGCTGGCCGTTGAAGATTTGCGGCACCAGGCAGCAGTCGGCCAGCGTGGGGGTGTCGCCCCAGCACAGCACGGAGGGAGGCAGGCCCTGGGTTTCGCGCTCTTGCGCCAACAGTGCCAGCTGGCGCTCAAAGGCCTCCAGCCCGCTGCGCACCCAGTGGTGGTACCACGCATTCTTGGCCCCCTCGTCCACCTTCAGCTCGCGCACCAGGTACTTGAGGACGCGCAGGTTGTTGATGGGATGGATTTCGCACGCCACCATCTGCGCCAGCGCACGCACGTGTGCCCGCGCCAGGGGCGTGGCAGGCAGCAGCGCGGGCGTAGGGTGGGTTTCCTCCAGGTATTCGATGATGGCCATCGACTGGGACAGCGCCGCTCCGTCATCGATCACCAGCGTGGGTACCAGCGCATCGCCGATGCGGCTGGCGTACGCGGGGGCCTGGTGCTCACCCTTGACGAGGTGCACGGGGATGTAGTCGTAAGGCAGGCCCTTGATCTGCAGCGCGATGCGCACGCGGAACGAGGCGGAGGAGCGGAAGTAGTTGTAGAGCTGCATGCAGAAAATACGTTGTGAAAGGGGACGTTTCAAAGCGTGGCAGTGGGGCCCCACACTACAGCGGGCGCTGAATGGGCAAGCCTCGGGGCCGCCCGGGGCCGTCAGGCGCCCGAGGCCCCTGCCGGGTCCTGGTGGTTGTAGACAACCTTGGACAGGATGGCCATCAGATCGACGCGCTCCTGCGCGTTGAGTGGTGCCATCAGCCGCTCCTGCACACGCTGGGCGGCATCACGCATCTGCAGCGCGGCCACCTCGCCCTCGGGGGTGATCCACAGCAGTTTGCGGCGGCGGTCGCGGGTGTCGGGCTCGCGGCGGATCCAGCCGCGTTTTTCGAGCCGCCCAATTACCGAGCCCGATGTGGCAGCGTCGAACGCCACGCGGGACGCCAGCGTGACCTGGTCTTCACCGGGCCGTGCCAGCAGCTCGTGCAGGATGGCGAACTGCACCGGCGTCACGTCAAACCCCGCAGTCTCTTCCATGAAAAGCGCCACGGTTCGCTGGTGGGCACGGCGCACCAGGTGGCCTGGCGTGTTGTGGAAATCGAAGCTCTTTGCCATGGGCGCGAGTGTAGCGCCCCCCAGCAGGCGGCCCGCGCCCATGGCACACTGCCACACCGAGGCCGCGCAGGGTCCACCCCGGGGTTTTTGCGACACAGTCCTTGCCCTGGCATCCGCGCCGTCCGGCAACCATTCATTTCCATTGAACCCAGAAATTCGAGAGGCTGACATGAGCTACGTGTTTTCTCCCGCCCCCGTGGCCAGCGTGCCCGTGGTGGGCAGCGGCGACCGCTTTCCCGTGCACCGCATTTATTGCGTGGGCCGCAACTATGAAGAGCATGCCAAGGAAATGGGCTTCACCGGCCGCGAGCCACCCTTCTTCTTCATGAAGCCCGCCGATGCCATCGTGGTGGTCAACGCGGGCGAAACGGGCCAGCTGCCCTACCCCAGCCTCACCGCCAACCTGCACCACGAGATCGAACTGGTCGTGGCCATCGGCAAGGGTGGCAAAAACATCAAGGCCGCCGACGCATTGGCACACATCTATGGCTATGCCGTGGGCCTGGACATGACACGCCGCGACCTGCAGAACGACATGAAAAAACAGGGCCGCCCCTGGTGCATCGGCAAGGGCTTTGATGCCAGCGCGCCCATTGGCCCCATCACCCCGGCTGCCCAGGCTGGCGACGTGGCCAACGCGCCCATCTGGCTGCAGGTCAACGGCGCCGACCGCCAGCGCAGCAGTGTGGCGCAGCTGATCTGGAACATTGCCGAAACCATCGAACACCTTTCGGCCGCGTGGGAGCTGCAGCCCGGCGACCTGATCTACACAGGCACCCCCGAAGGCGTGGGCGCCGTGGTGCGCGGCGATGTGCTGGAGGGTGGTGTCGAAGGCCTGGGCACGCTGCGCTTGAGCGTGGTGTAACGCCCTGGCCGGGGCGCCGCGCGGCCCCAGTCTGGACGCACAGCCCCTGCACTATGCTTTTCATAGCTGCTTGCGCTTATAGAAAAAGCGCTGGCAGCCGATCTGATTCGAAAAATCCTCCGATGACCTTCCGCAGCCCCATCAAACACTGCCGCGCCTGTGGCACCGCCGTGGTCTACCGCCTGCCGGACGACGGCGACACCAAACAGCGCGCGGTGTGCCCCGTCTGCAACACGGTGCACTACGAGAACCCACTCAACGTGGTGGGCACCGTGCCCGCGCTGCCCGATGGCCGCATCCTGCTGTGCAAGCGCAATATCGAACCCCGCTGGGGCAAGTGGACCCTGCCCGCAGGCTTCATGGAGCTGGACGAAACCACGGCCCAGGGCGCCGCGCGAGAAACAGACGAAGAGGCTGGCGCCCAGATTGAAATGGGCCCGCTGTTCAGCCTGCTGAATGTGCGCCGAGTGGGCCAGGTACACCTGTTTTACCGCGCCACGCTGCTGAGCGACCAGTTCAACCCCGGCTACGAGACCATCGAGGCACGTCTGTTTGCCGAAGACGAGGTGCCCTGGGACGAGCTGGCCTTCCGCACCGTGAAGGAAACCCTGGAATGCTACTTTGCCGACCGCAAGGCGGGCGCCATGGGTATGCACTTCATTGACATCGAATAGGCCGTGGGATGACTGCCACTACCACCTCCACGTCCCCTGCCCCGGCCAGCACACCTCCCGAAGGCCTGCCAGCCTACCGCTTGCTCACAGGTCCTGATGACGCCAGCTTTTGCCGCCGTGTCAGCGACGCGCTGGCACTGGGCTACCGGTTGTACGGATCCCCCGCCGCCACGTTCAACGGCCAGAACGTGATCGTGGCGCAGGCCATTGTGTGGCCTGGCACAGTGGTCTGACCTCCGCCCGTCCGACACATCGCCGGTCGCGGGCCGTCAGCCGCCGAGCGCGCCGTGTCACGGCTTGGCGGGTATGACGATGACGGTACTGCCATCGCCCGATGGTTCCGGTATTACCGGTGTTGCCCTTGCTACCAGTGTTGCCGGTGTTGCCCTTGGCACCCGTGGCACCTGTATCCCCCTGGTAGCCCGTGGCGCCTTGCATGCCGGTAGCACCCGTGCTGCCCTGCCCGCCTGTGGCCCCTGTGGACCCCATGCTGCCCGTAGCCCCTGTGTAACCCGTGTTTCCCTGGTTGCCCGTGGCTCCGGTGGCTCCGGTATAGCCGGTGTCACCGGTCTTGCCGGTATATCCCGTATTGCCGGTATTGCCCTGCGCTCCCGGGGGGCCCATGGGGCCGGTGCAGGCGCCCAGGGTGAGGGTGGCCAGCACAAGCAAGGTGGTGGTAATCGTTTTCATGGTGAGTCCTTTGGCGTTGCATGCAGTCCAACAACGACTGCATGGGCCAATGTGCGGGCCCCACCATGAAAGGTCTGTTCGTTTACGCGCATAAGCCAGGCGCCAGCCGCACCATGGAGTGACTGGCGACGCCGTCCTACAACGTCAAAGTTGGCAGCGTTGTGCAACGCTTCGGTGGCTTGGGGTGCGCAGGCCCACCCCGCCGCTTCGCACCTACCCGCCCACCCGCTCCTCGGCTGGCACAGGCGGCCGGGAGGAACCAGCAGGGTCCGTGGTGACCGGTGGCAGCCCATCACCGCTGGGCCGTGGCGGAGTTCCGGGCCAGGGGGCCGGTGCAGAGGGGGATTGCGCATCCCCTCCGAACAGGCCCCGGATCCATTCCCGCATCGCGCCCAGTGATCCATCCGCCGGTGGCGGGGGAGTATCCACAAACTCGTCTACAAAACGGTCATTCCCGTTGATCGCCCTGGTGCGAATGGCCTGCTGCATGAACTCGCCCACCATGGGCAACGCGCTGCGCGCCCCCTGCCCCCACGCATCGCTGCGCAGCGTAATGCGGCCGTCGTTGAAACCCGCCCAGGCACCCGCCACAACGCGCGCGTGCATGAGGATGAACCAGCCGTCGGTGTTGTCCTGCGTGGTGCCGGTCTTGCCCGCCACATCGGCCTGGATGCCATAGCGGGTGCGGATTGCGGTGGCCGTGCCCCGGTCGATGGCGCCGCGCATGGTATTGCGCAAGGTCTGCGCGGCGCGTGGCTCGAAAACCGTTTCGGGGGCAGACGGCGAAAAAGTCTCCAGCACCTTGCCGTGGCGGTCCTCGATGCGGGTAATCAGCACGGGCTCCACATAGCGGCCCAGATTGGCGATGGAGCTGTAGGCCGTCACCATTTCCTTCAGGGTGACCGGGCTGGTGCCGAGCGCCAGAGATGGCACCTCTTCCAGCGGCGACTGGCGCACCCCCAGGGCCCGGGCCACCTCGGCCACGCGGGCCGGGCCCACCTGCTGCATGACCTGTGCGGTGATGGTGTTCTTGGAAAACGCCAGGCCATCGGCCAGCGTCATGGGCTGGTCGCTGGGCGGGCCGCCATCGGTGGGGCGCCACACGCGGCCTCCGCCCAGGGGGATTTCTACGGGCCCGTCCATCAGCGTATCGCTGGGCGACGCGCCACTGGCAAACGCCGCGCCATACACAAAGGGCTTGAACGTGGAGCCAGGCTGGCGCCGCGCCGCCTGCACGTGGTCGAACGGGTCTTGCGCAAAGTCGCGGCTGCCCACCCAGGCCAGCACATGGCCGGTGACCGGGTCCTGCGCCAGAAACCCGGCCTGCACGCGCGTCTTCTCGGCGCGCAGTTTCTGCAGGAAGGCGGTGTCATCCAGCAGCGCCTGCAAGGCCTCTTCCGGGGTCTGGCCCTTGTCCACGGCGTTGCGGTATTCGGGGCTTTCGCGCACCAGCATCTGCACCAGCTCGCTCTTCGGGCCCCAGCCATTGCGCTGGGACCAGGCGGTGTCTGCCACGCCCTGCAGCTGGCGCCCCTGGCGCGCCACGGCCTGGTTGGCAATGGCCTGCAGGCGCGAGTCGATGGTGGTGCGGATCACCAGGCCATCGGCATACAGGTTGTAGCCATGGCTGTCGGCCCACTCGATGAGCTGCTTGCGCAGCTGCATCGCAAAGTGGGGCGCGGGGCCCATGACCTCGGTCTGACGCTCGAAATTGACGCGCAGCGGGCGTTTTTGCAGGGCCTCCAGCTGCTTTTCTTCGAGCTTGCCGCGCTTGACCATTTGCGACAGCACGGTGTTGCGCCGTGCCTGGGCACGCTCGGGGTTGAGCACGGGGTTGTAGTAGGCCGTGCCCTTGAGCATGCCGATCAGCGTGGCGCTTTCCAGCACGTTGAGCTTGTCGGCCGACTTGTCGAAATACGTGCGCGCGGCCATCTCGATACCGTAGGCGTTGTAGAGGAACGGCACGGTGTTGAGGTAAGTCTCCAGGATCTCGTCCTTGGTGTACGACGCCTCGATCTTGAGCGCGGTGATCGCCTCCTTGAGCTTGCGCGTGAGGGCCTGTGGGAACACGCGCGAGCGCCCGATCTCCTCCGGAAACAGGTTGCGTGCCAGCTGCTGCGTGATGGTGGAGCCACCCTGAGGGTCCCCGCGCAGCGTGTGCACCACCGACGATGCCGTGCGCCGCCAGTCCAGACCAAAGTGGTCGTAAAAACGGTGGTCTTCGGTGGCGATGAGGGCGTTCACCACGTTGGGCGATATCTGGCTCAACTCCACCCATTCGCGGTTGGCCCAGCGGTATTCGGCCAGCAGCTTGCCGTCCATCGACATGAGCTGCGCGGGCAGCTCGCTTTTGGCCTTGCGGATGTCACTGATGGAGGGGGTGAACGGGATCAGCACCAGCGTGTAGACCAGCACGGCGGCAGGCACCGCCAGGGCTCCCCACATCAGCGCGCGGCGCAGCGGGCGGGGTATCCAGGCGAACAGGCCGGCCAGCCAGCGGAACAGGGCCGCCGCGCGGGCCTGAAAGGAAAGCAGCAATGTGCGCATCAAAAACTCAGAGAAAGGGGAAACTGCCTCAGGCGCCTGTGCCCGACAGCAGGGCCAGCATGCCGGCTTCGTCCAGCACGGGCACGCCAAGCTCTTCGGCCTTGGCCAATTTGCTGCCGGCCTCGGCGCCCGCCACCACATAGCTGGTCTTCTTGCTGACCGAACCGGCCACCTTGGCGCCAGCGGCTTCCAGCATATCCTTGGCCGCGTCGCGGCTCAGGGTGGGCAAGGTGCCGGTCAGCACCACCGTCTTGCCCGCCAGGATCTGCGGGGCACGCTCGGCCACCGGGCCTTCGGGCCAGGTCACGCCGCAGGCGCGCAGTTGCTCGACCACCTCACGGTTGTGCGGCTGCTGGAAGAAGGTGTGCAGGCTCTGTGCCACCACGGGGCCCACATCGTTCACCTCCAGCAACTGCTCCACGCTCGCATCCATGATGGCGTCCAGCGTGCCAAAGTGCCGAGCGAGGTCCTTGGCCGTGGCCTCGCCCACATGGCGCAGCCCCAGACCGAACAGGAAGCGCGGCAAGGTGGTCTGCTTGGATTTTTCGAGCGCAGCCAGCACGTTCTGGGCCGACTTCTCGGCCATGCGCTCCAGCGCGATGAGCGACGTGAGGCCCAGCCGGTACAGGTCGGGCAGCGTACGGATCACGTTGGCGTCCACCAGCTGGTCCACCAGCTTGTCGCCCAGGCCTTCGATGTCCATGGCGCGGCGCGCGGCAAAGTGCAGTATGGCCTCCTTGCGCTGCGCGGCGCAGAACAGGCCACCCGTGCAGCGGTGGTTGGCTTCACCATTTTCGCGGACCACATCGCTACCGCACACGGGGCAGGCTGCGGGCATGCGGAAGTTGGGCACATACCCCGTGCGCTTGCCGGGCATCACGCCCACCACCTCCGGGATCACATCGCCCGCGCGGCGCACGATGACGGTGTCGCCCACGCGCACGCCCTTCTTGCGAATCTCGAACAGGTTGTGCAGCGTGGCATTGGTGACGGTGACACCGCCCACAAACACTGGCGCCAAGCGCGCGACCGGCGTGATCTTGCCGGTGCGGCCTACCTGTACGTCGATGCCTTCGATCTTGGTGGCCATCTCCTGGGCAGGGTACTTGTGCGCCACGGCCCAGCGCGGCTCGCGGGTCTTGAAGCCCAGGTCGCGCTGCAACTGCAGGGAATTGACCTTGTAGACCACACCGTCGATGTCGTACGGCAGCGCATCGCGGCTGGCTCCCACCTGCTGGTGAAATGCTACCAATTCAGTAGCACCTACCGCAATCTGCACCTGCGCTGCAACTGGAAAACCCCAGGACTTCAGCGTCTGCAGCATCTCGTAGTGCGTGCGGAACACCGGCCCGCCATCGCCGGGCGGCGTGATGGCGCCCAGGCCATAGGCAAAAAAGCTCAAGGGGCGCTGGGCGGTGATGCCGGAGTCGAGCTGGCGCACAGCACCCGCTGCGGCGTTGCGTGGGTTCACAAAGGTCTTGCCGCCCTGCTCCCGCTGGCGCTCGTTGAGAGCATCAAAGTCTGCGCGGCGCATGTAGACCTCGCCACGTACTTCGAGCAGCGGCGGTACACCGCCAGGCAGCGTAAGGGGTATCTGCCGGATCGTGCGGATGTTGTGCGTCACGTCCTCGCCCACCTCACCATCACCGCGCGTAGCGGCTTGCACCAGGCGGCCGTTTTCGTAGCGCAGGCTCATGGCCAGGCCGTCGAACTTGGGCTCGGCCACGTATTCGATGGCAGGATCAGATTCCGACAGGCCCAGCTCGCGCCGCACGCGGGCATCAAACGCCTGGGCGCCGGTGGCCTCGGTGTCGGTTTCGGTGTGGATGCTGAGCATGGGCACCGCGTGGCGCACCGATGCCAAGCCCTCCATCACCGCGCCAATCACGCGCTGCGTGGGCGAATCGGGGGTGACGAGGTCGGGGTGCGCGGCCTCCAGCGCCTGCAACTCGCGGAACACACGGTCGTATTCGGCATCGGGCACCGTGGGTTCGTCCAGCACGTAGTACTGGTGCGCCCAGTGGTTGAGCTGGTCGCGCAGTGCTTTGATTTTGATAGCTGGTTGCGCTTGATCTGCGGGCACTGGAGCCGAAAAAAGATCAGATTGCTCAGTCATGGCGGACCGCCCTGGGGTTCTTCTGGACGAAGCCCAATTCCTGGTTGCCAACAAAGCCGGCAGATTCATAGAGTCGGTGCGCTTGCTCGCGCTGAGCACCCGAGAGAAGAAATACCTTGCAGCAATTCATTGTCCAAGCTGCATCCAGAGCGAACTCCAGAGCAGCAAGTGCCAGCCCCCGGCGACGAAAGCGCTCGCCCGTAATCACGTGCTCAATGACACCGATGGGCATTCCTGCACTCGCGAAATTGGGGATCGAAGCGAGCATGCAGGTGGCACCGACTTCGCCTTCGCAAAGCGCAACGACGAGGCGCGCCTGCGGAGACTGCAACACGACACGAAAATGCGTCAAGGACGCATCACTGTCCACCTCGGGGTCCTGAGGCCGCAGTTCTCTGTACAGAGCTTTGACGGCGCCGTGGTCAGCTTCGGTTGCCAGACGGACCTGCATTGCACTCATGCGCTGCACTAGCTGAAAAGTCGTCGCGCCAGCACCGACCCGGCCGACAGATCCCGTCCATCGAGCTGGTCGTACAGCAGCTCCAGGTCCGCAGCAATCGGATCCATGGCCATCGCGGGCAGCGGCTGGCCGTTCTGGTCGCAGAGCACCCCATCCATCGCGTCGCACAGCGCGGCCCCTACGTCGCGCAGGCGCGCAAAGGGTTGTTCGGTACGGTGAACTTGCGCCACGTCCAGGCTCAGAGTGATGTCGCGGATGGCGGACTGGTCGGGGTCTTCGGCCAGCGCAGCCTGGGTGTCGTAGCCCAGCGTGAGCAGGGGCGGCAAGCCCTGTGCGCTGGCAGGCAGCACCAGGCGGCCGGGCATGGCACCGGGCACAAAGCCCAGGCGGGCGGCGTTCTGCTGCACGTAGCCGGGGCTCCAGGCGGCCTGGCGGGCGCGCAGCATGAACATGAGCTGGGCGTCGTGGTCGCTGGCGAACTGGTCCAGCTCGCGGGCGCGGGCCACTTCCTGCAGCATGTCGGGGAAGTCGGGGGCGGCATTGATAGCGTCGGCAAACGCCTGGGCCTTGACGACGAACTCGGAAAACTCGATCTCGTTGAGCGCGCCCATGCGGTTGGCCAGCTGCACACCGGCCTGGAAGCTCTGGTAGCGCTGGCCCGGTGCAGGGGTTTCCCACTGCTGGTTCGCTTCGTTGAGGCCTTCGATGGCAAACGGCTTGCTGCCTGCGCGGCGGGTCGGCGGCAGCGCGGCCAGAGCAGCATCGCCCGACACCACATGCTCGGGCTGCAGCGATGCAATGACATCGATGAGCGGATCGAGCCCGGGGCGACGCTCCAGCGAAAACGGTGGCACGGGCAGTTGCAGGGCCTCATCGGCATCGACCGCATGCTCCGAGGGATCGGGGCCCCGGTCGAGGCCGTGAAACTCACCCGGTGGTACAGCCACGGCAGCCCCCGCATCGAAGCCGGGCTCCTGGCGCTGGGCCGGCTCACCGGCGGGATCCACGGGCTCTTGCGGCAGCGCGCGCTTGGGCGCATTGCGGCGCGAGGTCCAGGTGTTGTAGGCCACGATGAGGGCCAGCACCAGACCGCCGATGATGGCCAGACTCAGTTGCAATGTGCTCATGGGTTCAGAGAATGTGAGTTTTTCAGGCGTCGGCCATCGAAAGCGCGGACTCCATGTCCACCGCTACGATGCGCGACACACCCTGCTCCTGCATGGTCACGCCGATCAGTTGTTCGGCCATTTCCATCGCAATCTTGTTGTGGCTGATGAACAAAAACTGCGTGCCCTTGCTCATGCTGGACACGAGCTTGGCATAACGCTCGGTGTTGGCGTCATCCAGCGGCGCGTCCACCTCGTCCAGCAAACAGAACGGCGCGGGGTTGAGCTGGAAGATGGCAAACACCAGCGCGATGGCCGTGAGGGCCTTTTCGCCCCCCGACAGCAGGTGAATGGTCTGGTTCTTCTTGCCGGGTGGCTGGGCCATCACCTGCACGCCGGAATCAAGGATTTCGTCGCCCGTGATGATGAGCTTGGCCTGGCCGCCGCCAAACAACTCGGGGAACATGCGCCCGAAGTGGCCGTTGACGGTGTCAAAGGTGCCCGAGAGCAGCTGGCGTGTTTCGCCATCGATCTTGCGGATCGCGTCTTCCAGCGTGTTCATGGCCTCGGTCAGGTCGGCGGTTTGCGCATCGAGGAAGATCTTGCGCTCGCTGGCCAGCTTCAGTTCGTCCAGCGCTGCCAGGTTCACGGCGCCCAGGGCGGCAATCTCGCGGTGCAGGCGGTCGATTTCGCTTTGCAGGCCACCCACGCGCACATTGCCTTCGGTGATCGACTGGGCCACGGCTTCGAGGTCGGCCTGGGCGTCGGTCAGCAAGGTGGTGTACTGCTCCAAGCCCAGGCGCGCGGCCTGCTCCTTGAGCTGGAATTCGGTGATGCGCGCACGCAGCGGGTCGAGCGCACGTTCGAGCTGCATGCGGCGTTCATCGCTGGCGCGCAGCTTGGTCGTCTGATCGTCGTATTCGCTGCGCTGGGCGGCGAGCGCCTTCTCGCGCTCCATCTTCACTTCCAGCGCGGCCTGCAGGCCGCCTTGCGCAGCCGCATCCGACAGGCGGGCAAGCTCATCGCGCGCGCGCTGCTCTTCGTCGGCCAAGGCCTTGGCCTGCTGGGTGGCAGTTTCGATGGAGCGGTTGAGTTCGGCGCGGCGCGCCTCCAGGCTGCGTTGCGAGAAGGTGGCCTCTTGCGCCTGGCGCTCCAGCGTGCGCTGCTGCTCGCGGCAAGCGGTGAGCTTGCGCTCGGCTTCGATGACCTTGTCGCCCAATTGGGCCTCGCGCTCCTGGCTGTCGGCCAGCTGCATGTCCAGTTCTTCAAAGCGTGCCTCGGCGGCCACGCGGCGCTCCTGCAGGTCGGCCAGCTGGGCTTCCACCTCGGCCAGATCGCCGTCGATTTGCTGGCTGCGTGCGCGGGTCTGCTCGGCCAGCTGGGTCAGGCGCAGGGTTTCGACTTGCAGCTCGTGGGCACGACTTTGTGTTTCGGTGGCTTCGCGGCGTGCGGCCACGAGGCGCTGGGAAGCATCGGCATACGCAGCCTCTGCGCGGACCAGGGCCGTGCGCGATTCTTCCGCGATCAGGGCCTGCGCGCGCAGCTCTTTTTCGAGGTGCTCTATTTCCTGCGCGCGGGCCAGCATGCCGGACTGCTCAGAGTCCTGCGCATAGAAGCTCACGCTGTGCGCGCTGACAGCATGGCCCGTGGGCACAAACACCACTTCGCCGGGTTGCAGCGTGCTGCGGCGGGCCAAAGCGTCGTCCAGCGTGGGAGCGGTGTAGCACCCCTGCAGCCAGTCCACCAACACCGCACGCAGGCCCGCATCGTTCAGGCGCAGCAGGTCCGACAGGCGGGCGTGAGGGGACGATGTTTCGGGGTGGCCCGCAGCGGGGGCGCTGTAGAAAGCCAGGCGTGCGGGCGGCGCATCGTTACCGCCGGAACCCAGGAAGCCGCGCACCATGTCCAGGCGCCCTACCTCCAGCGCGGCCAGTCGCTCGCGCAGGGCCGCCTCGAGCGCGTTTTCCCAGCCGGGCTCGATGTGGATGCGGCTCCATAGGCCTTGCAGGCCGTCGAGCCCATGTTTGGCAAGCCAGGGACGCAGCTTGCCATCGGTCTTGACCTTTTCCTGCAGCGCCTTCAGGGCCTCCATGCGGGCCGACAGGTCGGCCTGGCGAGCGCTTTCGGTGTTGACGGCCTGCTGGCGCGCGCGGCGGTCGTCGTCGAGCTGGGGTACGGACTCCTGCAGCTCGTGCAGGCGGGCTTCGGTCGTTTCTGCGATCTCTTGCGCTTCTTCGAGCTGCTCGCGCAGGTTGGTCAGGCGGGCTTCGTCGGGCGCGGCCAGCGCGTTGCGGTCGGTGCGCAGGCGCTCAAAGCGGGCGTCGAGCTGGCGGCTTTGCTCGTCAAAGCTGCGCTGCTCGGCAGCGAGCACGCCAATCTGCTGCTGCACCTGCACCACGGCAGTCCGTTGCTCGGCCGTGCGGCTTTGCGCCTGGCGCAGGGCCTCTTCCAGGTCGGGCAGCTGCATGGCCTGTTCTTCGACCTGGGCGGCCAGCATCTCGGCGCGTTCTTCGGCGTCCACCCCGGCACCGGCCAGGTTTTCCAGCTCAATGTCGGCCTCTTCCTTGCGGGCCTGCCACTGGGCGATCTGCTCGGCCAGCGTGACCAGGCGCTGCTCCACGCGCTGGCGGCCTTCTATCACGTAGCGGATCTCGGCTTCGAGCTTGCCGACCTCGGCCGTGGCTTCATAAAGCTTGCCCTGGGCCTGGTTCACCTGGTCGCCAGCGGCGTAGTGGGCCTGGCGGATGGTTTCGAGGTCAGACTCCACCGCGCGCAGATCGGCCATGCGCGATTCCAGGTCGTTCACGGCCTGCAGGCCGTCCAGGCGCACCTTGTTCTGCTGTTCCTCAGCCTCGGCCCGCTTCAAAAACCACAGCTGGTGCTGCTTGAGCGTGGCGTCGGCCTGCAGGGTGTTGTACTTGGCGGCCACCTCGGCCTGCTTTTCGAGCTTTTCGAGGTTGGCGTTCAGCTCGCGCAGGATGTCTTCAACCCGCGTGAGGTTCTCGCGCGTATCCGACAGGCGGTTTTCGGTCTCGCGGCGACGCTCCTTGTATTTGGAGACGCCCGCAGCCTCTTCGAGGAACAGGCGCAGTTCCTCAGGGCGGCTTTCGATGATGCGGCTGATGGTGCCCTGGCCGATGATGGCGTAGGCACGGGGCCCCAGGCCCGTGCCCAGGAACACGTCCTGCACGTCGCGGCGGCGCACGGGCTGGTTGTTGAGGTAGTAGCTGCTGGTGCCGTCGCGCGTGAGCACGCGGCGCACGGCCACCTCACCGTACTGGCCCCACTGCCCGCCCGCGCGGTGGTCGGAGTTGTCGAAGACCAGCTCCACACTGGCGCGGCTGGCCTGCTTGCGGGTGGTGGTGCCGCTGAAGATCACGTCCTGCATGGACTCGCCGCGCAGCTCGCTGGCCTTGCTCTCGCCCAGCACCCAGCGCACCGCATCCATGATGTTGGACTTGCCGCAGCCGTTCGGGCCCACCACGCCGACCAGTTGCCCGGGCAGCATGAAGTTGGTGGGTTCAGCGAACGACTTGAAACCGGAAAGCTTGATCGAGGTGAGACGCACGGGTCAGGGGGCGGGCAAAAAGAGGAAGAAGGCTGGGGTGCAAAAAGTGGCGCCAGACGGACGTTCCGGGCCGGAACACGCAGGCCGCAGCAAGGGCGGAATGATACCGCGCCGCCCGATGACCACGGGCCCTTGGCAGCATGCCCAGACGCCAGAGCGAGGGTGCGACAGAAACATTTGGAAAAAACAGGCCCTACCGCTTATCCAGCAACGATTTCACGCTATGAATATTGATATTCTGCAGCAGTGCCAGCAAGGCCCCGGGGCCGGATGGGGCAGCGTTCCTGGGTTACGCGCCGTGTGCGTCGTGTGCGTCCTGCGGGTCCTGCGCATCCACCCCATTGGTTTTGCGCACCAGTGCCTCAAACTCGGCCACGGGCACGGGCGGGCTGAAGAGGTAGCCCTGCCAGGCGTGGCAGTTGTGGCGCTCCAGAAACTCGCGCTGGGCCTCGGTTTCCACCCCTTCGGCGATCACGCGCAGGCCCAGGCTGGTGCCCAGGGCCACCACGGTGCGGGCGATGGCGGCGTCGTTGGGGTCGGTGAGCACGTCGCGCACAAAACTTTGGTCGATCTTGAGCTGGTCCAGCGGCAGGCGCTTGAGGTAGGCCAGCGACGAGTACCCGGTACCAAAGTCGTCCAGCGAGAAGCCCACACCATATCCCTTGAGCTGGCCCATCTTTTCGATCGTGTCTTCCACGTCCTGCAGCAGCAGGCCCTCAGTCAGTTCCAGCTTGAGCTGCGGCCCCTGCGCGCCTGAGCTGGCCAGTGCTGCCAGCACCTGGGCCACAAAACCGGCCTGGTGGAACTGGCGCGGGCTCACGTTCACGGCCAGCCCCAAACCCGCCAGGTCCGCGTGCCGCGCCCAGCGGGCCAGTTGCGCGCAGGCCGCCTGGAGCACCCATTCACCCAGCGGAAGGATGAGGCCGGTCTCTTCCGCCAGCGGAATGAAATGCGCAGGCGAGACAAAGCCGTCGCGGGGATGGCGCCAGCGCAGCAGCGCCTCGGCCCCCGTGATGCGGCCCCGGTCGATCTGCGGCTGGTAGTACAGCTCGAACTGGCCCTGCGCCAGGCCGATGCGCATGTCCAGCTCCAGCGCGGCGCGCGCGCTGACAGCAGCCTGCATCTGGGGGTCGTAAAAGCGCAGGGTGTCGCGGCCCGCATTTTTGGCCTGGTAGAGCGCCAGGTCGGCCCGCTTGAGCAGCTCGTCGACCGTCTCGCGCATGCCGCTGAAAATGGTGACCCCCATGCTCAGCGAGCTGTGGTGCGCCGCGCCGTTGAGCACGTAGGGCTCGCGCAGGGCGGTCAGGATGCGCTGACCCACCTCTTCGCTGCGGGCCGCAGCCTCCTCAGGGTTGTCGCCCAGGTCTTCCAGCACCACCACAAACTCGTCGCCCCCCTGGCGGGCCACGGTGTCATCCTCGTGCACGCAATTGCGCAGCCGGTGGGCCACCTGCAGCAGCAGGTTGTCGCCGCTGTCGTGGCCCCGGGTTTCGTTCAGTGTCTTGAAATTGTCCAGATCCAGCAGCAGCAAGGCGCCGCTGCGCTGGTGGCGGGCACTGGTGGCCAACGCCTGCTGCAACCGGTCCATGAGCAGGCGGCGGTTGGGCAAGCGGGTGAGCGGGTCGTAGTAGGCCAGGTTGTTGATCTCTTCCTCGGCCGCCTTGCGCTGGCTCAGGTCCTGCATGGTGACAAGGTGCCCGCCCTCCACCACCACCCCCGACACCTCGACGGGCCGCCGTGTGCCATCGGCACAGCGAATGGTGTATTCGCGGGCGGGTATCACCCCGTCGCCCGCCACGGCCTGCTTTGCGGCCTGGCGCCAGGCATCGTGGATAGCGGTGCGTTCAGATTCGTCGGGGTAAGCGCGCTGCCACCAGGTTTCCACGTCCGGTACGTCTTGCGCCGTATAGCCACAGATCTGCACGTAGCGGTCGTTGCGAAAACTGATGCGGCCGTCGGTCTGGACCAGGCACAGGCCCATGGGCAGGCGTTCCAGGATGCCGCGCAGCCGGTGCTCGTTGCTGCGCAGGGTGTCTTCCATGCGCTTGCGTGCCGTGATGTCCTGCACCACCGCGATGTGGTGGTCAGGCCGGGCCCCGGGCACCCACATGGGCGACACCGTGAGGTCCACCCACACGATGTGCCCGCTCTTGTGGAGGTAGCGCTTTTCGAGCCGGTACTCGGGCACTTCGCCTTTCTTGAGGCGTTCCAGGTGCTGCGTGTCGGCCTCCAGGTCGTCAGGATGGATGAGGGCCTGGACATGGAGCGCAGCCATCTCGTCAGGGCTGTAGCCCACGATGTCGCAATAGCGCTGGTTGGCGCGCAGAAATCGGCCGGTGGTGGTGTCCAGCAGCGCCACGCCCACGCTGGCCTGGTTGAACAGGGCATGAAACCGTTCTTCGCTTTCGCGCCGGGCATCTTCGGACACCTGGGCCCGTGCGAGAGCCAGCGTGCGCTGGCGCACCAGCAGGCCCACGGTAGACGCCAGCAGCAAGGAGACCAGCGCACCGCCCAGCCCCACCAGCACAGGCAGCCGCGCCTCGGAGGGCGACAGGAACGAGCGCGCCGGGTAGAAGGTCAGTCGCCAGCGCCGGTCATGCACCTGCAGGTCGCGCACAAACGGCTGCGCACCCGGCAATGCCGCCGAAGACTGCGCCAACAAGGGCCGCACCGTGGAGTCGGCAGAGCCTGCCCGCACCGAACCATGGTCGGCCATGGAAACGACGATCCCGTTGAGCAGGCCCTGGCTGCCCAGCGCCTGCACCAGGTCATACACCCGGATGGTGGACGCCACGGCCCCCAGGAAGCGGGGCTCCGGCGTGCCCGCCGTGTAGTCGAAAACCGGCACGCGGATCACGAATCCCTGGCGGTGTGTTTCTTCCTGCAGCAAATCAAACGGGGCAGAGACCACGGTGTGGCCGCTGTCCCGGCTGTACTGCATGGCGGCCAGGTTGGTGGGCTGGCTGCTGATGTCAAAGCCCAGCACACCTTCGTTGCCTGCCATGGGCCACAGGTATTCGGCCACAAAGTATTCCGCCCGTTCGCCCGGCGGCCGGATGGTGAAGTTGGGGTAGCCCTGGGAGGTCAGCGAAGTGTCGGCACGCACGCGGGCTTCGTAGGCGGCCCGCTCGGCGCCAGGCACCCAGCGGGTGAACGACAGGTTGCGCACACCGGGGTAGCGCTGGCCCACCTCCAGGTCGCTGGCCGCGCGCTCAAACTCCAGGCGCGTGAGGTGGGGATTCGCCGTGAACAGGCCGCGCAGGCCGTTGACGACTTCGGTATGCCCTTCGATGCGCTGGCTCAGCGCATCGGCAAACCCGCGCGCCTCCTGCATGAATCGCGCGCGCCCGACCTGGGCCACAGAGTCGGCCTGCTGCCAGGCCAGCCAAAGGCTTACCGTCACGCCGAGCACAGCCACGCCCAACCCGGCCATCCAGTGCCGGTATCGACCGTTTTGCGTCAGTGGGGCCATGGCGTGGGGCGGGTGGGCGTTGGCATTCGGTATCAGAGCAGAGCCTGGACAAAGGTACCTGCGTTATGGGTATGTGCCATGGCAGCCGCACCAAGGATTCGGGCAAAGCGCAGGATAGCGGCAATCTGCCATCCGTTGGAGCAAGCGGCGGCACAACAACTGGTTACCAATCAGTTATTTGGTAGAAAGTGCCGTCAGCGCAACACCCTCATGCGTCGACAGCTATGAATTGATGAGCGGTTTTCATAACCCAGGTCAAGAGAGTGTCTGCCCCGGGCGGCCCGCCACCGGGTACGGCGCAAAGCGGCTTCGATTCTCGTTCACATCCAGCGCGCGCCCTATGGGGGGAAACGCCCGCTGCGGGCAGCCGTCGCGCTCACACACCTTGCAGCCCATGCCGATGGGCACGGCGGCCTCGGGGTTGGCGAGGTCCAGCCCACGGGAATACACCAGTTGCGGCGCATGGCGGATGTCACAACCCAGGGCTACAGAGAACTCCTTGCCGGGCACACCCCAGCCGCCGCCGCTGCGCGACACCACGCGCGCCACCCACAGGTAGGCGCGACCATCGGGCATGCGTGCCACCTGCGGCACGGTGCGGCCCGGCTGGGCAAAGGCCTCATACACATTCCACAGCGGGCAGGTGCCGCCGATCTTGCTGAAGTGAAAGTGTGTGGCCGACTGCCGCTTGCTGATGTTGCCCGCGCGGTCCACGCGGATGAAGAAGAACGGCACGCCGCGCGCGCTGGGCCGCTGCAAGGTGGACAGGCGGTGGCACACCGTCTCGAAACCCACGCCAAACTGGTGGCCGAGCCGGTCGATGTCGTAGTGCGCCGCCTCGGCCGCCCGCAAGAAGGCTGTGTAGGGCAACACCAGCGCCCCGGCAAAGTAGTTGGCCAGGCCAATGCGTGCCAGCGCCCGGGCCTGGTCGCTCGACAATCCGGCACCGTCGGCAATGCGCTGCAGCTCGGCGCCCTGCTCAAGAAACGCCAGCTGCGTGGCCATCTGGAAGGCGCGCTGCCCGCGCTCCAGCCCCGCCGCCAGCTGCAGCAGCCCGGCCTCGGCCTGGAACACGCGCTGCGCCTGGCCAGGCAGGTCGGCCACATCCACCACGCGCACCCCGTGGGCCACGAGCAGGCGTTGGGCCAGCGCCTCATCGGCCCGGCCGGGCAGCAGGCCCCAGTCGGCGGCACATCGCTCGGCCGCGTCGTCCAGCTCGGCAATGTGGTTCTGGCGCGCAAAGAAGAAGTCGCGTACTTCTTCATAGGCCATGGGTGGGTGCGGGGCCAACACGCCCTCGCCGCTGCGGTCGTTGCCCAGGGCCGCCAGCCGCTCCAGGGCCTGCCGGTGCCGCTGGTGCAACGCAAGCAGCGTGCGGGCCACCGCGGGCATGCCGGCGGCCAGCTCGCGGATCTCGGCCAGCGATACGGAATCCCCAGCGCCCTCCCCGCCCACGCCCGCAGGCAGGTCCGCCAGCGCCTCGCGCAGGCCGGTGATCAGGCGCGCCTCGTCGTCGTCCGAAAAGCGCTGCACATCCACACCGAACACGGCGTTGATCTTGAGCAAAACAGGCACCGTGAGCGGGCGCTGGTTCTGCTCGAGCTGGTTCAGGTAGCTGGCCGACAGGTCCAGTGCCCGCGCCAGCGCAATCTGGGTCATGCCGCGCTCTTCGCGCAAACGACGCAGGCGCACGCCCATGAAGGTTTTTTTCATTCCATCTTTCTCAGCGGCGTCTGGTAGCACCTTCACCATCATTCGCAATATTTGCAAATTGACGGTTTTTTATTCGCAATCATTCGCCAATTCAGGACTTACAGAGGGATGTCATTGTGCGTAAATTGCGAAGCATGACAACCCCCACTGGCACCGTCGAGCTGACGGAAATCGTGTTCCCCGCCGAAGCCAACCACTACGGCACGCTGTTTGGCGGCAACGCCCTGCAGCTCATGGCCAAGGCGGCGTTTCTGGCAGCGCGCGGCGCCGCACAGCGCGATGTGGTGATGGCGGGCGTGACCGACGTGCGTTTTCTCGCCCCCGTGCCCGTGGGCCATGTGCTCACTCTCCGCGCCTGGGTCACCCGCGTCGGTCGCAGCTCGCTCACCGTGTGCGTGACCGGTCTGGCCGCCACGCTGGGTTCGCCCCAGGACGAAGTGCTGAAGGGGATTTTTGAAATGGTGGCGGTGGATGGCAAAGGCCGCCCCGCTGCCATCACCAACACATATGTAAACCTGGAGACCGCATGACTACCACCGTTGAAACCCCGGGCTTCAAGCCCAAGAAGTCCGTCGCGCTCTCAGGCGTGACGGCGGGCAACACCGCCCTGTGCACCGTAGGCCGCACGGGCAACGACCTGCACTACCGGGGCTACGACATCCTCGACATTGCGGAGGTCTGCGAGTTTGAAGAAATCGCCCACCTGCTGGTGCATGGCAAGCTGCCCACTCGTGCCGAACTGCGCGCCTACAAGGCCAAGCTCAAGGCGCTGCGCGGCCTGCCGATGAGTGTGAAGCAGGCGCTAGAACAGTTGCCCGCCGCCAGCCACCCCATGGACGTGATGCGCACAGGCGTCTCGGCCCTGGGCTGTGCGCTGCCTGAAAAGGACGACCACAACCTGCCGGGCGCGCGCGACATTGCCGACCGGTTGATGGCGTCGCTGGGCTCCATGCTGCTCTATTGGCACCACTGGGCCAGCTCGGGCCGTCGCATCGAGGTGGAGACCGATGACGACTCCATCGGTGCGCACTTCTTGCACCTGCTGCACGGCTCCAAGCCCAGCGCGGCCTGGGAGCGTGCGATGCACACCTCGCTGAACCTGTACGCCGAGCACGAGTTCAACGCCAGCACCTTCACCGCCCGCGTGGTGGCGGGCACGGGCAGCGACATGTATTCGGCCATCACCGGCGCCATCGGCGCGCTGCGGGGCCCCAAGCATGGTGGTGCCAACGAGGTGGCTTTCGAGATCCAGAAACGCTACGACAGCCCGGACGAAGCCGAGGCCGACATCCGCCGCCGCGTGGAGGCCAAGGAGGTGGTCATTGGCTTCGGCCACCCGGTCTACACCGTGAGCGACCCACGCAATGTGGTCATCAAAGGCGTTGCGCACAACTTGTCGCAAGAGGCTGGCAGCACCAAGATGTATGACATTGCCGAGCGGCTGGAGACGGTGATGTGGGATGTCAAAAAGATGTTCCCCAACCTCGACTGGTTCAGCGCCGTGAGCTACCACATGATGGGTGTGCCTACCGCCATGTTCACTCCGCTGTTCGTCATCGCACGCACCAGCGGCTGGGCGGCACACATCATCGAGCAACGCATCGACAACAAGATCATCCGGCCGAGTGCGAATTACACCGGGCCGGAAGACCTGGTGTTTGTGCCCATCGAACACCGCGCTTAACGCCCACGCCCCCTTGCCTCTTTCTTCCTCCCTCTCCCCTCGCGGGAGAGGGCCGGGGAGAGGGGGCGAACCAGCACAGCGTCACCATGCAACCGCCCCCTCTCCCCCAACCCCTCTCCCGCGAGGGGAGAGGGGAGTGAGCAGCCGGGCGCCAAAATATTCCGCCAGCCCACCCTATGATGAACACCCAATTCCGCCGCCCCTTGCCCGGCACCGCCCTGGACTACTTTGACGCCCGCGTCGCCGTCGAAGCCCTGCAGCCTAACGCCTGGCCCACCCTGCCCTACACCGCCCGCGTGTTTGCCGAAAACATCGTGCGCCGCGCCGATCCGGCCACCGTCAACGACTGCCTGCGCCAGCTCGTCGAGCGCCGCAGCGACCGCGACTTCCCCTGGTACCCGGCGCGCGTGGTGTGCCACGACATCCTGGGTCAGACGGCGCTGGTGGATCTGGCGGGCCTGCGCGATGCGATTGCCAAGGAGGGCGGCGACCCGGCCCAAGTGAACCCCGTGGTGCCAGTGCAGCTCATCGTGGACCACTCGCTGGCCGTGGAGTGTGGCGGGTTCGACCCCGACGCCTTCGCCAAGAACCGCGCCATCGAAGACCGCCGCAACGAGGACCGCTTCCACTTCATCGAGTGGACCAAAAAAGCCTTCGCCAACGTGGATGTGATCCCGGCGGGGAACGGGATCATGCACCAGATCAATCTGGAAAAGATGTCGCCCGTAGTCCATGCCGACCGGGGCGTGGCCTACCCCGACACCTGCGTGGGCACCGACAGCCACACACCGCATGTGGACGCCCTGGGCGTGATCGCCATCGGCGTGGGCGGCCTGGAGGCCGAGAATGTGATGCTGGGCCGCGCATCGATGATGCGGCTGCCCGAGATCGTGGGCGTGCAGCTGACCGGCCAGCGCCAGGACGGCATCACCGCCACCGATGTGGTGCTGGCGCTCACCGAGTTTTTGCGCAAGGCCAAGGTGGTGGGCGCCTACCTGGAGTTCTTTGGCGAAGGCGCGTCCAAGCTCACGATTGGCGACCGCGCCACCATCTCGAACATGGCGCCCGAATACGGCGCCACGGCGGCGCTGTTCAGCATCGACGAACAGACGCTGGAGTATCTGACGCTGACGGGCCGCGAGGCGGAACAAGTGAAGCTGGTCGCGACCTATGCCAAGACAGCGGGATTGTGGTCCGACACCCTCAAACATGCGGTCTACGCGCGCAACCTGGTGTTCGACCTGTCGAGCGTGGTGCGCAACCTGGCCGGCCCCTCCAACCCCCACGCGCGCGTGGCCACGTCCGACCTGGCGGCCCAAGGCATCGCGGGCCCCTGGGCCATGCCCGCACCACAGGACGGCACGATGCCCGATGGCGCTGTGGTCATTGCCGCCATCACCAGCTGTACCAACACCAGCAACCCGCGCAACGTGATTGCTGCGGCCCTGCTGGCGCGCAACGCCAACCGGCTGGGCCTAGCACGCAAGCCTTGGGTAAAAACCTCGCTAGCGCCCGGCTCCAAGGCAGTGGAGCTGTATCTGAAGGAAGCCGGTCTGCTGGTCGACCTGGAAAAGCTCGGCTTTGGCATCGTGGGCTTTGCCTGCACCACCTGCAACGGGATGAGTGGGGCGCTGGACCCTGCCATCCAGCAGGAGATCATCGACCGCGACCTGTACGCGACCGCCGTGCTCTCGGGCAACCGCAATTTCGACGGGCGCATCCACCCCTATGCCAAGCAGGCGTTTCTGGCCTCGCCCCCGCTGGTCGTGGCCTATGCGATGGCGGGCACGGTGCGTTTTGACATCGAAAAGGATGTGCTGGCGGTGGTGAACGGAAGAGAAATTCGTCTCAAAGACCTGTGGCCCAGCGACGCGGAAATCGACGCCGTGGTGAAGACTGCCGTGAAGCCCGCGCACTACCGCACCGTGTACGAACCCATGTTCGCCATCCGACCGGGCGATGGCGAGCGCGTCTCGCCGCAGTACGGCTGGCGAACGCAGTCCACCTACATCCGCCGCCCGCCCTACTGGGACACCGAGGGCATCGGCGCACTGGCCGCCCACCCGCGCACCTTGCAGGGCATGCGCCCGCTGGCCCTCCTGCCCGACAACATCACCACCGACCACCTCTCGCCATCCAACGCCATCCTGCCGGACAGCGCAGCGGGTGAATATCTGGCGCGCATGGGCGTGCCCGAGGAGGACTTCAACTCCTACGCCACGCACCGGGGTGACCACCTCACCGCCATGCGCGCCACGTTTGCCAACCCGCAGCTCGTCAACGAAATGGCTGTGGTGGATGGCCAGGTGAAAAAAGGCTCGCTCGCCCGCGTGGAGCCCGAGGGCCAGGTGATGCGCATGTGGGAGGCCATGGAAACCTATCTGAACCGCCGCCAGCCGCTCATCATCATTGCCGGTGCCGACTACGGCCAGGGGTCCAGCCGCGACTGGGCCGCCAAGGGTGTGCGGCTGGCGGGGGTGGAGGTGGTGGTTGCCGAGGGCTTTGAGCGTATTCACCGCACCAATCTGATCGGGATGGGTGTGTTGCCGTTGGAGTTTGAGGTGGGGGTCAATCGCATCACGCTGGGGCTGGATGGGAGGGAGGTGTATGACGTGGAGGGTGATCTGATGCCCGGTGCGAAGGTGATGCTTGTTGTTCAAAACAAGCTGGGTGAGGTGGTGAAAGTGCCCATGCGCTGTCGGCTAGACACTGCAGAGGAGGTTTCGGTGTACGCGGCGGGTGGTGTGCTGCAGCGTTTTGCGCAGGATTTTTTGGCGGCGCGGGCTGGGGTCGCCCCCTCTCCCCAACCGCTCTCCCGCGAGGGGAGAGGGGCTCGCGCACGATGACAATCGCTGCTATTTATCTTGCTCCCCTCGCCCCTTGTGGGAGAGGGGCCGGGGGAGAGGGGGCCTACCCATGGACCAACGCCAATTCACCAAAACCCTGCGCCAGAACATGACCGACGCCGAACAGCTGCTCTGGAGGCACCTGCGCGCCCACCGCATGGACGGCCAGAAGTTCCGCCGCCAACAACCCATCGGCCCCTATATCGTGGACTTTGTGCATTTCGGTCTGCGGCTGATCGTGGAAGCCGATGGCGGGCAGCATGTGGATTCGGAGCACGACGCTGCCCGCGACGCCTGGCTGCACAGCCAGGGCTTCACCCTGCTGCGGTTTTGGAACAACGACATCCTGCACAACACGGATGCGGTGCTGGAAAGCATCTGGAATGCTGTGCGTACGGGCACCCCCTCTCCCCCGGCCCCTCTCCCACAAGGGGCGAGGGGAGGAACACCATGAACAACCATCCTTCTCAAATCAAAATCCCTGTCACTTACATGCGCGGCGGCACCAGCAAGGGCGTTTTCTTTCGCCTCGACGACCTGCCCGCCCCCGCCCAGCAACCCGGCCCGTCGCGGGACGCGTTGCTGCTCCGCGTGCTGGGCAGCCCTGATCCCTACGGCAAGCAGATCGACGGCATGGGCAATGCGTCGTCTAGCACCAGCAAGGCCGTGATCCTGTCGCGCAGCACGCGGCCGGGCCATGACGTGGACTACCTGTTTGGGCAGGTATCCGTCGACCAGCCCTTTGTGGACTGGAGCGGCAACTGCGGCAACCTGTCGGCCGCTGTGGGGCCATGCGCCATCCACATGGGGCTGATCGATGCGGCGCGGATTCCGCAGGACGGCACCATCCCCATCCGCATCTGGCAGGCCAACATCGGCAAGACCATCGTGGCGCATGTGCCCATTGCCCATGGGCAGGTGCAGGAGACGGGCGACTTTGAGCTGGATGGCGTGACCTTTGCGGCGGCCGAGGTGGCGCTGGAGTTCATCGACCCCGCCGACGATGGGGATGAAGGCGGCGCCATGTTTCCGACTGGCAATGTCGTTGACACCTTGGAAGTCCCGGGCGTCGGCAGCTTTGCCGCCACGCTGATCAACGCGGGCATCCCCACCATTTTTCTCAACGCGCAAGAGCTGGGTTACACCGGCACCGAGCTGCAGCAGGCCATCAACGGCGATGCAGCGGCACTGGCGCGCTTCGAGACGATCCGTGCATACGGCGCCCTGAGCATGGGCTTGATCCAGCAGCTGAGCGAGGCCGCCACCCGCCAGCACACCCCCAAGATCGCCTTCGTCGCGCCGCCTGCCAGCTACACGGCCTCCAGCGGAAAAGCCATTGACGCCAAGGACATCGACCTGCTGGTGCGCGCGCTCTCCATGGGCCAGCTGCACCACGCCATGATGGGCACGGCGGCCGTGGCCATTGGCACGGCCGCAGCCATCCCCGGCACGCTGGTCAACCTGGCAGCGGGCGGGGGCGTGCGCAGCAGCGTGCGGTTTGGCCATCCCTCGGGCACCTTGCGTGTGGGGGCCGAGGCAGTCCAGACCGACGGCCAGTGGACAGTGATCAAGGCCCTCATGAGCCGCAGCGCCCGCATCCTGATGGAAGGCTGGGTGCGTGTGCCTGGCGGTATTTTTTGAGTTTTTTGGCCCCTTCCGCCCGTCCATCAAGCCTTAACAGCTACAAAAACAGTAGCAAATCAAGTCCCTTGCAATTCATGAACACCAAACAACAACTCAAGGCCCTGGCCCACGCCCGCCGTGGCGTCATCGTGCCTGGCGCCTTCAACGCCCTCTCCGCCCGCGTGGTGGCCGACCTGGGGTTTGAAGCCATTTACATCACCGGCGCAGGCGTTACCAACATGTGGTTCGGTCTGCCCGACCAGGCCTTCATGGGGCTGACCGACATTGCCGACCACACGGCCCGCATCCGCGATGCGGTGGAGCACCTGCCGCTTATCGTCGATGCCGACACCGGCTTTGGCAACGCCCTGAACACCTACCACGCGGTGCGAACGCTGGAGCGCGCAGGCGCCGACTGCATCCAGCTCGAAGACCAGGTCAGCCCCAAGCGCTGCGGGCATTTCAGCGGCAAGGAGGTGATCAGCACCGACGAGATGCTGGGCAAGATCAAGGCCGCCGTGGACGCGCGTCGCGACGCAAACACCCTCATCCTGGCACGCACGGATGCCTGCGCCACCCAGGGCTTCGAGGCCGCCGTGGAGCGCGCCCAGCGGTTTGAGGAGGCCGGTGCCGACATCCTGTTTGTCGAAGCCGTCACCACGCTGGACGAGATCCGCGCCCTGCCCCAGCGGCTGGCAGCGCCGCAGCTCATGAACATGGTGATCGGTGGCAAGACGCCCATCACCAGCGCTGAAGAACTGGCCGCCCTGGGCTACGGCCTGGTGCTGTATGCCAACGCCGCGCTGCAGGGCGCGGTGGCGGGCATGCAGAAGGCGCTGACCGTGCTGCGCGACACCCAGCGCATTGATGAAGACCCCGCCCTGGTGGCGCCGTTTGCCGAGCGCCAGCGGCTGGTGCAAAAAATGACCTGGGATGCGCTGGAGGAAAAATACACGTAAAAATACCTACAGCGCCTTAACCACAAGCGCTAGCAGCTATCAATTGGATAGCAATCAGCAGTCGCTTAGTGGATATCCCTTGGGTTGCGGGCTGCATCCATGCCGCACAAAAAGGGGGCGCACGGCACAATGGGTCTTCTTGGCACCTTGTGCACGCTACCCTTCATGCAAAGCATCCCTTCCCAGAACGTGGTGGACCTGCTGCTCGACGCGGTCTGCGTCGTCCATGCGGACAGCACCATTGAGTTTGTGAGCCCTGCGTTCGAACGCATCTTTGGCTACGCGCCCGAGGAAGTCATTGGCAAACGCATGCTCGACATGGTGCACCCCGAGGATCGGGCCATCACCCAAAGCCAGGCGCAGAGCGTGATGAATGGTCATCTGCAGCTGCAGTTTGAAAATCGCTATGTGCGCAAGGATGGCTCTATCGCCCATATCCGCTGGACTGCGCGCTGGTTGCCTGACAAGCAGCGGCGGCTGGCGGTGGCGCACGACATCACCGAGCGCAAGTTCACCGAGTCCATGCAGGCGGTGATCTATGCCATCTCCGAAGCCGCTCACACCACACACAACCTGCAGGCGCTGTTCCAGCACATTCACCAGATCATCGGGCGCCTGCTGCCTGCCACCAACTTCGCGGTCGCGCTCTACGACGCCTGCAGTGATTCATTGAGTTTTCCGTACCACGTCAACGAACCGGGCGCCGCCCCCACGCCCCCGGCGCCAGTGCAGGATGCGCTGTGTGCCGAGGTGATCCACAGCGGCAGCACCCTTCTGTTGACGCCCGATACCCCCGACAACGCCGACCCCCGCGCCGCGCAACTGCGTCGGCAGCTACCCCAGGAACACGCACCGCTCTACTGGCTGGGCGTGCCGCTGCAAACCCAGAAAGGCGCCATCGGTGCGCTGGTGCTGCAAAGCTACACCGAGCAGGCCCGCTACACAGAAAAAGACAAGGAGCTGCTGCAGTTTGTCTCCACCCAGGTCGCAGCCGCCATCGAGCGCAAGCAGATGCATGAGCGCCTGGAGCACATGGCGCAGTACGACCAGCTCACGCACCTGCCCAACCGCCAGCTGTTTCTGGACCGACTCAAGACCGCACTGGCCCGCGCGCGGCGCGACCAAAGCCTGCTGTCGCTGCTGTTCCTCGATCTGGACGACTTCAAGCAGGTCAACGACAGCCTGGGCCATGCCATGGGCGACCTGCTGCTGCAGCGGGTGGCCCAGCGGCTGCTGGAGTGCGTGCGCGGCTCGGACACCGTCGCGCGCCTGGGGGGCGACGAATTTGTGGTGCTGCTCGAAGGCGGCCATGCCCGCGAACACGCCGCCGCAGCGGCCGACAAGATCCTGGCAGCCTTCGGCCAGCCATTTGACCTGGAAGGTATCCGCCTGAGCATCCAGCCGAGCATCGGCGTGGCCATCTACCCCGAGCATGGGGGCGAAGAACACCGGTTGCTGGGCCATGCCGACGAGGCGATGTACCTGTCCAAGAAAAGTGGCGGCAACCAGGTGCGGGTGGCTTCACCCCGGGATGGGCTGGTGCCTTGACACTGGTTGCCGCACCGCCAGCCTGCTGAGCAGACCCGCCGCGCCCTCTCTCTTTTACTTCCACCCAAACCCTTTATTCCAAACGTTCCACGCCATGCTCTACAACGCGCTCCAGCTCGCCCATGTCCTGTCCATCATCGTGTGGATCGGTGGCATGGTGTTTGCCCATTTCTTTTTGCGCCCCGCAGCGCAGTCGCTGGAGCCCCCGCAGCGTGTGCGGCTCATGCACGATGTGCTGCAGCGCTTTTTCGCCGCCGTGGGGGTGGCCGTGCTGGTGGTGCTGGGCAGCGGGCTGTGGATGATCGGCCGCGTGGCCAAACAAACGGTGCAGGCCGGTGGCAGCTTTGCCATGCCACTGGACTGGACCATCATGGCCACGCTGGGCCTGGCGATGATGGTCATCTTCGGGCACATCCGGTTTGCGCTGTTCCGACGCCTGCAGCGGGCGGTGGCTGCATCGGACTGGCCCGCCAGCGGCAAGGCCCTGGGCAGCATCCGCAGCTGGGTGGGCGTGAATCTGGCCCTGGGCGTGGTGATCGTGGTGGTCACGCTGCTCGTCTAACGGTGGGCGCCCGCAAGCGACCTGTTGGCCACCACACGCCCTGCGCTGTACCCCATTGATGAAACGCATTGCCTGGATCTCTTGTGCGGCCCTGGCCGTGTGCCTGCTCACCGCAGGCGCGGCCAGCTGGTGGGCGCAGCACCGCGTTGACAGTGCCCTGGCACAGACGGCACAACTGCAGCGCCAAGTGACCGAACTCAACAATGCGCTGCTGGGCTATACCCGCTACACCAGCTACCTCACCGCAGGCAAACAGACGCTGGCCGAGCAGATGAAGCTGCTCGCCGCCACCGTGGTCCGCGAAGAAGGAGCCACGCAGATCATCGAAAAATCGGTGCTGGGCATCGCATCCACCGGTGTAGTAGCCATCACCTACACCGCCGAATACGCCTTCGGCTTTGACCTGCGCCCCGAAAGCTACGAGCTGCACGCCACCAACGGCGGCATCGAGGTGCACATCCACCGCCCCACGCTGGTGGCCGCACCAGCCGTTACCAACCTGCAGCACCGCATCCTCTCGGGCGGGCTGCTGACCGACAACAAGGGCGCTGTCATCAAGCTGAGTCAGGAGGCCGCCAAACGCGCTCGCCAGCAGGGCGAGGCAATGGCGTCCGATCCGGCCGTGCTGGCGCTGTGCGAAAAAAGCCTGACCGAGTTTCTGTACGGCTTTCTGACCAAACAGCCCGGCGTGAAGCAGGTGCCACGCATCCGCGTGGTCTACAAACCGTCGGCGTAGGGGCCTGCTCCTACCCCAATTCCCCACCCATGGGGCTGACCCTCATGGTCCTGAGTGCATTGCGGCCGGGCGCCACAGAGCGGTACCACCGCACGTACCATGGTGGACAAGGAGTTCTGACTTTGTTCCGTTTTTTCGAAAGCCGCCTTCCCCCTTATCCCCCCGCCGAACCTCACCTGCCCCCCAAAGACTTCATGGCCTTTGTGTGGGATGGCACCCGTGGCCTGCGTGGCTATGTAGCAGCCATGGCAGGCCTGTCTGCGGCCATCGCCATCTATGAAGCGCTGCTGTTTGCGGTGCTCGGCCATGTGGTGGACTGGATCTCCAGCACGGCCCCGGGTGCGCTGTGGGCCGAGCGCAAAGGAGAGTTGATTGGCATCACCGCCCTGCTCCTGGCCTCGGTGCTGCTGGTGGCCGTGCAGACCAGCATCAAGCACCAGGTGCTGGCCATCAACTTCCCACTGCGCTTGCGCTGGAACTTTCACCGGCTGATGCTGGGCCAGAGCATGGCGTTCTACGCGGACGAGTTTGCGGGCCGCATCACCACCAAGATCATGCAGACGGCCCTTGCCGTGCGCGACATGATCTTCACGACCACCGACGTGGTGATTGGCATGGGCATCTACCTTGTCACCATCCTCGTGTTGCTGGCCGGGTTTGACGCACGGCTGCTGGCGCCTTTTGCCGCTTGGATGGTGGCCTATGGCCTGGCCTGCTGGTACTTTGTGCCGCGCCTGGGCAAGGTGGGCAAGGCGCAGGCCGATGCGCGCTCGGTGATGACCGGGCGCATCACCGACGCGTACACCAACATCGCCACCGTCAAGCTGTTCTCGCACACGCGGCGCGAGTCTGAATTTGCGCGTACCGCCATGGACGCGTTCAAGCTCACGGGCTATGCCCAGATGCGCCTGGTGAGCCGGTTCGAGATCGTGAACCACATCCTGGTGGTGGCCATGATCCTCAGCGCCTGCGGCACCGCGCTGTGGCTGTGGTCGGCGGGCGAAGTCGGTGCCGGTGCCGTGGCCGCCGTCACCGCCATGACCCTGCGCGTGTCCGGCCACGCCCACTGGGTGATGTGGGAGATGACCACCCTGTTCGAGAGCGTGGGCACCATCCAGGATGGCATCAACACGCTGACCAAACCCCGCACCGTGGTGGACGCGCCCGACGCTAAACCACTCGTTGTGACGCAGGGCGAAGTGCATTTTGAGGACATGACCTTTGCCTACGGCAGCGGCCCCGGCGCCCGCCCGGTCATCGACCGGCTCAACCTGACCATCCGCCCCGGCGAGAAGATCGGCCTGATTGGCCGCTCGGGCGCGGGCAAGTCCACCCTGGTCAACCTGCTGCTGCGTTTTCATGACGTGCAGTCCGGCCGCATCCTGATCGACGGGCAGGACATCGCCCATGTCACGCAGGACAGCCTGCGCCGCAACGTCGGCATGGTCACGCAAGACACCTCGCTGCTGCACCGCTCCATGCGCGACAACATCCTGTACGGCCGCCCCGACGCCAGCGAGGCCGACCTGCACCAGGCGGCCGAGCGCGCCGAGGCGGCGGATTTCATCGCCACGCTCACCGACCTGCAGGGGCGCACAGGCTATGAGGCCCATGTGGGCGAGCGCGGCGTCAAGCTCTCGGGCGGCCAGCGCCAGCGCGTGGCCATTGCACGCGTGATGCTCAAGGACGCGCCCATCCTGCTGCTGGACGAAGCCACCAGCGCGCTCGACTCCGAGGTGGAAGCCGCCATCCAGCAAAGCCTGGACGGCCTGATGCAGGGCAAGACGGTGATTGCCATTGCGCACCGCCTGTCCACCATTGCCGCCATGGACCGCCTCATCGTGATGGACGCAGGCCGCATCGTCGAAGAAGGCACCCACGCGCAGCTGCTGGGCCAGGGCGGCGTGTATGCGCGGCTGTGGGGGCACCAGAGCGGCGGGTTCCTGGGCGAATCGGAAGAAGACTGAGTCGGCGAGGACGGATACGAGCCACATGGGCGACACGCTGTCGCGCACGCGGCTGTGCGGCGGGTGTGTTGTCCCTACGGTGGCGGGTTTCAACCACCGGATGGAATCGCACCAATGATCAAAGTCACCGCCGTTTACCGCTGGCGTGAAGGCGCCACCTTCAACCACGACTACTACCACTCCGAGCACATGCGCATCGCCCGCGCAGCATTGCAGCCGCTGGGCCTGGTGCGGCTGGAGAGCGACCGTGTTCTCTCCCCTGGCGAGCTGCGCCCGGGACAGGTGGTGGCGCTCACCAACGCATTCTTCAGCGACCTGAAGCAGGCGCAGACGGCCGCCAAGCAGACGGCAGCGGCGCTGATGGCCGATGTGCCCAACTACACCAACATCGAGCCCGAGTCGTACCTGGCGCAGCTGAACGAACACAGCTTGACCACGGCAGAGTAGCCACCGCAGCGTGTTGCCGATGGTTGAATTTCAATCAAATTGGCCTCTAGCGCTTATCCATAAAGCGTCATAAGCTATATAAAATATAGCGAACCTGCAGATCCTCAGCCCCATTCAGCCCACCATGACCCCTGAAGCGCCTTTGCCACCTAACCCGCTGCACATGCCCGCTCCCACCGGCGACCAACTCAAGGCCGCGCGTGTTGCCGCTGGCCTCAGTCAGGCGCAGGCAGCGGAGCTGATGGGCTACCCGCTACAAACGGGCAGCCGGGGCGGCGTGCAGTCGCGCACCTGGCAGGCGCTGGAGAGCACCACCGACGAGCGCAACATGCAGGGGCCGGTGTTTGCGATGTTTTTGCTGCTCACGGGGCAACACCAGGATTGGGTACTCGCCCCGCGCAAACTCGCGGGCACCGGCGCAGCAGCCGACGCACAGCCTGCGCAGCGATAAAAAAAGCGGAACGGCCCGAAGGCGGTTCCGCCAAGTCTTCACGGGGAGATAAGGGTTACCGGGTGGCTCAGTCCACCTTGATATTGGCGGCCTTGATAACCTGAGCCCACTTCTCGACTTCGGCCTTCTGGAACGCAGCAATCTGGGCCACGGTCATGTCGGCGGGCTCCATGCCAAAGCCCTTCAGGCGGGTTTGCATGTCGGGCTGGGCCAGGATCTTGCGGATCTCGTCGTGCAGGCGCGTGACCACGGGCGTGGGCGTGCCAGCCGGCACAAAGATGGCCTGCCAGGACTGCACCTGGAAGTCCTTGAGTTCTGCCACGCCGGACTCGGCCACGGTGGGCACGTCGGGCATGGAGGCCAGGCGCTGGGGTGAGGTGACGGCAATGGCGCGCAGTTTGCCGCTCTGGATGTGCGGCGCGGCCACCACCGTGGTGTCAAACATCATGTCCACCTGGCCGCTGATCACATCCTGGATGGCCGGGCCGCTGCCTTTGTAGGGGATGTGGGTGAACTTCACGCCCGACTTGTACGCCAGCAACTCCACGGCCAAATGCTGCGAGCTGCCTGTGCCGGCCGAGGCCGACGACAGGCCGCCTTGCTTGCCCTTCGCCCCCGCCAGCACGTCCTTGAGGGTTTTGTAAGGGCTGTTGGCCGCCACCACCAGCACGACCGGGTTGGTGCCGATCAGCGTGACGGGGCTGAAGGACTTGATGGGGTCGTAGCCCAGCTTGGGGTAGAGGCTCACGTTGATGGCGTGCGAGCTGACGGTGCCACCCAGCAGGGTGTAGCCATCCGGCGCAGAGCGCGCAGCAGCTTCAGAGCCGATGCTGCCCGCCGCGCCGCCCTTGTTCTCCACCACCACCGTGGTGCCCAGGGCAGTACCCAGTTGCTGGCCAATCAGCCGCGCCAGCGTGTCGGTGGTGCCACCTGCAGCAAACGGCACCATGTAGGTGATGGGTTTGCCGGTGGGCCAGGTGCCCTGGGCTGTGGCGGGCAGGCTGACAAGGGTGCTGAAGGCTGCGGCCGCCAGGGCGGCGGTGTGGATGAGGGTTCTGCGTTGCATGGTGGTGTCTCCTGGGTGTTTTGTGGATGGTGAACGGAACGGCGATAGAAAAACGGAGCGCAAAAAAGCCGGTGCGGCTGGCGCGTGCAATGCAATGGACGCTCAGGGCAGATCGACGATCTCGACCCAATTGGGGTTCTTGCCCACCGGCACCCGCGTGGGCGTGCCGGGGATGCCGGTGGCCGGGTCGATGGGGTGTAGCGCCAGGTGGTGCGACTCCTGCCCTGCCGCGATCAGAAATCGGCCTGAAGAATCCACCGCAAAACCGCGCGGTGATTTCTCGGTGGGCACCTGGCCCAGCGGCTGCAGCTGGCCGGTGGCAGCGTCGACGCGAAAGCTGCTCAGCGTGCTGGAGGTGCGCTCGGACGCATACAGCGTGCGGCCGTCGGGCGACAGGTGAATGTCGGCGGCCCAGGGCTTGCCGTTAAAGCCTGCGGGCAGTGCCGTGGTGCGCTGCACCGGGCGCAGCGTGCCGCGCTCCTTGTCGTAGGCCATCACATGCACGGCGGCATCCAGCTCGTTCAGCACATACATGGTGCGCTGGGCGGTATCCCACACAAAGTGGCGCGGGCCGGATTTTTCGGGAGTCACCTGCGTCAGCGCGGGTTCATGGGCGGTGAGCCTGCCGCTCTCGGCATCAAAACGCCAGGCCGAAAGGTTGTCGCCGCCCAGGCTGGTGGCAAACACACGGCGGTTGGCCGCATCGGCGTGGATGGCGTGCGCGTGGGGCGCCGTGGGGATGAGCTGCTGCACCGCGCCCACCGCCCCATCCTTGCCAATGCTGTTGACCGTGATCTTGTGGCCGGGGTAAGACGCCGCAAACAGCCAGCGCCCCGTGGCATCGGTGTCGATGTTGGCCATGCTGTCGGCCAGCGGGGCCTCGCCCAGCTTGCGCAGCTTGCCGCTGGTGGGGTCGATCGCCAGGCTCACCACCCTGAAAGGCTGCGAGCGCAACGCCACGTACAGCACCTTCTTGTCAGGGCTCACGGCCATCGGCATTGCGGTGCCGCCCAGCGGCACGGTGTCTACCGGCTTGAGCGTGGCAGTGTTGCGGTCCAGTTCAAACACCGAGACATCCTGGCTGTCCGCGTTGGCGACATACACCCAGGTTGCCGCCCAGGCGCCGGGGGTGGACAGCGCGGCAACGGCTGCCAGTGCCAGTTGTGCCACCCGGGTGCGTATGCGTGGTGTAGAGGTCATTGCCGTCTCCCGAAGGGGTCTGCGCGGTAGCAGGGCCTGGACCGCGGGTTGTGTGGGTGGATGGTCATCTGCCGGGCTGTGTGCTGAGGCACCCAGCTGTTGGCGGAGCGGTTGTGTTTTGTCATACGTTATATGTTGTCGTACAACAAGATCAGCATTGTCACCACAAGCCTGTCTTACACACGCAGGGATTACCCGAATTTCGACGAACAATCTGCAAGGATTCCCCACCTGCCTGGCAGAGGAGGAATGCGGTCAGGAAAGAGCTAGTGAAAACCCTCAATCCGCCCTAAGACCACCCAAAATTCTCACGGCATGTATTGCCATTTTGCAATCTTAGTTGTACGATGACTAACAACATCACTCAGGAGACATTCCATGACCCTGCGCCGTAGAGCCGCCCTTCTCGCCTGCATCGCCACCCTGGCAGCGGCCTCCGCCACCGCACAAAGCGCTGACTGGCCTGCAAAAACCCTGCGCATCGTGGTGCCCTACCCGCCCGGCGGCAGCTCGGACATCATTGCCCGTTCTATCAGCCAGGCGATGTCCGAGGCGCTCAAGCAGTCGGTCATCGTGGAGAACAAACCCGGCGCCAACGGCAACCTGGGCGCCGACTTTGTGGCCAAGGCCGAGCCCGATGGCTACACCATGCTGCTGTGTGACGTGGGCGCGCTGGCCATCAGCCCTTCGGTCTATACCAAGCTGTCGTTCGACCCCTCCAAGGACCTGCGTGGCGTGACCATGCTGGCCTACTCGCCCCACCTGCTGGTGGTGCATCCCTCGGTGCCGGTCAGCAACCTCAAGGAGCTGGTGGCGTACTCGAAGAAGAACGACCTGAACTTCGCCGTCACCGCCACCGGCAGCGCCCCCCATGTCGCTGGTGTGGCACTGGAACGCGCCGCCGGTGCGCGCTGGCAATACATCCCCTACAAGGGCGGCGTCACCGCCATCCAGGACACCGTGGCCGGGCAGACGCAGATCCTGATGAACGGCATGCTCGCCACCCTGCCCCACGTGCAAAACGGCAAGCTCAAGGTGCTGGGCGTCTCCAAGGCCACGCGCATGCCGCTGATCGGCGACGTGCCCACCATTGCAGAGCAGGGCGTGCCCGGTTTCGAATCCGGCACATGGCAAGGCATTCTGGTGCCGCGTGGCACGCCGGAAGCCGTCGTGCAGAAGCTCAACAAGGCGCTGATCACCGCCATTCGCGCGCCCGATATCCGTTCGCGCCTGGCCGGCCAGGGCGCCGAGGTGGTCACCATGACCCCTGCCGAACAAGACCAGTTCTTCGCCAAGGAGCGCGCCCGCTGGGCCACAGTGGTGAAGGCCGCCAACATCAAGCTCGACTAAGAAGGTGTCAGCGAACCCCTCATGCCTCCTCCCTCGCCTTCCCATTTCCTACTACCGCCCCGCACTGACATGACTCCCCAAGAACTCAAAACCATCATGGGCTCCGGCCTGCTGTCGTTCCCGATCACGGACTTTGACGAGCAGGGCGAATTCCGCCCCAAGACCTATATCGAGCGCCTGGAATGGCTGGCCCCCTACGGCGCCAGCGCGCTGTTTGCCGCCGGTGGCACGGGCGAGTATTTCTCGCTCTCGGGCCCCGAGTACGGCCAGGTCATCAAGACCGCAGTGGATACCTGCCGTGGCAAGGTGCCCATCATTGCCGGTGCCGGTGGCCCCACCCGCACGGCCATTGCCCATGCGCAAGAGGCCGAGCGCCTGGGTGCGCACGGCATCCTGCTCTTGCCCCACTACCTGACCGAAGCTGGACAGGAAGGCCTGATCGCCCATGTGGAGCAGGTCTGCAAGAGCGTGAAGTTCGGCGTGATCGTCTACAACCGCGACCGCACCAAACTCACGGCCGAGTCCCTGGCCATCCTGGCCGACCGCTGCCCGAACCTGGTGGGCTTCAAGGACGGCGTGGGCAACATCGAGGTGATGTCCTCCATCTACATGAAGATGGGCGATCGCTTTTCGTACCTGGGCGGCCTGCCCACGGCCGAGGTGTATGCGGCGGCCTACAAGGCGCTGGGCACGCCGGTGTATTCGTCGGCGGTGTTCAACTTCATCCCCCGCACGGCGATGGAGTTCTACAAGGCCGTGGCCAGCGACGACACGGCCACGCAGCACCGCTTGCTCAAATCCTTCTTCATGCCCTACCTGGCCATCCGCAACCGCGTGGAAGGCTATGGCGTCTCCATCATCAAGGCCGGTGCCCGCATCGTGGGCCACGACGGCGGGCCGGTGCGCGCGCCGCTGACGGACTTGAAGCCCAGCGAGATGGAAGAGCTCAAGGCGCTGATCGACAAGCTCGGCCCGCAGTAAGCACGGCCTGACAGATGCCTCCAAGGGCCTGGTTTTCCAGGCCCTTTTTTCAGCGATTCCACACACCACGCGCCTGGCCGTGCACGGGCGTGTGGTGCCAACGCGGCACGCCAACACACAACACCATCAGGAGACAGACAACATGCTCAAGACCCTCATCCTCGCCGCAGCCAGCGCCCTGGCCCTTGTCACGCTGAGCGGCTGCGCCAGCCACGCGACCACCGCCGCGGCGACCCCTGCACCGGCCGCTTCCGAGCAGGCTGTGGCCGCCGCTGCCGAACGCCTGCGCTTGGCCATGATCGACCCCACGCCCGCTGCGCTGACTGCCCTCGTGGCCGACGACCTGAGCTATGGCCACTCGGGCGGCCGCGTGGACACCAAGGATAGCTTCATTGGCGATCTGGTGGCGGGCAAGTCTGACTTCGTGACCATCACCATCACCGACCAGACCATCAAGGTGGTGGGCAGCTCTGCCATCGTGCGCCACACCCTCACGGCCGACACCAACGACTCGGGCAAGCCCGGCAAGGTGCAGATCAAGATCCTGGGCGTGTGGCAACAGCAAGGCGGCCAGTGGAAGCTGCTGGCCCGCCAGGCCGTGCGTGTAAACACTTGATGCCCCCTGAGTCGCTTCGCGCCATCCCCCTCAGGGGGACGCCGCCCCTGCGGCGGGGCGGCCCTTGCACGGCGGCGCTGGCGGAGCCGCGCCCGTCTCCGTCGCACGGCGACAAGCGACACTTCGGCTCAAGTCCACCTTCCCAACATTCCAGGTTGCCCTCCATCCAATGACCACCAACGCCCAGCCCCGCATCCTGCAAATAGGCCGCCTGCCCTTGCCCGCCCTCGAAACCGAACTGGCCGCGCGCTACAGCGTGGCCTGCCTGGCGGACCAGGCCGACCCGCAAGGTTTTCTGGCGGCGCACGGTGCGGAGTTTTCGGGCGTGGTCACCACGGCGTCCATCGGGCTCATGGGCGAGGTGATCGCCGCACTGCCCCATCTGCAGGTCATCAGCAGCTTTGGCGTGGGCTTTGACGCGCTCGACATCGGCGCCGCCACTGCCCGGGGTGTGCAGGTGGGCTACACGCCCGGCGTGCTCAACGACTGTGTGGCCGACATGGCGTTTGCGCTGATGCTGGACGTGTCGCGCGGCATTGCCGCCAGCGACCGTTTTGTGCGCCAGGGCCAATGGCCCAAGGCGCGGTTTGCGCTGGGCACACGGGTGTCGGGCAAACGCCTGGGCATTGTGGGCATGGGCCGCATCGGCCAGGCCGTGGCCGAGCGCGCGACGGGCTTCCGCATGGAGGTGGGCTACCACAACCGCCGCCCGGCCGAGGGCTGCGCGCTACCCTACTTCGAGTCGCTGACCACCCTCGCGCAATGGGCCGACTACCTGGTGCTGACGGTAGCGGGCGGCGCGGGCACGCGCCACCTGGTCAACCGCGATGTGCTCGATGCCCTGGGCCCGCAGGGCTACCTCATCAACGTGGCGCGTGGCAGCGTGGTGGATGAGGCGGCGCTCATCGACGCCCTGGCCGAGCGCCGCATCGCCGGTGCGGGCCTGGACGTGTTCGACAACGAACCCCATGTGCCCGCCGCCTTGATGGCGCTGGACAACGTGGTGCTCACCCCCCACACCGCCAGTGCCACGCACGAAACCCGCCGTGCGATGGCGGACCTGGTGCTGGAGAACCTGCATGCGTTCTATACCTCGGGTGCCGTGCGGGTGCCGGTGCCAGGCACGGTGGCTGGCTGACCGTTGGTTTTTCAAGCTTTTTAGACTGTTTGCGCTCGTCCATCATGCCTTTTTAGCTACCAAATAAATAGCATCAAGCTCCACCCCCGGGCGCCCCTGCCTCACACCCGCCCCGCAAACACCTCCGGCCCCAGGCGGGGCTTGCGCGCCTTGCGCTCGAACAGCCACATGCCATACAGCGGCAGCGCCTCGGCCAGTTGCAGCGGGGCGACCTGCCCTGCCGCGGCCCCCAGCAGCGCGGGGTGTGGCAGCACGGCCAGCAGGTCCGAGCCCACCACCAGGTTCAGCAGGCAGGCAAAGTCCGGGCAGCGCACAGCCATGCGGGGTGCGGGCATGCGCCGCACGCGGTGCGCCTCGGTCAGCACATCCACCGGGCCGCTCACGCTCGGGCCCACACAGCCCCAGGCGGCGCCTTGCAAATCGGCCAGTGACCGGGCCTGCGCCAGCGGGTGGCGCCGCCGTGCATAAATTTGCGGCTGCAGCTCGTACAAGCGCCACTGCACCACATCCGGGTGGGCAAACTGGCGCGGCCGGGGCGCAATCACGGCGTCGAAACTGCCATGCAGCAGGCCCGTCAGCAGGCTCCCCTCGTCGGCGGTGGTCATCTCCAGTGAACGCTGGGGCTGCGGCAGGCACCAGGCCTCGTACAGCAGCGGCCCACAGACCAGCGCGGCGGAGGCCGTGAGCCCCACGCGCAACACCTTGCGGTTTGCAGCGCCCGCGCGGGTCAGCGGCAAGGCGTCGATGCGCTGGGCCAGCGGCGCGCCTTCTGCCACCACACGCCGGGCCAGGTCGGTGGGCACATAACGGCGCCCGTGGCGCACCAGCAGCGGCGCGTCAAACTGTGCCTGCAGCGCCTTCATGCCCTGGCTGATGGCGGGCTGCGACACCCCACAGGCCTGCGCCGCGCGCGCAAACGAGCCCTGGTCGATGACGGATTGGAGGTAATGCAGGTAGCGCAGATACATAAGCAGCTTTTATGTATGAGGCGCCATTGTCTCTTGCCGCAGCCGCCGGGCGCGGCGAAGCTCTGGGCTTCTTTCTTCACCACGCTCCTGCCCATGACCACGCCACTCGACACCGTCCGCACCTACCTCGCCCACCTGCACGCCAGCCACACCGACGGGTTGATTGCCTGCTTTGAAGACGATGGCGTGGTGCATTCGCCCTTCCTGGGCACCATGCGCGCGAGCGACTTTTTCCAAAAGCTCGCCCAGGCCTCCAGCAGCAGCGTGATCACCGTGCTGGATCTGTTTGCCTCGGCCCAACCAGAAAGCGGCGGCGCGGTGCGCATTGCCGCCTACTTCCGCTACGACTGGACCTTGAACGACGGCCGCGAGGTGACTTTCACCTGCGTGGATGTGTTCACGTTTGATGCGGGCAGCACCCGCATCCGCGACATGAACATCGTCTACGACACCCACCCGCTGCGCGAAGAAGTGGGTGACAAGTACGCGCCGGATCCATCAAAGTAGCTCTACGCCCTTCAGCGTGACGAAGCTCGTCTCGCGCGTCACCTGCACAAAGTCCTGCAGATATGGCTTGGCCGACAGGCGTGGCAGGCAGGCGGCGTGCAGCTCGCCGCGCAGGCCGTTGCTTCCGATTGGCCGCGCCGTCACATACCCCCGGTCCAGGTAGCTCTGCACCGCCCACAGCGGCAGCGCCGCCACACCGCGCCCGCTGGCCACCAGCTGCAGCATGGCCACCGTGAGCTCGGTGGTGCGGCGCGGGGGGCGCACGCCAGCGGGCTCCAGCACCTGGCGGATCAAATCGAGCATTTCGTCGGGCACGGGGTAAGTGATGATGGTCTGGTCGGCAAAGTCCTGCGCCACCAGATGCGGCTTGGCCACCAGCGGGTGCGTGTTGGCCAGCAGCGCGCGGATCTCAAAGCCAAACAGCGCGTGGTAGTCCACGCCCGCCTCGTCGGTATCGACCTCCGACACGATGGCCACATCGGCCCGGCCCTGGTGCAGCAGGCCCACCGGGTCGGCATGAAAGCCGCTCACGATGTCCAACTCCACCTCGGGCCAGCGGGTGCGAAACGCATCCATGGCGGGCATCAGCCAGTCAAAACAGGTGTGGCACTCCACCGCAATGCGCATCTGCCCGCCCTGCCCCAGCACCAGGCGGGCAATGTCGCGCTCGGCCCCTTCCACCTGCGGCAGCATCCCATCGGCCAGCGCGAGCAGGCGTTCGCCCACGGCGGTGAACTGCGGCGGCACCGATTTGCGCTCAAACAGCGGCTGGCCGTAGCGGTCTTCCAGCAGCTTGATCTGGTGCGACAGCGCCGACTGCGTGAGGTTGAGCAGCTGCGCGGCCCGCACCAGGCTGCCGCTGTCGCGCAGGGCCACCAGCGTGCGCAGGTGGCGCACTTCCAGAATCGACAGATTCATTATTAATTTTCAAGTTGATCGACTAAAACTTTCGTTTGAATAATAAACGAGCCCGCGCGACCATCGGTGCCTTCATTGCATTGCTCCATTCAGAAGAAGGAAATCACCATGTCGCTCGCCGCTCTCACCACTCGTCGCCCTGTGCTCACGCACACCCTGGGCTTTCCGCGCATGGGCGCGCAGCGCCAGTTGAAATTCGCCCTTGAATCCTTTTGGCGCGGCGACAGCACCGAGGCTGAATTGCAAGCCACCGCCGCCCAGCTGCGCCAGCAACACTGGCAGGCGCAGGCCGATGCGGGCCTGGGATTTGTGACCGTGGGCGACTTTGCTCTGTACGACCACGTAGCCAACCACATCCAACTGCTGGGCTGCGAGCCTGCGCGTTTTGGCTTTGACGCCCAAGCGCCCGAGCTGGCGCGCTACTTTGCTATGGCCCGGGGCGTGTCGGCCCAAGCTGAAAACCACCAAGGCTGCAGCGCCGGTTGCACAGCCCAGCACCACACCACCGGCCAACCCGCGCTGGAGATGACCAAGTGGTTTGACACCAACTACCACTACCTCGTGCCCGAGTTCAGCGCCCACACGCAGTTCCACCTGGCCAGTGAGCGCCTGTTTGCCGAAGTGGCCGAGGCCCAGGCGCTGGGCCACCGCGTCAAGGCCGTGCTGCTGGGGCCGCTGAGCTTTTTGTGGCTGGGCAAATCCAAGGCGGCAGATTTTGACCGCTTCAGCCTGCTGGCCCAACTGCTGCCCGTGTACGAAACCGTGCTGGCGCGCCTGAAGGCCCAGGGTGTGGAATGGGTGCAGATCGACGAGCCCATCCTGGGCCTGGACTTGCCCGATGCGTGGCGCCATGCGTTTGAGCCCAGCTACTGGCAACTGGCCCGCAGCGCGCCCAAGCTGCTGCTGGCCACCTACTTCTCGCCGCTGGCCGAAAACCTGCGCCTGGCCTGCCAGCTGCCCGTGGCGGGTTTGCATGTGGACGCCGTGCGCGCACCCGACGAGCTGGTGGGCGTGGCCGACTGGCTGCCCTCGCACAAAGTGCTGTCGGTGGGCATTGTGGACGGCCGCAACATCTGGCGCACTGACCTGGATGCGGCGCTGCAAAAGCTGCGGCCCGTCGCTGACAAGCACCAGGGCGAGCTGTGGCTGGCACCGTCGTGCTCGCTGTTGCATGTGCCGTTCAGCCTAGAAGCCGAAACGCAGCTGGATGCCGAGGTGAAGTCATGGCTGGCGTTTGCGGTGGAAAAGCTCGATGAGCTGCGCGTGCTGTCCACCACCTTGTCGCGGGGCGAAGCATCGGTGGACGACGAACTGCACGCCGCCCGCACCGCCCTGGCCGCCCGCCGCGCCAGCCCGCGTGTGCACCGCGCCACCGTGGCGGCCCGCATTGCCGCTGCAGCGCCGGGGGCCGACCAGCGCGCCAGCGCATTCCCCGCCCGGCAAAAGGCCCAGCGCGCTCGGCTGAAGCTGCCGCTGTTGCCCACCACCACGATTGGCTCGTTCCCGCAGACGGCGGAGATCCGCGCGGCCCGTGCCGCCTTCAAGCGCGGGGCACTGGATGCTGCCCACTACCAACAGAAAATGGAAACTGAAATTGCCCTGGCCGTGCGCAAGCAGGAAGCCCTGGGCATCGACGTGCTGGTACACGGCGAAGCCGAACGCAACGACATGGTCGAATACTTCGGCGAGCAGCTCGACGGCTTTGCCTTCACCGCCAACGGCTGGGTGCAAAGCTATGGCTCGCGCTGCGTGAAGCCGCCCATCATCTACGGCGACGTGGCCCGCCCTTCGCCCATGACGGTGGGCTGGACGCAGTACGCGCAGAGCCTGACGACCAAGCCCATGAAGGGCATGCTCACCGGCCCCATCACCATCCTGCAGTGGAGCTTTGTGCGCGACGACCAGCCCCGCGCAACCACCGCCGACCAGATCGCCTGGGCCATCCGCGACGAGGTGTGCGACCTGGAGGCTGCTGGCATCGCCATCATCCAGATCGACGAGCCCGCCATCCGCGAGGGCTTGCCGCTGCGCCGCGTGGGGTGGAAGAGCTACCTGGACCGCGCCACGCGCGCCTTCCGCATCAGCGCCAGCGGCGTGCGCAACGACACGCAGATCCACACCCACATGTGCTACAGCGAGTTCAACGACATCCTGCCCGCCATCGCGGCCATGGATGCCGATGTGATCACGATTGAGACGAGCCGCTCGGACATGGAGCTGCTGCAGGGCTTTGGCGACTTCAAGTACCCCAACGAGATCGGCCCCGGCGTGTACGACATCCACTCGCCCCGCGTGCCCGGCGTGCAGGAGATGGCCGCACTGCTGGAAAAAGCCGCCGAGGTGGTGCCCGTGGAGCACCTGTGGGTGAACCCCGACTGCGGCCTCAAGACCCGGGGCTGGCCCGAGACCGAGGCTGCCCTGCGCCACATGGTGCAGGCGGCGCAGGAAGTGCGCGAGCGGCTGCTGGAAGAGGCGGCCCTGGCCTGACCGATCCCCGGTTCAGCCCGCAGCGCGCTTCATCTCGGCCAGCTTCACCAGCACCTGCAGCGCGTGGTTCAGCGGCGTCGGCACGCCCAAAGCGGCGCCGCGCTTGACCACATAGCCATTCAGGTGGTCGATCTCGGTGGGTTTGCCACGCGCCAGGTCCTGCGCGGTGGACGAATACTGCCCGGGCATGGTGCTGGCGATGCCGCGCACGGCCGCCTGCACATCGCCCGGAATCGTCACCCCATCGGCCGCCGCCACCGCCAGGCACTCGGCCACGATGTCGGCAATCACCTGCGTCACGCCGGGCACCTGCACCAGCGGGCCGTAGGGCTGCTGCGACAAGGCTGACAGCGCGTTGTAGGCGCTGTTGAGCAGCAGCTTGGCCCAGAGCGCGCCGCGCACGTTGTCTGACACCTGGGTGGGAATGCCCGCTGCCGTCAACTGACGGGCCACCTCGTCGCTGCGCGACGAAGGTGCAATCACCAGCTCGCCCCGGCCATGGTGCACCACATGCCCGGGGCCGCCCATGGCAGTAGCCACATAGACCACCGCGGCTGCCACAGGGGTGCTGGCGTCCAGCACAGCGCGCACACGCTCGTCGTTGTCCACACCGTTCTGCAAGGTCAGCACCAGCGCGCCAGGGGCCAAATGTGGACGGATCTGCTGCGCGGCGTCTTCCGAGTCGGACGACTTCACGCAGAACAGCACCACGTCCGCGCCGTGCACGGCGCTGGCCTCGGTGCTGGCCGCCAGGGGCACTTGCACGTCCATTTCCGCCGTCTGCAGCCGAAGGCCGTTGTCCCGTATCGCCAGCACATGGGCCGGCCGCCCGATAAGCGTGACGGCATGGCCCGCCCGGGCCAGCAAGGCGCCAAAGTAGCAGCCTACGGCGCCCGCGCCCATCACAGCAAAACGCAGCGGTGGGATGGCGGAAGGGGCGGATGCGAGCAAGGGAGATTCGGTCATAGGGCAGTCTGCAGGCTGAATCAGTGGGTGAATGAAGGTTTGAGCGCGCATGGTATCGCCCTATACCCTTACACGGAGAGAGTGAGGCCGGCAGAGCACTTTGCTTTCACGCCCTGATTGGCGCAAAATGCGCCAATCAGGAGATAGCCATGTCCGCCACTGCCTTTTCTTCCGTCAAGCTCCCCGCCCACTTGGTGGAGCAGGCCCGCCAGGCCGCGCAGCCCATGCGCCGCTCGGTGGCCAGCCAGATCGAATACTGGGCCACGCTGGGCCAGATCGTGGAACACACCGGCCTGAGCGTGCAGGAAGCACGCAGCGCCATCGAGCAGTACGAAGCCGCAGCTGCACGCACCGCCGCCCTGGCGGCCCCCACGTCGGTGGATGCCCTCACCGCCCGCCTGCTGGCAGCCCAAACGCGCGGCACGCTGGCGCAGCGGGTGCGTGAAGTGGTGCAGGAGAACCAGGCCAAAGCCGCCACCCCTGTCGCCTGACCTTGCATGGTGGCCCCCGCCCAGCAGCCCTTCTCACCGCCCCGCCACAACACGCCACCCCGCTGGTTCCACCTGCTGGCAGGCCCGAACGGCGCGGGCAAATCCACGCTGTACCGCGCCCTGGTGCGCGAAGGCATCCTGGGTCCGCCGCTGGAGTTTGTGAACGCCGACCTGTATGAACAGGCGCACCTGCAGCACATTGCCGACCCCGAAGCCCGGTCCGAAACCGCCCGCCAATGGGCCGATGACCGCCGTGCCACCCTGCTGCGCGAAGGCACAGACTTCGCCAGCGAAACCGTGTTTTCGCACCCCTCCAAACTGGCGCTGATCGAAGAAGCCCAGCGCTGCGGCTACACCGTGGCCCTGTACATCGTGGCGCTGGACGACCCGGCCCGGCTGCTGGCCCGCGTGGCGCAGCGCGTGCGCGAAGGTGGGCACCCGGTGCCGCCCGAACGCATCCTGGCCCGCTACCCCCGCACTATGGACAACCTGGCCCAGGCTGTGCGGCAGGCGGATGTGTCCTATCTGTATGACGCTGCCGAGGCCACCGGCACCGGGCCGCAGCTGGTGGCCGTGTGCTCCCCCGCCCAGGTCACGCCCTTGGCCCAGCCGCTGCCCGCCTGGGCGCAGCGCCTGACCGGTCAATAGCCGATACGTCCACGCGCTGCACGGGCCTGCGCGGGCGGCCCACTCTCATCTGCTGTACCGTCGGCTCAATGCCAAATTGGTGCCCTGCGCACGTCTGTATTCATCTATAGCTATCCCTTTGATAGCAACCATGACCCCGTAAAAACCCTGAGTACATCGCGGGTGTTATCTATTTGCCAAGACAATCATTGTCTAGTCAATTAAATTCACCTTTCATGACTTCCCACACCTCCTCGCCGTCGCAGCCCGGCCCTGGCTTTTACAGCCCCCACCAGCTCCAGCCCGAAAACAGCGTGGGCTACCTGATGCGCAAGGTGATGACGTCCATCCGCACCCAGGCCGATGCGCAGCTGTCCACCCACGACCTGACCTACGCCCAGTGGCTGCCGCTGTTCAAGATCTCGCGTTGCCCCACCACCACCGTGGCCAGCCTGGCGCGGGACCTGGAGACCGACCCGGCCTCCATGACCCGCGCACTGGACCGCCTGGAGGCCAAGGGCCTGGTGGCGCGCGAGCGCTCCACCACCGACCGCCGCGTGGTGCAACTGGCACTCACCCCCGAGGGCGACAAAGTGGCGGCCCAGGTGCCCCCAGTGCTGGCCGACGTGCTCAACGGCCACCTGAGCGACTTCACCCATGACGAATGGCAACTGCTGCTGCGCCTGCTGCGCCGCATGCTGGCCAATGGCGAAGCGCTGCGCCAGCAGCGCGGCGCAGACGCCGACTGAACACACAGACAGCCCACACCGTTTTCCTCCACACAACACCCCAAAACCATTCTGGAGAAGCCCGTGAACACCCCATCCCCCCTGCCCTCCACCCGCTCGGCCCTGGCGGCCCATTTCGCGGTATCGGCCCTGGCGCTGGCCGCTGCGCTCCTGCTGGTCGGATGCGCCAGCCCCGGCACTGCCCATACGCCGCTGGCGCAGACCACCCCGTCGGCCGTGGGCTTGAACGCCGCAGCCACCGACACCGCCGCCCCCAGCCAGTGGTGGAAAGCGCTGGGCGACGAGCAGCTCAACACCCTGATCGACACCGCCCTGCAAGGCAACCCCAGCCTGGCCGTGAGCCGTGCCCGCCTGGAGCAAGCCGTGGCCCTAAGCCAGGTGCGCGAGGCCGCCAACGGCCCGCAGGCCACGCTGGGCGTGGACGCCACCCGCCAGCGCTACACCGCCAACGGCCTGGTGCCCGCGCCGGTGGCAGGCAACACCTACAACAGCGGCACCGTGCAGGCCACGCTGAGCTGGTCGCCCGACTTCTTCGGCCAGCATGCCGCCGAGCTGCAGGCCGCCCTGGGTCAGGCGCGTGCGGCCCAGGCTGACGCCGCAGCCGCCGCCAACACCCTGGCCGCCCAGGTGGGCCGCAGCTATGTGGCGCTAGCCCGGCTAGTGGCCCAGCGCGACGTGGCCCAACGTGCGCTGGAGCAGCGCGAAGAGCAGCGCAAGCTCACGCAAGAGCGCACCTCTGCAGGCCTGGACAGCCAGGTCGAGCTGACCCAGGCCCAGGCCGCTGTGCCCGATGCCCGCACCCAGATCGAGGCGCTGGATGAGCAAATCACCCTGGCCCGCCGCCAGCTGGCCGTGCTGACCGGCCAGGCGCCCGACGCCCTGCCCCTGCTCACACCCCGACTCACCGCGCTGCAGCCCACCGCCGTGCCCGAGGTGCTGGGTGCCGACCTGCTGGGCCGCCGCCCCGATGTCGTGGCCGCCCGCTGGCGCGTGGAGGCGGCAACGCAAGGCGTGAACAGCGCGCGCAGCGAGTTCTATCCCAACATCAACATCGGCGCCTTCATCGGCCTGAACTCGCTGGGGTTGGACCGGCTGTTCAACGGCAGCTCGCGCCAGATGGGCGTAACGCCCGCGCTGCGCCTGCCCATTTTTGACGGGGGCCGCCTGCGCGCCCAGCTGGGCGGCCGCGCTGCCGAGCTGGACGTGGCCATCGCCCAGTACAACGGCGCCGTGCTCGATGCGGTGAAGGAAGCCGGCGATGCCGTGGCCTCCATCCAGTCGCTCACCCGCCAGCAGGCCTTGCAGGACGAGGCCGTGGCCAGTGCCGAAAAAGCCTACCGCTTTGCACAAGAGCGCTACCGCGCGGGCCTGGGCAACTACCTGGTGGTGCTCTCAACCGAGAGCCAGGTGCTGGCCCAGCGCCGCCTGGCCGTGGACCTGCGTGCTCGCCAGCTCGACACACTCCTGGTGCTAATGAAGGCCCTGGGCGGCGGCTGGACAGATGACACGGCGGTATGAAACACCCCCTGAGCCGCTTCGCGTCTTCCCCCTCTCTCGCTTCGCGGGAGGGGAACGCACCCAGTGGCCTGGCAAAGCCAGTTCCACGGGTGCACTGGCCTCGGCCGCGCCCGTTGCGTAAGTAGCTGGCAAGGCCCGACCCGATCAAAAACACATAACAACACATTCCTGAAAGACCACAGCCATGACCGCCCACAGCGAACCCCTCACCGCCAACGAAGCCAACACCGCCCGCCGCCGGGGCCTCACCATCATTGCCGCCGCCGTCGCGCTGGTGGCGATCGGCTGGGGCGGCTGGCACTGGGCCAATGGCCGCCATGTGGAGACCACCGACAACGCCTATGTGGCGGGCAACGTGGTGCAGATCACGCCGCAGATCGGCGGCACGGTGGTGTCCATCGGCGCGGACGACACCGACTATGTGAAGGCCGGGCAACTGCTGGTCAAGCTGGACCCTGCCGACGCCCGCGTGGCGCTGGAACAGGCCGAGGCCCAGTTGGCCCAGACCGTGCGCGAAGTGCGCACGCTGTATGCCAACAACGCCACCCTGAAGGCGCAAGTCAGCCTGCGCAGCGCCGACCTGGCCCGCGCCCAGGCCGATGCCGCCCGCATGCAGGACGACGTGAACCGCCGCGCACCGCTGATGGCCAGCGGCGCCGTGGGCAAGGAAGAGTTCCAGCACGCCACTGCCCAGCTGGCCGCCGCCAAGAGCACCGTGGCCGCCGCCCAGTCGGCCGTGCTGGCCGCGCAAGAGCAACTGGCCGCCAGCCAGACGCAGACCGAGGGCACCTCCATCGAGCAGCACCCCAACGTGCAGCGAGCCTCGGCCCGCGTGCGCGAGGCCTACCTGGCTGTGCAGCGCGCACAACTGGTCGCCCCGCTGGATGGCCATGTGGCCAAGCGTGGCGTGCAGGTGGGCCAGCGTGTGCAGGCGGGTGCCCCGCTGATGACGCTGGTGGCGCTGAACGACCTGTGGGTGGACGCGAACTTCAAGGAAAGCCAGCTCAAGACCCTGCGCATCGGCCAGGCCGCCGAGCTGGAAGCCGACGTGTATGGCACCAAGGTCGTCTACCACGGCACCGTGACGGGCCTGGGCGCAGGCACCGGCGCGGCCTTTGCACTGCTGCCCGCACAGAACGCCACCGGCAACTGGATCAAGGTGGTGCAGCGCGTGCCCGTGCGCATTGCCCTAGACCCCAAGGAAGTGGCGGAGCACCCCCTGCGCGTGGGCCTGTCGATGGAAGTCAAGGTGGACACCGCCGACCAGAGCGGCAAGACGCTGGCAGACACACAGCGCACCACGCCCGTGGCCGCCACCGCTGTTTTCGACGCGCAGTTCAAGGCCGCCGACGACGAAGTGGCGCACATCATTGCTGCCAACCTGGGCCGCAGCGGCAAGGCCGCCGTGGCCGTGGCATCGCCCAAGGTGAGCAGCCAGCCCGCAGTGCAGGCGCAAAAGCATGCATCGGCCCCGGCGCAGCCCGCCGTGCAGTCCCCGGTGGTGCAGTAAGCGGGGTTGACCGAGCATGACTGCCGCCAACCCCACTGCAGACACCGCAGGCCAGGCCCCCGCTCCGGTGGCGCCTGCTGCGGTGTCGCCACCAGCAGCCCCACCCGGGCCGCCTGCTGCCTATCCGCCGCTGCAGGGCACCGCCCTGTTGCTGGGCACGCTGTCGCTGTCGCTGGCCACGTTCATGAACGTGCTGGACTCGTCCATCGCCAATGTCTCCATCCCCGCCATTGCCGGTGACCTGGGCGTGAGCCCCGGCCAGGGCACCTGGGTCATCACCAGCTTTGGTGTGGCCAATGCCATCTCGGTGCCGCTCACTGGCTGGCTCACGCAGCGCTTTGGCGCGGTGCGCCTGTTCACCATGAGCGTGATGCTGTTTGTGCTGACCTCCTGGCTGTGCGGCTTTGCCTCGTCGCTGGAAATGCTGGTGTTCTTCCGCGTGCTGCAGGGCCTTGTGGCCGGGCCGATGATCCCGCTCAGCCAGACGCTGCTGCTCGCCAGCTACCCCAAGGCCCTGGCGGGCACGGCCCTGGCGCTGTGGGGCGTGACCACGCTGGTCGCACCCGTGGTGGGGCCGCTGCTGGGCGGCTGGATCACCGACAACATCTCCTGGCCGTGGATCTTCTACATCAACGTGCCGGTGGGCCTGCTGGCCGGGCTGCTCACCTGGGGCATCTACCGCCAGCGCGAGACCCCCATCCGCAAGCTGCCCATCGACACGGTGGGCCTCAGCCTGCTGGTGCTGTGGGTGGGCGCGCTGCAGCTCATGCTCGATAAGGGCAAGGAGCTGGACTGGTTCGCCTCGGGCGAGATCATCACCATGGCCGTGGTCGCCGTGGTGGCCTTTGCCGTCTTCCTGGTGTGGGAGCTGACCGAGAAGCACCCGGTGGTGGACTTGAAGCTCTTCAAGGGCCGCAACTTCACCTTTGGTGCGCTGGCGCTGTCGGTGGCCTACGCCCTCTTCTTCGGCAACGTGGTGCTGCTGCCGCTGTGGCTGCAGCAGTGGATGGGCTACACCGCCACTTCGGCCGGCATGGCGCTGGCGCCGGTGGGCATCTTTGCCATTTTGCTCACTCCGCTGGTCGGCAAAAAGGTGGGCCAGTGGGACCCGCGCCGCATGGCCACGGGCGCGTTCATCGTGTTCGGCATCGTGTTGTGGATGCGCTCGCAGTTCACGGTGCAGACGGACTTCATCCACATCCTGATCCCCACGCTGCTGCAGGGTGCAGCCATGGCGTTCTTCTTTATCCCGCTGACCACACTGACGCTGGCCGGTGTGTCGCCAGACCGCATCCCGGCAGCTGCGGGCCTGAGCAACTTCGTGCGCATCACCGCCGGGGCCATGGGCACGTCGATCGCCACCACGCTGTGGGAGAGCCGTGCCGCCATGCACCACGCGCACCTGACCGAAGGGCTGGTGCAGGGCCAGGGCGTGTTTGCACAGACGCTGGACAACCTCACCGCGTCCGGCCTCACGCAGATGCAGGCGCTTGCGCAGATCAACCGGCTCATCGACCAGCAGGCGTTCACACGTGCGGCCAACGACATCTTTTTGGGTTCGGCAGGTTTGTTCCTGCTGCTGATCGCGCTGATCTGGCTGACCAAGCGGCCCGCCAGAACGGGGGGCGCAGGTGCTGCAGATGCAGCCGGGGCGCACTAATTTGATAAAAATTGGCTGCTAGCGCTTATCCATAAAGCGCTAGCAGCTATATTTTCAATAGCACTTTATTGTTTCCCATCAGCACGACCTCAGCCCTCCATCCCACACGGCGTGTCGGAAAACCCTGACCACCGTGCGGGCGTGGCACCTGCGGGTAGCGCGCTGGATGCACCCAACAATGCATTCACCGCAACCCACAACAAGGAACCGCCATGTCACTCTCGCTGATTCTCCTGATCGTCCTGATCCTCATCCTGGTCGGCGCGCTGCCCACCTGGGGCCACAGCCGCTCATGGGGCTACGGACCCAGCGGAGGGATTGGCCTGGTGGTGCTGATCCTGGTGATCTTGCTGCTCATGGGTCGGATATAGACCTCTGACCGCACTGCGCACATGCCGCCAGCCCCTGAAAAGTGGGCAGCGGCAACCGCAAAAAGCACAACGGCCCGTCTCGGGCCGTTGTGCTTTTTTGCGAACGGAACCGCGTATCGCGCCCAGACGAAGCCGCCGCTTACGCCACCCCAGCCCGCTTGGCGCCCGTCGCGACAAACGCGGTCGAAAACGCTGCAAACTCCTTGTCCGCCACACTGCCATCGGCATTGCCGTTGCGGTCCATCAGTTGCATCACGGCCTGCGAAAAATCGCTGCCCGCCTGGGCGCCCTTGGTCTTGGCCAGGCCCTTCAAGAATTCATCCTGCGTGATGGAGCCATCTTTGTCCGCATCAAACCCCGCCGTCAGTTGCGCCTTTTGCGCATCGTCGGCGCCAAAACGGGTCAGCAGTTCCTGAAAATCCTGTGTGGACACCGGGCGGCCCGACAATGCGGCCGACGCTGCATTGGCGGCCGCACCCGCGCTGCCGCGTGCCACCGCACCCAGGGCGTTCTCCAACTTGCCCTGCGACACCAGGATGCCCTTGCCTGCAAAGCCCGCCAGGGCCTCCGCCTGCGGGCTCAGGGTGAGCACGGCAGACGGCTCGGGTTCCACATCGGCCCCGCTGCGCCGCGACGCAGTCGACTTGCCAGGGCCACCGGCGGTGGCGTTGAAAATCAAGGAGGCGACCGAAGCCAGGCCAGAGATAAGGGGGGACATCGCTGTGAACTCCTGTGTGGCGAAAGCCCAGGTGCCTGTGTCAAAAGGACAGGCCACCGCTTCGCCCAGTGAGCTGAGGGTACGCGACCCCCATTGCTGCAATGCCCGGATGAAACTGGGTAAACCGCGTTACTTCAGCACGTAGCTGGCCAGCACTGACTGCACCTCATAGATGCTGAGCTTCTTGTTGAACCGCTTTTGAAACGGCGCTGCTGAGCCAGAGATCCAGATCTTGAGCTCTGCATCCAGATCGAACGTGCCACCGGTCTCGATGCTGAAGTGCGTGATGCTCTTGTACGGGAGGGAGTGGTATTCGACCTTGCTGCCCGTCATGCCCTGCTTGTCCACCAGCACCAACCGCTTGTTGGAAAACACAAAATAGTCGCGGATCAGCTGGTAGGCATGCTCCACCACCTCCCCCGGGGCCAGGATGCGGCTGAATTCCTCCTGAATCTTGGCAGCATCAATCTTGGATGCGTTACCCATCACGCCATCAAGCAATCCCATGTTTTGTGCTCCGGTGAAGTCGTTGGATCGCGTGTTGTACCTCAACGGCTATGAATAGCCAGGCCCAAAGGCCACAAACTCCCCCACCAGCTGGCCCGCAGGCTGCCCCTGGTAGTGCAGCGCGGAAGCCTGCGCGATCCGCCCTAGCCCCTTGCGCTGCAGCATGCGGGTGAACGGCTGCCAGGTCTCTGGCGCAGGAGCCTGGGCCACGGCGGTGAAGGTGCCGTCGATGGGCGCCAGGTAGTCCATGGTGTTGCGCTGGATCACCAGGCGGCTGCCCAGCCCCTCGGCCGACAGCCGCAGGTGCAACATCGACCACGCAGCCAGGATGGCCACGGCCGACGCGCTACCGCCAAACACCGTCTCGCGGTGGTTGATGTTGGGAGCCAGCGGCGCGCTCAGCACCACCTGGTGCGGCGATGCCTCGACCACGGTGACTTCCATGGCCTGGGACAAGGGGATGTGCTGGTGCAGATAGGACTGAAGTTCGAGAGGGTTCACGGCTTGGCGTCAGAGGGTCAGAGGGTGACGAGATGGAGACGAAACAGGACGCTCACGGAAACTGCCCGGCCCCCGCGACCACAACTCCGTCAGAGGGCTCTGGCAGCGTGTCGATCAACGTGGCGCCGCCCAGAGCGGTGATGCGAACCTGCAGCGGGCCTGTGGCGATCGCGCTGGGGTGGACGAAGTAGTTGTAGTCGGTCCGCGCCACGGCAATCCAGTCTGCGCTGCCGCTGGGCTTGATCTCCAGCCCGGTGATGGGCAAGCGGTGGTTGCGCACCTGGATGGCCACCCACCAGCGGCTGCTGCCCTCCTTGTAGCGGTAGCTCACCGGCCCGGTCACATCCCCCGGCACCACATGCCAGCGGATGGGAACACGGCCTGCGACGGGGTCGGCAATGCGGGCGAATGCGGACTCGCTCAGGTCCAGGTCACCAGACTTGCACTCGGGACACTGGTCGGTGATGCGCACGGTGATGGCCCCCTTGGGCCCGGTCACCGCCACAAACTGGCCACAGACGGCGCTGCCCGCATAGTCAGGGCCGTTCATCGCCGCCACCATGAGGTTGCCGGGGCTCGCGTCGAAAGTGCAGTTGCCCTCGCCCGTGGCGCCGTAGAACGTGCCTTCGCCCGTGTAGGTGGGCGACAGCGCACCGGGCGCGGACGGTGCAGGGGATGCCCCCGGTGCGGGCGCCGGGGCAGGCGACGGAGACGGTGCATCAGCCCCTGTACCGGGCCCATCGGCCGAGCCCCCGCCACCGCAGGCGGCCAAGGACGCCAGCAACATCAAGGCAGGCAGCCGCGCCAGTTGGCGTATTGGACGGGCAGAGGAAAGTAGGTGGTTCATCGTCGTCAATTTGCGAGGGGTGGTTTTACCGGCCCGAAGCCGACCATACGCGGCTGGCGGCGGACAGACGGACTGTACAAGGCCGGAGTGCGCAGCGAACCGATACAGCCCGCGCACCGAATGGCGAGGCGATCCTATCCATTTCAGGGAAGGAGTCCGCGCCTGTCGCTGATCCGCTTGAAAACAATCGCAACAAGACGTAGGTGGGGTGTGCTGTCAATCAACGCGCTCGCGCTCCATGCACTGAACGCGCCAAGGGCACTATCGCGCGGATGCATGCGCCGCCGCCCTCCCCTCGGAGCACCTGCAATTCGCCGCCTGCAAGCGCGGCCCTGCGCGCCATCCCCACCATCCCGGAGCCCCCGGCCACGGCGCCCTGCGGGCCGGGCGGCGGCTCCATCCCTCTGCCGTTGTCGCAGATTTCGATGCACCAGGCCGCGAGGTCGGGCCGGGTGATTGATCGCACCACGATCTCGGTAGCCTGCGCATGTTGCAGTGCATTGCTCAAGGCTTCCTGGACAATGGCGAGCAGGTGCGTGGCGCTCTCAGCGTGTGGAAACTCGGCATCAGGGCCCATTTCAACGTCCCACGTCATGCGGATGCCGCGTTGTGCCAGCACGGGGCATACCCGGTACCTGAGCCGTGCCAGGCGGTCAGCCAGCGGTGCGTCTTCGCTGCCCATGGAGTCTGCCAACAACCGCAGGTCGAGCAGGCATCTCTCCAGCGCCGCTCGGATTTGGGGCTCACGCAGCGTCGAATACTCAAGCATGGCCAGCGCGAAGACCAGCTGGGAACCGACGTTGTCATGCAAATCCTGGGCGATACGCCGCCGCTGCGCCAAAACCTCGGCGCTAGGTCGCAGGCCGAGACGGGGGCGCCACTGCATAGCCCGGGGCAGCTGGACCAGCAGCATGGCACCCAAGGCCAACGCCGCCCCCAAGGCCGCCAGCTCCCACCATGGCTGCGCCGGTGCCCGGACGGATCCAGCCCAGTGAAACGCCACCGCCATCAATACACATTGCACCAGCCAGATGCCGATACAGACCACGGCAAACCACGGCGGACGGGTACGAAACATGGGCGAAAGCGGACTGCGAGGGGTGGCACTTGCGCTGCGGCACCCCCACAAGACGTGGGCTAGAAAAGCCCCCGCAGCGACGCAAAACGCACCGCCTGGGCACGGGTGCGCACCTGCAGCTTGCGGTAGATGTTGCGCAAGTGGGTGTTGACCGTCATGCTGCTGATGAGCAGGCGCGAACCCACCTCGACACTGGTGTAGCCGCTGGCCACCATGCGAAGGATTTCTTTTTCACGCACGGACAGGCGGTCTGCCTCATCGGGCTGTCGTCGCTTGTTTTCGGCAGAGTTGGTGCGGTCAAACCGTTGCAGCAACCGCCGCGCCAGGTTGGGAGTGATGGAAGCACCACCATTGGCTACCTGCAGCACCGCCTGCGAGTAGTTGCCGAACCATGAGTTCTTGCCCACATAACCCGTGGCGCCGAGTTCGAAAGCCCGCAGGACCTGCTCATCGTTTTCCATGACCGAGATCACGACCGACTGAGCCGACGGGCGCACGGGCTTCACGTAGTGCAGAAGATCAAAGGCGTCACCGTCGCCCAGGTTCAGGTCCACCAGGAGCACATCGAACTCATGGTTCTTGATGGCCTTGCGCCCCTCGCGAACGCTGCCCGCCTGCGCCACCAGCAGGGTGCGGGCATCGGCCATGAGCTCCTGTGCAATCACCAGGCGGATGTGCGGATCGTCATCCACCAACAAGACCCGCACCGGGTTGGCCTCCTGCCCCGTGAGAAAGGCGGGCCAGACCGATGGCGGATTGGAATACGTTTCAAACTGGCCCGACGGTAGCGATGAAAGGCCGCGCGCAATCTGCGGCGAGAGCAACGCTGACGACATCAACGTTTGCGGTGGTGTATCGACCTGCCAACTGCTGCTCATGGGTGAACTCCTGCGGACGTGGTGGTGGGCCCCGACGAACTGGGTCTGTCGGTTGACGCATTTGCATGCAACTCTTGCGTTTGCATGCATGTTATCCAACACCCTCATGCCCTTCTGTACGGCAGCGTACACAATGCGCCAAATAAGTTACATGGTCCAAATATATTTGGCAATGTTGCCCAAGTAGCAATTGGTTACTACCTGATTTTCTTCGGGCTCCCTCATGTTGCGCGGACTGCCAAGCCTTACTGGTAAAGGCTTTGCGCGGGCCCAAGGGTTGAACAGCTCCGCTGTATGAGGTAGCCCGCTCGGTGTATTCGCACAAATCCCATCGGATCAGACACTGAACCCGACAGCGCCTAACGGCCGCCGGTTCTCAGAAAACCAGGCCCGAAAGCGCCGTCCAACCCCCTCTGCATCGCAGGTTCGCTGCGGTTGCAGCCAGTGTAGAAGTCATCCTTGAAGGATCTGTCATGAAAACCCTTGCTTTCATTACGCTCAGCGTCATCGCCTCCGCCGCCATGGCCACCGGTCCGGTCCCTTCCACTCCGGACATCACCATCACCGGCAATTCCACGCAGTCAGTGTCACTGACATCGGTGTCCGTCAACAACAACTCGACGGGCTCCAAGAGCGAAGCCTTTCAGAACCTCGCCTCCAACACCGGCAACGTCACCATCAGTGGCAACTCGACCCAGACGGTGACGGGCTCTGGCGGGAACGTGACCAACACCGCCAGCGGCAGCGAAGCCTACGCCAGCCAGAACCTGTCCTCCAACGTGGGCGAAGTCACCATCATTGGCAACTCCAGCCAATTCACCTCGATGATCAACTCGTCGGTCAACAACCTCTCCAGCGGCAGCAACAGCAAGGCGGTGCAAAACATTGCCTCCAACAACGCCTGCTTCACCTGCCAGCCCACCAAGCCCACCGGCTGGCCCTACTGAGATCGCCGCCAGCTCGGCTGGTGAATAGACCTGCGAGGGTCTGATTCCGGCAGCACATCTGTGCCCGGATGAGTTCGTGCCAGGGGCACACCGGCAAGGCTGCAAAGAGCAGCGCGGGTGGGCCCCTCATTCTCACCATAGGAGGTGTTCCATGAACACACGTTTTCTGGCGCCATGTGCAACCCTGCTGATGGCCTGTGCCCTGATGCCGGGCCTCGCGCGGTCGCAGGCCCCCGGGGAGGACCCGGTCGTCCTGACCAAAAAGCTCTCAGTACAGATGCAGCCCACAGGGCCCGTGGCCGCCTCGACAGGGCTGGACGGCAGCAACACCATGCCATCGTGGCTGCGCGCCCGCATCGCCCGCTACGAAGCCAAGGCCTTCTCGGACGACACCACCGGCGTGCTGACCAACAACGACGTGGTCACCACCGCCAACGCACAGGGCATGCAAAAGACCTGCGTCCAAGAGGTGGGCAGCAACACCGTGTCGGCCAACACCACGGGCTCGGCCAAATACGGCCCCAACCAGGCGCCGCAGGTGGTGGTGCTGCGTGGCGATCTCGTCAATATATGCAAGTAACAGGCCAGGCGCCAAGCGCCCGGCCGCCAGGAGAGAGAACATGCCGCCCACCCCGTTGAGCCCCGCTATGCCCGCATGCTCTCGCCCCCCACGCTCCCGCACCCCACGCCCCCTGGAGCGCGCGATCCATGGGGTGCTTTGGCTTGCCATCGGGCTCGGACTGGCCGGCTGTTCCACACCCAGGGACCCGCGCAAGGACCAGGAATTTCAGAGCCTCGCCTCCATCACCGACCGCCCCGTGGTGCGCCCTACCCGTTCCATCTCCAGCTTTTCCGACTCGCTGATGTGCATGGACCACATGCTGCGCGACGCACAGCTGCCCACCACACTGATCACCAGCAAACAGATCCCCGACTACTCCACCCGCGTCACCGTGGCCACCAAGGACATGGTGATCACCGCACTGTCCCAGATGTCGCGCCTGAGCAATGCGTTCCGCTTTGTGGACTACGAGGTAGACATCGCGCGCCAGGACACGGTGCAGAACCTCACCACCATCTTGCTCAACAACAACCAGATGCAGCTGCAGCGGCCCGCGCTGTACCTGTCGGGCGCCATCTCGTTCGTGGACCAGAACGTGATCAACAACCGGTTTGACACCGGGCTCTCCGGCCCCCGCATCGACATGGGCTACAGCCAAAGCCGCAACGCCACCATCATCGGGCTGGAGATGCACCTGGGCGACTTTCGCACTCGTACGCTGATCCCCGGGCTCGACTCGGCCAACGAAGTCATCATCGGCAACGGCGGCCAAGGCGTTGATCTGGCCGGGCGCATCGGCACCTATGGCGTGCAGTTCAATGTGGGGCGCGACTACACCCAGGGATCGGGCGGCGCCGTGCGGACCCTGGTGGATCTGGCAACCATTGAACTCATTGGCAAATGGGCCCGGGTGCCCTACTGGCAATGCCTGACGCTGGAGCAAAACCACCCCGACTTTCAGCGGCAGCTGCGCGACTGGTTTGACGAAGGCTCGCCCGCCGTGCGCACCCAGCTCATTGCGCGCTCGCTGGTCAGTCGGGGCTACCTCGCCCCCGTCGCGCAACCCCTGCCGGACAACGACCCAGCGCTGCGCAGGGCACTGGCGCGCTTTCAGGCCGACAACGGCATGGTGGTGACGGGCGTGGTGGACTTTGCGACCTACGAACGGGCGCTGCGCCACTTTGTCGGCCTATCCGCAGACGGGACCCTGGCCCGCATTGGCTGGGCCAGCACGCACTCAGAACCCGTGCAGCACATCGCAGTCGGGCCCGCCACGCCCGATGCCGCAGTCAACGTGGTGAGCAACAATCCGGATGCAGCAAAGTACGGAGACCCGCCGCCTGCCCGCAGCATCGATCTGCAGATTGAGAACGTATTGCTGGAGCGCACCGCGTTCGAGGTGGGTGAACAGGTCTTCTTGTCGGCCACGGTGTCGCGCGCCTCCTACCTGCAGTGTTTTCTGGCCGATGCCACCGGCACGGTCATCCGCCTGCTGCCCAACCAGGCCAACACCACCGGCTGGGTGTCCGCCAACCAGGCCATACGCATCCCCGACTGGATGAGCCCCAACCCCGGCTTCATCATGGACGCGGCCAGCCCCGGCACCGAGGGCGTGGCCTGCTTTGCCACCGACGAGGACAGCACGCCCCGCCTGCCGGAAGCACTGCGCGGCCCGCCGCTCAAGCCCATCCCTAATTACCGGGCGCTGGAGCGCCTGAACGAAGCCTTCGCCACCGCCTGGGGCAGCGAGGGCTACACCGGCAACGCGGTGTACTGGCAGGTCGTTCCGCGCCGGGCCCTGCCCGCTGCAGCCACTGCGCCTGCACAACCCGCCCCGCGCAAGTGAAAGACCAACGGCACAGCACTGTGCGCACACACACCATGACCACAACCGCCGCGACCACCACGGCGCGCTCGCAGTCCACTATCAATGGGCTGCGCACGCCACACGGCACTTGGCGCGCACTCCACGGCGCTGTGGCGCAGGGCTCGGGTACAGCGTGCCTAGTCTTGGCGATGGTGACCGCTGCGCCCGTGCTGGCCTCGGTGCGTGCGCTTCCCACGCCCGCTGAGACCACCTTCATCGATCGCGCCACCCTGAACGCGACGTCCCCCCAGGTGCCCGGGTCTGACGACCCCATGCAGGAGAAGATGTTGCAAAAACTTCGCAGCGCCGCGCAACGCGACGGGGCACCAACACGCAAGCCGCGCTCCCCCCCTGTCTCCACAGCACGATCATCCGGCGACCTATCGCCTGCCGATGCGGCGTGGCTCTTGGGGCTTCTGGCGCTGCACGGCCTGGCCATGCCCGCAGACCCGGCGCAGGCCCAGCACTGGTTTGAACGTGCGCAACTGCTCGGCCACCCCTTGGCACCTGCGGGCCTCGCATGGTGCCAGCTCAGCGGCTGCGTGGCAGCACCCAATCCTTCAACCGCCATGCACTGGATTGCGCTGGTGGGCCGTACCGATCCAGGGCTTGCCAAATACCTCGAATGGCATGCGGCCAAGGCATTGGCCCCGTTGGCCGAGCCCCGTTCGCCCTCACCAGACCGGTACCCCGGCTCGGTGGCGCCAGCGGCGGCCAACCCACCGCTGCAAAAACTGTTGACGCAAGCCGTGCGTGCAGGCAGTGCGCAGGCCAGCAACGAACTGGGGCTGGAGTTCATCGCCAGCGGCGATATCGAACAGGCGATGGTTCAATTTCAATCAGCGTCTGCAAAGTCTGAGGCCGCTGCCGCCAACGCCAGCCTTCTGGCCCGCCGCTTCCACAGCGATCCCGACGCCCGCATCCGATCAGCCCGCTACAGCGCTGCGGACTGGTACGTGGAGGCCCAGCGGTACCACCGAGGCGACGGTGTACCCGCCAACTACACCGAGGCTGTGCGCCTGTACCAGGTGGCAGCCAGCAGCGGCGACCCGCAGGCCCGCAAGATGCTAGAGCTGATTTTCTCCAGGCCTTTGCAAGGCGGCACCATCGACGTCACATGGATGCAGCAGCTTGCAGGTCTCCACATGGGCATCAACGGCTCGTCCGCCAGCGCACGCCACTCGGCGCCACCCAATGGCTGGCAGCGGGAGCCAAGTCCCTTGTATGACCTGGTGCCACTGCAGTGGCGAACGACTGGGCTCTATCCACGCCGCTGAACCGGCCCTCGCTCCCCCAAGTTCCCACTGGTGCAGGCAAGGGCAACCAAGTGAGTCCTCTATGCGGGCGAAGTAGCCGGTATGGAGGGCAGAGGCTCCTCCCGGTGCACAAGGTGAGCCACGCCCCTTGAGCCACACGCCAGGAGTTCACGCAAATAGCTGCGCAGGATGGTCGGGCGGATGTCCATGTGCGCCAGGTCATCGCTGGAAAACCAAGCAAACACCAGCCTGCGCCCTCCTTCCACTCCTTCATACGGTCCCTCCCCGTTTGCCAAGGGGCCATCCTGCAGCGGGCTGGCATGCAGGCACAGTCCAATTTCATGGTGCAGCTGGCCTGCATGAAGGAAGAAGTTCTCCACCACGCAAGACAGCGCCCCCGGTTCCACCGCCTGCCCCAGCTCTTCCTGTAACTCACGCACCAGCGCCTGCGCTGCAGTCTCTCCTGGCTCAATACCACCCCCCGGTAACGCCCAGAAGGGGTCACCTTGCGCGCAGTGCAGCAGCACCCGGCCCTGTTGGGTGATAAGCGCTGCCACACGCTGACGCACGCGTGGGACAGGTGCAGACGGATTTGAGAGCTTGGTTGTCACATGCCAAAAGGATTGCAGGCAAAAGTGCCGGAGGCGCAAATAATTCGGGCGCCAAAAGCTATCAATACTATAGCAATTTAGACACTCTATACAGATGGCATCAACAGCCCCTGCTGCGTAGCCACGGTTTCGCGCAAAAAAGCCCAGGTGGCCTGCATGCGCGCAACGTGTTTGTTCTCTGCTGGCATCGACATCCAGAACGTACGCTGAAACCGCGCCACGCCGGGCAACACCGAGACCAACGACGGGTCTTGTGCAGCCACAAACGCAGGCAGCACCGCCAGCCCGGCGCCCACGCGCGCGGCCTCGTACTGGGCCAGGATGCTGGTGCTGCGCAGCGCAAAGTGCGCCGGGCGGTGCAACTCGTCCAGGATCTGCAGTTCCTTGCTGAACAGCAAGTCATCCACATAGCTGATGAAGGTGTGGCCGCGCAAATCATCGGCCGCATGGATGGGCGCATGACCCGCCAAGTAGTTGCGCGCACCGTACAGCTGCAGCACATAGTCAGTGAGCTTGACCACCAGCACCGCCCCTCGCGCCGGGCGCTCCAGCGAGATCACGATGTCCGCCTCGCGCCGCGACAGGTGCACCAGCCGGGGCAGCGCCAGCAGGTCCACCACCAGACCCGGGTGGCCCAGCGCAAAGCGGGCCAGTTGGGGCGCCAGGATCAAATTGCCAAAACCTTCGGTGGTGCCAATGCGCACCAGGCCGTGCAGGCCCTGGCGCACACCCGGGGCCGCGCTCTCGACCGCAAGAAAGGCCGTCTCCATCGCCTCCACCTTGGGCATCAGCTGCCGCCCGGCCTCGGTCAGCCGGTGGCCGCCTGCTTCACGGGCAAACAGGGCCGAGCCGACCTGCTTTTCCAGCGCCTGCAACCGGCGCGACACGGTGGTGTGCTCCACCCCAAGGCGGCGGGCGGCGCCTGCCAGCGTGCCAGCGCGCGCCAGCTCCAGAAAATAGCGGAAATGGTCCCAATCCATGGCCCGATTGTGGCGCTCCGCGTAGAGATGGCGGAAAAACACCCGGCCCAGCGCCGCCGAAATCAGCCCGGCCGGGCCCACCAAGACCCACGGGATAGGTACGTCATGTCGCCACGTATCGTTTGATACATGTCATTTAACAATTTACACAGTATGCTTTCTATTGCACACTCCGCCCGCGCTGAAACCTGCACAAAGAACAGGGCAGCGCACCGCAACCAGAGCCAAACGGGTCTACACACCCGCCATGGCGGCCAGCAACAGTTCAGCGCAAGGGAGAAAAGATGAACGCATTCGCGCAGCCTCCGGGGCTGTCTGCCGGCATGCACATGCCGTGCAACGGGTCCCACCGGCTCCCGCGCCTGTCCAGGGCGTTCACCTTCGCGGCCGCGGGCCATTTGTCACCCCTCCCATCTTTTCGCACCACGGGGCCTGTGCTGCCCTGCTTTGCCCACCCGCATCCTTAGCCCTCAACCTCTATGAAACGCACCACTTTTCCCTATAAGTCGCTTTGGGCTGGTCCAGCCTGCCTGGCACTGGCCACTGTGTCCGTCCACGCTGCGGATATAAGTTTCACGCCCCCGGCAGGTGGTGGATTCGTGGTCAAGGGGCCGGGCAATACCGAGCGCCTGCGCATACAAGACTCTGGCGAAGTGCGGGTTCCCAGTCTCTCGGGAACGGCCAACACCAATGCCAATGTGCTGTGTTTTGACGGCCCGACCGGGCGTCTGGGCCAATGTGCTCCCGGGGTCACCACCGGAGCGACAGGCGCCACCGGTGCAACAGGAGCAACAGGCCCGGCGGGCCTGACAGGGGCTACAGGCGCCACCGGCCCGGCCGGTGCCACCGGCGCCACGGGCAGCGCAGGTCCAACGGGTGCCACGGGCTCGGCCGGTGCTACAGGCGCTACCGGACCAGCGGGAACACCCGGCGCCCAAGGAACAGCAGGCCTTACCGGCGCCACGGGTGCCACCGGCTCGGTGGGCCCGGCAGGTGCCACAGGGGCCACCGGCCCCCAGGGTCCTGCAGGCAGCAACGCGATCACTGTCAATATTCGGCCAGCCACTGGCACAGGCACGGCAGACAGCTGCGCTGTGACCTCCTGCTGCAATGCGGGCGAGAAAGTCATCGGCGGCGGGTACGAAGGGGCCAGTGGCGCTGGGGGGATCGAAGCAGACGGTGTATATGTGGCGGCCAACCGCCCCGTCGAAGGCGGTGCTTGTGCGGCCGGGGTGCAGGGCTGGTCAGTCCGCCTGCTCAACTCCTACCGCGTTCCCGCTTTGACGACCGCCTGCAGTGCTTACGCCATCTGCACGCAATGACGTCTGCGGAATCATCGCTTGCTGAACTGCCACCACGGGGCCTGTGGATGCAGGGCGCGCAGACAGCACGGCTGCCCTGGCGGTTTGACACCCCCGCCGCCCTGGCAGAGGTGAATGCGCTGCCGGCCTCCCTCTGGCGCACCCATTTCAATGAAGGCCGCCATGACGGGGGATGGCAAGCGCTGGCGCTGCGTTCTGCGCCCGAGGCACCTATCGATGTCGTTCCCGTGGATGTGGCTGCCTCGCGCTATGCCGACACACCGGCCCTGGACCAATGCCCCACGCTGCGCGCCATGCTGGACACCATGGCATTGCCATGGAAGTCCGTGCGGCTGATGCAATTGCTGCCGGGCTGCGAGATCAAGGAGCACACCGACGCCGACCTGTGTGTGGGGCGCGGTGAGGCTCGCCTGCATGTGCCGCTACAAACCGGCGAACGGGTGTTTTTCCATGTGGATGGAGAGCGCATTCCGCTGCGCGCGGGCGAATGCTGGTATGTGGATGTGTCGCGCCCGCACCGGGTGCGCAACCGTGGCACCCTGAGCCGAGTCCACCTGGTGGCCGACACCTCGGTGGACATGCGCTTGGTCGATGCCCTGCGCGCGAGCGACTGCGGTGACCCCCTGCCCGACGCGGATGACCCGTGGCGCCAGTTCATCCAGTTCCGCGACCTGGTGGGCACCAACGCTGACTATGCAGAGCGACTCAGCACCATCACCAACATGGCCGACTTCGTGCGTGAGTCAGTGCACATGGGGCAGGCCGCGGGCTTTCAATTTGACGCATCGGACGTGGAGTCGGCCATGAAGGCCGGGCGCCGCGCATGGACTGAGCAATGGGTACTGTGAACTTCAGCGGCTGGCGACCCATTCGCTTTTACATCGCACAGGGCCAGGTGATGGTGGACTGGGCTCGCCTGCTGGACGCGCCCCTGCGTGAACCGTTCTTCCAGCATGGCATCCAGAATCAGCTGAGGCACCCCTTCCACCTGGCGTTTCGGCGCCAGACGCCGCTTCACGACCTGCTGGCCTGGCATGAGCAATCCCCAGGTCTCGATCCTTCGCTCGTCATCTTCCATGTGTCGCGCTGCGGGTCCACCCTGATCACACAAACGCTGGCAGAAAGCCCCCACCACCTGCAACTGTCTGAGCCGGGCCCCTTGGACTTCCTGGTACGACAGGCGCTGGCCTCTGGCCTGATCGACGAAGCCCAGGTGGTCCGTGCGTTGCGCGCGTGGACCAGCGCCTGGGCGCAACGCTGCGACAGTGCCAGCCCGCCGCTGCAAACCATGAGCCTCAAGCAGGACGCCTGGAACACCGACAAGGCACCGCTGTTTGCAAAAGCCTGGCCTGATGCGCCTTGGGTTTTCCTCACCCGCGAGCCGCTCGCGGTGCTGGTGTCCCAGATGCGCGAACGAGCGTTTTTTATGATCCCGGGCGCGCTGGGCCTGAACTTTGGTGGGGTCAACCCAGGCGAAATGCCCGCCATGTCTGCTGAGCTGCACTGCGCCCAGGTGCTTGGCAGTATCTACGCAGCCATGGCGCAGCAGTTCGACCCCACACGCGCGCTGTTGCTCGACTACGCCCAGTTGCCCGATGCCATCGAAACACAGGTGCTCCCCCACATGCGATGGCAGGTCTCGCAAGAGGATCGCGAAAGAATGCGCGAGCGCGCCACGCGGCACGGCAAGCAACCCCACGAAGTCTTTGAACCAGATACACAAACCAAACACAGCATGGCAAGCGACCTTCTCCAATCCTTGACTGCGCAGTGGATCGCACCTCACTACGAGAAGCTCCATGCGCAGCGGCGCAGCCACCCTGCGGCAGTTACCACCCAGTCTGAGGAAGCACTGCAATGATTGCGGCACTGCATCGACGCCATTTTCTGGCCACCGGCGGGGCTGCAGCGGCCACCGGCGTTCAGGCTTCCACCCCCCTCCTGAACTCCCTGGGCACAGCAAACCCACGCTGGCGCATCTTGGCCATCGCCCCCAGCTCTGAAAAGCTGCCGGAGCTGACCCGTGACTACCAGCAAGGTGTGGAGTTAGGGCTGGCCCAGGCCGGAGCCTCGTCCCAAGTCGCCCTGACCTGGCTGACTGCAGGCTTGCTGCCATCAGCGCCTGCCAAGGCAGTAGGTGCGGCGCTTCAAGCCAGGCCGTTTGACGCGGTGATGGGATGGATGCCTCCCGCGCTGGCAAACAAAGTGTCGCCCTTGACAGAGTCGGCAGGCGTGCCACTGTGGATCAGCGACACGGGCGCAGACATGGTTTCGCAGTCTGATACCCACCCGCTGACGGTTCGCCACAGCCTGGAACTGTGTGCCATGGCCGCAGCCCTCGCCGACCGGGTGTACGCACAATGCGGCCCGCGCGCCTTTCTCGGCATGGGGCGGCACGAGTCGGGCTTTGACTTCCTGCAGTCTTTTCAGCAACGCTGGCAGGCGCTGGGTGGGCAGATTGTGGGCCGCCACATTGCCGACATGCCGAACAACGCTTCCGAATTTGGGGGCCTGAAGCAGTCCATCATTTCGCACCAGCCCGATGCGGTGATTGCACTGTATTCGGGCCCCCAGTCGCAGCGCTTTGCGCAATGGTGGCAAAAGCACTCTGCAGCGCTGCGCACCAATCTGGCGGGCTTGCCGTGGCTGTCTGAACACAACCCAGGTGTACATGCACACACGATTGCGACTTGGCCCCAGGCCGAATCGGCCGACGCTGGCTGGATGGCCCGTTTGGCCCAGGCGGGCCTCAGCTGGACGGCGGCTGCACTGCTGGGTGCCGAGGCGGGCGCCACCCTGGGAACAGCCCTGGTCACTGCCCCCCTGGGCACCCACATGCGCGACCTTTGGGCCGACCTGCACCACACCCCCCTTGTAGGCCCCCGCGGGGAGCGCCAATGGGTGAATGCAGGCACCGACAGCGCAGGCCCCCTGTGGGAAAACACCTTCCTGGGCGTCAGCGCCCGACGACAACACCCTACCTCACACCCCACACCAGCAGCAGCCGTTGCACAGCGCGGCTGGACCACTGGCTATCTTTTGACTTAAGGAGTACACCTATGTCCAATCCATTTCTCGGCGAAATACGAATGTTCGGAGGCACCTTTGCCCCCGCTGGCTGGGCGTTTTGCAATGGCCAACTTATAGCTATCTCACAAAACTCTGCATTGTTTGCCCTGCTGGGCACCACGTATGGAGGAAACGGGCAAACGACCTTCGGCCTGCCCGATCTGCGAGGGCGAGTTCCCATGGGCCAAGGCCAGGCTCCAGGGCTTTCATATCGCAACCTTGGTGAGATTACAGGCACCGAAAATGTCACGTTGCTCTCCACCAATTTGCCGGCACACACGCACACCGTCTCTCTCTCATCCCCAGCAACCACAAGCCTGGGCACGCTCATGGAACCGGGTCCAAGTGCGATTCCAGCAGCGTCCAACCAGCGCAATGCGCAGTACGCGTCCAGCGCCAGCGCCAATACGCAACTGCCGGTGAGCACTGGTAACACCGCAAGCGCCGGAAACAACATACCCTTTTCCGTGATGCAACCCTCTCTCGCTGTGAGCTTCATCATCGCCTTGGAAGGCATTTTTCCCTCTAGAAATTGAGCACACCGTGCTGCGCCAGCGAACGCTGGCAAACACCCAAAAATGGGGCAGGCCGTACTACAGGGCCTGCCCCATTTTTTTGGGGAGCCCTACAGCCCATTTGGCAAAGCACGACCTCCTGAAATCTATCCCGCACCCATGAGCCCATGAACGACAGGGGCACAGTCAAGGGCAAAGGTCGCGCGCCAAGGCCGTGCGTAAAAGCACATCCAAATTGCAATTTGACGCATTGCAATTACATATTTGCACGCATACCATGCACAGGTTGGCCCCATTGCAGGCCCTTCACCACCCCGGAGACAAACCCATGAACGCACCCACCAACGTGGCCGCACTGGCCCCCACCGTCAAGCTGCTGATCGGCGGCCAGTTCGTCGAATCCAAGACCACTGAATGGCGCGATGTGGTCAACCCGGCCACGCAAGAGGTGCTGGCCCGCGTGCCGTTTGCCACCGCTGAAGAAATCGACGCCGCCGTGGCCTCGGCCAAGGAAGCGTTCAAGACCTGGAAGAAGACGCCCATCGGCACCCGCGCCCGCATCTTCCTCAAGTACCAGCAGCTCATCCGCGAAAACATGGCCGAGCTGGCTGCCATCCTGACGGCCGAACAAGGCAAGACCTTGCCGGATGCCGAAGGTGATGTGTTCCGTGGCCTCGAAGTGGTCGAACACGCTGCCAGCATCGGCAACTTGCAGCTGGGCGAGCTGGCCAACAACGTGGCCGGTGGTGTCGATACCTACACCCTGCTGCAGCCGCTGGGCGTGTGTGCGGGCATCACCCCCTTCAACTTCCCGGCCATGATCCCGCTGTGGATGTTCCCGATGGCGATTGCCACGGGCAACACCTTTGTGTTGAAGCCCTCCGAGCAAGACCCGATGGTGACCATGCGCCTGGTGGAGCTGGCGCTCGAAGCCGGCATTCCACCCGGCGTGCTCAACGTGATCCACGGCGGCGAAATGGCCGTGAACGCGATCTGCGACCACAAGGACATCAAGGCCGTGTCGTTCGTGGGCTCCACCAAGGTGGGCACCCATGTGTACAACCGCGCCACCCTGGCCGGCAAGCGCGCGCAATGCATGATGGGCGCCAAGAACCACGCCATCATCCTGCCCGACGCGAACAAGGAACAAACGCTCAACGCGATTGCCGGTGCCTCGTTTGGCGCCGCTGGCCAGCGCTGCATGGCCCTGCCCGTGGTGGTGCTGGTGGGCGAGGCACAAAAGTGGATTCCCGAGCTGGTGGCCAAGGCCAAGACGCTCAAGGTCAACGGCGGCACCGAAAAGGGCACCGATGTGGGCCCGCTGGTGTCCTGCGCCGCCCTCGCCCGTGTGGAAGGCCTGATCGAGCGCGGCATTGCCGACGGCGCCACGCTGGAGCTCGATGGCCGCAAGCCCGTGGTGCCCGGCTATGAAAAGGGCAACTTCGTGGGCCCCACGATCTTCTCGAACGTGAAGCCCGGCATGGCCATCTACGACCAGGAAATCTTTGGCCCCGTGCTGGCCCTGGTGCCCGCCGCCGACATCGACGAAGCCATCGAATTCATCAACGCCAACCCCAACGGCAACGGCACTGCCATCTTCACCCAGTCGGGTGCGGCAGCACGCAAGTTCCAGGAAGAGATCGACGTGGGCCAGGTCGGCATCAACGTGCCAATCCCTGTGCCAGTGCCGCTGTTCTCGTTCACCGGCTCGCGCGCTTCCAAGCTGGGTGACCTGGGCCCCTACGGCAAGCAGGTCGTGATGTTCTACACACAGACCAAGACGGTAACGGCACGCTGGTTTGATGACAGCACGGTGAGCCAGGGCGTCAACACCACAATTAGCCTGAAATAACCCCCTGAGCGGCTGCGCCGCTTCCCCTTTTCTCTGCATCGCTGCGCGATGCGGAAAGGGGGACGCCACCCGTGCCTGAACCGTGAGATGGCGGCCCTTGCACGGTGGCGCTGGCATTGGGTCGCGCCGGTTTCGACTGCATTGGTCGGTGGTAAAAGCAGGACATGCAAATTTTCAAACTGAAGAATTGGGTGTCAACGGTGGCTGTAATCGCGGGCACCGTGGGTGCGTTGTTGCTGAGCCCCAGCGTGCACGCCCAGGCAGGCGCAGCATGCCGCGACGCCGGTAGTCTGGAAGAGACCAACGCGTGCGCGGTCAAGGCCTACCAGGTGGCGGACACGCAGATCGCCATCCTCTACGGTGATGTGATGCGCGCCCTGTCGGCCCATGAACGCCCCCAGCTGCGCCAGGAGCACACCAACTGGCAGCGCGACCGCATCACGCGCTGCAAGCAGGCCACACGCGCCAGCGAGTCAGAACCCGAGTGGCCGCGCCTGTACCACGACTGCCTCACCGCAGAGACCGAGAACCGCCGCAGAGGCCTGATGCGCTGGCTGACGCTGGACCATCCGTCTGCCAAGCCTTAAAAACTTCACCCCAGAACAACAAGAACCAACGAGACAAGCAGTATGGACTTTGAACTCACCGAAGAACAACGCGCCTTTGCCCAGACGGCCCGCGACTTTGCACAAGCTGAGTTCGCACCCCACGCCGCGCACTGGGACGAGGAAGGCATCTTCCCCCGCGAGGCCATCGCCAAGGCAGGCGAACTGGGCTTTTGCGGCCTTTATGCTCCCGAAGCCGCCGGTGGCCTCGCCCTGCCCCGGCTGGACGCCACGCTGGTCTTTGAAGAAATGGCGGCCATCGACCCCAGCACCACCGCCTTCATCACCATCCACAACATGGCCACCTGGATGCTGGGCACCTGGGCCACGCCCGCCGTGCGCGACCACTGGGGCCCGCTGCTCACCACGGGTGAAAAACTCGCCAGCTACTGCCTGACCGAGCCCGGCGCGGGCTCCGACGCCGCCTCGCTCAAGACCCGCGCCGAGCTGGTCGGCAACGAATATGTCATCAACGGCGCCAAGGCCTTCATCAGCGGCGCAGGCAGCACCGACGTGCTGGTGCTCATGGCCCGCACTGGGGATGCAGCATCGGGCGCCAGCGGCATCAGCGCGTTTGCCGTGCCCGCCGACACACCTGGCATCAGCTACGGCAAGAAGGAACAGAAGATGGGCTGGAACAGCCAGCCCACCCGCACCATCAGCTTTGACAACGTGCGCATCCCTGCCGACCACCTGCTGGGCCGCGAGGGCGAAGGCTTCAAGATCGCCATGAAGGGCCTGGACGGCGGCCGCATCAACATCGCCACCTGCTCCGTGGGCGCGGCGCAAGGGGCACTTAACGCTGCCCAGCAATACATGCAAGACCGCAAGCAGTTCGGCAAACCCATCGCCAGCTTTCAGGCGCTGCAGTTCAAGCTGGCCGACATGGCGACCGAGCTGGTCGCCGCCCGCCAGATGGTGCGCCTGGCCGCCAGCAAGCTCGACGCTGGTGCGCGCGACGCATCCACCTACTGCGCCATGGCCAAGCGCTTTGCCACCGACGCAGGCTTTACCGTCATCAACGACGCCCTGCAGCTGCACGGCGGCTACGGCTACATCCGTGAATATCCGCTGGAGCGCCTGCTGCGCGACGCCCGTGTGCACCAGATCCTGGAAGGCACCAACGAAATCATGCGGGTCATCATTGCGCGGCGCATGCTGGATGGGGATGCGACGGAGGCGATTCGCTAAGCGGTTACTCCTATTTTCATAGCTGTTAGCGCTTATCCAATGGGCGGTAAAGGCCAATTTCCCTCATGAAATACATATCTCAGACAGGAACATCAGCCCACGCACCCGCAGCGGCGCTGGGGGGTTACCCCCTCTCCCCTCGCGGGAGAGGGTTGGGAGAGGGGGCCCGCACCCGCGCCGCGCCCGTTTCACCCCCTCTCCCCGGCCCTCTCCCACAAGGGGAGAGGGAGTGAGAGCCATCTGAGATAGCGACCTCATCAGCCCATGTGAATCAGAACCCATGCCCGCCCGCCCCCTCTCCGACGAAACCCTGCACCTGATCGACGCCGTCCGCACGGCGCTCGCGCACCGCAGCGACGTGGAAGAACGGACCATGTTCGGCTGCTACTGCTTCTTTGTGGACGGCAAGTTGTGCATTGGCATCAAAGGTGAAGAGCTGCTGGTGCGCCTGCCACCGGACCGCCACGGCGAACTGCAGGAGATGCAGAACACCCGCGAACTCTCGCCCGGCGGCGGCATGCAGGGCTACTTCTGGGTGGAGCCCAACGGCTACGCCACGCGCGCGCAGTGGAACTACTGGGTCGAAGAAGCCCTTGCCTACAACCCACTGGCCAAGGCCTCTCCGCGCAAGAAGAAAACAACCAACACTCCGGCTGCAGCGAAGAAAGCACCCGCCAGCACCGGCACCAAGCCGAAGACAAAAGCCGCCGCCAAGAAGCACAGCATCTTCGAAGCCGACGACTGATCTGCCCCACCCTACTGGAGCCCACCACCATGCCCCTTCGCATCGTCCGCCTTGGCACCCCGCGCGCCGCCGGGGAAGGCACCCGCATCGGCACCGTGCGCCGCCCGCCGCGCGGCGTGCCCAAGGCCGAGTTTGCGAGCCGCGACTACTACGACGTGTGGTACCCCCTGCTCTCCCCCAGCGCCGACCTCATGGCCCAGGGCCAGCAGGTGCCCACCGGCCAAGAAGGCGACAAGGCGTGGGAGGCCTTCGCCAAACAGTTCCGCAAGGAACTGGCCCAGCCCGAGGCCAGCCGCACGCTCGATTTGCTGGCCGCGCTGTCGCACCACAGCGCCATGTCGCTGGGCTGCTACTGCGAGGACGAAACCCGCTGCCACCGCTCGGTGCTGCGCGCCGAGCTGGCCCAGCGTGGGGCCGACATCAGCCCCTAGATTTCAAGCTTTCTAGGCCGTTACCGCGCGATGGATAAGCCTTTCTAGCTATCAAATTCATACTAAATCCGCATCCATTCCCTTTCACCATCACAACGACATCCAGGAGCAACACACCATGAAAATCGCATTCATCGGCCTCGGCAACATGGGCGGCCCCATGGCACACAACCTGCACAAGGCAGGCCACGAAGTGCGGGCGTTCGACCTCTCGCAGCCCGCCCGCGACAAGCTGGCCGCAGACGGCGTGCCCATCGCCGCCGACGCCAAGGCGGCCGTGCAAGGCGCCGAAGTCGTCATCAGCATGCTGCCCGCCAGCCAGCATGTGGAAGGCCTGTTCCTCGGTGCGGGCGAGCTGCTGGCCCAGTTGCCTGCAGGCACGCTGATCATCGACTGCTCCACGATCGCCGCCGCCACCTCCCGCAAAGTGGCCGAAGCCGCCAAAGCCAAGGGCGTGGCCTTTATCGACGCCCCCGTGTCGGGCGGCACCGGCGGTGCCATTGCAGGCACCCTCACCTTCATGGTTGGTGGCGACGCCGCCGACCTGGAACGCGCCCGCCCCGTGCTCGAAAAAATGGGCGCCAACATCTTCCACGCAGGCAGCGTGGGCGCAGGCCAGACGGCCAAGATCTGCAACAACATGCTGCTGGGCATCCTGATGGCCGGCACCAGCGAAGCCATTGCCCTCGGCGTAGCCAACGGCCTGGACCCCAAAGTGCTCAGCGAAATCATGCGCCGCAGCTCGGGCGGCAACTGGGCGCTGGAGAAGTACAACCCCTTCCCCGGCGTGATGGAAACCGCCCCTGCCAGCAAGGGCTATGCGGGGGGGTTTGGAACGGACCTGATGCTCAAGGACCTGGGCCTGGCGCAGGAGAACGCGATGGCGGTGAAGGCCGCCACGCCGCTGGGGGGCATGGCGCGCAATCTGTATGCGGCACACAGCCTGGCGGGGCATGGGGGGCTGGATTTTTCCAGCATTATTAAGATGGTGCAGAAGGGGTAAAAAGGCGCTGCTTCACCCCTTCAAAAGCCAGCGACTGCTGGCTTTTTTAAACAACACGATGAAATAATTTCGCTGGAACAGGTAATTTTCAAAGCGATTCGCGTGGCAAACCAACATCCAAGCGTTATGGACCTTGGCATACCTAGGTTTTGTTGGGAATCTTGCCAGGCTTATCGTACTCGATCTCATTTTCTCCAGATTTTATTTTCAACTTCGAAGCACTCCCCAGCAAAGCAGAAGCCAATTCATCAGCCGGATGGACAACTTGTTCTGGTTCGGTTGAGCCTATAAACAGACCCCTCGTAATACTATCGAGCAGTGTGGTGGGAATTGTTGAATTGGTGTTCTTCTGCCATTCGAGACAGCTTTCAAGAGCCCAGTTTGCGCGACTAATATCAATCTGGAATTGACGTAGTTGAAACTCGTTTACCGAGTGCTGCTCAGCCCATTTATTCTGCCATCTCACATAATAGAGTATGGTTGCCACCATGCCAAATGAAAACAGCGTAAAACGTAACCATAGCCAATACAAGTGTGTGCGATCGACGTCAGACGCTGTTAGTTTGGCTACGGTTTCCGGAGAAAGACCAGTCCCAGTTATTTTTTCTGCACCCCAACTAGATATGTTGCGAAGGGCTTCCAGCATGCTGAAGTATTGTCGGTCCATGGCGGCAATTTCATAAGCAGTCCATCCGAGCAGTAAGAAAAACGCCAGCGCAAGCGTGGCGATACCAGCAAGTACAGGGCGGCGCTTTTGCTCTGTGGCTGTCGATACGCCAAACTGATTTACGCGCTGTTTGACGTCCTCAAGCATCCTGTCGCGAATCTCCCGGCGTGCGTGCGTATTGTCTCTGTCGTCAATAAGACGCAGCCGCTCGTCAAGTGTTCGCCTTTCACTTTCTAAGTCAGCAGCCTTAAGCTTAAGCTCGGCATCTAATTCTGATTTCTTTGTCAAATATTCCTTCTCAGCTTTTTCACTTCGTTCTGCAAACTGGTCTTCCAGATTTTTTCGAAACTCTGCACTTTGGCGGACGAGATCTTCGTTTAGTCGTTCAAGGCGTTCGAGAGTGCTCTGGTGCATAGCCAAAAGCTGGGATTGCTCCTCCGTGGGAGCACCTGAAAGAACGCGATTAGGCTCAAATGGACGTAAATATTGAGATATGAACGAAAGAACCTCCAATCGTTCTTTGTTAGTACCCTCTTGGTGCGAATTCTGGGTAAGGACTATCTCATCAAAAATCGGAGACTTATTTTCAGGAGGGTATTGACCACCCCGCGTGAAAACGACTGACATTCCTGCGATCTGCAGGTGCATGTTTTCGAGCAAATAGGAGTCGTAATCTAGCAGCGCCTTCCAATCACCCCCAGGCTCTTCCGCGAGCGAGACCGTCCCAATCTGAACAAAGCCAAGTCCGGCGACATGCGCCTGCTGAACACCGAACTTGGCTGCCAACTGGCGAAAGACCTTCTCGATGGTGCGATCCGACGTTCGTGGGATTTTTATTCGCTGTGTACTCATTTGGCTTTACGTGTTGTGACCATACAAGCTTAGCGTGTCGCACACCAAACTACCACCCGTAGTTGAGTATGATTCGCATCCCCCATGCTGCGCCGCAACACCCCCGCCCTGCCTCTCCACATCGTGCTTCTGCTGGTGGCGTTGTTCAACGCGCTGGCGGGCGCGCCCTTGCATGAGGCGCGGCACATTCAGGAACTGGTGCGCAGCGCCACAGTCTCGGCAAGCGCAGGCGATGTGGATGCGTTGACAAACAACGCCACAGCCAGCGACGAACACAGCGAAGAGACACACACCACCTGCGCCTGGTGCCTGACCCACGCGCTGGAGGCGGGGCTGGCGCATGCACCGGCCCGCCAACCGCAACTCCCCGCAGAACCCAACGCCATTGCGCCGCACAGCGCAAACCCCTTCACGGCCCAGCAGGTGCGCTGGCCGTTTGCTGCACGCGATCCTCCGCCAGCCCAGCGGGCCTGACACGCGTCAGACCCCAGCCAGCCTGCGCTTTCCAGCGCATCCCCTTTTCGCTTTCGCCCTTGCATTCACCCCCGTGGGGTGGGTGTGGGCACGCGACCCTGTGCGCCCGCCGCTACCCAGGCGGGTGTGGGCCGCGTTGCTCCTGGCTTTTGCATTCACCGCTTTTGGACTGGTTTGCCATGCGTTCTTCCTATTCTTCTGTTTCTTCTTCACGCCCAGCCGCCCTGCCGCGCCCCACCTTGACGGCCATGGCGGCCGCCGCCCTGCTGGCCTCCCTCCACCCGGCCTGGGCCGCAGACGGCGATGTGGTCACCCCACCCACCCTGTCTGCCGTAGACGTGGTGGGCCGCAGTGCCTCGGGCACCTATTACGCCGACGAGGCCGAGGGCGCCAAGACCAGCCTGCCGCTGCGCGAGCTGCCGCAGTCGGTGCGCGTGATGTCGCGCCAGACGCTGGACGACCTGGGTGCCACGCGGCTCGATGATGTGCTGGACTATGTGGGCGGGGTCTCGCGCCAGAACAACTTTGGCGGGCTGTGGGACAACATCGCCATCCGGGGCCTGCCGGGCAACGAGAACACGGGCATGGCGACGCTGCTCAACGGGTTTTCGTCCAACCGGGGCTTTAACGCGCCGCGCGACCTGGCGGGGGTGGAGCGGGTGGAGTTCCTCAAGGGCCCCGCCGCCGCACTGTATGGCAGCAGCGAGCCCGGCGGCACGCTCAACATCGTGAGCAAGAAGCCGCTGTGGAAGGCCGCCCATTCGGTGGAGGCCTACGCGGGCAGCTACGGCCTGGGCCGTGCGGCGCTGGACACCACGGGCCCCATCAACGACCGGCTGGCCTACCGCCTGAACGTGGCGGTGGAGGACAAGGGCAGCTTTCGCGACCATGTGCGCGCGCAGCGGCAGGTGGTGGCCCCGGCCATCACCTGGAAGCTCTCGCCCGACACGGTGCTGGAGTACACGGCTGAATTTTTGCGTCACGCCACGCCGCTGGACCGGGGCGTGGTGGCGGTCAACAACCGCCTGGGCGCCGTGCCCGCCAGCCGCTTTTTGGGCGAGCCCGCCGATGGCGATGTGACGGTGACCAACCAGACACACCAGCTGGTGCTGTCGCACGAGTGGAACCCCGACTGGCGCAGCCGCGTGGGGCTGTCGTACCGCGAGACGGGGATGGAAGGCTTCTCGACCGAAGCCACGGCGCTGCAGGCCGATGGCCGCACGCTGACGCGCCAGCGGCGGTACCGCGACTTCCAGTCGGACGACGTGGCCGTGCAGGCCGAGCTGCAGGGCACCCTGCGCACGGGCGGGCTGGAGCATGAGCTGCTGGTGGGGGTGGAAAGCTACCGGTTCAGCATGGATTCGGTGATGCTGCGGGTGAACCCCAGCGCTGCCGCGCCGTACGCCATCGACATCTTCAATCCTGTGTTCGGCCAGGCCCAGCCCACGCCCGGGCGCAATACCGACACGTTGGAGAAGCAGCGCAACACCGCGTTGTATGTGCAAGACACCCTCAAGCTGGGCGAGCAGTGGCGCGTGATGGCCGGGCTGCGGGCCGACCACTACGACCAGAGCCTGCAAAACCGCATCACCCACCGCACCACGGCGCAAAGCCCCTCGGCCGTGTCGCCGCGCCTGGGGGTGAGCTGGCTGCCGCTGCAGGGTGTGACGGTGTATGCCAACGCGGGCACGTCGTTCCGCCCCAACGCGGGCAGCGACGCTGCTGGCAACGCCTTTGACCCCGAAAAGGCCCGCGCGCTGGAGCTGGGCGCCAAGTGGGAAAGCGCCGACCAGCACCTGGGCGCCACGGCCGCGCTGTTTAACATCAAAAAGCGCAACGCCCTGACCAGCGACCCGCTGAACGCAGGCTTTTCGGCCGCTGCTGGCGAAGTGCGCAGCCGGGGCCTGGAGCTGGACCTGGCGGGCCGCCTAAGCCCCCACTGGCGCGTGAATGCCAGCCTGGTCATCAACGACGTGGAGGTGACCCGCGACAACACGCTGGAGGTGGGCGGCCGCCTGCTGAACGTGCCGCGCGTGAACGGCAGCGTGCTGGCGGTGTACGAAAACGCACTGGCCAACGGCCAGCGCTACGGCGTAGGCGGTGGCGTGACGCACATGGGCAAACGCCTGGGCCAGGCACGCACGCAGGCCGAGGCCAATACGGGCATGCCTGCGTTTGAGCTGCCCAGCTACACCACGGCCAAGCTGATGGCGTATTGGCGCCTGAGCCCCACGCTGAACCTGTCGCTGGACGTGGACAACGTGTTTGACAAGGTGCACTACACCAGCTCGTACAGCCGTGTGTGGGTGGCGCCGGGGGCTGCGCGCACGGTCACCGTCGGGCTGCAGGCGAAGTTTTGATGAAGCACCCCCTGAGTCGCTTCGCGCCTTCCCCCTCTCTCGCTACGCGGGAGGAGGACGCCCCCAGCGCGGCGGGGCGGCCCTTGCGCGGGGGCACTGGTCTTTGGCAGCGCCAGTTTCGTCGGTTGCGGCGAACGCGCAGGGCTATGGAAAACTGAAAAATGAACACTTCCTCGACTTTTCTTCGGCCGCTGACGCGGCGCCGCGCCTTGCAGGCCCCCATGGCCGCGCTGGCGGCAGGCGCCCTGCCCGCTGCGTGGGCGCAGGGCACACCACCTGCCTCCACCCCCGCACCGCTGCAAATCGTCGGACCGTGGGAGATCAGCGGCCTGGCGCCCACCAGCAGCGGCTATGTGTTCACACGCCTGCAGGTCACCGAAACCCTGCTGGACGCTGCAGACGATGGCCAGCCACGGCCCGCGCTGGCGCGGCTCTGGCGCCGATCGGCGGATGGGCTGGTGTGGCACTTTGAGCTGCGGCCCGGGGCGCGTTTTCACGATGGCACGCCGGTGACGGCCGCCGCCGTGGTGCGCAGCCTGCAGGCCGCGCAGGTAGCGCCCGCACTGCTGAGCCAGGCGCCCATCGAATCCATCACTGCGCCTGACGAGGGCACGGTGCTCATCCGCCTGCAACGCCCCCACACTGCCCTGCCCGCGCTGCTGGCGCATTCCAGCACCATGGTGCTGGCCCCGGCCAGCTATGGGGCCGACGGCAAGGTGCGCAGCATCATTGGCAGCGGCCCCTACCGCATTGCGGCGCTGGTGCCGCCGCAGCAGGTCGAAACGGTGGTGTTTGACGCCTACGACGGCCCGCGCCCCGCGATTGCCGCCGTGCGCTACCTGGCCGCCAGCCGAGCCGAAACCCGCGCGCTGATGGCCGAGAGCGGCCAGGCCGATCTGGCCTATGGGCTGGACCCGGCCAGCCTGCGGCGGCTGCAACGCCATGCGCAAAACCCCACACTGGCGCGCCGCACCGCAGTGCGGATTGCCTCGGTCACGCTGCCGCGCACCGTCATCGTCAAGCTCAATGCGGGCCTGCCCGCGCTGCGCGATGTGCGCGTGCGCCAGGCACTGAGCCTGGCCATCGACCGCGCGGGCATTGCGCTGGCGCTGATGGGCGACGAGGCGCTGGCCGCCACGCAGCTGCTGCCCCCCACGCTGGGCGCGTGGCACAACCCGCACCTGCCCCCGCTGCAGCACGACCCCGAAACCGCCGCGCGCCTGCTGCGCGCCGCAGGCTGGCAGCGCCACAGCGACGGCCTGCGCAATGCCGAAGGCCAGCCGCTGCACCTGGTGATCCGCACCTTTGTGGACCGGCCCGAGCTGCCGCTGATTGCCACCGCCTTGCAGGAGCAGTGGCGGCTGGCGGGCATCGCCGTGAAGGTGAGCATCGGCAACTCGGGCGACGTGCCCCGGGGCCACCGCGACGGCAGCCTGCAACTGGCGCTGGCTGCGCGCAACTACGCCAACGTGCCCGACCCCACAGGCACGCTGGCGGGCGACTTTGCGGCGCAGGGCGGCGACTGGGGCGCCATGGGCTGGCACAGCGACACCGTGGTGCAGGCCCTGCACGAGCTCACGCGCACCCAGACGCCGCCCGAGCGCACGCGCGCGCAGCGGCAATCCATCACGCACACCCTGCAAACGGAGCTGCCCGTGATCCCCGTGGCGTGGTACCGCCAGCATGTGGCCGTGGCCCCCCGGCTGGCGGGCGTCACGCTGGACCCGCTGGAGCGTTCTTACCGCCTGACCGGCATGGAGTGGAACAACCCATGAACCCTTTGATTTCAAAACCCTGGGCCGCCGTGGTCGGCCGCAGGCTGGTGCAGGTGCTGGCCGTGTCCCTGCTGATTGGCACGCTGTGCTTCTTGATGGTGCGCGCACTGCCGGGCGACCTGGCCATGCGCGTGGCGGCGGGCCGCTATGGCTACGACCTGGTGAGCAACGCCGCCGCCGACGCCGTGCGCGCCGAGCTGGGGCTGGACCGCCCCGGCTGGCTGGCGCTGCTGCACTGGTGGCGCGACATGGCCACCTTCAACCTGGGGCAGTCGCTGGTGTCGCAGCGCTCGGTGTGGCACGAGGTCACGCACCACCTGGGCGCCACGCTGCGCCTGTCTGCCGCCGCGCTGGCCATTGCCTTTGCCGTGGGCGTGCCACTGGGCGTGTGGGCCGGGCTACGGCCCCAGGGCTGGGTGGACAAGGCCAGCTGGCTGATGGCCGTGGTGCTGCGCGCGCTGCCGCCGTTTTTGCTGTCGGTGCTGCTCATCCTGCTGGTGGCAGTGCAGTGGGGCTTTTTGCCTGCGGGCGGTGACGAGAGCCAGGCCAGCCTGGTGCTGCCCGCGCTCACGCTGGGACTGGGCCTGGCCGCCGGGCTGGCGCGTGTGACCCGTGCTGCGATGCTGGAGGTGGCGGTATCGCCCTTCTTTGAATTTGCGCGCACCAAGGGCCTGAGCGACTGGCAGGCGCTGGTGCGCCATGGCCTGCGCAATGCCGCCGTGCCGGTGACGGCCTACCTGGGCGTGCAGGCGTTGTTCTTGGTGGAGGGCGCGCTGGTGGTGGAGACGCTGTTTGCCTGGCCCGGTATCGGCCACGCGCTGGTGCACGCCGTGTTCGGGCGCGACATCCCGGTGGTGCAGGGCACGGCGTTGTGCATGGGTGTGCTGTTTGTGGTGTTCAACCTGCTGGTGGATGCGGCGTGCTTGACGCTGGACCCTCGGCATGCGCAAAAGGTAGCTGCATGAGTGCCGTGCCTTCCACTCTTTCCTCGCCAGTTGGCGGCTTGGTGGCCCAGCCTCGCTGGCCGCTGCGCACCATGCTGGGCTTGGCCCTGCTCAGCCTGCTGGCCCTGTTTGCCCTGCTCGGCCCCTGGCTGATGGGTGCCAGCCCGGTGGTGCAAGACCTGCGCAACACCCTGGCGCCCCCCAGCGCCCAGCACTGGTTGGGCACCGATGTGCTGGGCCGCTCGGCGCTAGCGCGGCTGGCGCATGCGGCGCAGCTGTCGCTGGGCATGGCGCTGCTGGCGGCCGTGAGCGCCGCCGTGCCCGGCACGCTGCTGGGCATTGCCGCCGCATGGCGCGGCGGGCGCACCGAGCGGGCGCTGCTCATGCTGTCGGACTCGGTGCTCGCCATCCCCGGCCTGCTGCTGGTGCTGCTGGTGGCCGCCCTGGCGCCCGGAGCGCTGTGGGCGCTGTATGCGGGCCTGTCGGCTGCGCTGTGGGTGGAATACTTCCGCGTGAGCCGCGCGGTGGCCCGGCCCGTGCTGGCGGGCGACGCGGTGCAGGCATCGCGCCTGCTGGGTTTTGGGCGCGGCTATGTGCTGCGCCGCCACCTTCTGCCTGCGCTGGCGCCCACGCTGGGCACGCTGCTGGCCTTCACCACGTCGCAAGCGGTGCTGGCGCTGGCCGCACTGGGTTTTGTGGGTGTGGGCATGCAGCCGCCCACGCCCGAGCTGGGCCTGATGATGACCGAGGCCATGCCCTACTACGAAGAAGCCCCGTGGCTAATTGCTGCCCCCACCGCCCTGCTGGTGTGGCTGGTGGCCGCGATGATGCTGCTCAACCCCGACCGGGAGACCGCATGACCACGCCTTTGAAATCCGACGCCCTGCTGGTCGTAGAAGGCCTGGGCATCCAGGTGGGCGGCAAGCGGCTGCTGCGCGACATCAGCTTCAGCCTGCGGCCGGGCGAGGCGCTGACCCTGGTGGGTGAAAGCGGCGCGGGCAAGTCGTTGCTGGCCCAGGCCATCATGGGCAACCTGCCGCCTGCGCTGCAGGCCACGGGCCAGATCACGCTGGATGGCGCCACCACCCGCGCCCAGGACGCCGCCGCGCGCCGCGCCCTGTGGGGCCGCAAGCTGGCGCTGCTGCCGCAGGAGCCCTCGCTGGCACTCAACCCGTTGGCCCGCGTGGCACCGCAGCTGGCCGAGGTGTACCGCCTGCTGCACCAGCAGCCCCCCAGCGCCGCCAGCGCACAGGCCGAACAGGTGCTAAGCGCTGCGGGCCTGGGCGGCGCAGGCAACCACTACCCCTGGCAACTGTCGGGCGGCATGGCCCAGCGCGCCGTGGCCGCCATCACCCTGGCCGGGGGCGCGCCGGTGCTGATGGTGGACGAGCCCACCAAGGGTCTGGACGCACATTGGCGCGGCCGCATGGTGGAGTTGTTCCAGGGCGTGCTGCAGGCAGGCGGCTGCCTGCTCACCATCACCCACGACATGCAGGTGGCGCAGGCGCTGGGCGGCCAGGTCATCGTGCTGCGCCACGGGCAGGCGGTGGAGCAAGGCAACATCCACACCGTGGCCGCCGCGCCGCAGCACGCCTTTACCCGCCAGCTGCTGCAAGCCGACCCGGCCCACTGGCTGCCGTTTGCCGAGCCCACGCTGGGCGAGCCGGTCGTACAGGCGCATGGCATCTCCAAAGCCTATGGTGCGCAGAAGCTGTTTGCGCCGCTGGACCTGGAACTGCACAGCGGTGAACGCATCGCCGTGCAAGGCCCGAGCGGCACCGGCAAAAGCACACTGGGCAATGTGCTGCTGGGCCTGGTGGCGCCCGACACGGGCCGTGTGGAGCGCAGCGCCCGGCTACGCCCGCATGCGTTCCAAAAGCTGTACCAGGACCCGGTGGGCTCGTTCGCGCCGCACATCAGCCTGGCCCAGACGCTGCGCGATGCCGCCCGCCTGCACCGCTGCGACTGGAAGGCGGTGCAGCAGCGCCTGGCGCAGCTGCGCGTGCCCGAGGACCTGCTGGCGCGCAGGCCCGACCAGGTATCGGGCGGCGAGCTGCAGCGCATTGCGCTGGCGCGGGTGCTGGTGGCGCAACCGGCGCTGCTGTTTGCGGATGAGCCCACCTCGCGCCTGGACCCGATCACGCAGCAGGAGGCCATCCAGGTGCTGCTGCACGCGGTGCAAGACAACGGCGCCGCGCTGATGCTGGTGACCCACGACCCGCACCTGGCCGCCGCCGTGGGCACGCGCACGCTGGACTTTGCAAGCAGCGATCAGCCCACCGCCGCTATGCTCGCCGCATGACAGCGTCACCCTCCCGCACCCTCTGGATCATCAAGACCGGCGACACCCTGCCCGCCCAACGGGCCCGGCATGGCGACTTTGAAGACTGGATTGCGGGCGGCCTGAACCAAGCCCCCGCCAGCACGCAGCTGGCGCTGCAGACACTGGACGCCCGCACCGCCACCGCATGGCCACAGCCCGGCCAGATAGCCGGCGTGGTGGTGACCGGCTCCCCCGCCATGGTGACCGACCGCGAACCCTGGAGCGAGCGCACCGCCGCATGGCTGGCCAGCGTGGTGGCGGCCCGGGTGCCCGTGCTGGGCATCTGCTACGGCCATCAGCTGCTGGCCCACGCGCTGGGCGGCGAGGTGGCGCGCCACCCCGCCGGGCTGGAGATAGGCACCGTGGCAGTACAGCGCTTGGCCGGTGCCGAGGGCGATGCCCTGCTGGGCCACCTGCCAGCCCGCTTTGGCGCCCAGGTGGTGCACGAGCAAACGGTGCGGCGCCTGCCCCCTGGTGCCGTGGCGCTGGCCGCCAACGCCCATGAGCCGCACCACGCGTTCCGCGTCGGCCCCTGTGCCTGGGGCGTGCAGTTTCACCCCGAGTTCAGCGATGCGGTGATGCGCGACTACGTAGCGTGTTTTGCGCCTGCGCTGCAGCGTGCAGGCATGGATGCGGCAGCGCTGGAGCAAGGTGTGCAGGCCACGCCAGAATCGGCCAGCCTGCTGGCGCGTTTTGCGCAGCTGGCGGCAGCGGCCACCGCTTGAAATCTCAATGAAAATTGGCTCTATCGCTTATCTATCAAGCGCTAACAGCTATCAACACAATAGCAAATCCTCCGCTGCGATTGCTGTGCATTGGGCGTAGCGCCTCGCCAGTGCATCACCCGCCGCAGCCCCGGCGCACCGCCGATTTTTCGGACTCAGTGGACTAGGAAGCTAGGAAGCGGGCTTCAAACACCTCGGCGGCCACCGGCCTGCTGAGCAGGTAGCCCTGGATTTCGTCACAGCCCAGCAGCGCGAGCCGGCCGCATTGTTCGTCCGTTTCTACGCCTTCGGCAACCACCTTGAGCCCCAGCGAGTGCCCCATGTTGATGATGGCGGAGACCAGCGCCTGCCCTTGCGGTCCGGTGTCCATCCCCAAGATGAAAGAGCGGTCGATCTTGAGGGTGTCAGCGGGCAGCGTGGCCAGGTAGCTCAGTGATGAGAACCCGGTGCCGAAGTCATCAATGGCAATCGTGATGCCCATCTCGCGCAGGGCGTGCAGGCTGCTACGGCTGTGCTCCACATCCTCCATGACCATGCTCTCGGTGATCTCCAGCTCCAGCCCGGCCCCTGCGGCTGGGTCAAAGGCCAGCGCCTCGCGCACCTCGGCCACGAAGCTGCGGTGGCGCAGCTGCAGAAACGACACGTTGACCGCCACCCGCAACGGCGCATGGCCGGCCTGCCGCCAGCGCTGGTTGTCTGCCAGTGCCTGCCCAAGCGCCCAGCGCCCCACGTCGTAGATTAGGCCGGTTTCCTCCAGGATGGGGATGAAAAGCCCCGGCGGCACCAAGCCACGCTCAGGGTCGTTCCAGCGGATCAGGGCCTCTGCGCCTGCCAGGGCGCCAGTGGACAGGCACCGCTTGGGCTGGTAGTGCAGAACAAACTGCCCGCGCTCCAGGGCATCGCGCAGGCGGCCTTCCATGCCCAGGGCCTCGGCCACGCGGGTATTCATCTCCGACATGTAGAACAGCAGGCTGTCTGCCGATGCCTTGGCCTTGTTGACGGCGGCCTCCGCATTGCGCAGCAGCGTTTCGGCATCAGCGCCATCCATGGGGTACAAGGCCACGCCAGCCTTGGCGGCCATGCGCAGCTCGGTGCCGCCCAGCGCAAAGGGTGTATCAAAACATGCGCGCAGGAGGTGGTCCACCGCCATGGCCACCGCGCCCGCATCGCGTGCGTCGGTCACGGCGATGCCGAAACTGTTGATGCCAATGCGTGCCACGTCGTACACATCGCGGCTGGCGTGCTGCAACCGCTGCGCGACCTGCTTGAGGAGTTCGTCGCCCATCTGCCGCCCCAGCGTGTCATTGACAAAGCGAAAGCGGCTGATGTCCATCAGCGCAATACCCATCAGAGGCCGTGTGCCCTCACGCGGGCGCAGGTGCTGGCCGGTGCGCTCCAGAAAAAGGGTGCGGTTGGGCAGCCCGGTGATTTCGTCGTAATAGGCCAGGTAGCTCAGCCGGTCTTCCTTGTCGAGGTGGTCCAGTGCAAAACCGATGTCGCCGGACAGCTCTGTCAGCAGCTTCATCTCGGCCTCGTCGAAGAAACCCACCTCGTCTGCCAGCAGGGCCAGTGTGGCGGCAACCTCCTGGCCCACCAGGATGGGCAGTACCGCAATGCTGGCCACACCCCGCTGGCGCAATTGATCGCGCAGCATCACACGCGGGTCGCCGCTGATGTCGTCGCACAGCACGGCCTTGCGAGTGCGAACCACTGCGGCGGCAAGGCTTTCACCCGGTGTGGGAACGTCAAACAAACCCAGTCGGTCGCGGATGTTGTGCACAAAATCGGCCTCTACGCCCGACAGCCCCACCGGCACCACCTGCTGCGCCGCGCGGTCCACGCGGCCGATCCAGGCGATGCGGAAATGGCCGTGCTCCACCGCAATGCGGCAGGCCTCGCGGAACAGTTCCTCGCGGTCGCGCACCCGCACGATCAGCGTGTTGATGCCGCTGAGCATCGCGTACACGCGGTTCAGGCGCTTGATCTTGCGCTCGGCCTCACGGCGCTCGGTAATGTCTTCACCGAGCGCGGCCACGCCCGTTACCTGTCCGCCCACAGAGCGCAGTACGGTGTTGTTCCAGTGCACCAGGCGCCGCTCGCCCGAGCGGGTGAGGATCTCGTTGTCGTAGTGCCAGGCCGAGGGCCGGTCCGCCAGCACATCGGCAAACACGCTGCGCACATTGCCCATCTCAGGGGGCACAAACATGTCAAACCAGTTGCGGCCAGCGATTTCTTCACGCTCCCAGCCTGTCAGGCGCAGCAGGTAGTCGTTGCAATAGGTGATGCGCCCTTCGCAGTCGAGCATCAGCGAGATCATCTCGACCTTGTCGAGCATGTCATTGAAACGGCGGTCGCTTTCGTGCAGCTCTTCCTCGGCGCGTTTCTCCCGGGTGACATCCTGGATGGTGTTGAACCAGCGGCCCTGCTCGCCCCGGCCAGCCTCATCCTCCAAGGGCTCCATCACCTGGCGCAAATGCAGCAGTTCGCCATCTGCGCGCAACAGGCGGTAGGTGAAATCCAGGCGGGCGCCTTGCTGTGCGGCCTGCAGCGCATGCTGGCGGAACATGTCGCGGTCTTGCGGGTGTACCAGCGCCAGCCACTCGCGCGCGGACTTGGGCATGGCATCGGCCCCCAGCCCCAGCATATCGGGCAGCGTGTCGAGCCAGCTCTCGAAAGCACCATCAGCACCGCTGATCACATGGGTGATTTTTGCCAGTGCCTGCGCCCTTCGCAGGCTGGCTTTGCTGGCGCGCAGCGCGTCCATGGCCCGCTGGCGTTCGAACACTTCCACCTGCAGTTGCTCGGCATGCTTCTGGATCTCGATATAAAGGCTGCCGTTTTCGTAGATACGGCCCACCTGCGCGCCCAGGACGGCCAGGACTTTTTCATCGTCGGCCGTGAACGCATCTTCCCCCTGCTTGTTGGCCAGGCAGATCCAGCCATAGGAGAACGAGAGCGAAGTGATGGGCGCAATCAAGCCAGTGTGCAGCGGCGGGTAGCCTGCAGGCAGGCCGATGTCGCTCGGCGCACCGCTTTCATTGACCAGCCGCTCAGAGCGGCGCGCGGCGCGCAATTGCCCCAATAGGCCGTGCGATACCACGGGCAGGTCCAGCAGCCCGCTCAGCGCAGGTTCGATGCCGCTGGTGCACACGATGGAGGCATCGCTTTGCTTGCGCACCACACACAGCACCGCATACTGCGCCCCCACCAGTTCGCGCGCGCCACGGCATACATTGGCCAGCAGCACCTGCGGGTCGCGCTCGGAGGCCAGTTGCAGGTTCAGGTCGGTCAGGGCCGCCAGACGCCGGTTCATGGCCTCCAGCTCGGCGACGTTGCCGGTGAGCTTGTCCGTCATGAGCTGCAGGTGCCGGGTCTGAAAACTGTGCTCCATCGGGTGGAAGGGCTGCGGCGGCACCTGCGACAAGGCCTGCTCAATGGCCGAGGTGATGTCCTGTGGCTCGCAGGGCTTCACCAGCACCTGCGTCACCCCACAGGCCAGGGCCAGGTTGCGGGCCTCTTGCTCGCGGTAGTGCGCGCTGTAGAAGATCACCTGGGTTGCGGCGAGCTGGTGGTCTGTGCGCAGCTGGCGCACAAACTCGTACCCGTCCATGGTCGGCATCAGGATGTCGGAGATCACCAGATCGGGACGCTCGGCACGCACCAGGGCCAGGGCCTCGGCACCGTCTGCGGCCTCCAGGGCCTGGTGGCCACTGTGCCCGATGAGCGTGACCACCAGCGCACGGTTGGCCGGCAGGTCATCGACAACAAGGATCTTGGCCATGCTACCCGGGGTCCAACGTCAGGCTGCGCCCGGCGGCGCGTGGAATGAAGAACCCAGAAACGCCTCGACCTGGCTCACGAAGGTTTCGGGCGTGATGGGCTTGGACAGGTGCTCGTCAAAACCCACCTCAAGGGCCTTTTCGCGGTCACCCGGCATCGAAAAAGCGGTCACAGCCACCAGCGGCACCACACGCCACCCATGGTGCGAGCGCAGGCTTTGTGCCACCTCATAGCCATTCATCACCGGCATTTGCAGGTCGCACAGGATCAGGTCGGGCCCCTCGGCCAGCGCCAGCCCCAGGCCAAGGGCGCCGTTTTCGGCGGCCAGCACACGGTGGCCCGCGGCTTCCAGCAGGTAGGTGACGAGTTGCCGGCTGGCATCATCGTCTTCGATGACCAGGATGGTGGCTTTCATGCGCTGGTCTCCTGAAACTCCACAATGAACGTGCTGCCCTGCCCTTCGGCGCTCTCCAGCCCCACACTGCCCCCCAGCGCTTCGGCAAGCTTGCGGCTCAGGTGCAGGCCCAGGCCGGTGCCTTCGTGGTGGCGCCGGTCGGCGCTTTCGACCCGGGAGAAGGCCTCGAAAAGCCGCGACTGCTCCTGCAGCGGAATGCCAGGCCCGGTGTCGCGCACCTGAACCTGCACAGTGCGCCCTTGGGCCGACGAGGTCTCCTCCAGCACCACATCCACACGCCCCTGCGGCGTGAACTTGATGGCATTGCCCACCAGATTGATCAGAATCTGGCTGAAGGCCCGGCGGTCGGTGTGCAACTGAACTGCCTGGGCGGGAGCATGCACATTAAACAGCAAGCCCTTGCGCACGGCCTCGGGCTCCAGCGTGGCGGCGACCTCGGCAACAATGCTGCGGCAGTCAAGCAGCTCCTTGTGGAGCGACACCTTGTTGGCGCTGAGCTTGGCCACATCGAGCAGGTCGTTGATGAGCGAAAGCAGATGCCGCGCCCCAGTCTGCACGATGCGCAACTGCTTGTCCTGCTCCGGGTTGAGCGGCCCCGGCAGCTGCATGAGCAAGGTGCCCGTGAAACCGATGATGGCGTTCAGCGGGGTTCGCAGTTCGTGGGACATGCTGGCCAGAAAGCGGTCTTTGACCAAGGCGGCATTTTCAAGCTCCAGGTTCTTGTCGCGCAAGGCCCGCTCGATCCGCTTGCGCTCCGTCACATCGCGGATCGCGCTGGAGACAAACAGTCCTTCTTCCGTCTCCAGCGGGCTCAGGCTGATCTCGACTGGAAACTCGGAACCATCCTTGCGCAAACCATACAGATCAAGGCCAGCCCCCATGGAGCGGGAGCGTGGTTCGGCAAAAAAGCTACGGCGGTGCTCAGGGTGCCGACCGCTGAAGCGTTCTGGCACCAGCAGCTCGATCTTCTGACCCAGGAGTTCGCTGCGGCTCCAGCCAAACAGTTTCACGGCCTGCGAGTTGACGAGCACGATGCGGCCGTCGCGGTCAACGATGACCATCGCGTCCGGCGCGGCTTCGAGCAGGTCCTTGAACTTCTGGTCGGCCCGCTTGCGGTCGGTGATGTCTCGGATCGCGCTCATCACCATCGCGCCTTCTTCGGTGTCGATCGGGCTCAGGCTGATCTCCACTGGAAACTCGCCGCCATCCTTGCGCAGGCCATGCAGCTCCAGCCCCGCCCCCATGGTGCGCGTGCGCGGCGCCCCAAAGAACCCGCTGCGGTGCCCCAGGTGTGCGCCCCGGTAGCGGTGTGGCAACAGCACCTCCACGGCCTGCCCTAGCAATTCGGTCCTTTCATAGCCAAACACGCGCTCGGCCTGGGAGTTGACCAGAACGATGCGGCCTGTCACGTTGACCATCACGATCGCGTCGGGTGTGGATTCGAGCAGGTCACGGAACCGCGCCTCCAGCAGCTTGGCCTCGCGCTGGACCTTGAGCTGGGTGACATCCTTCTTGCTCGACAGAAAGTACAGCAGTTGGCCAGCTTCGTCGCGCACGGCCTTGGTGGACACGTTGACATGCACCAGCGATCCATCCTTGCGGCGGCGCACCGACTCGTGCACGGTGCTGCTCAGGCCCCGCAGGGCCTCGGCCCGGATCTCGTCTTCTTCGTGGGCCCGGTTCTCGGGAACAATGAGATCAATGAGGCGCCTGCCCTGAGCCTCTGCCGGTGCATAGCCAAAGATCGCTTCGGCAGCCGGGTTCCAGTTGAGCACCACCCCCTCAGGCGACAGCACCAGCAGCGCATCGGGGTTTTGCTCCCAATATGCGGCAGAAAAATCAGATGCCATGCAGAACTCCCTGTGGGGACCCATCCCTCTGCATCCCGTTGTTGTGTTTGTGTGCGACTGCGGATGCAAGCCCGTGCCATCGCCCGCGCGGGCCCATGGCTGGACCCATCTTAGGCGGGAAGCCTCCCGATTGCCAACTCTGAAATGCCACAGCCAGTTCCGCGCCGCCGACCATCGGGGCAGTTTGGCCCTGGGCGGAGCCCTGCAGCCGCCAGACGACAAAAAAGCCCCTGCACCAACACGGGAACAGGGGCTTGTTAAACGGCGCAAAAGCCGCGCTGGCTTACATGTGGTCGATCATGACCTGGCCAAAACCCGAGCAGCTCACCTGGGTGGCTCCGTCCATCAGGCGGGCAAAATCGTAAGTCACCTTCTTGGAGGCAATCGACTTCTCCAGCGAACTGATGATCAGGTTGGCAGCCTCGATCCAACCCATGTGGCGCAGCATCATCTCGGCCGACAGGATCTCGGAGCCGGGGTTCACATAGTCCTTGCCTGCATATTTGGGGGCCGTGCCGTGGGTGGCTTCAAAACAGGCCACCGAGTCGGACATGTTGGCGCCGGGCGCAATGCCGATCCCGCCCACCTGGGCTGCGAGCGCATCGGAGATGTAATCGCCATTGAGGTTGAGCGTGGCCACCACCGAATACTCGGCCGGGCGCAGCAGGATCTGCTGCAGGAAGGCATCGGCAATGCTGTCCTTGATGGTGATGTCCTTGCCCGTCTTGGGGTTCTTGAGCTTGCACCACGGGCCGCCATCGATCAGCTCGGCACCGAACTCCTTTTGCGCCAGGGCGTACGCCCAGTCGCGGAAGCCACCTTCGGTGTACTTCATGATGTTGCCCTTGTGGACGATGGTCACGCTGGGCTTGTCGTTGTCGATGGCGTACTGGATGGCCTTGCGCACCAGGCGTTCGGTGCCCTCGATGGAGACGGGCTTGACGCCGATGCCCGAGGTGTTGGGAAAGCGGATTTTCTTCACGCCCATCTCGTCCTGCAGGAACTTGATGAGCTTCTTGGCCTTGTCCGACTCGGCTTCGAACTCGATACCGGCATAGATGTCCTCCGAGTTCTCGCGGAAGATCACCATGTTGGTCTTTTCGGGCTCTTTCAGCGGCGAAGGCACGCCCTTGAAATACTGCACGGGGCGCAGGCAGACATACAGATCCAGCTCCTGGCGCAGTGCCACGTTCAGCGAACGGATGCCGCCACCCACGGGCGTGGTCAGCGGGCCCTTGATCGACACCACGTACTCGCGCAACACCTGCAGGGTTTCTTCGGGCAGCCACACATCAGGGCCGTAGACCTTGGTGGATTTCTCGCCCGCATACACCTCCATCCAGTGGATCTTCTTCTTGCCGCCATAGGCCTTGGCCACCGCAGCGTCCACCACCTTGATCATCACCGGCGTGATGTCGAGCCCCGTGCCATCGCCTTCAATGAAGGGAATGATGGGCTGGTCCGGCACATTCAGCGACATGTCGGCATTGACCGTGATTTTCTGGCCTTCGGCAGGCACCTTGATGTGCTGGTAGCTGGTCATGGAAGGGGTGTCTCCTGTGGAAGCTGAAGCAGATTCAGCAGATGGGGCAAAGCGCTCGGTAGCCAGTCAATTCTAATGACAATTTTTTGGGCAAAGTCCCTGCCAGCCTGCGCGCCGCTGCTATCGTTGCGGGCGAAGCCGTGCAGGTTTGCGCGGCTTCAGATCCTCTCTTTCAACCCCTTCACTGGAAACGGCATATATGAAAAAACTCCTCGCTGTCCTGGTGGCTGGTCTGTTGGGTGCAAGTGCTTTTGCACAGGCGCCTGCAGCCGCTCCGGCCCCCGCCCCTGCAGCCCCAGCGCCCATGGCTGCACCCGCTGCACCTGTAGCTGCTGCCCCCGCACCCGTCGCCAAAACCAAGGCAAAGGCCAAGGCCACCAAAACGGCCAAAAAGAAAACCACCAAGAAGGTCGCCAAGAAAAAGACCACCCACAAGGCAGCCTGACGCTGGCATGCAGCACCCTTCGCGGGGTCATGCACATTGCTTCAAAATCGCCCGCTACTGCGGGCGTTTTCTTTTTCCGTTCTTTTCCCCTTCTTTTGCCCGCCGGTTCGGCGCCCCTTGTGCGGACGCTGCCCCCTTGTCCAGAAAGCCTTGCCCATGACCGCTTTTGCACTTGCCTTGCCTTTTTCCGCTGCCACACGGCGCACCGTGGCCGCCGCGCTGTTGACCGCTGCTGCGGGACTGCCGTTCACCACGGCACAGGCCCAGGACGGCCCCCAGCTGAATTTGCAGCGTGTGGAACTGACCGCAGGCATGCACCGCATTGACGCCCAGGTGGCCGCCACGCCCCAGGAGCGCCAGACCGGCCTGATGCATCGCAAGGAGATGCCCCAGCACGAGGGCATGCTGTTTGTGTTTGAACAACCCGCGCAGCAGTGCTTCTGGATGAAGAACACGCTGCTGCCGCTCACGGCAGCGTTTGTGGATGACGACGGCACCATCGTGAACCTGGCCGACATGAAGCCCCAGACGCTGGATTCGCACTGTTCGGCAAAACCGGTGCGCTACGTGCTGGAGATGAACCAGGGATGGTTTGCCAAGAAAAACATCAAGGCAGGCGCCAAGCTGGGTGGAGCGCTGTTCAGCCGCAAGTGACGCAGGACCACCCAGGGACTTGCGCAGATCGGGATGCCACAGCCGCATAGCCCTTGACCCTGGGCCCTGCCGCTTGCCCAAGCGCTGTCTTGCCGACATCGCACTCCCATGATCCGGGAGTGCAGCTTACTATCATTTATATAGCTACCAGCGCTTATTCAGCAAGCGCTAGATGCCAAAAACGCCTCAAAATCCCCAACAAAAAACGGCCCTAAGGCCGTTTTTTGTTGCCCGCAGACCTCAGTCCGTCAGGACAGGTCACTCGCGGGGCGCGGATCGCGCATCAGGCGAAGTTGGCTTCGGCAAACTTCCAGTTCACCAGCTTGTCGAGGAAGGTCTCAACGAACTTGGGACGCATGTTGCGGTAGTCGATGTAGTACGCGTGTTCCCACACGTCCACGGTGAGCAGCGCCTTGTCGGCGGTGGTCAGCGGCGTGCCGGCGGCGCCGGTGTTGACGATGTCAACGCTGCCATCGGCCTTCTTCACCAGCCAGGTCCAGCCCGAACCGAAGTTGCCCACGGCAGACTTCACGAACGCTTCCTTGAAGGCTGCGTAGCTGCCCCACTTGGCGGTGATGGCTGCAGCCAGTGCACCAGAAGGCTCACCGCCGCCCCGGGGAGCCATGCAGTTCCAGAAGAAGGTGTGGTTCCAGATTTGCGCTGCATTGTTGTAGATGCCGCCGCTCGACTTCTTGACGATCTCTTCGAGCGTCATGGCTTCGAACTCGGTGCCCTTTTGCAGGTTGTTCAGGTTCACCACATAGGCGTTGTGGTGCTTGCCATGGTGGTACTCCAGGGTTTCCTGGCTGTAGTGCGGAGCCAGGGCATCGATGGCGTAGGGCAGCGGGGGAAGGGTATGTTCCATGGTGGTGTTTCCTTGTGGTTTGAAATTCCGGGATGCCATCTGCAACGCTTTTCTTTCCTGAGCAATGCAGTCGGACACAGCGCGAAGGGGGCATTGTAGGAACATCAGGTGACCTGTGCAGCGTGAGGCCACCCAGATCCGGTCTGCAGCACCACAAACCGCTGCTGTCCTACAGAGGCGCGCCTTCTACCGCGCCGCGACATCACCCCGTTACAGCAGTCGCGGCTGGGCCACCGTCACGTCTACCACACCATCGGCCAGTGTGGCGCGCAGGGCATCGCCAGGCTGGGCCTGGCGCACGCTGGTCACGGCCCGGCCCTCGGTATCGGTGAGCAGCGCGTAGCCGCGCTGCAGCACCAGGCGCGGGTCGAGCAGTTCCAGCCGCAAGGCCGCGCGGTCGAGCCGTTCGGCCTGCTGCACCAGCCGCCGTTGAATTTTTTGAGGGAAATCGGCCTCCAGCGCTTTCTGGGATTGCGCAAGCCGCTGCAATTTTAATAGCACTCCATGGCGCATGCGCTGGGCCAGGCGTGCCAGTTGCATCTGCTCACGCGCCACCAGGCCCGACGGGCGGCCCAGCCGCGCCGCCGCCTGGTCCAGCCGCTGGTGCCGGGTGTCGAGCTGGCGCTGCACGCCGTCGCTGATACGCCCAGCCAGCAGCCCGAGCGCCCCCAGCCACACATCGCGCGGCTGGGCCACCAGCTCGGCGGCGGCGGTGGGCGTGGGGGCGCGCAGGTCGGCGCAGAAGTCGGCGATGGTGAAGTCGGTCTCGTGCCCCACCCCGCTGATGAGCGGCACCGGGCTTCGCACGATGGTCCGGGCCAGTTGTTCGTCGTTGAAGGCCCAGAGGTCTTCGATGGAACCGCCCCCGCGCACCAGCAAGATCACGTCAATGGGGGGATTTTTGGTCAAATCAGCCCCTGACGCCTGTCCCGCTTGCACAAGCAGATACAGTTTTGATAGCGCCGCAACCAGTGAAGCAGGTGCTGCGGCGCCCTGCACCTGCGCAGGCACCAGCACCACCGGTATGTGCGGCACGCGACGGCGCAGCGCCGTGACCACGTCGTGAAGGGCCGCAGCCCCGGTGGACGTGACAAGGCCAATGCCACGCGGCTGCAAAGGCAGCGGGCGCTTGCGGGCGCTATCGAACAAGCCTTCCGTTTCGAGCTGCGCCTTCAGGCGCAAGAACTGCTCGAACAACGCGCCCTGCCCGGCCCGCTGCATGCTTTCCACAATGAACTGCAGATCGCCCCGCGCCTCGTACACCGACAGGCGCCCGCGCACTTCCACCAATTCGCCATCGCGCGGCGAAAAGTCAAGCAGGCTGGCGGCGCGGCGGAACATGGCGCAGCGCAACTGGCCGTTCGCGTCTTTGACCGAGAAGTAGCAATGTCCGCTGGATGCGCGCGAGAAGCCCGTGATCTCGCCGCGCACCGCGACAGGATTGAAGCGCGCCTCCAGAGCATCAGCAATGGCGCGGCATAGCGCGCCAACTTCCCAGACGCGCGGCGCCGCTGCGGGGCTGGGGCGCTCAAACATGAGAAACGGCGGGCGTTTGCGCCGCGCGCACCGCGCAAGTACTCCACAGAATCTGGCCAGCGGCGGTTACCACAGCCACATAACTAAAAACCGCCCGCAAAACACCAGAGCACGTACAAGTTATTGATTTATATAGCTTTTTCATTGCGCAATTTTTCATCAATCTGTTGCAAGCACGGCGTGGCGCCACTTTGCGCGGCCTGGAACAGTGGTTGCCCACAAAGTTATCCACAGATTTTGTGGGTGAGCAGATGGGGCGACGGCGCGCACAGCAACGTAACGGTTTGTGACGAGGTGGGCCCTGCAAGCTGGGCCATAATCGCCGATTGCTTTCATCTGCGCGGAGAGAGATTTGCTGTCCATCATACAAGCCGCAGGCTGGCCGATCTGGCCCCTGATTGCGTGTTCCGTCCTGGGAATGGCGCTGATTTTTGAACGTTTCGTGGCCCTCAAGACGGCCCGTGTCGCCCCCCCGAAATTGCTCGATGAAGCCATCACGGTCTCGTCCAAGGCCGTGCCCACCCCCGACGTGGTGAACCAGTTGGCGCAAAACTCCGCCCTGGGCGAAGTGCTGGCCAGCGGCCTGCGCACCCTCAACAGCAACCCCCAGTGCAGCGAGACCGACCTGCGTGCCGCCATGGAAGGCGCGGGGCGCGCCGTGGCGCACCGGCTGGAAAAATACCTGTCGGCACTGGCCACCATCGCCTCGGCCGCGCCCTTGCTGGGCCTGCTGGGCACTGTGATCGGCATGATCGAGATCTTTGGCTCGCAGGCCGGCAGCGGTGGCGTGGGCCAGGCCATGGGTGGCGGCAACCCGGCCCAGCTGGCGCATGGCATCTCGATCGCGCTCTACAACACGGCTTTTGGCCTCATCGTGGCCATCCCGGCACTGATTTTCTGGCGCTACTTCCGCGCCCGGGTGGATGCCTATCTGCTCACCTTGGAGTTGGCTTCGGAACAATTTGTGCGCCACATCCTGCGTTTGCGGAAGAAATGACGCCCCCACGGTCCGCCCGCTGCGCGTGGCTCCCTGCCCCCCAAGGGGGCCGCGTTTTGCCTTGGGGCGGCCCGGCGGCAAAACCTCAGCCTGAAAGGCCTCGCCAATGAACTTCCGTCCCCGCGCCAAGGAAGAGCCGGAGATCAACCTGATCCCGTTCATCGACGTGCTGCTGGTGATCCTCATCTTTCTGATGCTGACCACCACCTACAGCAAGTTCACCGAGCTGCAGCTCACGCTGCCCGTGGCCGATGCCGAGCAGCAACGCGACCACCCCAAGGAAGTCATCGTGTCCGTGGCCGCCGACGGGCGCTACGCCGTCAACAAGACGGGCGTGGACGGTAAAAGCGTGGACGCGATCGCGCAGGCCTTGCGCAGTGCCGCCACAGCGGGCACGGGCAGTGTGGTCATCATCAGTGCCGATGCGATGGCGCCGCACCAGTCCGTGGTTTCGGTGATGGAGGCCGCGCGCCGCGTGGGCCTCACGCAGATCACGTTTGCCACGCAGTCTTCGGCTGCGGCGCGCAGCCCCAGCCGCTGACACGAATGGCTGCCCCCGGGCTGCAGCCGCCCTCGCCCAGCGCCCCCGCATTGCGGGGCGCAGCCCTCCCCCCACCCGCCTCCGGGCTCCAGAAAATCTGGCAGGCACGCGGCCCGCTCGCCTGGGTGCTGTGGCCGGTCTCGCGGGTCTACCGCACGCTGGTCGGTATGCGGCGCGGGCTTTACCGCATCGGCCTGCTGAAGGCGGAGCACCCTGGCCGCCCGGTCATCGTCGTGGGCAACGTGATTGCCGGAGGCGCAGGTAAAACCCCCGTGGTCATTGCCGTTGTCCAGCATCTGCAAGGTCTGGGCCTGCGCCCCGGCGTGGTCTCACGCGGCTACGGCCGCAGCACCACCGACTGCCGCGAGGTGACGCCCGACAGCCCCGCCCATGAGGTGGGCGATGAACCCACCCTTATCGCGCGCAACTGCCGGGTGCCCGTGTTTGTGGCGCCTCGCCGCACCACCGCCACCCACGCCCTGCGGGCTGCTTACCCGGACACCGACGTGATCGTTTGCGACGATGGCCTGCAACACCTGGCCCTGGCGCGCGATCTGGAGGTCTGCATCTTCAACGAACAGGGCGTGGGCAACGGTTTCCTGCTGCCAGCGGGGCCCCTGCGTGAGCCCTGGCCACGCGCGGTGGATTTTGTGCTGCATGCAGGGACTCTGCCGCCTGGAAGCGACCCCACCCATGCCTATGGCCTGCAACGCCGACTGGCCCCCTATGCCTTGCGTGCGGACGGCACCCGGGTGCCACTGTCGGACCTGCAAGGCCAGCCGCTGCATGCCGTGGCGGCCGTGGCACGCCCCGAAGTGTTCTTTGCCATGCTGCAGGCTGAGGCGCTGCAGCTGGCACACACGGAAGCCTTACCAGATCACTATGATTTTGATAGCTGGAGCCGCTCATCTGACAAGCGCCACCCGCTAATTTGCACTGAAAAAGACGCTGTCAAGCTCTGGCAACACCACCCGGACGCGCTGGCCGTGCCCCTGCAATTGCACATTGACCCGGCCTTTTTCGCAGAGCTGGATGCGCGCCTGCTGGCCTTGGGCGTCCACAGGCATTAACGATTCACCGCCCGGGCCGCCGCTATCATCCTTGCCTGCCCGAACGAACCTCCTGGAAAGCGCTGTCACCATGGATCCCAAACTGCTTGAACTGCTGGTCTGCCCCGTCACCAAAGGCCCGCTGACCTACGACCGCGATGCCCAGGAACTGGTCTCCCGCAGCGCTCGCCTGGCCTATCCGGTGCGGGACGGCATCCCGGTGCTGCTCGAAAACGAAGCCCGCACGCTCACCGACGAGGAACTGGAGCAGTGAGCACTCCAGCCACAGCGCCCACAACCCCAGGTGTTGCGGCGACAGGTAGCCGCTTCACGGTGCTGATCCCGGCTCGCATGGCATCCAGCCGCCTGCCCGATAAACCCCTGGCCGATATCGCCGGCCTGCCCATGGTGGTGCGCGTGGCCCAGCGTGCCGCCCAAAGCGCAGCAGCCTGCGTGGTGGTGGCAGCCGATGACCCTCGCATCCTGCAGGCCTGCGCCGCCCATGGCGTACAAGCGATACTGACCCGCGCCGACCACCCCAGCGGCAGCGACCGCCTGGCCGAAGCCTGTACCCAGCTGGGCCTGGACGGGGACGACGTGGTCGTCAACGTGCAAGGCGATGAACCCTTGATAGACCCCGGCCTCATCGACGCTGTGGCAGCCCTCCTGCCCACCCGGACGGAGGCCAGCATGGGCACTGCAGCCCACGCGATTGCGTCACTGGCCGACTACACCAACCCCAACGTGGTGAAAGTGGTGCTGGACGCGCGTGGCCTGGCCCACTACTTCAGCCGCGCGCCCATCCCTTTTGCGCGGGACCATATGGGATTGGCCTGGTGGCAAGGTGCCGCCGAGGCGGCGGCACCCGGTGTAGCAGCCCTGGCGGGGTTCGCGCCACTGCGGCATGTGGGCATCTACAGCTATCGTGCGGGCTTTCTGCGCCAATTTCCTGCCCTGACACCCGCCCCCACCGAGGCGGTGGAAGCGCTGGAGCAACTGCGCGCCCTGTGGCACGGCCACCGCATTGCGGTTCACCTGGCCAAAGCGGTCCCTGGCCCGGGCGTGGATACGCCCGAAGACCTGGAACGGGTTCGCCGCCTTTTCCGATGAGGAGCGGGCCGGTGGCGCGCGCCGTGCTGATCCGCCGAATGCCCCGGCTATCCACCCTGCGACACCCCTACCCAACCCGGTGCAGCATGTAAGTCAGCGCAAGGGAGTCGCATGCTATCCTCGACCGCAACGAGAGCACCGCATCCCGGGCGCACAGAACGGCTTCAGGCGCCCTTCGAACGTCCCCGCCAGCGGCGCCAACCGATTTCTAACCTTCGAGGACTTCCATGAGACTGATTTTGTTGGGCGCGCCTGGCGCCGGAAAGGGCACGCAAGCCACGTTCATCTGCCAGAAGTACGGCATCCCCCAGATCTCCACCGGTGACATGCTGCGCGCAGCCGTCAAGGCCGGCACCCCTCTGGGCCTGCAGGCCAAGGCGGTGATGGATTCGGGCGCCCTGGTCAGCGACGACATCATCATCGGTCTCGTCAAGGAGCGCATCACGCAAGCAGACTGCGCCAACGGTTTCCTGTTCGACGGCTTCCCCCGCACCATTCCCCAGGCCGATGCCATGAAGGCAGCGGGCGTCAAGCTCGACTACGTGCTCGAAATCGATGTGCCCTTTGACGCCATCATCGAACGCATGAGCGGCCGCCGCTCGCACCCCGCCAGCGGCCGCACCTACCATGTCAAGTTCAACCCGCCCAAGGTGGAAGGCAAGGACGACGTGACGGGCGAAGAGCTGATCCAGCGCGAAGACGACAAGGAAGAAACCGTCAAGAAGCGCCTGCAGGTCTACAGCGACCAGACGCGCCCGCTGGTGGACTACTACAGCAACTGGGCCCAGGCCGAACCCGAGCTGGCCCCCAAGTACCGCGCCATCAGCGGCACGGGCAGCGTGGACGAGATCACGGCACGCGCACTGCAGGCACTGGCCAGTTAAGGCACGAGCCTATCGCCCCTTGCAACCAGCGACGCCATGGCAGCAGGGCGTCGCTTTTTTTATGCGGTGCAGGGAACAGTTTCAGGTCTTTCGCATGGATATCCCCGGGCCATACCGATGGCTCAGGCTGGGCTGGAGCGTAAGCCGTAGGCTTTGCCATCCACAAACAGGTATTCCGCCCGCAGCACCGCGTCGCCCTTCTCTTCGCGCAGGGTAAAGCCCACCACCGATACCGCAGTGCCGGGTTTGATCTCCTGCACCTGCCAGGCCTGCATGCGGGTCAGGGGCGCCAGCTCCACCTCCCAGCGGCGGTCTTTGCGGGTGGGCAAAACCGTCTTGGCCAGCAAGGCCTTGCCATCCACGGGGGACGCCTGCGCAGGCACCGCACGCTGGGCCAGATCCGCAGGCAGCTTCAGCTCGGCAGGTGTCTCCAGCTCCAGCTCGGCGTGTGGGTTTTGCCAGCGCACTTTGCGCACGGTGCCTTCCAGGTAGATGGGACGGTCGGGATCAAAACTGCTCCACCCATGGTGGGCACGCGCGCCCCAGGGAATGGCCGTGGCGGCCAGGAGCACGTGGCGGCGTTGCAGGCTCATCGGTTATCTCCTTGTCATGTCTGATCAGAGGTAAGCAATCCAGCGGCCACACACCACCACAGCCAGCCAGATCACAGTGGAACCCAGCATCTGTACCCGCGCCAGAGCATCCAGGCGAGCCAGGGAACCCCGCCCATGGAACCACGCGGCGTTGCAACCTGCAAGCATTAACAGCAGCATCTTCAAGGTGAATGCGCGGCTGGCGAGCAGTTCGGCAGGCTGTGTGGCAAACATCAAGAGGCCCGACGCCGCCGCCAGGCCAAAACCACATAATGCCAGCGACAGGCTGAGCCGCGCCAAATCCTTGACGGGCAGCGCCGCCCCACGGCCAAACACCCGCAACTCCAGCAAGACCAAATTGCCCAGCAGCAAGGCAATGCCCACGATGTGCACCACCTCCAGCGCGGGGTAGGCCCACGCATGGGACTTAAGAGTTGCAAATAACATCGGGGCGGCCTTGTTGCTCAGTGCAGCAGTTCGAGCATCAGCGAGATCCTGGCCTTCAAGGGGGATAGCCCTTTGGAGTCCGGTAATGCGTCCCCCGGCTTGGGCAGCACCTGCCCCTCGGAGCAACGTGTGGACCGCACCACGCGCACACCCGCCTCCTGGGCACGCAGCAATGCGGCCTCCAGAGCATGGTGGATGGTGCCATTGCCCGTGCAGGCCACCACCAGCCCCTGGACCCCATCTCGCACCAGTGCGTCCACCATGGTTCCCGATGCGCCAGCGTGGCTGATGACCACTTCCACGCGGGGCCAGGCTGCGGCATTCACTACATTTTGAATAGCATTCAATGCTGGAACACCAGGCGCCAGGGGCCAATCCTGCACAAGGCGTACAGCCCCCTCCTCCACCCAACCCAAAGGCCCGGCCTCGCCCGAGTTGAACGCATTCACCCGGTAGGGGTGCACCTTCTGAACCTGCCGTGCCCCATGAATTTCGCCAGCGGCGACCGCCAGCACACCCCGTGCGCCGGGCGTGACCGCCACAGCAACAGCATCCAGAAGATTCTGAGGCCCATCGGGCGTGAGCGCCGTGGCCGGGCGCATGGCACAGGTCAGCACCACGGATTTCGCGCGGGTGTCCAGCACTTCGTGCAGAAACCAGGCCGTCTCTTCCAGCGTGTCGGTTCCGTGGGTAATGACTACACCACGCACCTCGGGATCTTCCAGGTGGTGCGCACAGCGCAGCGCCAGCGCCTGCCACACCTGGCCATCCATGTCCTTGCTGTCGATCTGGGCCACCTGCTCCGCCACCAGCAGGCCCCGCGCGGCCTGCTGCAATCCGGGAACAGCTGCAAGCAGCTGCCCGACCCCTACCTGCGCAGCGGTGTAGCCGATGTTGTCGCCAGCCTGCGCGGACGTGCCTGCAATGGTCCCTCCGGTGCCCAAAACCACAATTTTTTGCCCACTCACTTGCGTACTCCGAAAAACTGGTGAAAAATACAGTTACTGGATTAAAAAACAGTTATCCATCACTGTAGCCGCCTCCACCGGAAACCACCATGCTCGACAACCCGAAACTCACTGCCCGCCAGCAACAAATTCTGGATCTCATCCAGACGGCCATTGCACGCACCGGGGCGCCGCCCACCCGTGCAGAGATCGCTGCCGAACTGGGGTTCAAGTCGGCCAACGCGGCAGAAGAACATCTCCAGGCGCTGGCGCGCAAAGGCGTGATCGAGCTGGTCAGTGGCACATCCCGTGGCATCCGGTTGCGCGGTGACACCGTGCGCTCCATCAATGCAGCGCGCGGCAACCAGTTCAGCCTGCCGATTCCCGGACTCTCACAACTGTTGCTACCCCTGGTGGGACGTGTGGCGGCAGGGTCGCCCATTCTCGCGCAGGAACACGTTGACCAAACCTACAGTGTGGAAAACAGCCTGTTCCATCACAAGCCCGATTACCTGCTCAAAGTGCGCGGTATGTCGATGCGCGATGCCGGAATCATGGATGGCGATCTGCTGGCTGTGCAGTCCACCCGCGAAGCCCGCAACGGCCAGATCATCGTGGCCCGCCTGGGAGACGATGTGACGGTCAAGCGCCTGCGCCGCACTGCGACCGCCATCGAACTGCTGCCCGAGAACCCGGATTACCCGGTCATCGTGGTGCAGCCCGGCGAACCCTTTGAGATTGAAGGGCTCGCCGTCGGCCTCATCCGCAACACCATGCTGATGTAACCACAGCGCTCCATCGCATTCACTCATGAATTAGTTCGTTAGCTGCCGCGCTGCAGGTGGCGGGCGTTTGGCGCACTGGTAAAACCAGTACGCCAGCCCTGCGGTGCCGGTTTACTTTGCAATCCTGCCTATGTCCAACCCCCGACCTTCGGAGTTTTCACATGGGAATTGCCTTGACCACCTTTTCTGCGCTCTCCAGTACTCTGCGCACCCTGACCCACTGGCTCCACACCTTCAAGGAGCCGTCTGCAGCCGACCTGCCCGCGCCCCGCTCCCATCCCGATGACGCGGACCCGGGCCGCAGGAGCGGATCAGCAGGCACTGACAAGCCCCGCCGTCCATCCAACATCCCCAACCAACGCCCACCGCGAGGCAACTGGCCCTTTACGGTCAGCCCCCAGACACCACCCACCGGAGCCACCACGCGGTTTGTGGCCACCAATACCGATGCCCGGGCGTTCATACCGCCGCCTGCCGCTACCCGCGTTGCCTGTGGATCATCCAGATTGGCAGACGGCTCAGGCTGCAGGGCTGCCAAGGTCCTGCGCAGGCTCCCCACATCGGGCGGCTCAGGCCGACTGGTGATCGCCGGCCGCATGGCCGATGTGTGCGCCGAGCTGGACCGCCTGGCTGCATCCGAGGCGGCGCTGCAAGCCTGTTGAGCCCAAGGCATGCACCACCCAGCGATCCATTGACTGCGTTGTATATGGAGGATGCCGCCTGATCGCTGTGGACGGCGCTTGTCGAGGTCGCCAACACTCCGTCACCAAAAGCCCCATCCTTTCCTGTGCCAGGGGGCGGTCCGGTATGAAACGACCGGCGTGGCCAAGGCACAATGTCGGGATGAACATTGTGATCCTCGACGACTACCAGGACGCAGTCCGCAAGCTCCACTGCGCATCCCGGCTCGACGCGTACACCGCCAAGGTCTACACCAACACCGTCAAGGGGCTGGGCCAGCTGTCCGTCCGCCTCAAAGACGCTGACATCATCGTGCTCGTGCGGGAGCGCACCCAGATCACCCGTCAACTGGTGGAGAAACTTCCCCGTCTCAAGCTCATCGCGCAAACCGGCAAGATCGGCAGTCACATTGATGTAGCTGCCTGTACGGAACGTGGGATTGCAGTTGCAGAAGGCATAGGCTCACCCGTGGCCCCCGCAGAGCTGACGTGGGCACTTGTCATGGCCGCAATGCGCCGACTGCCGCAGTACATCTCCAACCTCAAGCATGGCGCCTGGCAACAATCAGGGCTGAAGACGGCATCCATGCCTCCCAATTTTGGCCTTGGCAGCGTGCTGCGGGGCAAAACGCTGGGTATCTGGGGTTATGGCCGCATTGGCCAATTGGTGGCGGGCTACGGGCGTGCTTTTGGAATGAACGTCCGCATTTGGGGGCGTGAGGCATCACGCGCCCAGGCCTTGACGGATGGGTATCAGGCTGCCACCACGCGAGAGGAGTTTTTCTCGCAATGCGATGTGATCTCGCTCCACCTTCGGCTCAACGACGAAACGCGCGGCATCGTCTCACTCGAAGATCTGTCTTGCATGAAGCCCACCTCCCTGCTGGTCAACACTTCGCGTGCCGAGCTGATTGAGACCGATGCCCTAATTGCAGCTCTGAACCGGGGCCGCCCCGGCATGGCCGCAGTCGATGTATTCGAGAGCGAACCCATCCTTCAGGGCCATGCCCTGCTGCGGCTGGAGAACTGCATTTGCACGCCCCACATTGGCTATGTCGAGCAAGACAGCTATGAGCTTTATTTTGGTGCAGCGTTCGACAATGTGGTGAATTTCATCAAAGGCACTCCCACCAACATCGTGAATCCAGGAGCACTGCAGGTGCGGCGTTAATTTCGCGCAAAAATCGGGGGCATCCATCCTCGCTATTGCGGGAAGCAACAAGACTGGAAGCTCCTGACCTCAGTACGATTGCACCTTCTGCTGCGCCTAGCGCCGGTTTTGGTCATCGCCCGAGTCTTCAACAAACTCCCGCTCCTGGGCATTGAGCAGCCAAGCAGAACAACCTGCTCACCCCACCTAGCTGCATTTGAACAACAAAAAAAGGGCTTCCCAAAGGAAGCCCTTTTGTTTGGGGCTCTCCAAAGCCAAAAAGACCTTGAAGAGCCAGACCACTCAGATTACAGAGGGGTCTTCTTGCCGTCCTTGTAGACGTACAGAGTGATCGCGGGGTTCTTCATTTCGCCATTGGGTTCAAAAGCGATGGTGGAGGTCACCCCCTTGAAGTTGGACTTGGCCAGTTCGTTCACGTACACCTTGGGGTCCACGGAGTTGGCGCGCTTCATAGCGTCCACCAGCAGGAACGTGGCGTCGTAGGTGTAGGGGCTGTAGACTTGGAATTGGTTGGGGTACTTGGCATCGTACTTGGCCTTCCAGGCCGTGCCGCCGGGCATCTTGGCCAGCGAAGAGCCGCCTTCAGCACAGATCACGTTGCCCAGGGTCTTGGCACCCGCTGCGAGCTTGGCGATTTCAGACGTGCAGACGCCGTCACCACCGAAGTACTTGACGTTGCCCATGCCCAGTTGTTCCATCTGGCGCAGCATGGGGCCGGCTTGAGGGTCCATACCGCCGTAGAACACGGCATCAGGGTTCTTGGACTTGATGGCTGTCAGGATGGCCATGAAGTCGGTAGCCTTGTCGGTCGTGAACTGCTCGTCCACCACTTTCATGCCCTTGGCAGTGGCAGTCTTCTTGAACACGTCTGCCACACCTTGGCCGTAAGCGGTACGGTCGTCGATGATGGCAACGGTCTTCAGCTTGAGCGTATCCACAGCGTAGAACGCCAGGCCAGCGCCCAGGGCGTTGTCATTGGCGATGATACGGAAGGTGGTCTTGTAGCCAGGCTTGGTCAGGTTGGGGTTGGTCGCAGCGCCCGTCACCATCGGGATGCCGCAGTCGTTGTAGACCTTGGAAGCAGGAATGGTGGTACCGGAGTTGAGGTGGCCGACAACGCCTGCAACTTTGGAGTCGCACAGCTTTTGTGCAGCGGCCGTGCCCTGCTTTGGATCAGCAGCGTCATCTTCAGCTTGAAGTTCGAACTTGATCTTCTTGCCGCCGATGGTGATGCCTTGAGCGTTCAGCTCTTCAATGGCCATGCGGGCGCCATTTTCGTTGTCCTTGCCGTAGTGGGCTTGGGCGCCGGAAACCGGAGCCACATGGCCGATCTTGACCACCTGCTCTTGTGCAGAGGCCACACCAGCAACAGCCGCGATAGCAGCAACCACGGTCAGTTTCAACTTCAATTGCATATCAAATCTCCAGTAAAGATAAACGCTGAGAATCTTCTTGTGTCTCAACGCAGGCGAACATATCGCAATTTACGGGCCAGATCATTAGGGAACACGATTAAACGCGAGAGAAACCACAGGGGAATACCCTGTCATCCCTTTGGCACCGAGGCCGCGCCACTGGCCAGCTCGTCCGCCACCGCCTCGTACACGGCATGCCGGACCACGGATTCAATCTCTTCACGCAGTCGCGGCAGCACCGATCGTGTCTGCTCCTGCACCACGGTGGCGATGGCTTCGCGCAAACGTTGATCCAGCACAACGTCCACACGCTGCATGACCCTGTGCACCATGTACTCCTCCATGCCTTCCGGCAGTGGCCGGGTGAGCTGCGGTCTGGGCGTCTTTGAAGACCCGAGGGTCGACGCGAGAGATGCAGGCGAAGACGAAGACGCGGGAGCCACTGCCGCCGCAACGGGAGCATGGTGAACCAACGGAGCGGGCGCACTCTGCACGGGCGCTGGTGCAGCCGGGCGTGGCGCCATCACAGCAGGCGGGCGGGCACTGGGCAGAGGTGGGCTCAGCGGTCGTGTCGCAGGCTGCGCTGCTGTCGGGCTGGGTCTTGCAGCGGGCAACGCGGACGGAGACATGACCGTGGTGCGCAATGGTGCAGAGGACGCCGGCGGCAGAGGCGCGGAGTCCGGCACCTGCACCACTTCGGTGAGGGTGGGAACGAAGCGCGGGGGCGTTTTGGGAGGAGGCAGCGCCATCAGCCAGCTTTCAGCACCAAGTCGTGGCGGGTGATGGCATAGCCGCGCGATGCATAGTGGCGCCAGCGCGCCCGGGCCTCGCCACGATCCAACTCGTCCTGCGCACTCACCACTTCCACCAACCGATCAAACCGGCCAAATCCCTCGGGCACCTCCGCGTGCAGGTTCAGTAGCACTTCATGGTGCGGGGCAGACCGGGCATCGGCAGTCAACAACACGGGAGACGCATGGACCAGGTCTTCATCAGCATCGCCAAGGCAATGGGCCACAAAGTCCTGCGGAGCAAGGGCCCAGAGCATGCGGTCCAGCGCCGCCAAGGTGTCGGGCGGCGCCGCAATCACCAGGCGGGCCCCGCTGCGCTGCACCTTGCGCGCAAAGCGGCATGCGTAGGCCAGCTTGTCCGGCGCATTGAAATGAAACGCAACCTCGGTCATGGCACGCTCAGGCCGTCTTGGTGCGCACGGAGCGTTTTGCCGCCGCAGGCTTGGAAACCGGCTTGGCGGCAATGGCCTGGCCCATCAGATAGTGCACCAGAAGTCCCACCGGCCGCCCTGTGGCACCTTTGGCGGCGCCACCCTTCCAGGCCGTGCCAGCGATATCCAGGTGCGCCCATGGCATGTCGCCCACGTACTTTTGCAGGAACTTCGCGGCGGTGATGGAGCCCCCCGCACGGCCGGCTACATTGCCCATGTCGGCGAAATTGCTCTTGAGACCATCGGCATAGTCGTCGTCCAGCGGCATGCGCCAGCAAGGGTCCTGGGCAGACTCGCCGGCCTGCTGCAATGCGGATGCCAGGGGATCGTTGTTGGCGAACAGACCACTGCGCACACCACCGAGCGCAATCACGCAGGCGCCGGTCAGGGTGGCAATGTCCACCACGGCGGCAGGCTTGAAGCGGGCGGCGTAGGTGAGCGCATCGCACAGCACCAGACGGCCTTCGGCGTCGGTGTTCAGGATTTCGATGGTCTGACCGCTCATGCTCGTGACCACGTCACCCGGCTTGACGGCACGGCCATCGGGCATGTTCTCGCAGGCGGGTATCAGCCCCACCACATTGATCGAGGGCTGCAACTCTCCCAGAGCGCGAAAGGTGCCCAGCACGCTGGCAGCGCCGCACATGTCGAACTTCATCTCGTCCATCTCCGGGGCAGGCTTGATGGAGATGCCCCCGGTATCGAACGTAATGCCCTTGCCCACCAGCACGACGGGAGCCTGGTCCTTGGCCGCGCCGTTGTAGCGCAATTCGATGAATCTCAGGGGTTCCTCGGAACCCCTTGCCACAGCAAGGAAGGCGCCCATGCCCAACCGGGCCACTTCGGCCGGGCCGTGGACCTTGCACTGGATGCGGGGCAGCTTGCTCAGGGTCTTGGCGGCGTCGGCGAGCAGGGTGGGGGTGGCATGGTTGGCGGGGCGGTTGCCCCATTCCCGCGCAAACTCCACCCCAGCCACCAGCGCCACACCGGCGTCGAAGTCCTCGCGCACATCCGGGGCGGTGGGTACACCCACCACGCAGCGGCTCAGACTGCGCGCCTCCACCTTGGTCTTGGTGGTGGTGTAGACATAGCTCACTTCGGCCACGGCCTGCACAGCGGCGCTGACAGAAGCGGCTTGCACGGCCCCGGCAAAACACAACACCACCCGTTTGGTCTGCGGCGCCTTGACGGCACTCCCCACCGCCTGCAGCGCCTGGCGGGTGGCACGGGCAGATCCGTCACCCTGCCCCACCAACACTACGCGACGGGCGGCAACGGCAGGCACCTGGTACAGCTGCAGGTGCTTGCCCGCCTTCGTGGCCAGATCCCCGTTCTTGAGCGCCAGGGCCGCCAGGGCGGACAGCGCATCCTTGCCGGGCTTGAAGCCCTCAGGGAGCAGCACAACCAGCAGGTCGCATTTCTCTGAAGCTGCCGCAGCAAGGTCAAGGGTCTTGAGATCAAAGTTCATAATCGGTGTTTTCCTTTTGAGCGTGCTATGCACTTTGATATGCACGCAAAAGTGCATAGCGCGCTCCTAGCCAATGTTATTCGATTCATCCATCCGCAAGGAGCTGGCGCGCAGCTTTGGCGCGACGCTCGTGGTGCTGGTGACCGTGGTCATGACCATGATGCTCATCCGCACCCTGGGACAGGCATCCAAGGGCAGCGTGAGCCCTTCCGATGTGATGCTGGTCATGGGCTTCACGGTGCTGGGGCAGTTGCCCACCATCTTGAGCCTAAGCCTCTTCATCGCTGTGGTCGGCACACTTTCGCGCATGTACCGTGACAGCGAAATGGTCATCTGGTTTGCCAGTGGCCGTGGCCTCATCAGCCTGCTGCGGCCCTTGCTGCGTTTTGCGTGGCCGGTCATGGTTGTCATTGCTGTGCTGTCGCTGCTGGTGTGGCCCTGGGCCAACTCCCAGATTCAGGAACTCAAGACGCGCTACGAACAACGCAGCGACATCGACCGCATCGCGCCCGGCGAATTCCAGGAATCCTCCAACGGCAGCCGGGTGTTCTTCATCGACAAGGACAGCCCCGACACGCAGGCTGGCAACAACATCTTCATCGCCGCCACCGACGGCGCCCGCGAATCCGTGACCTCTGCGCGCAGCGCGCGGCTGGAGACACGGGGCGGCGAGCGCATGGCGGTGCTGAGCGAAGGCCAGCGCCTGGAGACCTCGCGCGACAAGCCCGGCGTCAAGATCAGCGAGTTCGCCGAATACGGCACCCGCATTGGCTCAGCACCTGCAGGCTCGGCGGAAGAACTCTCCGTCAAGACCCGCGCCACGCACGAGCTGCTGATGCAACCCTTGCCCGCTTACCGCGCCGAGCTGGGCTGGCGCCTGGGGCTGGCGCTGGCCGCCATCAACTTCGTCGTGCTGGGCCTGGCCGTGGCCAGCGTCAACCCGCGCGCTGCGCGCAGCACCAGCCTGGTGTTCGCGCTTTTTGCATTCATCGTGTACTACAACCTCATGACGCTGGGGCAAAGCTGGGTGGGTGCGGGCCGGTTGGGCCTGCTGAGCTTCATGGTGCTGCTGCATGGCGGCATGTTGACCATGTCGCTGCTGATCCTGGCTGCGCGCCACAACCACTGGACCGTGCGGCGGCTCTGGCAGCCCCGTCCGACCAGGAGCCCCGCATGAAAACCATTCGCCGCCTGATCCACCGCGAAGCCCTGTTCGCCGTGGCCTTTGTCACCGCCGGATTTCTGGCGCTGTTTTTCTTTTTTGACCTGGTGGACGAACTGCGCTGGGTGGGCCGCACCGGCGCCGAAGGCTACCAGCTCTCGCATGCTTTCCTGTTCGTGGTGCTGAGCATTCCCAGCCACCTGTACGAATTGCTGCCCATTACCGTGCTCATCGGAACCATCTTCGTGATGGCGCGGCTCGCCCAAAGCTCCGAGTTCACCATCATGCGCACCAGCGGCATGGGCCCGTGGCGCGCCTTGCGCACCTTGGTGGCGCTGGGGGGCTTCTTTGTACTGTTGACCTTTGCGGTAGGCGACTACATTGCGCCACTGACCGACCGCGCCGCTCAACTCGTCAAGGTGCGATACCTGGGGCGCCTGACCACTGGCGCAACGGGCGCCTGGCTCAAAGAGCGCCAGGACGACCACTCCTATGCCGTGAACGTGCGCGCCCTCACACCCAATGGCGGCATGCTGGACGTGCGCATCTTTGAATTCGATGCCAAGGGCCGGCTCGCCTCGCAGACGCGGGCCGCATCCGGCCAGTTTGGGCCGGACGGTGCGTGGAACCTGGAGCAAGTGCAGCGCAGCCGCTTCGAACAGCGCGGCAACGACGAGGCGCGTGTAGAGCACCTGGATGCACCCACCTTGCAGTGGCCCACCCGCATCAGCGCCGACATGGTGGCCGCCTCGCTGCTCAAACCCGACCGCATGGCCACCATCGACCTCTTCCAGTACATCCGCCACCTCGACGCCAACGGCCAGTCTGCCCAGCGGTACGAAATCGAGTTCTGGCGCAAGGTTTTCTACCCGCTCAGTTGCCTGGTGATGGTGGTGCTGGCCCTGCCTTTTGCCTACCTGCATTTCCGCTCGGGCGGCATTGCGGGCTATGTGTTTGGCGGCGTCATGGCGGGCATCAGCTTCTTCTTGCTGAACAACGTGTTCGGCTATGCAGGCAACCTGCAGAACTGGTCGCCCTGGCTCACCGCCGCCGCGCCTGGGCTCATCTATTCCGTGCTGTCGCTAGCCGCCTTCGGCTGGCTGGTGCTTCGCCGGTAAAATTTTTATAAGCCTTTTGGGCCTCTACCGCTTATGCAGCAAGCGCAAGCCGCTATCATTTTATTCGCACACGGATCGCGGGACCCACTCTGGCGCGTGCCGCTGGAAGCCGTTGCGGCGCATATCGCCGCGCAGCAGCCTGGCAGGCCAGTCCTTTGCGCTTACCTGGAACTGTGCACACCATCGCTGCCAGATGCCGCCCAGCAACTCGCCGCACAGGGCGCCACGCAGGTCACCGTGGTGCCCATGTTCCTGGGCACCGGCAAGCATGCGCGTGAAGACCTGCCCGTGCTGGTGCAGGACCTGCGTGCCGCCCACCCCGGCGTTCATTTCCACGTGCAGACCGCCATCGGCGAAGACCCGCGCATGACCGCATTGATGGCAGAAATCGCGTGCGAGGCGCCCCAAAGCTGAGGTTCTTCCAGTATCTCTTAGATGCTTGCAGCATAATGATGCAACCCTTTAGGCGATATCAGATATGAACCTGCACCAATTCCGCTTCGTTCAAGAGGCAGCACGCCGCAACCTCAACCTGACTGAAGCCGCCAAGGCCCTGCACACCTCCCAGCCCGGCGTCTCCAAGGCCATCATCGAGCTGGAAGAAGAACTGGGCGTGGACATCTTTGCCCGCCACGGCAAACGCCTCAAGCGCATCACCGAGCCCGGCCAGCACGTGCTCAAAAGCATCGAAGTCATCATGCGCGAGGTGGGTAACTTGAAGCGCATTGGCGAGCAGTTCAGCGCACAAGACAGCGGCACCTTGAGCATCGCCACCACCCACACCCAGGCCCGCTACGTGCTGCCCGTGCCCGTGGCGCGGCTGCGTGAGGCCTACCCCAAAGTCAACATCAGCCTGCACCAGGCCACGCCGCACGAGGTGGCGCGCATGGTGATCGATGAAGTGGCCGAAATCGGCATGGCCACCGAATCCCTGGCCGATTACCCCGAACTCGTCACCCTGCCCTGCTACGAATGGCAGCACGTGCTGGTCGTACCCAACGACCACCCGCTGGCGCAGAAGGAACGCATCGGCCTGGACGACCTGGCGCATGAGGCGCTGATTACCTACCACCCCTCGTTCACCGGCCGGGGCAAGATCGACCAGGCCTTTGCCGCCCGCAAGCTTCAGCCGCGCATCGTGCTCGAAGCCATCGACTCGGACGTGATCAAAACCTACGTGCGCCTGGGCCTGGGCATCGGCATCGTGGCCGAGATGGCCATGCGCGACGACCCGGTGGGCGACCTGGCCGTGCGCCCTGTGGGCCACCTTTTCGGGCAGAGCGTGGCACGCGTTGCCTTCAAGCGCAGCGCCTACCTGCGCAACTTTGTCTATAAATTTGCCGAACTGCTCAGCGACCGGCTGAGCCGTGACCTTATCGCACGTGCGATGACGGGGCACGTCAACGACTATGAGCTGTGACTTCGCCGTAGTTCGCCTGTCTTCAAAACACCTTTGATTTTTACGTTGTTGCGCCATGACCCAAGCTAACGCTGCCGCCCGCACCCCAGCCTTCCCCAGCAAGCTGCCCCACGTCGGCACCACCATCTTCACGGTGATGTCGGCCCTGGCCACCGAACACAAGGCCGTCAACCTGGGCCAGGGCTTTCCAGACTTTGAATGCGCCCCCGAGCTGGTGAACGCCGTCACCGCTGCCATGCAGGCCGGGCACAACCAGTACCCACCCATGCCCGGCATCCCTGCGCTGCGCGAGGCCGTGGCTCGCAAGATCGAGGCGCTGCACGGCCGCGCCTATAACCCCAACACCGAAATCACCATCACTGCGGGCGCCACGCAGGCCATCATCACCGCCATACTCGCCATCGTGCACCCGGGTGATGAGGTGATCGTGCTCGACCCCTGCTACGACAGCTATGTGCCCAACATCGAGCTGGCTGGCGGCAAGGCCGTGCGCGTGCCGCTCACGCCAGGCACCTTCCGCCCCGACTTCGCCAAGATCAGCGCCGCCATCACGCCGCGCACCCGCGCCATCCTCATCAATAGCCCGCACAACCCCAGCGCCACCATCTGGACGGCCGAGGAAATGCGCCAGCTCGAAGACCTGCTCGCGCCCACCGACATCCTGCTCATCAGCGACGAGGTGTACGAGCATATGGTGTTCGATGGTGCCGAGCACCAGAGTGCAGCGCGCTTTGCGGGCCTGGCCGCACGCGCCTTCATCGTGTCGAGCTTTGGCAAAACCTTCCACGTCACGGGCTGGAAGGTCGGCACCGTGGCCGCCCCCGCAGCGCTGACGGCCGAATTCCGCAAGGTGCACCAGTTCAACGTGTTCACCGTTAACACGCCCATGCAGCATGGCCTGGCCGCCTATTTGCAGGACCCCACGCCCTACCTGCAGTTGCCCGCGTTCTACCAGGCCAAACGCGACCTGTTTCGCGAGGGCTTGGCAGGCTCGCGCTTCAAGCTGCTGCCCAGCACAGGCAGCTACTTCCAGTGCGTGGACATTTCGGCCATCAGCGATTTGAACGAGGCCGATTTCTGCCAGTGGCTCACCCGCGAGGTAGGCGTCGCCGCGATTCCGCTGTCAGCGTTCTATGGCGACGGGTTTGACCAGCGCGTGGTGCGGTTCTGCTTTGCCAAGAAGGACGAAACGCTGCGCGCCGCGCTGGAGCGGCTTCGCAAGCTGTGATCTGCAGGGCCTATTGAGGCCCTACCTCGTCTGCCGCGCCAGCCACACCCCCGCCACTGCCAACGCCATCCCCACCAGCGCCCAGCCGCTGAGCGTCTCGCCAAACATGGCCCAGGCAATCAGCGCCGTGGTGGGCGGGGTCAGGTAGAACAGGCTGGCCACGTTCACTGCACCGCCCCGGCGGATGAGCAGGTTCAGCAGGCTCACGGCCCCCAGCGAGAGCACCAGCACGAGCCAGCCCAGCGCAAACACAAACTCTCCGGTCCACGATATGGCCATGGATTCGGTGGCGTAGGCGACGGCGGCCATGGCCACGGCACAGGGCAGGTACTGAATCACCGAGCCCGTGCGCAAGTCGAACGAGGGGCAGAACCGCTTTTGGTACAGCGTGCCAGCCGTGATGCCCAGCAGCGCGACCACAGCGGGCAGCAGCATGCCCATCAGTGCATTGGCTGGCACGGTGGCCACCTTGCCGGCCACCACCAGCGCCACGCCGGTAAAGCCCAGGGCCAGGCCCGCCCACTGGGCCGGCCGCACCTTCTCGCCCAGCAAAGCCCCGGCCACCAGGGCAGTCAGCAGTGGCTGCAACCCCACCACCAGCGCCGTGATGCCTGACGGCAGCCCGTGCCCGATGGCCATGAACACCCCGCCCAGGTACACGCCATGCACCAGCAGGCCCGACACCCCAATGTGCAGCCAGGCCCTTCCCGTTGGCGGCCACGGCGCACGCGCCACGGCGACCACCGCGAGCATGAGCACGATGACGATGGCAAACCGCAGCGCCAGAAAGGTCAGTGGCTCCACATACGGCAGCCCCAGCTTGGCGCCGATAAAGCCGGTGCTCCAGAGCGCCACAAAAAGCAAAGGGACCAGCGAATTGAGCGGACTGGAAGCGCTGGGACGGAGTGGAGTGGCCTGGGTCATGAAGAAAAGAAACGAAAACCGGGGTGGGGATGATCTCACCTCGCGAGCGCCTTGGCTCCGGGCTGGCATCCAAGCACTGCTGTGACCCGGCTCTCTTGCTAGAAAGCCTCAGTGTGTGCCCCAGCAAGGCGTTCAGCAGCAGACACACCCAGCGCCTGCACCACCACAGCCAGCCCGTGCCCCGCACAAAGGTGAATCAGAGCAAAAACAGCCTCTAGCGTAGGAAGATAAAGCGCCAATAGCTATCAACTGGATAGCACACCACCACACACCTGTTTGATAGTCCGGCCGCGCGCCCGCGCATCTTGATGCGATCTTGATACCCCACCCCGCACTCTTACGCTCGTCTTGATGCGGCCATTCCTAGCATCGGTCCATGTCTCAAGGAGGACGCTATGGACTGGATATTTTTGGCGGCAGCAGGCCTGCTCTGGCTGGCTGTCTATGGGCTGGCCCAGGGTTGCGCGCGGCTGCAACAGCAAGCGCAAGGGGGGCGGTCATGACCAGCGGCTGGATGATTCTGGCGGCCGTGCTGGCTGCTGCCCTGTTGGTGTACCTGATCGCTGTGCTGCTGCGGCCGGAGGACTTTTCATGAGCACCGGTGCCTGGCTGCAATTGGCAGTGTTTATGGCACTGCTGCTGGCGCTGGCTTGGCCGCTGGCGCGCTGGATTGACGCCGTCATGGCAGGCCGCTTTGCCCTGGGGCGGCGGCTGGAGGGGCCGCTGTTCAAACTGGCTGGCGTGCGGCCCGACGAAGAAACTGGCTGGCTGCGCTACGCGCTGGGCCTGCTGGTGTTCAACGGCCTGGGCGTGCTGGCCGTGTATGCGCTGCAACGCTGGCAGGCGGTGTTGCCCCTCAACCCGCAAGGCATGGCTGCCGTGTCGCCGGACTCGGCCTTCAACACGGCCGTCAGCTTTGTCACCAACACCAACTGGCAAGGCTATGGTGGCGAGAGCACCATGAGCTACCTCACGCAGATGCTGGCGCTGACGGTGCAGAACTTTCTGTCTGCCGCCACGGGCCTAGTGGTCGTCATTGCGCTGGTGCGTGGTTTTGCAAGGCACTCTGCACAATCCATCGGCAATGTGTGGGCCGACCTGACCCGCGCCACGCTGTGGGTGCTGCTGCCCCTGTCGCTGGTGTTGGCCGTGGTGTTTGCAGGCCAGGGCGTGATCCAGAACCTGTCACCCTATACCGAGGTACAGACGCTGGAGCCCGTCCACTACGACGCCCCCAAGCTCGATAGCGCAGGCCATCCCGTGCTCGACGCACAAGGCGCCCCGGTCACCGAGCCCGCCACACAAACCACCCAGACGCTGGCCATGGGCCCCGTGGCCTCACAGCTCGCCATCAAGATGCTGGGCACCAACGGCGGTGGCTTCTTCAACGCCAACTCGGCCCACCCGTTCGAGAACCCATCGGCCGCCAGCAACCTGCTGCAGATGCTGGCGATCTTCCTCATCCCCGCCGCGCTGTGCCTGGTGTTTGGCCGCATGGTGGGCGATGAGCGCCAGGGCTGGACGATTCTGGCAACGATGAGCCTCCTATTCCTGGTCGCAGTGGTGGCAGCCACCACGTTTGAGCAGCAGGGCAACCCGCTTCTGGCCTCGCTGGGCGTGGACCAAGCCGCCAGCGCGCTGCAGCCGGGCGGCAACATGGAAGGCAAGGAAACGCGGTTTGGCATCGCCGCCTCGGCCCTGTTCGCAGTGATCACCACAGCCGCGAGCTGCGGCGCGGTGATTGCGATGCACGACAGCTTCACCCCCCTGGGCGGCATGGTGCCCATGGTGCTCATGCAGATGGGCGAGGTGGTATTTGGCGGCGTGGGCTCGGGCCTGTACGGCATGCTGGTGTTCGCCATCATGGCCGTGTTCATTGCCGGGCTGATGATTGGCCGCACGCCCGAATACCTGGGCAAGAAGATCGAGGCGCACGAGATGAAGCTTGTGTCCATCGCGATCCTCATCACCCCGCTGCTGGTGCTGCTGGGCACGGCCGTAGCGGTGATGAGCGAGGCGGGCCGCGCTGGCCTGGCCAACCAGGGCGCGCATGGGTTCAGCGAGGTGCTGTATGCGCTGTCTTCCGCCGCCAACAACAACGGCAGCGCCTTTGCAGGCCTGTCGGCCAACACCCCGTTCTACAACACGCTGCTGGCCGTGGCCATGTGGCTGGGGCGCTTTGGCGTGATCGTGCCTGTGCTGGCCATGGCCGGCGCCCTGGCCGCAAAGAAGCGCGCCACCGCCACCGACGGCACCCTGCCCACGCACGGCCCACTGTTTGTGGTGCTGCTCGGCGGTGTGGTGCTGCTGGTCGGACTGTTGAACTATGTGCCCGCCCTCGCGCTGGGCCCGGTGGTCGAGCATTTGATGCTCTGGCCACGTTAAGAAGATAGCTGGGAGATTGTGATGACTCGCAAAACATTGACCCTGTTCGACCCCGCCCTGGTGCGCCCCGCGCTGCTGGAGGCTTTCAAGAAGCTGGACCCGCGCGTGCAATGGCGCAACCCCGTGATGTTTGTGGTGTATGTGGGTAGCGCCTTCACCACTGCGCTGGCCGCCAGCAAACCTGAGAGCTTCACCGCTGCCGTGGCGCTGTGGCTGTGGTTCACCGTGCTGTTCGCCAACTTTGCCGAGGCCATGGCCGAGGGCCGCAGCAAGGCCCAGGCGGCTTCGCTGCGCGGCCTGAAAAAGCAGACCTGGGCGAAAAAGCTGGACGGCCAGTTTGACCGCAACACCCCACGCACCGCAATGACCTGGCTGCCCTTGGAGGCTGCCAACCTGCGCAAGGGCGATGTGGTGCTGGTGGAGGCGGGTGACACCATCCCTGCCGATGGCGAGGTGATCGATGGTGTGGCCTCAGTGGACGAGAGCGCCATCACCGGCGAATCCGCCCCGGTGATCCGCGAATCGGGCGGAGACTTCTCGGCCGTGACTGGCGGCACCCGCGTGCTGTCCGACTGGATCGTGGTGCGCGTGGCCGTGAACCCCGGCGAGACCTTCGTGGACCGCATGATCGCCATGGTGGAGAACGCCAAGCGCCACAAGACACCCAACGAGATCGCGCTGACCATTTTGCTGGTGGCGCTCACCATCGTGTTCCTGGGTGTGGTGGTCACGCTGCTGCCGTTCTCGCTGTTCAGCGTGCAGGCCAGCGGTGCGGGCGAGCCTGTGAGCCTGGTGGTGCTGGTGGCCCTGCTGGTGTGCCTGATCCCCACCACGATTGCTGGCCTGCTCAGCGCCATTGGCGTGGCGGGCATGAGCCGCATGATGCAGGCCAATGTGATCGCCACCTCAGGCCGCGCGGTGGAGGCTGCAGGCGACGTGGACGTGCTGCTGCTGGACAAGACCGGCACCATTACCCTGGGCAACCGCCAGGCCAGCCAGTTCATCTCGGCCCCGGGTGTCACGGATGCCGCCCTGGCCGACGCCGCCCAATTGGCATCGCTGGCCGACGAAACGCCCGAAGGCCGCAGCATCGTCGTACTGGCCAAGCAGAAGTTCAACCTGCGCGAGCGCGACATCGAGGCCATGGGCGCCCAGTTCGTGCACTTCACCGCCCAGACCCGCATGAGCGGGGTGGACCTGCCCGGCCCGCGCCTGTTGCGCAAAGGTGCAGCAGACGCCATCCGCAAGCATGTGGAGGCACTGGGCGGACGCTTTCCTACCGCCGTGCAGACGGCGGTGGACGACGTATCCCGCCGTGGCAGCACGCCCCTGGTGGTGGCCGATGGTGCCCACGTGCTGGGCGTGGTGGAGCTCAAAGACGTGGTCAAGGGCGGCATCAAGGAGCGCTTTGCCGAGCTGCGCCGCATGGGCATCAAGACCGTGATGGTGACCGGCGACAACCGCCTCACTGCCGCCGCGATTGCTGCCGAGGCCGGTGTGGACGACTTCCTGGCCGAGGCCACGCCCGAAGCGAAACTGCAGCTCATCCGCAGCTACCAAACGGCCGGGCAGCTGGTGGCCATGACGGGCGACGGCACCAACGACGCCCCCGCCCTCGCCCAGGCCGACGTGGCCGTCGCCATGAACACGGGCACACAAGCCGCCAAGGAGGCCGGAAACATGGTGGACCTGGACAGCAACCCCACCAAGCTCATCGAGATTGTGGAGACCGGCAAGCAGATGCTGATGACGCGCGGCTCGCTCACCACCTTCAGCATTGCCAACGACATCGCCAAGTACTTCGCCATCATCCCGGCGGCGTTTGTCACCACCTACCCACAGTTGTCGGCGCTGAACTTCATGCACCTGGCCAGCCCCTCGTCGGCCATCCTGTCCGCCGTGGTATTCAACGCGCTGATCATCATCTTTTTGATCCCGCTGGCCTTGAAGGGCGTGGCCTACCGCGCTGTGGGTGCCGCCGCGCTGCTGCGCCGCAACCTGGCCATTTATGGGCTGGGGGGCATGGTGGTGCCATTCGTTGGCATCAAGCTGATTGACATGGTGTTGGCCGCCGCAGGTCTGACCTGAGCCGTGCCCCAACCAAAGACACCGCCCCCCAATCACTGACAAGGAAAATCGTATGCCCATCCGTATCCCCCGCGACGACGCGCCCGCCAGCCCAGGCGGCCTGCTTCGCCCTGCACTCACGCTGTTTATCGCGCTCTCCATCGTCACCGGCCTGCTCTACCCGCTGCTCGTCACCGGCGTGGCGCAGACCGCGTTCCCCCACCAGGCCAATGGCAGCCTGATCACCCAGGGTGGCAAGACTGTAGGCTCCGAGCTGATCGGCCAGGCCTTCACCGAACCCGGCCACTTCTGGGGCCGCCCTTCTGCCACGACGCCCATGCCCTACAACGCATCGGCATCGGGCGGCTCCAACCTGGGCCCCACCAACCCGGCGCTGACAGATGCCGTGAAGGCCCGCATCGAGGCCCTGCGTGCTGCGGACCCTGGCAACACCCGCCCCGTGCCCGTGGACCTGGTCACCGCATCGGCCAGCGGGCTGGACCCGCAGATCAGCCCCGCCGCTGCCGACTACCAGGCAGCCCGCGTGGCAAAGGCCCGTGGCCTGCCGCTGGCGCAGGTGCAGGCCCTGGTGCAGCAGCACACCGAAAGCCCCTGGCTGGGCCTGCTGGGCGAGCCGCGTGTAAACGTTCTCGCCTTGAATCTCGCCCTTGAAGCGCTACTGAAACAATAGCTGCTGGCGTTTGTTGGACAAGCGCCAGAGGCCAATTTGATTCAAAATTGACGAGTACACTGTGCCCATGCAGGATCGCCCCGACCCCGACGCGCTGCTGCAGCGCATCCAGCAAGAGCAGGCCCAGCAGCAGCGCGGGCGGCTCAAGGTGTTCTTCGGCGCCTGCGCGGGCGTGGGCAAGACATTCGCCATGCTGTCGGCGGCAAGGGCCGCACAAGCGCAGGGCCTGCCCGTCACCATCGGCGTGGTCGAGACGCACGGCCGCGCCGACACCGAGGCGCTGACCGCGCACCTGCCCCGCCTGCCGCTGCGCGCCCTGCCCTACAAAGACCGCACCCTGCCCGAGTTTGACCTGGACGCCGCCCTGGCCTGGGGCGCAGAGCACCCCGAGGGCCTGGTGCTGCTCGATGAACTGGCCCACAGCAACGTGCAAGGCTCGCGCCACCCCAAGCGCTGGCAAGACGCCGAAGAACTGCTGGCCGCAGGCATCGACGTGTGGTCCACCATGAACGTGCAGCACCTGGAGAGCCTGAACGACATCGTGAGCGGCATCACCGGCATCCGCGTGTGGGAGACGGTGCCCGACCAGTTCTTTGACGCGGCCGACGAAGTGGTGGTGGTAGACCTGCCGCCCGACGAACTGCTGGAGCGCCTGAAGGCCGGCAAGGTCTACCTGCCCCAGCAGGCCGAACGCGCCGCCGCCAACTTTTTTCGCAAAGGCAACCTGCTGGCCCTGCGCGAGCTGGCCCTGCGCCGCACCGCCGACCGGGTGGACGATGAAATGCGCGCCTACCGCCGCGCCAGCACCACCACTGCCGAAGCCGTGTGGCCCAACCGCGAGGCCCTGCTGGCCTGCGTGGGCACGGGCGACAACGCCGAAAAGGTGGTGCGCAGCTGCGCCCGCCTGGCCGCGCAGCTCGACCTGCCCTGGCACGCCGTGCATGTCGAGACGCCCGAGCAGCAAGGCCGGTCGGCCACGCTGCATCCGCAGGTGGAACGCACCTTGAAACTTGCGCAACAGCTGGGGGCCGTGGCCTGCACGGTACTGCCTGCTGCCCAGCCTGCGCAGGCCCTGGTGCGCTATGCGCGCGAGCACAACCTGGTGCGCGTGGTCATGGGCCGCAGCGCACGCCGCTGGCCCTGGCAGACCACGCTGGCCGACCAGGTGGGGCATCTGGCCAGCGACCTCGACCTGCTGCAGGTGGGCACGCTGCCCGCCCGCGCAGGCCTGGCGCGCCCCCCCACCTCCAATGCATCGCCTGAAACCACGAACAAGGGCACTGCCTTCTGGCCTGGCTACCTGGCGGCGGCCCTGGCCTGCTGCATTGCCGCCGTGGTGGCCACGCCGCTGGCCGATGTGCTGGAGCTGACCAACATCGTCATGCTGTTTTTGCTGGTGGTGGTGGGCGTGGCCTTGCGGTTTGGACGCGGCCCTGCCGTGATGGCCGCCATTCTGGGTGTGGCGTTTTTCGACCTTTTCTTTGTACCGCCGCGCTTCACGTTTGCGGTCAGTGACGCGCAGTACCTCGTCACCTTCGCCGTGATGCTGGTGGTGGCCCTGGTAGTGGGCCAGCTCACCGCCGGGCTCAAGGTGCAGGCAGAGTCCGCCACCGAGCGCGAACACCGCGTGCGCAGCCTGTACGACATGGCGCGCGACCTGTCTGCCGCGCTGCTGCCCGAGCAAGTGGCCGAAATCGGCGCGCGGTTCATGACCGGCGAGTTCAACGCAGGCAGCACTTTGGTGGTGGCTGACGACGACAACCGCCTTCAGATACTGCCCGGTGGCAGCGCGCCGGTGGACATGGCCGTGGCGCAATGGGCGTTTGAGCGCGGTGAGCCTGCTGGCCGGGGTACGGACACCTTGCACTCCAGCCCCACGCTGGTGCTGCCGCTCAAGGCGCCCATGCGCATCCGCGGCGTGCTGGTGGTGGCCATGCCCCAGGGCCAGGTGCCAGGGGTGGAACCGCGCCGCCTGCTGCAGACCTGTTCCTCGCTGCTGGCCATCTCGCTGGAGCGCATCCACTACATTGATGTGGCGCAAAAAAGCACGGTGCAGATCGAGTCCGAGCGGCTGCGCAACTCGCTGCTCTCTGCCATCTCGCACGACTTGCGCACGCCGCTGGCCTCACTGGTCGGCCTGGCCGAATCACTGGCCATGGTGCAGCCGCCCCTGCCCGCCCACCAGCAGGAGCTGACCGGCGCCATCCAGCAATCGGCCCAGCGCATGAGCGCGCTGGTCAACAACCTGCTGGACATGGCCCGCCTGGAGGCTGGGGCCGTGCAGCTCAACAAGGCCTGGCAGCCGCTGGAAGAAGTGGTGGGCAGTGCGCTGGCTGCCAGCGCCCCCGCCATGGGCGCCCACCGTGTGGACGTGCACCTGCCCGACGACCTGCCGCTGCTGCAGATCGATGCAGTGCTGATGGAGCGCGTGCTGGTCAATCTGCTGGAAAACGCCGCCAAGTACACACCCGCAGGCACGGCCATCCACATCGGGGCGCAGGCCCAGAGCGATGCGGTGGCCCTGACCATCACCGACGAAGGCCCCGGCCTGCCCAAAGGCCGCGAGGAGCTGCTGTTTGAAAAGTTCGAGCGTGGGGCCCGCGAAAGCGCCACGCCCGGTGTGGGCCTGGGGCTGGCCATCTGCCGCGCCATCGTGCAGGCGCATGGCGGCAGCATCAGGGGCGATACCATCCTCAACGCCCAGGGCCAACCTGCGGGCGCACGCTTCACGCTGCTGCTGCCACGCGGCACACCGCCCACCGACCTGGGCACCGATACCGATACCAACAGCGACGTTTGACGGCACGGCCCCGCAACCACCATGACCGACCTGCCCACCCACATCCTCATCGTCGAAGACGAAGCCGATATCCGCCGCTTTGTGCGCCTGACGCTGGAGAGCGAAGGCCACACCGTGCACGAGGCCGCCACCCTGCAGCGCGGCCTGATCGAAGCTGGCACGCGCCGCCCCGACCTGGTGGTGCTGGACCTGGGCCTGCCCGATGGCGACGGCGTGGACCTGATCCGCGACCTGCGCACCTGGTCGGCCATGCCCATCATCGTGCTCTCGGCCCGCAGCGCCGAGGCCAGCAAGATCGCGGCGCTGGATGCGGGGGCCGACGACTACCTGGTCAAACCCTTTGGCTCGGGCGAACTGATGGCCCGCGTGCGCGCCCAATTGCGGCGCAGCCAGCGGGCATCCAGCGCCGAGGCGCAACCCGTCATCCAGTTCGGCGACATCACCGTAGACCTGGCCCGCCGCACCGTGGCGCGCCGCACGGGAGAGGATGGCAGCGAGGCCCTGCACCTCACGCCCATCGAGTACAAGCTGCTCACGCATCTGGCGTCACAGCCCGACCGCGTCATCACCCACCAGCAGTTGCTCAAGGCCGTGTGGGGGCCGGGCCATGCCGAAGACACGCACTACGTGCGCGTGCACATGGCTAACCTGCGCAAGAAGGTGGAGGGCAACGCCTCGATGCCCCAGCATTTGCGGACCGAGGCGGGCATCGGGTACCGTTTCGTGCCTTGAGCACTCATACCCATTTGCTTTCAAAAATATGAAACCGTAGTTGTCCGTTGCGTTGTGCACCGCCCGCGATGCATGAAACTGGCGCAGCCCAAACCCAGCGCCGCCGCGCTGGCGGCGTACCCCTCACAGATGGCGAAGCAACGTGAGAGAGGGGGAAGGCGCGAAGCGACTCAGGGGGTGTTTCACTTCAGGTACAGCGCAAGGCCCGCTCCCCCGCCACCCGCAAGCGCTCCTTCAACGAAACGGGTGCAAGCACTTCGAACTCCACATCGAGCGCCATCAGCCAGTACACCAGCGAATCGTTGGCGCCGCATTCCAGCTGGCACCGCTGCCCCTCATCGAGCGCCGACACCACACCTGCCGACTGCGGAATGCGTCTGGCCATCTCTTGATACGGTGCATGCAACACAATGCGCGCCTGTTCGGCATGGGGCGCCACTGCAATCGAACGTGAAACGTATGCCTTCAGATCCCCCCCATCGGGCGACACCCGGGGCGCGAAATGGGCACCCACCGTGGGAGCCCCCACGATGCGGTCGATACGGAAGGTGCGCCAGTCCTCCCGCACCCGGTCCCACGCCACCAGGTACCAGCGGTGGCCGGTATGGGCCAGGCCCTGGGGCTCCACGCTACGTTCGGCGCTGCGGCCCTTGCTGTCGCCGTAGGTGAACGCCAGGCGCAACTGGTCACGGCAGGCCGACGCCAGTGTGGCCAGCAGCGAGGCATCCACCACCGGCCCGACACGGTCCATGGGCAGGATGGTGGAGCGCAGTGCATCCACCTGCTGCCGCAGGCGGGCGGGCATGGCCTGCTCCAGCTTGACCAGGGCCCGAAGTGCGGGCTCTTCAATGCCGCCGACCGCGCCGGCCGTGGCAGTGCGCAGGGCAATCGACACGGCCAGCGCTTCGTCGTCGTCCAGCAGCAAGGGCGGCAGCGCCTGACCGGCCCGGAAGGCATAGCCACCCGCCACGCCGCTACTGGCATGCACGGGGTAGCCCAGCTGGCGCAGGCGGTCGATGTCGCGCCGCAAGGTGCGCGGGTGCACTTCCAGGCGCTCGGCCAGTTCCGGCCCCATCCAGTGGTTGCGCGTCTGCAGCAAGGAGAGCAGACGCAGCAGGCGGGTTGATGAAGTGAGCATGGCGCGACTTTACTTTCTATTGCGGACTGAAATTGTCCGCAATGGCTTTTACAGTGGCACCACCTTTTCTTCCACAACCACCCAAGGAGCTTTCCATGTCCATCGTTCTCTACTGGCACCCCATGTCCAGCGCCACCCCCATCGCCTGCGCCCTGACCGAGCTGGCCGTGCCCCACGAACGCGTGAAGATCGACATCCGCACCGGCGAGCAGCGCCGCCCGGAATACCTGGCCATGAACCCCAACGGCAAGGTGCCAACCTTGACTGTGGACGGCGCCCCAATGTTCGAGGCCCTGGCCATCCACCTCTGGCTGGGCCATCGCTTTGGCATTGAGCGCGGGCTGTGGCCCGCTACGGGCACGCCCGAGGCGCTGCAGGCCCTGTCGTGGTGCACCTGGGCGTATGTGACCTATGGTGCGCTCGTGGGACGCCTGCATGTGGCAACCCAAGGCGAAGAGGTTTGGCGCAACGCCGCCCAAGCAGAAGCCCTCCTGCGTCAACTGAGCGAGTTGCTGGCGGTGCTGGACGCGCGGCTGGCTGCGCAGCCCTGGATGCTGGGTGCCGACTATTCGCTGGTGGATTTAGTAGTGGGCTCGGTGCTGGGCTACAGCCTGTACCTGGGCGCCCCCGTCAACGCGCACCCGCATGTGCAGGCCTGGCTGGCGCGGGTGCAGGCACGCCCGGCGATGCAGATCGACGCTTGAAGACGGCGCGCAGAACGATGGGCGCTACAGCAGCACGATGTCGTACTGCTCCTGCCCCATCGCGCTCTCGGATTGCAGCGAGATCGGCTTCTTGATGAAGTCCGAGAGACCAGCCAGGTGCTGGCTTTCCTCGTCCAGGAACAGCTCCACCACGCGGGGCGACGCCACCACGCGGAATTCGCGCGGGTTGAACTGGCGGGCTTCGCGCAGGATCTCGCGCAGGATGTCGTAGCACACGCTGCGCGCGGTCTTCACGCTGCCCTTGCCCTGGCAGGCCTCGCAGGGCTCGCACAGCATATGGGCGAGGGATTCGCGCGTGCGCTTGCGCGTCATCTCCACCAAACCCAGCTGCGAGAAGCCACCCGCCATGGTCTTCACGCGGTCGCGGGCGAGCTGTTTTTTGAACTCCGCCAGCACGGCCTGCTGGTGGTCGTCGCGCACCATGTCGATGAAGTCCACGATGATGATGCCGCCCAGGTTGCGCAGGCGCAGCTGGCGGGCAATGGCCTGGGCGGCCTCCAGGTTGGTCTTGAAGATGGTGTCGTCGAAGTTGCGTGCCCCCACGTAGCCACCGGTGTTCACATCGATGGTGGTGAGCGCCTCGGTCTGGTCCACGATGAGATAGCCGCCAGACTTCAAATCGACGCGGCGCCCCAGGGCCTTGGCCACCTCTTCGTCGATGGAGTACAGGTCAAAAATCGGGCGTTCGCCCTTGTAGTGCTGTAGCTTGCCGGCCGCCGCTGGCATGAACTCCTGCCCAAACGCACGCAACCGCTGGAATTGCTCCATCGAGTCGAGCCGGATGGTCTGCGTATGGTCACCCACCAGATCGCGCAGCACGCGCTGCAGCAGGTCCAAATCCTGATGGAGCAGCGACATGGCAGGGAGCTTGAGCGATGCCTCCTTGATGCGCGCCCAGGTCTTGCGCAGGTAGGCTATGTCTTCGGCCAGCTCCGCATCGGTCGAATCCTCGCCGTTGGTGCGCAGGATGAAGCCGCCGCCACCGCCCGTGGATTTATCGCCCACCAGCGCCTGCAGCCGCGCGCGCAGCGCATCGCGCTCGGCAGGCGGAATCTTCTGCGACACGCCCACATGGTCGTCCTGCGGCAGAAACACCAGCAGGCGCCCGGCCACGCTGATCTGCGTGGACAGTCGTGCGCCTTTGGTGCCAATCGGGTCCTTGATGACCTGCACCATCAGCGCCTGCCCCTCGAACACCTGCTTTTCAATCGGCACCTGCGGCTCGTTCTTGCGGGCGAATGCTGGCGGCTCGCCATCGGGCTGGCGTTGCCACACGTCGGCCACATGCAAAAAGGCGGCGCGCTCCAGCCCGATGTCGATGAAGGCCGACTGCATGCCCGGCAGCACGCGCGAGACCTTGCCCAGGTAGACGTTGCCCACCAGGCCCCGCTCCAGCGTGCGCTCGATATGCAGCTCCTGCACGGCGCCGTGCTCCACCACGGCCACGCGCGTCTCCTGCGGCGACCAATTGATCAGGATGTCTTGTTGCATGGCGTTTTTGTTGTCTGTTGTTGCTGTCGCCTAGATGGCGAAACCTGCCGCGCGCAGCAGCTGTGCCGTCTCGTACATCGGCAGCCCCATGATGCCCGAATAGCTGCCCGCCAGGTGCTCCACATACGCCGCCGCCCGGCCCTGGATGCCGTACGCCCCCGCCTTGCCCAGTGGCTCGCCAGTGGCGACGTAGGCGTCGATCTGCGCGGGCGTCATCGCGGCAAAAGTGACGCGCGACACCGACAGCGCGCTCAGGCGCTTGGGGCCCACCTGCAGCGCCACGGCGGTGAGCACGCGGTGCTCGTGGCCCGCCAGCTCGGCCAGCATGCGCGCGGCATGGGGCGCGTCGTCGGGCTTGCCGTAGATGGTGCGGCCCAGGGCCACGGTGGTGTCGGAGCAGAGGATGGGGGCGTCTGGCAGGCCACGGCGGGCGCGCCGGGCCACGGCGGCATCCAGCTTGAGGGCGGTGACGCGTTCCACGTAGGCCGTGGGCGCCTCGCCGGGCAACACCACCTCGATGGCTTCGGCGTCTTCGGGCTCGTCGCCGTCCACATTGGGCAGCAGCAGTTCGTGGCGCACTCCCAGTTGTTCGAGCAGCTGGCGCCGACGGGGGCTTTGGGAGGCAAGATAGATGAAGTCAGGCATGAACAGATTTTGATTAAAAATCGGCTCTATCGCTTACCCATCAAGCGCTAGCAGCTATAAAAAATATAGTATTCCACCCACACCCCGATCCAGGCCTCATTCTCGGTGGTAGGGGTGCCCGGCATTCACCGACCAAGCGCGGTACAGCTGCTCGATGAGCAGCACCCGCACCATGGCGTGTGGCAAGGTCAGGTCCGAGAGGCGAATGCGCTCGTGCGCGCCCTGGCGAAAGGCCGGGTCCAGCCCGTCGGGGCCGCCGATGACCAGGGCCACATCGTCACCGCCCAATTGCCAGCCCCGCAGGCGCTCGGCCAGGGCCTTGGTGGTGAGATTGGTGCCGCGCTCATCCAGCGCCACCACGCGCGTGCCGCGGGGGATGGCCGCCTCGATGCGCTCGCGCTCGGCGGCGTAGAGCGTCTCCAGCGTCTTAGAGCCGCGCGGTTCGGTCTTGACGGCTTTGAGTTCGACCTTGAGCTCCGGCGGAAACCGCTTGGCGTAGTCGTCGTATGCCGTCTGCGCCCAGTCGGGCACGCGCTGGCCCACGGCCACGATCAGCAGCTTCATGGCAACTCAGGCGCGGTGCGCGGGTACAGGTGGTCGTCGATGGGCCGAGGCTGCAGTCACTTGCGGCCCGGTGCCCTCTTGGCGGCGGGCTTGGCGGCTGCTCCGCCGCGTGCGGGTGCAGGCTTGGCGGCAGCGGTCTTGCTACGGGGGGCCGATGGCTTGACGACCACGGTCTTGATCGGTGCCTTGGTCGCTGCAGGCTTCTTGGCGGCAGTGGCTGGCTTTGCGGGCGCCTTGGCCGGTGCGGCCTTGGCACTGCTGCTTTTTGCGGGGGTCTTGGCTGGGGTCTTGGCTGGGGCCTTGGCGATGGCTTTGGCAGGTGCTTTTGCGGTTGTCTTGGCTGCAGGTTTGGCAGCAGATTTAGCAGGTGCGGCAGCGGACTTGGCAGCTGTTTTGGCCACGGCCTTGACCGTAGCCTTGCCCGACCGGGCCGGCACGGCTGGTGCGGTTGCCTTTTTGGCGGTCGCCTTGCCTGCAGCCTTGGCGTCGGACTTGGCAGCCTTCTGGGCCGACTTCTTTTCGGCCAAATCGGTGGCAGCGCTGGAAACAGGCTTGGCGGCGCCCAGCTTCAAGCGCACTGGCGTGTCACCCCACAGCTCTTCCAGACGGTAGTACTGGCGGATGGCGGGCTGCATGATGTGCGCCACGGCAGCGCCGCAGTCCACGATGATCCATTCGCCGTTGTCTTCGCCTTCGATGCGCGGCTTGGTAAAGCCCGCTTCTTTCACCGCGTCGCGCACGCTGGCGGCCAAGGCCTTGGTCTGGCGGTTGGAGGTGCCCGATGCCACGATCACCCGTTCAAACAGCGGCGAGAGATGCTCGGTGTTGAAGACCTGGATGTCTTGCGCCTTGACGTCCTCCAGTCCATCAACGATGGCGCGCTGGAGTTTGGTAACGTCTTTTTTGGCGGCGGTTTCCGATTTGGTGGAGGTGGTCATCAGGCGGTGATTAGAGAGGAAATGGAATCAATATAGCGTGCAACGCAGCGCGCAACCAGTGGGGCTGCGCCTTGGGTGTTGCGCAGCTGTTGCGCGTTGGCGCTGCGTCAGTTTGAGGTGTTTTTGGCCTCTTGCGCTGGTGTGAAAAGCGCGGGCAGCTATTGAAATTATAGCTTTTGCGCTTTTCAAGGCTTTCAAGCCGCTGCAGCAGACTCGCCAGCGAGCCAGTCGCGCCGCACCAGAAACCGCTGCGTGAGGTCAGCTTCAGCGGAATCGGCCGCATCAGAACGCTGGTACGACCACGCCACCAGCGGCGGCATGGACAGCAAAATGGACTCGGTGCGCCCACCCGACTGCAGGCCGAAATGCGTGCCCCGGTCCCAGACCAGGTTGAACTCGACATAACGGCCGCGGCGGTAGAGCTGGAAGTCGCGCTCGCGCTCGCCGTAGGGCGTGCCCTGGCGCTTTTCCACGATGGGCAGGTAGGCCTTCAAAAAGGCGTCGCCCACCGACTGCGTCATCGCCAGGCTTTGCTCAAAGCCCAGCTCGGAGAAGTCGTCATAGAACACGCCACCCACGCCTCGCTGCTCGCTACGGTGCTTGAGGTAGAAGTATTCGTCACACCACTGCTTGAAGCGCGGGTACTTGTCGTCACCAAAGGGTGCCAAGGCATCACGGCAGGTGCGGTGAAAGAGCACCGCATCTTCCTCAAAGCCGTAGTACGGCGTGAGGTCCATGCCACCGCCAAACCAGCAGGTCGGCGCTTGCCCAGGGTGACCCGCCGCGATCATGCGCACGTTCATGTGCACCGTCGGCACGTAGGGATTGCGCGGGTGGAACACCAGCGACACGCCCATGGCCTCGAAGGGTGCGCCCGCCAGCTCGGGCCGGTGCTGCGTGGCCGAGGGTGGCAGCAGGGGGCCGCGCACATGGCTGAAGCCGCAACCCGCGCGCTCGAACACGCGGCCGCCTTCCATGATCTTGGTGATGCCGTCGCCTTGCAGTGGCTCCCCGGGAGGCTTGCTCCAGGCGTCGGCCAGAAAGCGTGCACTGCCCTCGCCTTCAGCGGCTTCCACGGCTTCCAGCGCGTCGGTGATGCGGGCCTGAAGGCCCTGCAGATAGCCGCGCACACGGGTCACCGTGTCAGCGGTGTTCAGGCTTTGTGCATCTGCCATCAGCTTTTCAGGGCACGGAAGCCGATATCGCGGCGGTACTGCGCACCATCGAACTGGATGCCGCGCGCCACGTCATAGGCACGCTGCTGCGCCTGCTTGACGCTGTCGGCCAGCACCGTCACGCACAACACACGGCCACCGGTCACGCTGACCACGCCATCTTTGAGCTGCGTGCCCGCATGGAACACCACGGCATCGTCCGCCTCGGCTGGCAGGCCGGTGATGAGGTCACCCTTGCGCGGGTTCTCCGGGTAGCCATGGGCGGCCATGACCACGCCCAGTGCGGTGCGGCGGTCCCATTGCAGTTCCATCTGGTCGAGCTTGCCGTCAGCGGCAGCAGCCATCACGTCGCTGAAGTCGCTTTTCAGGCGCATGAGGATGGGTTGCGTCTCGGGGTCGCCCATGCGGCAGTTGAATTCGAGCGTCTTGGGCTGGCCCTTGGCGTCGATCATCAGGCCGGCGTACAGGAAGCCGGTGTAAGGGATGCCATCCTTTTCCATGCCACGGATCGTGGGCAGGATGATCTCGCGCATGGCGCGGGCATGTACATCGGCCGTGACCACTGGCGCGGGCGAATACGCACCCATGCCGCCGGTGTTGGGACCTTCGTCGCCGTCTTTGAGGCGCTTGTGGTCCTGGCTGGTGGCCAGGGCCAGCACGTTCTTGCCATCGCACAGCACGATGAAACTGGCTTCTTCGCCTTCGAGGAACTCCTCGATCACCACACGCGCGCCACCTTCGTTGTGGGTCACGCCGTATTTGTTGTCCACCAGCATGAAGTCCACAGCATCATGGGCCTCCTGCAGCGTCATGGCCACGACCACGCCCTTGCCCGCCGCCAGGCCGTCGGCCTTGATGACGATGGGCGCGCCCAGCCGGTCCACAAACGCATGGGCCGCAGCGGGGTCGGTGAAGGTGTCGTAGTCGGCCGTGGGGATGCCATGGCGGCGCATGAAGGCCTTGGAAAAGGCCTTGGAGCTTTCGAGCTGGGCAGCAGCCTTGGTGGGGCCGAAGATGCGCAGGCCATTGGCACGGAACTCATCGACCACACCCGCCGCCAGTGGCGCCTCGGGGCCCACCACCGTCAGTGCGATCTTTTCGGCCTGCGCCCACACACGCAGTTCGCGCACGTCGGTGATGGCCACGTTCTCGAGCTTGGAATTCAGCGCAGTGCCGCCATTGCCAGGTGCCACATACACCTTGGTCACCTTGGGGGACTCGCTCAGTTTCCACGCCATCGCGTGTTCACGGCCGCCGCCACCAATCACAAGTACTTTCATAGGAACCTTTGGTGAACCTCTGCTTGGCACTACGCCACAGCTCAGGGGCTCGTAAAAAAACTCTATCGCGACTGATCGCGCTGCTCGCTACATACAAAACCGTTGAAACTGGCACGACCCAAGCCCGTGCCCCCGCGCAAGGGCCGCCCCGCCGCGCTGGGGGCGTCCCCCTCCCGCAAGCGCAGCGCAGCGAGAGAGGGGGAAGCGGCGCAGCCGCTCAGGGGGAGCTTCACAATGCAGCGTTGTGGTAGACCTCCTGGGTATCGTCCAGGTCCTCCAGCACATCCAGCAGCCGCTGCATGCGCGCCGCGTCGTCGCCCGTCAGTTCGATGGTGTTTTCAGGCCGCATGGTCACGCCCGCCACTTCAGGCGTCAGGCCTGCGGCTTCCAGGGCATTCTTCACGGCTTCAAAGTCGGCGGGGGAGGTCAGCACCTCTACTGCGCCGTCGTCGTCGGTCACCACGTCTTCGGCCCCCGCCTCCAGCGCCACTTCCATCACCTTGTCTTCGCTGGTGCCGGGGGCAAAAATCAGTTGGCCGCAGTGCTTGAATTGAAAAACCACCGAGCCCTCGGTGCCCATGTTGCCACCGTGTTTGCTGAACGCGTGTCGTACTTCGGCCACGGTGCGCACCCGGTTGTCGGTCATCGTGTCGATCATGATCGCTGCGCCACCAATGCCATAGCCCTCGTAGCGGATTTCCTCGTAGGTCAATCCCTCGGCGTTGCCCGTGGCCTTGTCGATGTTGTACTTGATGCGGTCGGCGGGCATGTTGGCCGCCTTGGCCTTGTCCACCGCCAGGCGCAGGCGGGGGTTGGCTGACAGGTCGCCGCCACCGGCACGGGCGGCCACAGTGATTTCACGAATGATGCGGGTCCAGATCTTGCCGCGTTTTTCATCCTGGCGCCCTTTGCGGTGCTGGATATTCGCCCATTTACTGTGTCCTGCCACGAGAAGTCCTTTTGTATTGATTTAATCTAGTCGGTGGATTTTACTTTTTGCCGAACCCGTACCCCCGAGGAAACCCGAAATGGCCGAACCCCTGCTGATTGCCAAGCACGACACGATTGAATGCCACCTGCTTCCCGGCCTGGCCAACCGCCACGGGCTCATCACCGGCGCCACCGGCACGGGCAAGACCGTGACGCTGCAGACCCTGGCGGAAAACTTCTCCCGCATCGGCGTGCCAGTATTCATGGCCGATGTGAAGGGCGACCTCACGGGCGCCAGCCAGCCCGGCAAGATTGGCGACAAGCTGGCCGGCGTGCTCAAGGAGCGGGGCCTTGACCTGCCCACGCCGCTGGCCTGCCCCACCACGCTGTGGGATGTGTTTGGCGAACAGGGCCACCCGGTGCGCGCCACGGTGTCGGACATGGGCCCGCTGCTGCTGGGCCGCATGCTCAACCTGAACGAAACACAGCTGGGCGTACTCAACCTGGTCTTCAAGATCGCCGACGACAACGGCATGCTGCTGCTGGACCTGAAGGACCTGCGCGCCATGCTGCAATATGTGGGTGACAACGCCAAGGAGTTCACGACCGAATACGGCAACGTCAGCGCAGCCAGCGTGGGCGCCATCCAGCGCGGGCTGCTGCAGATTGAGCAGCAGGGCGGCACGCAGTTCTTTGGCGAGCCCATGCTCAACATCCAGGACTTCATGCAGACGGTGGACGGCCACGGCGTGGTCAACATCCTGGCGGCCGACAAGCTCATGAACTCGCCGCGTCTGTACGCCACCTTCCTGCTCTGGATGCTGTCTGAGCTGTTCGAGCAACTGCCCGAGATCGGCGACCCCGAGCAGCCCAAACTGGTGTTCTTCTTCGACGAGGCCCACCTGCTGTTCAACGAGGCGCCGAAAGTGCTCATCGAGCGCATCGAGCTGGTGGTGCGCCTGGTGCGCTCCAAGGGCGTGGGCGTGTACTTCGTCACGCAGAACCCGCTCGACATCCCCGACAGCGTGCTGGCCCAGCTGGGCAACCGCGTGCAGCACGCGCTGCGCGCCTTCACTCCGCGTGATCAGAAGGCCGTGAAGGCCACGGCCACCACCATGCGGCAAAAGCCGGGCCTCGATATCGAGACCGCCATCACCGAACTGGCCGTGGGCGAGGCGCTGGTGAGCTTTCTGGACGCCAAGGGCCGCCCGAGCGTGACCGAGCGCGTGTTTGTGCTGCCACCCGGCAGCCAGCTCGGCCCCATCACAGCGCAGCAGCGCCAGGTGCTGGTGGCCAACTCACTGGTGGCGGGCGTGTACGAAAAGGTGGTGGACCGCGAGTCAGCCTACGAAAAACTCAAGGGCCGCGCCGCCGAAGCCAGTGCGCAGGCACCTGCCAATGGCAAAGGTGCACCCGCCAACACGGAAGACAGCGGCGGCGGCCTGATGGGCGGGCTCAACGACGTGCTGTTTGGCAGCACCGGCCCGCGCGGCGGCAAACGCGACGGCTTGGCCCAGACCATGGCCAAGTCAGCGGTGCGCACCATGGGCACCACCATTGGCAAGGAAATCCTGCGCGGGGTGCTGGGTAGCATCTTCGGCGGCAGCAAGCGCCGTTGAACACAGGCGGGCACAGATTCCGCCCCCCCGCTCAGCGCCTCCAAGCGCGGCCCCATCACGGCAGCTTCGGCATGCGATGGTGCTGGGGGTAACCCCCGCGTGACCATCTGGCGACATCACCCAAAGTGTCATCAATCAGTCACCAAACAGCCGTGAAATCGCCACACAACAACAAAAAGGAGGGACGATGAAGCGCATTGAAAACGTTCTGCTGTGGTGGGGAAGCAAGGTCGTGCTGCTGGCGATTGCCGTGTGGGTGGCCGCCATCGTCGGGATCTTCGCGGGCGCCTGGCGCCTGCGATGGCCCTGGATTCTGTATTTTTTGGCCACAGTCATCATCACCGCCCTGGTGATCCAGTGGACCAACGCGGTACGCCAGCGCTATATCCGCGAGGCCCCCCTGCCCCGCTTTCTGCAGCGCAAGCTGCGCGAAACCTACCCCCACCTGAGCACCCGCGACTGCGAGCTGGTCGAACGCGGCCTGCGCCAGTTCTTCATGGCCTGCCTGCGCGGCAACAAGCAGTTTGTGGCCATGCCCTCCAAGGCGGTCGATGCGCTGTGGCATGAGTTCATCCTGCACACCCAGGCCTACAAAGCCTGGTGCCACAACGCCCTGGGTTTCTTTTTGCACCACACCCCCGCCGAGGCGCTGGGTAAAAAGGCGCGCCACAACGATGGCCTGCGCCGCTGTTGGTACTGGGTATGCAAGGAGGAGTCCATCGACCCCAAGGCCCCCAGCCGCCTGCCCCTGCTGTTTGCGCTGGATGCCAAGTTCGCCATTGCAGGCGGCTTCACCTACGTGCCCGACTGCTCCGACATCGCCCGCAAGAGCGACGCGGGTGGCAGCGGGGGAGACAGCTACTGCGGCACCAGCTTCTCGGACGGCAGCTACAGCGGCAGCTCGGGCGACTTTGGCGGCGCCGAAAGCTCGGATGGAGGTGGAAGCGACGGCGGAGGGGATGGCGGCGGCTGTGGTGGCGGGGGCGGCGATTGACAGACTGTGCCTGTAGATGTCCGCCGCCGGTGCTGCCGCACGCGCGCAAAAGCACTCATGTTTTCATAGCTACCAGCGCTTACCAGATAAGCGCTGGTAGCCAAAATAGCTCAAAGTCACCCAGGCGACGACCCGACCTGCATTCACCGGTCTACAGTGGCACCCCATGAACACCCTCACCTGCTTTTCCCTCAGCATCACCGACCACGTGGCCCATCTGGTGCTGAACCGCCCCGAGGCCATGAACACCATGCACCCCACCTTCTGGCGCGAGCTGGACGAGGTGCTGGCCCAGCTCAACAAGGCGGGCGAAGCGCGGGCGCTGGTCATCAGCAGCACCGGCAAACATTTCAGCGCAGGCATGGCGCTCGAAACCTTTGGCGGCGCCATCACCATGGACGACCAGAGCCCTGAAGGCCGCGCCGCCATCTTTGACCTGCTGACCGACATGCAGGCCACCTTCACCCGCATCGAAAGCCTGCGCATCCCTGTCATCATGGCCATCCACGGCGGCTGCATCGGGGGCGCGGTGGACATGGTCACCGCGAGCTGTATCCGCTACGCCACGCAGGATGCGTTCTTCTGCATCCAGGAGATCAACATCGGCATGGTGGCCGACGTGGGTACGCTGCAGCGCCTGCCCAAGCTGATCCCGCTGGGCGTGGTGAAAGAGCTGGCCTACACCGGCCGCCGCCTGAGCGCAGCCAAGGCCCTGGGCTACGGCCTCGTCAACGAAGTGTTCGAGACCCAAGAAGCAATGCTTGCCGCCGCGCTGCAGTGCGCGCAAGAGATCGCCAGCAAGCCGCCCGTGGCCATCTGGGGCACCAAACAGGCCGTGAACTACGCCCGCGACCACAGTGTGGAAGACAGCCTGCGCCAGATGGGCTGGCTGCAAGGCGCCATCTGGAGCAACCAGCATGTGCGCGAGTCGGTCACGGCGATGAAGCAAAAGCGCGCGGGCGACTTCCCGGCACTGACGCCGCTGCAACGGTTCAGCGAGCTGGGCTGACCCGCCATCAACCATCAAAATCTATAGCTGCTCGCGCTTGCCACACAAGCGCGTAAGGCCATTTTGGATTGAAACCACGCGGCAACCCGCTATCATCCGAGGGCTGAAGGGGCAAGCGTTTGCCCCGCCACCAGGGATGCCGCCATGACCTTGCCCAGCCTCACCCCGCCCACCTACGACGACGTGGCCGCCGCCGCGCACCGGCTCAAGGGCATGGCGCACCACACGCCGGTGCTGCGCTCCACCACCGCCGACGACCTGCTGGGTGCGCAACTGTTCTTCAAATGCGAGAACCTGCAGCGCACCGGCGCCTTCAAGTTCCGGGGCGCCTTCAACACCCTGGCCCAGTTCACCGATGAGCAGCGCGAGCGCGGCGTGCTGGCCTTTTCGGCCGGCAACCACGCGCAGGCCATCGCGCTGTCGGCCCGCATGCTGGACATGCCCGCCGTCATCGTCATGCCCGCAGACGCGCCCTCCTCCAAGATGGCGGCCACACGGGCCTACGGCGCCCAGGTCGTCACCTACGACCGCTACACCGAAGACCGCGAAGCCATCAGCCGCCACCTGGCGCTGGAGCGCGGCATGACGCTGGTGCCGCCGTTTGACCACCCGCACGTCATTGCGGGCCAGGGCACCGCCGCCAAAGAACTGTTTGAAGAAGTGCCCGACCTGGACTACCTTTTTGTCTGCGTGGGCGGTGGCGGCTTGCTGGCAGGCAGCCTGCTGGCCGCGCAGGCCCTGGCACCCCAGTGCCGCGTGGTGGGTGTCGAGCCCGAAACGGGCAACGACGCCCAGCAGTCGCTGCGCGCCGGGCACATCGTGCGCATCCCCACGCCCCACACCATCGCCGACGGCGCGCAAACCCAGGCGCTGGGCGAGCTCACCTTCCCCATCATCCGCGACCATGCCGAAGACATCATCAGCGTGAGCGACGAACAGCTCATGCAATCCCTGCGCTTCTTTGCCGAGCGCATGAAGATCGTGGTGGAGCCCACCGGCGCCCTGGCCTATGCGGGTGCGCAGGTCTTCTCTGGCGCTGACAACGGAGGAAAGCTGCTGCACGGTGAGCGCGTGGGCGTTCTCATCAGCGGCGGCAACGTTGACCTGTCGCGCTATGCGCGGTTTCTGGCGGACTAGCCCGCGCCCCCCTGAGTCGCCTGCGGCGCCTTCCCCTCAAGGGGACGCCGCCAGTGGCCTGGCGAAGCCAGTTCCACGGCGTCCACTGGCCTGGGCCGCGCCAGTTTTTACGGGCGCTGGCGCAAGTACCGTCAAAATACCGCCACCCCTTTCTTTCCTACCTGTAGACCATAGGCCTCGCCATGAGCACTGCCAACACCAACAACAACGTCACCGTCATCACCCACCCCCTCGTCCAGCACAAGCTCACGCTCATGCGCCGAAAGGACGCCAGCACCAACAGCTTTCGTCGCTTGCTGGGGGAGCTAAGCACGCTGATGGCGTATGAAGTCACGCGCGACATGCCGCTGCAGGACATCGAGATTGAAACCCCGCTAGAGACCATGACCGGCAAGGTCATCGACGGCAAGAAGCTGGTGCTGGTCTCCATCCTGCGCGCGGGCAACGGGTTCCTGGATGGCATGCTCAACGTGGTGCCCGGCGCCCGCGTAGGCCACATCGGCCTGTACCGCGACCCGGCCACGCTGCAGCCCGTGGAGTACTACTTCAAGATGCCGTCCGAAATGGACGAGCGCGACATCATCGTGGTGGACCCCATGCTGGCGACCGGCAACTCGGCCTCCGCCTGCGTAGACCGCCTGAAAAAGCTCAACCCCCGCTCCATCAAGTTCGTCTGCCTGCTGGCCGCCCCCGAAGGCATCGCCACCATGCAAAAGGCACACCCCGACGTACCGATTTTCACCGCAGCGATTGACCGCGAACTGAGCGACCACGGCTACATCCTGCCGGGCCTGGGCGATGCGGGCGACCGGATTTTTGGCACCAAATAGGCCACGCACCCGCAAAAAAGCCCCGCAAATGCGGGGCTTTTTTGATACTGCAGTACCGCAGTTCAGCAGATGGCTCCAGGGAGCTGCTGCATGCACTGGTGCGAGGTTGTGTTCGAACGGCCGGGCGCGGGTGCGTTTGCCTTTGCCGTAACCGAGCCAGCCGCTAGGCCTTTCACCACGGCATCCCCGGTCTGAAGCGATCGGTCGAACACCAGCGACTCGCCAAATACCAGCTCCACCCAGGTCGGGTAGGTGTAGGCTGTACCACGGTTATGGTCCACCACTGCGCCGATGACGCCGCCAAGGACGATATTCCCCGCCATCCCGCCATTGGGGCGGGATATCAAGCGTGCGTTGGCTGGCTGCTCTCCATTCTTCGTGCAGACGATCGTCATATCGCCCGCTGAACGGCGCAGTGCCTGCGTGCCACCAGACTTGAAGCTTGTCGATCCATAGTCGTTAGTTGCCACACAGTCGGCGCCAGCTACCACCGCGCCACTCTTTTGCCTTGTATCCACGCGGACGCCGTGGGTGGTGTCGTTCGTTACCGAAGCACACCCGACCAACGTCATTGCGGTTGCCACTGCCATCAATGCTTTCACAAGAATCCCTCCCAAGTCATTTTGTAGTCACACACAAGCGCTTCGGGCGAGTTCAGGGGAACCTCGCAAGGCCCCGTCTTCAGCGCCGCCCTGGCATCCATCCAACGAATTCAAGGAACATCTGAAAACTCCCCGCGCCGTCTCGTACCAGCCAGCCGGTCCAGACGCCCTCATTCGAGCGCAGGATGGTAGTGCGAGAAATACGCTCGACAGCGATGGGCTTGCGAATTTGGGGGGCTACCGAAACACAATGTTTTAACGCTTGCATCTTGCAATCAAGATGCCGCCATGCCCTTTGTGTGCATACTTATTGCTTGGACCCGAGCGCACATCCCCTTTTGTTGCATTTCACAAGGACCCCAACCATGACCACTCGCCGCATCTTCACTGGCAGCCTGCTCTGCACCTCCATGGCCCTGTCCACAGCCCTGACGCTTGCACCATCACTGGCCACAGCGCAGTCCAAGCTCAAGGTCGCGGCGATCTACACGGTGCCCTTCGAGCAGCAATGGGTCAGCCGCATCCACAAGGCCCTGAAAGCCGCCGAAGCACGTGGCGAGATCGAATACAAAGCCAGCGAGAACGTCAGCAACGCCGACTACGAGCGGGTGATGCGCGAATACGCGACCGGCGGCAACCAGCTCATCCTAGGCGAAGCCTTTGCGGTGGAAGCCGCCGCCCGCAAGGTGGCCAAGGATTTCCCCAAGACGTCCTTTCTGCTCGGTTCCTCCGGCAAGCCGCAGGCGCCCAACTTCAGCGTGTTCGACAACTACATCCAGGAACCCGCGTACCTCAGCGGCATGGTCGCGGGCGGCATGACCAAGACGAACAAGATCGGCATGGTGGGCGGCTTCCCCATCCCCGAGGTCAACCGCCTGATGCACGCCTTCATGGCGGGCGCCAAAGAGACCAATCCCAAGGTCGAGTTCACCATCACCTTCATCAACAGCTGGTTTGACCCGCCGAAGGCCAAGGAAGCCACCTTTGCAATGATCGACAAAGGCGCCGACGTGCTCTACGCCGAGCGCTTTGGCGTGAGTGACGCGGCCAAGGAAAAGGGCAAGCTCGCCATCGGCAACGTGATCGACACCCAGCCGCAGTACCCCGACACGGTGGTGGCATCGGCCATCTGGCACATGGAGCCCAGCATCGACCGTGCGCTCAAGCTGGTCAAGGAAGGCAAGTTCACCGCCGAAGACTACGGCCCGTACTCGATGATGAAGCACAAGGGCTCTGAACTCGCGCCGCTGGGCACGTTCGAGAAGAAGGTGCCCGCCGACATCGTGGCCAAGGTCAAGGCGAAAGAGGCCGACATCCTGGCGGGCAAGTTCACCGTCAAGGTGGACGACAGCCAGCCGAAATCGACGGCCAAGTAAGCACTGAATGTGGCGGGCACCCACCCTGCCCGCCCCTGTTCCAGTCTGTGCACAGGCCACCCCAGCAAAGCGGTGGCCTGTTTGTTTTTTCGCGTTGACTGCGCGCACCGCTGTTTTTCTTTGACGAGGCACCACACCCATGCAATCCCTCCCCGCCGCCAAGCCCTCCCTGATCTCCCGGTGCACACGCCTGCTGGGCGCCCTCACCCTCGCCGCCGTGGTCGCGGGCTGTGCCGCCACCTCGCCTGGCAAAACAGCCGTGCGGCTGGACGACACGCCCCGCATCGCCGTCATCTCCGCCTTTGCGCCCGAGCTGACCGTGCTGTTGCCCCAGGTGCAGCAGCCTGCCAAGCACAGCATCAACGGCGTGGAGTTCACCACCGGCACGCTGGAGGGCAAACCCGTGGTGGTTTTCCTGTCGGGCATCAGCATGACCAACGCGGCCATGAACACCCAGCTGGTGCTGGACCGCTTCCACGTGAGCCACGTGGTCTTCAGCGGCATTGCGGGCGGCGTTAACCCTAGCCTGCACATTGGCGACGTGACGGTGCCCGCACAGTGGGGCCAGTACATGGAATGGCTGATGGCGCGTGAAGACAAACCCGGCCAGTACAGCGCCCCCGCGTGGATGAAAAGCGAGCTGACGATGCCCGCCTTCGGCATGATGCACCCGCGCCCGGTGGAGGTGCGATCGGCTGCCAACCCCCAACTCAGCAAGAAGTTCTGGTTCGAAGCCGACCCCAAGATGCTGGCCACCGCCCGCAGCCTGCAGAACGTGGGCCTGGAGCACTGCCTGGCCGCCACCTGCCTCAAGCAGCGCCCACAACTGGTGGTGGGCGGCAACGGCGTATCGGGCCAGGCCTTTGTGGACAACAAGGCCTTCCGCGAATACGCCTTCAAGACCTTCGAGGCCAACGTTCTCGACATGGAAACCGCCGCCACCGCTATGGTCGCCCACAGCAATGGCGTGCCCTACATCGCCTTCCGGTCGCTGAGCGATCTCGCCGGTGGTGGGGATGGCGAGAACGAAATGGGCACCTTCATGGGCCTGGCGGCCGCCAACTCGGCCAAGGTGTTGCGGGCGTTTCTGGCGGCGTGGAAGTAGATGGCCTCCACCAACGCCCCCGTCCTGAAACTGTCGGGCATCACCAAGCGTTTTGGCAAGCTCGTCGCCAACGACGCCATCAGCCTGACCCTGGCACGCGGCGAGGTGCTGGCCCTGCTGGGCGAAAACGGTGCGGGCAAGTCCACGCTGATGTCCATCCTGTTCGGACACTACGTGGCCGACGAAGGCAGCATCGAAGTCTTCGGCCAGCCCCTGCCGCCCGGCCAGCCGCGTGCAGCGCTGGCGGCGGGCATTGGCATGGTGCACCAGCACTTCACGCTGGCCGACAACCTCACGGTGCTGGACAACGTGCTGCTGGGCAGCGAGCCGCTGTGGCAGCCCTTCTCACGCCGCAGCGTGGCGCGCGCCAAGCTGCTGGCGGTGTCACAGCAGTTTGGCCTGCCAGTGAGCCCCGATGCGAAGGTCGGCAGCCTCTCGGTGGGCGAGCGCCAGCGGGTCGAAATCTTGAAGGCCCTCTATCGGGGCGCCCGCATCCTCATCCTGGACGAACCCACCGCCGTGCTCACCCCGCAAGAGAGCGAGGCGCTGTTCGACACCCTGGCGCAGATGGTGGCGCAGGGCCTGTCCATCATCTTCATCAGCCACAAGCTGGGCGAGGTGCTGCGCGTATCGCACCGCGTGGCCGTACTGCGCCAGGGCAAGCTGGTGGCCGAGGCGCCCGCGCAAGGCACCACGCAAGGGCAGCTGGCGCAGTGGATGGTGGGCCATGCGATTGAGGCGGCAGAGCGCCGCCCCGCCAAGAATGTGGGCGAGCCCATCTGCACCCTGACCCGCGTCAGCACTGCCCCCACGGGGCGCGACCAGCTGAACGGTGTGTCCCTCAGCTTGCGCGCAGGCGAGATCGTGGCGATTGCAGGCGTGAGCGGCAACGGCCAGGTGGCGCTGGCCGATGTGCTGTGTGGCGTGCGAGCAGCCACCACCGGCAAGGTAACCCTGCGCGGCGCGACGCTGCAAGCCCGGCCCGCATACCTGGTCAGCCAGGGCGTGGCCCGCATCCCCGAAGACCGCCACGCCGTGGGCGTCGTGGGCGACCTGCCCGTGTGGGAGAACGCCGTGTCCGAACGCCTGCGCGGCCCTTGGTTCGCACACCCGTGGTTCCGTGCCTTCTGGGTCAAGCGCCGCGCGGCGCGACAGCATGCGCAGCGGGTGGCCGAGACCTTTGACGTGCGTGGCGGCGGGCCGGATGCGCCTGCGCGGGCGCTGTCGGGCGGCAACATGCAAAAGCTCATCCTGGGCCGGGCGCTGATGCCGCCACAGAATGGCGCGGGCAACACCGCGCCCGCCCCCCAGCTCATCGTGGCCCACCAGCCCACCTGGGGGCTGGACATTGGCGCGGTGATGTTTGTGCAGCAGCAGCTCATCACCGCACGCGACAACGGTGCGGCCGTGCTGCTGATCTCGGACGACCTAGACGAAGTGCTGGCGCTGGGCGACCGTGTGGCCGTCATGCACGACGGACAACTGAGCGAGGCGCGACGCGCCGAAGACTGGACACGCGAAGCCATCGGCCTGGCCATGGCGGGCGCTGCCCATTGAGCGACAACAACAAGAACAACCCAGCATGAGACTCGAAAAACGCAACCACACCTCCCCCGCCGCCTACGTGCTGGCACCGGTGGGCGCCGTGGTGTTCACATTGATCGTCAGCGCCCTGCTGGTGCTGTGGGCCGGTGCGCCGGTGGGCCAGACTTATGCATTGCTGCTGCAAGGCGCGTTCGGCTCAGTGTTCGCACTGACCGAAACCCTCACCCGCGCCACGCCGCTGATCCTGACGGGGCTGGCGGCCGCAGTGGCCTTCCGCGCCCGGCTGTTCAACATTGGGGCTGAAGGCCAGCTCTATGCAGGCGCGCTGGCCGCCGTGGCCGTGGGCGGCATGCACGGCGGCACGGGCTTGGAGTGGTCGCCCTACCTGCTCTTCCCGCTCATGATGCTGGCGGCTGCGCTGGCCGGGGCCGCGCTGCTGCTGGGCCCGGCGCTGATGAAGGCGCGGCTGGGGGTGGACGAGGTCGTCACCACGCTGCTGCTCAACTTCATCATGCTGCTGCTGGTGTCGGCCCTGCTGGATGGGCCGATGAAAGACCCGCTTTCCATGGGCTGGCCGCAGAGTGTGGCGCTGCAGGGCGACCTGGAGCTCTCCAAGCTGGTGCCACAGACGCGGCTGCACACGGGGCTGCTGTGGGCCATCTCTCTGGCCGTGATGCTGTGGGCGCTGCTGGCGCGCACGGTGCCGGGGTTTGACATTCGCGCTGCAGGGGCCAATGCGCGGGCAGCGGCCTTTGCGGGCGTGCCCATCACCCGCACGGTGGTGCTGGTGGCCCTGCTCTCGGGCGGTCTGGCCGGGCTGGCGGGGGCCATCGAGGTGGCGGGCCGCACCAGCTATGTGACGCTGGACATGTCCCCCGGCTACGGCTACAGCGGCATCGTGATCGCCATGCTGGCGGGGCTCCACCCGCTGGGCGTGATTGCGGCGGGCACCTTTGTGGCGGGCGTGCTGGTGGGGGCTGACAGCATGAGCCGCGCGGTGGGTGTGCCGACCTACATTGCGGATGTGATCGTGGCGACCTCGCTGATCGCGGTGCTCGTGGCGGGGCTGCTCACGCAGTACCGCGTGCGCTGGAAGTGAGGGCGGCATGAACCTTCATTCACACCAAAATTTCAAGAAAAATGGGCCGTTACCGCGCGTCCATCATGCCTTTTTAGCTATCAAAAACAAAGCAAACCATGCCGGAGCAGCCGCATGACCGAACTGCTCGACATCCTCGCCAACCCTGCGTTCTGGATCGCCACACTGCGCGTGGCCACCCCGCTCATCCTGGGCACGCTGGGGGTTTTGCTGTGCGAACGCGCGGGTGTGCTCAACCTGGGCATTGAAGGGATCATGGTGGCCGGGGCCTTTACCGGCTGGCTCACGGTGTATGCAGGCCATGGGTTGTGGACCGGGGTGCTGGTGGCGGCGCTCACCGGCGCGGTGTTCGGGCTATTGCACGCCTGGCTCACCGTGGGGCTGGCGCTGTCGCAGCATGTGTCGGGGCTCGGCATCACGCTGCTGGCCACGGCGCTCAGTTACTACGGCTACCGCGTGAGTTTTCCGAAGGTGAACACGCCGCCCACCATCGAGCCGTTTGCACCGATGGAGTGGCTGGGCATTCCTATCCTGTCGGCACAGACGCCGCTCACGCTGCTGGCCCTACTGCTGGTGCCGCTGCTGGCCTGGGTGCTGCTGCGCACACCGCTGGGATTGGCCGTGCGCATGGTGGGCGAGAACCCGCAGGCGGCCGAAGGCCAGGGCATCTCGGTGGCGGCCACACGCACGGGCGCCATCGTTGCGGGCTCGGCGCTGATGGGGGTGGCGGGGTCGTTCCTCACGCTGTCGGCGTTCAACGCGTTTTTCTTCAACATGATCAACGGGCGCGGCTGGATCTGCGTGGCGCTGGTGGTTTTTGCCTCGTGGCGGCCCGGCAAGGCGTTGCTGGGCGCCCTGCTATTTGCCTTCTTCGACGCGCTGCAGTTGCGGCTGCAGCAGGCGGGGGATGCGTGGCTGCCGTACCAGGTGTATTTGATGCTGCCCTACCTGCTGTCCATCCTGGCGCTGGTGCTGGTGGCGCGCAAGGCGGCGTATCCGCAGGCGCTGATGAAGCCGTATCGCAAGGGAGAGCGATGAAACTGGTTCCACATACTTTTGCCCGTTGGCTGGCCCCGGCTCTGCTGGCGTGCGCGGGCCAGGCCCACGCGCTGGGCATGGACATGCCGTATGAGTCCTTTGCCACTGCGCCCGACGTGGACTGGATCAAGGTCTGTGGCCAGTGGCCCGCGCCCGAGCAGCCCGGAGAAAGCCGCGGCATGTATCGCATCGTGCACGCCACGCGCTACGCGCAGTCGTTCTTGTACCTGCAGTGGATCGTGCGCGACGGCACCGACAGTGCCACCGAGGTCCATTCCGAGAGCTTTGCGCAGATCAACAACGACCACGCCTCCCTCACGCTGAGCCAGATGAACTGCCAGCCCACGCGCCGAGGCATTCGTTTCACGGCCCGGGCGGAGTCGGGCCATGGAGACCGTGCTTTTCGCATCACCATCGATGCAGGGCACAAGCCAGGCGATGTGCGTTTTCGCACCAGCCAAAGGCGTTGAGCCCCCTGCCGACCATGCCCGCCACGCCGGTTCATCCCATCGCACCACCTGCGCTGCCACCCACGGTACTGGCGCGTTGGCGGTTCGACACGACTGACGCAAACCCCACCACGGTGTTGCCCGACGGCTGCAGCGACCTCATCTTGCATATCGACGCGCGCGGCCAGTCTGACTGGCATATCGCTGCATTGGCCGATGCCGCAATGGTCGTGCCGGGGCGCGCGGGCGAACAATGGCTGGGCTTTCGGCTTGTACCGGGCACCCGCATTGACACACCAGCCTTGTTGAGGTCTGCACAAGCTATCTGGCAGCAAGCCCAGCACCGCGCAGGGCGGCCCTCCTTCAGCTTGGCCGGTGGTGGCACAACGGCGCCGGAAGCCTTGTTGCTGGAAGCCATCGACCAGCACACCCGCGCGGACCCGCGTGCGCAAGAAGCGCTCCGCTCGCTGGCGCATTGCCGCACCGTAGGCGCGGCGGCGCACAGCCTGGGAGTCTCAGAGCGCAGCCTGGAGCGCCTGACCCAACGTACCACCGGCCAAACGCCCCGCTTCTGGCGCGCCCTGGCCCGCGTGCGCAGAGCAGCACAGGCCTTGGGCACTGTGCAACCGCTGGCCGAAATTTCGGCGGATCACGGCTATGCCGACCAGGCGCACTTCAGCCGCGATTGCCTGCGCTGGCTGGGGCAAACACCTGCGTCGTTGCGCAGCACACCGCAACTGCTGGCCACGGTGGCACAGGCGGGCTATGGCTGATCTTGTATGAACTTAGCGCTGATGACGGGGCGATGCTGCCAGCGCAGAAGTGATCCCCACAGTTCAAGCGGTCGGCGGCCCCACAGGCGTGCACAGCTCCACCAGCGCCCCGTTGACATCCGCCACATAGGCCACGGTCTGGCCCCAGGGCATCTGCTCCGGCGCCTGCACCAGGCGCGCACCGGCATCCACCGCGCGCTGCACAGCGGCGGCCACGTCGGCCGTGGTGAACGCGATCTCGAAACTGGGCGCATCGGCCGACGCGCGCTGCGGGTTCTTGCCCAGCTCGGCCATCAGCCGCAGCGACGAGAAGGCCAGTGCAGTGGCTCCGGTGTCCAACTCGCCAAAGTCGCCTGCCTCGTGCACAAAGCGGCGAGCAAAGCCGAAGGCAGCTTCGTAAAAAGCGATGGTTTTTGGAACGTCTTCGACGTAGAGAATCGTGTAGCCAAATTGCATGAGAGCTGCCTTTGTAAGAATGGATGCGCTAAAACGTTGATGCGCAAAGCGAGACCCAGAGCTTAGGCACAGAGCCCGCTCACGTCTTGAAAAAACCCGACACTACTACCTGAACCGCCCACGCCATGCTCGACCTGCTCATCACCCACGCCACCCTGCCCGATGGCCGCCAGAACATGTCCATCGCCGTGCTGGACGGCCGCATTGCCGAAGTGACCGAGGGCCTGCAAGCGCCCGCGCATGAGACGGTAGATGCCGGTGGCCTGCTGGTGAGCCCACCGCTTGTGGATGCGCATTTCCATATGGATTCGACCCTGAGCTACGGCCAGCCGCGCGTGAACGAGAGTGGCACGCTGCTCGAAGGCATTGCACTGTGGGGCGAGCTCAAGCCGACGCTGACGCACGAGGCCATCGTAGAGCGCGCCCTGCGCTATTGCGACATGGCCGTGGCACGCGGACTGCTGGCCATTCGCAGCCATGTGGACACGAGCCACCCCAGCCTGCTGCCCGTGCAGGCCCTGCTGGATGTGAAACAGCGCGTGGCGCCCTACCTGGATTTGCAGCTCGTGGCCTTCCCGCAAGACGGCGTGCTGCGCGCGCCGGGCGGGCTCGACAACCTGAAACGGGCTCTAGATATGGGCGTGGACGTGGTGGGCGGCATTCCGCACTTCGAGCGCACCATGGCCCAGGGGGCCGAGAGCGTGAAGATCCTCTGCGAGCTGGCCGCCGACCGCGGCAAGCGCGTGGACATGCACTGCGACGAATCCGACGACCCGCACTCGCGCCACGTCGAAACCCTCGCCTTTGAAACCCAGCGCCTGGGCCTGCACGGCCGGGTGACCGGCTCGCACCTCACCTCCATGCACAGCATGGACAACTACTACGTGAGCAAGCTCGTCCCCCTGATGGCCGAGGCCGATCTGGGCGTGGTGGCCAACCCGCTCATCAACATCACCTTGCAGGGCCGCCACGACACCTACCCCAAGCGCCGGGGCATGACCCGCGTGCCCGAGCTGATGGCCGCAGGCCTCACGGTCGCGTTTGGCCACGACTGCGTGCTGGACCCCTGGTACAGCGGCGGCAGCGCCGACATGCTGGAGGCCGCGCACATGGGCCTGCACGTGGGGCAGATGACCAGCCAGGCTGCGATGCGGCAGTGTTTTGACGCGGTGACGGTGAACCCCGCGCGTCTGCTGGGGCTGGAGGGTTACGGCATTGCGCCCGGCTGCCACGCCGACTTTGTGTTGCTGCACGCGCGCAACCCGGTGGAGGCCATCCGCCTGCGCGCTGCGCGGCTGGAGGTGTGGCGGCGCGGCCAGCGGGTAGCGAGCAGCCCAGCGCCGGTGGCACAGTTGCGCCTGCCAGGGCGGCCAAGCAGTACAAATTTCATTTCAACGGGCAGCTCTTGAGGTCTGTCGCAGTTCGCATGCCTCGACGCCGAACGCCACGACCTCGGGTGACCCAGCGTGCCAGACGGCTACCATCGGGACACTCCAGCGGGGAATGATCATCTCGTGCTGCACCACCTCCAGCGCCTGAACCCCTTGGTCGCTTTCGCCATGCACAAACAACTCCTCCTCTTCATTGCGGCGCTGACATTCAGCGCCACTGCCAGGGCGGAAGCAAGCCTTGCGGATCTGATTTTCATGATGCCCAAGCTCGTCTTGATGGGTATCTACAACGAGTTGGCCAGGCCCTGGCTGCTGGCGGGCCTGTGGGGTGCTGCCGCATTGTTCTGGCTGGTGCGCGCGATCACCGGCCGAGATGCCGTCGGCGAACTGCTGGATACCTTCACCTACCCACGCAAGCCCTGGATCAATACCAGCAGCTACGGTGCTATGGCTTTGCTGGCAATGGCCACGCTGTTTTATGTGCTGGTGGGCTACGCCCTGTGGGGAGCCCCCCAACGCTATGGGGGGCCCAGTTTCCCGCAGCATTCAGCACAGCCATCAAAGGGGCCTGTCGTCAAGCACACCCTGCCCTACCCTCATGGCAAATCACCCGATAACCGGCGAGGCGAATGGCCCAAATCCAGTGGCCGCTTACTCGGCCAACCTTACCTGGCCGCTGGTGGGGACACCCTGATCACGCTAAACAATCCCGGCGATGAAGGACTATGGGTGCGCCTGTGCGCAGCGGATGCCAACCCCTGTTCCCCGCTGAGGCAGGCCTACTTGTCGCCCCGCGGAGGCTACACACTGGACCGCGTGGACGAAGGCAAATACCGCGTGATATTTACCCAGACCAGTGGCAAGAACCTGTCAGGAAGCACCCGCGTGTTCTCAGTCACCGGAGACCGAAGGGGCAGCTTCAATCTGCCCCTGAAAGAATTCGACACCAAGCCCTGAAAATCTCGCCCGGTGTGGGACACAGGAAGCGCTGGTGCACTCATGCCATGAGCGCAATCGTCTTGCGAAACCGCGCCAGCGCCAGGCTGAACAGCACCGCCCCAATGCCCAGCAGCCACACCAGCGACGGCCACACCACCGCCCAGCCCGCGCCCCGGTAGAGGATGGCCTGGGCCAGTTCGGTGAAGTGCGTGGTGGGCGCCAGCGCCATCACGTACTGCACCCACAAGGGCATGCTCTCGCGGGGCGTCATGCCGCCCGACAGCATCTCCAGCGGCATCATTACCAGCACCATCAGCAGCCCGAACTGCGGCATGCTGCGCGCCACCGTGGCCATGAAGATGCCCATGGACGTGGTGGCGAACAGATGCAACGTGGCCCCCAGCAGAAACAGCGGCACCGAGCCCTCGATGGGCACGCCAATCGCCCAGCGGATCACCGCCGTGAGCGACACCCAGGTAGCGACCAGCACCACCAGCGCCATGGCCCAGACCTTGGCCAGCATGATCTCGCCCGGGGTGACAGGCATGACCAGCAGGTGCTCCACTGTGCCATGCTCGCGTTCGCGGATCAGCGCGGCGCCGGTGAGGATGATGGAGAGCATGGTCACAATGTTGATCAACTCCATCAGCGACCCAAACCACGCAGGGTTGAGCGCCGGGTTGAAGCGCGAGCGCACCGTCAGCTCGATGGGTTGCTCGGCCACGGTGCGGTCGCGCTGCACGAACTCCGCCACCTCCAGCTGCACGATCTGCTGCACCGCCCCGTTGGCCGCAAACGCCTGCCCCATGCGCGTGGCGTCGATGTTGAGCTGCACCTGCGGCACCCGGCCCGCCAGCACGTCGCGCTGGAAATGGGCGGGAATGTGCAGCACCAGCGTGAAGCGGCCGGCATCCAGCAACGGGTCTACCTCGCGCATGCTGATCATGGCGGGGCGTGTGAACTGGGGCGCATAAAACGCCGTGGCGATACGCCGGGACAGCGCCGAGTCGTCCTCGTCCACGATGGCAATGGGCACGTGGTACAGCGTCTCAGGCTGCGCCATGCCCGCCGAGTACACCGCCAGCGTGGTGGTGTAGACGATGAGGAACAGCATGGCCGGGTCACGCCACAGGCTCCACAGCTCCTTGATACCCAGCCTGAAGATGTTGGACCACCGACCTCTCAACGCCATGTCAGGTCTCCTGCTTTTTGAGGAGCGCAATCGCAGCGCCGACGATGACCGGCACCGCCACCAGCATGGGCCAGAACTCGGCCTGGAGGTCTTGCAGGCCCAGCGCCTTGTTGAACACGCCCCGGCTGATGGTGAACATGTGGCTGGCCGGATAGGCCTCTCCGAACCAGCGCGCAAAGCCCGTCATGGACGACACGGGGTTGATGAGCCCCGCAAACTGCACGGCCGGAATGATCGTGCCCACCATGGCAAAGAACATCGCCGCAATCTGGCTGCGCGTGACGGTGGAGGCCAGGAGGCCCATGCCCGTGGAGCACAGGCTGAACACCACGGCGGCCAATGTCAACGTGGCAAAACTTCCGGTCATCGGCACGCCAAACACCGTCACCGCTGCCAGGCACATCAGGCCAAAGTTGAACAGCGCCAGCAGCACATAGGGCAGCTGCTTGCCCAGCATGAATTCGGTGCGCGTAGTCGGCGTGACATACAGGTTGATGATGGAGCCCAGCTCCTTCTCGCGCACCACGGCCAGGGCCGTGAGCATGGCGGGCAGCATGAGCAACAGCAGCGGGATCACGGCAGGCACCATGGACGGCAGGCTGCGCACGTCGGGGTTGTAGCGGTAGCGCGGCTCCACCTCCAGCAGGCCCCGGGGCACCACGCCCGTGCGGCTGCGGCTTTGCTCCACCAGCCATTGCTGGTGCAGGCCCTGGGCGTAGCCGATGACGGTTTCGGCGCGCTGCGGCATGGCGCCGTCCACCCACGCGCCGATCTGCACCGGCTGGCCGCGTGCCACGTCGCGGGCAAAGCCGGGCGGGATCTCCAGCGCCAGCGATATCTCGGCGGAGCGCATGCGCGCATCCAGCTCGGCATAGGTGGTGATCGGCGGCTGCTCGGTGAAGTAGCGCGAGCCCGCCAGGTTCAGCGTATAGGCGCGGCTCAGCGCGGTCTGGTCGCGGTCCAGCACGGCAAAGCGCAGGTTCTCCACGTCCATGCTGATGCCGTAGCCCATCACGAACATCAGGATCAGCGAGCCCAGCAGCGCCATGGCGCCGCGCACCGGGTCGCGGCGCAGCTCCAGCGATTCGCGCCACTGGGTGCTGTGGATGCGGGCGAGGCTTTGGCGCAGGCGGGTGGGCCAGGTGGGGGCGTTGGGTGCGTGCCCAGGTGATGGGGTGGGCGGTGCCGAAGCCGCAGCAGGTTCCTGGGCCGGAGCGGTGCCAGCAGCGTCTTCCAGGTAGCCAATGAAGGCCTCTTCCAAGGTGGCCGCACCCCGCTTGGCCACGATCTCCTGCGGCGCCGCGCTCTCCAGCACCCGCCCCGCGTGCATCAGCGAGATGCGGTCGCAGCGCTCGGCCTCGTTCATGAAGTGGGTGGAGATGAAGATGGTGACCTTGTCGCGCCGCGCCAGCTCCACCATCAGGCGCCAGAAGTTGTCGCGCGCCATGGGGTCCACGCCCGAGGTGGGCTCGTCCAGAATCAGCAGCTCGGGCTGGTGCACCATGGCCACGGCCAGCGACAGGCGCTGGCGCATGCCCAGAGGCAACTTCATGGGCAGTGCGCTGCGGGCAGCCTGCAGGTCAAAGCGCTCCAGCATGGCCGACACGCGCCCTGGCACGTCGGCCTCGGGCACGTGGAACAGACGGGCATGCAGCACCAGGTTCTGCTCCACCGACAGCTCGCTGTACAGCGAAAACGCCTGCGACATGTAGCCCACCCGCCGCCGCGTGGCCATGTCCTTGGGGTCCACCGGCTGGCCAAACAGCCAGGCCTGCCCGTCGCTGGCAGGCAGCAGGCCGGTAAGCATCTTCATGGTGGTGGACTTGCCGCAGCCATTGCTGCCCAGAAAGCCAAAGATCTCGCCGCGCTGGATGCGAAAGCTCACATGGTCCACCGCCACAAAGTCGCCAAAGCGCATGGTCAGGTCGCGCGCCTCGATGGCGACGTTGGAGGCATCGCCAGCCTGCGACCGGTCCAGCGGCGGAATCTGCACCGCCTGATGGCCCCGGCGCTTGGCCTCGGGCAGCAGGGCCACAAAGGCCTGCTCCAGCGCATCATGCCCGGTGCGGGCCATCAGCTCGGCAGGCGTACCCGTGGCCAGAATGCGCCCTTCGTCCATGGCCACCAGCCATTCAAAGCGCTGCGCCTCTTCCATGTAGGCCGTGGCCACGATCACGCTCATGCCCGGCCGCGCGGCGCGGATGCGGCCGATCAGATCCCAAAACTGCGCGCGCGCCAACGGATCCACGCCGGTGGTGGGTTCGTCCAGGATGAGCAGGTCGGGGTCGTGGATGAGTGCGCAGCACAGGGCCAGCTTTTGTTTCATGCCGCCCGAGAGCTTGCCCGCTGGCCGCGCCAGAAACGGATACAGCCCCGTGCTGCGCGTGAGTTCATCAATGCGGCGGCGCCGCTCGGCCGCGCCGTGCCCGAACAGGCGGCCAAAAAACTGCAGGTTCTCTTCCACCGACAGCGTGGGGTACAGGTTCTTGCCCAGGCCCTGGGGCATGTAGGCGATGCGGGGGCACACCCGGCTGCGGTGGCGGCCTTTGGCCATGTCGCCGCCCAGCACTTCCACGGCGCCCTGCTGCACCGCGCGTGCGCCCGCCACCAGCGCCAGCAGGCTGGACTTGCCCACGCCATCCGGCCCGATCAGGCCCACCATGCGGCCCGCGGCCACTTCCAAATCGATGTCTGCGAGCGCCACCGTGCGCCCGTAGCGCTGGCCCACGCCACGCAGGCGGGCCACGGGTGCCGCGCTGGCGGGGAGGTTCACTGGCCGGCCTTGACAGCGAGATTAGCGGGCCACTCCACCGCAGGGTCAACCCGCAGCCAGGCCACGCCGGGCAGGCCGGTCTTGACCTGCTCCTGGTGGCGCAGCAGCAGCGCCTTGTCGATCTGCGCGCGCACGCGGAACATGAGCTTCTGGCGCTCGCTGGCGGTCTCCACCGTCTTGGGGGTGAACTGCGCGGTGCTGGCGACAAACGAGACTTCTGCAGGAATCACAAAACCCGGCGCGGCATCGAGCACGATGCGCACCTCGCTGCCCAGCGCCACTCGGCCCGCCACGGTCTCGGGCAAGAAGAAGGTCATGTACACGTCGGTCAGGTCCACCAGCTGCAGCACCCGCGCGCCCGCGCCCACCACCTCGCCGGGCTGCACCACGCGGAACTGGACGCGGCCATCGCGCGGCGCCCTGAGCTCGCTGTCGGCCAGCTCCACATCAATGCGGGCCAGCGTGGCCTGCAGCGCGCGCACATTGGCCTCGGCACTGGTCACCTGCGTGCGCGATGCCCCAATGCCCGCCTGTGCGGCCTTGGCCTGGGCTTTGGCAGCGGTCACGGCAGCCTGCTGGCTGCGCACCTTGGCGCGGTCATCATCGAGCAACTGGCTGGAAAAAAAGCCTTCGCGCGCCAGCTGCTCAGAGCGCGGCAGACGGCGGCGGGCGGTGTCGAGGTCGCTCTCGCGCTGGGCCACCACGGCCAGCGCGGCCTGGTAGTCGCTTTCGCGCTGGGCCACCTGCACCTGGGCGCTGCTGATGGCCAGCTGTGCCTGCTGCAGCCGGGCCACGGCTTCTTCACGCTGGGCCTGCAGGCCGTCGATCTGCATGCGGGCCAGGGGTTGGCCGGCTTTTACGAAGTCGCCCTCGGCCACCAGCACCTCCAGCACCCGGCCCGCCAGCTTGGTGGCCACGGCGATCTCGGTGGCCTCGATGCGGCCGTTGCCGCTCACAAAACCGGGGCCTGGCCCCTGGGCCTGCCAGGGCGCCCAGCGCAGCAGCAGCCAGCCCCCCAGCAGCACCGCGGCCAGGGCCGCGGCGATCTTCCATTGCTTGCTCATGGTCCATCCTTGTGGGCACATGGGCCCATCGGGGGATGGTAGCTTTGCACTCCACGTTGCCCCAAGCTGCAGCACACCCTCTCTTGACCTGCATCAATCGTCCCCCCAACATCCGGCCTGCACCGGCCGCGCGTGACTCTCACAACCGAAACCCATGACCGCCTTCACCCCCCCGCCCCTTTCCGATACTCTCGCCTGGCTGCTGGGCCGTCCTGTCAGCGCCGAAGACGGGCTGCCGGAAGATGAACTGGCTGCAGCAAGCCACCGCCTGGGGTGCCAGGTGCCCCCTGCCCTGCACGCTTACTACGCCGCCGTGGGCAGGCGTGCCGATTTGATGGCCGGTTTTCAGCGGTTTGCGCCGCTGCAGGATTTGGAGTGCCTGGGCGACAAGCTGCTGTTTCTGGAAGAAAACCAGGCCGTGTGCTGGTGGGCCACCGATGCGCAGCAGCGGGTATGGCAAACCACCGACCTGGACGCTCCCGACTGGCACGAGGAAGACGTGGGCCTGGATGCGTTTTTGCACACCATCGCCTACTACCAGATGGCCCAGGGTGGCTACCCGTTCTGCGGCATGCGCGCGTGCCATGGGTTCTCAACGCAGGGGGACCTGGCAGCGCTACTCCACGCCATGCAGGCGCAGGCCGTGGTGGATGTAGCGGGGCTGCGCATGTTCACCGTGGGGCCGCAGGCGCTGGTGTGGTACCTGCATGCCGAGGGGGCGCTTGCAGAGCCGGGCCTGTTCCTGAGCGCCCTGGACGCCGATCGCTTTGAGGCGCTGTGCGCCCAGTGGGACTTTGACGATCTGGGCTGATCTGACAATCAGAAAATGTTAAGAAAAATGGCTCCAGCGCTTATTGAGCAAGCGCTAATAGCTATATTATTTGCAGCAAACAATCTCAGTCAGGGTTGAATTCCACAGCCCACGCCGCACGCGTTGCACCAGCCCTCCACTCAGCCCCGCACATCAAACGCCGACAGGTGATTGGCCAGGTGCATGGCGTGCGCCTGCTCGTACTGCGCGCGGCTCAACGCCCCGTAGGCAAAGTGCGGCTGCAGCGGCCCGGCATGGGCGGCAAAGTCCTGCACGGCCTTGCGCAGCCGGGCCAGGGCCGCTGACGCGTCGGGCGTGGACGCATCCAGCGCGGGCGCGCCGGGAATGGGTTCTGCCAGGTTGTGGCTCATGCGGCCGCGCAGGGCAAACACGTTGAAAGCCGCTGCACCCAGCGTGTTCTGGAACAGCGCCGACTTGGGGGCCGGAAAACCCTGCAGCGAGAACTCGATGCTCTGTGCGCAGTGCTCCAGCGTCTGCGACCAGCTCCAGGCCGTGGCGGGTGCCAGCGGCTGGACCGCCGCGCCTGCAAGGCGTTCTACCTCTTGCATGGCGCCCGCCAGGGTGCCAAAGACGAGTTGCCGATCGTTTCCGGGCCGGTAAAGCAGATAACCAGCACCAGAGACCGCCACCACACCCAGGGTGGCCAACCCCGTACCCGAACGGAGGAACGCCCTGCGCGGTACAGCGGGTGGGGTGGGCGACACATCGAACGGGGCGCCCGGATTGCTGCCGTGGGGATTGATTGCCATGGGATGGTGGTCAGGTTGTTGTGGGCCGAAGGGGTGCCCGCCATTTTGCCGCCAGCAAATGCTGCAGCGGCGCAGCGAAGGTCGGGCAGCCGACACAGGCGGCGCGTACGGCGGCTCAAGCAGCAGTCGCTGCTTGCGCCACCGGAGTGCCCAAGATTTTTTCAGACACTTCCACGCGGTTGCGGCCGCGCTCCTTGGCCAGGTACATGGCCTCGTCGGCGCGCTGCAGCGCAGCGCCCGCCGCGTCGCCGTGGGCACACAGGGTGACGCCCACACTCACGGTCAGCGGAATGGACTGCGGGCCCGTGGCCACTGGCTGGGCTTCGACCAGCGCGCGCAGGCGTTCAGCCACGGCCAGGGCACCAGCGGCGCTCGCGTTGGGCAGGAAGATGGCGAACTCTTCGCCCCCCAGGCGCCCCATCACGTCTTCCTTGCGCAGGCAACGGTGGGCCAGCATCACAAAATGGCGCAGCACATCGTCGCCCGCCCGGTGACCCCAGGTGTCGTTGATGTTCTTGAAGTGGTCCAGGTCCATCACCAGCACGGGCACAGCCGTCCCGGTGCGCTGGGCGGCACTGATGGCCTTGTCCAGCAGCGTGAGAAACGCGCGGCGGTTGAACACGTTGGTCAGCGGGTCCATCTCGGCCAGGTGCCGCAGCTCGCTGGTGATGAACTCGTTGGCCAGCATCAGCGCACCAAACCCCAGCAACACCACGGCCACAATGGCCTCCAGCAGAACAAACTGCGATACCAGCGTCACCAGTCCGGCGTCTGGCAAGCCGCCGGGCGCAACGGGAGCGAGCTTGAACAGTGCCGGACGCAGCAACAAAAACAGGCCATGCAGACCCGCCACCAACGCGAACAGGTAGCGCGCGGGCACGCGGCGCACGCCACCATCGGCCATCGTGCGCGCCGTGAGCAAAAAGCAGATGCCCGCACCCAGCCCCACAAAAACAAACCGCATTCCCAGATGGGGCTGCACCACGGTGAAATACACCGACGCGACCATCAGGGCCCCGATACCCATGACCGCATACCAATGAGAAAACGGGCGTCGCCCCATGTACATGCGGCTGGCCATCAGGCACAGGTAGGCTGCCAGCGACACCGAACCTTGCGAGATCACCACCGCCACCACCTCGGGAAACCAGTCCCGCACCAGCAGACTCACGCTGAACACCGACCCCAGCAGGAACGACACCATCCACAGGCGCAGGCCGGGGATGTTCCGGTTGAACGACCACACGGCGTACAACACCGTGGTGACGAGCGCAGTCAGAAGCGCTGCAATGATGAGGAGTGTGGGGCTGTGCACTTTGAGGGCGGGCTGGCGGGCGGCTGGAATGTTAACCGGACCGCCGCCGGGCACCGTGTCGCGCGGCACCTTTCCTTGACCTGTGTAAAGGTGCCGCCTGGTGCAAATGGGATAAATAGGGTGGATGACGGCGCCAAGCCCGCAGCGTGCCGTTCGCGGCTAGGAGGCTGCGCGGAAGAAGGCATCGAAGCGAGACGTGCGAAAACCGAGGATCGCGTGGTGCTACCGACAAGCCCAGGGTGGGCCCCTGGGCGCAGGAGGTGGTACCGCGCGAGACCGGTTTATCGCGCGTTGCAGCCGATGTTCCTTCTGCCGCGCAGCCTCCTAGCCCACCACATTGCATTCCCGGCGCAGCAGGGCCAGGGCATCGTGCATCTGGTAGTCCATGTCGCTGAGCAAGGTTTTTTCTGCGTCCTGCACAAAGCTGGTCCACAGCGCGATGTAGTCCTGCTGGTGCACACCGGGCGCGTGGGTGCGGATGAACTCGGTGGCCAATGCGGGCTGCAGGCCGGATTTGCGCAGTTTGCGCACCAGGCTGGCGGCGGTCTTTTCGGTCAGCAGGGTTTTCTTGGGCACACCCGCCGCCAGGCACAGGAACAGCGTGAGCAGCGAATGCTCGTCATCGTTGCCCTGGGTGGTTTTTGTCCAGGTCTTGCTGGCGGGCAGCGGGGGTTCCTCGCCCTCCTCCAGCGCATCCAGGCTGCGGTGGAAGTTGTCCACCTCGGCCAGCGGGTCGTCCAGCAGAAAGTAGCGCGCGCGGAAAGCGCCGGTGGGCCGCAGCAGCGTACGCACCAGTGTGGCGGAATCCAGCAGCCTCGGCAGGTCGGCCAGCACACTGGCGCAGTGCGCCAACACCACCTCGCGCAGTTCAGCAGGCAAGCCGGGGGGCAGGCGCAGCTGTGAAGGTGACGCCAGCTTCTTCTTGCGCTGTGCCATCAGCATTTTTTCGAACGCGACGGTGTTCGGCCATTCGCCCAGGTCCATGGCCCTGGGCGCCAGGGCCAGCATGAGCAGGCCGGTGCGGATGACGGCTTCAGCATCGGCACCCGCAGCTTCGAGCTCGTCCGGGTCCAGGTCGAACTGCTCGGCCAGCCACTGGGCGGCATGGATGGCCTGCGCAATCTGCGTGCGGCGCGCCAGCTCAGCCCGGTAGTCTGCATGGCTGCGCAGCGACCACACGGCCAGCAGCGGGGTCTCGGCATCGGCATAACCGGCCATGCCAAAGTTGCTGCTCTCGGGCATGCCAATCAGGCGCTTGAGCATGTCTGAGCCGCCCTTGGAGCGCGACAGCAACGAATGGTCGCGCAGCGAGATGGCGGCCTGGTGCAGGTCGCCCCCGGTGGTATCGAGCAGGTACAGGCTGATGAGGTTGACCATGCGGTCACGCGCCTTCTCCAGTTCGGGCCGCAAAAACTCGCTGCCAAAGTAGCGGGCAATCTGCACCATGCCCTTGGGCGCATCGGCATTGATGGCGGCCAGCTTGTCGGCACCAATCACGCCATGCTGGACGCCATAGGCCAGCGCCTTTTCAAAGAAAGGACGGGCGTCGTGGAGCTGCAGCGTGTTGGCCCCCGCAGCCTGAGTAGAGGACTGTTCGTCGATGGTCATTTAGTGGGCCATTCCCGCAACCGTTGAAACTGGCGCTGCGAAGGCCAGCGCCCCCGCGCAAGGGCCGCCCCGCCGCGCTGGGGGCGTCCCCCTCCCGCGTTGCGCAGCAATGCGAGAGAGGGGTGAAGGCGCGAAGCGACTCAGGGGGTGCTTCATCTCAAATCGCCGATTCCTCATCCGACGTACGTGCGGCGGGCGTGGCCTTGCCGCGATCCGTCTCGCTGGTCTCGAACTTGCCGTCGTCTTCCTCGGCGGGTGATTCGTCGCCCTCTTCCAGGCCCAGGTCAAAGGCACGTGCCTTGGCGCGCAGTACCAGCAAGGTTTCGATGAACAGGTCGCGGCACTCGTAGCGCAGCAGCCAGGCCATCTGCATCCAGTCGCGGTCGGCCACCTCGTCCAGATCGATGCGCGGCTGCACGTAACCCGAGGCGAGCAGTTCGTCGTCGGTCAGCGTGGGGCCATAGTCTTCCACCGCGTCAAACGTGCCGGTGCGGGCAAAGGCTTCGATGCGGCTCCACTTTTCGGCAAAGTAGTTGGCCAGGGCCTCGGCGCCCCCTTCGAGGTTGCCGATGGCCGTGAGGAACTCCACCGGGTCGGCGTCATCGCGAAAGATAACGGCGTTCACCATGTTGCGCAGGTGCGTGTGGGTGAGGTCCTTGTACTGCTTTTCCAGCACCATGGCCCGGGCAAATTGTTCCGGCGTGACCAGCAGGTTGACCACCGACGCCTTGGAGTCGTCGTACTCGCGCATCACCGCCAGGATGTCCTTGGGCGCCAGTTGATCGAGCACCACCATGAGCGCGCCGTCCCCATCGGTATCGGCCAGCTCGGCCAACGCCGATTCAGCGCCCACGATGTCGCCAGCCGCGATCAGGCTAGTGGTCTTGGTGATAAGGGCGAGGTGTTGGTTGTTGCTGCTCATGGTCGTCACTCCTTGCGGTCAAAGCCCGCGTCGGCCAACCAGTTGGAGCTGGCCTCCTCACGGCTGCGGCTGTTTTGTGGGTCCGCGGCGTCATCGGCGCTCAGTGCGTTGTAGTCGTCATCATGCTCTGCGGCGTCTTCACCGTCATCGGCGTCGCTGTCACCCTCGGCCGACGAGGCCGCGTGGTGCGCCAGGCGGGCGTGCTGCTGCAGGTATTCCAGGCCTGCAGCCACGGCCATGAAGCGGGCACCCTGCGGTTCGCGCAGCACGGTTTGCGCCAGGCTGCTGGCCCAGGGCTCCAGCGCGATGGCAGGCGAGAGGCTGTGCCAGTCGGGCAGTTCGTCCACCGGCAGGCTCAGCAGGTGTTCCACCACAGCCGGCTTGGTGAAGCGAAAACCCTGGTGGAACACCACGGCCACCATTTCGGGGGCCAACTCCATCATCTGGACCAGAAAAGCAATCTCGTTGCGCTTTTCGGCCAGCCGCTTGCGCAGCACATCCTTGCCTTCGGAGTCGGAAACCAGGTCGTCCAGCTCGGCCTGGTAGGCAGAGCGCAGGTCATAAAAATAAGGGGAAAGTTTCACGGAGTGGTCGTTGTCAAAATGCGCGTGGAATAGGCTTGCCAGATCTCTTGGGCGGTGTGCAGCGGGTCGTCCAGCAGGTTGCGGCGGCGGTTGTCGTCGTAGGCCTGGCGGGCGGTGTCGTCCGACAGCACTTCATAGGCTTTTTGCACAGCCTGAAAGCGCTGGGCAGCGTCGGGGGCGTCGTTGCGGTCCGGGTGGTAGAAAGACGCTTTCTGGCGAAAGGCTTTCTTGATGTCGGCCAGCGATGCGTTGGCCGCAAGCCCGAGGGCGGCGTAGTGGTCTGCGGTCATGGATGATTCAATGGAGCGGGGGCGGGATGAAACTGGCACTGGCCACCAGGCCAGCGGGCCACCACCATCAGCCGCCCAGGCTCACAAACACGTTCTGCACGTCGTCGTTGGAATCGATGGCTGCCAGGAAGTTCTCCACCTCTTCGAGTTGTTCGGCGGTCAGGTTGGCGGGGTTTACAGGGTTTTTGGGCTTGTAGCCCAGCTTGACCGACAGCACATTGAAGCCGTGGGCGGGCAGCGCACGGCTCACCAGGTCGAGGTCGGTGGGGTCGGTCCAGAAGGTGGTGGTGCCTTCTTCGTCGCCTGCTTCAAAATCTTGTGCACCGGCTTCGATGGCGGCCAGTTCGGGGTCGGCATCCGGCGTGGCGGGTTCGGCCTCGATCATGCCGACATGGTTGAAGTCCCAGGCCACCGAGCCCGAGGTACCCAGCTGGCCCTTGCGGAACAGCACGCGCATTTCGGGCGCGGTGCGGTTGACGTTGTCGGTCAGGCATTCGACCATCACGGCGACCTGGTGGGGCGCAAAGCCTTCGTAAATCACGCGCTCGTAGTTCACAGCATCAGCACCGGTGCCCGAGCCCTTCTTGATGGCACGCTCCAGCGTATCTTTGGGCATCGAGGCCTTGCGGGCCTGCTCTACCACCAGGCGCAGGCGCGCATTGCTGGCCGGGTCGGCACCGCCGCGCGCGGCCACGGTGATTTCCTTGACCAGCTTGCCAAACAGCTTGCCCTTGGCATCGGCCACCTGTGCCTTGCCTTTTGCTTTCCACTGCGCGCCCATGGTGATGTCTTTCTTGGAGTTGCGGCGCGCCAGGGCGCCTGTAGATAGGTAGATGCGGGAGGCCCATTCAGGCACCAAAAGCCCTGAAAAAAGCCCCCGTGCCGGTTGGAACCGAACCCTATAGGGTACCACCGAGCTGCCCGTTGCCTTGCCGCCACGCCCATGCCTGCGCCCAGCCTGGGGGCAGGTAACCTCAGTACCATGCAGGCCCTTCGCTCCCCCGTCTTTCAGGACCACTGATGCTCAACACCTTGTGGCTGGGCTTTTTTCTGACCGCTGCCGTGGCCGCACTGGCCCAGTGGCTGGTGGGCGGCAATGCCGAGATCTTTTCGTCGATGGTGCAGGCCCTGTTCCAGATGGCCAAGCTGTCGGTCGAGGTGATGGTGCTGCTGTTTGGCACGCTCACGCTGTGGCTGGGTTTCTTGCGCATTGCCGAAAAGGCGGGCATTGTGGACGCCCTGGCGCGCTGGCTGGCACCGCTGTTTGCCAAGCTCATGCCCGAGGTGCCGCGCGGCCACCCCTCGCTGGGGCTGATCACGATGAACTTTGCCGCCAACGCCCTGGGGCTGGACAACGCGGCCACCCCCATGGGCCTGAAGGCGATGAAAGCCCTGCAGGAGCTGAACCCCGAGCCCGACACCGCCACCAACGCGCAGATCCTGTTCCTGGTGCTCAATGCATCTTCGCTCACGCTGCTGCCGGTGACGATCTTCATGTACCGCATGCAGCAGGGAGCGCCCGACCCGACGCTGGTTTTTTTGCCCATTCTGCTGGCCACATCAGCGTCCACGCTGGTGGGCCTGCTCAGCGTGGCTGTGGTGCAGCGCCTGCCGCTGTGGAGCCCCGTGGTGCTGGCCTATCTGCTGCCCGTCGCGCTGGTTCTGAGCGGCTTCATGGCGCTGCTGACCACCTTGAGCGCCGCCGCGCTGGCCCAGCTGTCGTCCTTGCTGGGCAACCTCACGCTGTTTGCGCTGATCGTCCTGTTCGTGAGCATCGGCGCGTGGCGCAAGGTGCCCGTGTACGAAGTCTTCATCGAGGGCGCGCGCGAAGGTTTTGACGTGGCCAAGGGCCTGCTGCCCTATCTGGTGGCGATGCTGTGTGCCGTGGGGGTGTTCCGTGCATCGGGGGCGCTGGGCTATGTGCTCGATGGCATCCGCTGGTGCGTGCAGGTGCTGGGTGCAGACACCCGGTTTGTGGACGCCCTGCCCACTGCGCTGGTCAAGCCGTTTTCAGGCAGTGCCGCGCGCGCCATGCTGATCGAGACCATGCAGACGCAAGGGGTAGACAGCTTTGCGGCGCTGGCTGCAGCCACCATTCAGGGCAGTACCGAGACCACCTTTTATGTACTGGCCGTGTACTTTGGGGCGGTGGGCATTCAGCGTGCGCGGCACGCGGTGGGCTGCGCGCTGTTGGCAGAACTGGCGGGGGTGCTGGCGGCCGTTGTGGTGTGCTATCGGTTTTTTGGTTAAATTTATTGAATAAAATTGGCCCTATCGCTTATCTATCAAGCGCTAGCAGCTATAAATTGAATAGCAACTTGCTCCTACCCAATTCCTTCTTACTGGGGCCATTCCGACGCTCCCACCGGGGGTTGCCCCTGAGCGCACCACGGATCCCAAAGACTTCGGGGTGGCTTGCACGGACCATCCAAAGCCAATTGGTGGTTTCCACCATGCGGGCGACTGAGGCGGTACCTATGCTCTGCCTCATGGGCGCGCAAGCGGCGCCACGGCAGCGATCGAGCACGTCGTCCCTTGCTCCAGGGCTCCCGGAAAGCGCCCTTCACCACGTTCCATGACATTGCCCCCCAACCCCACAGCGCCCCACGACGCCGAAGAGCGCAGGCACTCCGAGGCCCTGCTCCAGCTGTGCAAACGCCTGGAACGCGCCTGGACCTTGTCCGACGTGCTCGATGCCGTCAAACCCATGGGAGAGAGTGTTTTTGACTACCGCCACGTCTGGCTGGCCCTGATTGACGAATCCTCGGGGATGCTGGACTTCCTCACACACACCACCAGTGGTGAGGAGGGTGCCCTGAGCCGCCAGCTGCAGACCATGAAAATCCCCGTGAAGGGGGATGCGCTGCTCGAAGAAATCATGCAGGCCACCCACGTCGTGGTGGTGGAAGACGCCCGCACCGACCCACGCACCAACAAGGCCGTGGTCGCCGTGCTGCACAACCGCACCATCGTCAATGTGCCGCTCATCATGGCGGACCAGCGCATGGGCGCACTGGGCATGGGCACTTATGGCGACGAGGAAGGCGTGCGGCCCCCCAAGCCCTGGCAGATCGCACTGATGCAGGCCACCGCTGGGCATCTGGCCGTGGCACTGGACCGGGTGCGGTTCATGACCGCGCGGCACGAGGCCGAAGAAGCGCTGCTGCAGCAAAAGGAGCGCCTGCAGGTCACCCTGCACTCGATCAGCGACGCCGTGGTCACCACCGACGCCACGGGGCTGGTGCAGTACCTGAACCCTGCAGCCCAGACGCTGACAGGCTGGTCGCTGTCCGCCGCCTGCGGACGCAGGCACCAGGACGTGCTGGGCCTGGCCCCCGAACCTGGCACCCAGGCTGCCCCCGACCTGGTGGGCCGCGCACTGGCGCAAGGCAGCACCCAGTTGCATTCCAAGCTGCGGTCCACACCGCTGGCAGGAGCCCCCCTGCTGATGGACCTGTCCGCCTCACCACTGCTGCGCCCCGGCGGGGATGCTGACGGTGTGGTGCTGGTGTTTCGCGACGTGACCGAGGCCAGCCGGCTGAGTCGCGAAATGGAGTTCCAGGCCCTGCACGACACGCTCACGAGCCTGGGCAACCGCCGCGCGTTCGAGCACCTGCTGGCCCAGGCCTTTGCCGCCACGCGGGAGGCCTCCGACCGCCACTGCGTGTGCTACCTTGACCTGGACAATTTCAAGGTGATCAACGACACCTGCGGCCATGCGGCAGGGGACGAACTGCTGCGGCAGGTGGCGCGCCTGTTCCTGACCCACCTGCAGCCTCAGGATCTGCTGTGCCGCCTGGGAGGCGACGAGTTCGGCATCCTGCTGTGGCAGCAGGATCTGCAACAGACTTTGAAGGTCGCAGAGCGCATGCAGCAGGAACTGGCCGCATTCCGTTTTGGTTGGCGCGACCATGTATTCAGTGTCAGTGTCAGCATTGGAGCCGTGGTGCTGGATGCCGCCACCGAAAGCGTGGGCGCCTTGCTGCAGGCGGCAGACAGCGCCTGCTACGTGGCCAAGGACAGGGGGCGCAATCGCATTCACGTCTATGCCGAGAACGACCCTGCCCTGGCGCAGCGCTATGGCGTCATGGAATGGGTCAGCCGCATCGAGCATGCGCTACAGCATGACCGGTTTGAGCTGTTTGGCCAGCCCATCACCCGCCTGGGCACACGGCAGGGCAGCCCGCCGCACGGCCTGCATTGCGAGATCCTGCTGCGCATGCGCACGGCCGACGGCCAACGGGTCTCGCCGGGCGAATTCATGCCCGCCGTGGAGCGCTACCACCTGGCCGCGCGGGTGGACCGCTGGGTCATCAAGAAGGCCCTGGCGTGGATGGCCGAACACCAGGAGCGTGTGGAGCTGTGCTGCATCAACCTGTCGGGCCAGTCCGTGGGCGACGCCGCATTTTTGAGCCAGGTGCTGCAGGCCATGGACCAGACCCCGGTGCGCTGCGACCGCCTGTGTTTCGAGATCACCGAAACCGCTGCCATGGGCGACCTGGCAGCGGCCAACCGTTTCATCCACGCCCTGCGCGCGCGGGGCTGCCAGTTTGCGCTGGACGACTTTGGCAGCGGGTTATCGTCGTATGCCTACCTGCGCGAGCTGGCGGTGGACATGCTCAAGATCGACGGACAGTTTGTGAAGAACATGGCCGACGACCCGGTGAGCTTCGCCATGGTGAAGTCCATCCACGAAATTGGCTGCCTGATGGGCAAGAAGACCGTGGCGGAGTTTGCCGAAAGCCAGGCCGTCGTGGACCTGCTGACCGGGCTGGGCGTGCACTTTGCCCAGGGATATGCCCTGGGCCGCCCTGCCCCGCTTGACGAGCTGCTACTGCAAACCGTGGTGCACTGACTCCCTGGTAGCCGAGCCAGCGGCGGGCGCAACGGAAGCGATTCAGCCGCGCGGCGCGGAAGGCGATGCCGGTGTTACCGGGGCGGGAGGGGCAGCCACCAGCTCCCACTCGGCCAGTTGCTCGTTGGTCGCAATCAACCGCCCCACCAGCAGCTTGATGAAGGCCTTGTCAAAACACGACTGCAGGTCTTCGGACGCCCCGCGCAGCGCGGGGTTGCGCACCTTGAGCACCAGCACTTCGGACTCGGCCACGGCGGTGGCGGTGCGCAGCCTGTTGTCGGGGCGCAGGTAGGTCATTTCACCCAGGGTGACGCCCGCACTCAGTGTGCTGAGATTCCAGCCCTGGCGACTCACGGCCACCTGGCCCTCGATCAGGATGCAGAACGAATCGCCGGGCGTGTTTTCGCGCATCAGCACCGTGCCCCGCTCCAGCCGCCGCCAGTTGCCCAGGCGCATCAGCTCCCACAGAGCCACGTCGTGAAAGTCGGCAAAAAACGGCAGCGCGCGCAGGCGCGCAAAACGCTCGGCCTCGGTGTCTTGGGATTTTTGGCGGGGCAGACTCTGGTGGGCGGCCAGCAGCGCCCGTGCAAAATCGTCCCAGGTCGCAAAACGGTCGGAGGGCTGCTTGGCCAGGGCGCGCAGCAACACGTCGTCCACATGGGCTGGCAGCGACGCGCGCAGCAGGCTCGGTGGCGTGGGCGCCTCGTTGCTGATCTTGTAGAGCGTGGCGAAGTCGGTGTCGCCGTCAAACGGGCGGCGGCCCGTGAGCAGCTCGTACACAACAACAGCCAGCGAGAACATGTCGCTGTGGTGCGTGAGGTCGTGTTCACGCACCTGCTCGGGCGACATGTAGGACGGCGAGCCCACCAGGCCCGACAGTTGCGTGGCATCGCTGCGCAGTGACAGCGCCGCACCAAAATCGGTCAGCTTGATGTCGCCGTCTTTGGCCAGCATGAGGTTGGCGGGCTTGATGTCGCGGTGCACCAGGCCTTCGCGGCACGCGTACTCGAGCGCGTTGCAGCACTTGAAGGCAATGTCCAGCACCTGGGGCACGGGCAGCAGTGCATCGGGCGTGGCATAGGCTGACAGGGGCTGGCCATCCACATATTCCAGCACCAGGTAGGGGGGTAGCGCCTCCTCGTCCGCATCGAGCAGGCGCACGATGTTGGGGTGGCGCAGGCGGCCCGACAGCGCAGCCTCGTTGCGCAGCAGCTTGCGGTAGCGCTCGGCCTGCTCGGGTACTTTCAGCAGATGGGCATGCGTCTGCTTTATGGCCACCTTGCGCCCCCTAAAGCCGTCGAGCCCCAGAAACACGATGCCGCTCGCACCCCGGCCCAGTTCACGCTCGATGCGGTACTTGCCGATGCTGGCGGGGGGCGCCGAGGTTGCTGTGGCCATGAGGGACTCCTGGGCGGGTGTTTGACAGGTCAGGCGCCTGCAAGGGCCTGCTCAAAGTCAGCGAGCAGGTCTTGTGGGTCTTCCAGGCCCACTGACAGGCGGATCATGCTGTCACCAATGTCCATGGCGGCACGCACGGCGCGGCCGGCCTCCCAGAAGATGGTGTGCGCTACCGGGATGATCAGCGTGCGCGTGTCGGCCAGCCCCGTGGCCTTGATGGGCAACTGCAGGCGGTTGCACACGGCCAGGCACTGGTCGGGGTTGCGCAGCTCGAACGACAGCAGCCATGAGCCCGCCTGGAGGAGCTTTTTGGCAAAGGCATGCTGGGGGTGCGAAGGCAGCATGGGGTACAGCACGCGCGAGACGGCCGGGTGCGCCTCCAGCCACTGCGCCAAGGCCAGGGCCGTGGCGCTGGTACGGTCCATGCGCAGCGACAGCGTTTCAGCGCCCAGCGCCAGCTGGTGCGCAGCATGGGACGACAGCGTGCCCCCCATGTCACGCAGGCCCTTTTTGCGCAGCTGCTGCAGACCCCAGCCCTTGGGGTCGCCCTTGCGGTAGGGCGCAAAGATGTTGGGGTAGCCCGACCAGTCGTACAGCCCCGTGTCGGTGACAGCGCCACCCAGCGCAGCGCCCTGCCCGCCGATGCTTTTGGTGAGCGAATTGACCACCAGGCCCGCGCCCACCGTGGCAGCGCGGAACAGATAGGGCGATGCCACGGTGTTGTCCACCACGTAAAGCACGCCACGTTGCTGGCACAGCGCGCCAATGCCTTCCAGGTCGGGGATCTGCGTGCCGGGATTGGCAATGGTTTCGACAAACACCATGCGGGTGTTGGGGCGCAGGGCAGCAGCCACTTTGGCCGCGTCGGTCACATCCACCGTGGTCACTTCAATGCCCAGGTCGGCCAACGTGCCGAACACGCTGTTGGTGTTGCCAAACACGAACTGGCTGGCCACCAGATGGTCACCCGCCTTGAGCAGGGTGAGGAACACCGCGCAAATGCCCGCCATGCCGGTGGAGAAAACGATGGAGCCGTGCCCGCGTTCCATCTGCGTGATCTTGGCCTCCAGCGCCGCCGTGGTGGGCGTGCCCTGGCGCGCATAGTTAAAGCCGCCCTTGCTCGTGCCCTGGAACACGGCGATCAGCTCTTCCATCTTCTCGTACCCGTACTGAACGGACGTATGGATCGGCTTGTGGATGGCCCCATGCTCGGCGCCGCCCAGGCGGTCGGCGTGCACGATCTGGGTGGTGAAACTGTGGTTCTGCGGTGTCGTCATAAAAATCTGCGGCTGCTTTGTTTCTACTGGTCTACGTACGAGGCGGGGCGATCACTACTGGCGCGCCCTCATGCCAGTGCACCCGTGGAACTGGCTCCGCCAGGCCACCGGGTGCGTCCCCCTCGGGGGGAAGGCGCGCAGCGCCTCAGGGGGCTACCTCTCCGGCGCGATGTGCTCCGCGTAATCGTACAAGGCGCCCAGAATGTCCTGGGTCCGCTCATCGTCGGCGGTCTCCGAGAGTTCGTCGATCTCGGTGAACAGCTGCTCCACCGTGCGCGCCCCGCCCTGCCCGTCGAACAGGCAGGCAGCGCGGTGAGCCTCCCAGCGTTCCTGCTCATCGGGCGATAGCGTTTGCGGAAAGTTGCGCGCCCGGTAGCGCCACAGCAGATCGGCCAGGCGCGGGTCATCAAAGTTCGCACGCGCCTTGGCCAGCTTGTCGCCGTTCAGGGTGCGCAGGTCGTTCAGCAGGCGCCGGTCGTTGTTGCCCACAAAACCGCCGTACAGGTCCTGGTCCACATCCGGTGCCGGCTCTTGCGGGCGGGCAAACACTGCGGGCCAGATGCCGCTCATGTCGGGCAGCGCACGCGCCACCTCGGCGTGCTGCGCGGCCTGGGCTAGGTCGATGCCCCAGCGCTGGGCCAGCGCGGGCGTGAGCGTGTTCACATTGCCCACCACCATGGGTGACTTGTTCAGGTGGATGGTCTTGATGGGCAGGCGCGTCACGCCCTCGGGCAACGCGTCGGCCTTGCTGAACATGCGCAGGCGGATGTCATCCACATTCAGCGTGGCCAGCTCCCGCGGGTCGTGGGCCAGGTCCCAGGCGATCAGCTCGTTTTTGTTGGTAGGGTGGCTGGCCAGCGGCCACATCACGGCCAGGCAACCGCGCTCGGTGGGGAACATGCCGGACACATGCAGAAACGGCCGCGCCGTGCTGGTGGTGGCGGGCAGGCGCAGCTCGGCGGCCACGCGGTCTTTCTTGTGCAGGCTCAGTGCAAAGTCAAACAGCTTGGTGTTGTGCTGGCGGATCAGCCGCGCCAGCGCAATGGTGGCGCGCACGTCTGACAGCGCATCGTGCGCCGCGTCGTGCTGCAGGCCATTGGCCTTGGAGAGGTGTTCCAGCTTGAAGCTGGGGGTCACGCCGTCTTCTTTCTTTGGCCAGGTGATGCCATCCGGCCGCAGCGCATAGGTCATGCGCACCACGTCCAGCAGGTCCCAGCGGCCGCACTGGTTTTGCCACTCGCGCGCATACGGGTCGATGAGGTTGCGCCAGAACATGAAGCGCGTGATCTCGTCGTCAAACCGGATGGTGTTGTAGCCCACACCAATGGTGCCGGGCTGGGCAAACTCAGACTCAATGCGCGCAGCGAACGTGTGCTCGGGCACGCCCTTTTCCAGGCACAGCTGCGGCGTGATGCCGGTGATGAGGCACGACACCGGGTCGGGCAAGTAGTCGTTGGCAGGCTGGCAATAGAACATCAGCGGCTCGCCGATTTCGTTCAGCTCCGCGTCCGTGCGGATGGCGGCGAACTGCGCAGGCCGATCGCGGCGCGTGTTGGCACCAAAGGTTTCGTAGTCGTGCCAGAGGAAGGTGTGGGGGGCCATGGTCGATGGGCAAACAGGGGGCGACAGAAGAACAGGGCGAGGGATACCGTGAACTGTAACCTGATTTACAAGCATTTTAGGCCCCTAGCGCATACTGATAAAGCGCTAGCAGCTATAAAATATATAGCAAATACAAATACCCCTCGGATGCCGCTTCACGCCGTGATACACCTGCAGCGCAGCACCGCCGCTGCAGCGCGGGACAATGGCGCATGCAAAGCACCCATCCAGCCAATCCCTCCGTTTCGCGGCTCCGCCCTTCGCTTTTGTCCTCTTGGTCCCCACGTTCCCTCGCAGCATGTGGGGCAGCCCTGGCTCTGGCGGGCTGCGCCGCAGCGCCCCCCCATCGCCCGGACGCGGTGAAAACACCGCCGCCAGCCAGCGCCCCCCCTGCCACCACCAGCACACCGGCCCAAGATGCCGCAGCATCTACCGGCAGCCCCACCGCTGGCGTGGACCATACAGCGGGCTTTGCCGCATGGCGCGACGCGTTTTCGGCGCAGGCCTTGCAGGCGGGCATCCAGCCCCGCACGGTGCGCGAAGTGCTGGGCCAGGCTCAATGGCAGCCACGTGTGGTGGAGCTTGACCGGGCGCAGCCTGAATTCACGCGCACCCCTTGGGCCTACCTCGACAGCGCGGTGTCGCCGCAGCGCATTGCCCAGGGCCAGGCCAAGTTGGCCGAGCACAGCGCCGCACTGGAAGCCGCGGCCGCCCGCTATGGCGTGCCGGCCACCGTGATCACCGCCATCTGGGGCATGGAGAGCAACTACGGCAGCAATTTCGGGACGTTCCGCACCGTGGACGCGCTGTCCACGCTGGCCTATGAAGGCCGCCGCCGCGCCTGGGCGCAGGCCGAGCTGCTGGCCGCGCTGCGCATCGTGGACCAGGGCGACATCGCAGCGGACCGCATGCTCGGCTCCTGGGCCGGCGCCATGGGGCACACGCAGTTCCTGCCCTCGGTGTTTCTGGCCTACGCCGTGGATGCCGATGGCGATGGCCACCGCGACATCTGGGGCAGCATCCCGGACGTGACGGCGTCTACCGCGCATTTCCTGGCGCGTTCGGGCTGGCAGGCGGGCGAACCCTGGGGGGTGGAGGTGCAGTTGCCCGCGTCTTTCGACCACGCCCGCGCAGACCCCTCCGTACGGCAAACCACCGCCCAGTGGGACGCTGAAGGTGTGCGCGGCATCGACGGGCAGGCATTGCCCACCCTGGCCTCCGCGTCCATCGTCACGCCCGCAGGTGCCCGAGGCCCGGCCTTTCTGGTAGGGGGCAATTTCCGGGTCATCCTGCGCTACAACAACTCGGTCAACTACGCGCTGGGGGTGGCGCTGTTGGCGCGCCAGATTGGCGGTGGCGGGCCCGTGGTTGCCGCCTGGCCGCGCGACCTTGCACCCCTTTCACGCCAGCAATTGCAGGAGCTGCAAGAGGCGCTCAACCGCAAGGGATTTGCAGCCGGCACCCCGGACGGCGTGATGGGCCCCGCCACCCGCGCAGGGCTGCGAGACTACCAGCGCAGCATCGGCGTTGTGGCGGACGGCTATCCCACCGTGGAACTGCTGGAGCGGCTTACGGCGCGCCAATAGACAGAGCCCCAAGGCCTGCCCAACTGGCCACCCCACGGAGTCATGGCGTCACCAGCCCGTCCATGCGCACGACCTCGAAGTCGCGGCCCAGCACCTGGCGCAGTTCAGACTTCAGGCGATCGTTGTTCCAGCGTTCGTCCGGCGCCCCGCTCAGGAACCAGTTGGAGCCGTTGTCGGCCACCATCATCCCGTGGGTCTTGAGGGCGGTGAGGATAGCCTGCGCTTCAGCAGAGAAGCCCGGCGGGATCGCATAGCCCGCCTTCAGGCGCACGCGCATGCCCATGGGGGGAAGGTTGGGGCTGGTATTGCTCGATGCCCAGTGGGTCGCGGGCGGCACGTAGGCACGGCGGGTCTGGCTGACGGTAAAGCGCAGCGCGTGGCGGATGCCACCGGCGCCCAGCGACGCCTCGTCGTACCGCACCAGGCCCGGAAAGATCGGCAGGCCCGCTGCGTCCGCGCTGGTCCATCGCGGCCTGGCGGTGGGACGCACGTTGTTGCTGTCCAGGTGAAAGACAGCACCACCCGACGCACGCCAGCTGCCGTCGGACTGCGGGTAGCTGTTGCCGGTTTCATACAAGCGGTTGTTGTCGCGGTCGATCACGATCACGTGGCGGTCACCCGCGCTGGAAGGACCGCCTTCAATAGGCGCGTTGGGCGGAATCGGGTACGGGCCTGCATCACTCTCGTCGCCGTAGTCGGTGAACTGCACCGCCACACGCGGCTGGTTACCTGCCACCACCACATAGGGAATGCCGATAGGCGCGCCTTCCCACAGGCCCGCGCCGAAATCCGGGAACAAACCCCGGGAGAGGCCAATGCTGGCGATGAGGTTGTCAGAGTTGGGATCGATGGGGAGCCCACTGATATCCGCGTTCCAGTCATTGTTGGCAGGGAACGGCAGCGCGCCATTGAGCGGCGCGCCCACACCCAGGGTTGCGCCGCGCACATCGCCATACACATGGCCCCCGGGGGGCGGAGCTGGCGCTGGCGCGCCTGGCGCCGGGGAGCCCGGAGGCGGCGAAACCGGCGCCGCATCACCCCCGCCGCCGCCACAAGCTGCCACCAGGGCACCTAAACTGGCAATGGCGAGGCACCGGCTGATCGCGCCCAGACGTCGCTTGCGAAAGGCATCACCGGGAACCAACGGGGCGCAAGGTGTGGGGGTCATGGTCATGGGGGCGTCTCCTCAGTCAGCGCGCAGTATGCCGCCCCAAAGGTGCTGGTTCGCCACGGAACTGTGCGAAAACGTTTCAATGATTTTGGGGCACCGGACGGCGTTCGCGCACACCAGTTCGCTGATCCAGCTCGTCAAAGACTGCCTGTGCAGACTTCGCCGCCACCACGCTGTTGACACTGCACTACGGACAAAAAAAAGCCAGCCATCGCAATGATGGCTGGCGTCTGGAGAGTGCCGGTACGTGTCGGCAAAGCGCCAGTGGCGCCAGTGCCCATCAGTCCGCCGTGGCTTCCTCGGGCTCGGCGGGCTCGGACTTGGCCGAGCGTTCCTTCTTGGCCAGCGGCTGGATGTCCAGCAGCACCTCGGAGGTTTCCACGCCCTTGTCGTCGGTCTTCACCTCGATATCGACCGTCAGACGCCCACCGTCCGTCAGGCGACCGAAGAGCAGCTCGTCAGCCAGCGCGCGGCGGATGGTGTCCTGGATCAGACGCTGCATCGGGCGGGCGCCCATGAGCGGATCGAAACCCTTCTTGGCCAAGTGCTTGCGCAGCGTATCGGTAAAGGTAACCTCCACCTTCTTCTCGGCCAGTTGCGTCTCCAGCTGCAGCAGGAACTTGTCCACCACGCGCAGGATGATCTGCTCGTCGAGCGCCTTGAAGTTGACGATGGCATCCAGCCGGTTGCGGAACTCGGGCGTGAAGAGGCGCTTGATGTCGCCCATTTCGTCGCCCGCCTGGCGCGGGTTGGTGAAGCCAATCGTCGCCTTGTTCATGGTCTCGGCGCCCGCATTCGTCGTCATGATGATCAGGACGTTGCGGAAGTCGGCCTTGCGCCCGTTGTTGTCGGTCAGCGTGCCATGGTCCATCACCTGCAGCAGCACGTTGAAGATGTCCGGGTGCGCCTTCTCGATTTCGTCGAGCAGCAGCACAGCGTGCGGCTTCTTGGTGATGGCTTCGGTCAACAGGCCACCCTGGTCGAACCCGACATAGCCCGGAGGCGCACCAATCAGGCGGCTGACCGCATGGCGCTCCATGTACTCCGACATGTCGAAGCGCAAGAGCTCGATGCCCATGATGTAGGCCAGCTGCTTGGCCGCCTCGGTCTTGCCCACGCCTGTGGGGCCGCTGAACAGGAACGAGCCGATGGGCTTGTCGCCCTTGCCCAGTCCGGACCGCGCCATCTTGACCGCGCTGGCCAGCACTTCCAGGGCCTTGTCCTGGCCGAACACCACACTCTTCAGGTCGCGTTCCAGCGTCTGGAGCTTGCCACGGTCGTCATTGGACACATTCGCAGGCGGAATACGCGCAATCTTGGCCACGATCTCTTCGATCTCGGCCTTGCCGATGGTCTTCTTGCGCTTGCTCGGCACCATGATGCGCTGCGCAGCACCGGCTTCGTCAATGACGTCAATCGCCTTGTCAGGCAGATGGCGGTCATTGATGTACTTGGCGCTCAGCTCGGCTGCAGCCTGCAGGGCGGCCGCCGCGTACTTCACGCTGTGGTGCTCTTCAAAGCGCGACTTCAGGCCCTTGAGGATGTCGATGGTTTCGGCCACGCTGGGCTCCACCACGTCCACCTTCTGGAAACGGCGCGACAGCGCTGCATCTTTTTCGAAGATGCCACGGTATTCCGTGAAGGTCGTTGCGCCAATGCACTTGAGCTGGCCGCTGGAAAGCGCGGGCTTGAGCAGGTTGGAGGCATCCAGCGTGCCGCCCGACGCGGCACCCGCACCGATCAGCGTATGGATCTCGTCGATGAACAAAATCGCATTGGGCTTGTCCTTCAGCGACTTGAGAACGCCCTTGAGGCGCTGCTCAAAATCACCCCGGTACTTGGTGCCTGCCAGCAATGCGCCCATGTCGAGCGAGTACACCGTGGCCTCGGCCAAGATTTCAGGCACATCGTTCTGGGTAATCCGCCAGGCCAGACCCTCGGCAATCGCCGTCTTGCCCACGCCAGCTTCACCCACCAGCAGTGGGTTGTTCTTGCGGCGGCGGCACAGGATCTGGATCGTGCGCTCCACCTCGTAGTGGCGCCCGATCAGCGGATCGATCTTGCCGTCTTTGGCGGCCTGGTTCAGGTTCTGGGTGAACTGTTCCAGCGGCGAGGCTTTTTCGTTGCGCTCAGAAGAACCACCCTCTTCGCCTTCCGCCTGGTTGTCCGGCTTGGCAGGCTCTGGGGGTTCGCCCTTCTTGATACCGTGGGCAATGAAATTGACCACGTCCAGGCGCGTCACGCCCTGCTGGTGCAGGTAGTACACGGCATGCGAATCCTTCTCGCCAAAGATGGCCACGAGCACGTTGGCACCCGTGACTTCCTTCTTGCCATTGCCCGTGGACTGCACGTGCATGATGGCGCGCTGGATCACACGCTGGAATCCCAGCGTGGGCTGCGTGTCCACCTCATCGGTGCCAGCCACCTGGGGCGTGTTGTCTTTGATGAAGTTCGCCAGCGATGAGCGCAGATCATCGATATTGGCCGAACATGCGCGCAGCACCTCCGCTGCGCTGGGGTTATCGAGCAGTGCAAGCAACAGATGCTCCACGGTGATGAACTCGTGGCGCTGCTGACGGGCCTCAACAAAGGCCATGTGCAAGCTGACTTCCAGTTCCTGGGCAATCATGTGAACTCCTTTGTGCTTGCGTGGAAGGGATAACTGTAGATCGGGATCAAAAACCTGTTATTCAACAGGTTCACTGACACATTGGAGTGGGTGGCCCGCCTTGAGGGCGGCGTCAAGCACTTGTTCCACCTTGGTGGCAGCCACATCGCGGGAATAAACACCGCAGACGCCTTTGCCATCGAGATGGATCTTCAACATGATCTGGGTGGCTTGTTCACGGTCCTTGCTGAAAAACTCCTGCAAAACCACGATGACGAACTCCATGGGGGTGTAATCGTCATTGAGCATGACCACCTGGTACATCTGCGGCGGCTGGGTCTTCTGGGTGCGTCTTTCGAGCACGACCGAACCGCCATCATCCCGCGCGGGCCGGGTCACGGGCAGCGCGGTGGGGGGTGAAGGTGGTTTTGTTGCCATGAAAATCATTCTAGCGATCCGCGCGGCATGCTGCCGTGAGAGAAATCTGACGTTGATCCGGTTTTTTTCAAGCTGTCGCCTTCACGATATTCACCGAATGGTTCCCAACACCCGATTTATTCGTAAACCACGGTGGCCGAACCACTGCCCGCCTGGGCGGTCCAGGCGGCCAGCGCAGCATCGGTGGGATAAAAACGGGCGCTCTCACCCAGTTGCAGCTCCGCCACAGCGGCCGCGTCCTGCGCCACACAGCGCACCCCCATGCGCACACGCAGGCCGTGGAGCAATTCACCCTCGGCAAGCTCCTCTCTGCGCGGCGGAAACTCCTTGACCAGGCGGTGCACATCCGGGCCCTTGTCGCCGACGGTGACATGCAGGTATTTGCCAAAACGGCAACGCGCCCCTGCCAAGTCCCACACCTGTTGCACCTTCACGCGCAGGCCACCGCTGAAATGGTCCATTTGCAAGCGGCCCATCATCACCACAAACTCATCTTCCTTGAGCTGATTGCGGTACGTGTTGAGCAGGGCCTCATCGGCAGACGCCTCAATGACGGCAGACTTGTCGTCCAGTTTGAACAGGCCCAATTTGCCCCGCTGTCCATTGATGACCCGGAAATCACTGATGATCCCGGCCAAGACCTGGGGTTCGCGACTGTCCAGCAGCTCATCGATCTGGGTGCGCACAAAGCGGCGCACCTCCGTGGCCACTTCATCGAACAGATGGCCGGACAGATAGAAACCGACCGCCGTTTTCTCCAGGGTGAGTCGCTCCTTGATTCCCCAAGGAACAGCATCCACCAGCTCGGGCTCCTGCGTACTGGAACCGTGGGCATCGTCGCCCATCATGTCGAACAATCCACCTTGGTTCACGTTCGCCAGCGTGGCGGCCGCAAAGTCAAAAGCCCGGTCGATCGACGCCACCATCGATGCCCGGTTCATGTTGATGGAATCAAATGCACCCGCCTTGATCAGGGCCTCCACCGTGCGCTTGTTCATGCGCGCCTTGTCCACGCGCAGGCAGAAATCGAAAAGGCTCTTGAAAGGCCCGGTGGTGGTGCCATGGGGTCCTTCGCCACGCCCCTCGCGCGCCGCCACCATGGCCTCGATGGCCTGCTGGCCCGTGCCCTTAACGGCGCCCAGGCCGTAGCGGATGATTTTGTCGGTCACGGGCTCGAACCGGTAGAAGCCACGGTTCACGTCCGGCGGCTCGAAAGAGAGCCCCATTTTTTGCGCGTCTTCGAACAGCACCTTGAGCTTGTCGGTGTCATCCATTTCCACGGTCATGTTGGCGCAGAAGAACTCTGCGGTGAAATGCACCTTGAGCCAACCCGTGTGGTAAGCCAGCAGAGAGTAAGCAGCCGCGTGCGACTTGTTAAAGCCGTAGCCTGCAAACTTCTCCATCAAATCGAACACTTCGTCAGCCTTCTCCTGGCTGATGTTCTTTTCGGCCGCACCCTTTCGGAAGATCTCCCGGTGCTCGGCCATCTCCTCGGCCTTCTTCTTGCCCATGGCGCGGCGCAGCATGTCGGCGCCGCCCAGGCTGTAGCCCCCCAGCACCTGGGCGGTCTGCATCACCTGCTCCTGGTACACCATGATCCCGTAGGTCTCGGCCAGCACGGGCTCCACCAGCGGATGGGGGTACTCCACCACTTCCTTGCCGTGTTTGCGGTTCACGAAACTCGGGATCAGATCCATGGGACCCGGCCGGTACAGCGCGTTCAGTGCAATCAGGTCTTCAAGCCGACTCGGCTTCGCTTCCTTGAGCATGCCCTGCATGCCGCGGCTTTCAAACTGGAACACGGCCTCGGTCTTGCCGTCGGAAAACAGCCGATAGGTGGGGCCATCGTCCAGCGGAATGTTCTCGAAGGCGAAGTTCTCCTGGCCTTTGTGGCGCTTGATGATGAACTCACGCGCGATTTCCAGAATGGTGAGAGTGGCGAGACCCAAGAAGTCGAACTTCACAAGGCCAATAGCTTCCACGTCGTCCTTGTCGTACTGGCTCACAGCCGATTCGCTGCCCGGCTGCTGGTAGAGCGGGCAGAAATCCGTGAGCTTGCCAGGCGCAATCAAAACCCCACCCGCGTGCATACCGATGTTGCGGGTCATGCCTTCGAGTTTTTGCGCCATCTCGATGATGGTCTTGACGTCTTCTTCCTTCTGCACGCGTTCGTACAGCAGCGGCTCCAGCTCCAGTGCGTAGTTGTTCTTGTCGCCTTCCTTTTTCACCTCGGGCGGATAGGCCAGCGTGTACGACATACCGGGCTTGCCCGGTACCAGCTTGGAGATGCCGTCGCAGAACATGTAGCTCATGTCCATCACCCGGCCCACGTCGCGGATGGCGGCTTTGGCAGCCATGGTCCCGAATGTGGCAATCTGGCTCACGGCATTCTTGCCGTACTTGTCCTTCACATAGTCGATCACCCGGTCACGATTGGACTGGCAAAAGTCAATGTCGAAGTCAGGCATGGACACCCGCTCGGGATTCAGAAACCGCTCGAACAGCAGGTTGTATTGCAGCGGATCCAGGTCGGTGATCTTGAGGGCATATGCCACCAGCGAACCGGCACCCGATCCCCGTCCCGGCCCCACGGGGCACCCGTTGGCCTTGGCCCACTGGATGAAGTCCCCCACGATGAGGAAGTAGCCCGGAAAACCCATCTTGAGAATGGTTCCGATCTCGAACTCCAGGCGTTCCACATAGCGGGGACGCTGCTGGTCGCGGTCGGACTCCTTGGGGAAGAGAAGCTTCAGGCGCTCCTCCAGCCCCTCGAACGAGGCAAAACGAAAGAATTCATCGATCGGCATGCCATTGGGGGTGGGAAAGTCCGGCAACTGCGGCTTGCCAAGCACCAGCGTGAGGTTGCAACGCTGGGCAATTTCCACCGTGTTCGCGATGGCCGACGGAACATCAGCGAACAAGGCCTGCATTTCTGCAGACGACTTGAAATACTGGTCGCGCGTGAACTTACGCACGCGGCGCGGGTTGGCCAGGATCTCCCCCTCTGCAATACAGACGCGCGCCTCGTGGGCCTCATAGTCGTCTGGAGTGGCGAACTGCACAGGATGTGTAGCCACCACGGGCAAGCTCAGGCGCGCCGCCAACTGCGCAGCAGCCACCACGTGGCTTTCATCATCGACACGGCCCGCACGCTGCAACTCGATGTAAAACCGGTGTGGAAACAGCCCTGCCATGCGCAAGGCAATCTCAGCGGCACCCGACTCGTCCCCCTTCAGGAGAGCCTGGCCCACGGGCCCAGCCTGTGCCCCGGCCAGGGCAATCAGCCCTTCCGACAACTCTTCCAGCCAGGCCCATGTGCACAGGGCAAGGTTCTTGACGACATTGCGCGTCCACGCGCGCGCGAGCAGTTCGGACAGATTGAGGTAGCCCTGGCGGTTCTGCACCAGGACGATCAAGCGTGAGGGGGCCGCGCCCGCTTCGCCTTCCAGAAAAATCTCGGCCCCCAGGATGGGCTTGACGCCCTTGCCCCGCGCCTCCTTGTAGAACTTGATCGCGCCAAAAAGGTTGTTGAGATCGGTGATGGCCAGTGCAGGCTGGCCGTCTTTGGCAGCCGCCTTGGCCACCTCATCGATTCGATTGGTACCGTCTACGACGGAGAACTCGGTGTGCAGGCGCAAGTGAACAAACATGGGGACCATTGTAGAAAGCCCAGCACCTCCACCGAGAGAAAGCTGGCAGCGCAACGCCTCTTGACAGGTGCCACCCCCAGTACAATGCTTTTTCGTGCCCTGGATGCCAGCGGCGCCTGGCCCTCTGGACCGGCCCAGCTATCCTGCACCCTTGTTTCCTTTTTTGCTGAAAGCTGCCTGCGATGCTGCGTGCCCCACTGCCCCTCGTTTCTGCCCTGCTGCTTGCTGGTCTGCTTGCGGGTTGCTCCAGCACAACCGAAGACAAAACGGCCAACTGGAGCCCCAATCGCATCCATTCGGAAGCACAGGACGAAATGAACAGCGGCGCCTACGACAAAGCGGTTCCTCTGCTCGAAAAGCTGGAGGGGCGTGCAGCCGGCACCCCGCTGGCGCAGCAGGCCCAGATCGACAAGGCCTACGCGCACTACAAGGCTGGCGAAAAAGCCCAGGCCATTGCAACGCTGGACCGCTTCATGAAGCTCCATCCCGCCAGCCCTGCGCTTGACTATGCGCTGTACCTCAAGGGCCTGGTGAACTTCAACGACAACCTTGGCCTGTTCTCGTTCATCTCGCGCCAGGACCTTTCCGAGCGCGACCAGAAAGCAGCCAAGGACTCCTTCGAGGCCTTCAGCGAGCTGGCCACCCGCTTCCCGGAATCCCGCTACGCACAGGATGCACGCCAGCGCATGACGTACATCGTGAATTCGCTCGCGCAGTACGAAGTGCATGTGGCGCGCTACTACTTCCAGCGCGGCGCGTATGTGGCAGCCATCAGCCGTGCCCAGGTAGCCCTGGCGGACTACCAGGGCGTGCCCGCGCTCGAAGAAGCTCTGTACATCCTGATCCAGTCGTACGACGCACTGGGCATGACGCAACTGCGCGACGATGCACGCCGTGTGATGGACACTTCGTACCCCCAAAGCGCCTATCTGCGCGGTGGCCTCAAGGAAAAGGCGGAGCCGTGGTGGAAGCTCTGGTGAGCGCCTGAAGAGCAGCTTCAAACTCGGGCTCTGACTCCAGGCGCCGCATCGGCGGCAAAGCCGCCAGCAGGCGCTTGCCATACCCCATGGTGACAAGGCGGGTATCACCCACCACCAGAATGCCCTGGTCGGACTCACGCCGGATCAACCGCCCCGCCCCCTGCTTGAGCGCAACGGCTGCCTCGGGCAGCGCGTAAGACTTGAACGCTTTCCCGCCAGATTTCTCAATACGCTGCGTACGCGCCTCCACCAAAGGGTCGCCCGGGGGAGGAAAAGGAAGCTTGTCAATCACAACAAGCTGCAAGGCATCCCCAGGCACATCAAACCCTTCCCAGAACGTCGCGGAAGCCACCAGCACACAGCCTTGCTGCCCGTGCTCGCTGCCTTCGCGAAAACGCTCCATCAGCCGCCGTTTGGGCCACTCGCCCTGCACCAGCACTTCCAGGGCAGCAGAGCCCGCAAACTGCGCTTTCAACGCATCGCCAATGGCGCGCAAGGCCTTGAGCGTCGTGGTCAGCACCAGGGTGCGGCCACCCAATTGCGCCGCAGCCTCGCCCACCCAGCGCGCAAGCGCCGTGCTGTGCGAAGGATCGGCAGGAGACGGCAGGTGGCGTGGCACATACAGTGCTGCCTGCGCCCCATAGTCAAACGGGCTCGCAACCCGCAGGATCTGCGCGTCCTGCAAACCCGCCCGCTCCGTGAACCAGCTCAGTTGCTCGTCATCGCCCAAGGTGGCCGAGGTGAAGACCCAGGCCCTGCCGGGTCCGGCAGCAGGCTCCCCGGGCCACCCATCGTCACCCACGGGTTCCGCTGGGGTGGCCAGCAGGCGTGTGCGCATGGCCTCGGCAATATCCAGGGGGGATTCCGTCAAGCGCAGCTGCGGCCCCACATCGACCCAGCGCACCGCATCCGGATTGCCGGGGCCAGAAAAATGGGCCAGGCGCGCCAGCAGTTCAGTCCCGCGCTCATACAGGCGCACAAAGTCGGGCGCTATTTCGCTGACAGTGTCGAGAGCCTCCTGCGCCTGGGCGCAGGCGAGCGCCACGCGGCGCAGGGCAGCCTGCCATTCATCCGGCCTGACGCTCTCCGGCGTTTCATCGGTCCAGCGCAGCTTTGCGCTGCCCCGCATATCTCCCGCCGCCAAGCGCAAATCCCGGGCAGACAGATCCACCTGGCTCGCAAGCACCGTCCAGTCCGCAAGGCCCCGCGCATGCTGCAGCCCTGCTGCCAGCAGGTCCCTGCCAAAATCCATTAGCTGGCCCGTGGACAGCGTAAGCCCCAGAAACTGCACGCCCGTCTCGTTGATCTGGTGCGCCTCATCAAACACCACCACACGCACAGACGGTAAGAGCTCGGCCATGCCCGACTCGCGCACAGCCACATCGGCGAAAAAAAGGTGGTGGTTGATGACCACGATGTCCGCCGCCAAGGCCTCGCGCCGCGCCAAATGCACGTGGCATTCGCGAAAGCGGGGGCACTGCGAGCCCAGGCAGTTCTCACGGGTGGAGGTGACCAGCGGTATCACGGGCGAGCGTTCGTCCAACCCCGTCAGCTCCGCCAAGTCGCCCGAGCGCGTGCCATGCGACCAACTCTCGACCTTGGCCAAAACCCGTGCCACGCCAGGCTCACGGGCAGACACGTCCTGGCGGGCCAGTTCCATGCGGTACAGGCACAGATAGCTCGCCCTGCCCTTCAGAAGCGCCATGCGCACCGGCAAGCCCAGGGTCTGCGCCAGGCGCGGAAGATCGCGCGCAAACAGCTGGTCCTGCAAGGCCTTGGTGGCGGTGGACAACAGCACCCGCTCGCCGCTCAGGAGTGCCGGGACCAGATAGGAAAAAGTCTTGCCCACCCCCGTGCCTGCCTCCACGACCAGCGCCCCGCCCGTTTCGATGGTGTGCGCCACGGCCATGGCCATTTGCGTCTGGCCCTCGCGCGGCTGGAAATGCGTGTCGGCCCGCGCCAGCACGCCGCCGGGGGCAAACACCTCCTGCACCATCTCCACCAGCGCCATCAAGCGGGCTCTTGGGGTTGAAGGTCCCGTTCCAGGCGATCCAGGGCATCACGCAGAGCGAGGCGGCGCTTTTTGAGGCGGCGCAGCGTGAATTCGTCGGCCACGCCGTCGGGGGCACACCGGTCGATCAGAGCGTCCAGATCGGCATGCTCGATGCGCAGCTCAATGAGTTGGCGTTGGGGGGAATGGAGGCTGGGGTTCAAGGCAAGGGGCCGTGGGATGGCAAAAATGCCACAGGCGGGCGGATAATACGCGCTTGCCCCCGTTTGCGCGATGGCCCTTTGCGTACGCGCCCCCACAATCACCAGCATGACCAAAGCGTTTCGCCTCATCGCGTCCACCGGCATCCACAAGGGTGACCGGGAGTACCAGCAAGACCAGGTGATCCTGATCTCCCACGAGCGGCACAATGGCTGCATACTGGGTGTCCTTGCCGATGGCATGGGCGGGCGCAGCGGCGGGCGCAAGGCGTCCGACCAGGTCATGATGACTGCGCGCCAGCTCTTCGAGCGCTATTCGCCCGACACCGACGACCCGGTAGCCATGCTCAAGAGCATGGTGGAAGAAGCTCACATCGTGATCCGGCTCACAGCCATTTCTGCCGAGCAGGAACCGCACAGCACCATTGCAGCGTTTCTCATCAACCCGCGTGGCGACTGCCACTGGGTGCATGCAGGCGATTCGCGCATCTACCACTTCCAAGGTGCGCGCATGGTGTTCCGCACCAGCGACCACTCCTATGTCCAGGCTCTCGTGGACCGGGGCGAGCTGACCGAAGCAGAGGCCAACAACCATCCGCACTCGAACATTTTGGTGGGCTGCCTCGGCACTGAAAGCGACCCGCCCATCACCACCCATGTGATCCCCCAACTGCAGCCTGGCGATGTGCTCATGGCCTGCAGTGATGGGGTGTGGCACTACTTTTCGCCCACTGAACTCGGCTCCGTGGTTGATTCCCTCTCGCCACGGGAAGCCACGGAGTTTCTGATTGAAAAAGCCCGCTCCCGTGCGCGGGGCGGTGGCGACAACCTCTCGCTGGTCATCGTGAAGATGGAGGCGCTGGTGGAAGAAAAGAAGGTCGCTCGCCTGGTACCCGCTGACGCAGGGCGTCCCTGAAGCAGCGTCCCACCCGCTGGTATGTGCATGGGTGGGCAACCGAAAGAGTGAATGGCTGCGCGGCCCTTGAAGAAAGCGGCGCTGACGCGAACCGAGCCTCGGTACCCACCAGCCCATTGCGACTTTTGGGCGCCACGCGCACTTTCAACACCTGGGGCAGCCACCCCAAATAAACCTGTTTCAGCGTGCTGCCGAGCCCGCTGGCAACGGAGCCGCAGGGGACCGCCCCTGGGCTGCGGCCTCTGCCCGTGACTTTTCGACTCGGTCCCGGCGCTCCTGCGCAGCCTGAAGCGTTTGCGCGTGGCGTGCGCGCGCCTCTGCGGCACGCTCGGCATTGCCACTGGTGCGCGCTGCCTGCTCCTGGGCCTGCTTTTGCACCTTAATGCGCTGCTGCTGTGCTCGCTGTTCAGCCTCGTGGTCACGCTGCGATTTCAGGCCCTGGGGGTCTTGCGACGGCTTGCGCACCACAGCGCTTGCAGCACCGCTGCCCGCTGAGGGGCTATCCGGCACGCCGCGCTGTTTTTCTTCAATGGATTTGAGACGCTCCGCCGCTTTTTCCTTGCGCTCGGCATCATTGAGCTCGATCTCCTGTGCACGCAAACGGGCTTCCGCATCGCGCACGCCCGCCCGCACACTGCGCAGACAGTCTTCTACGGAAAATCGCTGGTAACAGGCCGATTCGTCCTGTTGTCGCCTGGTCTTGATGGCCTCGCGTTCGGAGCGGATGCGGTCGTGTTCCGCTTTACGTTCGGCCGCTTTGGCGGCTGCCTGCTGGCCGTTGGCCTCCGCACCCGCAGCTACCGGTTGGGCCATGGCCGAGGCAGACAACCCCCAGGCAAGCAAGGAAATCGCCACAGACACGAAGCGTCTGGAGATCATGTCAGCCCCGTATCGACAGTGCGGCGCTCCAGCGCCAGGAACTCCTTGGACTGCATCTCGTTGAGCCGCGAAATCGTTCGCGGAAACTCGTGCGCCAAGGGGCCTTCGGTGTAAAGCTGCTCGGGGGGTACTGCTGCAGACAGGATAAGCTTGACGCGCCTGTCGTACAACACGTCCACGAGCCAAGTAAAACGCCGCGCAGGCGACGCCATGCTCACCGGCATGTAGGGCACATCGGACAGCAGCACAGTGTGGAACTGCGTCGCGATTTCCAGATAGTCGTTCTGCGACCGGGGGCCACCACACAGGGTCTTGAAGTCAAACCACACCACACCACCGGCCTTGCGGCGTGCCCGGATCTCCCGTGCCTCGATGTGCAGCACCGGGTCTTCGTCGTGCACTTCGGCCAGTTGGTCAAACGCCTGGCCCATTTCAGCATCTGCCTGGGGGCCCAGCGGCGTGTGGTACAGCTTCACATGCTCCAGAGTGCGCCGACGGTAATCGGTACCGTTGTCCACGTTGACCACTTCAAGCTTTTCATTGAGCAGGGCAATCGCGGGGAGAATGCGGTCCCGGTGCAGGCCGTCGGGGTACAGGTCGTCGGGCTTGAAATTCGAAGTGGTCACAAAGCCCACACCGTTATCGAACAGTGCCGCCAGCAGACGGTGCAGGATCATGGCGTCGGTAATGTCCGCCACGTGAAACTCGTCAAAGCAGATGAGCTTGTAGCGCTTGGCAATGCGCGCGCCCAGCACGTCCAGCGGGTTGACCGTGCCCTGCAGGCCCGCCAGTTCGCGGTGCACTTCGCGCATGAACTCGTGAAAGTGCAGGCGCACCTTGCGCTTCAAGGGAACGGCGTCGAAAAAGCATTCCATCAGAAAGCTCTTGCCCCGCCCCACCCCGCCATACATGTACACGCCGCGCGGCACATCAGGCCGGTTGATCAGCTTCTTGAGTGCGTTGGAACGCTGGGCCTTGTATGCGGCCCAATCATCAGCGCACCGCTGAAGGGCATCCACTGCGCGCAATTGGGCAGGGTCACTTTGGTAGCCTTTAGCGGCCAACTCGGCCAGGTAAGCCTGTTTAACAGTCACGTGGTGGATGCTCAGAAACTATGATTTTTATAGCTACTAGCGCTTATCAGATAAGCGCCAGAGCCCGATTTGACCCAAAAATCAGAAGTTCAGAGTGCGCTTATCCACGGCCAGGGCCGCTTCCTTGGTGGCTTCGCTCAGGCTGGGGTGTGCGTGGCAAATGCGAGCGATGTCTTCGCTGCTGGCCTTGAATTCCATGGCCACAACAGCTTCGGCAATCAGCTCGCTGGCCTGCGGGCCCACGATGTGCACGCCCAGAATCTCGTCAGTCTCGGCATCGGCCAGCATCTTGACCATGCCTGTGGTGTCGCCCAGTGCGCGTGCGCGGCCGTTGGCCAGGAAGGGGAAGCTGCCCGCCTTGTACTTGACGCCGTCGGCCTTGAGCTGCTGCTCGGTGCGGCCCACCCATGCGATTTCGGGGCTGGTGTAGATCACCCAAGGAATGGTGTTGAAGTTCACGTGGCCATGCTGGCCGGCAATGCGCTCGGCCACGGCAACGCCCTCTTCCTCGGCCTTGTGCGCCAGCATCGGGCCGCGCACCACGTCACCCACCGCCCACACGCCGGGCAGGTTGGTCTTGCAGTCGGCATCGACCACGATGGCACCGCGCTCGTCGAGCTGCAGGCCCACGGCTTCGACGTTCAGGCCAATGGTGTTGGGCACGCGGCCGATGGAGACGATGAGCTTGTCCACGTCCAGCGACTGGGCTTCGCCCTTGGCGTTGGTGTAGGCAATGCTCACGCCCTTCTTGCCGGTCTTGATCTCGCCGACCTTCACGCCCAGCTCGATCTTCAGACCTTGCTTGTCGAAGGCCTTCTTGGCTTCCTTGGCGATCTGCTCGTCCACCGCGCCCAGGAAGGTCGGCAGGCCTTCGAGGATGGTGACTTCGGCACCCAGGCGGCGCCACACCGAGCCCATCTCCAGACCAATCACACCCGAGCCGATGAGGCCCAGCTTCTTGGGCACGGCGCCCACGCGCAGCGCGCCGTCGTTGGACAGCACCAGTTCTTCGTCGAACGGCGTGCCGGGCAGCGCACGGGCATTGGAGCCGGTGGCAATGATGATCTGCTTGCCCGTCAGCGACTCTTCGGCGGCGCCAGCCACCTTGATCTCGTAGCCGCCTTCAGCAGCCTTCACGAACGAGCCGCGGCCATGGAAGAAGCTGACCTTGTTCTTCTTGAACAGGTACAGGATGCCGTCGTTGTTCTGCTTCACGACGGTGTCCTTGCGGGCAATCATCTTGGCCACGTCCATCTTGACGCCCGTGGCGGTGATGCCGTGCTCGGCGAAGTGCTTGTTGGCGTGTTCGAAATGCTCGGACGATTGCAGCAGCGCCTTGGACGGAATGCAGCCCACGTTGGTGCAGGTGCCGCCCGGTGCGGGGCCACCCTTGTCGTTCTTCCACTCGTCGATACAGGCGACGTTGAAGCCCAGCTGGGCTGCGCGGATGGCGGCAATGTAGCCACCGGGGCCACCGCCGATGACGATCACATCAAATTGTTTGCTCATGGGAAATCTCGTTCAGTCTGTTGGAGAAAGACCCACCGGCGGGCACAACCAGAGGTCGGCCACGCGGGTGGGTCCATGCGGTCAGGAGGTTAGATGTCGAACAGCAGGCGCGATGGGTCTTCCAGCGCGTCCTTCATCGCCACCAGGCCCAGCACGGCTTCGCGGCCGTCAATGATGCGGTGGTCGTAGGACATGGCCAGGTAGTTCATAGGGCGCACAACGATCTGGCCGTTCTCCACCACAGCGCGGTCCTTGGTGGCGTGCACGCCCAGGATGGCCGACTGGGGCGGGTTGATGATGGGCGTGGACATCATCGAGCCGAAGGTGCCACCGTTGGAAATCGAGAACGTGCCACCGGTCATTTCTTCAATGCCCAGCTTGCCTTCAGCGGCCTTCTTGCCGAATTCGGCGATCTTCTTCTCGATGTCGGCAAAGCTCATCTGGTCGGCATTACGCAGGATAGGCACCACCAGGCCACGGGGCGAGCCCACGGCGATACCGATGTCGAAGTAGCCGTGGTAAACGATGTCGTTGCCATCGACCGAGGCGTTCAGCACGGGGTACTTCTTCAAGGCGTGCACGGCAGCCTTCACGAAGAAGCTCATGAAGCCGATCTTCACGCCATGCTCCTTGGTGAACGTGTCCTGGAACTTCTTGCGCATGTCCATCACCGGCGCCATGTTCACTTCGTTGAACGTGGTCAGGATGGCGTTGGTCGATTGCGACTGCAGCAGGCGCTCGGCCACGCGGGCGCGCAGGCGGCTCATCGGCACGCGCTGCTCGGGGCGGTCGCCCAGGTCTTCCTTGGCGGCCGGGGCCGACACCTGGGGCAGTGCCTTGGTGGGCACGCCCGTGGGAATGGCGCTCGGGGCAGCCACAGCAGCCTTGGCAGCACCACCAGCCACAGCGCTGAGCACGTCACCCTTGGTCACGCGGCCGTCCTTGCCGCTGCCGGCCACAGCCGATGCGGACAGGTTGTTCTCGGCCAGCAGCTTTGCGGCAGCGGGCATCGCCACGTCGCCCTTGGAGCCGCCAACAGCCGCTGGTGCGGGGGCAGGAGCCGATGCCGTGGCGGCAGCGGGTGCTGCAGCAGCGGCGGCAGGAGCGGCCGCGCCGGCCTTGCCTTCGGTATCGATCTTGGCAATGAGCTGCTCGGCCACCACGGTGGCGCCGTCGCCCTGGATGATTTCAGCCAGCACACCAGCCGAGGGGGCAGGCACTTCAAGCACCACCTTGTCGGTTTCGATCTCGATCAGGATCTCATCCACTGCCACAGCCTCACCGGCCTTTTTCTTCCACGTCAGCATGGTGGCCTCGGCCACAGATTCGGACAGCTGGGGGACTTTGACTTCTACGATAGCCATATCAATTCTTTCGGAATGGGGTTTTGTTCTGTTATCGGGTCGCAGCTGGCCTTACTTGGTCAGGACAAAACCCTTGAGCTTGGCAAACGCGCCGTCCACCAGCGCCTTTTGTTGTTCCTGGTGCAGGTGCGAGTAGCCCACGGCAGGTGACGCGGAAGCCGCGCGGCCGGAATAGCCCAGCTTCTGGCCTTCGAGCATGTTCTCGTGGATGTAGTGCTGCACGAAGAACCAAGCGCCCTGGTTCTGCGGCTCGTCCTGGCACCACACCACGTCGGTGGCGTTCGGGTAGCGCTTGATTTCAGCGGCGAATGCCTTGTGCGGGAAGGGGTAGAGCTGCTCCACGCGGATGATGGCCACATCGTCGTCTTCGCGCTCGGTGCGCTTCTTCACGAGGTCGTAGTACACCTTGCCGGAGCAGGCGATCACACGCTTGACCTTGGCGGCCTTCTTGACGATGGCCTCGTCCTGCTCGGGAATCACCGTCTGGAAGCTGCCCTTGGTGAACTCGGACAGCGGCGAAGTCGCATCCTTGTTACGCAACAGCGACTTGGGCGTCATGATGATCAGCGGCTTGCGCAGATCACGCACCATCTGGCGACGCAGCACATGGAAGATCTGGCTAGCGGTGGTGGGCTGCACCACCTGCATGTTGGCGTCGGCCGACAGCTGCATGAAGCGTTCGAGGCGGGCAGAGCTGTGCTCAGGGCCCTGGCCTTCGTAGCCGTGTGGCAGCATCAGCGTGATGCCGTTGACGCGGCCCCACTTCACTTCACCCGAGGCGATGAACTGGTCGATCACGACCTGCGCACCGTTGGCAAAGTCGCCGAATTGCGCTTCCCAGATCACCAGGGTGTTGGGGTCGTTGGAGGCGTAGCCGTATTCAAAGCCCAGCACCGCTTCTTCCGACAGGATCGAGTCGATCACAACGAACGGAGCCTGATTTTCGGCCACATTCTGCAGTGGCACATAGGTGCCGATGTCCCACTTCTCGCGCTTCTGGTCATGAATAACCGAGTGGCGGTGCGTGAACGTGCCACGGCCACAGTCTTCCCCCGACAGGCGCACGGGGTAACCGCTGGCCACCAACGATGCGAATGCCATGTGCTCGCCCATGCCCCAGTCCACAGGGATCTCGCCACGGCCCATCGCAGCGCGGTCGTCATAGACCTTCTTGACCAACTGGTGTGGCGTCACGCTCTCAGGAATGGTCGTGATCTTCTCGGCCAGGCGCTTCCACTCAGCCAGAGGAATGGCCGTGTCGCCAGCGTCCGTCCACTTCTTGCCCAGGAACGGGCTCCAGTCCACGGCGTACTTGCTCTTGAAGTTGGTCAGGACGGGATCGACCGTGTGCTTGCCGGCATCCATGGCGGCACGATAGGCCTTGACCATATCGTCGCCCAGCGACTCGCCCAGGCCCTGTGCCGCCAGCTTGTCGGCATAGAGCTTGCGCGTGCCAGGGTGCTGGCCGATCTTCTTGTACATCAGCGGCTGGGTCAGAGCCGGGGTGTCCTGCTCGTTGTGGCCCAGTTTGCGGAAGCAGATGATGTCCACCACCACATCCTTCTTGAATTCCATACGGAACTCCAGGGCGAGTTGGGTGGCCAGCACCACGGCTTCGGGGTCATCACCGTTCACGTGCAGCACGGGCGACTCGATCATCTTGACGATGTCGGTGCAATACAGCGTGGAACGCGTATCACGCGGATCGGAGGTGGTGAAACCGATCTGGTTGTTGATGATGATGTGCACCGTGCCACCCGTGTAGTAGCCACGGGTCTGGGCCAGCGCCAGGGTTTCCTGGTTCACACCCTGGCCGGCAAAGGCCGCATCACCATGCACCAGCACCGGCAGCACCTGCTTGCCGTGCGGGTCGGCGCGGCGGTCCATGCGGGCACGCACGGAGCCTTCGACCACGGGGTTCACGATTTCCAGGTGGGAAGGATTAAATGCCAGCGACAGGTGGACCGGGCCGCCAGGGGTGGTCACATCCGAGCTGAAGCCCTGGTGGTATTTCACGTCACCGGCAGGCAGGTCTTCGGGAGCGGTGTGGTCGAACTCGGCGAACAAGTCCTTGGGCATCTTGCCCAGCGAGTTGACCAGCACATTGAGGCGACCCCGGTGGGCCATGCCGATCACGATTTCCTGGACGCCCTTGGCACCGGCGGACTGGATCAACTCGTCCATGGCGGCGATGAAGCTTTCACCCCCTTCCAGGGAGAAACGCTTCTGACCGACGTACTTGGTGTGCAGGAAACGCTCCAGACCTTCGGCGGCCGTCAGGCGGTCCAGGATCTGCTTTTTCTTGTCCACACCAAAGCTGGGCTTGCTGCGGATCTTTTCCAGTTTTTCCTGCCACCAGCGCTTCTGGTTCTGGTCAGTGGCATACATGTACTCGGCGCCAATAGAGCCGCAGTATGTTTCGCGCAGCGCGTTGATCAACTCGCGCAGGGGCATCGACTCTTTGCCGAAGAACGTGTTGCTCGTGTTGAACACCGTTTCCTGGTCAGCGTCGCTGAAACCATAGAAAGAGGGTTCGAGTTCAGGAATGGCGGGGCGCTCGGTGCGCTTGAGGGGATCCAGATCAGCCCAGCGTTGGCCCACGTTGCGGTAGGCAGCGATCAGCTGCTGAACGGCAGTGCGCTTGCGGCCCAACTCAGAGTCCGCACCCGTTGCCACAACAACCTTGGTGCCGCCCTGTTTGGCGCGTTCGGCGAAAGCGTTGATGACGGGGAGGTGGGGGACGTCTTTGGCATTGCTGCCATCCACCGCAGGCACATGTTGAAGTGCATCAAAGTACTCGCGCCAATTGTCTGGCACGCTACCTGGGTTGGCGAGGTAGTTCTCGTACATCTCTTCGACATAGGGCGCATTGCCGCCGAAGAGGTAAGTGTTGCCTTGGTAGGCTTGATAGACGGACGTCGTATCGCTCATATTCCGCTGACCTCCGCTTTCCTTGGGAAAGCATTAGCTGGTTGAGAAACCTTCCGCGACACGGCTGAACCGATTGGCGGATGCGACTGTGGCTGGGGAAGGGCCTTGGTACGGGCGCCATTGTGCCACCGAATGGCCGACCGCCCTACGGAAATGGCCGGGCCGGTGCTGACACACTGGCGCAACAAGCGTCTACAAACCTGGCTCGCGTACATTCCGGGTATCTCTTTGCCACCTATCCTCATGACGCCACCCACCCTCCAGAACAAAGTCTTTTTGCTGCTGCTGGCCCTTGTCACCATCGCCTTTGGAGCCATCCTTTGGCAGTTCCACGGCGCGGTCTTCTGGGGCGTCATCCTGGCCATCTTGTTTGCCCCCCTGCACCGCAAACTGTTGCGGCGCATGCCCCGGCGGCGCAATCTTGCAGCGCTGTGTACCCTGGGACTGTGCCTTATTGTGGTCATCCTTCCCATGACAGCGATCACGGTATCCCTGGCCCAGGAAGCCACGATAATCTATGAACGGATGCGGTCGGGCCAGCTAAATTTTGGGCTCTACCTACAGCAGGTGATCGCCGCCCTGCCCGCCTGGGCCGCCAATTTGTTGGACCGGTTGAATCTCACGACCGTTGGCGAGCTGCAACAAAAGTTCTCTTCCGTCGCCGTCCAGGCCAGCCAGTTTGTGGCCACACAGGCACTGAGCATTGGCCAGAACACGCTGCAGTTCATCGTGAGCTTCGGCATCATGCTCTATCTGCTGTTCTTCCTGTTGCGTGACGGATCGAGCCTGGCCTTGCGCATTGGCCAGGCCACCCCCCTGGACGAAACACACAAGCGGCAACTGGTCAGCAAGTTCACCACCGTCATTCGCGCCACGGTCAAAGGCAACATTGTCGTGGCAGCCTCCCAAGGAGCGCTGGGCGGTTTGATTTTCTGGATCCTGGGCATCCAGGGCCCCGTGCTGTGGGGGGTTTCCATGGCCTTCCTGTCGCTGCTTCCCGCCGTGGGAGCGGGGCTGATCTGGGTACCGGTGGCAATCTACTTCCTGGCCACGGGTGCGGTCTGGCAAGGCGTGGTGCTGACTGCGTTTGGCGTTGGCGTTATTGGACTCGTTGACAACGTCCTTCGTCCGATTTTGGTGGGCAAGGACACCAAGATGCCAGACTACGTTGTGCTGATATCCACCCTGGGAGGCATGGCGCTCTTTGGGTTGACGGGCTTCGTGATAGGACCAGTTATTGCGGCGCTTTTCATTGCGAGCTGGGACCTGTTTTCACCCAGCGCCAGCACTGAATCCGCGTAGCAAAATGGAGCGATACAACAATCGAGGCCATGAATAACATGGCACTGCATTGAACGTGCGGATCACAAAAAAACAAAGGCCTCCGCAAGGAGGCCTTTGTTTACGCCAAAAGACTGGCGCCTGGATTCGGGTGGTAGGACGTACAAGATTCGAACTTGTGACCAACGGATTAAAAGTCCGCTGCTCTACCAACTGAGCTAACGTCCCAACCGGTTGCAACCAATCATGACTGACTGCTGCAAAGCCTTGGATTATAGCGTCGTTTTTTCAGTGTTTTTGGAAGTTGCGGCAAGTTTGTCCAACACCCACCCTGCAGCGCACTGACCAAAGGTCGCCGTCACTGCAACGACCGAACCGTATCCATGGCAGTTCAGAGAACCATCGCCATCCACATTGCAGGACGCATCGGGAGGCGCCACGGCTTCTCTGCTGAAGACGCAGGTCACTCCGATTTTTTTGCCATCACGGGCCGCCCGATGGTGCTTGCGCAAGCGATAGCGCAGTTGCGCCAGCAGAGGATCGTGGGTCGTCAAAGCAAGATCATCCACATCCACTTTGTGCGCATGGCGCTTACCGCCAGCCGCCCCGACCGTGATATGCAGAGCCTTCTGGGCTTGAGCCCAGGCCGCGATGGTCGTTTTGGCCTGCACCTGATCACACGCATCAATCACCGCATCAACGGACTGAGGAAGCAAACCAAGCCAATTGTCTGCATCCACGAATTCCTCCACGCAGTGGACGCTGCATTGAGGGTGTATTTGCGCAATCCGATCACGCATTGCAAGAACCTTGGCCTGGCCGACGGTATCGGTAAGTGCATGGATTTGGCGATTGATGTTCGACTCGGACACGTGGTCGAGGTCGATCAACGTGATCTGGCCCACTCCACTGCGTGCCAAGGCTTCAGCAGCCCAAGAGCCCACACCCCCGACACCCACCACCACCACATGCGCCCGGCGGATACGCCGAGCGCCTTGTACGCCGTACAGCCGTTCCAGTCCGCCAAAGCGACGCTCCAGCGATGCATCTTCAACATTCCCTGCCGGGGCTTGCAAAGGCGCTTCGCCGACCATTACTTCAATCGGGAAAGGCGCTCTTTGGCCGCCACAGCCGCCTCGGACTGCGGGTAGGCGCGCACAAGGTCTTCCAGGGTCTTGCGGGCAGTTCGCGTGTCTTTGAGTTCAATCTGGCAGTTGGCAATGGACAAAGCCGCCTCTGGCGCCCGCGCATGAGCCGGGGCATCAGACAGCATCAGCTTGAAATTACCAATGGCTTCCTTATAGTCCCGGGTAGCGTATTGGGCATTCCCAAGCCAGAAACGCGCAGACGGTACAAAACCGCTGCGCGGATACTGCCGCACAAAGGCTGCAAATGCTGCCCCAGCTTCTGGGAACTTGCCTGAACGAAACACGGCCAGTGCGGCTTCAAAGTCCTTTTTCTCAGCAGGATCTGCCTGGAACTCCTGGCCGTCCAAGGTCACCTTGACAGGTTCAAACTGACGCAGGCGCTCGTCTACCCCCTGGGCGATGTCTTTCTGGCGCCGTTGCAGGTCGGCAGCATCGCGCAACAGCTGTTCGTTCTGGCCGCGAAGTGTGGACTGCTCCGTGCGCAGCGTGTCAATCTGACCTTGCAGATCCAGCAGACTGCGCCGCAGCTGGGCGTTCTCTTCACTGAGCCTGCGCACTTCCTCTGCGGACCGTTGCTGAGACAGTTGCATGCCATCCACGCGCTGCCGCATTTCGAGAATGGCGCGGCGGGCTTCGCCATCCTCAAAAATTGCGGCATGGCCCGTGGGCAGCAAGGCCACGGACAGCATCACTGCCGCCAGCGCCTTGAGCGGGTAGGACAAAGAAATCGTGCGCATCAACGATAGGACAGTTCAGCCCGGCGATTTTGGGCGTGCGCGTCTTCAGAATTGCCTTGGGCTGCTGGTTTTTCCTTGCCAAAGCTCACAGCTTCCATCTGGCTGTCCTGCACGCCGAGCAGAGCCAGCGAACGGCGCACTGCCTCGGCGCGCTTCTGGCCGAGCGCCAGGTTGTACTCACGACCACCTCGGTCGTCCGTGTGGCCTTCAATCATCAGCTTGCGATTGGTGCCGGCCTTGATGAAACGAGAGTGCGCCTCGATCAGCGACTGAAATTCGGGCTTGATCACGTAGCTGTCGTAATCAAAATAAACGATACGGCTCACGCCCACTGGGCCTGCAGCATCGCGGCCCGACTGGCCGAGGTCCACACCAGCAACACCGCTCTGCGCGGTATTGCCAGAGTTGGCGCCAGTATTACCACCCATGGTAGACGTGGCGTTCTTGTCTTCGACCGGCACATCGTCCAGCTTCACGCCAGAGCTGCATCCGGCAACGAGGGCGACAACGGTAAGGGCAAGGGTAAAACGTTTGATCATCCAAAATTCTCCTGAAAACTTGATACTTGAAAGTGCTGATAAGTTCATTGCTTTTGAAACGGGCCCCAATCGGGCTCACGGATATCGCCCGCCTGCCCCGCGAGCCGGGCCTTGATCTTGCCGTCCAGCGTGGTGGTCATGAGCGCTTCACGCCCTTGCTGCTGGGTGGCATAAACGATAAGGCGGCTATTGGGGGCAAAGCTGGGGTTCTCATCTGCCGTTGTGTCGGTGACCGCATTCACAGTGCCCGAGGACAGGTCCATCACGTGCAGTTTGAAAGCCCCACCGACACGGGAGATGTAGGCCAGCCAGCGGCCATCGGGGCTGACGCTGGGGGAGATGTTGTAGCTGCCGGTAAACGTCACACGTTCCGCGTTGCCGCCAGATGTGGAGACCTTGTAGATCTGCGGCGCACCACCACGGTCGCTGACAAAGTAGATGCTGCGGCCGTCACCGGAGAACATGGGCTCCGTGTCGATGCCAGCGCTTTGCATGAGGCGGCGCGGCTCGCCACCGTTGGCGTCGATGGTGTAGAGCTGAGATCCCCCGTCACGGCTGAGCGTCACGGCGAGGGATCGACCATCCGGAGCCCAGGCAGGGGCACTGTTGGACCCTCGGAAATTGGCAATCAGGCGCCTGCGGCCGGAGGCCACATCATGCACATAGACCACCGGCTTGCGCGATTCAAACGACACATAGGCCAGTTGCCCCCCGTTGGGCGACCATGCAGGGGAAATGATGGGCTCCGGGCTCGACAGTGCCGATTGGGCATTCTCTCCGTCAGCGTCTGCCACCCACAGGCTGTACCGGGAGCCTGTCTTGGTGACATAGGCAATACGCGTCGAGAAAATGCCGCGCTCGCCCGTCAGCTTTTCATAGATGAAATCCGCAATGCGGTGCGACACCAGGCGCAGATCGCCTTGGGTGACCACAAAGCTTTGGCCACCAAGGTCCTGCCCCTTCACCACATCCCAAAGGCGAAAGCGCACATCGAAACGCCCATCTGCCAGGCGCGTCACACTGCCAGTAGCCAGGGAGTCCGCACTCTTCTGGCGCCACAGTGCGACATCCGGGCGCGCGGTTTCGTCCAGCACCGCGCCGGAGGCGTCTACCGCGCGGAACTGTCCGCTGCGCTCCAGGTCGGCCTGAACGATGGCCGATATTTTCTGGGGAGACTGCGCCTCGCCCCGAAACGGCGCAATTGCGATGGGCAACTGGGTCAAACCAACACCCGTGACCTCAACGCGAAATTGCGCGAGGGCGGGTAGTGCGGGGGTCGAGATCAGCGCAGCCAGCATGTGGCGGCGCAAGGGATGCGGCAAGGCCGCAGGGGATGGGTGTGTTGGGATTCGATCTGTGGTCATTGGCATCCAGCGGTGGCCGAACAAATGCCGAAAGGCAAACCCGAATGTTACACACAGCGGGGAAACCCCTGTGACAAAACGTGCGACCTCCAAACCTATTCGCACCGATTTCTTGCAGCCCACAACCTGCTGCGCAGAAATATCTCACCGGCACCTTGACCGCCCACAACCGTAGAATCCGGGCCACATGCAAGCCACAGATACGGGCGCCGCGCCTCCCAACACTCCCTCCCCGCCCGCTGCAAGCCTGGCCACACGCCTGCGCCGACTGTCTGTCTACTTTGGCAACCAGCGAATGGCCTGGAGCCTTGCCGTTGTTGCCACCCTCGTCGGCGCGATCACCGAGCCGCTGATTCCCGCATTGCTGCAGCCCCTGCTGGACCGGGGCTTCACGCAAGGCACCCTCCAGCTGTGGATGGTGCCACTGGCCATCCTGGGCGTGTTTTTTGTACGGGGCGTTGCCCAGTTCGTCGGCCAGTACGCACTGGCACGCATTGCCAACGAAGGCATGCTGACGCTGCGCCAGTCGCTGTTTGACAGGGTGCTCGCTGCCGAGATGGGCCTGTTCTCGCGCCAATCGGCCAGCACGCTGTCCAACACCGTGGTGTACGAGGTGCAAACCGGCGCAACCCTGCTCGTGCAGGCACTGCTAGGGGTGTCGCGCGACGGATTCACACTGGTGGCGCTGCTGGTATACCTGCTGTACCTCAACTGGCAGCTCACGCTGATCGTCGCCGTGGTCGTGCCGGGCGTGGCGTGGATCATGAAGACCTTATCCCGGCGCCTTTACCACCTGACCAAAAGCAGCCAGCAGGCCACCGACGAACTCGCCTATGTGGTGGAAGAAAACGTGCTGGCCCACCGCATGGTCCGGCTGCATGGCGCGCAGCCTGGCCAGGCCGGGCGCTTCGCCGCCTTGAGCCAGAGCCTGCGACGCCTGGCGATCAAGTCCACCATCGCCTCCGCAGCCATGACGCCGCTGACGCAGCTACTCGCCGCTGCGGCGCTCTCCGTAGTGATCTGCATTGCCCTGTGGCAGAGCCGTGGCACCGTGGACGCCAAGGATGTCACCGTCGGCGGCTTCGTGTCATTCATCACGGCCATGCTGATGCTTATTGCGCCCATACGCCGCCTTGCCGATGTCGCCAGCCCGATCACGCGGGGTGTTGCCGCCCTGGAGCGGGGGCTGGCACTGCTGGGAGACACCGGAGCCGAAGCGGGCGGCCAGTTCCGCAAGGACCGCGCCCAGGGGGCGCTGGAACTCAAGCAGGTCACGGTGTCATTTGGCCCTGACCACGCCCCTGCACTGGACCACATCAGCTTGCGCGTGGAGCCTGGCGAAATCGTCGCCCTGGTCGGCCCCTCCGGGGCAGGCAAGACTACGCTGGTCAACCTGTTGCCACGGTTTGTGACGCCCGCTTCGGGTGAAATCCTGGTCGACGAGACCCCGTTGCCAGAGTGGGACCTCGGATCGCTGCGCTCGCAATTCGCCATGGTGAGCCAAGACGTGGTGATGTTCAACGACACCATTGCGGCCAACGTGGCACTGGGGCACGCGGTGGATGAAGCACGCGTGCAGGCGTGCCTGGCGGCCGCCAACCTGGCCGAACACGTGGCAGCACTCCCCCAGGGCATGCACACGGTGGTGGGTCACAACGCCACGCAGTTGTCGGGGGGGCAGCGCCAGCGGCTGGCGATTGCGCGAGCGCTGTACAAGGACGCCCCCATCCTGATCCTGGACGAAGCCACCTCGGCGCTGGACACCGAATCCGAACGGCTGGTACAGGACGCCCTGCAGCGCCTGATGCAGGGACGTACCACCTTGGTCATTGCGCACCGCCTGTCCACCATCGAGCATGCCAACCGGGTCATCGTCATGGAGCGTGGGCGCATTGCCGAACAAGGCACACACGCTGAGCTGATGGCGATGGGCGGACTGTACGCACGCCTGCAGGCCCGGCCGGCCTCGGGCGAAACCGCCGCATTGCACTGAACACGCTATTGCGTGCTATTGCGCGCTAACCGGCGCGCGACAACGGCCGATCCCAGCGCTACGTCTACCACCGGCCCCGGTTGGGCTGGCGCTTGCGGATAGCTGCGGCGATTTTGTCGGCAGATTCGGTACGACTCACCCGCAAGGCAAAGTCGGCGGCCGTGAGCCCCAGCTGGTTCTTGAGCGTAGGGTCCGCGCCCTCATCCAGCAGCAGCTGAACGGCCTCGTTGGAACCGTATTGCGCCGCCATCATGAGGGGCGTGGTGCCGTTGGGTGATGTGGCGTCGATGTAGGCATGGTTTTCCAGCAGCAACGCGATGATGGCCACATGCTGGCGCGAACCTGCAGAGGCCGCATAGTGCAAGGGCGCCCAGCCTGTCTTGTTCACATCTGCATCGCGTGCCAGCAGCGCCTTGACGGCTTCCAGATTGCCCTTGAGTGCCGCCATCATCAAGGGACTTTCGTCCTGCGCATTGCGGGCTTCCACGTTCACCTGGCTGGATGCCAGCAAGGCTGCAAACGCTTTGGACGACCCATTCTGTAAAGCGATGGTCAGGCCCACCTGCCCTTTCGGGTCGCGCGTATTGGGATCAAAACCCCTGCGCAACAGCGCCGCAATGGCAGCATCGTCATCACGCAGGATGGCGACAAAAAAATCCTCATAGGCTCCGGCCCAGATGCCGGGGGCGGCAAGCCCCAGCGCCAGGGTGGCCAGCGCATTGCGGCGATGGCAAATCATGCGGTCACTCCCTTGAACAGAATGTCGAAGTTGCGGCTGGTGGCGTCGGCCACTTCCTCCAGCGTCAGCCCCTTGGTCTCGGCAACCTGCCGGGCCACATAGGGCACATACGAGGGGTTGTTGGTCTTGCCGCGATACGGCACGGGCGCCAGATAGGGGCTGTCGGTTTCGATCAGCGTGCGGTCCAGCGGCACAAAGGCCACCACGTCGCGCAGCTCCTGGGCGCTCTTGAAGGTCACGATGCCCGAGAAGGAAATGTAGTAGCCCAGATCCAGCGCAGCACGCGCCACCTGCATCGATTCGGTAAAGCAGTGGAAGACACCGCCTGCACGGTTTCCGGGGCCGTCCTCGCCCTCTTCGCGCAGGATGGCGAGGGTGTCGTCCGATGCGCTGCGCGTATGGATGACCAAGGGCTTTTCGCACACCCGGGCCGCGCGAATGTGGTTGCGAAAACGGTCGCGCTGCCACTCCAGATCGGCGATGCTGCGCCCGCCCTTGCGGTCTTCCATGCCGTAGTAGTCGAGCCCCGTTTCGCCAATGGCCACTACGCGCGGCAGGGCAGCACGGTCCAGCAGGTCCTGCACCGTTGGCTCGGCGATGCCTTCGTTGTCGGGGTGCACCCCCACCGTGCTCCAGAAGTTGTCGTGCGCCATGGCCAGGGCATGTACCCCGTCGAATTCTTCCAGCGTGGTGCAGATGCAAAGAGCCCGGGTGACCTGTGCCTCGGCCATGGCCTGGCGGATGGCGGGCAGCTGGCTCACCAGTTCCGGAAAATTGAGATGGCAGTGCGAATCAGTGAACATGCGGTTTCAAATTAGTCGTTTCTGGGGCGCAACGCGGGCCGTCAAAGGCGGCGCAGCGCTCTGGAGCAAAGATACGCCATCCGCTCCCTCGTCGTGGGCGCCCATAAAAAATGCCGACCAGCCTACGCAGGTCGGCACGGTGGCAGCGCCAAACTCAGATGGTCTGGGTGGGCCGGTCGGACCCCAGGGATGTGCCCAGCAGCTCCTCAATCTTGGCCTTCAGCTGGCGCGACTTTTCGTCCTTGGGAAACTGGATGCCCACGCCCTGGGTGCGGTTGCCCGCAGCCCGTGCTGGCGTGACCCATGCCACGCGCCCCGCCACCGGATAGCGCTGCGTGTCGTCCGGCAGCGTGAGCAGCACATAGACATCATCGCCCAGCTTGTAGTCCCGCTGGGTGGGAACAAAAATGCCCCCTTCGGCAAAAAAGGGAATGTAGGCCGCGTACAGGGCCCCCTTTTCCTTGATGGCCAGCTGCATGACGCTGGGGCGGGGGGCGGTGGATGGACTGCTCATGGATGGATGGGTGCGGCTCAGTGCTTGGAGTGTAGGGTGTTTCGCGCCTGGGCGACAAGCGCCTCCAGCATGAGGCCAGCATTGAAAGGATGGTCCGCCGTGCGTGCAGCCTTGGCCAGTGCGCGCGACCAGCGGGTCAGAGCACCTAACGGCGGCACCGCCTTGGGCAGGTCTGCGGGTGCAAAGTAGCGCGGCGCGCCGCCTACGCTGGCCGCCAGCAGGTCATGGCAGAGTTTTTGCAGTGCGTCGATCACCTGCGCGGGCGACCAGTCTCCCAAGGCAGTCACATCGCCCTTGGCCACCGCCTGCGGCAAGGCCGACCAGGCTTGTGGACTTCGGCCCGAGCGCGCCAGTGCCAACGCATCGTCGGGCCGCCCGCCTGCGGCCCGCAAAAACGACACAGCGGCATCCGCAGCGATGCCCTGCCCTTGCAGCCACTGCAGCATCTGGTCCTGTGCGGGCCAGACCATGGTGTGGCCCAGGCAGCGGCTGCGAATGGTGGGCAGCAATTGGTGCGCAGCCTCGCTGGCGAGTACAAAGCGCACGTCACCCGGCGGCTCCTCCAGGGTCTTGAGCAAGGCATTGGCCGTGATGTGGTTCATCTGCTCGGCCGGGTACACCAGCACCGCCTTGCCTTTGCCGCGCGCCGAGGTGCGCTGCGAGAACTCCACCGCATCGCGCATGGCTTCCACGCGGATCTCGCGGCTGGGCTTGCGCTTCTTGTCGTCGATGTCCGCCTGGGCCTTTTCCGACAAGGGCCAGCCCAGCGCCATCATCTGCACCTCGGGCATCAGCACACACAGATCGGCGTGGGTGCGCACGTCGATGGCATGGCAACTGCTGCATTGGCCGCACGCGCCCTGCTCTGTGGGCGCATCGCACAGCCAGGCCCGCACCAGCTCCAACCCCAAGGCGTACTGGCCCAGGCCCGATGGCCCCTGCAACAACCACGCGTGGCCGCGCTGGGCCAGCAGGCTGGTGCGCTGCGCGGCAATCCACGGCGCCAATGCCACTGTGGCCTCGCTCATTGCGCCCCCCCTTGGGACGCCACCATGATCGCCAGCCACCCCTTGCGCACAAACACGCTGGTGAGCTGCTGCCACACGCGGTGGCGGTCTTGGGCCGCGTCCAGGCGCGCAAAGCGCTGCGGCGCTGCAGCGGCGCGGTCGGCATAGCCCTGGGCAACGCGGCGGAAGAACTCCACAGGCTGGGCCTCGAAACGGTCGGGCACACGCGCACCGGCCAGGCGTTCTGCAGCCACCTCGGGCGCCAGGTCAAACCACACCGTCAGATCGGGTTCACGCATCAAATCTGCCTCTGGCGCAAGTCCAGTCTGCGCAAGACGCTCCAATATTGATAGCACATCAAGATCAAAACCGCGCCCCGCGCCCTGATAGGCAAAGGTGGCATCGGTGAAGCGGTCGCACAGCACCACGTCGCCCCGCGCCAGGGCGGGCTCGATCACATTGCGCAGGTGATCCCGGCGGGCCGCAAAGATCAGTAGGGACTCGGTGAGCGCATCCATCTGGTCGTTGAGGACCATCTCGCGCAGTTTTTCGGCCAGCGGCGTGCCGCCTGGCTCGCGGCTGACGGTGACAGCACGGCCCTGTGCCCGAAAGGCAGTGGCCAGCCCCTCGATGTGCGAGGACTTGCCCGCACCGTCGATGCCTTCAAAGGTGATGAACAGACCGGGTCGTGACATGAAAACCTTGGTGGAAGAATCTACTGCTGGCCGCGTTGGTAGCGGTTGACGGCACGGTTGTGCTCCTCCAGCGACGTGCTGAAGTGGCTGGCGCCATCGCCCTTGGCCACAAAGTACAGGGCGCGCGTGGCGTCCGGCTGCACGGCGGCCAGCAGCGACGCCTTGCCGGGCATGGCAATCGGAGTGGGCGGCAGGCCTGCGCGGGTGTAGGTGTTCCAGGGCGTGTCCGTCTGCAGGTCGCGGCGGCGCAGGTTGCCATCAAACTTCTCGCCCAGGCCGTAGATCACCGTGGGGTCGGTCTGCAGCAGCATGCCCACGCGCAACCGGTTCGCAAACACGCCCGCAATCTGGCCCCGGTCGCTGGCCTTGCCCGTTTCCTTCTCCACAATGCTGGCCAGAATCAGGGCCTCTTCGGCCGACTTGAGGGGCGTGTCTGCCGCACGCTGCGCCCAGGCGGCTTCGAGGCGGCGGTCCATGGCATGCATCGCCCGGCGCAACACAGCGATGTCGCTGGAGCCTTTGGCGTAGGTGTAGGTGTCCGGAAAGAAGCGCCCCTCGGGTGGCACACCGGGGCGGCCCAGCTGGGCCATCAGCGCTTCGTCGGTCAGCGTGGCAACGTCGCGCTTGAGCTGATCTTCCTTGGCCAGCGCCTGGCGCACCTGGCGCCAGTTCCAGCCCTCGACCAGGGTGATGGCGCGCAGGCTCTCTTCGCCGCGCACCAGCTTTTGCAGCAGGCTGCGGGGCGTGGTGCCAGGGGGGATTTCATAGTTGCCGGCCTTGATGGCGCGGTCCTGGCCCGAGAAGCGGAACCAGGCGTAGAGCATGCGGGCATCCACGCGCGCGCCAGCAGCCACCACATCGCGGGCGACGCCCCGGGGTGTGGTGCCGGGCTCGATGGCCAACTCCAGAGGCTCGCTGCCGGTCACCAGCGGCTGGTGCAGCCACCAAAAAGCCGCACCACCGGATGCGATCAAAACCAACGCGATCAAAGCCAGTAAACGTCGCACAACCCTGCCGTCTGTGTGTATGAAACAGGGCATCATAATTCAGCGATGACTTACCCCCTGAACGGCATTGCCCCCCTGTCCCACCTGGGCGTGATTCGCGTGGAAGGCGAAGACGCCGCCAAGTTTCTGCACGGCCAGCTCACCCAGGATTTCGCCCTGCTCGGCATGGACCAGGCCCGCCTCGCGGCCTTTTTGTCGGCCAAGGGCCGCATGCAGGCCAGCTTCATCGGCTTCAAGCGCAGCGCTACCGAGGTGCTGCTGGTGTGCAGCCGCGACCTGCTGCCCCCCACACTCAAGCGCCTGTCGATGTTTGTATTGCGCGCAAAGGCCAAGCTGACCGACGCCACCAACGACTTTGCCCTGTACGGTCTGGCCGGAGACACCGTGCCCGACGGCAGCCAACCCGCCTGGACCAAGGCCGATATCGGCACCGCGTCGGTGGTCCACCTGTACCCCGCCGATGGCCAGCCCCGGGCCCTGTGGGTGGCCCCGTCCGTTGACCCGGCCCCCGCAGGCCCCGCGCTGGACGCCGCGCTGTGGCTCTGGAGCGAGGTGAAGAGCGGCGTGGCAACCCTGACCACGCCCGTGGTCGAGGCCTTTGTGCCCCAGATGCTGAACTATGAATCCGTGGGTGGCGTGAACTTCAAGAAGGGCTGCTACCCCGGCCAGGAAGTGGTGGCGCGCAGCCAGTTCCGGGGCACGCTCAAGCGCCGGGCCTACATCGCCCATGCGGCGGCCGAAGTAGCAGTGGGAGCCGAAGTGTTCAACACGGCAGACCTGGAACAGCCCTGCGGCACCGTGGTGCAGGTGGCTTCTGCGCCGAGCGGCGGATTCGACACCATCGTGTCGCTGCAGATCAGCGCCGCGCAGGAAGGCAGCCTGCAGGTGGGTGCCACGGACGGCGTAGCGTTGGCCCTGCTGCCGCTGCCCTACGCGCTGCTCGAAGATATTTGAATAAAAATGGGCTCCAGCGCCTATCCATCAAGCGCAAGCAGCTCATTTATTAATAGCAAAATCAACTACAGCCGCTGCGCCATCGCAATGTGCGCGATGCCAGCCTCTTCGTAAGGCTCACCCACCACGGAGAAACCGGCGCGGCGGTAAAACCCCTCAGCGCTGCGCTGGGCGTGCAATTGCACCTCCGTGTCGCCCCGGGCGCGGGCGGCGGCGACCAGCGCATCCAGCAACTGCCGCCCCCACTGCGCACCACGCACCGAGCGGTCCACGGCCATGCGGCCGATGCGGCCCACACCCGGTGACTGCTGCAGCAAGCGGCCTGCAGCAATGGGCATTCCCAGCCGGTTGTAGAGCACGGCATGGCGGGCCGAGATGTCGTGCACATCGGCTTCGATTTCGGCGGGAATGCCCTGCTCGTGCACAAACACCTCCGTGCGCACACGGCCTGCATCGCGGCCCAGCGTGTTCCAGTCGCCCGTGCGCACCTCGGCCATGTCGGCACCGGCCTCAAAGCCCTCGAAGATGGCGCGCAGCGCGGGTGGCACCGGGCGCGAGGTCTGCGTGGCCGGGTCGGCAAACACATAGACCAGTTCGGCCGAGATCAGCAACCGGTCGCCACAGAAAATGCCCGCCGTGAACAGGCAGGAAGAGTTGCCGATGCGCGTGCAGCGCAGGCCCACATCCAGCGTGTCATCGAGCCGCGCAGAGGCGTGGTATTCCACCGTGGCCTTCTTCACATACATCTCACCGCCCAGCACATGCATGCTCGCCTCATAGGGCAAACCCAGCGCGCGCCAGTAGTCGCTCATGGCCGTGTCGATGTACATGAGGTAGTGCGCGTTGAACACGATCTTTTGCATGTCCACCTCGGCCCAGCGCACGCGCAGGCGGTGGAAACAGCGGAATTCGTTGCGTTGCATGTTGTCTTCACTCCATTCCAAAGGCCAATCGCAGCGCACGGGCTGCGTCAGCATGGGCCTTGCGCGCCTCGGAGATGGCGCGGCCCATTTTGATGAATTCGTGGGTCACGCCGCGGTAGATGTCCAGGTCCACTTGCACGCCTGCCAGGCGCAGCTTGTCGGCGTAGGCTATGCCTTCGTCCACCAGCGGGTCACACTCTGCCAGACCGATCCAGGCGGGGGCCACACCATCGACATCCGGGGCATGCAGCGGGGCAAAGCGCCAGTCTTCGCGCTCGGCGCGGCTTTGCACGTAGTTGCCGAAGAACCAGCTGATGGCAGGCTCTTCCAGCACCAGGCCGCGCGCGAAGGTGGTGTGCGAAGGCGTGTCCTGGTGCGCTGCACAGCCGGGGTAGATCAGCAGTTGCAGCGCCAGCGGCAGGCCCGCATCCCGCGCCAGGATGGCGTTGACGGCGGCCAGCGTACCGCCTGCACTGTCGCCGCCCACGGCCAGCCGCTGGGGGTCGGCCCCCAGGCGCTCAGCGTTGGCAGCCAGCCACTGCAGCGCATCCCACGCATCGTTGCTGGCCGTGGGAAAGCGGTGCTCCGGCGCCAGCCGGTAGTCCAGCGAGACGACCATGCAACCTGCAAGGCGTGCCAGTTCGCGGCACAGGATGTCGTGCGTGGCAACGCTGCCGATGGTGAAGCCGCCGCCATGCGTGTACAGCAGCATGGGCAGGCCCGCGTCGGTGCTGGGCGCATACAGCCGTGCGGGCAGCATGGCGCCGTCGCGGGCCGGGATCTGCAGGTCCTCCACCCGCGCCAGCGCGGCCTTGGGCACCTCCAGCACATCCGCGCCCGCCTGGTAAGCGATGCGTGCCTCCTGCGGCGTGCGCGTGTGCAGCGGTGGGTGCCCCGCGCGGGCCATGCGTTCGAGAACGCTGCGCATCTGGGGGGTGAGACGGGTGTGGTGGATGTGCAGGTCGGTCAACGGGTGGGGTCTCGGCAAGAAAAGAAAACGGCCCGCACGGCGGCGGGCCGCTCATCGGTGGCTTACTTGAAGGTTACGCGCACCGGTGCGGCGCCGGGCAGGCCATCGTAGGTGGCCGTCACCGACAAACCGGCCTTGGGTGGCAGCAGGGGCGAGAACGAGCCCAGGCTGATCAGATCGCCCGGCTGCATGGCCAGGCCTTCTTGCGCCAACGCGCCCGCCAGCCACACCACGGCATTGAGCGGATGCTCCAGGATGTCGCTGCCCTTGCCACCGCCCAGGCGCGCGCCCGCACCATCGGTCAGCGACACGTTCATGTCGGCCAGCGCCTTCAGCATGGCAAAACGCTCGCCGCGATAGGCTGGCACAGCAATGGGCGTACCCGCCACGCCCAGGCGCGCGCCCACGTTGATGGCCGTCACGCCTGCGCCATTGAGCTTGGGCGGCGCCTGCACCATCAGGTCGGGCAATTCCATGAACGGGATGATCTGGTCCACGGCATCCAGCACGTCCATGGGGGTCTTGGCCTGGTTGATGGCGGCGCTTTTCACGCGCACCAGCATGTCGGCCTCGTACAGTGGGCGGGCACCGAAGGCCGCATCCACCGTGGCGCCGCTGGGCAGCACCATGCCTTCGTAGAGCTTGCCCCACACGGGTTTGTCGGTGTTGAAGCGCTTTTGCACAGCGGGGTTGGTCAGGCCCGCCTTGTAGCCAATCACCTTGCCCATGCGCTGTGCCAGCAATGCGTTGACCTTGCCGCGTGTGCAGGCGCCGTCGGCGTCAGTGAGGTTCTCGGGGTTGGCGGCGGGGGTTTTGGCGACATAGTTGGCCACCAGGTCGGCGGCCTGCGCATCGGTCAGGCACTGGGCCTGGGCGCTTGTCACAGATGCGACGGCTACCAGGGCCGCCATCAGGGTTTGCTTCGTTTTCACGCGTGTCTCCTCCTTATAAAGTGAGCTCAGAACTCGTTTCAAGGGCTGGCGAGCTATCGTAATCGCTGGCACTCCCATTCACACATCCTGTTGCACCATGGCTTTCATCTACTACGTCACCCAGATCCAGTTTGAATTCGGCGCCGTCAAGCTGCTGAAACAAGAGTGCGAGCGTGTGGGCATTACACGTCCGCTGATCGTGACAGACCCTGGCGTGAAGGCCGCAGGCGTGCTGCAAAAGGCGCTGGACGCGCTGCCTGGCATGACCGTGGCGGTGTTTGACCAGACGCCGTCGAACCCCACCGAAGCCGCCGTGCGCGCCGCCGTGGCAATGTACAAGGCCCAGGGCTGCGATGGCCTGATCGCCGTGGGCGGTGGCTCGGCCATCGACTGCGCCAAGGGCATTGCGATTGCCGCCACGCACGAAGGTCCCCTCACCCACTACGCCACCATCGAAGGCGGCTCACCCCGCATCACCGAGCGCGCCGCACCGCTGATCGCCGTGCCCACCACCAGCGGCACGGGCAGCGAGGTGGCGCGAGGCGCCATCATCATCGTGGATGACCACCGCAAGCTGGGCTTTCACTCGTGGCACCTGGTGCCCAAGACGGCCATCTGCGACCCCGAACTCACGCTGGGCCTGCCCCCCACGCTCACGGCCGCCACGGGCATGGACGCGATTGCGCACTGCATGGAAACCTTCATGTCCGCCGCGTTCAACCCGCCCGCTGACGGCATTGCGCTCGACGGCCTCACGCGCGGCTGGGCGAACATCGAACAGGCCACCCAAAACGGCAGTGACCGCGACGCGCGCCTGCACATGATGAGCGCCAGCATGCAAGGCGCCATGGCCTTCCAGAAGGGCCTGGGCGCGGTGCATTCGCTCAGCCACAGCCTGGGCGGCGTGAACCCGCGCCTGCACCACGGCACGCTCAATGCCATGTTCCTGCCCGCAGTGATCCGCTTTAACGCTACGGCCGAATCGGTGCAAAAGGAAAAGCGCCTGGAACGCATGGCACACGCCATGGGCTTGGCCAGCGCGGGCGACATCCCCGAGGCCATCCGCGACATGAACGCCCGCCTGGGCCTGCCCACGGGCCTGGCGGCCATGGGGGTGACCGAAGCCCTGTTCGACGACATCATCAAGGGCGCCATGGCCGACCACTGCCACAAGACCAACCCGCGCATTGCCACGCCCGAGGAATACCGCGACATGCTGGCGCAGTCGCTGTAAGGGCCTGCCCAAAGCGTATTGGTGATCTCCCTGCGGCGGCGCCACAGCACCTGGCGCGCCGCCGCCTCCAACGCACATAGAAGCCTTCCTGCCGTGGCCGCTCCTGCGGGATTGCGCTGTCCAAACCCATCTCACGCGATTCACTACGCGCTAGACTCCGACTCGTCAACAATTAATTAACAATTCATTACCCTGGTGGAGAGCCAGTTCAATGTCGTTCTGGCGCTGCCCGGAGACTTTGATCAGGCCCTGGGGGGAGGGCCACTGTCGATGCACACCGGAAATCTCAGCACCTGGCTCCTGCGGGGCACCTATCCCCGGCTGTATGTGCCTATCGTGCTGATCAGCACGGTGCGCTACCACTACCTGGTGGCCACAGAAACCGACGAGGTGCGCCGCCATGCCGCCACCGAACTGCGCCGTGCGGGCGATGCGCTGTTGCCGTCACTGGCGGCCCTGCCCGCCTCGGACCGCCAGGCCCAGGCCACGCTGCTCAGCGAAGGGATTGCCAGCTTCGGGCCGGGCATCCATTCGCTGAAATGGCAGGTGGACAACGAGCCCGCCACCGAAGCCCGGGCGCCCCGCCTGCCCGCCACCGCGCCAGACTGGTTTGCCCAATGGGTCAACATTGCACCGCCCTCGCAGCAGTTCAGCCAGGCGTTGTCCAGCGGCGGGGCCTCCGGGCGCCTGACGGTGACGCTGCAGGCGGCCCCCCTCGTCGGCCAGGTCTGGAGCACGGTGGTGGTGCAGTTGCGCATCTCGGCCCTCAACATTTTCACCATCCTGCTGTTGCTCACCCTGCTGCTGCGGGCCAATGCCCGCATGCTGCGCCGCCTGGCGGAAGCCACCGATGCGTTCCGCCAGGGCCGCCTGGACACGCGCATGGAGGTGACGGGCACGCTCGAATCGCGCGCCATGGCGGCCACCTTCAATGACATGGCGGGCAAGGTCCAGTCGCTGGTGCTGTCGCTGCGCGAAACCCAGCAGCAGCAAAGCGAACAACTTCACTTCACACGCCAGCTGATCGACGCCCTGCCCCTGCCGGTGTTCGTGCGGGATGCGAAGGGTGTCACCCTCGAAGTCAACTGCGCCTGGCAGCGGCTTTTTCATGCCCCTGCCGGTGCTGGCAGCGCTCAGGCCTCGACACCCGCGTACCCTCAGGAGCTGTCGCCCGAGCGCTCCACCCAGATCGCCCAGGCGCAGGACAACGAGATCCGCGTGCACCCCGCCAACCACCAGCCCCCAAGGGACATGGCCTACTACGAGGCCCCATTCACCACCACCCGGGGCACGCTGGCCGGCACCATTGGCACCCTGGTGGATGTGACCGAACGCAAACGCGCCCAGGAGGCCCTGCGCGCCGAGAAGGAACGCGCCGAGGTCACGCTTGCCTCCATCGGCGACGGGGTGATCACCACCGACCCCTCGGGCTGCATCGAAACCATCAACGAGGCTGCACAGCTCATGACCGGCTTCACCGCCGACCAGGCGCTGGGGCGGCAGCTGGACGACGTGTTTCGCCTGTATGAAGAGCTTGCCAGCCGCAATGCCAGTTCTGCGGCCGAGCGGGACACCGTGCCCGGCGCCCTGCAGCCGGTCACGCACGAGGTGCTGATCCACCGCTCGGGCGAACGCTACGCCATCGAGTACACCGCGTCAGCAATCCGCCAGGGCGATGGCACGGCCGCAGGCTGCGTGCTGGTGTTCCGCGACGTGACCGAGACCCGCAACCTGCGCCACCAGATCTCATGGCACGCACGGCACGATCCGCTCACCGGGTTGTACAACCGCGCCGCCCTGGCCGAGCGGCTGACCCATGCCATCTTCGTGGCGCGGCAAAAAGGGCTGCTGCTGGCGGTGTGCATGCTCGACCTGGACCATTTCCAGACCGTGAACGACGCCCACGGCAACCGCGTGGGCGACCGCCTGCTCAAGGAAACCGCGCGGCGCCTGGGCGCCTTCATCACGCCGCAGGACGCCGTGGCGCGCATGGGGGGCGACGAGTTTGTGCTGCTGCTGGGCGAGCTGCCCGACGTGCCCGCCATCGAGGCGCGCGTGGACGTGCTCATGCAGCAGCTGGCCGCCCCCTACGCCATCGACGACCGCGTGCTGCACACCACCGTGAGTGTGGGCGTGGCCGTGTTTCCGCAAGACGACGCCAACCCCGACACCCTGCTGCGCCACGCCGACCAGGCCATGTGCCAGGCCAAGGGCTTCGGCCGCAACCAGATGCATGTGTTCGACGTGCAGCTGGACCACGCCGTGCAGACCCAGCACACGCGCCAGACCCGCGTGGCCCAGGCGCTGCACGCGGGCGAGCTGGTGCTGCACTACCAGCCCAAGGTGAACCTGCGCACCGGCGAAATCCTGGGGCTGGAGGCCCTGCTGCGTTGGCAACACCCCGAGCAGGGCCTTCTGGGCCCGCAGCATGTGCTGCCCCTGATCGAGGATGCCGAGCTGGAGGTGGAAGTGGGCGAATGGGTGCTGCGCCAGGCGCTGGCCCAGATGCGGCAGTGGACGGACGCCGGCATGCTGTGGGAGGTGAGCGTGAACATCTCCGCGCCCCACTTTCACCGGGCCAATTTTGTGGAGCGGCTCAAGGACATCCTGCACACCTGCCCCGAGGTGTCGCCCACCCGCCTGGAGCTGGAAATCCTCGAATCTGCGGCCCTGCAAGACATGCAGTACATGCGCCACATGATGCAAAGCTGCCAGGCGCTGGGCGTGCGTTTTGCGCTGGACGACTTCGGCACCGGCTTCTCCTCGCTGTCTTACCTGAAGCGCCTGCCCGCCGAAACCATCAAGATCGACCAGTCATTCGTGCGCGGCATTCTGGAAGACGGCGACGACCTCACACTCGTGAGCGCCATCGTCGCGTTGGCCGCCGCCTTCCACCGGCATGTGGTGGCCGAGGGCGTAGAAACCGCCGAGCAATGCGCCAAGCTGCTGGAGCTGGGCTGCGAGCGCGCCCAGGGCTTTGGCATTGCACGGCCCATGCCTGCGCACGAGGTGCTGACCTGGGCCCGGGAGCACGCTGCTCGCCATGCGGCCCGGGCGGTGCAGGAGGCGGCGCGGCGGCCTGCCTCAACCTGAGCACTACAGCGGTTGCACTGCGTTCATGTCGGGCCGCGCCAGCCACGCCTGCCACTCGTCCACCAGCTGCTGGCTGGCCCGCGTCGCCGCAAGCCAGGCCTTGGCGCGCGCGGCGCTGTCGGTGCCGTAGTGGGTGAAATCGTTGCGGTCGGGCAGCTTGGCGTTGGGCAAGGAGCGCACCCAGTCGGGGCTGGGCGACAGCACCACCATGTTGTCCAGCGCCGGGGTGGAACGGTGGCGCCACTTGAGTCCCTTGTCCAGCCAGCCGGGCACCACCTGGTGCTGGAAATGCGGGTACAGCACCAGGCCGGGCGAGGCAGTCGGGCCAGAATCTGAGGTTTTTTGGCCGCCAGCGCTTGTTGGATAAGCGCTGCCAGCTATTAATTCAATAGCATCCTGTGATTGCTGGCCGTAGGCCAGGTGCAGGTGGTAGTCGGTGATGCCCCCGTCCCAATACGCTCCACGGGGCGCACCCGGAATGTTGTGCACGGCCTGCAGCACAAACGGGATCGAGCAGCTGGCTTGCAGCGCTGGCATGAAGTTGCCGCCGTGCAGCAGCACCTGCCGCGTGCGGTAGTCCGAGGTGCCAAACGGCAATGCAGCGCACGCAGCACCAACGCTCACACCAACACCATCGGCCGTGGCTGCATCGGACGAGGAGAACACCACCCGCTCCAGCCACGCCCCCATCGCCTTGCGGTGCACCGTGTTCGTCAGAAACGCGCCCAGATAGCCCAGCGGCGTGGCCACGCGGTGCTCGCGCCCCAGCAAGTGCCGCCCGCGCGAGGTGACGATGTGCAGGCGGTAGCGCGGGTGGTTCAGCACCTCGTCGATACGCCCACCATAGAACGCCTGCAGGTTCTGCCCAAACCGCTCGCTCACATGCGCGGCCGTGGGGCGCTTCTTGCCCGGCGGCAGGTCGTAGTGCTGGTGGATGTAGTCGTGCTCCAGCCGCTCGAAAGCCGCCACCGATTGCTGCAGGCAGGCCGTGGCCATGCGCCAGGCGCCGATCGAGGCGCCCACCAGATGCACCGGCTGGCTGGACTGGGGCAGCCACTCCCCAAAGATAAAACGGTCCAGCGGACCCAGGATCAGGCCCTTGGGGCCCCCTGCCGCCGCAGGGATCACGCCCACATCGCCGGGCTGCAGCCCGTGGTTTTCAAGGTGTTGGCGGGCGCGGGGGCCGGCATGGATGCGCAGGGCTTTCATGGGCGGCATTTTCGCAAAGCCGCAAGGCGGCTCAAAACCAGCTCTCACACCACGTAATCAGCAGCCTCAGGCTTCGCAGTCCAGTCGATAGGGTCTTGCTGCAGCACCATGTCGATGTCCAGCCCCAGGGCCAAGCCCACTTCGCCAGGGAACGACACGGCCAGTTCCTTTTCGCCCAGTTCTGCCTCGCGCGCTCGGGCGCGCCAGGACGCAAGGTGGATCACGCCCGCGAGGGGCTCGTAGGCATTGTTGTCAAACGGCGCGCTCTGGTGGTGCAGGGCATCCACCACCACCTCGGGCAAACGCCAGCGGCGTGCCAGCCCGGCCGTCACATGGCCATAGCAGTAGCCAAAGATGCGCTGCTCGATCTTGCCGCGCCGCAGGTCAAACGGGGCCACCAGTGTGTTGACCGACTGGGCTTTGTCCGGGTCGGCCAGGTGAATCACCAGCTCGCCCAGCGCGTGCAACAGGCCGGTGGTGTACGCAGCGGTCTGGTTCTGGTGCACGATGCCCGCCAGCGACCGTGCCAGCTTGGCCGTGTTGAGGCTGTAGCGCCAGAACTGCTGCATGTGGACGCCGGGCACCGAGCGCGACGCGGTGCCCAGCGGTGCCGACGTGACCAGTGTGCGAACCTGGGCAATACCCAGCAGTGCCAGTGCTTCGGGGATGCCGGCAATCTGGCGCGGTACCTGGAAGGTGTGGGAATTGGCCAGCTCCAGCAGCCGCCCGGCCAGGGCCGGATCGGTGCCGAAAAGCTGGTTCAGACGCCGCAGGCTGGGCTCTTCATGCGCCAGCTCGCTCATCAGCAATGCCACCGTGCGCGGAAGGCTGGGCAGAGCTACGGGTTGGGCCAGCAGTGCGTTCAGCTCCATGGGGTCAGGCACCAGAGTTGGGGTTGCTGGCGATTATGGCCCCCAACCTGCCGCAAACCCAGGCCATCCCGCCGCAATCCGTCAACGGCCCTTGGCCTGTTGCAACTTGGCAAATGCCGACGCCATGGCCGACTGTTGCACGGGCTCTGGCGCACGGCGCTGGGGTTGTGCATAGCCCCGGCCAGCCCCCTCAAAGCGGTTGTCGCGGGGTGCACCCCGGTCGCCGCCCTGGCGCGGTGGCGCGTCGCCCAGCTTCATCGACAGGCCGATGCGCTTGCGCTCCACGTCCACCTCCATGACTTTGACCTTGACGATGTCGCCGGTCTTGACCACTTCGCGCGCATCGTTCACAAACTTGTGCGCCAGCTGGCTCACATGCACCAGGCCATCCTGGTGCACGCCCAGGTCGATGAAGGCGCCGAACTGGGCCACGTTGCTCACCGTGCCTTCCAGGATCATGCCTTCCTTCAGGTCCTTGATATCTTCCACGCCATCGTTGAAGCGCGCCACCTTGAAGTCCGGACGCGGGTCGCGGCCGGGCTTTTCCAGCTCGGCCAGGATGTCCTTGACGGTGATCACACCGAATTTTTCGTTGGCAAACAGCTCGGGCTTTAAGGTCTTGAGCATGTCGGCGCGGCCCATGATCTCGGCCACGGGCTTGCCCGTCTTCTCCATGATCTGCTCTACCACGGGGTAGGTCTCGGGGTGCACGCCGGTCATATCGAGGGGGTTGTCGCCCCCCCGGATGCGCAAGAAACCCGCGCTCTGCTCAAACGTCTTGGCGCCCAGGCCTGCCACGTCCATGAGCTGCTTGCGGCTCTTGAACGCGCCATTGGCCTCACGCCAGCGCACCACCGCCTTGGCCACGCTGCCCGACAGGCCCGAGACACGGCTGAGCAAGGGCACGCTGGCCGTGTTCAGGTCCACACCCACGGAGTTCACGCAGTCTTCCACCACCGTGCCCAACGTGCGCGCCAGCTCGCTCTGGTTCACGTCGTGCTGGTACTGGCCCACGCCAATGCTCTTGGGGTCGATCTTGACCAGCTCGGCCAGCGGGTCCTGCAGGCGGCGTGCAATGGATGCCGCGCCACGCAGGCTCACGTCCACATCGGGCATCTCTTGCGAGGCGTATTCGCTGGCGCTGTAGACCGAAGCACCGGCCTCGCTCACCACCATCTTTTCAATCACGCGGTCCACCTTGGCCGCCAGCTTGATCAGGTCGGCGGCCAGCTTGTCGGTCTCGCGGCTGGCCGTGCCGTTGCCAATCGCAATCAGGTTCACGCCGTGCTTCTCGGCCAGCTTGGCCAGGGTATGCAGCGAGCCCTCCCAATCGCGACGCGGCTCGTGCGGGTAGACAGTCGCGGTTTCCACCAGCTTGCCCGTGGCATCCACCACGGCCACCTTCACACCGGTGCGGATGCCAGGGTCCAGGCCCATCACCACACGCGGCCCAGCCGGCGCGGCCAGCAGCAGGTCGCGCAGGTTGTCGGCAAACACCTTGATGGCCACCTTTTCAGCGTCGTCGCGCAGGCGGGCGAACAGGTCGCGCTCGGTCGAGAGGCTGAGCTTCACGCGCCAGGTCCAGGCCACACACTTGCGGATCAGGTCATCGGCCTTGCGGCCCTGGTGGCTCCAGCCCAGGTGCAGGGCAATCTTGCCTTCGGCCATGCTGGGCTTGCCGGGTTCGGGCTCCACGGGCAGCACCAGCTTGGCTTCCAGAATCTCCAGGCCCCGACCCCGGAACACCGCCAGCGCGCGGTGCGAAGGCACGCGGCCGATGGGTTCGTCGTATTCAAAGTAGTCGCGGAACTTGGAGACCTCGGGGTCGTTCTCGTTCTTGGACTCGACCTTCTTGCTGCGCAGCAGCCCCTCGGCCCACAGCCATTCGCGCAGGTTTTGCACCAGTGCCGGGTCTTCGGCCCAGCGTTCGGAAAGGATGTCGCGCACGCCATCCAGCACTGCGGGCACGGTCGAAAAGTCCGCGCCCGTCTTGCCATCGTCCAGCACCTCGGGCGGCTTCGTGAAGGCGGCAGCCTCCACGGCGGGGTCCAGCGTGGGGTCGGCAAAGAGCTTGTCAGCCAGCGGCTCGATGCCGAACTCGCGGGCCATCTGGCCCTTGGTGCGGCGCTTTTGCTTGAACGGCAGGTAGATGTCTTCCAGCTCCTGCTTCGTTGGAGCTGCGGCAATGGCAGCACGCAGCGCATCGGTCAGCTTGCCCTGCTCGTCAATGCTCTTGAGCACCGCAGCGCGGCGGTCGTCCAGCTCGCGCAGGTAAGACAGGCGGGCTTCCAGTTCACGCAGCTGGATATCGTCCAGCCCACCGGTGACTTCCTTGCGGTAGCGCGCGATAAAGGGCACCGTGGCGCCCCCGTCCAGCAGCTCCACCGCTGCGCGCACCTGCTGTTCACTAACCCTGATTTCTGCGGCCAACTGCCGGATGATCTGCTGCATGTGTGGGCAAACTCTCTGAGACTCGGTCAAACAAACGAACAAAAACGCGAAGCGCGGGAGTTTGCCACAGGCACTATTGGTAACAACCCGTGGGAACAACCGGCCTTGCCATGAGGGCGGGGTGGGCTGTCTAGAATGCTCCAGCCTCCAAGACCGCCCCTTCATGCAGCCCCTGCCCTTCCCCATCCGCACAGAATGCCCGCCCGGTGCCTGTGTCTGCGACCGGGACGCACTGCTGCAATCCCCCGATGCCAACGTCGACACGCGCATCCTGCAGCTCACCCAGGTCGAAGAGAAGAAGTTGCTGCAGCGGCTGGAGAACATCGCCAGCCTGAGCGACCTGCGCCGTTTGCAGGAGCGCATGGAGCAGCAACTGGGCCTGCGGCTGACCATTGCCCCGAGCCCCAATGAGGTGCGCACGCTGCGCGGCATCACCATCCTGGTCCATGAGCAGCGCGGCCTGTGCCGCAAGACACGCCAGGCCATTCCGGCGGCCATCAAGAAGGGCATGGACCAGCGGCCGGAGATCACGTACGAGCTGCTGAATGAGGGCGGGTTGTTCTCGGGGTTGTGACCCCGCGCATCCGTCTCTTTGCCCACCCGCCCTGCCCGCCGCATGCAAGACGACCTGTTCGGCAGCCCCGAAGCCCCAACACCTCCTGTGCCTTCGCGGCATTCCACCCGGCCGACCAAAGCCGATGCGCCCGAAGCCGCAGAACACGCCGCGCCGCCTGCCCCGCGCAAGCGCTCCAGCCAGGTAACCGCCATGGCGCACGACGATGCGCTCACCGCCCTGGCCGACGCCTTGCCCCGGCAGTTGCGCCTGGGCACCTCCAGCTGGACCTACCCCGGCTGGAAAGGCCTGGTGTGGGAGGGCGAACATTCCGACACGCAACTGTCCAAGCAAGGCCTGGCGGTATATGCCCAGCACCCGCTGATGCGCACCGTGAGCATTGACCGCAGCTTTTACCGGCCGCTCACCGTGAGCCAGTACGAAAGCTACGCCTCGCAGGTGCCCGACGACTTCCGGTTTGTGGTGAAGGCACCAAGTGTGGTGACCGACGCCCTGGTGCGCAGCGAAGACGGCCGGGGCCGCCAGGCCAATCCAGCATTCTTGAGCCCCGAACTGGCCCGCAGCGAGTGTGTGGAGCCTGCCCTGCAAGGCCTGGGGCACAAGCTGGGCGCACTGGTGTTCCAGCTCAGCCCGCTGCCGCTGGCGCAGCTGGACCGCCTGCCGCTGCTGCTGGAGCGCCTGCGCACCATGCTGCTCGCCCTGCCAGCCCTCGCGCCCACGGCGCCCGATGGGGTGATTGCGGTGGAAGTGCGCGACCCCGAATGGCTGACCCCCGACTTTGCCGCCGTGCTGCGCGAAGCCGGTGCCACCTACTGCCTGGGCCTGCACGCCAAGATGCCGCCACTGCAGCAGCAGCTACCGATGCTGCGCGCGCTGTGGCCAGGCCCCCTGGTGTGCCGCTGGAACCTTAACCCGGTGCATGGCCCCTATGGCTATGAAGAGACGGAACGCCTGTACGCCCCCTACGACCGCCTGCACCACCCCGACCTGCCCACCCGGGCGGAGCTGGCCAGCGTGATTGCGGGCATCACGCGCCGGGGGCAGAACGCTTTTGTGACCATCAGCAACCATGCTGAGGGCTGCGCGCCGCTGACGGTGCGCGGTGTGGCCGACGAAATGGCTGCGGTGCTGGCGGCAGCGCCCCGCTGATGTTCACGCGCACCAGCGGCGCCACAGCGTGTGAGTCTGAGCGCGGTGCGAGCCGGATGCCGTGTACCGCTTTAGAAAGCGAAATACTCACATATTCATAGCTGCCAGCGCTTATCCATCAAGCGCTAGAGGCACTTTTTATTAAAATTTTCTACAGGCGCTTGTGGCACGGGTCAGGAGCCTGTCGGACTTGGAGCGTCGATAGCGAAAATTGGCCCCAGCGAGGACAATTTTTGCCGGATTTGCAGTCCCATAGCTCAGCTATGGGGCAAAAAGACGGTGAAAAATGGACCGTTGCGGTCAATTTGCAGCCGACGATTTCCAAGTCCGACAGGCTCCTAGGCATGCACCATGGCCCCGCGCCTGCCACCCAGCGTGATCCACGCCAGCGCCACGCCCACCAGCGCCCCGGTGGCCATGCCGACTACCATGGGCAGGGGCTTGCCGGTGGCAAACAGGCCGACCACGCCCATGGCCAGGGCGCCCGTCAGCATTTGCAGCGTGCCCAGCAGGGCCGATGCCGTGCCGGCGATGGCGCCATGTTTCTCCAGCGCCAGCACCGAGGTGGTGGGGATCACCAGCCCCATGAGCGCGCTGGCCACAAAGTACAAACCGATCAGGACGGCCAGGTCATCGCCGCCCAGCAGGTAGTACAGCAGCAACGACGCCATGACCGCGCCCGAGGCCGTGGCCGCGACCTTCACCACCCGCACCATGCCAAAGCGCTCACCCAGCGTGGCGGTGAACTGGGAGGCGCCGATGAACGCCGCCGCGTTAACCCCAAAGGCCAGGCTGTACTGCGTGGGCGTCAACCCGTAGTGGTTGATGAGCACAAACGGCGAGCCCGCCAGGTACACAAAAAACCCGGCCATGGCGCAGCCGCCAATGAACACCAGGCCCAGGTAGTGCCAGTCGCGCAGCAGCAGCGCATAGGCGCGCAGGGCGCCGCCCAGGCTGCTTTCCACGCGGTCGGACGCGGGGCGCGTCTCCTGCAGGCTGCCGTACACCAGCGCCAGCCCCGCCACGGCGGCCACGGCCACCACCCAGAAGACGCCGCGCCAGCCCGTGAGCGCAATCACCCCGCTGCCCGCCAGCGGCGCCAGGATGGGCGACACGCTGAACACCAGGATCAGCAGCGACATCAGCCGCGCTGCATCGGTGCCCGTGTGCAGGTCGCGCACCACGGCACGCGGTATGGCCATGCCCGCCGCCGCGCCCAGGCCCTGCAAAAAGCGCAGGGCCACCAGGGTTTCGATGTCACTGGCCAGCGCACACCCCACGCTGGCCACCGTGAACAGGCCCAGGCCAAAGTACAGCGGCGGCTTGCGCCCCACCATGTCGGAGATAGGGCCGTAGAACAGCTGGCCAGCCCCCAGCGCCAGGAAAAACGCCGTCAGGCTCCACTGCACAGCGCCCACCGACGCCCCCAGGCTGGCGCCAATGTCGGGCAGCGCGGGCAGGTACATGTCGATGGCAAAGGGGCCGATGGCCGAGAGCAGGCCCAGGATGAGGGCCATTTTGAGGAAGCGGGAAAAATGCATAGCCGCCCATTGTCACCATTTCGGTGCACACCACTCGGGTAAACCCTGAATGAATGGCCAAAAGCGCTACCCGGGCACGGCAGGTACTGCGCCCACCCTTCAGTCCGGAGCCAGTTCGATGCGGTTGCGCCCGGCCTGCTTGGCCCGGTACATAGCGCGGTCGGCGCGGCGCACCAGTTCTTCGGGGGCCTGGTCACGCTGGGGCACAAGGCTGGCCACGCCAAAACTCACGGTAACGATGCCAAAGGGTGCCCCCTCATGCGGCAAGGCCAGCGCCTGGATGGCCTGCTGGATCTGGCGGGCCACTTCCATGGCAGCCTGCGCATCCGACGCGGGGAGCAGCACCACAAATTCTTCGCCGCCAAAGCGCGCCGCCAGATCACCGTCGCGGCGCCCGCCGGTTTGCGCCAGGGTCAGGGCCAGCGCCTGCAGGCAGGCATCGCCCGCCAGGTGACCATAGTGGTCGTTGAAGTGCTTGAACACGTCCACGTCCAGCATGATCAGCGAGAGCGGCGTCTGCGCCCGCTGGGCGCGGGCCCATTCGTGCGCCAGGGTCTGGTCAAAATGGCGGCGGTTGGCAATGCCGGTGAGCCCATCGGTGTTGCTGATCAGTTGCAGCCGCTGGTTGGCCTGCGCCAGGGCCTGGGTGCGCTCTTCCACCAGCGCCTCCAGCTCCAGGTTGCGCTGCTGCAGGCGGCCTACCGGGTACACCTCGCCGTCACGCGCCAGGCCGTAGGGGATGGAAATGCTGCTGTGGGCAATCTTCCAGTCGCCCTCCTCATGGCGAAACACCAGCACCAGCCGCGCGGTCTCGCGGGCAAACAGTGCGTCAGGAATGGGCAGCCGGATGTGGAAAAACGCCGTGACGGCCACCACGTCATCGCTCAGTTCCTGGGGGAAGAGGTCCACCACGTCAATGCCGATGCGGCCGGGCACCTGGGCAAAGTCCTGCAAGGTGACGTCAACCCAATCGCTACGGCTCTTGACGAGCTGGTCGCTGCTGCCCGCAAAGCCGCTGAAGTTGTCGCTGAAACGGGTGACAAGCCTTGCATCCCGTGCGGCATACATTTCGATGTATTCATCAAACAACAGGCGGATCAGTCGCTGGCGTTCCGGTGACATGGGCGGGTTCCTCTGGAGCAGCGTTGGGGTGGTGCGTGCGGCCTGCTGTGCAGGCGGGGCTGGGCGCTCTGATGAATGTAGCACTGCGTGCGCGTGCTGTGCCCCCTGGACGGCCCGGAACACCCAACACTCTGATGACGCGGTTGCAAGCGTTGGGTACACGTGAAGGGCCCGTTGGAGTCGAAATCCTCGGCACTGCGCTCGCACTAGACGCTCAAGGCCCGAGAGGCGCCAGGCTAGGAATGTGGCCTCGGTTGCGCGATCAGGGATGCAGTTCGGTTCAGCGCGCCCACATAGGGCCCACGGTCGGCGATGTGGTCATCGCCGTCGCGCTGGGGAGGACAAAGTGATAAATGTTGTCGTTCAGATAACGCGCAACCTCAAGCACGTCGTCCTCGCCCCACGCCAGCTTGGCCTCGCCCTGCCACTTGCGCACCTCTGACCGCAGGCTCGTCCAGTCTGTGACGGCCTTACTGGCGCGCCAATGCAGCTGCACGGTGTGACAGGCGCTGCAATGTGTCGCATAGAGCAATTCGCCGCGACCCTGGGCCATAGCAGGGTTTGCAACCACTGCGATGCAGAATACAGTGCCAACAACAACCCCACGCAAGACCAATAGCTTCGATAGGTACGCTGTCATTCATCTGCTTTCAAAGGGTGAATCCCGCAACACCCGCAATGCCGATGGGCTGGGCGCCGCAGCCTACCGACGCGGCCACCCAGAAGGTTGCAGTGTCCCCGAACGATCACACGACCTCGGAACCATGGCGAGCACACTGCGGGGCGGGTTCAAGCCGCCCACGCGAACGAAGCGAGTAACAGCAAAACCGCGATAGCAGCCATGGTCGTCCAAAACCGATTCGCGATGATTTCGTTCATGGCCTTGACCTCGCTTCGGAGTAAAAAGAACCGCCCGCGCGCGCGCCGACACTCCTTCACGTGCGTAGACAATTCGGCCAGTTCTGCGGGCGTCGGGCTGGGCATTTCACCGAATGCCGACGTGCTCCACTGAAGTGTTTGACGGGGAGAGGTTTGCATAAACTGCTCCAATGTTTGGGCGCAGGGTGTCCACGCCCGTGGTCAATCAATATGCGGCAGACCTGGAAAGAACGCCCATGCCAGCGCCATCGCGCCGCACCATCCGCCCACATGGTTGCGCCCTTGAGGCGAGGTGTACCGAGGGCGCATCAAGTCGCGCCAGAAGTTCCCGATGCGCCTCCCTTGGGCATCAGCGGATGCTGAACGAAGGGTGCGGATCGACGCAATTGCTCCAGTGCATCCAGGCACCCGTCAAGTACATCGCCAGGGGCCTGTAACAGAGAGACCGCGCCATCGGACGGAGCCCTTCCGCATGCCGTCCGCGCCAAAGTTTCGAGCACAGCCCTGAACAACAGATCCCAATCCTCCGTTTCAAGGCCTGCGGCTGCGGGCTGAGGATCGGGCGTGTTGGGGGGAGGTCGCACCGGCAAACTGGTCTCCGTCAGGCTCGGGGAGGCATCCACAAGGGGCCACGGCCTCGATAGCCCTCCCTGCGCTTCCTGTCGTTCGGTCAGGGACTTCGTTGAAAACAATGGAAAGGCTGATTGAAACCTGCTTCGCAAGGTCATCGCCTTCGACATGTCGGGTTCAGTCATTGTCATTGGATTGCTCCTATCAAAATTCTTCGCACTCACCATGCGTGTCCGTTGGGGGTGAACTTGCCACTTGCGCCAGATGGACACCCCAACAGCATGTTTTTAAAACGCGGCCACCTCTGCGTCTGTACGGTTGCGCACTCTGCCGAGCGCCGCAGATGCGCTGCCTGCGCGGGTGCAGGCAAAGTCGTCGATCCGTCAAAGGCAAGATCGATCGGAAACTGACAGAGATCAAACAAACAGCGGCTATTCGTGTGGTGGCGGACAACTCTTACGTTTCGGAACATGGCGTTTTCTTGGGGGGTGGCATTACCGTTCTGCTGGTCGGTTTTCGATCTTTGCCGCCAGGCATCACCCGAAAGGAAAATCGTGATCTTTGATGCCCACCCCGTAGAAAACCTCTTGGTGAGCGCGCTACCGGATTCAGACCAGCGCCGCTGGCACCATCTGCTCGAACCTGTGCATTTGCAACTGGGCCAGGTGCTCAGTGAGTCTGGGCAGACGCCCAGCCACGTCTACTTCCCGACCACCGCCATCGTGTCCATACTTCACGTCCTCCAGGACGGCTGCTCTACAGAAGTTGCGATGGTGGGTCGTGAAGGAGTCGTGGGCATTTCATCCTTCCTGGGGGGCGTAACCACTCCGAGCTGCAGCGTCGTTCGAAGTGCCGGTCAGGGTTTTCGGCTCGCGGCCCGCCTGATCCAGGAAGAGTTTGAGCAGCATGCAACCGTCAAGCAGCTGATGCTGAAGTACACGCAGGCGCTGATGTGCCAAATGCTCCAAAACGCAGTCTGCAACCGACATCACTCCGTTGAACAGCATATCTGCCGTTGCCTTTTGGAAAGCCTGGATAGGCTGGGAGGCAACGAGCTCGTGATGACACATGAGCTCATTGCACAAATGCTCGGCGTGCGGCGCAGCGGGGTCACCGAGGCAGCGCTGAAGTTGCAGGCAGCGGGATTGATCCGTTACCACTCAGGCCACATCACGGTGCTTGACCGTCGTGGCCTGGAGCACCGCAGCTGCGAGTGCCTCGCCGTCGTGAAGCGCGAATACGCTCGGCTGTTGCCAGACTTGAGGGCGGCTTCAGACACCTTCTCTCCAAGGGATAGCGCCCTGGTCCCTGACCTCCGTCTTGTTCACTCTTGAGGCTTCGAGAACTCGTTCCATCCCTTTTACCGTTCACACCATTCACTGTGCATGCCCTTCCCCCGGAGGCTGTCGAGCGGCTTTCACGCACCGTGGGCGATCCAAAAACCTGCGCGAACCAGCAGGGCTGGTCGGTGGCACTGAACCTCAACGCCCTGCGGTGCGCTGGACTGAAGGCACGCCCTAACCAGACGCCGCAGGCGCCAGGAGCACCAGGATGAAACGACCCGAAGACACTTCCTTGTCGGCGGTGCACAGGAGCGTTCGGGAGACGCCGCCCTGTGCCAGAAAATGCAACTCGCACGTCTGAGGGGGGGCACCTGCGCGCGCTTGTGCGAGCATGCTCTGCAACTGTGCGTTGCTGGCCGCAGTCAGGAAACTGGCGAAAGATTGGCCCAGCACACCATGGCTGGCAGCACCCAGCAGGCGGAAGCCAGCGCGGTTGATTTCGCACACCACAGTGGTCTCATCGATGACCAGGAACGCAGCGGGCGCACGCTCGACAAGGTTCGTTTGGCGCGCCAAGTGGTTCTCCAGGTCGGCCCGGGAGTGCCGAAGTTCCTCGTGCTGCATATCGACCTCGACCTGGTGGACCTGAAGCTCGTGCAGCAGCGCCAGGGCGTCACCGGCAGTGGACGGCAATGACGCAAGCTTGTACAGAACCGCCATGGCCTCTGATGTGCTGGTGCGTGCAAGGTCGCTTCGGACGCCACCCGTTAGCTGCCCCGTCGCTCGCTCGCGCAAGCTCGACAAATAGGACGAAGATTCTGCGAGGTGTGACATGAATGCTCCTGAAAAGAGTGTGCTATCCGCAGTCGCTCTGACTCTACCCCTTGCGAAGGCGAGATTCGAGCTCTTTCGCCGCGGTGATGTCGATGAGGGTGATGACCACGCCCTGGATCACGTCGGCGAGCGTTCGGTAGGGCTTGATACGCACCAAAAACCAGAATCCATCGGTCGTCGTGATTTCTTTTTCCGTGAATGTCAGCGTCTTCAGGGTTTGCCTGGCGTCGTCATTGAGCGCAGGGTAATTCAGCGTGCTGGCCAGGTCGGTCAACGGTCGGCCGATGTCTCCTTCTCGCAGGTGGATGATGCGTGTGATTTTCTCGGTATAACGGCGCACGTTCAAGGCGCTGTCCAGAAACAGGGTGGCGATGTCCGTGCTGTTGAGCAGGTTTTGCATGTCGCTCTGGGCCAGCGCCAGATCGTCCAGTTTGGTTTGCAGCTCCTGGTTCAGCGTCTGAAGCTCTTCGTTCATCGACTGCGACTCTTCTTTGGAAGTGGTCAGTTCTTCGTTGGCAGACTGCAGTTCTTCATTGGTGGACTGCAACTCTTCGTTGGCCGCCTGCAACTCCTCTGCCGAGGCCCTCATCTCTTGGCGCAGGGCTTGGATTTCGTCTTTGCAGCGCTGCAGCTCCTCGACCATCTGCGGATCAGCGGCACCTGCAGAGGCCCGGCGCCTGCGCTTGGCCAGGACCGGCGCAGCCACATCGCGAAAAACGATCATTGCCAGCCCAGCCAAGGAATGGGGTTCCTGCATCAGTTTGACGATCACATCCACAGAGGGCTGCGTGGGCTCTTCGCTCAGGCGCAGCCCGCGCACCTCCACGCGGCCTTTGTCCTGAACGGCTTGCCGCAGCGCCGCCGCAATTTGCGCCCTGATGGCAGGTCGGGCCATCACATGGATGTTCCAGTTGGCCTTGCCGGACGCTGGCTCCAGGTATTTGCCCACGCTGCCGTTGATGTACACGACATCGCCTTGGTCGGTGACCAACACGGCGGCGGGAGAGAATTCTTGAAGCAGCGCTTGCTCGGCGTGGGTCTGCAAATTGGAGGGAAGCACAACAGCCGAAGGGGACACCTTGAACTCCTGGGGAAGCCGGCTGGTCGCCCGGCGAAGGCTGATCGGAAAGTACGCCGAGCCAGCGTTGATTGAATTTTCAGTGCGCCAATAGAGCCGGGATTTCTGGCTTATCGGCGTAAAAAGCGCTTGCCAGGTGCCAATGGTCTCCGAACCTCCGAGCAACAACGCACCGCCAGGGCGCAAGCTGTAGCTAAAGAGCGGCATCAGCCGACTTTGCAGTGCGGCATTGAAATAGATCATCAAGTTGCGGCACGAGAGCAAGTCGAGCTTGGTGAAAGGTGGGTCGAGAATCACATCGTGCTGCGCAAACAGCACCATTTCCCGAATCTCCTTGCTGATCAGGAATCCGCCGCCCTGGCGTGTGAAGAATCTGGCGAGCCTGGCCGGCTCCACGTCGTCCACGATCTTCAACGGGTAAAGACCCTTGCGGGCCGCAGCGATGGCGTCCGCGCTCAGGTCGCTGGCGAAAATTTGCAGTGAACAGCGCTCAGCGCCGGGGTGCTCTTTCACCGCCTCCCTGAAGACCATGGCCATGGAGTAGGCCTCCTCGCCCGTGGAGCATCCCACCACCCAGGCTCGCAGACGGGCGCCCGGCGAGCAGCGCGCCAGCAGGGCGGGCATCACCACGTCCTTGAGCTCTTGCCAGACAGAGGGGTCACGGAAGAAACTGGTCACGCCAATGAGCATTTCCTTGAAGAGCAGGTCCAGCTCCTGCGGGTTCTCCTGCACGAATTTTTCATACGCATCGGTCGTGGTCAGGCCGTGTACGCCCAGGCGCCGCTGGATGCGTCGGCGCAACGTGCTGGGCTTGTAGTCCGAGAGGTCGTGTTTGCAGCGATCTCTCAGCAGGCCCAGGATGGCGTCCAGCGCCTGCCCGCGGTGGTTGCCCGCGTCGTCTTCGGGCGGCGGGGCAGTGCCATGCTTTTCGTCGATGTAGCGCCCGATGCGATCGGGCAATTCAGCCGCAAGACCGATGATGTCGATGCACCCTACCGCGATGGCACTTTGTGGCATGGAGTCGAACTGCGCGGACGCAGGCAACTGGGCAAGGGTCAGTCCGCCCTGCGACTTGATCGCCTGCAACCCCAAGGTGCCGTCGGACCCCATCCCCGAGAGAACCACGCCAATGGCCTGTTCACCCTGATCGCGCGCCAGCGACGCAAAAAGCAGATCAATGGGCAGTCTCATGCCGCGAGGCTGAGCAGGCTCTGCAAGGTGTAGCAACCCTCCCGCGACTGTCAGCTCCTTGTTGGGGGGTATGACGTAGACCACGTCGGGTTCCATGCGCATCGTGTCAGTCGCTTCGAGCACCTCCATCGCCGTGCAGCGCTGCAGCAGCTCTGCAAGCATTGCCTTCTGCGTAGGATCCAGATGCTGGACAACCACGTAGGCAAGACCACTCGACGGTGGGACGTGCGCCAGGAACTGCTCCAACGCGATCAGCCCCCCGGCCGATGCTCCCAACCCCACGGCACGAACTGCGCTCGAAGTGCGCGCCGCGATCCCGTGGCTTGAAGGTTGGTTCATGCCCGATTATCGGGGTACCCCTGCAGGGGGCGCCTGCGGGGGCTCACGGAGCCATTCAGCGCGCATGCCGCCAAGGCGGCGTCCCATTTATGTACGCTGGCAGACAGAAACAATGCCCCTTCACCGGCCACACTGCGCCCCAAGCTCCTGTAGCAGTGCGCCAGTTCCCACGCCGCCGCTGCCCAGATATCCCCTCCGGCCAAGACAACGGCACAGAAAGGACCAGCGCATGGGCATCCCCGAACGACAATTCCTGTTCAGCAAGACACTCACCACCTCGTGGCCCAGTGCCGCGCAAATCCAGCACTGGACCCAGGTCTTGGGGACACTGCGGGCGCGGCTTCTCAAGCGGGAACTACCGGGAGAGTCGCAGCTCCCCTTCCAGGCACCCGCCATAGTCCCCAAGCCGGGGCCGGATTTGAATCTGCTCGAATGTGTCGCGGCTCTGGAGGAAATGCACCAGGCGCTGCAGCGCGAGACCGCCCAGCGGCAGGAGTTGGAGCGCGCCTACCGCGGCACCCACAAGGCGCTCGCTCAGGCGGAGGCCGACCTCGCCTTCGTGCGCAGCGGCGAGTGCAAGGCACGCCACGAGGCGCTTCATGACGAGCTGACGGCCCTGCCCAACCGCCGTCACCTGCTGGAGCAACTGGGCCATGCCCTGGCCACGCGCCGCCCCGAACACGTGGGGCCCACGGTGATCTACATCGACCTCGACCACTTCAAGGCCGTGAACGACACCCATGGACACGGTGTGGGTGACGAGGTGCTGCGCATTACCGGCGCACGGCTGACTGCAGCGGTGCGCCACGGCGACCTGGTGGTGCGCCTGGGGGGCGACGAGTTCGCCTGCCTGCTGCAAGGCATGGCCGACGCTGCGCCGTTGCGCCAGCTGTGCGCCAAGTTGCTGAAGGCCGTGTCCCGCCCCATGAAGGTCGCCGACCTGCAACTGCTGGTGTGCCCCAGCATTGGCGTAGCCATGTGCCCCCAGCATGGCACGACGGCCAAAGACCTGATGGCATGCGCCGATGCGGCGATGTATGCGGCCAAGCGCGAACGGCGCGGATTCGCGTTCTACGGCGAAGTCGCGTGATCCTGCAAGCGCCCTCCTTACAAAGTAAAACACGCCCATGGGTACGGTTACGAACAGACCGCCACAGCGCACCATGGGACAGTGCAAACAACGGCCACCACCATGGTGGCTGTCTCTCCAAAGGACTGCTCCATGCGCCACCCCTCACCCCGCCAGCTTTCCGGCGCCCTTCTGGGGGCGCTTGCTGTGATGTCGCTGCAGGGCTGCAAGCGCATCGACATGGTCACCGACTGGACTCCAGCCAGCCCCTCCCCCACCGCCTACCTGGAAGACAGCGTGCTGGCGTCGCGGGTCCGCGCCGCACTCATCCTGTCGCCGGTGGTGAACAGCTTCAACATTGGCGTCGAATCGCACCAGGGGGTCGTGCTGCTCAGCGGCATGGCGGCAGACCCCACGCAGATCGATCTGGCCGTGTTTGTGGCGCAAACCGTGCCCGGTGTGAGTTCGGTGGACAGCTTCATGTTTTCCACGGGAATGCCTGCCGTCCACGCCACCGAGGACAAGGGCTATTCACCCGACCCCACTGCCTTGCAAGGCAAGAGCCCGCTGGGCAGCTTCCCGCACCCTGAACCTACGGGTATGGAGAAAGGCCGTTCATCCGCCCTCTCCACCCCCGCCCCTCTTGCCCTGGCGTCGTTGAGTCATCCCCTGGCTTCAGAAGGCGGCCCCACCACTGACACTGCACCTGCGCAAAGCCGCTGGGTGAGCCTGGCCCACCGCGTACTGGGCATTCGCAGCATTCAAGAAGAACTGTTGATCAAGCAGTAGGCGCTGCCCTTCCCCAGAAAGGGGCACAGCCGTGCGGGCCCGGCGCCCTCAGAGCCTCCTGAGGGTTTTCTGGATGGTCAGACTTTGACCTTCATCAATCGCTGATAGATCTGCTTGTCCGCGGCATAGCAGCTGCAGGCCTCGGCCTCCAGCGCCTTGCGGTCGAGCACCGTGAGTTCGCCACGGTGGTAGACGATCAACCCACTGTCCTGAAAATGGCTGGCCGCCTCGGTCACGCCCACGCGGCGCACACCCAGCATCAGGGCCATGAATTCCTGGGTGACGTGAAAACTCGCCGAATGCGACCGGTCCTGCATCATCAACAGCCAGCGCGCCAGGCGCGGCGCAATCTGGTGGTAGCGCTGGCATGCCGCCGCCAGCGTCTGCTGGTGCAGGCGCGCCAGCAGGCAGGCCTGGAGCAAGGCCTCCAGTTCGGGAATCGCGTCGATCTGCGTGCGCAGCTGCTGGGCGCCGATGCGCCAGCTGGACCCGGCCCCCTGCACCAGCGCCCGCCAAGGTGTGGCCGCCAGCCCCAGAATCAGCTCCGACCCCAACATGGCCTCTGCCCCCACCATGCCGACTTCGAGTGGCGGGTGGCTGTCCACATCGATCACCAGGGACAGGAAACCTTCGATGGGAAAGTGGGCATGCTGCAGCGGCTTGCCCCGCACGCTCAGCTCTGCGGAAAGCACCAGCTCGAACGGCTCGCAATGGTCTAGCAACCGCTGGCGCACTGCAGGGGGCAATTTGTGAAGAAGGGCGTTTTCGGGGTGGTGCATCGGGGTGTCTCACGGGTCGGCCAGCGCCACTCAAAGAAGCAACATCATGGCAACCGCGCGGGGCGTGCCCAGCGCAGATCTTTGCCCAGTGTGGGCGGCCCCATGTACCGTGACTGTCTGCCAGCGTACACAGCGCCTTGCCGGACTGCCCTTGCTTTTCGAACCGGCTTAGAGCTGCTCGCAAAACTCAGCGCAGCGGCCCTGGCTAGGCGTTCCGTCGCAGGCAGTACAAGCGATACGACAAGACGGAACAACAACGCCAGGGGAGTTTTGTGAGCCGCTCCTATTTGGCAACGCCCTTGGGCAGCAAGCGGTCGTACTCTTTCTTGACAACCTCGTAGCACTCGCAGGTGCGCCCTTCCAGCCCCGGGCGATCCAGCACATTGATGCGCCCCCGGGCATAGCTGATGAGCCCCGCACACTGCAGCTTGAGGGCCGCCTCCGTCACGCCTTCGCGCCGCACGCCCAGCATGTTGGCGATCAGCTCCTGCGTCATCACCAGCTGGTTGCATTGCAGGCGGTCCAGGCTCAGCAGCAGCCAGCGGCACAGCTGCTGGTCCAGCGAATGGTGGCGGTTGCACACGGCGGTCTGCGCCATCTGGGTAATGAGTGCCTGCGTGTAGCGCAGCAGCAGGTGCATGACCGGCCCGGAGCGGGCAAACTCCAGCTTCATGGCGTCGGCGCGCATGCGGTAACCCGAACCCGCGCTTTGCACTACAGCCCGGCTCGGGGTAGAGCCGCCGCCCATGAAGATGGAGATGCCCACCAGGCCCTCAAAGCCCACCACTGCAATCTCTGCCGAAGCTCCGTCCTCCAGCACGTACAGCAGAGACACGATGGCGTCGGTGGGGAAATACACATACGGCATGGTTGCGCCGGATTCGTACAGCACCTGCCCCAACGCCAGTTCCACCGTCTCCAGCTGCGGGAGCCAGCGCTGCAACTCCACCTCCGGCAAAGCGGCCAGCAATTGATTCTGAAGGGGAGAGTCGGATCGTTTGATGGCGGCACCTTGTGGAACGCGGGGCGCACCAACATCGCGGTTGTGCCTGCCACGCTGGGCAAGTAACCAGTTTGTGGGGCCACGCCCTTCGGGTCTGTACGGTATCGCACATACACACATTTACCAAATGACTTCTGCCCATTCGCGCTACACGGCGCCTGCAACAGCGTCTGCCTGCCCCCGGAGAGGGATCACACAGCAGAGGTCTGAAGGGAGATCGACCCAGCGCAGCCGCTCTCCCACCTGGAGCCAGCGTGCGCCAGATGGGGCACTGTCCGGCAACGCGGCAGGCTCCGCCCCTGGGGCCATCCGCACCAGGATGAACCGCAGCGTGCGCCCACCGCGCACGAGCGTCAACTCTGCGCCCGGCCAGTGCGATGGCAGGCAAGGGGTGAAGAACAGCTCCTGCGCGCCCATCTGCAACCCCACGATGGACTCCACCGCCGCCCGGTGCAGCCAGCCCGCCGCGCCGGTGTACCAGCTCCAGCCGCCGCGCCCCACATAGGGTGGCTGGCTGTAGATGTCAGCCGCCATCACATAGGGCTCCACGGCGTACACCGGCCCCCACACCGGGTGCTGGGCCCGGTGCGCCGGGCTCAGGTAGGTGAAGTAGCGGTAAGGCACATCGAACGCACCGGGGTGCTCAGGCTCCCGCAGGGCCAGTTCTGCAGCGGCCATCAGCGCCCACACGCCGCCATGGGCATATTGCCCGCCGTTCTCGCGCACGCCGGGCGGGTAGGCCTGGATGTAGCCCGCGCTGGGCTCGGCATGGCGCAGCGGGGGCGCCAGCAGCTGGATCATGCCTGCTGCGGGGTTGACCAGATGCGCCTCGACCGCGTCCATTGCCTGACGCTGCCGCTCAGGCGCTGCGGCGCCCGAAAGCACTGCCCAGGCCTGTGCGATGAGGTCAATGCGGCCCTCGTCCCGCGTGTGACTGCCCAGGGCCGTGCCATCGTCAAAAAAGGCGCGCTGGTACCAATCACCGTCCCACGCCTGGTTTTCCAATGCGGCGCGCCAGCCGGTCAGGGCAGCGTCCCAGCGCTGCACCCGATCCAGATCGCCCTGATCGCTGGCGATCGGAATCCAGTCGCTGACGATGGCGCACAGGAACCACGCCAGCCACACCGATTCGCCGCGCCCACCATCACCCACGCGGTTCATGCCGTCGTTCCAGTCGCCGCCGCCCATCAGCGGCAGGCCGTGCGTTCCGGTGCGCAGGCTGCGGTCTATGGTGCGGGCGGCATGCTCGTAAACACTGGCCGTGGTGGTGCTGGCGCTGGGCGATTCGTAGATGTCTTCCGCCCCTTCGGGGATCGCAGAACCTTCAAGGAACGCCACCTGCTCCTCCAGCAAGCTGTGGTCTGCCGTGCGCTGCAGGTAATGCGCGCAGGCAAAGGGCAGCCACAGCAGGTCGTCCGAGAAATGCGTGCGCACCCCGGCTCCGCCCGGCGTGTGCCACCAATGCTGCACATCGCCCGCTTCAAACTGGCGCGATGCGCACAGCACGATCTGTGCGCGCAAGGTACCCGGCTGTGCCCAGGCAAGAGCCATGGCATCCTGCAACTGGTCGCGGTAGCCCGTGGCACCGCCCGCCTGGTAAAAGCCCGATTTGGCAAACAGGCGTGAAGACACCGTCTGGTACAGCAGCCAGCGGTTGACCAGCACGTCGAACAGCGGATCGGGCGTGGTCACCTGCGTGGCACCCAGCAGTTCGTTCCACCGGTCCAGCGTGGCCTGCTCGCGTGTACGGGCCGCCACGGCCATGGCCTCTTGCGCCAGCGAGCGTGCTGCAGCCTCGGTGGGTGCGTAGCCCATCAGGTACACGCGCTCGAAAACCGCCCCGGCCCGCAAGGTCACCAAACGCGACAGGGCTGCACAAGGGTCCAGCCCAAACCCGCTGCGCTGCCCCAGTTGCAGGGGTACCACCAGATCGCCCTGGGCATCGAAGAACTCGCGGCGGTCGCAGGTCCAGTCCAGGCTGTCGTTGGCACGGTCGTCCGTGCCCGGCCCAGCCGAGGCTTCGCAGAAAAAGGCCGTGCCCCCGCCCAAGCCTGCGGCCGCCTCGGTCTGCGTGCACAGCAGGCCCAGCAAGCGGCCATCGGGCAGTGGTGCAAAACACGGGGCGGTGGCCAGCGTGGCACGGTCGCAGCGTTTTTCGCCCATCATCCACTCCACCATGCCCACCAGGCGCAAGTGCTCGCGCCGGTTGCCCAGGTTTCGCACCTGCACAAACACCTGCTTGATAGCGGTGGCGGGGTCCACGCACCAGCGCACCTCCACCTCCAGCGCGCCTCGGCGGTGGCGGATGGTGGTGGTGCCCTGGGCGTGCTCCACGCGGTACGCCACATCGGCCGCACCCCAGGCCGAGGGCGTCAGGCCCCACACCTCACGCGTGCGGCGGTCCTGCAGCAGCAGCCATTCGGCAGGCGGGTCGGCCACCGGGTCGTTCGACCATGCGGTGAGCTGGTTCAGGCGGCTGTTGAGCGCCCAGGTGTTGCCCGCGCCAGTTTCCGACACCATGGCCCCCAACTGGGCATTGGCCAGCACATTGACCCAAGGTTTGGCGGGCCGCAGCGCTGCCGACACATCAAAGCCAAAGGTGCCGGTCACCAGTGCAAAACCGCCCACCGGCGCGGGCACCCGCGTGCTGCCCTGGTGCGTGGGCACCTCGTCCGTAGCGCCGCCGCGCCAGGGGCCGGCCATCGAGACGCCATGGGCCGCCACCCAGGCCTTTACCTGGTGTATGAGCGCATGGCCATCGGCCTGCAGGGTGATGCGGGCCAGGCTCACCAAGGTGCCCAGCTGCGCAGCCGACAACTCATCCAGCCTTAGCACCCGCAGGCTGGTCACCGCCGGGCCGGTGTGTGTGGCCAGGTCGGCATCGTGGTGCTCGCGCAGCAGCGTCAGCTCCCGCTGCAGGGGCATGTGGTACGAGTGCGATTCACTGCTGAGCACCACCAGGTCGCAGGCCACACCGCCATGCGCCCATTCGCGCAGCGCCTGGGCCAGCGTGCGCAGCAAGCCCATGCCCTGGGGCGATCCGGCCATCACAAGCACGATGGGCCGGTCGCCTGAGAGGCCCAGTTGCCACAACGTGCGCCGGTCACACACGGGGTGGGCGGCCTGGGCCTCGGTCAGCACGCCCACGTAGGGGGTGTGGACCTTGGGCAGCGTGAACACCAGCGCCGTGGTCAGTGCCTGCAGCGCGGGCAGGTAGTCGCGGTGCGGGCGGTGCGACGCCCACTGGATGCTGGCCAGCGTGGCCGACATGGCCGAAGCGCGCTCCAGATAGGTGGGCTGGCGGTACTTGTCGATGATGGCCAGCAGCGTGGCCGGGTCTTGCGATGCCGCCGTGGCAAAAGTGACGCAGGCCTGCGCACCGGGCGCAATGCGCAGCATCACGCCCAGCGCCGCCACAGGGTCCAGGCCCGTGTCCAGCGATGCAGGCACTTCAGGCACGCGGCTGAGCAAAGCCAACGGCTGGCCGGGCGTATGGTTGCGCCCCAGCCAGAGCTGCCGGTCTGTCTGGCAACGCAGGCCCAGCACGTGCCCTTGGGTATCTGCGACAAAGTGCGCAGCCTGCAGGGTGGTCTCGGTCTGCAGCCGGGGCGTTCGGATGAACCGCAGCGCCTGCTGCGCGGGCAGCCAGTCGGCCGCGATGAAAAGGTTGGAGAACGCGGGGTGCGCCTCGTCGGCCGCGTGGGTGGCCAGGGTGATGTCCAGGGCCGAGATCAGCTCCAGCTCGATCACCTCATCACCCAGGTTGCTCACCACCACCTTGCGCAGTTCAATGTCGTCTTCCGGGCTCACCCACACGGTGGTGTGCACGCGCAGCCCCGGCCACAGTGCGTCAAAACACACGCGGTCGGTGTGGAAGATGCTGCCATACACCGCACGTGCATCGGGCGCGGGGTGGCTGGTGACGGACGCGGGCACGCTGGAGCCCATCTGCCGCACATACAGAAAGCTGCCATGTGCATCCCGCAGCGCATCGTCGCGCCAGCGGGTGATGCCCGTCTGGTGCCAGCGGCTCCACCCTGCCCCGTTGGCGCGCAGGGTAACGCTGTAGCGCCCGTTGCCCAGCAGGTGCGTGGGCTCCAAGACCTGGGCGCCCGGGGTGACGGGGCGCACATGGTCGGGCGTTTTTTGTTGGCGCGCATGCAGAGGCAGGCGCGGCGGTGTGGCCTGCAAGGTGGGCAGCTCGCGCGGTGCGCGCTCCTGCAGCAGCGGCAGCACGGCTTCGATGCGGGCATGCGCCGTACCCCAGCGCTGCGCAACACCACCCAGCAGCACGTTGGCCAGCGCCACGATGGTCATGCCCTGGTGGTGGGCCATGTAGGTGCTGACCAGCGTGAGCCGCTCGCCATGGGTCTGGCGTTCGGGCGTGAAGTCCAGCGCCTCGTAAAAACCGTAGCGCCCCCGCGCCGACAGTGCGGCCAGCGTGCGGAAGTTGGTGCAGGCTGCGCGGGCATCCACCTGGGTGGCCAGCGCCGTGGCATAGGGGGCAATCACCAGCTCGCCCACGGGCGTGCGGCGCAAGGCCAAGCGGGGCACGCCCTGCGGCGCGTACTGGTAGGCCAGCGTGTGGTCGCGCCCGGCATAGGCGCATTCGGAAATGCCCCAGGGCATGTCTTTGCCCAAGGCCTGCACCAGCGCCACATGCTCACGCAGGGCGGACCGCCCTGCCTCGCCCAGGGCGCTGTGATACGGCTCGTCCATGACCAGCGTAGGCATCAGGTACTCGAACATCGAGCCTGACCACGAGCGCAGCACCGCATGGTGGCCGCTGGCAAAGAACGGCCGCCCCAGGGCCGCCCAGTGCTTTACCGGCAAGTCGCCCTTGGCGACGGCCAGGAGGCTGGTGGTGCGCGACTCGGACGCGAGCAGGTCGTAGAACGAGGTGTCCAGCTGCTGCTCGTCCACCCGGTAGCCAATGTGCAACAGGTGCCGACGGGGGTGGTATAGAAACCGGAAGTCGGCCTGCCAGGCCAGGGCATCCAACGCCTCTGCCAGCCCCATGAGGCGCCGCGTGGCCTCGGGTGCGCCGCCGTTGTGTGCGGCCTGCTGGTCGCGGTCCACCGACTGCAGTGTGGCCAGGTGGTCGGCCAGCAGCCACAGCAGTTCGTCCTGCGCCGTGGGCGGGCTGTGCACGATGGCCGGGTGGCGTGGCTGGGCCATGCTGCGCAGCTCGTCCTGCGCCTGCGCCAGCAGCGCGCGAAACGCCGTGGCCTCCGGCTGGTGCGCCGGGTCCGGCAGACGCATTCCCAGCAGACGGCTCAAGGCGGACGAGGGCAGCATCCCACGCAAGCCCGGGTGGTGGACGCCCAGCCGGGGCTGCAGTCGAGCCAGCGAGGTGCGGATGGCCTGCGCACCCGCCAGCGGTGACAGTGGCTGCGCCGCCAGCGCGCTGCAGGCCTGCGCCACGGCCACCAGGTGCGCGCAGAGATTGCCGCTGTCCACAGTGGACACATAGCGCGGGTGCAGGGGCTGCAGGGTTTCGGTGTCGTACCAGTTCAGGAAGTGGCCCCGGTGCCGCTCCATGGCTTGCAGGGTCACGAGGGTGGCTTCGAGCCGGTCGAGCAGCTCCAGCGTGCCGATCCAGCCGAACTGTCGCGCGCAACTGGCACTCAGCAGGTACAGCCCGATGTTGGTGGGCGAGGTACGGTGCGCCACCATTTCATACGGGGCGGTCTGCAGGTTATCGGGCGGCAGGTGGTGGTTGGGGGCATCCACACAGCGCTCGAACAAACGCCAGGTGTCGCGCGCCACGCCGTGCAACAGGTCCTGGTCTTGTGCCGACAGTGTTGGGTTGCCCAGGCCAGACGGAACGCGGTTGGCCAGCCACACCAGCAGCGGCGACAGCGCCCACAGCGCCAGCAGCGGCCCCACCAAGGCCCAGGGTGCCTGGGTTCCACCGGCCCACAGCGCCACGCCACAGCCCAGCGCCAGCAAGGGTGCCGCCTTGTGTCTGCGCAGCGTGGCGCCCAGGCCTGTGATCAGGGTGTTCTGCGCAGCCTCGGCCGTGATCCACTCCAGCAGGTGCCAGCGGCTCACGGCCTGCCGGTGCACGGTGCGCACCACGGCATCGCCCAGCAGCAGCGCCTGCTGCGGCAGCAGGGCCAAGTGCCACACACCACTGGCCAGGGCCCTCAACAGGTCGCCCGACGCTTCGTGCACAAAACGCATGCCGACCAGCCCAAAACGGCTGGGCACCCAGCCCGCCAGCGCCCCCATCAAGGGCGCAGCCACATAGGCCGCGACCACCAGCGCCAGCGTGCTGGCCAACGGCAGGCCCAGCCCCGCCTGGGCCAGCACCACCAGCACCAGCGATGCAGGCGCCACGAGCGAGCGGCGCAGGTTGTCCAGCAGCTTCCAGCGGTTGACGGGCGATAAGCCCCAGCGCTGGGCCTGGGCCAGAAAGGGCCACAGCTGCCAGTCGCCCCGCGTCCAGCGGTGCAGGCGGGCGGCGGCGGTGTCGCTGTGTTCGGGCTCCGCCTCCACCAGCGTCACATCGCTGACCACGGCGCAGCGTGCCAGCGCACCTTCGAGCAGGTCGTGGCTCAGCACCTGGTCGGCCGGCAGGCGCCCGCCCAGCACGGCGTGCACCGTGGCCACATGCAGCAGGCCCTTGCCGGTGAAGCTGCCTTCGGCAAAAAAATCCTGGTAGACGTCGGACGTCATGGCGCTGTAAGGGTCCAGCCCCTGCTGGCCCGCAAACAGCCATTGCCACAACGAGGTGCTGGCAGAGGTGGGCAGTGGCGCCAGCACCCGGGGCTGCAGGATGCCGTAGCCCTGCACCACGCGCTGGCCTGTGGCATCCAGCCGGGGCTGGTTCTCTGGGTGCTCGGCCACCCCCACCAGGCTGCGCAGGCGGCCCGGGGGCAGCTGCGTATCGCTGTCCAGCGTGAGCACATAGCGGGTCTGGGGCGCCAGGTGCGAGAGTTCGCCCAGGTCCAGGAAGGCGCCTTGCCCGCCAGTGGCGAGGGCCGCCACCAGCTGTTCGAGCTTGCCGCGCTTGCGCTCCCAGCCGATCCACTGCTGCTGCGTGGGGCTGTAGGTGCGGGTGCGGTGCAGCAACAAAAACCGCGGGGCACCGCCCGTGATAGACAGGTGCTGGGCATTCAGGCCCAACATCAAGCCCTCGGCATGGGCCAGCAGCACGCCATCTTCGGGCAGGTCTTGCACATCGGCATCCACACCGTCGGTCAGCAGCGCAAATTGCGCAAAGGGCTCGGGGTTGGCCAGGTAATGCAGGTGCAGGCGGTGCACCAGCCGCTCGATGGTGCCGGTACTGCTGAGCAGGGCCGGGATCGCCACCAGCACACGTGCCGATACCGGAATGCCCGCTGGCAGCAGGTAGCGGGGCATGTAGGTCGGCCGGACAGATTCGCCAATGAGCCGGTTGACCACGGCCACCACGATCTCGGACACCGGCAGCAGCAACAAGACGGCGAGCAGCGCCAAGCCCGCAAGATGGGCTGCGCTGGTATCGGGCACCGCCTGCACACCCCACAGGGGCGCCATCAGCCAGGCCAACAGACCGAGCGAGCCCAGCAGCAAGGCGCCCAGGTACAGCGGCACACGCGACAGGCCCACCGCAGACCGCCACAGGGCCACCGCGTCGGTGGCATGTCGGCGCACACCCAGGGCATGCTCCAGCTGGTTGCGCCCGGCGCCTTGCAGCCAATAGCCTGCCAAGGCCTGCGCAGCTCCCGGATGATCTGGAGGCTCGCCGTCGGCACCCGACATCAGCACCAGCAGCGCCTGCGCCACGGCGGCCTCGCCCTGCCCGCTGCGGGCCGACAGGTTTTCGATGCCGTGCAAGGTGGTGTTGCGCGTGGACTCGTCTTCGGCCGCGAACACGGGCGACTGCAGCATGGCGCGCAGCACCAGGCTGGTCTGGCTGATGATGTCGGACCAGTCGGCCGCGCCCACCCGCCGCAGTGCCGTGACGGCATTGCCCATGCTCAGCTGGTCGGCGGCCTGGTTGATCTGCTGCTGGGCCTGCAACGCCACCAGGTCAGGCACAGCGGTCAGCAACCACTGCTGTACGGGCGTTGGCGTGCCTGCAGCGGCATGCCCGCCCACCACGCCGCGCCCCATCATCGACTGCGCCAGGTGGGCCAGGAACACCGGGGCCACGCCACGCTGCTCCATGGCTGCGCAGGCGGCATCCAGCGTCAACACGTTCAGGTCCTTGCTGCGGGCGGCGCACAGGCTGGCCAGCTCCTGCGCGGCCTTGTGGCTGGCCAGGCGCTCGGCCAAGCGGCGCAGGTTCTCCACCAGCACCACACGCAGCGTGGTGGGCAACGCCCACAGCTCCCCCTGACTCAGCTCGCGGGTCTGCTGGTAGGCATTCAGGTAGTGCACCAGCAGCGATTCATCAAACGCGCTGTCGGTATGGGCCACAAACGACCACGCCACACCGTACACACGCGGCAGGCCCACCAGCGGGGCGTCTTTGAGCACCGGCAGCGAGCGGTAGTAACGCGGTGGCAGCCCGGCCCGGATCTCCTTGAGCTGGCTTTCGATCAGGTGGAAGTTGTCAAACAGCCATTCAGCGGCGGGGCTGATGGCATGCTCGTCATGTGGTGCATCGAACAGGTAGCGGTATGCGGCCCGCAGCGCGCGGATGTTGCTCTGCAGGCGTGGGTAAAAGGTGGTGCGGCCAAACGGTGCCTTGCCTGCGTCGTGGGATGCGCCCAGGTGCCGGCCATGCTCTTCGAAGCGGGCCACGCCAAACACTTCGGCCCGCAAGGGGTCCAGCACCAGGCCTGCCCGGGCATCGAGCATGCGGTCCAGCGCAGAAGGAACCCAGGGCCATGGTGTGCGTAAGCCCATGCGTGCGCCCCCTATCGCACCAGCGATACGACCCCCACCAGCAACGTGATCAAGAGTGCAACGGTCACCACATGTTCGGCCACCAGGGTCTGCAGCCATGCAGCACCAGCGAGCAACTGGTCCAGCGGCCCGCGCAAGGCGCCGCAGTGCGCCAAGTGCTCACCCAGGTGGGACAGCTCCAGCAGCGATACGTCTGCCGGCTGCCCGACGCAAGACGTGTCCCACGCAGAGGCAAGGGTGGATGGATGGGACATAGGCGGCTCCTGGTACACAAGTGAATGGCGCCACCGCGTTGCGGCAGCGCTCTGATCCTCTTGTACAAGGGGCTGAGGCCGCGAGTCTGTACGCTGTCGAACAGACCACCAGAGAGGTCTTTTTCAGCCCAAAGGCAACCCACCAAGAACTGAAACGATCAGTTACCAATCAAAGAGCGATGGTGTTCCACCCGGGCACGCGCCTTCAATCTGAAGCATGCGCAGCTTGGTCAGCGCGCCGCCTCCGGCCGAAAAGCCGCCCGGCCGGTCACCCGCAGCCAGCACCCGGTGGCACGGCACCACGGGCGCAAACGGGTTCAGGCCCAGCGCCTGCCCCACGGCGCGCGACAGGCCCTTGCTGCCGATCTGTTCGGCCACCTCGCCATAGGTGCGCGTGCGGCCCGGCGGTATGGCCCGGGCAATGGCATACACCTGCTGGTGAAACGGCGAAATGCCGGACATGTCGAGCGGCACCTCGCACAGGTCGCGGGGCTGCCCCGCCAGCAGCGCCTGGATGCCTTCGATGGCGCTGCGCACGGGGGCGGGGTGCTCCCCAGACTGCGCGCAGTGTGAATGGCTGCGCAGCAAACGCGCCCGGGTCGCCTCGGCATCCGCCTCGGGCAACTGCACGGCCACGATGCCGCCCGGGCCCCAGGCAATGCCGCAGGTGCCGATAGCGGTGTCGAACAGCGCATGGCCGTGGCCAGGGGTGGCATCAGGCACAGTGCGGGCCCCTCCTTGCAGGTTTGGTGCTCACTACTCTTTTTATAGCTACCATCGATTACTGGATAAGCGCTAGAGGCTAATTTTTCTCATATTTTCGGCACCAAAGCATGCGCGTGCGCCATCAATCGGCCCGCAGCGCCGCGCGCAGTTGCGCGCCCAGCTCGGGCTTGGCGGCAAACGGGTCGGTGGGGTTGCGGCCCATCATCACGTCTTCCATGCGCGTCTGCACCGAGGCCAGTGCCTTGGGGTGGCTGTAGATGTAGAACTGGCCCTGGGCGGCTGCGTCGAACACCTTCTGCGCCACCTCGGCCGCCGTCACCTTGCCGCTGCCCACGGCCTTGTCGCTCATGGCCTGGCCGATGAGCTGGCTCTTGGTGGGCTTTTCGGCAGGCAGGTCGCCGGGGCGGTTGCGGTGGCTTTGGTTGATGCCGGTGGGCACAAAGAAGGGGCACAGCACGCTGGCGCCGATCTGGTCAGTGACCAGCGACAAATCCTGGTACAGCGTTTCCGACAGACTGACCACTGCGTGCTTGCTCACGTTATAGATGCCCATGTTGGGCGCCGCCAGCAGGCCCGCCATGCTGGCGGTGTTGATGATGTGGCCGCGCCAGGCCGGGTCGGCCTTGGCCGCTGCCAGCATCATGGGCGTGAACAGGCGCACACCGTGCACCACGCCCCACAGGTTCACGCCCAGCACCCATTCCCAGTCCTTGACGGAGTTCTCCCACACCAGCCCGCCCGCGCCCACACCCGCGTTGTTGAACACCAGGTGCGGCGCGCCAAAGCGCTGCTGCACATCGGCGGCCAGCTGCTCCATCTGCGCAGCGTTCGATACATCCACCTTGCGGGCCAGCACCTGGCTGCCTGCGGCCTGCATCTCGGCAGCGGCGGCGTCGAGCGCGTCCTGCTGCACATCCACCAGCACCAGGTTCATGCCGAGGCGGGCACCGATGCGCGCGCATTCCAGGCCAAAGCCCGAGCCTGCGCCAGTGAGGACGGCGGTTTTGCCGGAAAAGTTGTCGATCATGGTTTTTGTCTCCTTGAGTCCGTAACAATTTAGAGCGTTGGGTTGAAACTGGCGGGGCCCACGCCGGGGACGCCGAGCAAGGGCCGCCCCGCAGCGAGGGCGTCGTCCCCCTTCCCGGCGAAGCCGAGAGAAGGGGGAAGCGGCGCAGCCGCTCAGGGGGATGGTCTTAGAACATACCCAATGCGCGGGAAGTGCACATGCACCGTGCCCGCGCGCGGGTCGGTACGGCGCAGCGTGTAGCGGGTGCGGGTGGCAGCAATCAGCTCGCCCTCGGTGGGCTCCGTGCCAAAGCTCTCGGCGGAAATCGTGACCTGGCTGCCCAGCGGGATGCCGTGTTCGTCCTGGAAAACGTCGTCCATCAGGGGCAAAGGGTCCATGCCCGCGGCCACCGTGATGGCGTCCTGAGCGCTGAACTTTTCCATACGACCATGGCCCAGCGCTGCGATGCGGTCCATCCACTCCAGCACGGCGGGGGTGGCGGCAAAGATGTCGGCCATCACCGGCACACACTGGCGCGTGAACCACAGCGGGTGGTAGGCCGCAAAGTCGGCCAGACAGGGCTCGGCACCGAACAGGAAGTCGTGCTCCTCGGCCATGTGGGCGATGCGGCGCAGGTACGAGCGGTAGGCAGCCGTCGCGTCGGCCGGTCGCAGGCGCTGCATGCCCGCGCTCATCTCGCGGCGGTCTTCGCCAAACACTTGCGCGGCGGCAGGCGGCAAGTTGGCAAACAGCACCGCAGCGCCTCTGGGCTGCAGGTTGTAGGCCATGGCGGCCCAGAACAGCGTGCTATCCGCCCACTGTGCAAACACACGCGCCACGCCCTTGAGGTGCGGCGGGTACAGCACCGGCTCGGGCTGTTCATGCTCCAGCACATCGCAGATGAGGGCCGAATCGCAATAGATGTCGGCACCGATCTGCAAGAACGGCGTCTTGCGGTAACCCCCCGTCAGCGCCACCACATCGGGCTTGGGCATGACGCTGGGGATGATCACGGACTTCCAGGCCAGCTGCTTGAAGCCGAGCACCGCGCGGATCTTTTCGGAGAACGGCGACGAGGGGTAGTGGTGCAGGATGAGGTGGGACATGGGGTTCTCCGCAATATTCTGTAGGGTGAATCAGGCCGGGAGCGCACGGGCCAGGATGGCGTCAAGGTTTACACCCGCGCCCAGCGTGCCAAAGCTGTAGCCCCAGTCGCCGGAGAGGCGCGAGTCGCAAAACGCGCGGAAAACGGCACCGGGCGCACTGCGCAGCAGCAGGGCCGCCTGCACGGCCAGCGCCACATCCTGCGCGAGGCGCCGGGCCTCGGCCTCGGTGGTCATGGCGTCCACGCGCAGGGGCAATGCGCCGGCCAGACGGTCCAGCGCCGGGTGGGCGCCGCGTGCGGGTGCCAGTTCGGCGTCCAGAGCGGCAGCGGTGTCGGCGCGGCGCACGGCGCGCATCAAATCCAGCGCCATGATGTTTCCCGCGCCTTCCCAGATGGAGTTAAGCGGCATCTCGCGGTAGATGCGGGCCATCACGCCTTCGCCGCCCTCTTCCACATAGCCGTTGCCGCCCAGGCATTCCATGGCCTCCTGCGCAAACACGCTGCCGCGCTTGCACACCCAGAACTTGGCCACGGGTGTGAGCAGGCGGGCCATGATGGCCTCGTGCTCGCTCTTGTCTTTGTGGTCAAAGGCGCTCGCAAGCCTTATGGAGAGAGCGGTAGCCGCTTCACTTTCCAGCGCCAGATCGGCGAGCACGTTGCGCATGAGTGGCTGGTCGATGAGCTTCTTGCCAAAGGCCGAGCGCTGGCGCGTGTGGTGCAGAGCGATGCTGAGCGCCTGGCGCATGAGGCCGCTGGTGCCTAAAGCGCAATCGAGCCGCGTCATGGTGCCCATCTCCAGGATCTGCGCCACGCCACGGCCTTCCTCGCCCACGCGCCAGGCCAAGGCGTTGATAAATTCGACCTCGGAGCTGGCGTTGGCGTGGTTGCCCAGCTTGTCTTTCAGGCGCTGAATGCGGATGGCGTTCACGGTGCCTTCGCCACCATCAGGCAACACACGCGGCAAGAAGAAGCAGGTGAGCCCGCCGGGTGCCTGCGCCAGGATCAGGAAGGCGTCGCACATGGGGGCCGAGAAGAACCATTTGTGGCCGGTGATGCGGTAGCGCGCGCCCCAGGCGTCTTCACCATCGTGCACAGCCTGTGTGGTGTTGGCGCGCACGTCCGATCCGCCCTGCTTCTCGGTCATGCCCATGCCCATGGTGAGCGCGGATTTCTGCGAGAACAGCGCGAGGCGCGGGTCGTACTGCGTGCTCGCCAAACCCTTGCTCCAGTCCGCCCATACCGCTGAATTGCCTCGCAATGCCGGGGTCACGGCGTAGCTCATCGACACGGGGCACAGCACCGAGGGCTCGGCTTCTGTGAACAGCATGAAGCCTGCGGCCCGCTCGGTATGCGCGTGGCCCGTGTCCTGGCGCGACCATGGCGTGGCATGCAGGCCGTGGCGCAGCGCGGCGCCGATGAGGGCGTGGTAGCTGGGGTGGAACTCCACCACATCGGTGCGATGGCCGAAGCGGTCGTGGGTGCGCAGTTGGGGTTTGTAGGTGTTGGCGAGCCGAGCATGGGTCTGCATTTCGGCCGATCCCATCTCCGCGCCCAGCGCCGCGAGGCCCGCCAGCGGCAGGCTGGGGGCATGCAGGCGCAGCGCGTCCTGCAAGGGCTGGTTGGCGGTGAAGAGGTTCACATCGGCCCAGGGCGTGCTCTGGTTGAACACCTCATGGGTGACGGCAGGGCTGGCAGCGGTCATGGCGGCTCCTCAGGCGGCGGGGCTGTCACCCCGTCTCAGCATTTCGATGTGGGGGATATCGTCTTCCAGGTACTCATCGGACACGGCCTCAAAACCCAGGCTGCCGTAGAAGCCCTGCAGATGGGCCTGCGCGCTGATGCGGATGCCCCGCCCCGGCCAAGCCTGGCTGCAGCGAGCGATGCCCTCGGCCATCAGCGCCCTGCCCGTGCCGTTGCCACGCGCTTCCTTGGCGGTGACCACGCGGCCGATGGAGGGCTCGGGGTAGTTCACGCCCGGGTCCACCACGCGCAGACAGGCCTGCGCCACCCCGGCCTCGTCGTAGCCCAGCAGGTGGTAGGACTGCCTGTCCGCCCCGTCCGGGTCCTGGTAAGGGCCCTGCTCCAGGATGAACACCTTGCAGCGCAGCGCCAGCGCATCGTGCAGGGCGTGCACGCCCAGATCATCGAAGCGGGCCCAGGTCCACTTCAGCATCATCAGATCAGCTTGACCAGTTGCTTGCCAAAGTTCTTGCCCTTGAGCAGGCCCAGGAAGGCCTCGGGCGCGGCGGCAATGCCTTGGGCAATGGTTTCGCGCGGGCGCAGCTTGCCGGTGCCGACCAGCGTGCCCAGCTCCTTGAGGGCATCAGGCCAGACTTCCATGTGCTCGCTCACAATGAAGCCTTCGACTTTCATGCGGTTGATGAGCATGAGCGCGGGGTTGGCCATGGGCAGCGGTGCGCCGTCGTAGCCAGCGATCATCCCGCACAGGGCAATGCGGCTGAAGGCGTTCATGCGCAGCATCACGGCGTCCATGATCCAGCCGCCCACGTTCTCGAAGTAGCCGTCGATGCCGTTGGGGCAGGCTTCCTTCAGGGCCTTGGACATGGCCTTCACGTCGCTGTGTTCCTTGTAGTCGATGCAGGCGTCAAAGCCCAGCTCTTCCACGGCATATTTGCACTTGTCGGCGCCACCGGCAATGCCCACCGCACGGCAGCCCCGGGCCTTGGCCAGAGCGGCAAAGGCGCTGCCCACGGCGCCAGTAGCGGCGCTCACCACCACGGTGTCGCCTTCCTTGGGCGCAATGATCTTGACCAGGCCGTACCAGGCGGTCACGCCAGGCATGCCCACGGCGCCCAGGTAGTGCGACAGCGGCACATGGGTCGTATCGACCTTGCGCAGCGCGCCGGGCTGCTCGGCATTGACCACGCTGTACTCCTGCCAGCCGCCCATGCCCACCACCTTGTCGCCCACCGCGTACTTGGGGTGCTTGCTCTCGGCCACTTCTCCCACGGTGCCACCGATCATGACTTCGCCCAGCGCCTGCGATGCGGCGTAGCTCTTGCTCTCGTTCATGCGGCCGCGCATATAGGGATCCAAGCTCAGAAAGTGGTGGCGCACCAGCACCTCGCCGTCCTTGAGCGCGGGCGTGTCGGTGGCCACCAGCTTGAAGTTGCTGGCCACGGCTTCGCCTTGGGGGCGGTTGTCGAGAACGATTTGTTGGTTGCGTGGCATGAGAGGCTCCTTCGGAATGTCTATCACTATGAATTCAATAGCTGCTAGCGCTTATGGATAAAGCGCTAGGGGCCAATTTGACTTAAAAATATGACTCAATCGGTGGAAATGACCTTGAGGTCATTCACATTGCGCCCATCGACTGGCAGTCGCCGCACGTACTTGAACGTGCCCGTGGCATGGCAACACACCTTGCCCTGTGCGTCATACACCGTGCCTTCGGTAAAAGCCATGGTGGCCGTGCGGTGAATGAGCCGCCCCTTGGCCACCAGCGGCCCGCGTGCGGGCTGCATGAAGCTGGTCTTCATCTCAACGGTGACAACGCCCATGTCGGGCGTGTCGCTGCGCGCCGCCGTGGCCATGGTCACGTCCAGCAGCGTCATCGACGCACCGCCGTGGGTCACGGCAAACGAGTTGAGGTGCTCGGGCTGGGCTTCGTAATGCAGCTCAGACTCGCCGCCTTCCATACGCTGCAGCGTAAAGCCCAGGTGGTGGACAAAGGGAATTTCGACACCGAAACTTTTCAAGGGATTTCCTCAGTACACGAACTCAAAAACTGGCGCGGCCCAGACCAGGGCAGCCGAGCAAGGGCCGCCCCGCGGCGAGGGCTGCGTCCTCCTTCCCGGCGAAGCCGAGAGAAGGGGGAAGGCGCACAGCGCCTCAGGGGGATGTACCGAATTCACCCTCCCGTGACAATACTCACGCCCCCGTCCACCGCCAGCCATTGGCCGGTGATGTGCTTGCCCGCATCCGACGCGTACAACGCGCACAGGCCCTTCAGATCTTCATCATCGCCGAGACGGCCCAGCGGGGCGTGGGCGGCCAGCGCTTCCTCGCCCATGGCCTTGAGCGTACCCACTGTCATTTTGCTCGGGAAGAAACCCGGGCAGATGGCGTTGACGCGGATGTTGTACGCGCCCCATTCAGCGGCCAGTGCCCGTGTGAAGTTGATCACCGCGCCCTTGGAGGTGTTGTAAGCAATGGTGTTCATGCCCTTGGGGTTGCCGCCCAAGCCTGCTATGGACGCTACGTTGATGATGCTGCCGCTGCGGCGCGCGATCATGCTGTGCTTGGCGATGTGCTGACTCAGGATGAAGTAACCGCGCACGTTGAGGTTCATCACCTTGTCCCACGCGTCCACGGGATGGTCTTCGGCAGGGGCTCCCCAGGCTGCGCCTGCGTTGTTGACGAGGATGTCCACATGGCCCAGGCGCTCCAGGGTCTCGTCGGCCAGGCGCCGGATGTCGTCTTCCTTGGCGCAATCAGCGGCGATCCACCGTGCGTCGATACCCGCAGCCTGCAGGTCGGCGGCGGCTTCTTCCAGGTCAGACGCCTTGCGCGAGCTGAGCATGATCTTGGCGCCCGCTTCGCCCAGCGCGTGGGCCAGTTGCAGCCCCAGGCCGCGCGAGCCGCCGGTGACCAGTGCGGTCTTGCCGGTGAGGTCAAACAGTTGTTGGATGGTACGGGTCATGCTGAAAGTCTCCTTCGGTTTTGGATGGATCTGTCGTTGGGTGTTTGCCCCACGCGCCCGAGGATTGTGCGATGCAATGCGGGCGCTTTGTGTCGCGGGGGTGTCGGGCGTTCAGCTAAGAGCCTGTTCAAAATTTTTCTGGAGCCGCACAAGTGCCTTGCCGGGATGGGATGCAAGGCGCGGTGCGCCGCCGATAGCCCGTGCTATCGGCAAGCGCCGCAACGCCGTAGACCGCCCGGCAAGGCACTTGCCCGAAGGGTTGGAGTGGAATCGGGCGATTGGACGCCCCGGCTGCGTGCATGGGCACGAGCCCATGCGGCGCATCCGAAGCATCCACGTCCATCACGATGGCACTCCAATGCGGTCTCCAAAAAGACTTTGAACAGGCTCTAAGGGCCGGGGTCGGTGTGCAACCGGGCCCGCACCGCGATCAGCACCACACCCACCACGGCCAGCACCCCGCCGCCCACGATGAGGCTCCAGCCCAGAGCCTCATCGGTGCGGGCGGTGGCGATGCCCAGTATCAGCGTGAGCAACCCGCCGTAAATCAGCAGCCAGATGAGCTTGTGCAGGCGTTGCAGGGTGAGGTGCACCGCCATCAAAATGCCTCTTCAGGGAAGGCCGCGCAGGTGGCATCGCGCGTGCTCACCACCTGCAGCCAGGCACCGATCTTGGGCAACTCGTAGTGGAAGAAAAAGCGCATGCCGCCCATGCGTCCCACGCTCGCGGGCTGGGCCAGATCGGCATCCCGGGCCAGCGTGGCCAGGGCCACGTCCAGCCAAACCCAGGCGAGCACCGTGTGGCCAAAGGCCTGCATGTAGGGCACGGCATTGGCCAGCGCATCGGCAGGCTGGCCCGTGGCCCAGGCGGCCTTGGTGGCGGCGCCCACGTCCTGCAGCGCCTTGCCCAGCGCATTGGCATGGGCCGCCAGTGCGGGCACCTGGATCGCACGCTCGATGGTGGCGTTGATGCGCCCGGCCAGCAGTTGCAGGCCACGCCCGCCCTCCATCAGCACCTTGCGGCCGAGCAGGTCCATGGCCTGGATGCCGTGCGTGCCTTCGTGGATCATGTTCAGGCGGTTGTCGCGCCAGTACTGCTCCACCGGGAAGTCGCGGGTGTAGCCATAGCCACCATGGATCTGGATGGCCAATGAGTTGGCCTCCAGGCAGAACTCGCTGGGCCAGCTCTTGGCAATGGGGGTGAGCACCTCCAGCAGCAGGCGGGCTTCGTCGGCCGTCGCCGCGTCGCCCGTGTGCTGCTCGTCCACCAGCTTGGCGCAAAACAGGTTGAGCGCGAGCGCCCCTTCGCCATACGACTTCTGGGCCAGCAGCATGCGCTTGACGTCGGCGTGTTCGATGATGCGCACCTGGGGCTGGGCGGCGTCCTTGACCACGGCAGCGGCGCCATCCTTGGGGCCCTGCACCGGGCGCCCTTGGGGCCGGTTCTTGGCGTAGTCCAGGCTGGCGTAATAGCCCGCCAGCCCCAGCATGGTGGCGGCCATGCCGATGCCGATGCGCGCCTCGTTCATCATGTGGAACATGCAGTGCAGGCCCTTGCCGGGCTGGCCCACCAGGTAGCCCACGGCCCCGGCCTTGCCCTCAACCGGGAACTTGCCTTCACCGAAATTAAGCAGCGTGTTGGTGGTACCGCGCCAGCCCAGCTTGTGGTTGAGGCCCGCCAGCGCCACGTCGTTGCGCACGCCGGTGAGCTTGCCTTCGGTGTCCACCAGTTTCTTGGGCACGATGAACAACGAGATGCCCTTGGTGCCCGGCACCAGCTTGCCGTCCGGCCCCGGGATCTTGGCCAGCACCAGGTGCACGATGTTTTCGGTCAGCTCATGGTCGCCCGAGCTGATCCACATCTTGTTGCCCGTGAGGCGATACCTTGCACCCAATGGGTCGGCCTCGAAGCCATCGCCATCAGGCACTGCGCGCGTGGCCACATCCGACAGCGAGGAGCCCGCCTGCGGCTCGGACAGACACATGGTGCCCGACCAACGCCCGTTGAATTCATTGAGTGCAAACACCTGCTTTTGCGCCTCGGTGCCATGCACCATGAGCAGGTTGGCGTTGCCCGAAGTCAGCAGGTTCGAGCCGATGCTGATGGACGCCACCGCAAAGAAGCTGTTGGCGGCCGCCTCGACGGCATAGGGCAGCTGCATGCCGCCGACCTCGTAGTCCTGCGCGGCCGACAACAGGCCGGATTCTGCGTAGGCCTTGCGCGCCTCGTAGGTCGCCTGGGGCAGGATGACCTTTTCACCGTCGAAGTGTGGCTCCTCGATGTCTACGGTGCGGTTGAAGGGCGCGTACTTCTCGCGAGCGATGCGCTCGCAGGTGTCGAGCACCGCATCGAAGGTTTCGCGCGAGTGGTCTGCAAAACGCGTGCGGACCGTGAGGGACTGGGCATCGAGCCAGTCATACAGCAGAAAGTCGAGCGTGGAACGCAGGGTCATCAGAAGGTCTCCTTGTGGCTGCGTGCATGCCCGATCTCCAATGGCCTGATAGGGCTCAGCGTGCAGGCAGCACGATGTTCTTGAAACACCAGTAGTCCATGTCCGAATCGGGCTTGGGCTGGCAATTGGCTTCTCCGAGCTGCAGGCGTGTGGCACCTGCAGGCAGTGGCGGGAACGTGATCTTGACGAGCTTGTTGCGGCCGGGCTTGACCACATCCATCTTCACGTTGCAGAAAGACAGGCCTCCAATCGACAGCTGCGGCAGCACAGTGCCGGTGCCCAGGTCCTTGAGCGTGAACGCATCGGGCGAGCCAGTGGGTTGCGCACAGGCCTCGAACGATTCATCGGTGGTGTTCTTGACGGCAAGCGTCACCCGCGTCTGTTTGGCGTCCACCACGATGTCCTGCAAAACCACGTCAGAGTCCGACTCCAGCGGCAGCTGGAGCTTGTAGGTCTGGCTCTGGGCATGGGCACCGCATGCAACGGCAAGGGCCGAGAGGGCGACACAGTGGCGAAAGGAAGGAAGCAGACAACGCATGGGAGGTACCGGGTTCGGGATGGAGAAAGGAGACAGGTTCAGTGCCACAGGCAAGCCGGTGGTCGCGCGGATTCTGCCCGCGCCAACCGCGCTGACGGGCGCATCACGCCCCGGCAAAGCAACAATTTGTAGCCAGCGCCTCTTCACCCCCCCCCGGCCCTGCTCGGCCCTGGTGTCGTCCTCTCATCCCCTTCTACCGGCAGTTCAGGCATCCATCTGAAATTTGCTGTGCGGAGAGCCAACGCATGTGGTCCGCCCATGGGCCACACCACCGCTGCTTGCGCCACCCACAAAGGGGCAAGCGCACAGGAAACACGTGAAGGTGCCGCCTGTTGCGCCGCCCCAAGCCAAGTTTTACAGCACTTCGAAAATGCCCGCAGCGCCCATGCCGCCACCAATGCACATCGTCACGCACACCTTCTTCGCACCACGGCGCTTGCCTTCGATAAGCGCGTGGCCCGTGAGGCGCTGGCCCGACACACCGTAGGGGTGGCCCACGGCAATCGCGCCGCCGTTCACGTTCAGGCGGTCGGCCGGAATGCCCAGCTTGTCGCGGCAGTACAGCACCTGCACGGCAAAGGCTTCGTTCAGCTCCCACAGGTCGATGTCCTGCACCGTGAGGCCCAGCTTTTTCAGCACCTTGGGCACGGCAAACACGGGGCCGATGCCCATTTCGTCGGGCTCGCAACCTGCCACCGCAAAGCCGAGGAAGCGGCCCAGGGGCTTGAGGCCCTTCTTGCTGGCGTACTCTTCGCTGGTCACCACACAGGCGCCGGCGCCGTCGGAGAACTGGCTGGCGTTGCCGGCAGAGATCAAACCGCCAGGCAGCGCCGAGCGCAGGCCGCTGATGGCTTCTACCGTCGTGCCTTCGCGTGTGCCTTCATCCTTGCTCACGGTGACCTGCTTGGTGATCAGGCCCAGCGTTTTGTCGGCCACACCGGCCGTCACCGTGATGGGGGCGATTTCTGCGTCGAACAAGCCAGCGGCCTGCGCTGCGCAAGCCTTCTGCTGGCTGGCGGCACCGTATTCGTCCATGGCTTCGCGGCCGATGTTGTAGCGCTTGGCCACTTGCTCGGCGGTCTGCAGCATGCTCCAGTAGATCTCGGGCTTTTGCTTGGCCAAGGCCAGGTCCTGGATCATGTGCAGGTTCATCTCCTGCTGCACGCAGGAGATGCTTTCGACACCACCGGCCACGAACACATCGGCTTCGCCAGCGATGATGCGCTGGGCGGCCATGGCAATGGTCTGCAGGCCCGACGAGCAGAAGCGGTTGACCGTGACACCGGAGGCGGTGATGGGCAGGCCGGCCTTCAGGGCAATCTGGCGCGCGATGTTGCTGCCTGTGGCACCTTCGGGTGTCGCGCAACCCATGATGACGTCGTCCACGTCAGCGCCATCAATGCCGGCGCGCAACACGGCGTGCTGCACGGCATGGCCGCCAAGGGTGGCGCCATGCGTCATGTTGAAAGAACCCTTCCAGCTCTTGGCGAGCGGCGTGCGGGCGGTGGAAACAATCACTGCGGAGGTCATGTGAATTCCTTTGATTCTGTGGATGGGTGCACGCGGCTATTTACTGGAAGGCCTTGCCTTCGGCGGCCAGCTTGGCCAGCAGCGGAGCGGGCTTCCAGAACGCTGCGTCATCCAGCGGGTTCTTGGCAAAACGGTCCATGGCCTGCACCACGTTGAACAGACCCACTTCGCTGGCGTAGTGCATGGGGCCGCCACGGTGGATGGGGAAACCGTAGCCGGTCAAGTACACCATGTCGATGTCGCCGGACTTGCTGGCGATGCCGTCTTCCAGGATGTGCGCGCCTTCGTTGACCAGGGCGAACACCAGGCGCTCCACGATTTCTTCGTCCGAAATCTTGCGCGGCGTGATGCCCAGCTCCTTGCGGTGGTCTTCGATCATCTTGTTGACCAGGTCGCTCGGGATCGCGTCGCGCTTGCCGGCCTGGTAGTCGTACCAGCCTGCGCCGGTCTTCTGGCCGAAGCGGCCCAGTTCACACAGCTTGTCGGCCGTGCGGCTGTACTTCATGTCGGCACGTTCGACGGAGCGGCGCTTGCGGATGGCCCAGCCAATGTCGTTGCCCGCAAGGTCGCCCATGCGGAACGGGCCCATGGCAAAGCCAAACTTTTCAATGGCCTTGTCCACTTGCTGGGGCGTGCAGCCTTCGTCCAGCAGGAAGCCAGCCTGGCGGCTGTACTGCTCGATCATGCGGTTGCCGATGAAACCATCGCACACGCCCGAGACCACTGAAGTCTTCTTGATCTTCTTGCCGATGGCCATCACCGTGGCCAGCACGTCCTTGGCGGTCTCCTTGCCACGCACCACTTCCAGCAGCTTCATCACGTTGGCAGGGCTGAAGAAGTGCATGCCCACCACGTCCTGCGGACGCTTGGTAAACGCTGCGATCTTGTCCACGTCAAGCGTGGAGGTGTTGGAGGCCAGGATGGCGCCGGGCTTGGCCACAGCGTCGAGTTGCTTGAACACGGCTTCCTTGACGCCCATCTCTTCGAACACGGCTTCGATGATGAGGTCGCAGTCCTTGAGATCGTCGTAGCTCAGCGTGGTGCTCAGCAGGGCCATGCGCTGCTCGTACTTGTCCTGCTTGAGCTTGCCCTTCTTGACCTGGGTTTCGTAGTTCTTCTTGATCGTGGCCACGCCACGGTCCAGGGCTTCCTGCTTCATTTCCAGGATCTTGACGGGGATGCCTGCGTTCAGGAAGTTCATGGAAATGCCGCCGCCCATGGTGCCCGCGCCAATCACGCCCACCAGCTTGATGTCGCGCTTGGGGGTGTCGGATGCGACATCAGGGATCTTGCTCGCCGCACGCTCGGCCATGAACAGGTGGCGCAGTGCGCGCGACTCCGGCGTCCACATCAGGTTGATGAAGATCTCGCGCTCGACCAGCATGCCTTCTGCGAACTTCTTCTTGGTGGCGGCTTCAACCGCGTCCACGCACTTGGCGGGTGCGGGGAAGTTCTTGGCCATGCCCTTGACCATGTTGCGCGCGAACTGGAAGTACGCGTCGCCTTCGGGGTGCTTGCAGGGGAAGTTGCGCACCAGGGGCAGCGGGCGGGCATCGGCCACGCTCTGCGCGAATGCCAGGGCTTCTGCCGCCAGCGACTCGACCGACGCTGCCATCTTGTCAAACAGCTTCTGGCCGGGCACGGCGCCAATCATTTCACTCTTGACGGGCTCGCCGCTCACGATGAGGTTGAGCGCGGCTTCAACACCGATCACGCGTGGCAGGCGCTGCGTGCCGCCCGCGCCGGGGATCAGGCCCAGCTTGACTTCTGGCAGTGCAATCGAGCAGCCAGGCGCCGCAATGCGGTAGTGGCAACCCAGGGCCAGCTCCAGCCCGCCGCCCATGGCGACGCTGTGCATGGCAGCCACGACGGGCTTGGCCGAGTTTTCAATGGCGGCAATCACCGACAGCAGGTTGGGTTCTTGCAGCGACTTGTCGGTGCCGAACTCCTTGATGTCGGCGCCGCCAGAGAACGCACCACCGGCACCGGTGATCACGATGGACGTGACCGCTGCATCGGCATTGGCACGGCCAAGGCCGTCCACAATGCCCTGGCGGGTCGCCAGACCGAGTCCGTTGACGGGAGGGTTGGCCATGGTGATCACGGCAACGGAGCCGTGGACTTTGTATTCAGCGGTCATGGTGCTGTTGTTCCTTGGAAAGTGAAAAAGAACGATCGTGCGTTTTTATTGTAGAGACTTCAAACCCATTTGGCGTGTCAATTTGTCCCGGGCGGGACAAGGGGGTTTCAGACATTCCCTGAAGAGCACACTCCGACAGGCAAAAAAAAGAGGCACCACCGAAGACAGGGCACCTCTGCAGATCGACATGGGAGCAGCTTCTCAGGCTTCACCATGACCTCAGTCGGTGAAACTGGCGCGCCGCAGGCCAGCGCCCCCGCGCAAGGGCCGCCCCGCCGCGCTGGGGGCGTCCCACCAATGAGGGGAGGGCGCCGCCAGGCGACTCAGGGGGGCTTCACACCTCAAGCCATTCCTTGCGGATGTAGTTGTCGGCCCGCAGGCTGTCCGGTGTGCCCTGGAACACGATCGAGCCATGCCCCATGACCAGCGCGCGGTCCGAGATCTTCATGGCAATGGTCAGCTTCTGCTCGATCAACAGCACCGAGATGCCGCGCGACTTGATGGTCTGCAGGTACTGCCCCACCAGCTCGACGATCTTGGGTGCCAGACCCTCGGTGGGCTCGTCGATGATGATGAGGTCCGGGTCACCCATGAGCGTGCGGCATAGCGTAAGCATCTGCTGCTCGCCGCCCGACATCACGCCCGCCTCGGTGTGCTGGCGCTCCTTGAGTCGGGGGAACATCTCGTACATGTCGTCAAACGACCAGCGGCTGTTCTTGCCACTGCCCTTTTGGCCGAGCATCAGGTTCTGGTGCACGGTGAGGTTGGGGAACACATCGCGGCTTTCGGGCACATAACCCACCCCCAGGTGGGCGATCTCGTAGGCCTTCCTGCCATTGAGGTCCTGCCCCTTCCAGTTGAGTGTGCCCTCCCAGTCCACCAGACCCATGATGGCCTTGGCGGTGGTGGAGCGGCCCGACCCGTTGCGCCCCAGCAGGGCCACGATTTCACCGGGTTGTACGTCGAAGGTCACGCCATGCAGCACATGGCTCTTGCCGTAATAGGCGTGGAGATTTTCGATTTTCAGCATGTCAGTGTCCCGCCCCTTGCTCGTCCGCAACGACAGAGCCCAGATAGGCCTCCTGCACGCGCTGGTTGGCGCGCACCTTGTCGGGCGTGTCATAGGCAATGACCTCGCCATAGACCACCACAGCAATCTTGTCCGCCAGGCCAAAGACCACGCCCATGTCATGCTCCACCGTCAGCAGCGTGCGGCCTTCGGTCACTTCCTTGATGAGGTGGATGAAGCGCGTGGTCTCGGTCTTGCTCATGCCGGCCGTGGGCTCGTCGAGCAGGATCACGTTGGCACCACCCGCGATGGTGATGCCGATCTCCAGGGCGCGCTGCTCGGCATAGGTGAGGTTCATCGCCAGCGTGTCGCGCTTCTTGTCGAGCTTGATCATTTCCATGAGCTGCTTGGCGCGCTCATTGGCATCGTGCAGGTTCGACAGGAAACGCAGGAAGGTGTACTTGTAGCCCATGCTCCAGAGCACACCGCAGCGCAGGTTCTCGAACACCGAGAGCTTGGGAAAGATGTTCGTGATCTGGAAGCTGCGCGACAGCCCCTTGCGGTTGATCTCATACGGCGCCAGCCCGTTGATGCGCTGGCCGTTGAGAATCACATCCCCGCTTGTGGGCGCAAAACGCCCACTGATGAGGTTGAACAGCGTGGACTTGCCCGCGCCATTGGGGCCGATGATGGCCACGCGTTCGCCCGAGGCCACGGACAGGTTCACGCCACGGATAATTTCCGTCTTGCCAAAGCTCTTGCGCAGGTCGCGCAGTTCCAGGGCATAGGTGGTGTTGGTTGGGTTGTCAGCTGCCATGTTTACAGCGCCTCCCCACGCTTGATTTCATGTTCGATCTCTTCCTGGATCGTGCTCCACTGCCGCAGGAACTGGCGGCGGCAGAGTTCAAAAAGTCCAAAGCCCGTGACCATCACGAAAATGGCGCCAAACCAGCTCGTAAAGCCCGCGGCATTGAGCGTGGCCCCCAGGAACGTGAGTTCTGGCCCCAGGGCCGCGTTGAGCTGCAGGTGGTAGGTCATCTCGATCATGCAGGCTGCGCCCATCACCCCCACCAGCGCCGTGCCGCCCAGCGCCAGGTAAGAACTCCAGAGCTGACGCAGCTTGCCGTACTTGGCCAGCCGCAGGTTCATCATGATCAGACTGGCAATCCCTCCGGGCGCATACATCACCATGAACAGGAACACCAGGCCCAGGTACAACAACCATGCCTTGGACAGTTCGGACAGCAACACCGATGCCAGCACCAACAGCACCGCGCCGATGATGGGGCCGAAGAAGAACGTTGCCCCCCCGAGGAATGTGAACAGCAGGTAGCCGCCGGAGCGAATCACGCTCAGGCTGTCAGCTCCCGTGATGATCTCGAAGTTGATGGTGGCCAGCCCACCTCCGATGCCAGCAAAAAAGCCCGCGATGATGAACGCGAAGTAGCGCACACGCTGCGTGTTGTAGCCGATGAACTCGACGCGCTCGGGGTTGTCGCGCACAGCGTTCAGGATGCGGCCCAGCGGCGTGCCGGTGAATGCAAACATGGCGGCAGTGCAGACAAAACAGTACGCTGCAATCAGGTAGTACACCTGAATCGCAGGCCCGAAACTGATGCCAAAGAAGGCTTTGCCATACACCCGGTCCGTGGTGATGCCGCCTTCTCCGCCGAAGAACTCGGGGAACATCAGCGCCATGGAAGCCACCAGTTCGCCAATACCCAGCGTGATCATGGCGAAGGTGGTGCCCGACTTCTTGGTAGTGACAAAACCGAGCAGGATGGCAAAAAATGCCCCTGCCAGTCCGCCCACCAGTGGGATGAAAACCAGCGGAATGTGCACAGAGCCCTTGGTCGCCATGTTCATTGCATGAATGGCGATGAACGAACCCAGGCCGGTGTAGACCGCATGGCCAAAGCTCAGCATGCCGCCCTGCCCCAGCAGGATGTTGTAGGACAGGCAGATGATGATCAGGTAGCCGATCTGCGAGAGCATAGTCAGCGCCAGGCTGCTGCGAAACAGCATGGGCGCCACGATGAGCATGACCGCGAACAACGTCCAGATGATGAGGCGCCCGACGTTCCAGGGCTTGAACCGGTAGTGCGACGTGCCGCTGGAAGCGACAGTAGTGGTTGTAGTGGAATTCATGGCATCAGTCCTCCCGCGTGCCCAGCAAGCCCTTGGGGCGGAAGATCAGGATCAGCACGAGGAACAGGTAAGGCAAGATGGGCGCAACCTGGGAAATCGTGAGCTTGAGCAAGGGGTAGCCGAAGGTTTGGTCCGTCACCGCCACGCCCACGGCCTTGAAGACATGGATCAGAGAGTAGTCCAGCGCCACGGCAAAGGTCTGCACCAGACCGATGAGCAGCGATGCCAGGAAGGCCCCTGCCAGCGAGCCCATGCCACCCACCACCACCACGACAAAGATGATGGAACCCACTGAGGCCGCCATCGCAGGCTCGGTGACATAGGTGTTGCCACCGATCACCCCCGCCAGGCCGGCCAGCGCGGCACCACCGCCAAACACCAGCATGAAGACGCGCGGCACGTTGTGGCCCAGCGCCTCGACCATCTCAGGGTACTTGAGGGCGGCCTGGATGACGAGACCGATGCGCGTGCGTGTGAGCAGCAGCCACACCGACACCAGCATCAGCAGGGCCACGAGCATCACAAACGAGCGCGACTTGGGAAATTGCGTGCCATAGAGCGAAAACAGCGGACCCTGCAATTGCTCGGGCAGGCCATAAGGCACGGTGGAACGGCCCCAGACCAGTTGCACCACTTCCAGAATGAGGTAGGACAGGCCGAACGTGACCAGCAGTTCGGGCACGTGGCCGAACTTGTGCACCCGGCGCAGGCAATAGCGCTCGAACGCGGCCCCCAGCGCAAACACGACGAGGGGTGCCAGCACCAGCGCTGGCCAGAAGCCCACCACCCCGGAGATGGTGAACGCGAAGTAGGCACCCAGCATGTAGAAGCTGGTGTGTGCAAAGTTGAGCACGCCCATCATGCTGAAGATCAGCGTGAGGCCGGAACTCAGCATGAACAGCAGGAGCCCGTAGCTCACGCCGTTCAGCAAAGAGATCACGAAAAACTCAGGATTCATTGGAATTTTTCACTGCAGGGGTAAAAAAAAGGCCCGAGTGGTCGGGCCTCGAAGCGATTGCGCAAGGCTTACGGGCGCTTCATCTGGCACGACGTGGGCGTGCTCGCCACATAGGGCTCGTAGTACTTCACAGGCACAAAGGTGTAACCCGTGTTTTCAGAGTCGATCGGGAACTTGCCGCCAGCCTTCTCCCACTTGGAGATGAACAGGCCCTGCTGCAGTTGGTGATCGGTCTTGCGCATCTCGACTTCGCCATTGAAGCTCTTGAACTTCATGCCCTCGAACGCAGCAGCCACCTTGACCGGATCGGTCGACTTGGCCTTGGTAAAACCTTCGGACAGCATCGTGAACGCGTGGTAAACCGCGCCCGTGTACATGTCGTCGTTGAACTTCTTCTTGTAGTCCACCACGATCTGGTTCAGCGGCCCGGGCAGGTTCATGTGGGCATAGGCCACCATGTAGACGCGCCCTGCTGCGGCCGAGCCCATAGCGGTGGGGCTGCCAGTGACCGAGCCGTAGTAGGTGTAGAAGTTGACGTTGTTCAGGCCCGCGTCGTTGGCGGCCTTGATCAGCAGCGCCAGATCAGAACCCCAGTTGCCGGTGATCACGCTGTCGGCGCCCGACTGCTTGATCTTGGCAATGTAGGGAGAGAAGTCACGCACCTGAGCCAGCGGGTGCAGATCGTCGCCGACGAACTGCACGTCAGGGCGCTTGCGCTGCATCATTTCCTTGGCGAACTTGGAGACCTGGTGGCCGTGCGAGTAGTTCTGGTTGATCAGGTAGACCTTCTTGACCTCGGGCATGTCCTTCATGTACGTGGTCAGGGCTTCCATCTTCATGGAGGTGTCAGCGTCCAAGCGGAAGTGCCAGTAGCTGCACTTGCTGTTGGTGAGGTCTGGGTCCACGGCAGCGTAGTTCAGGAACAGGACTTCCTTGCCAGGGTTGCGCGCGTTGTGCTTTTCCAGCGCATCCATGATCGCCAGTGCAGGGCCGGAGCCGTTGCCCTGCACCACGTAGCGCGCACCCTGGTCCATGGCCGAGCGCAGGGCGCTGGTAGTTTCCTGGGGACTGAGTTTGTTGTCGATGCCGATGATTTCGAATTTGACGCCTGCAGGGTTCTTCTTGTTGAACTCTTCAGCGATGAACTGGAAGCTCTTGAGCTGGTTCGTTCCCACTGCCGCCATCAAGCCAGACAGGGGGTCGAGCCAGGCGATTTTCACCGTCTCGCCCTTTTGAGCGAAGGCCCCGCCAGCGCTTGCCAAGATTACCGAGGCTGCTACAGCCTTAATAGCGAACTTCATGCTTTTGTCTCCTTGTAAATCGACACAACGCAGCGTACCGCGTTGCAACAAAGCGATGCTCAGGGATTGCCCCTACCAGCGTCGCACACGTGACTGGCGCAGCACTCCCCCGAGCGCGCACCAGCCTGGGGCAATGCAAAAAATGGCGTTCGCAAGCGATGCGCGCATGTGCACTGCCCCACCCTGATCACAGGCCTGGAAGCTTGTAATCCTTGAGCTGCTCACGCAGCTTGGTCTTGAGCATCTTGCCGGTGGCGCCCAATGGAATGGCATCGACGAACACCACGTCATCGGGGATCTGCCACTTGGCCGTCTTGCCTTCGTAGAAGGCCAGCAGCTCTTCGCGCGTTACCTCTGTGCCCGGCCGCTTGACCACGGCCACGATGGGGCGCTCGTCCCACTTGGGGTGGGGCATACCCACACAGGCCGCCATGGCAATTGCGGGGTGGGCCATCGCAATGTTCTCGATGTCGATGGAACTGATCCACTCGCCACCGGACTTGATCACATCCTTGCTGCGGTCGGTGATCTGCATGAAGCCGTCGGCGTCGATGGTGGCCACATCGCCCGTGGGGAACCAGCCCCGGCCCTGCGCGTCTTTGACGAGTGGATTGCCGCCCTCGCCCTTGAAATAGCTGCCGACGATCCACGGCCCCTTGACCAGCAAATCCCCGTAGGTCTTGCCATCCCAAGGCAACTCGCTGCCGTCGCCCCCCACGATCTTCATGTCCACACCGTAGATCGCGCGGCCCTGCTTTTGCAGGATCTTCATCTGGTCATCCTTGGACATGGCCAGGTGCTTGTTCTTCAAGGTGCACAGCGTGCCCAGCGGGCTCATCTCGGTCATGCCCCAGGCGTGCAGCACCTCCACGCCGTAGTCTTCCTTGAAGGCATGGATCATGGCGGGCGGGCAGGCTGAGCCACCGATGACAGTGCGGCGCAGCGTGGAGAACTTCAGACCCGCGGGCTTCATGTGGCCCAGCATCATCTGCCACACGGTGGGCACGCCAGCTGCGTAGGTGACCTTCTCGCCTTCGATCAGTTCGTAAATCGACTTGCCATCCATGGCGGGACCAGGGAACACCAGCTTGCAACCCGTGAGTGCCGCCGAGTAAGGAATGCCCCAGGCATTGACGTGGAACATGGGCACCACCGGCAGCACGGAGTCGCGTGCGGAAAGGCACATCACATCAGGCAGCGCTGCCGCATAGGCATGCAGCGTGGTCGAACGATGGCTGTACAGCGCGGCCTTGGGGTTACCTGTGGTGCCGCTCGTGTAGCACATGCTCGACGCGGAGTTCTCGTCAAACTCGGGCCAGGCGTAGTCGGGCGACTGCGCACCGATCCAGGCTTCGTAACTGGTGAGGCCAGGGATGCCTGAATCCGCAGGCAGCTTGTCGGCATCACACAGCGCCACCCACTTCTTCACCGTGGGGCACCTGGCATGCACGGCCTGCACGACGGGCAGAAAGGTCACATCAAAACACAGCACCTGGTCTTCGGCATGGTTCATGATCCACGCAATCTGGTCGGGGTGCAGGCGCGGGTTCACGGTGTGCAGCACACGGCCCGAGCCGCTCACACCAAAGTACATCTCCATGTGGCGGTAGCCGTTCCAGGCCAGCGTGGCTACGCGGTCGCTGAACTGCAGCTTCATTTCATCCAGCGCATTGGCCAGGCGGCGTGCGCGGACAGCCAGGTCGCGGTAGGTGTAGCGATGGATGTCGCCCTCGACCCGGCGGGACACGATTTCGGCGTCGCCATGGTGGCGCTCGGCGAACTCGATCAGCGACGAAATCAGCAACGGTTGGCTCTGCATCAGGCCCAGCATGTGTGCTCCTTGGATGTTGTAGTGAAGGGAACGATCATCGTAGCGCGGGGGTTCTCATGGCGGTGTCGCCCAGGCAAGCCGCCCCGCCAGACCGACACCCCCAACAGGGGTTCAGTGTGCGCGTGTCCAGCGTGCCTGCCAACACCTGTCGTCCCGTTGACAAAGGGCAAGGGAATACCCTGAACGTACGGCTCCCGAGCAACGACAATCACGCCCATGCTCAGCTCCGCACCGTCCGCACAGCGATTCATCGAAGCCCAGCCCTGGTTTGCAGGTGTCCCCGTGGCCCTGCAGGAGAGGCTGCGCGACGAGGTGTCCGTGCAGCACGCCGACAAGGGCACAGTCATGATGCCGGCCGGCAGCGCGGTGCAAGGCTGGCATGCGGTGTTGTCAGGCTTGGTGATGCTGCAAAGCCCCGCCAGCCAGGGCCGCGCCTCTGCGTTCATCGGAGTACCCGATGGCGAGTGGTTTGGCGAAGGCTCAGCCATGAAACCCGAGCCCCGCCGGTACCACGTGGTGGCGTTGCGGCCCACCACGCTGCTGTGCCTGCCTCTGCCACTGTTTGCCACGTTGCGCGAGACCAGCCTGGGCTTCAACCAGTTTCTGGTGCAGCACCTGAACATGCGCCTGGGCCAGGCCATGACGATCATCGAGGCCGGGCGCACGCAATCCCCCGAACACCGCGTGGCGCTGTACCTGAGCCGCCTGTTCTGGCGCAGCACACGGCGGCTGAACCTCACGCAGGAAGAGCTCGGCCAACTGGTGGGCCTGTCACGCCAGACGGTGAACAAGGTACTGCGCGTGCTGGAAGGCCGGGGCATCGTGTCGCTGGACTTCGGCCGTGTGGCTATCGTGGACGACGAGGCGCTGAACGCGTACCTCGCCGCCACGGCAGCACGCTGACGCACTGCAGAGTGCACAAACACGTTCACCCTCATCCCTCTCACTGCACGCTCAGGCGCATGGCCTTCTGGTCGGCGTCGAACACGAGCCGACTGGGCCATGGCGTCCAGTTTTGGTTGACCGTTGCGTTGTTCGGGTTGCCCGTGTGCACAAAGGCACGCATGGTGTCCATCATCGCGCGCGACAGCGCCAGTCGGCCGGGCTGATTGGCCGTACTGTTGGTTGCTTTGGCAAAGACCGAAGGTCCAAAGTTGCCGAACAGGAACGGCAGGTCAAACGCATGCGCCGCGCCGTACACATCGTTCCAGGGCGCGGGCTGCTGGGCCCAGTTGAACTGGTAGCTCCATACCGTGGATTGCTGACTGCGCAGGGTATTGAGCAGGTTGTCGCGGCTCGGATCGATGAACACACTGCCCAGCAGGCGGGTGCGCGCGTTGTAGCCCGTGCCGGGCGCCGTGACCGGCAGGTAAGAGGCATCCAGGATGTCGCCAGCCGTGAGCGTGGTGGGAGCATCGGGGTTGAAGTTCTGCATCATCACAAAGCGCTCGGCGTCGGAGATCTTCATGCCCGGCTTGCCGCCCAGCAGCGCCAGGAAAGGCGCAAACAGCTTGCCCTCCTCGCCCGTGTAGCCAGACAGCACGGGCACCTTGTGATAGCGGCCAGCGCCCATTTCGGCGATCGGGTCTGTGGGCACCACCACGCCATCAGGGATGGGGCCCGAGCCCGTGAGACCGTTCTTGAGCACCGTCTGCAGCACTACCCGCGCGTCCTTGCCACGCAGGTAGCTGGCTACCTGCGCAGGGGTCCATCCCGCAACGAGCGCCTGTGCATCAGCAAGCGCAGGCGCCAGGCCGTCAGCCAGCGCCAGATGCGCCAGCAGCATGCCCGCCTGCGCGGTGTACCGGGAGGCCGGGTTGAGCGTGGGAATCGAACCGGGCGGCAGGTTCGTCGCCAGCGAAATTCCGCCACTGACCGGTACGAGCTTGTGGAACAACCCCGCGGCCTGGGGCGCGACCAGCAGCGCCAGCGCGTTGATGGCGCCCGCGGACTGCCCCATCAGCGTGACATTGCCCGCATTGCCGCCAAAGCTGGCAATATTGTTCTGGATGAAGCGAAGTGCCTGCACGTTGTCGAGCAGCGCGTAGTTGCCGGTGTAGGGCTGCGTGCCGGTATGCAGTGGCGGCATCTGGAAGTAGCCCAGAACGTCGAGCCGGTAGTTGGCCGTGACCACCACGGCGTTGGCAGACCGTGCCAGCGCAGCGCCGTCGTAGACGGGATCGGCCGTGTAGCCCGAGATGGCACTCCCGCCATGCAGGAACAGCAGCACAGGCAGCTTGTCTTGCGAGGTGGCTGGGCGCCAGATATTGAGGGTCAGGCAGTCCTCGCTGCCTACCGGCGTGCCCAGGGTCTCGCCAATCGTGTTGTCAAACCGGTTGTTGGCACCGGGGCCGTAGATGCGGCCCATTTGCAGGCAGGCACTGCCAAAACGTGTGGCGTCACGCTCTCCGGACCAGGCGGCTGGGGCTGCGGGCGGTTGCCAGCGCAGCTCGCCCACGGGTGGCTTGGCAAAAGGAACACCTTTCCACGCGTAGGTGCCGGTCACCGCACTGTCGTCCACACCGCGCAAGGTGCCGTACACCGTCTCGCGCACCTCGGGCGCAGAGCCGGAACCACCGCCGCAGCCCACCATTGCTGCGGCCGAAAACACCGCTCCCAACCATTGCAAACGCCAGCGCGAATCGACCATGTCTTGTCTCCTTGGGGGTTTTCAGGAATGGGTCGGGCCTCTGTCTGCAGTCACACTACGGGCAGGGCACCACCTCGGAGGCGATTGTGGGAACCGGGTGGCATTTGGCTACTATCGCAACCTTGCCAAAACACTGACTTCAGGCCACCACCGCGCGTAAACCCTGATCCGCCATTTCTTCTATTCGCCACCCCATGACTCCCCGCACAAGCTCTGCCGCCTGGGTGCGCGGCATCACCGACATGATGGCCGCCGAAGGCTTGCCTGCTGCCGAGTTATGCGCCGAAGCGGGCATCGATCTGGCGGCGCTGCAACTGCCACAAACCCGTGTGGACGTGGACAAGATCAGCCGCCTGTGGGAGCTGGCGGTGGCTCGTTCGGGCAAGGTGGCGCTGGGGCTGTGCCCGCAGCTCACGGCGCGCTACGGCAATGTGGATGTGGTGGGCTACGCGCTGGCGTCCGGCCCCAACCTGCTGGTGGGTTTTCAGCACCTCACGCGCCATATGGCGGTGATCTCGGACTGCACCACCTTCGCGCTGGATCACGATGCACGCGGCTACTGGATCTCCATCGCGCACATCGGCGCCACCCGCCCCATTCCGCGCCAGCGTGTCGAATACGCCCTGCTCACACTGTTCACGCTGTGCTGCTGGCTCACACGCCGGGAGCTTCGCCCTCTGGCTGTGGAGCTGACCACGCCACAACCCGCCGCTACCGGTGAGGCGCCCTACCATGTGGCGTTTGGCATGCTGCCCCGCTTCGGGCAGGCAGCCAACCGGTTTTTGCTGGCCGAGGCCGATCTGCGGGCCGACATCCCCACACACAACCCCAGCCTGTGGGCCCTGCACGAGCGGCTGGTAGAGACCGAACTGGACCACCTGGGCCAGTCTCTCACCAGCACACGCGTGCGCACCGAGGTAGCCCGCATCCTGCACCGGGGCGAGCCCCGCCGCGAAGACGTGGCCGCGCGCCTGCACCTGACGGACCGCACGCTGCAGCGGCGCCTGCAGGCCGAATCCGTCAGTTACCAGCAGTTGCTGGACGACACCCGCTGTGAACTGGCACGCCAGTACCTCAGCGACGAGCGCCGAAGCCTGGCCGAGGTGGCCGACCTGCTGGGCTTTGCCGACCAGAGCAACCTGTTTCGGGCCTGCAAGCGCTGGTTTGGCCTCCCGCCGGGCCAGTACCGCGCGCAGGTGCTGTACCCCGAGGCCGAAGGCCAAGGCTCTACCCAGGCCGCATAGGCCGGGCCGTGGTCCAAGGCCCTGCAAGCGCCGGGGCATCCGGGGTGCGAGACAATCCACCCATGAACCTGCCCGCCGAAAGCGTGACCCCCACCGCCGATATCGGCCTGGCCTGGAAGCACGGATTTGCCGCCCTGGGACCGGACTTTTTCACCGAACTGCGCCCCACTCCGCTGCCCGCCCCCCACTGGGTGGGCACCAGCACTGCCGTTGCACAGCTGATCGGCCTTGACGCTGACTGGCTGCAGCGGGACGAAGCCCTGCAAGCCTTCACCGGCAATACGCTGCTTGCAGGCTCTCGGCCCCTGGCCAGCGTCTACAGCGGCCACCAGTTCGGCGTGTGGGCCGGCCAACTGGGTGATGGCCGCGCCATCTTGCTGGGAGAAACTGCGGCGGGCCTCGAAATCCAGCTCAAGGGCGCTGGCCGCACCCCCTACTCCCGCATGGGCGACGGGCGCGCTGTGCTGCGCTCCAGCATCCGTGAATTCCTGTGCAGCGAGGCCATGCATGGCCTGGGCATTCCGACATCGCGCGCACTGTGCATCACCGGTTCGCCCGCACCCGTGCGCCGTGAAGAGATTGAGACGGCCTCCGTAGTGACGCGGGTGGCCCCCAGCTTTGTGCGTTTTGGCCATTTCGAGCACTTTGCAGCCAACGACCTGCAAGCACAGCTCAAGACCCTGGCCGACTACGTTATCGCCCGCTACTACCCCGAATGCCGGGACACCCGCGACTTCGGCGGCAACGCGTATGCCGCCCTGCTGCAGGACGTGAGCGAACGCACCGCACACCTGATGGCACAGTGGCAGGCAGTGGGCTTTTGCCATGGGGTGATGAACACCGACAACATGAGCATCCTGGGGCTGACCATTGACTACGGTCCTTTCCAGTTTCTGGACGCCTTTGTGCCCGGCCATGTGTGCAACCACAGCGACAACCAGGGCCGCTATGCCTACAACCGCCAGCCCAATGTGGCGTACTGGAACCTGTTCTGCCTGGCGCAGGCCTTGCTGCCACTGATCGGCGACCAGGAACTGGCGAAGGGGGCCCTGGAGTCCTACAAGACCGTGTTCCCGGAAGCGTTCATGGCCCGCATGCGCAGCAAACTGGGGCTGGCCCAGGCACGCGAGAAAGATGCAGAACTGATCGACGGCATCTTGGTACTGCTGGCCCAGAACGCCGTGGACCACACCATCTTCTGGCGCCGCCTGTCGCACGCGGTGCAACAGGACGATTTTGAGCCGGTGCGCGACCTGTTCGCCGACCGTACCGCCTTTGACAACTGGTTGCTATCATATTCAGAGCTATTGGCGCCTGATAATAAAGCGCTAGCGGCTAATTTGATGCTAAAAACCAATCCCAAGTTCGTTTTGCGCAACCACCTGGGCGAGCAGGCCATAAGTGCCGCGAAACTTGGCGACTTCAGCGAACTCCAAACCCTGCAGCGGCTGCTGGAGCACCCCTTTGACGAGCACCCCGGGCACGACGCCTACGCAGCCTTCCCGCCCGACTGGGCCTCTTCCATCGAGATCAGCTGTTCATCATGACCTACCCCGTTCAGAAATCCGATGCCGAATGGCAAGCCATCCTCAAGGACAAGGGCGCCGAGCCCGTCGCGTTGCAGGTGACGCGCCACGCCGCCACCGAGCGGCCATTCACCGGCAAATACGAAGCCCATTGGGCCGATGGCAGCTACCACTGCATCTGCTGCGGTGCGAAACTGTTCGATTCCGTCACCAAGTTCGACGCAGGCTGCGGCTGGCCCAGCTTCTCGCAAGCCATCCCCGGCGCCATCACCGAGATCGTGGACCGCAGCCATGGCATGGTCCGCACGGAGACCGTGTGTGCACAATGCGGGGCCCACCTGGGCCATGTCTTTGAAGATGGCCCCACCCCCACCGGCCTGCGCTACTGCATGAACTCGGCCTCGCTGGATTTCGAATCCGGCAAGGACTGAGCCCCGAGACCCGCCCCCTGACCCCATGAAAATTCTGATCGACTTCTTCCCCATCCTGCTGTTCTTCGGGGCCTACAAGTTCTATGGCATCTATGTGGGCACTGCGGTGCTGATGGGTGCCACGGTCGCTCAAATGGCGCTGATCTACGCCATCGACCGGCGCCTGCAGACCATGCACAAGGTCACCCTGGTGCTGATCCTGCTGTTCGGCACGCTCACGCTGGTGCTGCAGGACGACCGCTTCATCAAGTGGAAGCCCACGGTGCTGTACGGCGCCATGTCCATCGCCCTCGCGGTGGCGGTGTGGGCCATGAAGAAGAACTTCCTCAAGATGCTGCTGGGCAGCCAGCTGACGCTGCCGGAGGGCGTGTGGCACCGGCTGAACGTCGCCTGGATCGTGTACTGCGCCTTCATGTCGGCCATCAACGCGTATGTCGTCGTCAACTTCAGCACCGAGGCCTGGGTGGATTTCAAGCTCTGGGGCTACGCCTTCCCGCTGGTCTTCCTGGTGGGCCAGGGCATCTATGTGGCGCCCCACATCAAGGGCGACGAAGGCGACGAGCCTGCTGCCTGAAGGACAACCTGCCATGACCTCCCTCGCTCAACAAATGCACCTGACCCTGGCGGACCGTCTTGCGCCCACCGCCCTGGAAGTGCTTGATGAAAGTGCCGCCCATGCAGGGCATGCGGGCGCCAACGGCACCGGCTTTGGCACCCATTTTCGGGTGCGCATTTCGTCACCTTTGTTTACAGGCAAGCCCCGCGTCGCGCAGCATCGCCTTGTGTATGATGCGCTGCAAGAATTTATTGACCAAGGCGTTCACGCCCTCGCCATTGAAGTTCTCTGAACCGGCCCCCATATCCTCTGTTGCCGGAACTCAGCTGGCAAACAACCTCTCATTTTTTGGATTCCGCATGAAGAAACAGCTCCTGTCCGGCCTCGTGGCCGCTGCCGTGCTGGGCACGTTGGCCCTGCCCGTTTCCGCCCAAAATGTCGCCATCGTCAATGGCAAGGCCGTGCCAAAAGAGCGCGTTGAAGCCCTCAAGCAGCAGGTGGAACGCTCGGGCCGTCCTGTAACGCCTGACATCGAAGGCCAGATCAAGGAAGAAGTCATCACCCGCGAAATCTTCATGCAGGAAGCGCAAAAGCGCGGCCTGGAAGGCTCAGCAGACTACAAGGCACAAATGGATCTGGCCCGCCAGACCATTCTGATCCGCGAACTGTTCGCCGACTACCAGAAAAAGAACCCTGTGACCGACGCCGAGATCCAGGCTGAGTACGACAAGTTCGTGGCAGCCAACAGCGGCAAGGAATACAAGGCCAGCCACATCCTGGTGGAAAAGGAAGCGGATGCCAAGGCCATCATCGCCTCCATCAAGAAGGGCGCCAAGTTTGAAGACATCGCCAAGAAGCAGTCCAAGGACCCAGGTTCTGGCGCCAAGGGTGGCGACCTGGATTGGGCCAATCCTTCGAGCTACGTGAGCGAATTCACGGAAGCCCTGGTCAAGCTCCAAAAGGGCAAGATGACCGACGCTCCCGTAAAGAGCCAGTTCGGCTGGCACGTTATCCGCCTGGACGACGTGCGCCAGGCAGAACTGCCCAAGCTGGAAGAAGTGAAGCCCCAGGTGGCCCAGCAGCTGCAACAGCAAAAGCTGGCCAAGTTCCAGGAAGACCTGCGCGCCAAGGCCAAGGTCGAGTAACTGGCAAAGCAACTGCGCATCTGCTTTGGCAATGCACTCAAAAAACGCGGCCCAGGCCGCGTTTTTTTATGGGCGGGTGGAAATGCGCCCCACGGTGACCGGAGCGGCAGCGGGGCCTATGGTTGCAGACCCCAAAGCGGTCCCCGGCCCACTAACCCCTCGATATCCAGGCTACCGCCATCAGCAGCCCAATCATGACCGGCTGGTGCACCATGTAGTAGCTCAGGCTCCACCGCCCCAGCAGTGCCAGTAGGTGTAAGCCTTGAGGGAGCCGCCACCCCAGCCAGTGGCCCCGACCCGCAGCCATGACCCATTGGCCGGCAGCCAGCCCCCACCACAACACCCCCAACCAAGGCAGCACGGGTACGTAGTCTTCGGTAAAAGGCTTGCGCGACACCAGACCCAGCCAGTTGAGCGCGCGCCCATTGAACCAGGGCGCAGCGTCGGCCCAGGCACCCGCCAAAAGCTGGTGCGCTACCGATGGCAACGCCACAGCCACCAACCCGGCAAGCCACAACCACCGCCCCCACCCTGCGGTACACCGGGCAATGAGCAGCATTACGGCCATGCCATGCAGCACGCCAAAATGGATGAAGCTGTGGGGAAACATCACGAACGACCCCGCAGACACCAGCAGCGCGCAGCCAGCGATCTGCAACCACCGCCGACCAAACCGAGCCCACCCCTGTCCCTGGTGCAGCGCAATGGCCTGCCCCAGCCCGGCGCAGAACAGGAACAAGCTCACAATCACCGTCCGCTGCGAGGTCCAGAATGGGTCGGCGCGGAAATTCTGCGGCCAGAAGCCCAGATGGCTCAGGTCAAAGCAAAAGTGGAAGATCGTCATCCACACCATTGCCAGGCCGCGCAATGCATCTACGCTGTCATAACGTGGTGACGGCTGGAGCGAGGAGAACGGGGCAAGCGGCAAGGGAAGCGCACGGTTCATGGCAATACCAGCGGAAGGTGTCGGTGCGGACACTTGCCCGCCCTATGGGCCCGATGGTACGCAAATCCAACTCCGTCTTGCCACGCGGGTCGAACCATACATTCCAACAAGCAAAAAGAATGCGGGCAAGAAAAAAGGCCTTGCAGCATGTGCTGCAAGGCCTTCAAACATTGGTCGGAGCGGCGGGATTCGAACTCGCGACCCTCTGCTCCCAAAGCAGATGCGCTACCAGGCTGCGCTACGCTCCGACAGCTCGTATTCTAACCCGGCAATTTCCCTGTTTTTGGTTCAACGCGTGCTTTTTGTGATTTTTTTAAAAGCACGGTGCGAAGACCTGAACCGGGAAAGCACCGCCTCTGGGAGAAACAGTGCGCAGATGAAGGAACACAAGAAACCGTTTGCCCCAAGAGCCGGAACAAGCAAGCGCCAGTCCGTGTCTCCCCGGGGCCGAATATCAACGATTGCCCGAAGGGCCAGGACCGCGACCGGCCAGATGGCGGAACGTGATGCGTCCTTTGGACAGATCGTAGGGCGACATTTCCAGCGACACCTTGTCACCCGCCAGAATGCGGATGTGGTGCTTGCGCATCTTGCCGCCCGTGTAGGCGATCAGTTGGTGACCGTTGTCCAGCGTCACGCGAAAGCGCGAGTCGGGAAGGACTTCCGTCACGGAGCCTTGCATTTCAATGAGTTCTTCTTTGGCCATGTTCTATCTTTTCAAAACAAATATTCTGTGATCGGCACCTGACGCTTGTGCATCCACCACGGCAGCTACGGCGTGGTCGGTGCTCGACACACGGTGCATTGCGGGCGGTGGGAGTCGCTGCACCCGGGGCGCAGATCAGGCAGAGGGCCGGGGGAGACGGCTTCAATGGACAGGCATAAGCACTGTGCAAAGCCTGTCAATTGTACCGCGATGTACCGTGTCTTGCCTATGGGGCAGCTTGCTCTTCGGTCGGCGCACGCCCGCGCACCGAGGTGGGGCCCGCAGAGCCTCCCTCGTCGCGCCCTTGCACAGCTGCTGCCAACGTCCGCACAAGGTCCGTCTGTGTGATCACTCCTACCAGACGGCCCTCGCTCTCCACAATGGGAATATGGTGGTGCCCGCCCTGGGAAAACAGAGGGACGAGATCCATGGCGTGCTGCCCCACGTGGGCCACCTGGACCGGGTGCGACATGATTTCGCCCACATTCTGGGGCTGCCCCGTACGCCCCATGACTAGTGTCCGCAAACGCTGCCCCAAACCTTCATGCATATCCAGGTTGGCCAGCCGCATGAAGTCCGCCACCGTCACGATACCTACCACCAGGCGTTGAGCATCCACCACGGGCAGCGCCTTGATCTGCTGGGCGCGCATCAACGCCCAGGCGTCTTTAAGGGAAACCCCCGCCTCCACCGCAAACGGTGGCCTGGACATGATGTCCGAACAGCGAACCTCCCCCAGCGTCCGCTGGAAGGCTGCCCGGCCCGCCAAGTGCAACAGCCCTTCCAGATCGGCACGGCTCACGTCCAGCACCTGGTTGTAGTGCGCCAACGCTGCATCCACATCCGAGGCGGTAAAAGCGCCCTGAGCAATATCGGTTCGGGCCGCCATCCGCTGAGGATGGGGGTACCGGCGCCCTGTCAGGCCGTTGTAGACCACGGCCGAGACCAAGAGAACGATCACATTGAACAGGATGGGAAATGCGGCCAGATGCCACCCGTCCCCCGCGGTCAGCACGACATACAGCGCCATTGCTCCGCCCGGTGGATGCAGGCAACGCAGGGGCACCATCAGCGCAATAGCCAACCCCACCGCAACCGCCCCTGCAAGTGCCGGGTCCGGGATGAACGCGGAGCAAACGGCGCCCACCAGCGCAGACAAAGTACTTCCTCCCAGGACCGGCCAGGGCTGGGCCAGTGGACTGGACGGCATGCCAAACACCAGGACCGCACTCGCCCCCAGCGATGCCACCATCCAGGGACCTGCGCTGCTTCCCCCTGCCCACCAGCGGCTGAGAAATCCCGTCAGCAGTACACCGATCACGGCGCCCACAATGAAGCGAAGCCTTTCGCGTCCGTCGATACCTAACGGTGCGGGCCAGAAATGGCGCAACCACCGGGCTAGACGCACCCGCATGGATTGGGAAGTGGACGATGAAGATGGGGGTGATGAAGGGGGCATGAAGCAATCGAAAACATGCGGTTTGCCCGCCTTCCGGCGAGACGGGGCGCAGCCCCTTCAAGAGCAGGCAACACCGGCCTCCAGAGTTACCCATGCCTCCATTTTGCAGGGCATTGAAGCACTCCCATCCAGAGAGCCCCCACACTCGCGGCCAAACAACCCGTCAGGGCTTTCAGAACCGTGCCTATGCTCGAAACTACTGATACCGGAGGCTCAAATATCTGCCCACAGCAAAAATCACACGATCTATACTGCACAAAAAATACAAAACTGCACTTTAATTCATAAATTTGTTTCCATGTCCGTCAAGCAGCCCCTGGTAAACCCATCATCGGCGAGCCTCTGCCGCCGGGCCCGGTTGCAGCCCTCGGGCACCTCGCAATGCGGGAGCCCTTTGCCTGACGGTACGGGTAACCCATAGGTATTCACCACCGAATGCTTGCAGTAAATTACTTTAAGCCTAAACAAAGGAGACAAGTCCAATGACCACCCGCCGCCTCGTCATCAGCCGTAGCGCCGCCCTCGTGGGCGCCGCATCTACAGGGCTGTTGCTGCCCTCCATCGTGCGTGCGCAAAGCGGCAAGGTGCGCGTGGGCTTCATGCTGCCCTACACCGGTACCTTTGCACAACTGGGGGGCGCCATCGAGAACGGCGTGCGCCTGGCCATAGACCAGCAGGGTGGCAAGCTCGGCGGTCGCGAGATCGAATGGTTCAAGGTGGACGACGAGTCCGAGCCCAGCAAGGGTGTCGAGAACGCGAGCAAGCTGGTGCAGCGCGACAAGGTGGATGTGCTGATTGGCACCGTGCATTCAGGTGTGCAGATGGGCATTCAGAAGGTGGCGCGCGATACAGGGGTTCTCAACCTGATTCCCAACGCCGGCGTGCATGCCGCCACGCGCGCACTGTGTGCCCCCAACGTTTTCCGTACTTCGTTCAGCAATTCCCAGCCAACGCTGGCCCTGGGCAAAGCCATGGTCGAAAAGGGCCACAAGAAGGCTGTGTGGATCACCTGGAAATACGCGGCAGGGGACGAAGCCTTCGAAGGCTTCAAGCAAAGCTACACCGCAGCCGGCGGCACCATCGTGAAGGAACTGGGTCTGCCCTTCCCCAACGTGGAATTCCAGGCGCTGCTGACCGAAATCGCCGCCCTCAAGCCCGACGCCGTGGCCTGTTTCTTCGCGGGCGGCGGTGCTGCCAAGTTCATCAAGGACTATGCGGCCGCAGGCCTCAAGGACAAGATTCCGCTATACGGCTCGGGCTTCCTCACCGAAGGCGTGCTGGACGCTGCCGGCCCCGCTGCCGAAGGCATCATCACGACCATGCACTACAGCGACTCGCTGGACACACCGCGCAACAAGCAATTCCGCCTGGAATACGCCAAGGCCTTCCGCAGCCAGCCCGATGTGTACGCGGTACAGGGCTACGACACCGGCCTGCTGCTGGTGCAGGGCGCCAACGCCGTCAAGGGCGACCTCGCTGCCAAGGCTGCCGTCATCAAGGCCATGGAGAGCGCCACCATCGACAGCCCACGCGGCAAGTGGACCATGAGCAAGGCACACAACCCCGTGCAGGACATCTACCTGCGCCGCGTCGAGAACAAGGAAAACAAGGTGATTGGCATTGCCGCCAAGGCCCTGGCCGACAGCGGTGCCGGCTGCCGCATGGGCTGACGCGCTCACCCCACTGCCCGGGGCACGGCGCGTGCTGGACTTCGGGTCCGGTCCGCCCCGCAGCTTTGACACAATGCATTGATGGACTGCCGCCATGGCAGGCCTGTCTGCTGTGCGCCCGGACTTTGCGGCCACCTTGCCTTCCACCCAATCCTATGTCGCTCAGTACCTACCTGCTCTACTTTGCCGCAGTGGCCCTGCTGGTTCTTTCGCCCGGCCCGACGATGCTCATGTGCATGACCAATTCTCTGCAGCACGGCCCGCGCAAGGCCCTCGCCGCTGCTGCAGGCAGCGTGACGGCAGTGCTGGGCACCATGCTGCTTTCGGCCCTGGGCCTTGGCGCATTGCTGGCGGCATCGGAAACCGCCTTCTGGGTGCTCAAGGCTGCCGGCGCGGCGTATCTGATCTGGCTTGGCATCAAGACATTTCGCAGCCAGACCACGGTGTTCGACGAGATGCCCGCCAACGGCACGCAGACCAAGGCCGTGGTGCCCGCGCGCAAGCTCTACATCCAGGGTCTCATCGTGGGCGGCAGCAACCCCAAGGCCCTGCTGTTCTTCACGGCGTTCTTCCCCCAGTTTCTGGACCCGACCGCCGCATGGGCACCGCAGTTTGCCGTGCTGGCAAGCACCTTTGTGGCTTTTGAATTCACGGTTCTCACGCTGTGTGCACTGGGTGTAGCACGGCTGGCACCCGTTTTGCGCTCTGGCGCCCGCATGCGCTGGTTCAACCGCATTTCGGGCGGCCTGTTCACGTTGATGGGCACCCTTTTGCTGGCGACACGCCGCGCTACCTGATCCCCTGTTTGTTTGCCCACCATGGACTTCGCCACTTTCCTGATCCAGTTGCTCAACAGCGTGCAGTACGGGCTGCTGCTGTTCATGCTGGCCGCCGGCCTCACGCTGATTTTCGGAATCATGGGGGTGGTGAATCTGGCGCACGGCAGCTTTTACATGCTGGGGGCTTACCTGGGCTATTCGCTGTCGGGCCACTTTGGCAGCCTCACGCTGGCCATCCTTGGGGGCGCCGGGCTGGCCGTGTTGTTTGGCCTGGCGCTGGAGTGGCTGCTGTTTCGCCACTTCTACCACCGCGACCACCTGGACCAAGTGCTGCTGACCTTCGGCCTCATCTACATTTTTGAGGAACTGCGCTCCATCCTCTGGGGGGACGACGTGCACGGCGTCCCGATTCCAGCGATGCTGGACTGGTCCATTCCGCTCACCGACACCCTTTCCTACCCGGTCTACCGGCTGTTCATCTCAGGCGTGTGCATGGCGCTGGCGCTGGGCCTGTACCTGCTGATCTCCAAAACGCGGCTGGGCATGAAGATCCGCGCGGGTGCCTTCAACCGCGACATGGCCGAGTCCCTGGGCGTGAACATCAAGCTCATCCATGCCATCGTGTTTGCGCTGGGCGTGGGCCTGGCGGCCGTCGCGGGCATGGTGGCCGCGCCGGTATCCAGCGTCTATCCCAACATGGGCTCGTCCGTTCTCATCATGTGTTTTGTGGTGGTGGTGATCGGCGGCATAGGTTCCGTGCGTGGCGCCCTGATCTCGGCCCTGCTTGTGGGGCTGGTGGACACCTTTGGCAAGGTGTTGCTGCCATCGATGGCCGGAATGCTGGTCTACATGCTGATGGCGGCTGTGCTGCTGTGGAAACCCGAAGGCCTGTTCAAACAATGATGACCCCGATGCTTGCCACTGTCACTTCGCGCTCTTCCCACGCCATACACGCTTCGCAGCCCGGCGCCCCCCTATGAGTACCCCCCGCGCCAATATCGAAGTGCTGCCGCGCAGCGTGCAATTCGCCCTGGCACTGGGGCTGGCTGCGCTGCTGCTGTTCCCGGTCGTCGGCAGTGATTTCTACGTGCAGATGGTCACACGCATGATGATCATGGCCATCTTCGCAATGAGCCTGGATCTGCTGCAGGGCGTGACTGGCCTGGTGTCGCTGGGCCACGCCGCCTACTTTGGGGTGGCGGGCTATGCCCTCGCCTTTCTCACACCCGCCGATACGCCGGTGAGCCTCTGGTGGTCGCTGCCCCTGGCGGTGGCGGGTGCCGGGCTGGTGGCGCTGGTCATCGGCTTCTTTGTGGTCCGCACCCACGGCATCTACTTCATCATGGTCACGATGGCGTTCGCGCAGATGGTGTTCTACCTGTTCTTCGACAACAAGGTGCTGGGCGGCTCGGACGGGCTGTACATCAATTTCCGGCCCGACGCCTCCATCTTTGGCTGGCTGCCTTTTGACCTCGAAGGCCGCAAGACCTTCTACTACTTCACGCTGGCGCTGGTGGTCATCGTCTATGTACTGCTGCGCCGCCTGCTCTGGAGCCCACTGGGCCGCGCACTTTCGGGCATCCGCATCAACGAGCACCGCATGCGCGCCATGGGTTTTGGCACGCGCGGCTACAAACTCACCGCGTTCACCGTGGCGGGTGCGCTGGCAGGCCTGGCGGGCTACCTGTGGGGCGCACAGACGGGCTACGTAAACCCTGAGCTGATGGGCTTTCACATGAGCGCGCACGCCATCATGATGATCATCCTGGGCGGTATGGGCAATTTTGCGGGAGCCATCGTGGGAGCGTTCGCGTTCGAGTACCTGCTGCATGTGTTCAAGGACATCACCAAACACTGGCAACTGCTGATGGGCAGCTTCATCGTGCTGGTGGTGGTGGCAGCACCGCGCGGGTTGCTGGGCATGCTGGGGCAGCGCCGGGCCACCAAGGCGCAGGAGGATCCACACCATGGCTGACGCCCTGCTCTCGGCCCGCCAGCTCACCAAACGCTTCGGAGGCCTGGCCGCTGTCAACGGCGTATCGTTGGACCTGTGGCGTGGTCAGATCCATGCCGTGATCGGCCCCAACGGCGCGGGCAAGTCCACACTGACCAACCTGCTCTCGGGCGACCTTCCACCGAGCGCGGGCCAAGTGCAACTTGGCAGCACCGATGTGACCGGCTGGGCGCCCGAACGCATCTCGCGCCAGGGCCTGGGGCGCAGCTACCAAAAAACCAACATCTTTTTGCCGCTCACAGTGCATGAAAACGTGCGCCTGGCCGCGCAGTCGCGCGATGCGCAGCAGCCCTGGAACCCGCTGCGCTGGTGGCAGGACACACGTGCAAACACTATCAAAAACAGCGCTACCAACGCACGCCTGGAAAGCGCTATCGAGCTTTCTGGCTTGAAAGACCGGCGCATGGCGATTGCCGGTGCCATGAGCCACGGCGAGCAGCGCCAGTTGGAGATCGCCATGACCCTGGCCACCGAGCCCCAGGTCCTGCTGCTCGACGAGCCCCTGGCCGGCATGGGCGTGGCCGAGGCCGAGCGCATGGTGGACCTGCTGCAGCGCCTCAAGCCCGCCCACGCCATCATGCTGGTGGAGCACGATATGGATGCCGTGTTTGCGCTGGCCGACCGTCTCACGGTGATGGTCAACGGCGAGGTGATTGCGCATGGCACACCGCCCGAGGTGCGCGCCGATGCCACCGTGCAGGCGGCCTACCTCGGAGAGGACCACTGAGATGACCACTCCATGGATCGATGCCAAGGGCATCCACACCTTCTACGGCAGCAGCCACATCCTGCACGGCATTGATTTCACCGTGGGCCAGGGCGAGACCATCGGCCTCATGGGCCGCAACGGCATGGGCAAGAGCACCTTGCTCAAGTCCCTGATGGGCCTGGTCAAGCCACGCGCTGGCAGCGTGGCCGTGGCGGGCCGCGATATGACGGGCAAGCCACCCTATGAGGTGGCGCGCCTGGGCATCGCGTACGTGCCGGAAGGCCGTGGCATTTTTGGCAACCTGAGCGTGGTCGAGAACCTGCAGATGGCCGCGCGCGCCGGCACACGCGGCCAGCGCGATTGGACCTACGAGCGTGTGCTGGAGACCTTCCCGCGCCTGCAGGAGCGCCTAGGCCACGGCGGCCAGCAGCTCAGCGGGGGCGAGCAACAGATGCTGACCATTGGCCGCGCGCTGATGACCAACCCCGACGTACTCATCCTCGACGAGGCCACCGAAGGCCTGGCCCCGCTGATCGCCCGCGAGATCTGGCGCATCTGCAGCCTGATCAAGGACAGCGGCATCAGCAGCGTCATCGTGGACAAGAACTGGAAACACGTCACGCAGATCACCGACCGCAACATCATCCTGGTCAAGGGCCAGGTGGTGTTCGAGGGCAGCTCCGACGCATTGCACGCGCAGCCGCAACTGCTGGACCAGTACCTCGGGGTATAAGAATGCGGCCGATGGCGCCCCGCCGATAGAATCGTTCGCTTTCGTCTTCGAGGGGTTCGCCCGTGTCCGATCGCCTGGCAGTTCTGCCGCAATACCTCCTGCCCAAGCAGGCACTGACCACCCTGGCTGGCAAATTTGCGTCGGCCCAGCTGGGCGGACTGACCACCTCGGTGATCCGCCGCTTTGTGGCCCGCTACAACGTCAACATGGGCGAGGCCGCCAACCCCGACATCACCAGCTACGCATCGTTCAACGACTTCTTCACGCGTGCGTTGAAACCCGGGGCCCGCCCGCTGGCGGCGGCAGACCTGATCTGCCCGGTGGATGGCGCCATCAGCCAGTTTGGCCCCATCGCGAAGGACCAGATTTTCCAGGCCAAGGGGCACACCTATTCCACCACCGCGTTGGTGGGCGGCGATGCGGAAGCAGCAGCCCGTTTTGACAACGGCCACTTCGCCACGCTGTACCTGAGCCCGCGCGACTACCACCGGATCCACATGCCCTGCGCGGGCGAGCTGACGCGCATGGTGCATGTGCCGGGCGATCTGTTTTCGGTGAACCCGACCACGGCACGAGGTGTGCCCGGCCTGTTCGCGCGCAATGAACGCGTGGTGTGCTTTTTTGAGTCGGCCCAGGGGCCTTTTGTGCTGGTGCTGGTGGGCGCCACCATCGTGGGCAGCATGGCCACCGTGTGGCACGGGCAGGTCAACCCGCCACGCACGGGCACGCTACGGCAGTGGGACTACGCCAAAGGTCAGGTCAGCCTGCAGCAGGGTGAAGAAATGGGCCGCTTCCTGCTCGGCTCCACGGTGGTGATGTTGTTTCCCCGGGGGCCATTGCAATTCAACCCGCAGTGGGCTCCGATGCGGGCGATTCAGCTGGGCGAGGCCATGGCACAGCGCGGGGCGGTCTGAACGACCGCAGCCTTGCGACAGGCACAGGGTGGTAAGCACCCTGCCCTGTGCACCAGCCCGTCAGATCCGGTCCGGGACGCGCGTCAGCTGAAACGCGGTGGGGGCCAGTTGCAGGGTGTCGGGGTGCACGGCAGTGTCGTTGCCCACCAGATAGATCATCAGCGCATTGCGGCGGATGACCACATGGCTGACCGTTTCGCGCTGCTGCTTCCACTGGACGGAAGCGCCAGGCTTGAAATGGGGCATGTAGTAATAGGCGGTTGGATCCATGGGGTGCGGCTCCTTCCGCTTGAGTGGGCCAACAGGGAGCCCTCTCAGCGGCCAGATGCGGACCGCTGACCCATGGTAGCACCGAACCCCCATCAACAGTGAGAGGATTAGCTCACAAGCTTGAGCAAGCTCAAGCCTTTGATGCTGACGTGGCGAAGGCCAGCGCCGCAGTCAACATGCGCTGCAGATGGGGCTGGACACGCGCCGCAACCTCCGGCAGATAGTCAAATGGCAAGGCCTCCTGCATGTAGCTGCACTGTGTCATTTCCAGCTGGATGGCATGGATGCCCTGCTCCGGCTGGCCGTAGTGGCGTGTGATGTGCCCGCCTTTGAAACGGCCGTTGAGTACGGCGGTGTAGCCAGTGGCTTGTTGTGCAATCGACAGCAGTTCTTGCGCCAGGGCGGGGTTGCAGCTTTCGCCATTGGCCGTGCCCAGGTTCAGGTCGGGCAGCTTGCCCTCAAAAAAGCGCGGCAGCACTGAGCGGATCGAGTGGGCGTCCCACAGCACCGCCACGCCATGCCGGGCCCTGATGCGGTCCAGCTCGGCACGCAGTTGTGCATGGTATGGCACCCACACCGCATCGCGCCGCGCCGCCACCTCAGCATCATCCGGCACATCCCCTTGGGCGTAGATGGGCGTGTCATCAAAGGTATCGACCGGGCACAGGCCGGTGACGCTCTGGCCGGGATACAGGCTGGTGCCGTCAGGCGGGCGGTTCAGATCGACCACATACCGCGAATGCGTGGCCACAAGAACAGAGGCACCCAAGTCTTTGGCAAAGCCATACAGCCGCTCCATGTGCCAGTCGGTGTCGGGCACCTGGCGGGCCTCGTCGGTAAAGCGCGCCGCCAGCGCCGGGGGCACGTAGGTGCCCGCGTGGGGCATGGACACCAGCAGCGGTGCGGTGCCCGGGTAGAGAACAAAAGGTGGTGGAGAGGTATCAGTCATCACAAATCCAAAGGTATGGGTTCAATCTGGCGCGATGGTGGCGGAACGCGCGGTCACAAACGCATGGGCAGCACCATCGTGCAGTGCGTGCCGGCCAGCAGCGATGCGCCGCTGGCCCGCCACCCACACACTGTCAATGGCGGAGGTGCGGTGGCTGCCAAACACATGGGCCGACAGCATGCTGTGCGCGGGCAGATCGCGCAGCGCCACATGCTGCGCATCGAGCGCCACCAGGTCGGCCTGCTGCCCCACTGCGATGCCGCCAATGGCGCGCCCTGCGGCCTGCGACCCGCCTGCAACGGCCTGCAAGGTCATGGCCGTCGCAACCTCGGGCTGCGCTGCATTGGCAAGCACATTGCGCTGGCGCAGCGACAGGCGCTGGCCGTATTCGAGCATCAGCAGTTCCTCGGCCGCGTTCACGCAGGCATGGCTGTCAGAGCCCACGCCCCAGCGGCCCCCGTGCTGCAGCCACAGCGGCATGTCGAAGATGCCGTCGCCCAGGTTGGCTTCCGTGGTGGGGCAGATGCCAGCCACAGCACCCGTGCGGGCAGCATCGGCGTATTCCTTCGGCGTCATGTGCGTGGCATGCACCAGGCACCAGCGCTCATTCACCGGCGCGTGCTCCAGCAGCCACTGCACAGGGCGCTGGCCGCTCCAGGCAATGCAGTCATCCACCTCCTGCGTCTGCTCAGCAATGTGGATGTGGATAGGGGCCTCGGGGTTGAGCGCCGTGAGGCCCTGCACCGCAGCGGCCAGGCTGTCGGGCGGCACTGCACGCAGCGAGTGCGGTGCAAGACCCAAAACAGCCCCTTGCGCCTGTGCAGCGGGCGTGAGCCGCTCCAATAATGAGAGCATGTTATCCGTGCTGCGGATGAACCGGGCCTGGTCTGCACGCGGCGGCTTGGCGCCAAACCCGCTGGTCTGGTACAGCACCGGCAGCAGCGTGATGCCCATGCCCGCGTTGCGCGCTGCGCGCAGCAATGCCTGCGACAGCGTGGCATCGTCGGCATACGGTGTGCCATCCTGGTCGTGGTGCACGTAATGGAACTCGCACACCGACGTGTAGCCTGCCTCCAGCATCTCCACATACAGCCAGGTGGCGATGGCCTCCAGAGACTCGGGCGTGATGCGTGCGGCAAAGCAGTACATCAGGTTGCGCCAGCTCCAGAAGCTGTCCTGACTTTCCCCCCTGTACTCGGTGAGGCCCGCAAACGCGCGCTGGAAGGCGTGCGAATGCAGGTTGGGCATACCAGGCAGCACAGGCCCTGGGGCCACGGGAGTGCCCTGTGGCACAACGGCATCCGGTGCGACGGTGCAAAGGCGCCCAGCCTCATCCCATTGCAGCAGTACATTGCGCGCCCAGCCGGTGGGCAGCAGGGCGTTCGGGGCAAACAGCTCATTCATTGATCACGCTCCAGAAGGGTAGGCGCTGCGCCAGAAGGCTTCCAGTGCTTCGCAAAAAGCCTGCGGCGCCTCGTCAGGCCACATATGGGTGGCCTGAGGCACCACCAGATGGCGCACCTGCGGCACGGCACGCGCCGCAGCGCTGGCGACTTCGCCAAAGACGGGGCGTGTGTCACCGCCCTGGGCAATGCACACAGGCAGCGTGATGGCCGCCAGGTCGGTGGCAGACAGCGGCAGCGGCGGCGTCTGCGACATGATGCGCGGCAGCGTGTGCGCGTTGTCCAGTTGCAGGGCACGCCGCTCTGCAGGCTGGCGGTCAAAGTACCCCGGCGACTGGCCTGAGGCATCCATGAGGGCACGGGTAGCAGCGGCCAGATCGCCCTGCAAAACGGCCTCGGCCAGCGGGCCGTACATGAGCTGTGCATCGGCCTGAAAGCGTGCCAGCGCTTCCGGCTCCTGCAGATAGGTCGGAAAGCCTGGCTCGTACACGAACACGCTGCGCAGCCGCGTGGCGTGGTGCCGCGCCATGTACAAAGCGGCATGTGCTGAATACGACCAGGCCACCAGATGCACCGGGCCCTGGCCCCATGCGTCGATGGCACGCACCAGGTCATCCAGATGCGCGGCCAATCCAAAGGGCGGGCCATCGTCGGGCCAAGCCTCCGTACCAAAGTAGCGCAGCGTGACGGCCAGTGTGTTCCAGCGCGCAGCCAGATGGCTCTGGTGGGCCGACCACATCCGCGCATCGGCCAGCGCACCGTGCACCAGCAGCACGGGCGCCCCCTGCCCTTGCTGGCGCCCGGGCATGGGGCCCAAGCGCAGTTCCGATACAGCCATGCTCATGCCTCACTCCTTGCCCTTGCAATACGCCCTTGCCGCACGATGGTGCAGTCGGGCTTTTGGCCCAGCCAGTAGGCCAGCTCGGCCGCCTCGCCCACAGGCCACAGCACAAAATTGGCGGGCCTGCCAGATGCGATGAGGCCGTGGGAATCTTGCAAGCCCAGCGCGCGCGCGGCATGGGTGGTGATACCAGCCAGCGCCTCGGGCACCGTCAGGCGGAACAGCGTGCAGGCCATGTTGGCCATGAGCAGCAGGCTGAGCGCGGGCGAGGTGCCCGGGTTGTGGTCGGTGGACACGGCCATGGGCACACCGGCCTCGCGCAGCTGCGCAATGGGCGGCAGGTGCGTGTCGCGCAGCGTGTAGTAGGCGCCCGGCAGCAGCACGGCCACGGTGCCAGCGGCCTTCATGGCAGCGATGCCGTCGGCCGAAAGGTGCTCGATGTGGTCGCACGACAGCGCGCCGTAGCGTGCTGCCAGTGCCGAGCCGCCCATGTCCGACAGCTGCTCGGCATGCAGCTTGACGGGAATGCCCAGCTTTTGCGCAGCCTGGAAGACTTGGCTTGTCTCGGCCAGCGTGAAGGCGATGCGTTCGCAGAACACATCCACCGCATCCACCAGGCCCTCGGCGGCCAGAGCGGGCAGCATCTCCTTGCAGACCAGATCTACATAGGCTTGGCTGCGGCCTGCGTACTCGGGCGGCAGCGCGTGCGCGCCCAAAAAGGTAGTGCGCAGCGTCACGCCAAACGCCTCGCCCAGACGGCGGGCCACGCGCAATTGCTTGCGTTCGTGCTCCAAGGCCAGGCCGTAGCCGGACTTGATCTCGATGGCGCATACGCCTTCGGCCAGCAGGGCCTGCAGGCGCGGCGCAGCCTGGTCAAAGAGTTCGTCTTCGGTGGCAGCGCGCGTGGCCTTCACCGACGAGACGATGCCCCCACCCGCCTTGGCCACTTCTTCATAGGTGGCACCGGCCAGGCGCATGGCGAATTCGTTGGCACGCTGACCACCATAGACCAGGTGCGTGTGGCAGTCCACCAGCCCGGGGGTGGCAAGCGCGCCCCGCGCATCATGGCGCGGCAATGCCTGGTAGGCTGCAGGCAACTGCGCCTCGGGCCCCACCCAGGCCATCTGGCCTTGCTGCACCACCACGCAGGCGGGCTGGCCCTCGGGCACGGGCACATCGGCCACCCACAGACCGGGCGCGGGTTTCAGGTTCTGCCACACGCCATCGGCGTTCTGGCTGGCGGCCCATCCGTTGGAGTGACTGGGTTTGTCCTTGTGTTGCATCTGCCTGCCCACCCGTGGGCTCCGTGTTGAATGCTATATAAATAATAGCTACCAGCGCTTGTCCATCAGGCGGTGGCGGCCATTTTTATTCAAATTTTGGGGGCTGCACCGCGCTGCAAGGCGATCCAGACCAGTGCGGGCGCATCGGCGGCGGCCCCCGCATGCAGCGGCTCCAGACGGCCCAGCGTTGCACCGCCCTCACCCGCCCACCAAAAGCCCTGCCCTGTGGCCAGCGCACGCGGCTCAGCGCCCGGCGCCACCCACTGCCAATCGCCCTGCAGCACCAGGCACAGGCCCGCCGGCGTGCCGCCGGGCGACTGCGCATCGCTTACCACCTGCAGCGGGCCCTGCCACAGGCCCCGCCGTTGCATGAGGTTGAAGTCCTTGGAGGTGCCGCCCAGCATGGCGCCATCCACCGCGTCATCGCCCGAGAACGCAAACGGTTGCCAGCGCTGCTCCAGCCGGTGCTCCCAGCCAGGGCTGCGCAGGTGCAGGCCGTCGCCGCCCAGCAGCATGATCTGGCGGTCAATGCCCGGGAACACGGAGAACGGACCGGGCCGGTCCACCGTGGCCAGGCTCACGCGCCACTCAAAGCTGTTCATGTCCGCGCCGGGGGGCCAGCAGGCCAGCTCCTGCGTGCTACCGCCGCCGTTCTTCCAGGGCATGCTGGGGGTGGTGGCCAGGTCAAAAAAGTGCATTGCCATCGGTGTCGTTGTCGTTGTCGTCGTGTTCATCAATCAGGATGTTGCGGCAGTCTGCCCCGCGCCCGTCACCAGCAGCGGGAACAGCGGATGGTCCATCTCAGCCCCGGCAGGCAGCTCATCGGCCAGGCCCGGGAACTCGGGCGAGGTCTTCCACGGCCGGGGCGCATGGCGCGTGTCGTCGCCCAGAAAGCGCACCGAGAACACACGGCGGCGGTTAGTGCCCTCTACCCCACCGGCGGCATGCAGCGTGAGCATGTGAAAACACACCACGTCACCGGGCTCGATCTCCCAGCCCACGATGGGGAATGCAGCACGGTCGGCCTCAACATTGGGCAGGTCCTGCAGGCTGCCTTCGGGGAACCACTTCGCCTGGTTGTCCATGAAAGTGCGCGGCATGAGCCATGGGCCTTTGTGTGAACCCGCCACGAACTCCAGCGTGGCCGCACGCGACACCGGGTCCACCGGTATCCACATGCTGATGTTCTGCATGCCGTCGATGTTGTAGTAGGGCTGGTCCTGGTGCCAGGGCGTGCGCTGGCGCGTGCCCGGCTCCTTCACCAGCACATGGTCGTGGTACAGCCGCACGGTGCGCGACTGCATCAGGCGCTGCGCAGCCAGCGCCAGCGGTGTCTCGTGCACAAAGCGGCCAAACTGCGGGATGTCCTGCCAGTTGCAGAAGTCCTCGAAGAAGCGGCCCGGGTCGTCAGGCCTGCTGGCCACCTTGGCACGCGGGCTGGGTGCGGCCAGGTTGGCATCGATGCCATCGCGCAGCAGTGCCACCTCATCGCGCGTGAGCAACTGCTTGATGCAGATGGCGCCGTCGCGGTCAAAACGCGCGATGTCGTCTGCGGTCAGGCGCTCCTGCAAGCGCTGCTGAAAGCGTGCTTGCAAGGGTGTGTCCAAAGCAGATGAAGGCTGGGGCATCGGGGTTGTCTCCTTGATTGTTATTGACCATGGTGCACCACGCCGCTCCCAGCCTCAGGCCTCAGGCGCGCGTGAGCACGGCTTGCAGGAAAGAGCGCGTGCGCTCCTGCGTCGGGTTGGTGAAGATGGTGGCAGGTTCACCGGCCTCGATGATGCCGCCGCCGTCCATCACCACCACCACGTCGCCCACCTCGCGTGCAAAGTCCATTTCGTGCGTGACCACCATCATGGTCATGCCTTCGCTGGCCAGCAGCTTCATGACCTGCAGCACCTCGCCCACCAGCTCGGGGTCCAGCGCTGAGGTGGGCTCGTCGAACAGCATCACGCGCGGCTCCATGGCCAGCGCGCGGGCAATGGCCACACGCTGCTTCTGTCCGCCCGACAAGCTGGCGGGCATGGCCGTGGCTTTGTGCGCCAGGCCCACCTTGGCCAGCAGGGCCTGGGCACGCTCCTCGGCCTCCTTGCGCGACAAGCCGTGCAGCTTGCGCGGGCCCAGCGTGACGTTATCGAGCACCGACAAGTGCGGGAACAGGTTGAACGACTGGAACACCATGCCCACCTCCTCGCGCAGCGCGTTGAGGTCATGGTCGGGCAGCATGCGCCCGTCTTGCACCAGTGTGCGGCCACAAATCTCGACCGTTCCGCCTTCGGGCTGCTCCAGCCCGTTGCAGCAGCGCAAAAAAGTGCTCTTGCCCGAGCCGCTGGGCCCGATGACCACCACCACCTGCGACGGCAGCACATCAAAGTCGATGCCGTTCAGCACCACATGGTTGCCAAACGCCTTGCGCAGCCCGCGGATGCGCACGATGGGATCGGCGGACGGGCTTGCTCCAGTCGTCACAGAATTATTCTTCATTGCACCATCCCCCCGGCACGCAGGCGCAGCTCCATGCGGCGCAGCACCAACGAAGTGACACCCGTGAGGATGAAATACACCACCGCAATCGCCAGGTACACCTCCAGCGAGCGGTACGACACACTGATGATCTTCTGCCCTTCGTGCATCAGGTCGTGGATGGTGAGCAGCGACACCAGCGCCGAGTTCTTGATCAGCGCGATGAACTCATTGCCCAGTGGCGGAATCATGCGCACCACGGCCTGCGGCAGAACCACCGTGCGCATGGCCAGGCCCGAGGACATGCCGATGGAGCGCGCCGCCTCCATCTGCCCCTTGTCAATGGACTGGATGGCGCCGCGCACCACCTCGGACACATAGGCGCCCGAGTAGATGCCCAGGCCGATCACGCCACACACGAAGGCAGGCAGGAGGATGCCAAACTGAGGCAGGCCAAAGAACAGGATGAACAGCTGCACCAGCAGCGGCGTGCCGCGTATCGCGGCCACGTAGGCGGTGCACAGGGCGTAGACCACGCGGCGCTTGGGGTTCAGGCGGCCAATGCCCACCAGCAGGCCCATGACGCAGCCCAGCAGCAGCGAGGCGGCCGTGATTTCCACAGTGACCAGCGCACCCGCCAGCAACTGGGGGAGTCCGGCCCAGACAGGAGAAAAATCGAGTTCCATGGCTCAGTTCGGCAACGTGTGGCTGCGGTTTACTTGGCAGCGCTGTTGCTGAACCACTTCTTGACGATGGCCGCATAGGTGCCATCGGCCTTGAGCTTGGCGATGGCGCCGTTGACGGCCTTCGTCAGCTCAGGCGTGTCCTTGCGCAGGGCCATGCCGTATTCCTCGGTGGTGAGCTGCTCATCGAGCACGCGCAGGCCGGGACGGGTGCGCACATACTGGAACGCGGCGGGTTTGCCGGTCACGGCAGCGTCGGCGCGGCCGATATCCACCAGGTTGAACATCTCCTGGTTCTTTTCGACCTCGACACGCTGCACCTTGGGGAATTTCTCCGTCAGGTACGACACCGACTTGGTGCCCACCTGCACGCTGACCTTCTTGCCATCCAGATCGGCCAGCTTGTTGATGGCCTTGTTGTCGGCCTTCACCATCACCACCAGGCCACCGGCATAGTAGGAGTCGGTGAAGTCCACCACCTTCTTGCGCTCGTCGGTGATGTAGATGGCCGAGACCGCCATATCAAAACGCTTGGAGATCAGGCCGGGAATCAGGCCCTTGAAGTCGATGTCCACCCACTCGACCTGCTTGCCCATGGTCTTGGCAATGGCCTCCACCAGCTCGATGTCGAAGCCCGTGCGTTTGCCGTTCTCGACGAACTCCATGGGCGGGAAGGTGGCATCGGTGCCCACACGCAGCACGTTGTCTTGGGCCTGTGCACCTGTGGTGCAAAAAGCTGCGGCGGCCAGGCTGGCCAGAAGAAGGTTGCGGCGAAGGTTCATGGGGAAAGCTCCTGGGGAGGGGTGAGGGAAATCAGGGAGAAGTGAGCTGGCGGGAGATGCGCGCTGCGGCGACGACGGCCATGCCAGTGAGCGCGGCCTCCTGCCCTTGGGCTCGCAAGATCGGGGCCATCAGGGTGATGGCCCCTGCCGCTTGCCGGGGAGAACCGAACACGGGCACGCTGACGCCCCAGACACCGGCATCCACTTCGCCGGAGCTGACGGCATAACCCGCCTTGGCAATACCTTCCAGCTCCGTCTGCGCAGCCTTGCGCTCAGGGGTGTCTGCGCCGTAGTGCAGATCCAGAATGGCATTGCGCGTGGCCGGGGCCACATGGGCGAGCAGGCACTTGGCAGACGCGCCTGCGCGTAGCGGCACGCTGCGCCCTTTTTCAAACGAGCAGCGCAGGGCCTGCGTGCTGTCCACCATGTCCAGGCACACCACGCTGTCATTCACGGCCACCACCAGCCCCACGCTTTCATGGGACTGCCGGGCCAGGGCCTGCATGTCCGGCCGCGCGTGGTGCACCAGGTGCGACGCCATGTCAAAGCCCAGGGCCAGTTGCAGGCTCAGCGGCCCGGGCGCGTAGTGCCCGCTGCTCTCCAGCACAAAGCCCCACTGCTTGAGCCGCGCCAACTGCCGGTACAGCGTGCTGCGCGCCAGGCCCGTGGCCTCCATCAACTCGGCCGCCGACATGGGCTGCCCATGTTGCGCCAGCACCGCCAGCACGTGCAGAACACGGTCGGCGGCGGCAACGGAGGTTGGTCCACGGGTGGGCATGGACTCAGTATCAAAGGATTGCAGCGGCATTCAAACCCGACATTCCCAACGAATGGGAATGCAGTTCCCTTTTTTCACATTCCTGTCATTCCCTCCCTCGCCCCTTCACTTCACCATGGGCAGCTTCAGCCCCTGCTTCTTGGCGGTTTCCACGGCCAGCTCGTAGCCCGCGTCGGCATGGCGCATCACGCCGCTGCCGCAGTCGTTGACCAGCACGCGCGCCAGGCGCTCGGCCGCCTCCTGGGTGCCGTCGGCCACGATCACCATGCCCGAGTGCTGCGAGTAGCCCATGCCCACGCCGCCGCCGTGGTGCAGGCTGACCCAGGTGGCGCCGCCTGCGGTGTTGAGCAGCGCGTTGAGCAGCGGCCAGTCGCTCACGGCGTCAGTGCCGTCCTTCATGGCTTCGGTTTCGCGGTTGGGACTGGCCACGCTGCCGGTATCGAGGTGGTCGCGGCCGATGACGATGGGCGCCTTCAACTCGCCGCTCTTGACCATCTCGTTGAAGGCCAGGCCCGCGATGTGGCGCTCGCCCAGGCCCAGCCAGCAAATGCGCGCGGGCAAGCCCTGGAAGGCGATGCGCTCGCCGGCCATGTCGAGCCAGCGGTGCACGTGCTTGTTCTCCGGGAACAGCTCCTTGATCTTGGCGTCGGTCTTGCGGATGTCCTCCGGGTCGCCCGACAGGGCCACCCAGCGGAACGGGCCCTTGCCTTCGCAGAACAGCGGGCGGATGTACGCGGGGACGAAGCCGGGGAAGTCGAACGCGTTGGCCACGCCTTCGTCGAATGCCACCTGGCGGATGTTGTTGCCGTAGTCCACCACCGGGATGCCCATGTGCTGGAAGTCGAGCATGGCCTGCACATGCACGGCGCAGGACTTGGCTGCAGCCTTCTTCAGCACCTCGTGCTGGGTCACGTCCTGCTGCGCGGCGCGCCACTGCGCCACCGTCCAGCCTGCGGGCAGGTAGCCGTTGACGAGGTCGTGGGCCGAGGTCTGGTCGGTCACCAGGTCGGGCTTGAGGCCACCGGCCTTGGCGCGGCGCACCAGCTCGGGCAGAATTTCTGCAGCATTGCCCAGCAGCGCAATCGACACCGCCTCTTTGGCTGCGGTGTGCTGCTGGATCAGCTCAAACGCATGGTCGATGTCGCGCGCCTGCTTGTCCACGTAGCGCGTGCGCAGGCGGAAGTCGATGCTGCTTTGCTGGCATTCAATATTGAGCGACACCGCGCCCGCAAACGTGGCCGCGAGCGGCTGTGCACCGCCCATGCCACCCAGGCCTGCGGTCAGGATCCACTTGCCTTCGAGCGAGCCGCCGTAGTGCTTGCGGCCGGCCTCGGCAAAGGTCTCGTAGGTGCCCTGCACGATGCCTTGCGTGCCGATGTAGATCCAGCTGCCAGCGGTCATCTGGCCGTACATGAACAGGCCCTTCTGGTCCAGTTCGCTGAAGTGCTCCCAGTTGGCCCACTTGGGCACGAGGTTGGAGTTGGCCAGCAGCACGCGCGGTGCGTTGGCGTGGGTCTTGAACACGCCCACGGGCTTGCCGGACTGGATGAGCAGGGTCTCGTCGTCGTTCAGGTCCTTGAGCGACGCGAGGATCTGGTCAAAGCACTCCCAGTTGCGCGCGGCACGGCCAATGCCGCCGTACACCACCAGGTCTTGCGGGCGCTCGGCCACTTCGGCGTCCAGGTTGTTCTGGATCATGCGGTAGGCCGCTTCGGTGAGCCAGCTCTTGCAGGTGAGTTCTGTGCCGCGCGGCGCGCGGATCACGCGGCTGGCGTCGTGGCGGGGGTCAGTGTTGGAGGCGGCGGCGATGATGGCGTCGTTGGCGTTCATGGTGGGCTCCTGTGAATCGATGGGTGTGAACAGAAAAAATCAGGCGAAGCTGGGCAGGCACTGCGTGAGCGCGGCAGGCCAGGTGGACTGCTGGGCCCATGCGCGCATGGCTTCGATGTCGGTGGCAAGGTAGCGGTCTTGCTCTAGGTAGGCCACACGCTCGCGGATGGCGGCGAACTGTGCTTCGACGAGCGGAGAGGATTTCAAGCTGCGGTCGAACTCCATGCCCTGCGCAGCGGCCATGGCCTCGATGCCCACCATCACGGCCGCGTTTCGCACCATGTCGCCCAGTCGGCGTGCGCCGTAGGTGGCCATGGAGACATGGTCCTCCTGGTTGGCCGATGTGGGCAGGCTGGTCACGCTGCTGGGGTTGGCCAGGCACTGGTTCTCGGCCGCCAGCGCGGCGGCGGTGACCTGGGCAATCATGAAACCGGAGTTCACGCCGCTGTCGCGGATCAGGAAGGCCGGCAGGCCCGACAGGCCCGGGTCCAGCAGCAGCGACAGACGGCGCTCGGAGATGGCGCCAATCTCGGCCACGGCCAACGCAATGATGTCGGCCACAAAGGCCACGGGCTCGGCGTGAAAGTTGCCGCCAGAAATCACGTCACCGTTGTCGAACACCAGGGGGTTGTCCGACGCGGCGTTCGCCTCGATGGTCAGCACGCGCGCGGCATGGTGCAGGTTATCGAGGCACGCGCCCATCACCTGCGGCACGCAGCGGATGGAGTACGGGTCTTGCACGCGTCCACAGTTCGGGTGCGAGGGATCGATGGCACTGCCATCGAGCAGTGCACGCACGGCAGCCGCCACGGCGATTTGTCCGGACTGACCGCGTGCCTCGTGGATGCGTGCATCAAAGGGTTTGACCGAACCCTTGATGGCTTCGAGTGACAGGCAGCCCGCGACCAGCGCTGCAGCGAACACGCTCTCCGCGCCAAACAGCCCGGCCAGCGCGAGTGAGGTGGACACCTGCGTGCCGTTGAGCAGCGCCAGCCCTTCCTTGGGACCCAGCACAAACGGCTGCAAACCGATGGAGCGCATGGCCTCCGCCCCCGACACCACCTTGCCATCCACCTTGGCCTGCCCTTCCCCGATTAGCACACAGGCCAGGTGGGCGAGCGGCGCCAGGTCACCCGATGCGCCGACGGAACCCTTGGCCGGAATAACAGGAAGCACATTGGCGTTGGCCATGGCCAGCAGCGCATCCACGATCTCGGGCCGAATGCCCGAATGGCCACGCGCCAGGCTGATGGCCTTGGTCGAAAGGATGAGGCGCACCACATCGTCCGCAAGCGCATCGCCCGTGCCCACGCTGTGCGACAGCACCAGGTTGCGCTGCAGCTCGGCCAGGCGCTCGTGCGCAATCTTGGTGCTGGCGAGCTTGCCAAAGCCGGTGTTGATGCCATAGACGACCTGGTCTTCATCAACGATACGCTGCACCGTGGCCAGCGACGCCTGCATGAGGGCCCGCGCGGACGGGTCCAGCGACAATTGCACGGGCGCGGCATAGATGCTGCGCAGCGCGGCCAACGACACATGGCCGGGGAGCAGGGTCAGAGAGGAAGTGGTGGCTTTTGTCATGGCGTTGATCCTGTATATACAAGTAGGTGCAAGCGAAAAAATCTGGGGCTTTTGACCAACAGCCATCAACCGGCGACGGGGTTGCCGTCGGCTCGGAAACGGCTGCCCAAACGGTAGCGGGTAGCGGGGTGCAGGCAGCGCACCACGGTGATGGGTACGCCGCGCGACCAGGTGCGGCGGGTGAGCAGCAGGCAGGGCTCCTGCGGCGACATCTCCAGCAGCGTGGCCTGCTCCGCGGTGGGCATGACGGCATCGACCACATGCTCGATCTGGTCGAAGGGCACGTTGCGCACCAGGTATTCGGAGGGCTGCAGTTGCGTGAAGTCCTGCGCGGCGAACTGGGGCACCTGGCGGGGGTTCACGTGGCGGTCTTCCAGCTGCACAGGCAGGCCATCCTCGCGGTGGACGCACAGCGAGTGGAAGACCGACTCGCCCGTGCGCAGGTCCAGTGCCGCAGCCACCTCCAGCGTGGCCGAGATGCGCTCCACCGCCAACACGTCGCAGCGGTAGTCATGACCACGCTGGCGAATCTCACTGGCCAGGTTGGCGATCTGCAGCAGCGTGGACTGCGGCTTGTCTTCGGCCACAAAGCTGCCCACGCCCGCCACGCGCACGATGCGGCCCTGCTCTACCAGCTCACGCAGCGCGCGGTTCACCGTCATGCGCGAGATGCCGAACTGGGTGACCAGCTCGTTCTCGGACGGCAGGCGGTCGCCCGCGCGCCAGATGCCTTCCTGGATCTTGCGCGAGATGTGGTCCTTGACCTGCTCGTACAGCGCCATGGCCTGCGCGGGCGCAGCCACGGCGGCCACGGCCTTGGCAGGCGTGGCCCTGCGCGGTGCAGCGGCGGTAGTACGGCGGGAAGGACGGGCGCTCATGGGCTGGGTAGGTTCTGGCAGGTTCAGATCAGTGCAGGTCCGCCGCCATGGATTCGGCGCGGATCTCTTCGGTGAGGCGCGCCTTGAGGTCCATGAACTCGGGGCTGGTCTTGATCGTGTAATGGCGCGGGTGCGGCAAGTCCACCGCCAGCTCGGTCTTGATGCGGCCGGGGCGGGCGCTGAACACGGCCACGCGGTTGGCCATGAAGATGGCTTCGTCGATGTCGTGGGTGACGAAGAGCACCGTCTTGCGCTCGGCCTCCCAGATGCCCAGCAGCAGCTCTTGCATGAGCACGCGGGTCTGGTTGTCCAGCGCGCCGAAGGGCTCGTCCATCAACAAAATCTTGGGGTCGTTGGCGAGCGCGCGCGCAATGGCGGTGCGCTGCTGCATGCCGCCCGACAGCTGCTTGGGAAAATGCTGCTCGAAGCCGCGCAGGCCGACCTTGGCTAGAAAATAGTCGGCGCGCTCTTTCTGCTGCGCCTCGGGCATGCCGCGCTCGCGCAGGCCAAAGCGGATGTTCTGCTCAATGGTGAGCCAGGGGAACAGCGTGTAGCTCTGGAAGACCATGCCGCGCTCGGCGCCCGGCCCTTCGACCGGCGCGCCATCGAGCAGCACGCGGCCGCTGGTGGCATGGTCCAGCCCCGCGACGATCCGCAGCAGCGTGGATTTGCCACAGCCCGAGGGGCCGAGGATGGTGACGAAATCGTTGTCCTGCACTTCAAAGTCGACCGGCAGCAGGGCCTGCGTACGCTGGCCCTTGGCGGTCTCGAAGATGCGGGAAACAGCTTGTATGGAAACGCGGCTCATCGCACAAAACTCCAGGCAAACAGACGGTGGTTGAGGGCCTTGAAGGCGAAGTCGGACACCAGCCCGATAAGGCCGATGACGATGATGCCGAAGATGATCTGGCCGGTGTTGAGCAGCGACTGGCTGTCGGTGATCATGTGGCCGATGCCGCTCGACGATCCGATCAGCTCGGCCACGATCACATACGTCCAGGCCCAGCCCAGTACCAGGCGCAGGGTTTCCGCAATGTCGGGGGCAGCACCGGGGATGAGCACCCGCGTGACGATGCCCTTGTGGCCCGCACCCAGGGTGTAGGCAGCCTCCACCAGGTCGCGCCGCGCGCCGCCTACGGTCACGGCCACCATCAGCGTGATCTGGAAGACCGAGCCGATGAAGATGACGAGGATCTTCTGCGCCTCGCCAATGCCCGCCCACAGGATCAGCAGCGGGATGAAGGCCGAGGCTGGCAGATAGCGGCAGAACGAAATGAAGGGCTCAAAGAACGCCTCGATGCCCTTGTAAGCACCCATGGCAATGCCCAGCGGCACGGCGATGACTGCGGCCAGGATGAAGCCGCCGAACACACGCCACACCGTCATGCCGATGTCCTTGTGAAAGCCATACTCTGCAAACAGCAGCCAGCCCTCCTTGGCCATGGTGACAGGGCTCGCCAAAAACGTGGGCGACACATAGCCGCCCAGCGTGAAGAACGCCCACACCAGCACAAACAACACAAAAAAACCAAAGCCCAGCAACCAACGGGCGCGGGCACTCACAGGCTCCAGTGGAGCCAGTGAACGCCGCCGCACAGGGGCTTTTGGCGCGGTAACGGACAGGGGTTGCACGGCAGACATGGCGCGTTCTTCTTCCAGTTTCTTACTTGATGAAGCTCGCGTCGAAGGTGACCGCCAGGTCCTCATTCGCCTTACGGATGATGCCGGCCTCCAGCAGGATGGCCGTGGCGTCTTTCATGAAGGTCTGCAGCTCGCCCGCAAAGAACTTCTGGTTGGCGGCCTTGTCCTGCCAGCGCAGGAAGGACGACGACTTGGCGAACTGCTCGCCCGTCTGCTTGACGGCGGCGCCCATGATTTCGTTGGACTTCGTCGGGTCGGCCTTGATCATGTCGAGCGCCTGGAAGTACGAGTTGGCGAGCGCCTGCGCGGCCTTGCCGTTGGCCTTGAGCCAGGTGGGGTCGCAGCCCACGGTGTCCATCACCATGGGGTAGTCGAGCGTGGTGGCCAAAATCTTGCCCGAGGCGGGGTTGTCGCGCACGGTGGACAGGTAGGGCTCATACGTCATGGCGGCGTCGTTCTGGCCCGCCACGAAGGCCTGCGCGGCCGCCTGGGGCGACAGCGTGGTGGTCTTCACGTCCTTGAGGCTCATGCCGTTCTTGCTCAGCATCCAGGCCAGGCCGAAGTAAGGCGCGGTGCCGGGCGCATCCACGCCGATGGTCTTGCCTTTGAGATCTGCAAAGCTCTTGATATCGCCACGCACCGCAATGCCGTCGGCGCCGTAGGACTTGTCCATCTGGAAGATCTGCACGATGGGCACGCCGTTGGCGTTCCAGGCCACATGCGTCTCGACCGTAGTGGCAGCGCACTGGATGGACTTGGAGGCCAGGGCCAGGTGGCGGTCCTTTTGCGGGATCATCTTGATTTCCACATCCAGACCGTTTTTCTTGAAGATGCCGGCCTTGTCGGCGAGGGTGAGCGGCGCAAAGCCCGTCCAGCCGGACATGCCCAGCACAATCTTGGTGTCCTGCGCCCGGGCCGGTGCGGCCAGTGCCATCACGCATGCCGTTGCCGCTGCCAGCGACGTCCATTTCGCAACCGATCGAGTCATCATCTGCTCCTGTGTGAAGAAAGTTCGTTGGCCCACCCAGCCGGGACGCCTGCGTGCCGGTTGCCATGATGACAGCCGGAGCATACCTGTATATACAGGGTAAACGCTAGGCCCTCACCATGTGCGGAGGTAGTGCCAGGGTTGAGCAAGATCGGGGCCAGCTGATCTGGCTTGGCGGCTTGGGTCTCCATGGGCCTGGCAATTTCACTATTAAAATAATAGCTATTAGCGCTTACCCATAAAGCGCTAGCAGCCATTTCAGGCATTATTTTGACACCTACCGCAAAGCACAGGGCTACCAGGGCGGGTTGGAGCAGCACCCGTTGCGCCATCTCGATGCAGGCCACAAGCGCACCAACCGTGTGCGCCAGATATCGGCGTGGACTGCGCCGCGCTCAGCCTGGCGCGCCAGCAGTTGCCTGTGCCGCACCGTCAGGACACGGCAAGCGCGCCGTGACTCTCAGGCCCGGTTCCGCATTGCGCACCAGCAGGGTGCCGCCGTGGGCCTGCGTGACCAGGCGGCACAGGTACAGCCCCAGCCCTACCCCCCCTGTGGTGCGCTGGCGCGCCGTGTCGGGGCGGTAGAACGCCTGGGCCAGATGCGGCAGATGCGCAGGCGGCACGCCGGGGCCGTGGTCCCGCACTTCGATCTCCACCACGCCTTCGTTCATTCGCAGTTCGATCTGCGGCGGCTGGGCTGCGGGGTCGTTGTGGCGCAGGCTGTTGTCCAGCAGATTGCGCATCAGCAGGCGCACACGGGACCGGTCGAGCATGCAGGTGGGCAAAGTGCCGGGCACCAGCAGCGTGATCGCTGTTGCCCCAGGGTGGCGCACTTCCAGTTCCGCCACCACCTCACGCGCCAGCTCGGCCAGGTCAGTGGGCTCGCGGTGCAGGGCCGCATGACGCCCGGCCAGGCGCTCGCTTTCGAGCAAGTCGGTAATGAGCCGTGCCATTTCACCCAAGTCGCGCATCAGGGCTGCGCGCTGGGCCAGCACATCGGGCGATTCGGGCAACAGCTCGGTGTTCAGGCGCGCCCTCGTGAGCGGGCTGCGCAGCTCGTGGCTCATGGCCAGCAGCAGCGCCCGCTTGGCCTCCAGCATCTGGTGGATGTCTTCGCCCATGGTGTTGATGGTGCCCGCCAGCTGTCCCAGCTCATCGGGCCGGTGCGCGTGGCGCACCGGAATAGGTTCGCCAAAGTCGCCATTGCCAAAGCGCCGCGCACCATGCCGGATGTCGTCCAGGGGCCGCAACAGGTGGCGCACATACACAAAGGCCAGCGCTGTGAGCAACAGCAACACCGTGAGCGTGCCCCAGGCGATGCGCGGGCGCTTGTCCCACGATAGCGCGTTCAGCCCGAATTCGATGTGGTGGCCATCGGCCGTGGTGCGCTGCAGAAGGCGGTAGCCGGTGTCATCGCGGCTCCAGTGGTCCTGGCGCTGGACCTTGTCCCTCATCCAGTCCGGGCGCGGCCGATCGGGGTGCGAATCCCAGTGGATCTGCGGCCCGTCGATGCGCAGCGTCACCGGAAGCCGGTCGGCAATGGCCTGTGCCCGCTCGATGCTGGGCGGGCTGCCAATCTCAGCCGTGAGGCGGTCCACATAGTCCATCAGCAGCGGACGTGCGGCCTCCTTCCAGCCCAGGGCAACCACCTTCTGCATGCCACCCATGAAGACCACGGCCACGGTCACGGCCAGTGCCATGAACACCAGCACCAGGCGGATGCGCAGCGAATACCCGACGGCATCGCGCGCACGTCGGTGCCATGGGCAGGCGGGATCGTGCCCGAGCTGTGAATCGGAGGGCTTCATGGCCAGGTCGATGCCGAAGAAGGGGCGCCAGGCGGAGCACTGGCCGCCCTGCGCAGTGCCAGCGAATAGCCCGCGTTGCGCAGCGTCTTGATGCAGTCCAGCGGCTCCAGCTTCTTGCGCAGGCGGCTGACCACAATATCGACCGCGCGCGTGTACAGCTCGGCCTCATGCCCGCGCAGCTGGTTGAGGATGTCGTCGCGGCTGAACACCTTGCCAGGCTCCCGGGCCAACAGGTGCAGCAGGTCGAATTCGGTGCCCGTCAGCTCCAACGCCACCCCCTGGCGCAACACGCTGCGGCGGGCTGCATCAATGCTCAGGCCTTCAAACTCCAACGTGGCACCCGAGCCGTTCCCGGGCGCGCTGGCCCGGCGGCGGCGCAGCACGGTCTGCAGTCGAGCCACCAATTCACGCGGCTCAAAAGGCTTGGGCAGGTAGTCATCGGCTCCCAGCTCCAGCCCCACCACCCGGTCCATCACCTCGCCCCGGGCGGTCAGCATCACGATGGGCAGATCGCCCTGCTTGCGAATGGTGCGGCACAGCTCAAACCCGTCCATTTCGGGCAGCATGACATCCAGGATGGCGGCATCAAATCCGCCTGTCGCCAGCTGGGCGAGCCCGTCGCTCGGTTTGAGGGCATGGATCAACTCCAGCTCGAACCGTTGGAAGTAGGTGGCCAGTGGCGGGCCCAGCTGCGCGTCGTCGTCAATAAGCAGGATGCGGTGCATGCGCAATTCTCACACCGTCAGGCATCCGCTCCGTGGGCGGGCCCCCGAGCGCTGTCCACCACACGCAATGCGCGGTGTCGCACGATAAGTTTGCGCAGGCGGCCCTGGGCGCCGGAATGCAGCGTGTCAAAGTGGTCGGCGGCGGCCAGCAGCGCCGGCAGGGTCTGCGCTGCGGCTGCAGGCTGGCGAGCGACCAGGCCGAGCGCATGTTCGCGGTCAAAACGCGGCCCCCAGACCAGCGACATCAACTCGTCGTGGGGGTCGGGCATGCCCGCCAGCAGCGCAGGCCCATGTTTGCGCACGCCCTGTGCCAGGCGGTGGATGGGTTCCAGCGTAGGAGACATGTGAACGCCCCCCGCCATCAGCCGCGCGCCATCCAGCCCTTGCGCCTCTGCATCATCTCGCGCACTTTCTGCTGCTGGTCGGGGTTCAGGCTGTCGTAGAAATCGGCCAGTGCGCTGATGACTTCGGGGCTGTTGGCCTGGACCGCGCGGGTTTTCTCATCCAGCAAGATCTGCGCCCGCGCGCGGTCAAACTTGGCGCCCGCCACAATGGCCTGCATTTCGGTGCGCGGGTCCGCAGTCTTGCCGATGAAAGCTGCCCGCTGGGCTTCCATCTTGTCAGCCAGCACATTGAGCTTGAGCTTTTGCGCCTCGTTCAGGTCCAGCTTGCTGCTGACGCGCTCCACCACTTTGCCACGCACCTCGGTCATCTTCTCGGGGCTCATCGGGCCGCGGTGATGGTGGCTGCTGGAGCAGGCCGTCAAGCCGCCCACGGCAATGGAGGCGCCGAAGATGCCCATCAGGGTTTTCTTGATCCAGGGTTTCATGGTGCAGTCCTTTCATGGACGGTGTTGAACATGACCCTGATGGTGCCGACAGACCCAGTCGATGGGGTCTCGACGCAGTTTCGGTTTATTTCATTTTGTTTCACCCCCGTGCTATGCCACCCACCAGCCTGCAACATAGCTGCGAGTGCCCTTAACGGACCACGGCGGAAAGCACAACAAGGCGATTTGCCAACTCGGCAGCCTCAGTCCGCATCCGGTCGAGTGGTATGGTGCCGACGCTCCAGCCGCCATACCAGATATGGAAGGAAATCACCCCCGCGAAGCCTTGGCCCAAGCCATACGCCTCTATCGCCTCCTTGATGCCGGGGTGCAAGGTCGAAACACCGACCAGAATTTTTCCGTCGAACACCCTTGCCAGATACTGCTGGGCACCTTCCGGGCGGATGTGCAGTGTCAGCACCGACATCGCTTTGCTCCGCAACCACCCATTTGCAGGCGAAAAGTCATCAGCCCATCGCCTGCGGCTCTTGACAGTCCAGATCTGCAAACTGCAACTCCCGCTCCAGGCCGTGACTATCGCTGCGGCACAGAGGCAGGTTGTCGGTTTGCTGGCGTTGCAAGAGCCTGTCTGCGGGCTGGCCCATCTGCAGAGAGGGAGCCTCTGGGCAAGCTTCCAGGTGGTGAGAAAGCGTGGGATCGTAGGACAACATACTTACTCCTCAGGCCGCTCCGATGAAGGCCGGTAAAAAGATTGGCACATGCCCATGCACGAGCGCATGTCAGAGCCCAGAGAACACGGATGTGGGACAGCGCATACACGTCAAGTGCGGAATACCAAGAGGCCGGCTTTGCAAGTGCCCTTGTCCGGAAGAGGACTACGCCGCCTTTTTCAGCAAAGGAGACTCCCCCATTCCGAGCGCATCGCCTTCACCGGCCAGCAGACCAATGCAGTCCAGTGCTGTCGGGGAATCACACGGCTGTGCATACACACGCAATGCAATGTCCTGCGCTGCCGGGGAAAAGTACAGCCAGAGGTTGTCGTTCGCCTTGTCGTAGCAAGAAAAAAGTGCCCTGCCAGAACCAGGAGGACACATCAAGAACTTCGACATGAACATCTGCTGGATTCGCAAGGCAGGCTCAAAGGCCTCATCGTCGTTGCCAAGCTCCAATTTGTACCAACTGCTCATATGCACCTTTCGTCTGGCCGTGCCAGCAATACAGATGCTTCATCGTATTTTTGGCCTGCGACTATGGCCCTTCTGGTGCAGCGCAACACTCTGTAGGACGATTTCTCCCGGTGCCCAGAGCTTTTCCAGGAATCCCCCCACCAGGGCCCTCAGTCGTAGGAAGACTCAAGATCGCAATGCGATTCCCGGTGGTGTGTCTTGACGCTGGCTCCACAGGCTCGCAGGGTCGCACAACCGAGGCCAGTGACATACAGCACCTGCGCTTTCTGATGGGGTGAATCGACGGGCGGAAGCTGCACCTCCACCATTCCAGCCGCTCGCAGGATGCGCAGCTTGTCGATGTTGACGACATCCGATTCAATCAGGGGAAGCGCGTCGCGCTCCAGCGCCCTCAAGTACTCCATTGGCATGGTGGCCTCCGGCGTGAACGAGCGTGCATTGTGCGGCGTGAGCCCCTGAGGCTCAAGAATTGATACACGAAGCTACAACCTCGCGATCTAATCAAGCTGCGTCGTCCAGTGACAACCTGCGCCGCTTGGCGATACGGTCCGTAGACCCAAAACCCATCTTCACAACGCTGCGATTGCGATGCATGGAACAAGGGGCACTGCAGCCAAGAGCGGCGAACAAAACCTAGCGCAGCGGCCCGGGCTAAGCGTTCCTTCGCAGGCAGTACAAGCCGTACAACAAGACGGGCGGCCGCCAGGGGAGTTTTGTTCGTCGCGCTAAAACCTTCAAACCCTGCTGACACGTCGGAGGCCCGTGTAAACCGGACATATTTCACGATTTACTGACCCGCCCATCGCACACCAATCGGAACCGGACTTAGGATGCACCTACCGTCAAATCTGGCGGTTCGCCCCTCCCCTGTGCGAGTGATGCAATGATTTAGCCCGCCTCGTGCGGGCTATTTTTTTCGAACCTCGCGGCTCTCGCCGCAGGCAAACAGCCCCTGCCGACCAATCTATCGCACTCAATTGCCAATATTTCCCAGGGCATCGACGGTCAGCACACCAACCCCTGGGAGGCAAACAAGGATCTTTCGGTGCAGCAGTTTCTGGAAAGAGTCTTGGAATGCATGGATGCAATAGCCCCCGAAGGAAACGCGGGAACAACTAGGCGCAGTCGGTGATTTTTCAGGTTTGTTCCCCCATCCGTTCCCCGGTTTAGCTGTGGCTACCAGCGAACTACGGCGCATGTCCATGCACCGTAAGTACCTGTTTTACCAATGAAAAAGGGCGTTCGCTGGAAATCGGCGAACGCCCTTGGACGTTATGGTGGTGGAGCTGGCGTCACCCGATGCTCGGACTGTTGCCGCCGGGCCAGTTCCTGCCCGTGACCGAATCGTCTGGCCTGATGCATGAAATCGGTGCTTGGGTGCTGGGCGCAGCCTGCCGTCAGATGCGCGACTGGCAGGCGCTGGCATGGCAACCGTTCCGGCTGGCCGTCAATGTTTCGGCGAGCCAGGTGGGGTCTGACTTCGACGGGTGGGTACCAGGTCAGCGGCGCCCCCCCTGTCGCTATCGCTGAAAACTGAAGACCCGATAAGAGCATCGTCGCCGCCATCAATGGCACCCAATTGAGCTATCGATCAAGCATGGATGCAAAGGAACCGAACACATTCCCACTTCTGAAATGCGTAGTGCTTGGGGGCGGCAGTAACGGGCTCAAGGGGAAAGCGCCTTGCACTGGTCGATACAGGAAGGTGGTTTACAAAATCTCAATGAGATTTTGTGGCGAGCGCCCCTCAGGACGCTCGCGGGGGTTACTTGGATGGCATGGCCGCTTGGCGGTCCACCATCATTTGCATCATCTGTTCCATCATGGCCATGCGGCGCTCCATTTGAGCGTGCATGCCCATCATGCCGCCTCCCATGCCCGAGTTTCCAGAGGCTGCAGGTGCGGCAGGTTTGGCCTGCGCCCCTTGCTGCATCATCCCCATACCCATGCCACCAGAATTACCAGCACCCATCATGGCCATGCCGGACTGCATGAGCTTCATGTGCTCGTCCATCAGAGCAGAACGTTCGGCGGGAGCCTTGGCCGCCTGCATTTTTTTGTGCATTTCCTGCATCGCCTTCATCTGACGATCAAAGGCGTCCGGTGCTGGCGGGGTAGTAGCTGCCGGGGCAGACTGGGTGGCTACGCCACCGCTCTGCGCATCACCGGGGTGGTGGCCTGCGTGTTCGTCCGCAGGTTTAGGAGATTGCGCGACGGCACAGCCCGCCACGAAAAGGGTTGTCAGCAGCCCAGCGACGATATTCAGACGCATGATGGTCTCCTTGTTGGTTCAACTGCAGCATGACGACGTACGGTTCGCAGCGCCTTGATTCACATCAACAGAGGTTGTGGACCGAGACGCACAGCAGCAGCCACCGGTTGTTCGGCGCGATGAAGTCCCCGCCACGGCGTCTGCTTTGTATCCGGCACGCTCAATTGCGGAGCGGACAAGCTCCACAGTGTCGTCTTCGACTTGCCCAGGAACGCGGACCTGCCGCGTGGCCACATCGATTTCTACTTCGACGCCTGCTGGCAGTTGGGCCTGAGCTATTGCTCGACGAATACGCTGAGCACAACCGCCGCACGTCATATCAAGAACATTGAAATGGACCATGTGAGCCTCCTTTGGTTGATTCACGTTTTGACTATGAACCTTGCCACGGTGGGAAGGTCAAGCTCATTCGCAAAGATCAACCGGGCATCAAGATCGAGAGCGGCACTCGCTCAGGCAGACAAGGCTATGCCGATTCGATCATGCTTGCCAAGCTGCATGCTGAGAGGCACTTAACGTCTTTCCGAGTCGACTGCGAAGCTCGCGAACCTGCTTGAACTGGCTTCAAGGCGCAACACGTGTCAGGAGCCAACGTATTGGTGTTCTCCATCTCCATCCAAAAAAATGGCCCACCGCTCCGAACGTCCGATGAGAGTTCGTCAGCGGACTTCCATGGTGGCTGGACGAGCGACCGCAACCGCTGCACGGCCGACATCCATCAACCCCCAATCATCATGCTATTGATCTCCACCCATACGTGACCAACGAACCCATGTGGGCTGGGTTTGCGTGGCAATCAACAGATCCGAACGTGGACAAACTCTAGATTTGACTCATTGCGTAGAAAATCCGAAGGGCGCACACCACTGAGTTCGTCGGGCGAGTTCAGTTTCCCCAGTCTTGCTGTACCTTGTGAACTCAGGGGCGTAAGTCTCTGATTCATAAAATCACGGCAATCCGGGGGAACAAACGGGGGAACAAATCGTCGAGAAAAAATATGGAAATGAGATTTCGTGCGGTCTCTAGGGCTTCATTCAGTAGACGCCAGCGCAACAGGGCTTCCGCGCCGACAATCTGGTCACTACGCAAATCGACAATCGGCTGGTAGTGCAGATCAAGCTGACCGCCCGCAACCGCAACCGCAACCGCCAGCGCCAGCGCCAGTTGCGCCACCGTCCATTCAATGGGTTGGGAAGCGCTCATGATCGCCCCCTGAAGGCCCGCAGCAGCCGCGTCACAGACAGGACAAACAAACCGGTCAGCGTGAGGGCTGCAATACCCCAATACTCCCCGATGAACGCGCCGGCCGTTGTTCCCGCGAGCACAATGGCGAGAATCGGCAAATGGCAGGGACAGGTGAGCACGGCCAGCGTGCCCCACAGGTAGCCGGTGAACGGCTTGTGTGTCTCGGTCGGCAAGCGCTCGGGGCTGTTCATGGCAGACTCTCCGCGTGCTGGGCCGGCTCGGTCGGCAGGGTGGCCAACTGCACTTCCAGATCGGCCAGCGCTTCGCGCCGACGTTCGACGAACTGGCGCAGCACGGCAAGCTGCGTGGCCGCTTCGTTGGCGTCCGCAGCATCCAGCGCCCGATACAGCCGCGTCAGTGCGTCCAGGCTAATGCCCGCCTCGAAGGCGGCCCGCACGAAGCACAGGCGTTGCAAGGCGGCGTCATCGAACGCCTGGGGTGCACGCCACCGGCCGCAGCAGTCCGCGCAGCAGGTAGTCGCGCACGATATGCACGCTCACCCCGGCATCAAGGGCCAGCCGGGACACTGTGTAGGCGTTCATTGAACACCTCCTTTTTCCCTCATCCGGCGCAGCAGGAAAGCTGCTTCACGTCCTTGCTGAACGTCTGCGCCGCGAGCTTCAAGCCCTCGACCATCGTCAGGTAGGGGAACAACTGGTCGGCCAGTTCCTGCACCGTCATGCGGTTGCGAATTGCGAGAACAGCCGTCTGGATCAGTTCGCCTGCTTCCGGGGCCACCGCCTGCACACCGATGAGCCTTCCGCTACCTTCCTCAATGACCAGCTTGATAAAGCCGCGTGTGTCGAAATTGGCAAGCGCACGCGGCACGTTGTCCAAGGTCAGGGTGCGACTGTCGGTCTCGATCCCGTCGTGATGCGCTTCCGCTTCGCTGTAGCCCACGGTCGCCACTTGCGGATCGGTGAACACCACGGCCGGCATCGCGGTCAAGTCGAGGGCCGCATCTCCGCCCGTCATGTTGATCGCGGCACGGGTGCCGGCCGCTGCCGCCACATAGACGAACTGCGGCTGGTCAGCGCAGTCGCCAGCCGCATAAATGTGCGGCGTGCTGGTGCGCATGCCCTTGTCGATGACGATGGCCCCTTGCGCATTGACGGTGACCCCCGCCGCGTCCAGTGCCAGGCTGCGCGTGTTCGGTGTCCGTCCGGTAGCGACCAGCAGCTTGTCGGCGCGTATTTCACCGTGCCCCGTGGTCAGCACGAATTCGCGGTTCACATGCGCGACCTGGCTGGCTTGCGTGTGTTCCAACACCGTGATCCCTTCGGCACGGAAAGCGTCGGTAACGGCCTCGCCGATGGCCGGGTCTTCGCGGAAGAACAGCGTTCTGCGCGCCAGGATCGTGACCTGGCTGCCCAGCCGGGCAAAGGCTTGCGCCAGTTCCAGCGCCACCACCGACGAGCCGATCACGGCCAGGCGTTCGGGAACGGTCTCGCTGACCAGCGCCTCGGTCGACGTCCAGTACGGTGACTCTTTCAGGCCCGGAATCGGCGGCACGGCCGGACTGGCACCCGTGGCGACCAGGCAGCGGTCGAACATCACGACGCGCTCACCACCCTCGTTCAAACGGACGACAACGCTCTGGTCGTCCTTGAAACGAGCTTCACCATGCAGAACGGTGATGGCTGAATTGCTGTCCAGGATGCCTTCGTACTTGGCATGGCGGAGTTCATCGACGAGGGCCTGCTGCTGGGCCAGTAGTTTGCTGCGATCAATCGCAGGCACAGTCGCGGTGATACCGCCGTCGAATGGGCTTTCCCGGCGTAAATGGGCGATGTGAGCGGCGCGGATCATGATCTTGGACGGCACACAACCGATATTGACGCAGGTGCCGCCGATGGTGCCGCGCTCGATCAGCGTGACGTGCGCGCCTTGCTCGACGGCCTTCAGCGCCGCGGCCATCGCGGCTCCACCGCTGCCGATCACCGCGATCTGCAACTGGTGTTCACCGTCACTGCGCTCATCAGCGGCCCCCATCCAGCCGCTCACCTTGTCGAGCAGCCCGGTGCAGTTGTCCGTCGGTGGCGCATCGGCGAGCGTTGCTTTGTAGCCCAGTCCGACCACGGCGGCAGTCAGCGCATCCGGTGACGTGCCCGCCTCGGTGGCGAGTTGCGCTGTGCCCTTCGGATAGGACACCAGCGCCGACTGCACGCCGGGCACTTTTTCCAGCGCTTCCTTGACGTGCGCCGCGCACGAGTCGCAGGTCATGCCGGTGATTTTTAGATGGGTCATGCAACAGATCCTTTATCGTTTGTGGCGCCAGGCAATGACGTCAAATGTGCTGCGGTGCCGTTTTCAGTGACTCACTGCTTGACGCTGGACGGATAGCCCGCGTCCCCGGTGGCCTTGGTCAGCTTCTGCACGCTGGTCTTGGCATCATCGAAGGTGACGACGGCTTCGCGCGTCTCGAAGGTCACATCAACTTTGCTGACGCCTTCGACCTTGGAAATCGCCTTCTTGACGGTGATCGGGCAAGCGGAGCAAGTCATGCCCGGTACGGACAGCGTGACGGTCTGGGTGGCGGCCCACACGGGGGCAACAACGGCAACGAGGGCGAGGGAGGCAAACAGTTTTTTCATAGTGAACTCCTGTGATTAATAGAAAAATGGCATGACGTAGGGAAATCCGAGCGCGACCAGAACCAGCGCGGCCACGACCCAGAAAATGAGCTTGTAAGTAGCGCGCACTTGGGGAATCGCGCAGACCTCACCCAGTTTGCAGGCTTGCGCCGGGCGGTAGATGCGCCGCCAGGCGAAGAAAAGCGCCACCAGCGCCACGCCGATAAAGATGGGGCGATAGGGTTCCAACACCGTCAAGTTGCCGATCCAAGCGCCGCTGAACCCCAAGGCGATCAGAACCAGCGGCCCGAGGCAGCAAGCCGAGGCGAGGATGGCGGCCAGCCCTCCAGTGAAGAGGGCGCCGCGCCCGTTTTGAGGTTCAGGCATACGCTTGTCCTTTCGAATCTGAATTGGATAGCTTAAGCTTACTTCCGTACCAATGTACGGAGTCAAGCAATATGGAGAACAATTTGAAGGATCTGACCATCGGCCTTTTCGCCAAGGCGGCCGGGGTCAACGTGGAGACCATCCGCTTCTATCAGCGCAAGGGCTTGTTGCTGGAGCCGGACAAGCCCTATGGCAGCATCCGCCGCTATGGCGAGGCGGATGTAACGCGGGTGCGCTTCGTGAAATCAGCCCAGCGGCTGGGCTTCAGCTTGGACGAGGTCGCCGAGCTGCTACGGCTGGATGACGGCACCCACTGCGAGGAAGCCAGCAGCCTGGCCGAGCACAAACTTCAGGATGTGCGCGAGAAGATGGCCGACTTGGCTCGCATGGAAAGCGTGCTGTCTGAACTGGTGTGCGCCTGTCATGCGCGGCAAGGGAACGTTTCATGTCCGCTGATTGCTGCGCTGCAAGGGGAGAAAGAACCGCGCAGTGCCAACGCGGTGTAGCCGAGGGAGCTACGCCTTAGCGTGCTTTATTTTCCGTTTTCTGAGGTGCTTCAACGTCAGAAAAGACCGTGCGGCCGACTTTTGATATTTCGTGCTGTTGTCTTTTGAAAATGACAGCCACGCAGCCTCTCGATCAGCAAACTCGACGCCCCTAAGGGGGCCGCCCTAAGCCTGCCTCACGAAGCCTCAGTGTCAGGCTGATCGCGTTTTCTCGGCTTTCTCATCAGCACATAGGCCGCAGGAATCACAAACAAGGACAGCAGCGGCGCTGTCACCATACCGCCCAGCATAGGGGCCGCGATGCGGCTCATGACCTCCGAGCCTGTCCCGCTACTCCACACGATGGGCACCAGGCCCGCCAGGATGACAGCCACGGTCATGGCCTTGGGGCGCACGCGCAGCACAGCACCTTCACGGATCGCATCCAGCAGCTCTTCCAGCGTGGGCTGCCTGCCGTCTGGACATCTCTCTGCGAGTGCCTGCTTGAGGTAGATGAGCATGACCACCCCGAACTCTGCCGCGACCCCCGCAAGGGCGATGAAGCCCACACCGGTGGCGATGGACAGGTTGTAGTTCATCAGGTACAGGAACCAGATGCCCCCGGTCAACGCAAATGGCAGTGTCGCCATGATCAGTCCCGCCTCGCCCATGCGCGAGAAGGTCAAGTACAACAGCACGAAGATGATCAGCAAGGTGGCAGGCACCACTACTTTCAGACGGGCATTGGCCCGCTCCAGGTACTCGAACTGGCCTGAGTACGTGACGCTGACTCCGGGCTCCAGCTTGATCTGGCGGCTCACCGCATCGCGCAGGTCATTGGCCACCGATGCCAGATCGCGCCCCCGCACATCGACATACACCCAGCCCGATGGGCGGGCGTTCTCGCTCTTGAGCATGGGGGGGCCATCGGTGATGGAGATGCTGGCCACCGTACCCAGCGTGATCTGCTGCCCCATGGGGGTGGAGATGGGCAACTGGGCCAGGCGTTCCGGGGAGTCTCTCCACTCACGCGGATAGCGCAGGTTGATCGGGAAGCGTGCCAGGCCCTCGACCGTTTCCGAGACGTTTTCACCACCGATGGCCCCGGAGACCACGGCCTGGATTTCGCTCACATTCAGCCCGTAGCGCCCTGCGGCCGTGCGGTCGATGCGGACATCGACATAGCGTCCCCCGGTCAGGCGCTCTGCCAAAGACGAAGTCACTCCCGGAATGCCCTTGGCGACCTGCTCGACCTGGGCTGCGATCCCATCGATCACCTTCAGATCGTTGCCGGTCACCTTGACCCCGATGGGACTCTTGATGCCGGTGGCCAGCATGTCAATCCGGTTGCGGATGGGTGGAATCCAGATGTTGGACAGGCCAGGAATCTTGACGGCCTTGTCCAGCTCCTCGATCAGACCCTCGGGCGTCATTCCTGGACGCCATTGATCTCTGGGTTTGAGCTTCACCGTGGTCTCGAACATTTCCAGCGGGGCCGGATCCGTGGCGGTCTCCGCTCGGCCCGCCTTGCCGAAGACGCGTTCGACCTCGGGAACCGTCTTGATCATCCGGTTGCTCAGTTGCAGAAGCTCCGTCGCCCGCTGTGCCGACAGGCCCGGGAGCGCCGACGGCATGTACAGCAGATCGCCTTCATCCAGCCTGGGCAGGAACTCGCCCCCCAGCCGTGACAGTGGCCAGATCGTGGTCGTCAGCGCCAGCACGGCGATGACCAGTGTGGATTTGGGGCGGTGCAGAACCCATTCCAGGCAAGGTCGGTACACGGCAATCAGCGCGCGCGTGATCGGGTTTTTCTGCTCGTCAGGGATACGCCCTCGGATCCAGTAGCCCATGAGGACGGGGATCAGCGTGACCGAGAGAGCCGCTGCTGCGGCCATCGCATAGGTCTTGGTGAACGCCAGCGGTCCGAACAGGCGACCTTCCTGTGCTTCCAGCGTGAAGACGGGCACGAAGGACAAGGTGATGATGAGCAGCGAGAAGAACAGCGCGGGGCCGACCTCCTCGGCGGCTTCGGTGATTACCTTCCAGCGCTCTTCCCCCACCACTTGGCGGTCGGGATGCTTGTGCTGCCAGGCCTCCAGCTTCTTGTGGGCGTTCTCGATCATCACCACCGCCGCATCAACCATGGCGCCCACGGCAATCGCAATCCCGCCCAGCGACATGATGTTGGCGTTGATGCCCTGGTAGCGCATCACCAGAAACGCCGCCATGATCCCCAGCGGCAGAGAAATGATGGCGACCAGTGCCGAGCGCAAGTGCCAGAGGAACAAGACACAGACCACAGCCACCACGATGAACTCCTCCACGAGTTTGGTGGTGAGGTTGTGGATGGCCCGCCCGATGAGTGCGCTGCGGTCGTAGGTGGTGACGATCTCTACACCCTGGGGCAGGCTGCTTTGCAGCTCGCCAAGCTTGGCTTTGACGGCTTGGATGGTTTCCTGGGCATTTTTGCCCGAGCGCAGGACCACTACGCCACCGGCCACTTCCCCCTCGCCGTCGAGTTCGGCGATGCCGCGCCGCATCTCCGGCCCGATCTGGACGGTGGCGACATCCCCCAGGCGCACAGGCACCCCTGCGCGCGACACCAGCGGGATGGCCCGAAAATCATCCAGCGTCTTC